>Ga0073360_103_pt1 | contig 457482 bp, 455 predicted proteins | sample YelNatPosite1Avi_FD_63906 | JGI IMG/M metagenome (GOLD analysis project Ga0073360, IMG submission 63906) | Hot spring thermophilic microbial communities from Obsidian Pool, Yellowstone National Park, USA - site 1 Avi (version 2) (version 2) | ecosystem: Environmental > Aquatic > Thermal springs >... | reverse complement strand
TTTTATGATATAGCAGGCCTTGTTAAGGGAGCAAGTAAGGGAGAAGGTCTTGGAAATAAGTTTCTCTCTCACATTCGCGAAGTAGCTGCAATAGTCCATGTTGTTAGATGCTTTGAAGATTCAAACATCGTCCATGTTGAGGGATCTATTGATCCAATAAGGGATATTGAAACGATTAATCTTGAACTTGTATTTTCAGATATGGAAGTTCTAGAAAGGCGAATGGAAAAAACCAAAAAGTCAGCAAGATCAGGAGATAAAAAAGCGCAAGATGAACTTCAATTTATGGAAAAATTATATGCTCATCTAGAATCAGGAAAACCAGCAAGAACATTAGAAATGTCTGAAGATGAGCAGGAAATGTTAAAGCAATATTTCTTATTGACTTCAAAACCTGTGTTGTATGCCTGCAATATTTCTGAAGATGATCTTATCTCAGGTAATGTAGAAAATCAATATGTTCAAAAAGTTAAAGAGTATGCTAAAAATGAAGGCTCAGAAGTTGTAGTTATTTGTGCAAAATTAGAGGAAGAAATATCTACACTTGAAGGCGAAGAAAAGATGGAATTTTTAGCAAGCTACGGTCTTGAAGAACCAGGATTAAATAAATTAATAAAAGCTAGTTATAAATTATTAGGCCTTATAAGCTTTTTAACAGCCGGTCCGAAGGAAGTTAGAGCTTGGACTATTAAAAAGGGGACTAAGGCACCTCAAGCAGCAGGGAAAATACATTCTGACATGGAAAAGGGATTTATACGTGCAGAAGTTGTTGCTTATGATGATCTTATGAAGTGTGGCTCTGAAACTGCAGCAAGAGAAAAAGGCCTTATCCGCCTAGAGGGAAAAGAATACGTTATGCAGGATGGAGATATAGTAGTATTTAGATTTAACGTTTAATCATAAGGCTGCCTAATTAGGGCAGCCTTCATTGTAGCTTTTCAATTTATTTTCTACCCTTTCCCTTATAACATCCATAATTTTTCTGTCTTTAACCATTTTTTCGTCGCAAAGTATTTCAAAACATTCCTCTATATCGCTCACTGAATATATATTAAATGTTCCCTTTCTAACAGCTTCTATAATCTCATCCTTTAATACTAAGTCTCCAACATTGCTTGCAGGAATGATCACGCCATGAGTTCCATCAAGTCCGTATAATTTACATATATCAAAAAAACCCTCTATTTTTTCATTTATTCCTCCAACAGGTTGTATCTCGCCCCTTTGATTTACAGAACCTGTAATTGCTATGCTTTGTTTTATCGGTATATCTCCTAAGCTTGAAATTAGAGCAATAAGTTCTGCCGCCGAAGCGCTATCTCCTTCTATTCCACCATACAATTGTTCAAAGCAAATGCTGGCATTAAAGGAAAGGGGATATTTCTGTCCAAACATCTGACCTAAATAACCTGTTAATATTAAAACACCTTTGTCGTGTATAAAACCAGACATTTTTACTTCTCTTTCTATGTTTATCACTCCTCCCTTACCTCTATAAGTAGTAACAGTTATTCTATTTTGTTTTCCAAATGCAAAGTCTTCGAGTTCAATCACCGATAGAGCATTTATTTCTCCTATCTTATATCCATTTAATTGTATAATATATTTACCTTCTTTATACATTTCCAAAATTCTTTCCTTATAAAGGCTGTGCCTTTTATCTAATTTTTCAATAGCCTCTTTAATATCTTTATCAGTAATATGCTTTCCTTTCCTTTCTTTACATATTAATGCCGATTGGTCAATAATATTTGTAATTTCTCTTAGTCTTGCAGTAAAATATTTCTTGCTTTCTGCTAACCTTAAAGCATATTTATATAACTCTAAAAATCCTTTGTAAGTAACATGTGGAATATTGTTATGAGAGCAATAATAACTTATGAAACCCACAAATTCATTCACATTGTCGGGAGTATTTTTTATTACACTATCAAATTCCGCTTTAATACTAAATAATTCCCTAAACTCTTCATCATACTCATAAAGCAAACTATATAAAAATTCACTTCCTATTAAAACCACTTTTGTTTTTAATGGTATTTTTTCTGGTTTTAAAGATACAATAGGGATTATTTCTAATTGATTTCTTAGATTCTCTATTGAAATGCAACCATTTTTCAATGCATTCTTTAATGCCTTCCATCCCTGATATGTGCTCAATAGTTGAAGTGCATCTATTACAAGATATCCTCCATTTGCTCTGTGTAAACTTCCTGGCTTAATCATCGTAAAATCTGAAACTAAAGCACCCTTATAATTTTCATATTCAATTGTTCCAATAAGATTATTAAATTCAGGATCCTCTTCATAAATAACTGGTGCTCCTTCTTCCTTGTTACAAGTTAATACATTAACATAATATTTTTTAAAGTAATCATCCTCAAGAGTGTTTTCATCATCCTGCATAAATGCATCTATATTATTTATTAAATCATTCTGTAAATCCTTTAAATATTGAACTATTTTATCGTTATAGCAATACTTATTAATAAATTTATTTATTTTCCCATTTATAAGCTCAAAGGATTTCTCTTCATCAAGTTTGCGTAGCTTTTCAGCCATTTCCTTTCTTAATATTTTTGTCTTTCTCAAAACTTCTAATGCCAAAAATTTTAAAGCCTTAACATCTTCTGCTATCCTACTTTTTTCAGACTGCTCAAGTTCATTATACTGAATCTCGCTCATCTCTTCGTTGTCAATTAGAGGAATAAAAACAAATCCTTCTTTTGTAGACTTCACTGTAAAATTTTTACTCTTAGCTTCATCATATAGTTTATCTAATATATTAATTGTTTCTTTTTGATAATAATCAATTATATCTTCTCTTTGTTTTTCATATTCTTCATCTGAAAACATCTTCGGAACTTCTTCAAATAAAGATTCTATCATTGCTTCAATATCGTTTTTAAACTCTTCAGCAGTTCCACCCTTTAAATTGATTGCTAATGGGCTTAGTGCATCATTAAAATTATAAACATAGCACCAATCGTCCGGTGTTTTTTGCATCTTTGCAATTTGTTTTAGCTTATCCATAACAAATTTTTTTCTTCCACTCCCATTTATGCCACATACATAAATATTGTAATAAGGTTTATCAAGTTTTAATCCCATCTCAAAGGATTGAACAGCCCTTTCCTGCCCTATCAAGTCATAATAATTTGCTATTTCCTCTGTTGTTTTAAAATCTGGAATAAAATCCAACTTCACATCTAAGTCTTCGTATTTCAACTTTTTATACTTAGCCATTAAATCCCCCCTTATAGCCTTATTATATAAATATTCATCAATAAAGCAAAAATATCCTAAAGGATTAAAATATAATCCTTTAGGATATAAAATTAATATGATTGCTCATCTTTTGACTTGCCAATTATTTTCAAAGATGAACTTGCTCCTATTCTATTTGCCCCCGCTTCAATCATTTTAACAGCATCCTCAAAACTATGAACTCCACCAGATGCTTTAACTCCCATTTCTGGTCCTACTGTGTCCCTCATTAATTTAACATCCTCTGCTTTTGCTCCCCATTTGCTAAAACCCGTTGATGTTTTAACAAAATCCGCACCAGCTTCCTTTGCTAGTCTGCATGCCATAATCTTTTCATCATCAGTTAAAAGACATGTTTCTATAATGACCTTAACTAACGCCTTACCTTTAGCTGCATCTACAACTGCTTTTATATCTTCCTTTACATAATCATAATTTCCTGCCTTTAGCATACCAATATTTATAACCATGTCAACCTCATTAGCACCATCTTCGATTGCTTTCTCTGTTTCATAGGCTTTTACTTCTTTAGTTGTTGCCCCCAATGGGAAACCTATGACAGTGCAAACCTTAACATTTGATCCTTTTAATTCATCTGCAACTAATTTAACATAACAAGGATTAACACAAACAGATGCAAATGAATTCTCCTTTGCCTCATTGCATACTCTTTTTATATCTTCTGGCGTAGTTTCTGCCTTTAAAATAGTATGGTCGATGATTGAGGCTACATATTCCTTTGTAATCATATTTACCCTCCTTAGCTATGTAATGCATCTATAATAGCCGATTAGTATTTTATTTGCTTTATCATAATAACATACTTCTTCTAGTTTTACAATAGTAATACTTCTTCAAGCTTACTTTATCGCTATAATACTTTCTTTTTTACATATTTAGATGTCATAGCTGAAAGAAGACCACCATATAAAACATGAAACTCAATTACATCACCTATCCTAAGTTCTTTATCCGATTCAGTTATATCAATTATCAGATGATCGCTACTACTTCCTAATACCTTAATTTTTTCATCAATAGGTTGCAAAAATTCAGGATAAACATCCTGTCTTCCTAATGCACAAATTGCTCTTTTTCTAAATCCTCTATCCTCAAATTGTGGCTTAGCTCCAAAAGCATCTATCCCAATTATCCCTATAGGAACTGATGGCTTTATCTTTATTTCTACTATTTCTGCATAAAGCTTTATTGTATCTGTATTTAGTCCCTCTACTGGTTTGTCATATAAGCCTATCCCCATTGTCAATGCTACCCCAATTCTTAACTGGTTTATTCCCATTGGCATTTCATTCATCCTCATAATTTGAATATTCTCTGAGTTGCCCCCTGAGATTATAGGAATTCTAATCTTAAAGTAATTTTCTAAATCTTTTTTGATACTCACAAGCTCAGTTAGATTATCTTTGGTAGGAATCACCCCACCATAACAACATAAATTAGTTCCAATTCCATGGAGTTCAATGTTGCTAAGTTCTAATATTTTTTTAACAGTAGCATATATCTCCTGTTTTTCCTTATAGAATATTCCTTCCCGTAAATCACCTACATCTATCATTAATATTATCTTGTATTTTTTGTTTTCTTTTTTTGCATATTCTTGTAGTTGTATAATAGTATCAAGTTCTGAAACCAATGCTATATCTGAATAGTTAATTATTTCTCTTACCTGACTTTTCATAGGAATTCTTATTAACATTTTAGGTAGCTCATATTTTTTAAATTTTTTTAAATTTTCAATTCTTGAGTCTGCTATTATATCTATTCCACCATCGACTATTGCCTTAACTATCCTTTCGTATCCGGCGAAAGCCTTTGTCACCCCAGCAACTTGTATCCCTCTTTTGTGACATTCATCAACGATGAGTTTTGTATTTTCTTTTATTTTACTACTGTCTAATTCAATCATTGGGTAACCCATAACCCACCCCCAAAAAATGCTATAATTTACATAGTAAATATCCGTGTAGCAAACTTTTTTAAAACGTTTTACAACATTTAACACTACCATTTTAATAAATTCTTTTATAAATATATTCTACACCTAATTATAAATTCCTTTATTCTGCAAAAAAAGCCTTAAGGCTGAACCTTAAGGCTTTTTTTAAACTTATTCAGTTTTGGTTGCCACTTGATTTTGTTGGTTTAGAGGTTGTTGCTGTGGTTGAACAGGAGGCTTTGGTGGAAGCTTCTTTATAAATGTTCCTGAAACCAACAAATCCTTTTCATCCGTCACAGCAAGATGATAATTTTTAGTAAGTTCTATTGCTCCTCTTGGGCAAAAGTCAGCACAAAGAGAGCAAAAGGTGCATTGACCTTGGTAAAAATTAAAGGTGATTTTATCTCCCTCTTCTGTCTTTTCAATAGTTCTAGTTATACAACCAGGAGCACAAACTCTTATACACATTCCACAATTTACACATTTTTCAGGATAATAATTAATTTTACCTCTATATCCTTCCGGTGCTTCTTTATTTACTTTTGGATATATTTCTGTGCTTGGCTTTCTAAAGACCGATTTTATTGCTTCTTTTAAATAAGGGAACTTCATTTCATTGCCCTCCTTTTTTCTTTAAGTATCTCTATTGCTTTAGCAAGCCCATCGATTATTGCTTCTGGTTTTGGAGGACAACCAGCTATGGATACATCAATCGGAACGTATTTATCTAGCGGTCCTTCAACCGAGTAACTGCCATTAAATACATTTGTAGATCTTGGACAAGAACCAATTGATACAACAACTTTTGGATCTGGAACCTGGGCTAAAGTTCTTATTAGCCTATCCTTTGATTGTGAAGTTATAGGTCCTGTAACTAAAATTATATCTGCATGTCTTGGTGAACCTGTTAACTTAAAGCCCATTCTTTCAGCATCATATCTTGGAGTTATAACAGAAACTATTTCTATATCACAGCCGTTACACGATCCTGTATTTAGGTGAAATAACCAAGGAGATTTTTCAAAGCTTTTTTCGATTAACTTTTTAAACAAAAGTAACACCTCCTATTAAAGACCAATCCAAACAAGTATCAAACTAATTAATGCTAATGCCGTTGGATAAGTCCAGAAGAATTTCAAAACCTGTTCTACCTTAAGCCTTGCTGTAATCGCTTTTAATGTGGATATAGAAATCACAACTACTACTGCACTTAATAGAACTTGCAATATTATATCTATTATTAGTATTCCTGTTCCTTTACCGCTTAAAAACAATGTTACAAACAGTGAAGTCATTATAAACATTTTTATTGCATGATTTAACTTAAATATTGCAAGTGGGGCGCCACTATATTCTACAAGTGGACCTTCACAAATTTCAATCTCTGCTTCTGCAATATCAAAAGGAAGGCTACCTACTTTTATAGGAATTATTAACAGCATAGCTATTGCTGCTGGAATTAAACTCCATTTTGCTATCATTGGTCCAAATTGAGCCTGATAATTTACTATTTGAGAAAGTGAAAATGTTATCGCCCCATTATTTAAAGCCACTCCAACCTTTTTCCCAATAGTTAGAAGAACTATAACTAATGGAAGTTCGTAGGAAATTATAGCTACCATTTCCCTGGAAATTCCAACACCGGCATATGGTGAACCCGATGCAGCTCCACCCATAATTAATGCAACTGCAGGAATTGTTAAAAGATATAAAATAACTATTATATCTGCAACTGTTGAAATTGCAGTATATTTATAAATAGGGATAAAGAGTGTCACAGTTACTAACGCCAAAAGTCCAATAACTGGTGCGTATAAAAATGTTCTTCTTGATGCTGCTCTTGGGACAATTGTTTCTTTACCTAAAAGCTTAAAAAAATCATAAATTGGCTGAATTATTGGTGGTCCAATTCTCTTTTGCATTCTAGCAACAACTTTTCTGTCTAAACCTGATAAAAGTAAACCAACCAATGCTGAGAACAATAAACCTGGAAAAACTAAAACATTAAACAAATACTTTAAAACTACCAAATCCAGTCCCTCCTTATGGAACAAGTAAGAAAATATATACTATAAATATTGTTGTTGTAAAGATTGCCCACAATGCATAGTCATTGATTATCCCACTATGTGCATCATGCATAAACCCAAAATAATGTCTTAAATCATATTTTAATCCCCAGAAAAGGTCATTACCCTTAACGTGAGAATGCTCACTTGCTTCTCCACTAAAGAATACATCATATTTTGGATCATCAACTTCTGTAGGAAGAGAAACTGCATTAAACCCTCCTGCTACTGCAACTATAGTTACTGCTATCAATAGCAAGGCAAACAGAACAAGCCATGCAATAGGATCCCAATAACCTGCAAGAGTAAAATCAACAGCAGGAATTTCAATTGGTTTACCTAATATTTTTTCTGAATATCCATTCCCCATCATAAGGTCAATATATTTGCCTATATTTAGAGCCGCAGTAACTGCCGGCGATACTAAATATTTTGTCACTATATTTGGTAAAACCCCTGTTATTACACAAAGGATAGCCATAATCCACATTGGAATTCTCATTGATAGTGGAACTTCTTTAACGTTTTCAAATTCCTTTGGCATTTGTCCAAAGAATATTGACTGTGCAACCTTTATAAATGAAGCTAAAGTCATTACACTTACTAAAAGTGCTATTATAGTAACTGGTGCTAAATTAGCCTGGAATGTAGCTTGGTAGACAAGCCATTTGGAAACAAATCCGTTGAATGGTGGTAAACCACTAATTGAAAAGGCACCAATTAAAAATATTGCTGCTGTCTGTGGCATTTTCTTTGCTAAACCGCCAAGCTTATTTAAATCAGTTGTTCCAGTTGCATAAAATATTGCACCAGCAGTTAAGAACAACAAACCTTTAAATAAAGTATGGTTAAGAGCATGATATAGACCTGCTGTTAATCCCAAAGCTGTTGAAACCCCAACAGCTGTTATAACATAACCTATCTGAGAAATACTATGAAAAGCAAGTAAACGTTTGAAATCATTTTGTGCAAGCGCCATTGTAACACCAATAAACATTGTAATTGTTCCAATTATTATTAAAAGCATTTGAATTGATTTAAAGCTCATAGCATGGTATAAAACATAAACCAACCTAATTATAGCATATACCCCAGCTTTATTTACCATTCCTGAAAAAGCCATTGATATAGATGATGGAGCTGACATATACGCATCTGGTGCAGCTGGATGGAAAGGAACTACAAAAGCTTTTAATGAATATCCTGCTAAAAGCAATGCAAACGCAAATAAAGTTGAAGGAGTTAAATTATTAAACAAAAGTGCAGAAATTTGAGCCATATTTAAAGTATGAACTTGAGAATATATAGTAATTGTTCCCGCTAAAACCAATGATGAACCTATAGAACCTAAAACTAGATACTTTAAAGCAGCTTCTAAAGCGCCTTCTTGATAGTTTCTAAAGGCAGTTAAGCCAACTGCTGCAAAGGTCATAATTTCTATCATTACAAACATATTGAAAAGGTCACCAGTAAATACAAGACCTAATACAGCACCAGAAAGCATTAAAAATAAAACATAATATTTATCAGTTTCAGCATCTTTTTCAGTATATCGAAATGAGAATATTGTTGATAAAAATATTGTTAATACTGATATAATCCCAAAGAATAAACCTAAAGAGTCAACTTCAAGTCCTATACCAATAGCCCAATCATGAATAGGCCTCCAATTACCTAACCAATATTGAATAACATTGTTCTCTATCATAACAGGCCTTATAAGCATTAAAACCAAAATTAGTGATATAGATGAAGCAACTAAAGCTATAAACTTTCTTACAGTTTCATTTTTGCTTCCAAAAATTACCGTAAGGAAGGCTCCCAAAAATAACGTAACAATTGATAAAATAGGAAAATGTTGCATTAGCCATTCAACCTCCTTACCTTGTCTGCATCAAGGGTTCCATACTTTTCCTTTATTTTTATAACTAAGGATAAAGCCATCGCCGTAACACAGGCACCTATAACTATTGAAGTAAGAGTAAGTGCTTGTGGAACAGGGTCAACAAAGAAGGATTCGGGTTTAAGTTCAGTAAAAGTAAATATTGGTGCTGTTCCTCCAGGATTGAATCCTATGCTTATTATTAATAAATTTATTCCATAATCAATAAGCCCCATACCGATGATAATCTTTAAAATATTCTTTTTTGTTAGAATTACATAAAAACCTAATACTATTAAAATAATGCAGGCGATATAGTTCACTAATATCAAATCTATCCACCCCTTTTAATTATCGTTATCTGGAGCTAAAAGCCCTATCATTAGTAGGATCAAGAATCCAACCCCAGTTAAAACCTTGTATCCTACTGAATTGTTCATAAACATAATTGTTCCTGAACTTATAAGATCCCCTACGTTTCCAATACCTACAAAAACGTTAGTAAAGAAAACTGAGCCATATATAATACCGGCAAGACCAAATACTGTAAATAATATAGCACCAAGAGCTTCATTTTTCTTTATGATTTCCATATTAAATTTCTTCGAAACCTCATTATATCCATAGCCTAAATAGATTAACACCACCGCAGAAGCAACTAAAACTCCACCTTGGAAACCTCCCCCTGGGCTTAGATGTCCATGTAATATTATATAAAATCCAAGGACCAAGGCTATCGGTGTAAAAAAGTCAGCAGCAGTTTTTACTATAACATCTTTTACTTGTCTATTCTTGCCCTTCATCATGGTCACTTCCCTTCTTATGGCTCTTTAAAATAACTACTGAACCGGCAATTGCTGTAAGAAGAATAAAGGATTCTCCAAGTGTGTCATATCCTCTATAGTCAAATACAATTGCTGTTACTGCGTTCACCGCTCTAGTTCTTTTTAAGTTTTCTCTTATCATTATGTTAGCTACACCATCTGGTTTTTCTAAATCATAGTTTTGTTCTGGTTTTAAAATCTCAGAAAGCTTTGTTCCGCTATAAGTTCTATCTAATGTAGATGAATAATACATTGCATAACATCCCATTAACAAGAAAACTACCAACGAAAAAGCTATAGCAAATCTTTTCATCTTTCCTTGCCCTCCTTTACTTTTTTGAGGGTTATAATAAATATCACAGGTGATAAGACCGCTCCAACAGCAGCTTCTGCTATTGCAACGTCAGGTGCATGTAGCAGGATAAACTCTAAAGCTACAAAGGATCCTGTAATTGATAATGCTATTATGGAAGATAAAAGATTATCAAATTTTACAGTCAAAATAGCAGAAACTATTATTGCAATTATAACTAGTGTATTTAAAATAACTATACTATTCATTAGGATTATCCCTCCTATACTCATCAACCACTAAATTATCTGGCCTAATACCATGTTTATATCCGCCCTTTAGAATGGCATGTCCTCCAATTGCACTTGTTAGAATTATAAAAACTCCTATCATTAAAGTTTTTACGCCAAAAACAAAATTATTATTGGCAAAGGCATACACAGCAATACCTAAAACCGTCCAAAGAACTCCAAAGGTTGCAATGTTAGTACTTGATTGCATTCTAGTAAAGGAATCTGGCATTCTAAGAAGACCAATAGCTCCTGCAAAAGCAAAAAAGCAACCAAAAATTAAAAATAAATCAATTATTATCCTAACTATCATAGCCTTCCCTCCAAATATCTTGCTATAAGGACAGTCCCTAAGAAACCTAAAATTGCTAAAACAAGCGCAATATCAAGATAAATACTTCTATTGCTATAAATCGAAAAAACAATTAAAGCAATGGCAGTTAAAATATCAATGCTATCAGCTGCAACAGCTCGATCTACAACACTAGGTCCTTTTAAAACCCTATATAAAAGCATTAATGCTAATATAACATAAAATATCCCAACATAAACAAACTCTATCACTTCCAAATCCTCCTTATCCAGTTTTCTAATTTTCCTTTAATCATATCGCCAGCTTCTTTGCTATTCTTACTTGCAACATCAATCCAATGGATATAGTAATAATTTTGTCCATTTTCCTCTACTATTTCCATTGTTATTGTTCCTGGTGTTAAGGTAATCGAATTTGCAAGCATAGCAAGTCCATATTCAGATTTTAAGTCAACTGGAACTTTAACAATACCAGGATTAATTGGAAGTTTTGGACTTAATGCTCTTTTTGCAACATCTACATTTGCCTTCCAAAGTTCTACTGGAAATATAAATAATACATAAATTATGAAATTGATAAACACATTTGGTTTTAATAAATGGAATGCATCTTCATGGATAAAGTAGCTTGATGTAAATAATGCAACTAGTAATGAAACTATAGCACCTGCTATTAATTCCTGTGCTGTAAAGGTTAATGTAAATAATATCCATACTAGAAAGCATAATATAAACGTTGCAATAACAGCAGCTGGTTTATTTTTCATCATTATCCCCCCTTATTTATTTAATTTATCTTTAATTTTTCTTTTTAATGACGTAATCAGAGCTTTATTGTCAAACTCTTTTTTTGAAGAAAATCTATATATCTCAATATCAGGATTTAAACCTTTTGCATACATTGATACCTTTTCATAATCAAATTCAAAAAATTCCTTCATGTCGTATTTGTTTAACAAAAGAATATTTGCAACTGAAAACATCAATGGATACTTTTGAACCTTGTCATCTCCTTCTGGAATACTTAAAATTGCTACTTTTAAATCCTCTCCCAAATTAAATTCAGCAGGACATACCAAATTACCTATATTCTCAATTAATAATACATCGATATCATTTAAATTAAAATAATTTAAAATATTTTTTATTGACATAGCCTCAATATGGCAAGCTCCATCAGTATTAAGTTGAACCACTGGAATCCCCATCTGACTAATTCTCTCAGCATCAATTTGTCCAGTTATATCTCCTTCAATAACAGCGAGCTTATAATCTTTAGAAAGCTCTTTTATTAATTCAACTATTACGCTTGTTTTTCCTGCCCCAGGAGATCCCATTATATTGATCATAAAAACCTTTTTTTCGTCTAATTCCTTTTTTACTTCATTGCTGCAATCCTCATTCCATTCCATTATCTGTTTTACTACTTTAATTTCCACTATTCCACCTCCAATGCTTCTACGTAAAATTCTTTACCACTAATAATCCTATATCTATACCCTCCACATTTTGGACATCGTATATCGCTTCTTTTTATCTCACTTTCATTATTGCATTCTGAACACACAATTTTAATAGGAACTCTATCTATAAGAAGTTTAGCACCTTCAACTATAGTTCCTTTAGAAACAATATCAAAATACTCCTGAATTAAAGAAGGAATAACCCCCGAAAAATCCCCACATTTTACCTTTATATATAGTACCTTTTTGGCATTATTTTTTTCTGCTACTTCCTTTGCAATTTTTATTATTCCTTCAGTTATAGCTAACTCGTGCATAATATCACTACCTATCTAAGCATGAAAAACATGGGTCAATACTTGCAATAATAAGTCCTGCGTCTGCAACGGTATTATTCCTTAGCATATAAGGAACTGTAGGTGCTGTTTTAAAAGTCGGAACATGTATACTAACTCTATAATTTGTCTGTCCTCCATCTGTAACAACATAATATATTAATTGACCTCTTGGTGCTTCAACCCTTTGTGTAAACTCACCTGCAGGAACTTTAGGGATCTTCATTCCTAAATTAATTGGTCCTTCAGGTAGGTTCTCTAATGCTTGCTTTATAATCTTTATACTCTCATCAACTTCTAATGCCCTTATTAATACCCTTGCAAAAACGTCTCCATCTTCAACTACAGGAACATCGAATTCAAAATCTTCATATGATGAATACGGTGCATCCTTTCTAACGTCTACCTTAACTCCAGAAGCCCTTGCATGGGGACCAATTGTTCCCATTTTTATAGCTATATCCTTTGGTAAAACGCCTACTCCCTTTGTTCTCATAGCTAAAGTTTTATCGTTAAGAACAATTTCCTTTATTTTTTCATGTTCCGCTTTAAATTCATCTAAAACCTGCAATATATTTCTTCTTAAATCATCACTAATATCCCTTCTTGAGCCTCCTATAATTATCATACCATAGTTAACTCTATTGCCCGATATAGCCTCTAAAATATCCATTATCTTTTCCCTTACATTCCAAATATGCATAAATAAACTATCATATCCAACTAAATGCGCAGCTATACCAAGCCAAAGATAATGGGAGTGAAGTCTTTCAAGTTCAGCCATTATAACTCTAATATATTGTCCCCTTTTAGGAACCTCCATATTTGCAATCTTTTCTATAGCTTGAGCATATGCAAAGGGATGAGAGTGAGAACAAATACCACAAACCCTTTCTACTAAAACTAGTGTTTGGATAAAATTCTTTTCTTGAGCTAATTTTTCTATACCTCTATGATTATAACCTATAAAAACATCAGCATCCTTTATTATTTCGCCTTCAGTATAAAGTTTAGCATGTATGGGTTCCTCTAAAGAAGGATGATATGGTCCAATTGGAATTACGTAACTCATCTAATCACTCCTTTATTCCTTGAGTTTTTTTAACTAGTTCACTTAGTGGAGTAACAAGTATCTGACCCTTTCCTTCAAACATAGTATCTGGAAGGAAAAGCCTGCCTTTCATGTTTAAGCCTTCAAAATTAACTCCAATAAGTTCATGAAGTTCTTCTTCTGGCCATGAAGCTGAAACATCATAAATGTGTGATATTGTAGGTAATACATCTTCCCCTTTAACCGTATAGGCTTCAATAGTGTCACCAACTTCATATTGGTAACTTATTATTTTTTGTCCTTCCTTATCCACATATCCGTGGATCATAACAAGCCTTCTTCCTTCACTACTCATCTTTTCTGCAATAGGAACTATTTCTTCCTTCTTAATTTCAATTGATTTAAAATTTTGCATTAAATCACCTCCATTTAACATATCCTAGGAAGCTGTGCCCCAGTTAACTTATTTAATATTCTTGAACCTCCGATTGGAGTTTTTAACACAACTAAGCCTTTATGGTTCGAAGTTACTCTTCCTATAACAGCTGCATTTTTACCTTCAGGTAGATTTTTAATATCCTTTACTAAATCTTCTGCTATATCTTTTGAAGCTATCAAAACTATCTTTCCTTCATTTGCACTGTACAATGGATCAATTCCAAGTATTTCACAAGCAGTAAATACATTTTGTGCAATTGGGATATCTTTTTCTATCAGTTCAATAGAAAATTCAGTCCCTTCAACAAATTCATTTAATGTTGTAGCTAATCCTCCTCGTGTGGGATCCCTCATTATTTTAACTTCTCTGCCATACTTAAAAATAGTTTTTGCTAAATTAATTAAGGACATGCAATCTGATTTAAGATCTGTATCTAAAAAGAAACCATTTCTTGCTGCCATAACTGCAACTCCATGATCGCCAACATTTCCGGTAACTATAACTACATCTCCATCGTTAATCCTTGCCTTAGCATACCCCTCCATTTCCATAAAACCTATACCCGATGTATTTATATATATACCATCCCCCTTTCCCTTTTCCACAACCTTTGTATCTCCTGTAACTATCTTAACACTACATTCTTTTGCGGTTTCGCTAATTGAATTTACTATTTTTTTTAGATGTTCTATCTTAAATCCTTCTTCTATAATGAAACTCAAACTTAGATACTTAGGGATTGCCCCACACATTAAAAGATCATTAACAGTCCCACAAACTGCTAATTTACCAATGTCTCCTCCAGGAAAAAAATAAGGTGAAACAACAAAGCTATCCGTTGAAAAAGCAATTCTTCCTTTACTTTTTAGAACTGCTCCATCCATTAATTCATTTAACTCGCTGTTATTAAATTGGGGTAAAAGAATTTCTTCTATTAAACTTGACGTTTTCTTTCCACCACTTCCATAGTCTAAAGTAATTATTTCTTCCATAAATTCACCTCAGAATCTTAAATACTTATAATATGCCGCACAGGCACCCTCACTTGAAACCATACATGGACCTATTGGATTTTCAGGTGAACATAATTTAGCAAACAAGGAACACTCCTTAGGTTCTATCTTCCCTTTTATTATATCACCGCATTTACAAATTGTTAATTTATCTTTAAAATCTAATTTTATATCAAACCTTTTAACCGTATCAAAATCACAATAAGTATCCTTGATTCCCATACCGCTCTTTGGGATAATACCTATACCTCTCCAAATATCATCAACAGGTTCAAAAACATCCTCCATAATTTTTTGAGCAAATTCGTTTCCCTCTAAGGTTACAATTCGCATATATTCATTTTCAATAACAGCAATATTTTTTTCAAATTGCATAATTATTTTATATATTGCCGTTAAAATATCTTCCGGTTCGAAACCTGATATTACAGAGGGCTTTTTGTATTCATCAGCTAAAAATCTAAATCCCTTTATTCCAAGAATAGTTGATACATGTCCTGGACAAATAAATGCATCGATTTCGATCTCCTTTGAATCTAATAAAGCCCTCAATGCTGGTTCTACAAATTTATGCATAGAAAAAACCGAAAAATTTTTAATATTCCTTTCTTTTGCCTCTTTTATTGCAACAGCCGTTCCTGGAGCAGTCGTTTCAAAGCCAATTCCTAAAAAAACAACCTCAAAATCAGGATTATTTTCTGCTATTGAAAGTGCATCCATTGCAGAATAAACCAATTTTACTTTAGCCCCCGTAGATTTTAATGTAGCCAAATTAAATCCCGGACGACTTCCTGGAACTTTAAGCATATCACCAAAAGTAGCTATCAAAACTTTAGGATTTTGTGAAAGAGTTAAAACTTCATCAATTCTATTAATTGCTGTGACACAAACTGGACACCCTGGCCCAGAAATTAATTTTATATTTTCTGGAAGTATCGTTTTTATTCCACTTTTAGCAATAGACATGGTATGTGTTCCACATACTTCCATTATTTTAATTTTCTTTTTATCATACTTTTTTATAAATTCTACAATGTCCTTTACCTCACTCGGATTTATTTTTAGCTGCATTGGCAACCTCCCTAAATAATTCTAAATTTTCCTTTGCAAGCTTTTCATCAAGTTTGTTTATTGCAAAACCAGCATGAACATATACATAATCACCAATTTTTATATCCTTGACAAAGTCTACTCTGATTTTCATCTTAATACCATCTAGCTCTGCTACAGCATCGTTGCCATCAATTTCTATTACCTTTAAAGGAACTGCTAAACACATAATATTCCTCCCCCTTTTTCTGCAACGGCTAATTGTCCTAATGCTATTCCTTCATCATTAGTGGAAACCCTATTATGATAATATACTTCAAAATTATTGTTTCTAAGAATCTGAACTAATTTACTTAGTAGATAAATGTTTTGAAAAACTCCACCAGAAATAGCAACTCTATCTATCTTATATATATCCTTTAGCCTTAAAACTATATCAGCAGCCGAATTTACTAAAGTATTCATAAAAGCAGCTGTAATAATATCTACACTCTTACCTAAAGTAACATCATTTACTATATCTCTTATAATAGGCCTCCAATCTATTTTTAATATTTCATCATTGTAAATTTCATATTTATAAAACAAATCATTTTCCAAAGCCTTTGACTCTAATAAAACCGCTGCTTGACCTTCATAGGATACCCTATCTTTAATGCCAAGAATGCTTGCAACGCCGTCAAACAACCTGCCTATGCTGCTGGCTTTAACTGTGTTGAAATTTTTATTCAACATCATATTTATTACTTCCAGGTCATCTGTTGTAGCAAACTCATTTGGAATTTCTCCTAATGCATCCATTAATAAAGAATACTTTATCCTATAAATATCCTTTATAGCCCTATCTCCTCCAGGTAAAGCTATGTCTCTTATAGTAGCTACCCTTTTAAATTCTTTATAATCACCAACCAAAAACTCTCCACCCCATATTTTCCCATCTAAGCCATAACCTGTTCCATCCCAAATTATTCCTATAACTTCCCCATCTACTTTATTATCCGCCATACATGATGCCATATGGGCATGGTGATGCTGAACCATATAAAGAGGAATATTTTGATTTTTGCTTATCTCCTTCGCATATTGTGTTGACAAGTAATCTGGATGCATATCACATGCAATTTTTTCAATATCTATATCAAATAATTTCTTAAAATGTTCAATTTGGTCTATATAATGCTTATAGGTTTCAATATTTCTTAGTTCTCCAATATGCTGACTCAAAAAGACAAAACTATTTTTACTCAAAGCAAAAGAACCTTTTTGTTCAGCCCCACAGGCCAATATTTTATTTTTTGATTCATATCTTATTGGAAAAGGAACATAGCCCCTTGATCTTCTAATAAAATATTCCTTCCCCTCAAATACCTTTACGATTGAATCATCACATCTTACATGTATATCTCTTTCATGAATCAAAAACCCATCTACGATATCCCAAAGTTCATTTATAGCATCTTCATTTTTATATACAATTGGGACATCATGAATATTTCCACTTGTCATTACAAGCACGTCTAATTCCTGCATAAGTATATAATGTAAAGGAGAATATGGTAGCATAACTCCTAACCATTTATTTTCTGACACATGATCTAAAAGGTTATTTCTTTTTTTAAGCAAAACTATAGGCCTTTTATAGCTCTCTAATATATTTTTTTCTTCTTTATCTAAATAGCAATAATTTTCTACAGTATTTATATCCTTCATCATAAGGGCAAAAGGCTTTTCATCCCTGCCTTTACGCTGTCTTAATTTTACTAATGATTCTTTATTTTTTGCATCACAGGCTACATGAAATCCTCCTATGCCTTTAATTGCAATTATTTTACCATCCTTTAAATATTCTATTGCCTTTTCTATTCCTTCATCGAATTTCTCCATATTTTTATCTATAAAATATACCTTAGGTCCACAATCGCTGCAACAATTAGGCTGAGCGTGATATCTTCTATCCTCAATATCTGAGTATTCACTTAAACATTGATGGCACATCTTGAACTCTTTCATTGTGGTTTTATCTCTATCATAGGGAACATCCTTTATTATTGTAAAACGGGGTCCACAATTGGTGCAATTAATAAATGGATATAAATATCTTCTATTCTCCTTATCAAATAATTCATTAAGGCATTCATCACAAATGCTAACATCAGGAGATATAAAAGTAAACTTGTCTTCTTTATCTTGACTTTTTATAATTTCAAACCCTTTATAATATTTTAAATCTTGAAAAAATTCATATTGTAAATCTTCTATATAAGCTAGCTTTGGAGGGTTATTTATTATTTCATCTAAAAAACTTCTTATATAAATTTCTTCGCCTTCAACCTCTAATTCAACCCCCAAAGAAGTATTTTTAACCCAACCTTTTAAATTAAAGTTTTGAATTAACTTATTTATAAAAGGTCTAAAACCAACGCCCTGAACAATGCCATTAATTTTTATTACAGCTCGTATCATAAGTTTATCACCTGTGTTTTATTTGATATAACAGCGTCTATTTTTGTCTATAACAGATAGAAAAATTAGTTAAACTTTTTGCTTTATATAAGTATAACACAATTTATTTATTTTTTAAATAGATTAACAGATTAAATTATTAACAAACTATTCCCCCTCGACTATACTCTAAAATATTGTTATAATATAATATTGTTAAGAATTTTTTTGAGAAATTTTTTACAATAAATTATGTATAAAGGAGAATGAAATATGGGATTTAAAGAAAAGTTAAATCAAAAACTTCAAGATGCTTACTGGGAAAAATATAAAGATCGCCTAACCCAGGTTCATGGGCATGTTCTAAGTGTAAAAGTTGCTGAAAAAGTAATATTGGGATTTATTCACTTGCTAAAGGTAGATATTGTTGTAAAACCTGAAAGAAGCAAACTTGTAGTTAAGTGCCAATACAAAAAAAGAAGGTTCTTTAAAAAACCAGAATTTATCCAAATAAATCAAGGGCATTTAGTTTTAATTCAAGGTTTAAAACCTAAAAAGAACAAAAAGAAAGATTCTGATGTTATAGAAATAATGAACGTTATAAATATGACAACTAAAAAAGAATTAATTCCTATCGGACTTGACCTTAAAAAACTTCAACAAAAACAAATAATAAGGAAGTAAAGCTATCTTTACTTCCTTTAATTTTTTTTATACCAATAAAGGCTAGAAATCAAAGAAATTATACCTGAAAATAACAGCACTATAAGCCATTGAATAATATTCAAAGGGTGCGTATAAAAAACCTTTTGCATGAAAGGATTGTAAATTATAAAAATCAACATAAATAGTGAAGATAAAACTGCATATATTAAGTATTTGTTAGTAAAAATACCTATGTTAAATATAGATTGTCTCTCTGAACGACACTCAAAAACATGGAATAACTGCGACATTATTAATGTGCCAAGGGCTATTGTTCTAGATATAACAATGTTACCATAATAATTTAAACTTATTGCATAGGATGCCACTGTGCACAAACCTATAAGCATTCCTCTTAAGACAATTTTGTGTAATAATCCCTCCGAAAATATGCTTTCATCCCTTTTTCTTGGCATCCTTTGCATGATATCCTTTTCTCCCTTTTCCATGCTAAGAGCCATAGCAGGTAGGCCATCCGTAGCTAAATTTACAAATAATATCTGTATCGGTAATAGCGGAATAGGTAAACTCAACAATGAACTTAAGAACATAGTCAATACTTCCCCAATATTGCATGAAAGAAGATATCTTATAAATTTTCTAATGTTATCATAAATGATCCTACCCTCTTTAACTGCAGCAACAATAGTTGCAAAATTATCATCAAGCAATATTAAAGATGCTGATTCTTTAGTTACATCTGTCCCACTTTTACCCATAGCAATACCTATATCGGCTTCCTTTACCGCTGGAGCATCATTAACTCCATCGCCAGTCATTGCAACCACTAGTCCTCTTCTCTTATATGACTTTACTATTCTGAATTTATGAGTAGGAGTCACTCTAGCAAAAACCTTTACTTTCATTATTATATCATCAAGTTCTTTTTCTGAAATTTTATTTAGTTCTTCTCCTGTTAATATAATCTCCTTTTCATTCAATATTCCTAATTCCTTTGCTATAGCCTCAGCTGTTAATTTATGATCACCTGTTATCATCACTGGAACTATTCCCGCCATTTTTGCCTCTACTACAGCATCATAAACTTCCTTCCTTGGCGGATCAATCATCCCTGCTAACCCTAAAAATATTAGTTCATTTTCATCCTCTTTATTCTCCACTTCTTTATATGCAAAAGCCAATACTCTCAAGGCTTCCTTTGCCAATTTATCATTAGCTGATAAAATTGCCTTTTTATCGTTTTCTGTTATAACTCTTGTCTTCATATCCTCCAAAATAGCTTTGCAATTATCTATTACTTTCTCAGGTGCTCCTTTTACAAATAGAAATTTTCTATTGCCCTTTTGCACAAGAACAGACATCATCTTTCTATCAGAATCAAAAGGGTTCTCCTTTAATATTTTGAATTCCTTTAATTCTTCCTTTTTGTATCCAAATTTTGCTGCTAATACGAGTAATGCAATTTCTGTAGGATCTCCTAAATAATTATTCCTTTCAATCGAAGAGTTATTACATAGGACACAACATTCGAGCAATTTTTTAAAGGCTTCCTTATTATTTAAATTTGTCCTTATTCCTTCATATAATAATTCTCCCTTAATGTCATAACCTTCACCAGTTATTTTATATTCCTTATTCAAAATATATAATTTTCTTACCGTCATCCTATTTTGAGTTAATGTTCCAGTTTTATCGGAACAGATTACCTGGGTGCAGCCTAATGTCTCCACTGCCGGAAGTCTTCTTACAAGAGCATTTTTTTTCATCATCCTTTGGACTCCCAATGCTAATGAAACAGTAACTACTGCAGGAAGACCTTCTGGAATAGCAGCAACCGCTAAACTTACACCTACCAAAAACATTTTATAGATGTTTTCGCCCCTTAATATTCCTGTAATAGTAACTAATGCGCATATTGCCAATATTAGATATACAAGATATTCTCCTAATTTATCAAGTTTTTCCTGAAGTGGTGTCTTATTATCATTTATATTTTCTAGCATATCTGCTATTTTACCCATTTCTGTATTCATCCCAGTTGCTATAACTTTACCCAAGGCCTTCCCTTTAGTTACTAAGCAGCCCATATAAACCATATTTTCTTGTTTTATGTTATCTCCATTATAAGCTTTTTTATCAATTGGCATTGATTCGCCAGTCAAAATTGACTCATCACTCTGTAGGGCATCGCATTTTAATATCAATATGTCTGCAGGAACTCTATCACCGCTTTCTAATTCTACTATGTCTCCTATAACTAATTCTTTAGCCTTTACTACCATTTTCTTTCCTTCACGAATAACCTTTGCCGTTGGGGCAGCAAACTCTTTTAAAGCTTCTAAAGCCTTCTCGGTCCTATATTCCTGAATGAATCCTAAAATCCCATCCATCAATATTATTATAAATATAGTTATTGCATCAGCAATTTCCCCCAAAAATATAGAGATTATAGTTGCAGCTAATAGAACCCATACTATAAAATCATTGAACTGTGACAAAAAAATAATTAATGATGATTTCTTTTTCTTTTTAGCTATTTCATTAAAACCATATTTTTGTTGTCTCTTTTTTACTTCGTATTTTGTTAAACCTAAAAATTCATTTTCTTTTTTTATGTCGACCCCATAATATGCCAAAATACCAGCCCCCTTAGTTAAATTTAAAGAAGATAAATCTAATTTAAATATATTTTTAATTATTTATTTATATCACAAAAAGAAGTCATTATTTAAAAAATAGTATTTATTGGTTATAATATTTAAGTATATAGGAGGTGTTTTAATGACAGATATTATTTACATATTTGGCCACAAAAATCCTGATACTGATTCAATTGCAGCTGCAATAGCCTATGCTGAGCTAAAAAAACGTTTAGGTTTTAACGCAATCGCTAAAAGACTAGGAGATATCAATCAAGAAACAGACTTTGTATTAAATTACTTTAATATTCCAAAGCCAGACATCCTTCCAACTGTAAAAACTCAAGTTTCAGATTTAAACTTAGATAAAGTAATCCCAATATCCCCAGATTCTTCTATAAAAACTGCTTGGATGCTTATGAAAAAAAATAATGTTAAGACACTGGCAGTTATCGATGAGAACGAAAAATTTTTGGGGCTTGTGACATTATCCAATATTACAAGTAAATACATGGATACACTTGAAAACAATATAATTAAAACGCCATTAAGAAATATCTTGGAAACCTTAAATGCTAAAATTATTTTGGGAGACGAAGCAAAATTTAATTCTAACGGTAAAATAGTAGTTGCAGCTTTGTCCCCTGAAAGCATGAAGCCATTTATTGAAAAGGGAGATATTGTAATAATAGGCAACAGAAAGGATTCCCAAAGAAAGGCTATAGAGCTTGGTGCCAATTGTTTAATTATAACTGGAGGGTTTAGTGCAGAGGATGAAATTTTAAAACTTGCAAAGCAAAACAACAGTATTATTATAAATACACCTAATGATACCTATACTACTGCTAGATTAATAAATCAAAGCATCCCTGTAAAATATGTAATGACTACTGAAAATATAATAAGCTTCCATATCGATGATTTTGTTGATGAAATAAGAGATAAAATGCTGCAAACAAGATATAGAAGTTATCCTGTTTTAGATGAAAATAATAAAATCTATGGTTTTATATCAAGATATCATTTAATATCACAAAAGAAAAAGCAGGTTATTTTAGTAGATCATAACGAAAGATCCCAAACTGTCCATGGAATTGATGATGCTGAAATCTTAGAAATTATAGATCACCACAGAGTTGCTGACATTCAGACGGGTAAACCTATTTTCTTTAGGAATGAACCTGTCGGAAGCACATCGACTATAATTGCAGGAATGTATTTTGAAAATGGGATTAGGCCCCCAAAAAATATTGCTGGTTTACTTTGTGCAGCCATTATATCAGATACAGTTAAATTCAAATCACCTACCTGCACATACATAGATAAAATAACAGCTGAAAGGCTGGCAGAAATAGCTGGTATAGATATCGAAAGCTTTGCCCTTGAAATGTTTAGAGCTGGAACCTCTCTTCAAAACAGAACACCGGAAGAAATATTCTTCCAAGATTTTAAAGAATTTAAACTTGGAAAATATAAAATTGGTATAAGTCAAGTTAATACTATGAATGTTGAAAGCCTTGGTGAAACCAAAAACGATCTATTAAATTTTATGAACAAATTGTGTAACGAGAAAGGATATGATTTATTAATAATAATGTTAACTGATATTATTAGAGAAGGTTCAGAGATAATATTTACAGGAAAGGAAAAAGATCTTATTGCAAAGGCCTTTAACGTGGATGTGCATAATAATTTTGTATTTTTGCCTGGAGTAATCTCAAGGAAAAAACAAATAATTCCTCCACTTTCACAAATAATTGAATAATACAAATAAAAAATGCGTCCTTGTGATTTAGGGCGCATTTTTGAATTTATAACGATGAAACTTTTACTTGAACAGGTTGATCAAACAAACCTCTTTTAACTTCAGTAGCAGTTATATGGGTTGCTCCAAATTTTTCAGTCATATAATTACAAGCATCCCACGGATTTATATGATCGCCGCATGTAAAGACATCTACTGCAGCGTATCCTAGCTCTGGCCAAGTATGAATTGTAAGGTGAGATTCAGAAATAACTACAACGCCACTAACGCCAAGTGGACTAAATTTATGAAAAGCTACTTCCCTAACTTCAGCACCAGCCATAAGTGCAGCATCAACCATTATCTTTTCAATCTTTTCCCTGTCGTTTAAAATTTCTGCATCACAACCATAAATTTCTGCAATTATGTGACGACCCAAAGCGTTCATTCTAACTCTCAACCTCCTTTTTCATTTTTTACAATAATTAAATTGTATCAAAATAACACAAAAAGTCAAGCATTTTAAACAAAATCCATAATTATTTAAAATTACAATTAAAACATATCAATTTTTCTCAATAAATCTCTTATTTTTAAGCAAAGTTACTATTTCTACTACTTATATTATATGACTATTTTCAAAAAATGCAATATAATAGCAAAAAAATAGCAGGATTTTAACCTGCTATTTTCAGATTGTAGACAAACCATCTTTGGTGTTGAAATTTTGCAAGAGCCCCGTGAATGGATTTCAAAAAGGCATCTCTCATAAGCTCTAGCAATTCTTGCTTTTCGACTTTTCAAAAGTCCGTAATTCTGCACACGGACGTGCAGAGCCGAGTGGCCGACACGGATGTCGGCTCACGAGGGTAGGACTTTTGAAAACAAAGAAAAACTTAGAATTGCTTAGCGAAATGAGCGAATGCCAGGGAAATCCTTCACGGGGCTTATCAAAAAACAACTTTTTCAACAGTCTGAAAATAGCAGGATTTTAACCTGCTATTTTTTTGCATCCTTCATTGATAATGATATTCTTTTATTTTCATAATCAATATCTATTATTTTTACTTTTACCTTTTGGCCAATCTTAGCAATATCCTGAGGCTTATTTATTCTTATATGAGACATATTTGATATATGAACTAAGCCTTGAACACCTTCTTCTAGTTCTACGAAGGCTCCAAATTCTGCAAATGCCACTATTTTACCTTCTACTATATCTTCTACAGAATATTTTTTAATAAACTTTTCCCAAGGTGTTTCCATAGTTCGTTTTATGCTTCCAGTAACCTTTCCTAATGCTTTATCCAATTTTATTATTATAAATTCTACTATGTATCCTATTTTAATTACATCACTTGGTTTTTGAATTCTCTTCCAGGATAATTCTGAAACTGGGATAAAGGCATCATAATCTCCAGTATCTACAAATACACCAGAATCTATTATAGTCTTAACTTTGCCTCTTTGTATCATACCTTCCTGAAGATTCAAAATGATATTCCTTGACCTTTGTTGCCTTTCATGTCTTGCAACTTCCCTTCTAGAAACTATTATTTCAATTTTATCATCTTCTTTTACTTCCAAAACATTTGCCTTAAGTTTTTTCCCAACTAAGTCCTCAGGATTATCCTTTATAAGGTCAATGCCTGAATGGGAAAGAGGCATAAAGCATCTTAATTCACCTATTTTACATTCAAATCCTCCCTTGATCATTCTAATAACTTCTATATCAACTAATGTTCCATCATGTTTATAATTCTTTATGTTTTCTATAAATTCTTCCTTTTCTAAACTCCTTCTGCTTAATAGAACATTTCCTTCTCCATCATTTAGTTTTATGATTTCAACATCATATTCTTCTCCTATTTTGAATTTTTCCTTTAGATTGATCTCCAAGTTAGATGCTTCTTGCTTTGGTAAAATCCCATCGGATTTATAGCCCATATCAAAATACACCTCTTCATCTGTAACATGGACAACCTTACCCCTTACAACATCCCCTATTTCAATTTTGTTAAAATCGCTAAAATAATCTAAATCCATATCATTAGAATCTTCCATTTTAGTTTCTAATTTATTTTTCGCAAATACTTCATTAGTAGTCTTATCTTCATTTGATATTCCATACAAATTATTCATTACTTCCTCTATAACAAATTGTGGAGTAGATGCACCAGCAGTTACTCCTATTTTATTGAATTGTTTTATTTTTTCTATATCAAGTTCATTCGCATTTTCAATTAGTATAACATTACTACAATTTTGCTTTGAAATTTCGTAAAGTTTTCTGGTATTTGAACTATTTTTTCCACCAATAACTATCATTATATCAACTTTTTTTGATATATCCTCAGTTTCTTTTTGCCTTATTTCAGTGGCGCTACAAATTGTATTGATTATTAAAGCCTCTTTGGTTAGAGAAATAATTTTACAAGCTATTTCATGCCATTTTTTTGCATTAAACGTGGTCTGTGAAACTACGCAAACTCTTTGATTTTTAAAATTATCCTCCACAACCCCATCAAGATCCTTAATAATTATTGCTTCGTTATCACACCAGCCATTAATCCCTTTTACTTCAGGATGTTCAGAATCGCCTATGATAACTATCTTATATCCGTTTTTGAAGTTTTTCTCTACAATGTTGTGTATATTTTTTACATATGGGCATGTAGCATCTATTACTTTCATAGCCTTACTTTTTAACTTTTCATATTCAGTTTTTCCTATTCCATGAGATCTTATTATTATCGTGTCATCTTCTCCGACATCCTCTACGCTATTTAGTGAGCAAACACCCTTTTCTTCTAAAAGTCTTACTGCATCCGGATTATGAATAATAGGCCCTAATGTTTTTACATTTTTTTCTTCCTCAGAAGCCTTTAATGCCTTTTCCATAGCATTTTTAACTCCAAAACAAAATCCGGCATTTTTAGCAAGAAGAATTTCCATCATTTATTCCCCCCTCTTTTAATTCTTTAATCTTTTCTATAACTATTTGGCTTAATCTTAAATAATCCTCACCAGTTAGCTTGTCCTTAGTATATGCTGAAAAATCAATTGGCTCTCCAAAAAAAACCCTCATTTTTGTAAACGGGACATAACTTCCCCCTATAAATACAGGAATAACTTTTTTATTTGATTTAATTGAAAGTAAAGCTACACCAGAGTGGGCCTTCCCTAAGTCTTCTCCCTTTACTCTAGTTCCCTGAGGAAAAAGCCCCAATAAATGTCCGTCCTTTAATAATTTTAATGCTGTTTTTATAGCATTTAAATCTGGTTCCCCCCTCCTTACAGGAAAAGCTCCTAAATTTTTTAATAAAAATCTCAAAAAAGGGTTCTGAAAAGCCTCAAACTTTGCCATAAATCTTATAGGTCTTGGTGTTGTAATAGCTACCATAACAGGATCAGCCCACGTATAATGGTTCGGACAAATTAACGCCCCTTCATCCTTTGGGATATTCTCAATTCCTTTAACTTCGATCCTATAAATTAATTTAAATACCCCTTTAGCAATAAACCTTAAAATCCTGTATAAGCTCATACTTTACACCTCAACTTTTTTATAAACTATATTTAGAATTTCCTCAACAACTTCTTCTAATGTCTTATTTGTATTACTAACTACTATTGCTTCATCAGCTTTTCTCAATGGATTAACTTCTCTGGTTGAATCTATATAATCTCTTTTTTCAATTTCTTTAACTATATCATCATAGGATACCTCTATTCCCTTTTCTATAAGCTCTTTATATCTTCTTTTAGCCCTCTCCTCAACAGATGCAACTAAAAATATCTTAATCTCTGCATCCTTTAAAACGTTTGTTCCAATATCCCTCCCATCCATTATAACACTCTTATTTTTTGCAATATCCCTCTGAATTGCAACTAATTTTTCTCTTACTTCTTTTATTGCAGCTACTTGTGAAACAAGCTTACCTATTTCAGGCAATCTTATTTCTTCCGATACATCTTCGCCGTCCAGATAAACTCTACCATTAATAAAATTTATATCAGTTTTCTCCAATAACTCAATAATTTCATCTATGTTATTAATATCAGTCCCATTTCTGATAATCTTTAAAGTTATTGCCCTATACATTGCTCCTGTGTCAATATATTCTATATTTAACCTTTGGGCAATAATTTTTGCTATAGTGCTTTTGCCTGCACCTGCAGGCCCATCAATTGCTATAGAAAATTTTTTCATTCACAACTCCCCTTTATTAATAATTCTATAAAAAAAGCTAAATTCCTTCATTTAGTTCTGGTCTTAAATTAATTGCTTCTCTTAAATACACATTTTTAACTTCACTTTGTCTTTTATCTCCATTTACTAATACTAAAATTCTAATGCATTTATTTAGACTATTTTCTACGTCCATCTCCTGCATGCACATATATGAAATATGCTTTAACCCTATATTTCTTAATGCTTCAGCAGGATATGCACTTTTTATATCCTTTGTTGCTGTGAAAATGATAGTAAATACATCTTTAATATTTAAATCATTTTCCTCAACTATTTTTTCAAATAATTCTGTTGTAGCAGTAAAAACTTCCTCTTTAGTATCACATTCAACAGTTATAGCACCTCTAATTGAATACATCGATATCACCCCTAACAGTAATATCCAGCACAATATCCTGTTGAAAATGCTATTTGCAAATTAAATCCACCAGTATAAGCATCAACATCCAAAAGTTCTCCCGTTATATACAAATCTTTTATTATTTTTGATTCCATTGTTTGCGGATCTACTTCTTTTATTGATATACCACCTCTTGTAACGATAGCTTCTTCTATGGGGCGTGTTCCAACAATCGTTAGTTTAAACTCCTTCAAAAGACTAGTAAGCTTTAATCTTTCTTCCTTTGTAATTGAATTAACCTTTTTATTTGGATCAATACCAGATAATTTTACTACAATAGGAATAAGTTTTTGAGGTAATAAGTCATCTAAAGAATTTTTAAAGTCTTTATTTTTATATTTTTCAAAATCCCTTAAAATTCTTTTATTTAATTCTTCAAATGATAATGCAGGTTTTAAATCAATTATAAATTCAACTTCCTTTGGTAAAATATCAACGATATTTCTGCTTGCAGAAAGAACTATAGGTCCTGAAACTCCGAAATGTGTAAAAAGCATTTCACCAAAATCCTGATATATAACTTTGTTGTTATTTTTAACTTTAATTTCTACATTTTTAAGAGTAAGTCCCATTAATTCTCTAACCCAGTCCTCCTTAGCAACGAGTGGAACTAATGAAGGTTTTAAATCTATAACAGTGTGTCCCAGCTTTTTAGCAAATCTATATCCATCTCCACTTGAGCCTGTCCCTGGATACGAAGCACCACCAGTTGATAATATTACAACATCAGAAAAAATTTTTTCCTTTCCATTTATTTCAACCCCAATAACTTTATTGTCTTTTACTAAAATGTCTGTTACTTTTGTATTCAACATAATTCTCACTTTATATTCTTCCATATATTTTTCAAAACATTTTATTATATCGCTAGATTTATCACTTTCAGGAAATACTCTGTCACCTCGTTCAATCTTAAGTTTTACTCCCTTATCCTCGATCATCTTTATTAAATCATAATTTGAAAAGGTATGTAGTGCTTTATACATAAATTTCCCATTTCCTGGGATATTTTTTATTATTTCATCGATGCTTTTGCTAGTTGTAACATTGCATCTTCCTTTTCCTGAAATAAATATCTTTTTCCCAAGCCGATCGTTTTTTTCAATGAGCAAAACGTCCTTTCCATATTTTGCTGCTATTATGGCAGCCATCATCCCTGAAGCACCACCACCAACTACTATAACCCTTTTCATATAGGCCTCCTTATCTAAAAACTCTTATAAAATTAAACATTGTTTATTATAACATATTTTATCCAAAAAAAATATTATAATAAATCACCATGATTAAATATAACTTTCAATGCGAGTATGTAAAATATATTCAACACCAAAAACAAATAAGGTAGGCACATTTTGAGATATGCCTACCTTAAATATTAGACAAAAGATTACAAATTAATAATTACCTTGTGAGTGCATTGCATCTGCAACCTTAATAAAGCCTGCTATATTTGCACCAGCAACGAGGTTGTATCCAAATCCATATTCTTCTGCAGCTTTCATTGCCATATTATGAATATTTACCATTATTTGGTGTAGCTTTTGATCAACTTCTTCAGCAGTCCAAGCCATTCTCATGCTGTTTTGTGACATTTCAAGGGCTGACGTTGCAACTCCACCTGCGTTTGCTGCTTTTGCTGGTCCAACATGAACCCCATTAGCTAAGAAATATTCCAAAGCTTCATTTGTGCATGGCATATTAGCACCTTCAACAACATACTTAACTCCATTTGCTACTATTTGTTTTGCATGTTCTAAATGAATATCATTCTGAGTAGCACATGGCATAACTATATCTACTTTTACACCCCATGGTTTTTGTCCTGGGAAGAATTGAACACCAAATTTATCTGCATAATCCTGAACTCTATCTCTTCCTGAATTTCTCATTTCAAGTAGGTAATCTATCTTTTCACCAACAACTCCGTCCGGATCATAAATATATCCATCTGGTCCTGAAAGTGTTACAACCTTGCCGCCTAACTCTGCAACTTTTTTGCATACGCCCCATGCAACATTACCAAATCCTGACACTGCAACAGTCTTTCCTTCAATAGTTTCTCCTTCATGCTTTAACATTTCCTGTGCAAAATAAGTAACACCATATCCTGTTGCTTCTGGTCTTATCAAACTACCACCGTATGATAATCCTTTACCTGTTAAAACTCCGTTTTCAAATGCTCCTCTAATTCTTCTATATTGTCCATATAGATATCCTATTTCCTTTGTTCCAACACCAATATCGCCTGCTGGAACGTCAATGTCAGGACCTATATGTCTGTATAGTTCAGTCATAAAGCTTTGGCAAAATCTCATTATTTCAGCATCAGATTTACCCCTTGGGTCAAAATCAGAACCTCCCTTTCCACCGCCAATTGGAAGCCCTGTTAATGAATTTTTAAGAATTTGTTCAAAACCAAGGAATTTAATGATGCTTAAATTAACCGATGGATGGAATCTAAGTCCTCCCTTGTAAGGTCCAATTGCTCCATTAAATTGAACTCTATATCCTCTATTGACATGTAGATTTCCCTCATCGTCAACCCATGGAACTCTAAACATTACAACTCTTTCTGGTTCACAAAATCTTTCAAGCAAATTAGCCTCTATGTATTCTGGGTGCTTTTCTAAAACTGGTTGTAAAGTTGGTAATACTTCTTCTACTGCCTGGAGGAATTCGGGCTCATTTGGATTTCTCTTTTTTACGTTTTCGATTACCTGTTTAATGTAATCAGAGGGAGAGATGTTTTTCTTTGCCATTTTAATGACCTCCTTCAAAATAACGAATCCTTACAATTCTATTATGAATGATTTCTTGCATTATTTCAAGTCAAAAAAATAATTAATTTCATTTTAATCATTTGTTTTTTAGATTTATCATTCGTTTTTTATTATTTTTTGAATTTTTATAAATTTTGCACTAATCGTTATTTTTTATCTTACTATCATAAACATTATATTCTTCCCAAATATTTTCAAGTGTCTTAAATGTTTCCGAAATCGTTTCTTTTTCCTTAACTCCTACTGCTACAATTAAAGCATTAATCAAACTCAAAGGCGCCACAAGCGAATCAACAAAGGATACCATATTGCTTTGTGCAATTAGTGTGTAATCAGCATGGGAAGCTAATGGTGAAAGCAAGCTATCTGTTATAGCTACTACTTTTGCACCACGATCCTTTGAAAATTTTAAAGCTTCAATAGTTCTTGTTGAATATCTTGGAAATGAAATACCTATAACTAAATCCCCATCACCAACTCTAAGAAGCTGCTCAAATATATCGCTAACCCCTCTTGATACCACCCTTACATTATCCAATATTAGATTCAAATAAAATCCCATAAACTCAACAAGCGCCTGTGAACTTCTGAATCCAACTATGTAGATCCTTTTAGCCTTTAATATTTCATGCACTACTTCATCAAAAGTATTTTGATTTATTTTTTCTAAAGTGACCCTAATATTCTCCATGTCTGCCTTAAGAACACTTCTTAAAGGATTTTCCTCATCTATAAGATCATTTGTTATCTCAATTCTTTGAACTGATGTTAATTTGTTTTTTATAAGTTCTTGTAACTCTTTTTGAAGACTAGGATATCCACTAAATCCCAATTCATTGGCAAATCTTACAACTGTAGATTCACTAACTCCTACAGTCTGACCAAGTTTTGCTGCTGTCATAAATGCGGCTTTATCGTAATGTTTTAAAATATATTCTGCAATGATTTTTTGTCCTTTGCTTAACCTTGGAAATTTCGTTTGAATTATTTTCATTAAGTCTTGCCTATTTCCATCCATAAAAATACCCCTTTTCTTTATATATTCCCCATCTAAATTAATTAATAAATCCAATTGCAATTTTCTAAAAATACAATTTTATTTTATCATTTTATTTTATTTCTTGCAACATATCCTTCATTTGAATGTAAATTAATTTTAAATCTTTATTCTGTTGGCCTATCTAGCTCAGTATCATAAATAGAAATCGTATCCTTACCATTTTTGCTTGTTAGACCAAAAATTAAGCCATATTTTTTTAAATTTTTATTCAAAAAGTCAACTACCTTATACATTTCATCATAACTTTTAAATTCCATAATTGCTATTAGATTTAAATCCTCATGAATTTTTTTCATTTAGATTCCTCCTCTGTTAGCCATGAATTTACTTGTGCAATAATATTAAAGTTAGTAAGGTCATAATGCAAAGGTGTAACAGTTATATACCCCTGCTTTATATAAAAAACATCCGAGTTACCATCATCAACATCCACGACGGTTCCACCAGGCTGGAATCTTCTTTCAACATCATTATGAGTATCTTCCTCAATATAGGCATTTTTATATACTCTATTTCCTAAAATGCATACTTTAATACCCTTATTAGTTTCGTCTTTAGGGATGTTAACATTAAGAACTACATCATCCTTAAGGTTATTAAAGGCCCTTTCTGCAATTTCTTTTGATATTTTAGCTGCCCTTTTTAGATATTCTTCATCAGCATCAAAATCTACCGAAACAGCTATTGAAGGTATTTTATATATCGCACCCTCGACAGCAGCTGATACTGTTCCTGAATATAACACATCAGTTCCTAAATTATATCCATTGTTTATTCCAGATATTATTAAATCAACCTTTTCATTCAACAGTTTTTCAATTGCAACCTTTACGCAGTCTGCTGGTTTTCCATCAACACTATAAACCATACTTTTTATTCCTTCTATTCTTACCTTTTTAACCGTTATAGGTCTGTGTAGTGTAATTGAATGTCCTGCTGCACTTCTTTGTTTATCAGGTGCAACTACAATGCATTCATAATGGGCTTCAAGTTCCTTTGTAAGAAAATATATACCTTTAGCATTGACTCCATCATCATTGGTTATTAAAATTCTCATAATAAAGGCCCTCCTTTTTTGGAAAATTAAATATATAAGCACGAAAGGAGTAAGGCTATGATACAAATCGATGATGCAGGAAGCGGCAGCCTCGTTGGAGGCACAGTAATTGGACTTTTAAGAACATCAACTCTTGAATATTATTATGAAGTTATCCCTATTAAATATTTTAAATCACCATACTTTAAAGAAAAAAAATTCGAAGATTATTGTATAAAAATAATCGAAAATGGAATAAAAGCATTAAATATAAATAAATATGAAGAAATCAATATATGTAGAGGATATATGTTCAATAAGGCAAGAAAACATTTATCTGAAAAAGGATACACAGTAATCAGCTCAAAAATAACTGATCCTCTTCAAACTTTAATCGAAGATACATTCAAAGAATATATCATTAATTTAGGTGTGCCTCAAGATTATATAAATTATACAAAGTATCCATTTCATTTTCATAAATTATTACGCTGGGTATTAGCTGATCCATCTAACAGAATTAAGCTTTGTAAAACCGGATGGGATAGTTGGCAAAAATATATAAACAATTTAAACATCGAAAGGCATACGGATTATATTTTAAATGGCAGTTATATTTGCTTAAAATGTGGCAATAAAATAACTCCCCCTGCTAAAATAAAGGTTATAAAATTTTTTACTAACAGAGAATATTATGTTTATCTTCATTATAACTGTCATTTTTCTCAATGACAATTAAATATGGAGCCTTTTCATCCCTATTTGCAAATTTAATCTGCATAACAGAATAAATTTTAGGATCTAACTTTTTTATAAATTCATCTATCAAAATTCCTTCTTCAGCTCCTCCTAAATGTCCTGTATATACAACTAAAGTTATTACCCCTCCAGGTCTTAAAATTTTTAATGAGTCTGATAAGGCCTTTAATGTTGTATCTGGTCTTGTAATGATTTTTTCATCTCCACCTGGCAAATATCCTAAATTAAACATAATAGCCTTTGGGGCTTCCTTAACATAATTTAGGATATTTTCATGCCCGTCATTAATCAGTATAACATTTTTTATGTTTCGTTCATCGATTGTTTTTTTAAATCTTTCAATTGCAATAGCTTGTATATCAAAAGCATAAACTTTCCCTCTATGAAGAAGATTACTCAAAAATAATGTATCATTTCCATTTCCTAATGTTGCATCTACGGCAATATCAGTTTCATCTATAACCTTCTTAATTATATCTTGTGCCATTCTGGTAGCCTTTAAAACAATCCTATACATCCTTTCCCTCCTTATTTATAATCTTTTAACCCATTCTATCTCTTCTTTATTTAAATATCTCCATTTTCCAACTTCCAAGCTTCCTAATTTTATTTTGCCTATTTGAACCCTTTTTAGTTTTAACACCTTATGCCCTATTTTTTCACACATTTTTCTAACTTGCCTATTTTTGCCTTCATGTATCACTATTCTTACAATGGCATTTTTATCGATTATTTTAAGAATTTCTATTTTTGCCTTTGATGTAATATAATCTTCTATTTTTAATCCGTTTCTAAACATTTCTAATTCCTTCTCAGTTGGGATTCCCTCAACCTCTGCTATGTAAACCTTGTCTACCTCCTTCGAAGGGTGCATAAGTTTATAGGCAAAGTCCCCATCGTTGGTTAAAATAAGAAGCCCTGAAGTATCATAATCTAATCTTCCTACAGGATATATTCTTTCCTTTACATCAATCAAATCTAATACTGTCCTTCGTCCTTTTTCATCCTTAACCGTTGTAACATATCCAACGGGTTTATTTAACATTATATAAACTTTTCTCTCTTCAGGTTTTATAATTTTCCCATTTACCTCAACTATATCCTTTTCAGGATCAACAAGAATGATATCCTTTATTAATTCACCATTAACTTTGACTTTTCCTTGTTTAATTAGCTCCTCAGCCTTTCGCCTCGATGTTACACCACACCTTGCTATATACTTTTGAATTCTCTCCATCCTTTCACCTCAATTTTATATTTTTGCTTTTATGAATTATATCATTTTATGTAAAATTTAACAATGATGTTGGCTAAAATATGTGATTATTTTATGATAATGTCATGTTGTAGAGTAATATGATAAAATGTCACTATGAGGAACGAGGTGTTTTATTCAATGTCACAAAAACAAATTAATAGGTATGTTGTCATTCAAAAATCCCTTGAGGGTTTATTAACTGTCAAGGAGGCAGCAAAGGTTTTAGGCCTTAGCGAACGTCAAGTTATTAGATTAAGAAAGGGTGTGATGCAAAGCGGGGTTTCTGCTCTTATTCATAAAAACAAAGGCCGTAAACCTTCTCATGCTGTTTCCGATGAACTTAAAGGTAAAATTATATCTCTTAAATTGTCTGATAACTACAAAAATGCTAACTTCAAACATTTTAACGAGCTTCTTGAAAGATTCCATGGCATTAAGCTAAGTTACTCTACCATCTACAATATCCTTAACTCTACCGGTATTAAAAGCCCTAAAAAGCGTCGTAGATTTAAACCCCATACAAGACGAAAAAGAAAACCACAGATGGGCCTTCTAGTTCAGATGGATTCCTCTCCATTTGATTGGCTGGGTATTGGCTGTAACTATTCTATCCATGGTGCTATCGACGATGCTACTGGCAAAGTTCTCGGTCTTTATATGACTAAAAATGAATGCCTTCAAGGATATTTTGAAGTCGCTCGCTTTATGCTCGAAAACTTTGGTATCCCTGCTAGTATCTATAGCGATAGGCATGCTATCTTCCTTTCTACTAAAGCTTCTAAACTCTCTATTGAAGATCAGCTTGAAGGCAAGGTTTGTAACGATACTCAGTTCTCTAGAGCTATGCGGGAACTTGGCATCACCATAATAACTGCACATTCCCCTCAGGCTAAAGGTAGGGTAGAACGACTTTGGAATACTTTGCAATCGCGTTTGCCCGTTGAATTTAAAATAGCTGGAATTAAAACTATTGATGAAGCTAATGAATTTTTAAGAAAATATGTCTTTGAATTCAATAGCATATTTTCTGTTGAGCCTTTATCTGATGAATCTGCTTTAAGACCACTTAGTAGTGACATAAACCTTAATTCTATTCTCTGCGTGAAAGAAAAAAGAAAGGTCGATAATGGCGGCGTTTTCTCCTACTACGGAAAACAGTTCAAAATCCTTCAAAAGAACAATCAGCCTCCAATACCGACCCGAGCAACTATTAATGTATTCATTAATAGTTTAACAGGTGTTCAGGTCGAATACAAGGGGGTAATTTACGATACAGAAATATTTTCAAAGCCTAAAAAATCTTCTACTGATTCCGTTAAGAAGGAGAAAAACACCTACAGGCCGCCAGAAGACCATTATTACAAATATGGACGTAATTTAGTTAAGCCCATCGTCTATGATGAAAGCGATCAAGAAATTTTAAGTATGCTTGAGGAAATTTTCCTCGGTAAAGATAATTTTGTTGACAGATACAAAAATTTAGGGTAAATGTTAGCTTTTGATAATAGGACTGTTAGTCGGGTGATGTCAAGGCACCGTGGAATAAATGGGAGGGGCCCACTTGTGGGAGGGCGCCCGTTTATGCCGCGAAAGGCCTTGACATCAGGCGGCATAGTATCCTATTGCCTTTTAGGGGCAGTTTAATCTGCCCCTCTGCCTTCCGGCGAGGATGGGGGTTCTAGGGGGCAAAGCCCCCTAATTTTTACCCATCTAAATGACATTTTCATACGATAATTAACTTTATTTTAAATTATTTTTAGGTGACATTTTCAAAAGATATTGACATGATGTTGGCTAAAATATCAAACATACAAAATTCCACTACGCATTTGCGTAGTGGAATCGATGCATAAGTTGAGTAAGCCTGTAAGCCGAGTTCTGTTTTAGATGGTCATCTATCTAGGCCTACTGTTGCCAGCAGGCTCAAGCGACACTACCCGGGAGCACGCCGGGCCAGCGCATTTGCTCCCCTATTCGGTCTTGCTCCAGGTGGGGTTTACAGAGCCACACTGTCGCCAGTGTGCTGGTGAGCTCTTACCTCACCTTTCCACCCTTACCAGGCAGCATAAGCTGCTCTCACCAATCCAAGGATTGGATCTGGCGGTATATCTCTGTTGCACTTTCCTTGGAGTCGCCTCCACTGGGTATTACCCAGCACCCTGCCCTGTGGAGCTCGGACTTTCCTCTCCCGCTGAATGCGGCAGCGACCATCCGGCTTACTCAACAACTATTCATTTAACTTTCAAGCACAAGTTATATAATATCATCTTTTTTTTATATTGTCCATAATAATATTTTTCAAAGACAAGTAAAATTTTCTTTTATAATACCGTAAATGGATTTTTATTAGTTTCCGTTAAAATACATTCAACATCAAAGCTTTTTTTAATTATGTCCAATAAATATGGAACTGCTAAATATTCACTTGCAAAATGTCCTATATCTATAATATTTAAACCTAATTCAGAAGCTATAATAGCATCATGGTGCTTTATATCGCCTGTTATTAATACATCACATCCTTTATTTAAAGCGTCTCTAATAAAGGATGAGCCGCTTCCCCCTACTATTGCTATCCTTTTAATCTTTTTATCTAAATTACCTACTATTCGCACATTATCAACATTAAATTTTTGCTTTATTAAATTAATAAACTCTTTTAATCTAATTTCTCCTTTTAAATTTCCCACTCTTCCTGTTCCCTGCTTTAAAGAATTTTGTAAAGGATAAACATCATAGGCTACCTCTTCATATGGATGAGCTTTTATCATAGATGATATAACCCTATTTAAGTCCTTTTCTTTAACAATAGTTTCTATCCTTACTTCTTCAACATATTCTATTTTATTTTTTTCTCCTATAAAGGGATTTGAACCCTCCAAAGGCATAAACGTTCCTTGCCCCTCTACATTAAAAGAACAATAGCTATAATTTCCAATGTGACCTGCTCCTTCAGTCAATATTGCATTTCTAACCACATCAGCATGGGACTTAGGAACAAAAACGACAATTTTATAAAGTTTTATTTCCTTATGGGGCGACAATATCTCGATATCTTCTAACTCTAAAAGCTTGGCTAAAAAATCATTCAATCCTTTCTCTGCATTATCAAAATTAGTGTGAACTGCATATATGTTAATTTCGCTTTTTATTGCCTTTATAATTATACTGCCAATATATTCATCTGTCTTAATTTTTTTTAAAGGTGTAAAAATTAAAGGATGATGGGAAATTATCATATCACATCCTAGTTTTATAGCCTCATCTATGGTATCCCTTGTAACATCTAACGTAAATAATATTTTGTTTATGTTTTTGTCTTTATCTCCAATCAACAAACCAACATTATCATAATCCTCCGCAAGAGAAGGGGGAAACATTCTTTCTAAGTAGTCTATAATATTTTTAGCACTTACATCCATTCTTCCACTTCCTTAAACTCTAATAATAATTGATTTAATTCATTATATCTTTTATTATCCTTTGGAACTGATCTTAAAATTTCTTCTAAATTTTTTATTTTATAATTAATAAATTCTCTTAAAATTGGATGTTTCTTTTGAATTAAAATTTTCCCAGTATAATAAAACACTTCTTTTTCATAAGGAGGTTCACTACCATTTGATACCTTTAATATATGATAAAACTTTTCATCTTCTTTTACTATATCCTCATCAATTATTCTAAAATCATTTTCATTCAAATATTTCCTTAATATTTCTGGATATTGCATGGGCTGTAGGACTAATATGTTCGTTGATCTAACAATTTCTTTGCCTTCCTCTAATATTTTTACGATTAAGTTTCCGCCCATTCCAGCTATTAAGATTGTGTCCGCCTCTCCTTTTTGAAGTGGCTTTAGCCCATCCCCTATCCTGGTCTGTATCTTATCTAAAACCCTATATTTTTTAAAATTCTTAATAGCAATTTCTAAGGGACCTTTATTAATATCTGTTGCAATACCTCTTTTACAAAGCCCTTTGTTAATACAATGCACAAGAATATAGCCATGGTCTGTTCCTATATCGGCTATGCAATAGGAATTAGGAAGCATATCAACTATATGTCTTAATCTTTCAGATAAAATCATGTTTCACCTCCAATTATGCACCCTTTTCTTTATCCTTCACTACATACGGCAAATTCATAACGAAATTATAAAAGTCCATATAATTACCTTCAAAGTCAGCAAAATATTTTATGTTCTTTTTATTTAATATGTTATCTTTTATTAAAAAAGTCTTTACTCCAATTTTTGATGCAATCAAATCCTCCTCAACATCATTACCTACCATTAAGCATTCCTGGGGTTTTTTGTTTATTATGCCTAAAATTTCTTCATAATACTTTATATTTGGTTTACAATAGTGCATAACTTCAAAGGATGTTATAAATATAAAATCCCTTTCATCGAGCCCTGCCCATCTTAATCTTTCGATTATAGCTTCCTTGGGGAAAATGGCATTTGTTGCAACCACCAAATCATATCCTTTTTGTCTTAAAATCTCTATTGCTTTAATAATGTATTCTTGGGGCTTAAAATATTCACCGATAGTTTTATACTCATTTTTGTAAAAATCATCAATAATGCTTTCTACTACTTCATATTTTATTTTGGAGTATTCTGTAAATTTTTCCATAAATACCTGTTTGTTGGTCCTATTAAAGTCTGAGTTCCTAATCATATCAAAGGTTGCATCTAAAACAAATTTAACTGTATGCTCAGGAGGCAAAAAATTTTTCAATTTAAAGCAAAGTCTTTTAAAATATTCCTTTTCAAAAATATCCATATCCATGGGCAATAAAGTTCCATCTAAGTCAAACAATATTGTATTCATAATAACCCTCCATTTACCACCTAAAAAATTACGGCTTACAGTATGTAAGCCTAGTCTAAATAATCCTTTAGTTTTTTGCTTCTGCTTGGATGTCGTAATTTTCTAAGAGCTTTTGCCTCGATTTGTCTTATTCTTTCGCGTGTAACTTTGAATTCTTTTCCTACTTCTTCTAATGTTCTTGCTCGGCCATCATCTAAACCAAATCTTAATCGTAATACCTTTTCTTCCCTTGGAGTTAAAGTATCTAAAACATCCATAAGTTGTTCCCTAAGCATCGTATATGCTGCAGCTTCAGCAGGTGCTGGTGCATCCTCATCAGGGATAAAATCGCCAAGATGGCTATCTTCTTCCTCCCCAATTGGCGTTTCAAGAGATACAGGTTCTTGAGCTATTTTCATTATTTCTCTAACCTTATCAACTTCCATATTTAATTCCTTTGCAACCTCCTCTGGAGAAGGTGCTCTACCTAATTCCTGCAGTAACTGTCTTTCTACTCTTATCAATTTATTTATAGTTTCTACCATATGAACAGGAATTCTTATTGTCCTTGCCTGGTCAGCAATTGCCCTTGTTATAGCCTGCCTAATCCACCAGGTAGCATAAGTAGAAAACTTATAGCCTTTCCTATAGTCAAATTTTTCCACAGCCTTTAAAAGTCCAAGATTTCCCTCCTGTATTAGATCAAGGAATAGCATTCCTCTTCCAACATACCTTTTTGCAATGCTTACTACTAGCCTTAAATTAGCTTCTGCTAGTTTTTTCTTTGCCTCTTGATCTCCCTGTTCGATTCTTTTTGCAAGCTCAATCTCTTCTTCTGCAGAAAGAAGAGGAACCTTTCCAATTTCTTTTAAATACATCCTTACAGGGTCATCGATACTAATCCCTTCAGGTAAAGTTAAATCAAGATCTTCCTCTAATAATTGTTCTGGGTTAAAGTCATCCATATCATCGATAACTTCAATACCCATAGATTCAAGTATTTCATATACCTTCTCTATTTGTTCTGGAGATAATTCAACATTTTCCAATGAATCCATTATTTCTTTATATGTCAAAACCCCATTCTTTTTACCCTTTTCAATCAATTGCTTTACTATAGACATTCTTTTATTGTTAGCTTCGTTCTTTTGATTATCCTTTTTCATAATTTCAACCTCCCTTCAAAACCTAAAGCAACGATAATTGCCTCTTCAGTTCTTCCAATTGCCTAGTCAAGTTAAGAAGATCATTAAAATCATTGGATCTTTCTTTTTCTTTTATTTTTAATTTAATATTTTCAATTTGTCGTTCTATCTTAGTCCTTTTTAAAGTTCTTATAAGTCCTTCTACTGTCTCAAAATCCATTTCAGTTAAATCTTCTTCAGCAAAAATTAAAGCAACATCCTGAATTTCATTTTGTTCTTCAAAATGTTTTATTATGTCATTAACTTCCTTTAATCCATTTTCCAAAATTAATGTAGCAACCTTTTTATATGAAGGAGTTATAAAATCCTCCCTATTAACCTTTTGAAGAATATATTCCTTTATATCATCATCCTTTAAAATTAACATCAATAGTTTTCTCTCTGCCTTCTTATATCCAGGTTCCATGAAAGTATTTCCACCAATATTATTATTTCTATTCCCATAATTGTTATTCCAATTATTAGTTTTCATATTTTTGACTTTATTTAATTGGTCTAAAATAACCTGAATACTTATTCCCGTTAGTTCATAAATTTTTGCTGCATAGGAATGAACCTCAACTTCATTATTTAATATTTTTAATATGTCGATAACTTCTTTTATAAAATTGCTTCTATCTCTGGGGTCATCAAGATTTTTGTTTTCTTTAGAAGCATAAATCAAATGTTCTATTGCAGGAAGAGATTTTTCAATTAGCTTTTTAAATTCTCCAACCCCAAAGGTATTTATAAATTCGTCTGGGTCCTTCCCCCTTGGAATATTTATTATTTTAACATTTAATCCTTCGGAATGAAGGACTTCAATTCCTCGCAATGTCGCAGTTCTACCAGCTGCATCTGAATCATAACAAAGATAAACTGTGTTGCAATATCTTTTTATAAGCCTTGCCTGTTCCTTAGTTAGAGCAGTTCCTAAGGTAGCTACTGTATTTTCTATTCCATGTTGGTGAAGTTTAATACAATCCATATAGCCTTCAACTAAAATAAGTGCATCTGGAGTCCCCTTTTTCAGAACAAAATTTAATGCATATAAATTAGTCCCTTTTTTAAAGACCGGTGTTTCAGGTGAATTCAAATACTTTGGCTTTGAATCATCAAGAACTCTTCCTCCAAAACCTATTACTCTCCCCTTATGGTCAAAAACTGGAAACATTATCCTATTTCTAAATCTATCATATATTCTATTTTCTTTTTGAGAAACCAGTCCTGCCTTAATTAATAATTTTTCATCGTATCCTTTTTTCTTAAAAAAATTAATTAGCCCATCATATGAATCTATGCTATATCCAAGACCAAATTTCTGAATTGTCTTTATATCTAGTCCTCTATTTAACAGATATTTAATCTTTTCGCTATTTTGTTTTAAATTATTATAAAAGAACCTCGCAGCCTGAATATTTATTTCATAAATTTTTTCAATTTCAGTATCCTTATTTGAGCTAGTATCAAGAGTTACATTTACTCTATCAGCTAAAAATCTTATCGCATCGATATAATCGAGGTTTCTAATTTTCATTATAAATCCAACAACATTACCTGCTGCTCCACAGCCAAAACAATGAAATAGCTGTTTGTCAGGTGAAACACTTAAAGAGGGTCCTTTATCATTATGAAAGGGGCATACCCCCATAAAATTTCTTCCAACCCTTTTTAAGCTTACATATTCAGAAATAACATCGACTATATCATTCTTTTGCATTATATTCTCAATTACTTGTTCTGGAATACGCATAGAAGCATCACCTGACATATTAATATTATTTTTCTACATCGAACATCAAAATTCCTTCTTTTGAATATCTAATTTTATAGTTTTCTTTGACACAAATAAATAATATTCGACATAAAAAATAAAATTCCTGCTAGTTAAAAAAATTTTTTAAAATTTTATTTGCCAAGGCATAGGAATAAAAATCTTCGTAAATTCATGAATAGCATATCTATCAGTCATACCTGCTATATAGTCCAAAACAGTTCTTTCTAAACCATAGATATTGATTTTGTCATAATATTCTTTTGGCATTGAATTTGGATTATCCATATAATAAATAAACAATTCTTTAATTAGGTTTTTTGCCTTATCTTCTTCCTTTTTTGCCTCTGATGCAATATAGACGTTATCAAACATGAATTGTCTAAGTTCCCACGTTGCTTCGCCTACTTCACCTGTTAATTTTATTTCACCGTATTTTAAAGCATGTTCTATCACAGCTGTAATCATTTTATTTATTCTTTCTGAATGTCCCTTCCCTAAGATTTTAATGCATTCTTTTGGCAGATCCTCCACTGTTAATATTCCTGCCCTAACTGCATCATCTATATCATGATTTATATATGCTATCTTGTCAGCCAATTTAACAACCTTTCCTTCATTTGTTTGAGGAATAAGTTCTCCTGAATGACACAATATTCCATCTCTAACTTCATGCGTAAGGTTAAGACCGTTTTCCTTCTCAAGATAGTCCACTACTCTTAAACTATGTTCATTGTGTTTAAAGCCTGTTGATGAAATTTTATTGAGTGCATCCTCCCCCGTATGACCAAAGGGCGTATGTCCAAGATCATGCCCTAAGGCAATGGCCTCCGTCAGGTCTTCGTTTAATCTGATTGCCCTTGCTATGGTTCTGGCAATCTGGGCAACCTCTAATGTATGAGTTAATCTAGTCCTATAGTGGTCACCCTCCGGTGCAATAAAAACCTGTGTTTTATGCTTAAGGCGTCTGAAGGCTTTAGAATGTATAATTCTATCTCTATCTCTTTGAAAATCAGTTCTAACTTTACACTTTTCTTCTTTTTTTATTCTTCCTTTAGTATTTTTACTTAAAGTAGCTAATGGTGATAATATTTTCTCTTCCAGATGTTCATATTGTTCCCTCAAATTCATAGTATCACCTACACAAATATTTTTTATTATATATATTCTACATATTTGTCAAGAAACCTTCTTTTAAATATATAAAAGTTAAATCATTTTTTTTAGATATTTCTTTAAATTACTTTAAAATTCTCAGTATTATTCATTATGTCATTTTTATCCTGTTTTTATTCAAAAAAGCACTTCTAATTAACATAATCCTTCTTGTCATTTCATATAATTCAATTGAAATATTAAAATGGTGATAGTATGGAAAATATTAGCTCTGTTGAAAGAGCAATTTACGAAAAGGATATATTAATAAATAAAATATTATCTAATTACAACATTGAAGTTTATTCAATAGAAAACATAAAATTAAAAGAAACGGACAAAGAACGAGCTGTATATAAAATAGCTACAAATAAAGGTGACAAATGCTTGAAAAAGGTTTATTATGATGAAAAAACACTCCTTTTCATATATTCAGTTATTGAATGGTTAAACATAAAAGGCATCTTAGCCCCCAGATTTATATCAACCAGAAAGGGATTAAAATATGTTAATTACCAAGGAGACCTATTTATTTTAACCGATTGGATAGATGGCCGAAAATGTGATTATGATAATATTGACGACATAAAAAAAATATCTGAAAATCTTGCTAAACTTCATAAGTCCTCTAAGGGTTTTTTCCCTATAGAGGGAAGCAAGCTTTTAATCAACGATAAAGACTATTTTAAAAGCTACAATAAGCATTTTAAACAGTTAATAGAATGTGCAAATCTTGCATATAAGATTAAGGATAAGTTTTCTAAAATTTTTTTAGATAATTTTGATTACTATTTAAATTGCGCAAGGGAAAGTCTTTATATTTTGTCTAGCCTTGATTTCAATAATTTAGGTGATGATATCAGCAATGGAGCTATATGTCATCTTGACTATGTGAATAAAAACTTAATTTTTACTCCCGATGATAAACTTTATGTAATTGATTTTGATAAAACTCGCATTGATTGTCCTGTTCATGATATAAGCAGCTTTTTGCACAGGATATTAAAGCGAAAAAAAACTGCTTGGGATTTTAGTATTTTTGAAACTGCTATATATAATTATCAAAATGTAAGAGAATTAAATAAAAATGAAATTATAGCTATTTATGCATTCCTTTTATTTCCCAAAAAACTTTGGAAGGTTTCAAAGGATTATTATAAAAATATTAAATATTGCAATAAAGGCCAATACATTGATGAATTAAAATCAGTTGTCAAATACAGACAAAACCATCAGGAGTTTTCTTTAAAAGTAGAAGAATTTATAGAAAAAAATTTTAGGGGGTAAGTAAAACCCCCTAAAATTTTTATCTTCTTGGATTCTTAACTTGTGCTTGTGCTGCAGCGAGTCTTGCAATCGGAACTCTAAATGGTGAGCATGATACGTAGTCAAGTCCTATATTATGGCAGAATTCAATTGATGATGGATCACCACCGTGCTCACCGCATATACCGAGCTTAAGATCCTTTCTTGTTCCTCTTCCAAGTTCAGCAGCCATCTTTACAAGCTTACCAACACCAGTTGTATCAAGTTTAGCAAATGGATCGAATTCAAATATCTTCTTATCATAGTAGTCATTCAAGAACTTACCAGCGTCATCTCTTGAGAATCCGAATGTCATCTGAGTTAAGTCATTAGTTCCGAAGGAGAAGAATTCAGCTTCTTTTGCAATTTCATCTGCAGTTAATGCTGCTCTTGGAATTTCAATCATTGTTCCAACCTTGTATTCAAGCTTTACTCCTTCTCTTTCGATTATTTCATTAGCAGTCTTTACTATAACATCCTTTACATATTTTAATTCCTTAAGTTCACCCACAAGTGGTATCATTATTTCTGGAACTATATCCCAGCCTTTTCTTCTCTTTACATCAATAGCTGCTTCGATTATAGCTCTTGTTTGCATTTCTGCAATTTCTGGATAAGTTACAGCAAGTCTACATCCTCTATGCCCTAACATTGGGTTGAATTCCTTTAAGCTTTCAACTGTTGCCTTTAATTCTTCAAAAGTTATTCCCATATTTTCTGCAAGGGCTTTAATATCTTCATCTTCATGTGGTAAGAATTCATGTAATGGTGGATCAAGAAGTCTTATTGTAACAGGTCTTCCTTCCATCGCTTCATAAATTCCAATGAAGTCTTCTCTTTGCATTGGTAAGAGCTTATCAAGGGCCTTTCTTCTTTGTTCTTCACTTTTTGCAACAATCATTTCTCTAACTGCTGGGATTCTATCTTCTTCAAAGAACATGTGTTCAGTTCTGCAAAGACCTATACCTTCAGCTCCAAACTTAACAGCTTGAGCTGCATCCCTTGGAGTATCAGCATTTGTTCTAACCTTTAGTGTTCTTATTTCATCAGCCCACTTCATAAATGTTTCAAAGTATCCTGTAATTTGTGGCTCAACAGTTTTAATCTTTTGTCCATATACATTTCCTGTGCTACCATCTATTGAAATGTAATCACCTTCATTTATTCTTAAATCTCCAACTGTGAAATACTTACCTTCTTCGTTGATCTTAATGTCTCCACAACCAGCTACGCAGCATTTACCCATTCCTCTAGCAACAACCGCAGCGTGGGATGTCATACCGCCTCTTGCAGTTAAGATACCTTCAGCAGCTACCATTCCTTCGATATCTTCTGGTGAAGTTTCAATTCTTACAAGAACAACCTTTTCGCCCTTTGCTGCAGCTTCCTTAGCTTCTTCAGCTGTGAAATATACCTTACCGCAAGCAGCTCCAGGTGAAGCTGGAAGTCCCTTTGCAATTGGCTTTGCTGCTTTAAGTTCAGCTTGATCAAACATTGGGTGAAGCAATTGATCTAATTGCTTTGCGTCAACCTTAAGCATTGCTTCTTCTTTTGTTATTAAACCTTCTTCAACAAGGTCAACAGCAATCTTCAATGCAGCTTGAGCTGTTCTCTTACCATTTCTTGTTTGTAGGAAGTAAAGTTTTCCTTGTTCAATTGTAAATTCCATATCTTGCATGTCTTTATAGTGCTTTTCAAGAAGATGTGCAATTCTCTCAAATTCTGCATATACTTCTGGCATTAATTCCTTTAATTGATCTATGCTTTGTGGTGTTCTAATACCTGCAACAACGTCTTCACCTTGCGCATTTAATAAGAATTCACCAAATATCTTATTTTCACCTGTTGCAGGGTTTCTTGTAAATGCAACACCAGTTCCAGAAGTTTCACCCATATTACCAAATACCATTGTTTGAACGTTAACTGCTGTTCCCCAATCACTTGGAATATCATTAAGTCTTCTATAAACAATAGCTCTTGGATTATTCCATGATCTGAAAACTGCCTTTACAGCTTCTAAAAGTTGCATTTTAGGATCCTGTGGGAAATCCTCGCCCCTTTCATTTCTATATAATTCTTTAAATCTTCTTACAACTTCCTTTAAATTTTCAGCAGTTAAATCTGTATCAAACTTTGCACCGTTTTCTTCTTTTACTTGGTCTAATATATGTTCGAATTTATTCTTATCGATTTGCATAACAACGTCACTAAACATTGTTATAAATCTTCTGTAGCTGTCGTATGCAAATCTTTCGTTGTTTGTTAACTTTGCAAGACCTTCAACTGTTTCATCGTTTAATCCAAGATTAAGTATTGTATCCATCATACCTGGCATTGAAGCTCTAGCACCTGATCTTACTGAAACAAGTAACGGATTTGATGGATCACCAAATTTCTTGCCTGTAATATTTTCAAGCTTATGTAGTGTTTCAAAAATTTCTTCTACTATTTCGTCTGCTATTTTTTGACCATCTTCATAATATCTTGTGCAGGCTTCTGTTGTTACAGTAAAACCTGGTGGAACAGGAAGTCCTATGTTTGTCATTTCTGCAAGATTAGCACCTTTTCCACCTAAAAGATTTTTCATACTAGCGTTACCTTCATGAAATAGGTAAACGTATTTTTTCTTTTCCATTCCTCCTACCTCCTAATACAAATTTTGTCACCATAGGGACAAGTTATGTCCCAGATATGTATAAAATAATAATCCAAACCTTAAGCTATTCCTTACCAAGTTCTACAAAAAGCCTTGTAATGGTAGTTTTAGAGACTTTACCAGTTATTTTATACATTTCTTTTCCATCTTCTGTTTTTACCTTTTCAACAACTGGCAGGCTGTCGATTTCATGTTCAATAATTCTTCTTGCAGCTTCAAATGCACTTTCATTATCGGTAATTGTTATAATATTAGGCATTCTTGTCATAATTATACCTACAGGAACTTTGTGTATATCTGTATTGCCAAGGGTAATTTTTAAAAAATCCTTTCTCGAAACAGCACCAGTTAAATATCCCTTATTTTCTACAAATAAAGTCCCTGTATCATTAATAAAAAGCTGAATTATTGAATCATAAATCGACATATCCTCTGAAACTACCGTAGGTTTGGATTTTATTTCTCCAACCGTTATTTCCTTAATCGATTTATACTTTAATGTATTTTGACCTTTCTTTGAATAAACGTAACCTACTTTAGGGCGCGCCTCTAAAATTCCCGTCATAGTTAAGATTGCTAAATCAGGCCTTAAGGCTGCTCTTGTTAAGTTGAGTTTCTCAGCAATTTGTTCGCTTGTTATGGGCTGATTTTTTTTTACTATTTCTATAATTTCTTCTTGACGTTTTGTAAGTTTTATAAAAATCACCTCTGTGCAAAGTTTTTATTTATTAATATTATATATTGACAGAGGAACCAAGACAATAGCAAAAATTCTATTATCTTTACAATCATCCAAATAATTCTAATACAAAGTATTATCAATTCATAAATATTTTATTACATTAGACAAATATTTTCAATATTTTTAATCAAAATTTAATGAATAAGCCTAATGGCTTATTCATTTTCATCTTTGTTTTCTTCATCATTTTTGAATTTTTCATTAAATGTGTCTTTAAAATCATCAACAGTATCTTTTATATTTTCCTTAACTTCCTCAACTTTTTCTTTAACTATTTCTTCAACAACCTCTATCCTGCCATCTGGCCTTTCTATTTCTATTTTTATTTTGGATACTACAGCTGTTATTGCTCCAACTGCTATCAAGAAAGGATTAAATAAGCTTACTGCACCTGCAGCTATCCCAGCAGTAACAGGGATATCGATTAACACCCTATCGTCTTTTTTCACTTTTATCCTTGTCACATTTCCTTTTCTTATTATTTCCCTTATAGTCTCAACCAAATCGTTGCTAAATTCTGAAATTTGAGCTCCTAATTTTTTCTGATTCTGCTCAATATAAATCAAAGAATCGATTACGTTACCATTGTGTTTTTCAAGAATTTCCTTTGCTTCAGCATATCCTATACCTGTCCTTTGCCTTAAAATGTCTATTTTTTCAAGAGTTATCTCTTCCATTTAGCTCATCTCCCTTTCAAATCTTTTATTAAATTTAAAGATTTAATTTCCCTATCAATATGATGTTTAAAATAGTCCTCCATAATCTTAATAAATTTTTCTAATATAATACTATCATATTTAATATTCCTCAATTCTTCTATTTTTATGTTTCTCATTTGATTTAAAAATTTAACCTCATCATCACTTAATAAAATATTTTCAACTGATTTAACTGCACAATTACTGCACAATATGCCTCCCTCTGTAATGTTAAAGTATCTTAAATTTGTTTTTGATCTACATTTAATGCATTGGCTTACTATTGGCTGATATCCAGCAAAACTTAAAACTTTATATTCAAACGTAAGTTTTAGCAAATCTAAATTTATGTCTTCATTATAAAGCATGTAAAGAGATTTTAATAGCAATCCTAACATAAAAACATTTTTTACTTCCCTTTCATTTAAAACATCAATTAGTTCCAACATATAACTTCCATAGGCTAACCTATCCAAATCCATTATAATTCTTTGAAAAGACTCGATTATACTACTTTGATTTAAAGTATATAAATTCTTACCTTTATAAACTAAATATCTACTATAGCAAAAAGGCAATGTGGAGGATGCAATTGGACTTTTAGGTCTCCTTGCTCCATGGGCAACTACATCGATTTTCCCTAATTTGTCTGTAAATATGGTGATGATCTTGTCGGTTTCAGCAAGAGGCATTTCCTTCAAAACAACCCCTTGTAGGTTTATTAATGACAAAATCATCACCTCCCAATAAAACTATTGATATCCTAAAGTTTTCAAAACCGATGGACTATCTCTCCAGTCCTTCTTAACCTTAACCCATAGCTCAAGGAAAACTTTACTTCCTAAAAGTCTTTCTATTTCTACGCGGGCACTTGTTCCTACTTTTTTTAGCATTTGTCCATTTCTTCCGATTATTATAGCCTTATGAGTCTCTTTTTCGCAGTAGATAGTTGCATTAATATTAACGATACCCTTTTCTTCATCAGCCTTCATTGATATAACTTCAACCGCAGTGCCGTGAGGTACTTCTTCCTTTAAATTATGCAATAATTTTTCCCTTATTATTTCAGATACAATGAATTTTTCTGGCTGATCCGTTATCATATCAGCTGGGAAATACTGAGGTCCTTCAGGTAATAATGAAACTATTATGTTTAACAGTCTATCGGTATTATCACCTTTTAATGCAGATATTGGAACTATTTCCTTAAAATCATATAATTTTGAATAAGTATCTATAGTTTTTGCCAATATTTCCTTTGATACTGTATCAACTTTATTAATCACTAAAATTATTGGAGTTTTAACTGTGCTTAATTGGTTTATTATATGTAAATCTCCTTCATTAGGCTTTTCGGATGGGTTGATCAAAAAAAGAACAATATCAACCTCATTCAACGTTTCCTTTGCTACCTTAACCATATATTCCCCAAGCCTTGTTCTAGGTTTGTGTATTCCTGGCGTATCCAAAAATATAATTTGATAATTATCCCTTGTCATTATCGCCTGAATCTTATTTCTTGTTGTTTGAGGTTTGTTAGAAATTATTGAAATTTTTTCGCCTAAATAATGATTTAGCAAAGTAGACTTGCCAACGTTAGGTCTTCCTATAATAGTAACAAAGCCAGATCTAAATTGGCTCATTTACATACCTCCTTCCATATCATCCGAGGAAAAGGCATAGGGCAATAACTCATTTAACTTAAACACCTTATACTCTCCTTTATTATTTGATACTATAACATCAATATCTAGTCCAAATTCCGACATAACCTGCCTACAGATTCCACATGGAAATGTTAAATTAGGACTATCGCTTGTTATAGCAATGGCTCTAAACTTGTTATAGCCTTCTGAAATCGCTTTAAATAAAGCAGTCCTTTCAGCACATACGGTGCCACCATATGAAGCATTTTCTATATTGCATCCAGTAAAAATCTTTCCTTCTTCAGTCAAGAGCGCTGCTCCAACACGAAAATTTGAATATGGAACATAAGCATTTTCCTTAGACTTATTTGCTATTTCTACTAGTTCTTTATATTCCATTTATATTCCTCCTATAAATTATTTCTAATGATATTTTATGCAATTTCGGTAATACAAATTATATCACTAATTTTGTTATTGTAAAGAAATAATTTTAGGCACCAATTCGGTGCCCATTAAAGGAGTTTGAAAATAATTATAGCAACCAAAGTTCCTATGATAGCTCCAACTGTTACCTCATAAATGGAGTGTATTTTCCCTTCAACTCTACTTTGTGCCACAACAAAGGCAAGAAAAAAAGCTAATGTTATTATTAAAGTATCCTGCGTTAACAATGAAATTGCAGTAGCAACTCCAAAGGCAACAGCTGAATGCCCGCTTGGCATACCGCCCTTAAGTGGAGTTCCTCTCCCATAAAATGCCTTTATCACTACTGTTATTATAGTTATCAATATTAAACAAATAAATACTACAGTAGGGTCAGATTGTTTAATTTTAAAGATAACGGTGTTAGTAACTAACTTCAGCTTATCAAAAAACAACAAATAACCAACCAAAACAGAGGTTAATGCTGAAATCAAAACCGCTCCAGCTGCTACATTTTTTGCAATCTTAGCTAATGGATGATAATAGTTTGCATTCAAATCAATTGTTACTTCTATTGCTGTATTAATCATCTCCAGCACAATAACTAGAGTAATCGTAAAAAACAATAGAAGAATTTCAAATTTGCTTAAATCAAAAAAAAGACTTGCTAATAAAACTAATGTCGCTATAGCAAAGTGGATCCTCATATTTCTTTGTGTCTTTATAGCAAAAATTACACCTTCTATAGCATGATTAAAGCTTTCGGTAATCTTCTTCATCTTCATAAAATTCACCCTTATCTAGTAATACCAAGGGAATGTAGAATTTCTTCTTCCTTTTGCCTCATAGCTTTTCTTTCATCTTCAACTTCATGATCATATCCCAAAAGATGTAAAACACTATGCACAATTAAAAAGGCAACTTCTCTAATAAAAGGATGTTCGTATTCCTTAGATTGTTCGAAGGCTTTTTCAAGGGACAAGACTATTTCGCCAAGGAGCACATTATTTGTTTCTGGATCAAAATCCTCCTCAAAAACTTCATAACTCCCTCTTTCTCTAAAATCAATCATTGGGAAAGATAGAACATCTGTTTCTTTATCAATTTTTCTATATTCTTTATTTATTTCTTTTATTGCCTCATTATCCACCAAATAAACATTTACATCATAATTAAATTGAATCCCTTCATATTTCAAAGCTTTGTCAATAACAACCTCAATCAATTCCCTTAATTCATTTGTAACCTCTATCTTACTTTGATTGTTCTCTATAAACAACATTTTCTTCACCTTCTTCTGTAATTTCCGGATATTCTATTCTGTTATGAAATATCCCTTGTAGAACATTTATAAAGCTAATTTTTATATTCATAATATCCTTAAGTGTTAAACTGCTCTCATCTAATTGTCCATCATTAATTTTTTCTTCTATTATTTTTTCCACCGTTTCTTGTATATCCTTTAATGTCACGTTCCCCAATGATCTTACTGCAGCTTCTACGCAATCTGCCAGCATAACTATAGCTGATTCCTTTAATCTCGGTTTTGGACCTGAATATCTAAAGGATTCTACATCTATATCTTCTCCGTTTTTCTTAGCGACGACATAAAAATATTTTATTAAAGTAGTTCCATGATGTTCTTCGATTATTTGTTTTATTATATTTGGTAATTTATATTGTTCTGCAAGTTCTATCCCGTCCTTAACATGGGAGGATATTATCATTGCACTTAATTTCGGAGTTAAGTTATCATGAGGATTGTCATTAGTAATTTGATTTTCTTTAAAAAAATATGGTCTTTTTATTTTACCAATATCATGATAATATGCTCCTACTCTTGCAAGAAGGGAATTAGCCCCAATCTTTTCTGCCGCTGCTTCTGCAAGATTTCCAACCAAAATACTATGATGGTATGTGCCCGGTGCCTCAAACAAAACTTTTTTAAGGAGAGGCTGATTAGGGTTAGAAAGTTCCATAAGCTTTATTGGAGTTACTACGTCAAAAATTTGTTCAAATATAGGCATAATACCAATAGCTAATACCGATGAGAAAATTCCACCAGCAATTGTATAAGACATGTTAATAAAAACTTGTGTAAATTCTTTTCCTAAAATCAATCCTAACGACAAAATGATAAGTGAATTTAAAAAACCAATAAGCACTCCACCGAACATCACATTACTTCTATCATGTAGATTATGAACAAAAATTACCCCAAGCAATCCACCTATTAAATATATAAACAATACTTCTATAACAAATTTAGTTAATATTGCCAACATTAAAATAGAAATAGAAAATATAAAAAAGGCTAATTCATGATCAAATATCATAGTTAATATTATTGGCATAAAAGCCACAGGGATTACATATAAAGATATGTTTTTAGTTGCAGCTATAAGAACAGTATTCAAACATAAAATTAAAAATACTAATGTAAATTTATTTACATCAAAATAAACTCTGTTTTTAAACTTATAAAGATAAAATAAAACTAAAAATTCTGTAAGAGTAATTATCAAAATTAAACTTATATAATTTGCAACATCAGATTTAGAATTATTCTTCAAAACACCTGCTTTATTTAATAGAATAATATGCTGGGCAGTGACTGTTTGGCCCTTTGATACAATAACTTGATTTTTCCTAATGTAAACAGGTTCAACCTGTTTTTTCACAAGTTCCTGTAATTCATTTGTCTTTTTCACATCAATAAACATATTAGGTCTGATAAAATTTTTTGATAATATCAAAAGACTATTTTTTGTTGTAAAGTCCAGGTTAGACTCTAAAATACTTTTTTTTAAGTAATCATAAGCAACATTAAAGGATTCATCATCATTTTGTAATATTTCCAAATTTAATAAATCACTTAACCCCTTAATCAATAAAGCAGAGGCATTATCAAGTTTAGCACTATCAAGCTTCAAAAAATATAATATTATTTCATCATCGACCTTTAAATTTAAATTTGCTTTAATATAGTCAACTTTATTTTTTTCAGATTCATCTCTAGCTTTCATGTCTTTTATTAAATCAAAAAATTGCTTGGCTTTGTTGATTGCATCCCTTTGAAGATCATTATTTTTAGAATATTGTAATGGAATATTTGCAATTGCCGTTTGAATTTTTTCTTTAGTGGCAATTTCATCGATAAAATCTCGTGGTGACTTTATATCGGCAGGCGATACCTGTCCTTCTTTTAAATCATATTTTTGAGGTATTACATTGTTTACGCTTAAGGCAAACAGAATAATAAAAGTTCCTAAAAGCACACTAAATCTTAAGAAACGTTCATCCTTAAGTATCTTTTGTATATTAAAAGGATTCATGTAATCACCTTTTTCCACTATCGTATTTATCATAGGCTTTAATTATTTCTGTTACCAATCTATGTCTTACCACATCTTTATGTGTAAAATATACAAACTCTATCCCATCGATATCCTTTAGAATATGTGTTACCTGTTTTAATCCGGACATCTTTTCGGGCGGTAAGTCTATTTGAGTTAAATCTCCGGTTACCACTATTCTTGAGCCATAACCAAATCTTGTTAAAAACATCTTCATCTGTTCTGGAGTTGTATTTTGTGCTTCATCTAATATTATAAAGCAGTCATCTAAAGTTCTCCCTCTCATATAAGCTAAGGGTGCAACTTCAATAATTCCATTTTCCATATATTTTTGAAAGGTATCTACTCCTAAAATATCATATAAAGCATCATATAAAGGTCTTAAATATGGATTAATCTTTTCCTGTAGATCCCCTGGTAAAAATCCCAGCCTTTCACCAGCCTCAACAGCGGGACGAGTTAATATAATTCTTCCTATCTTTTTTTCTTTTAAAAATTTTACAGCCATAGCTATTGCTAAATAAGTCTTCCCTGTTCCTGCCGGCCCGATACCAAAAACAATTTCATTCTTTTTAATCGCTTCTATATATTCCTTTTGGCCAAATGTTTTACATTTTACGTATTTTCCCCGGGCCGTAACGATGATGACATCTTCAAGTATTTTTTCAAGATCCTGTGGCGAATCTTCCAAAACAAGACTTATTATATAGTTAACAGTCTGTAAATTTATAATTTCTCCTCTTTTTGCAATTTCTAAAAGTTTTAAAACGGTTTTTGTAGCAAGTTCTATGTTACCTAATCCTGCAACCTTTACCTCGGTTCCTCTATTTATAATATTCACATTAAAAGTTTGTTCAATAACCTTAATGTTTTCATCAAATTTTCCAAACAAATTCATTACATGCTCCATATTGTCAATTACAATTCTATTTTCTTGTTGCAATTTCTATCCCCCAATCTATTTTATCTCTTCTTCTTTTGAAATCTTTTCTTCCGTTAAAATCAACTTTCTTATCCTAACTTTGTCCTTCATTAATATTTTATCATATTTTCTTTCCAAAATCTTTATATCCTTTGGCATTATTTTTATAAGTTCTTCATCCGCAAGGTTTGTTGCAATATCTATTGCCTCATTATAGGATAAATTTTTGATTTTTTCAATTTTTTCATAGTAGTATTCAGTAACTTTAGTAACCGGTGAATTGAATCCTAACAATTTTACTTGCTCTTTTTCTATTATTTTATCATAAAATTGAAATTTGTTAATATTTGACCTTAACTTAATAATATTATTATTAGGTAAAACTAAATATATAGATTTTTCACATTTTCCAGTTCGCTCAAAGTATCTATATTTTAAAGGAACTTCCTTTATTGACTCATACCAAGTCTTTGCATAAACTTCCCCTAAGGCTCTTGTAACATCAATTGGTAAATTTTGAGAATCTTTTATAACTCCTGAAATCAATATTTGACCTTTCTTAACAAAATCGCCTTCTTTTACTAATTTTTGTCCCTTCAAAGCTATAACTTTTGTTAATATTCCATCCTTAGCAGCCACTATATTCATTGGTTTTTCCAAATCTAATATAGTTGGAGGCATCGTCCTCTCCACAATCTCTACTTTAGCTTTTGTTCCATCTAAACTAATAGTTACCATGGATAACTCCTTTATGTCCTTTAAAAGACTATTTTCTATATCCCTTAGATTAATATTTTTCTTATGCGCCCCTATCTTTAATCCAGCTTTGTTTAAAGATTTTAAAATTAGCTGATCATTTACTACATTATTTCCAACTATTTCAATATTCCAAATGACGTTTGAAAAAGCATATATCAGTAGAACAAATATTACTATCCCGATTATAAAAAATATTCTCCTATATAATCGTCTAAATAAAAAAATAAACCCATTTTTCCTCGAAATTTTAACTCTGCAATGTGTCTTTTTTGCTATATGCCTTATTTGCTTAAAATCCTTTTCTTTCATATTAAATCTCATATTAGTTATGCTAAGCCTTTCTATATCCCACAAAGTTAATCCATTTATTACCGCTAGATTTATAAATTTTTCTGGATTCAATCCTTCCAAATCAACAGTTATATAATTTTTATCCATAGGTCCTGCCCCTCATCACTTAATAAACTCTATTACTTCAATTTTTCCCTCCAAAATTATCTCATCTTGAGTGATATATTTTATAACAAAATCCTCTCCTTTTAGTGCCACAATCCCTATCTTTGAATTAATTCTTACAATTGTTTTGCTGTATTCAATTATACCTTTATGATTTTCTATGATAACTTTATTATTACTTACTATCTTTATTACTGGAACATCTAAAACTATTTCTTCTGGAATATCAAGTGCATCAGAAAATCTTTGTTTTATATCCATATACTCTCCCCTTAAAATTCATCCCATTAAATTTTATGAATAAAATAGCCAATATTTGATTATTTATTTTTCAAAAAACTAAAAGACCCGCAATTTGCGGGTCATTATTTCACTGTAAAAACTTTTTTACCATTTCACTAACCATCTTGCCATCTGCTCTACCCTTTACCTTTGGAGCAACAATGGCCATGACTTTTCCCATGTCCTTTATGCTATTTGCTCCCACCTCATCAACAGCACTTCTTATAATTTCAGCAATCTCATCTTCAGTAAGCTGCTGAGGAAGGTATTCAAGCAAAATCTCTATTTCCTTATTAACTTGTTCTACAAGATCTTGCCTGTTCCCCTTTTCAAATTCTTCAAGGGACTCTTTTCTTCTTTTTACTTCCCTTGATAACACAGCAATAACTTCTTCATCATCAAGGATTTTACCATTAGTTTTTTCATCATATAATATAGCAGCCTTAGCCATATTAAGGACGCTTGCTCTAAAGCTATCCTTGGCCTTCATCGCATTTTTCCAATCCTCTTGGATCCTTTCTTTGAGTGACATATTCACCCTTCTTTCATTATTTATGCTTTCTCTTACGAGCAGCTTGTGATTTCTTCTTACGTCTTACGCTTGGGCTTTCATAGTGTTCTCTCTTTCTGATTTCAGCAAGAACACCTGCAGCTGCGCACTTTCTCTTAAATCTTCTAAGAGCGCTGTCTAATGATTCGTTTTCGCCAACTCTTATTTCTGACACCGTTCTCCCTCCCTCCGCTTAACAGAATAAAATAGTGCTGCGATGATAGACGCAAATAGCACATTAACATTATATATTACTAAAGTAAATTTTGTCAATCATAAATTACATCAACCTGGTGGCCATTGCATATCCCGTCCACCTAATAGGTGAAAATGAATATGCATTACCGTTTGTCCTCCAGCTCTATTGCAGTTATTTACTATTCTAAAACCATCTTCTGCAATACCAAGTTCATTAGCTAGCTTTTTAGCAACCATAAACACATGGCCAATTAAATTAAAATCCTCCCCTTCAAGCTTTAAAGCTGATTCAATGTGTTTCTTAGGGACAATAAGAACATGAACTGGTGCAACAGGATTAATATCCCTAAATGCAACTACTTTTTCATCTTCATATAAAATTTCAGTCTTAATGGTTCCATTTGCTATTTTGCAGAATATGCAGTCCATTATTTCACCTCCTCCAAAACTCCAATTGCCTTATTTTCCCTACTTTCTATTATTTTAACATTAATTATCTCTCCTGACAAATCCCTTTGTAACTCTACTCCAACTCTTATATAATTTTTAGTATATCCCCAATTATAACCTTCCTTATATTCCTCAAATAAAACATCCATTACCTTTCCTTCATGTTTTTTTATAAACTCATACTCTAATATTTTATCTAGTTCAATGAGCTTTTTACTTCTTTCTTCTTTAATGATTTCTGGGACTTGATTTTTATATTCAGCTGCTTTTGTCCCCTTCCTTGGGCTATATTTAAATATATGCATCTTTGAAAGTTTAATTTCCTTCAAGAATTCAAAAGTCCTCTCAAATTCTTCATCGCTCTCACCAGGGAATCCTACAATAACGTCAGTTGTTATAGAGACATCCTCAAAAGCCTCCCTCAGATTATCCACTATTTTTTTATATTCTGAGGTAGTATAATGTCTATTCATTCTCCTTAAGGTTTCATCACAACCGCTCTGAAGCGATAAATGAAAATGATGGCAAAACTTATCTATATATTTTAATTTTTCTATTACTTCCTCATTAAAAAATGTTGGATCTACTGAACCTATTCGAATTCTTTCTATTCCTTCTACTTTAGAAACCATTTCAATTACATCTATAAGATTCACATCTTTTAGATCTTTGCCATAGGATGCTACATGTATACCTGATAAAATTACTTCTTTATATCCGTTTCTTGATAGTTTTTCAACTTCCTTCAAAATATTTTCAGGTTTTCTGCTTCTTACTGGCCCCCTTGCATACGGAATTAAGCAATAGGAACAAAATCTGTCGCAACCGTCCTGAATCTTTAAAAAGGCTCTAGTCTTATCCTGATATTCATCTATCTCAAGTTCTTCAAAATGTCTAATGCTCATAACATTTTCAACGTGCTTAATTCTTTTTCTATTTTTTAAATATTCATCAACAAATTCTACAATCTTACCTTTATCCTTTGTTCCAACAATTATATCCACATCTTCTATTTTTTCAACTTCTTCAGGTGCCACCTGAACATAACACCCTACAGCAACAACAACAGCATCATTATTCTTCTTTTTTGCCCTTCTTATCATTTGCCTTGATTTTCTATCTCCAATGTTTGTAACTGTGCAGGTGTTTATAACATAAACATCCGCATAATCATCAAAATTCACAACCTCATAGCCGTTTTTAATAAACGTCTCTGCCATTGCTTCCGTTTCATAGGTATTAACCCTACATCCTAATGTATAAAAGGCAACCTTTTTCATCTTCCTCCTCCTAAATCTCCTAGTTCGTATAAAATTAGAGCTGATGTTACAAAACCAGCAGTCTCTGTCCTTAATATTCTTGGGCCTAAAGTAACAGGAATAGCTCCAATATCAAGGCAGTTTTCTATTTCCTCCTCTTCAAAACCGCCCTCAGGGCCAATAAATATAGCAATATCTTTTATATCCTTTCTATCTCTAAGATCCTTTATGCCCCTTTCTTTTTCTCTTTCATAGGGAACCACTACTAAATCCTTTTGTTTCATATCTTCAATTGCCTCTTCAAAATTCATGACATTGCTAACAATAGGAACTATGCCTCTATTGCTTTGCTTTGCAGCTTCATAGGCAATCCTTTGCCATCTTTCTATTTTATTTTTTAAATCCCTTCCCTCTACTTTAACAACAACTCTATTAGTTATTACAGGAACAATTCTAACAACTCCTATCTCTACGCATTTTTGAACAATAAGGTCCATCTTTTGTGATTTTGGAAGCCCCTGATATAATGTTATATTAATAGGTGCTTCTGTCTCGTTATCGAAGCTTTCAATTATATTACACACAACTTCCTTTTTATCTGATTTTATTATTTCACAAATATATTCTTTGCCATTCCCGTCGCTAATTTGTATCTTATCGCCGTTTCTCAACCTTAAAACTTTAACGATATGGTCAACATCTTCTCCATCAATATATATATTAGGAAATCTAACTTGTTCTGCTGATACGAAAAACTTGTGCATACTTCATCCCCTCTACATATTTTTTACAACAATTCCTACCCATTCTCCCATTTCTCTAATTTCAACTAAATTAAAGTTATTTCTTTCAAGTGTGGATAAAACATCAGTTTTCCTATCCTGTATAATACCTGAAATTATAAACAGTCCATCCTTTTTTAAAAATTCCTTTGCAGAAGGAGTCATCATAATAATCACATCAGCAATAATATTTGCAACTATTACATCCGCCTTTTCCTCTAAAACATCTGTTAAATTTCCATGCCTTATCTCTACATTTTCAATGTTATTATACTCAACATTTTCCCTTGCAGCATCTACAGCTACCTCATCAATATCTACTCCAATAGCCTTTTTAGCCCCAAACTTAGATGCAGCAATCGAAAGTATTCCTGAACCAGTTCCTATATCGTAAACTAATTCCCCACCTTTTATGTATTTTTCAAGAAGTTCTAAGCACAAAATTGTAGTTTCATGGGTTCCCGTTCCAAAGGCCATACCTGGGTCAAGTTCTATTATAATTTCATCTTCCTTTGGAACATATTCCTCCCATCTTGGCTTAACAACAATTCTATTACCTAGTTTAGTCACCTTATAATATTTTTTCCATGAATGAGCCCAGTCTTCTTCATAAACTGCATTGGTAATTATTCTTCCTTCACCAATACTAAAACCTTCTTCTCTAAGTTCTTTTAATCTTTCACCTATAAATTTTACTATATCATCAATATTATTATCATCGCTGAAATATCCTTTTACTACAGCTGCCTTGTCTCCATGTTCAAATAAATTCATATCAACATAATCCCAACTTGGTTTACTTTGTTTTTCTAATATATCATTTGGGTCCTCTATGGCTACCCCCTTAACATCTAAAGAATAAAAAATGCCGCTAACCATTTCAACAGCCTCTGGACTTGTTATTACTTTTATTTCAATCCATTTTCCATTCATTTTATCAACTCCTTTTTTATTTTCAAACATTATATTAATTCAAATATTTAATTACTGCAAGTGTTATTATTGATGTTTAATAGGTAAGCAAAAATAGAATAAAAAAGTGCAGCCGCAATAGCAATTAATACCAATGCGGCTGCCTCTTTTATACTCCAAATGCATCTTTAAATTTATCTACAAAGGATTTTTTCTCCGGTGCTGTCTCTCCAAACTCCTCAGCAAGCTTTTTCAATAGCTCCCTTTGGCGTTCTGTCAGCTTCTTTGGAACTTCAACCTTAACTTCAAAATATAAATCTCCCCTAACACTGCTTCTTAGTTTTGGGATGCCTTTACCTTTTAGTCTAATTATAGTTCCAGGCTGAGTTCCCTCAGGAAGATTGTATTTTTCTTCACCCTCAAGGGTTGGAACTGTAATTTCACCACCTAGTGTTGCCTTTGTTATGCTAACCGGTATCGTGCAATAAATATCGCTCCCCTGCCTCTTGAATATCTTATGAGGTCTTACATTAATGTGCAGATATAAATCGCCTGCAGGACCTCCTCTTACACCTGGTTCACCTTCGCCCCTTAATGGTATTGTCATACCGCTATCAACACCTGCAGGAATATTTACTGAGATTATCTTTTTCTTTCTAACTTTGCCTTTCCCTCCACAAATTGAACAAGGACTATCTACAATCTTTCCTTCTCCATGGCATCTATCACAGGTAGTTATGCTTACAAAACTTCCAAAAGGTGTCCTTCTTTCAATCTTCATCTGACCTGTTCCATGACACTTATCACATGTCCTAGGACTAGTTCCAGGCTTTGCCCCTGTTCCATGACAGGTATTACATGTTTCATGCCTGAAAATTTCTACATCTTTTTTGGCTCCAAAGGCTGCCTCCTCAAAGGATAGATTCAATGTATATTCTAAATCAGCACCCCTTTGGGGGCCTGTTTTTTGTTTTCTTGAACCACCAAAGAAATCGCCAAAAATATCTCCAAAAATATCTCCAAAACCACCAAAGCCCTCGAATCCTCCAAAACCACCAAAATTTGAATAGTCGAATCCCTGTCCGTTAAAATCAGCTGTTCCAAATTGATCGTATTGTGCCCTCTTTTGAGGATCCGATAACACCTGATATGCTTCGTTTATTTCCTTAAATTTTTCCTCAGCTTCTTTATTGCCAGGATTCCTATCTGGGTGATATTGAAGGGCTAATTTTCTAAAGGCCTTTTTTATTTCTTCGTCGGATGCATTTTTATCTACTCCGAGTATTGCATAGTAGTCCTTCGCCAATTGTTTCACCACCTTTCACATACAGAAAAGAGGGATAAAAATCCCTCTTATATTATTTACCATCCTTTACATCGTAGTCAACCTTTATATCATCGTTTCCTGTATTTTGTTGTTGATTAAACCCTTGATTTGCTCCTTGGTTATATTGTGAATAAATTCTTGATGAAATTTCATAGAAGGACTGAGTAAGCTCATCTGATGCAGTCTTTATAGCATTAACATCAGTTCCATTCAAGGCATCCTTTAGCTTCTTTATCTTTTCTTCTATCTTTGACTTTTCATCTGCTGTTAATTTATCACCTAAATCCTTCATTGTCTTTTCAGTTTGATAAATCAATGAGTCAGCATTATTTCTGATTTCAATTTCTTCTTTTCTTTTCTTATCCTCTTCAGCATATTTTTCTGCTTCTTTAACTGCCTTTTCAACTTCTTCGTCTGAAAGATGTGTTGAAGCTGTTATTGTAATTTTTGCATCCTTTCCTGTTCCTAAATCCTTTGCTGAAACATTTAATATACCGTTAGCATCTATATCAAATGTAACTTCGATTTGCGGCACTCCACGTGGAGCTGGTGGAATACCTGATAGGGTAAACCTTCCAAGGGTCTTGTTGTCCCTTGCCATTGGTCTTTCTCCCTGTAGAACATGTATCTCAACAGAAGTTTGGCCATCGGCTGCTGTTGAGAATATTTGGCTTTTTCTTGTTGGTATAGTAGTATTTCTTGGTATAAGAACTGTAAATACTCCTCCTAATGTTTCTATACCAAGGGATAATGGAGTAACGTCAAGAAGCAATAAATCTTTTATCTCTCCTGTTAATACTCCAGCCTGAATAGCAGCTCCAATTGCAACAGCTTCATCTGGATTTATTCCCTTTGTTGGTTCTTTTCCTGTAAAGTTTCTTACAGCTTCTTGAATTGCTGGTATTCTTGTTGAACCACCAACTAATATAACTTTATCAATATCATTGATTGTAAGTCCTGCATCCCTTAAGGCATTTCTCATAGGCTCAATAGTTGCTTCAACAAGATCTGCAGTTAACTCATTGAATTTTGCTCTTGTTAATGTCATGTTAATATGTTTTGGACCTGTTGCATCAGCTGTTATGAATGGAAGATTTATCTCTGTTTGAAGCATAGATGAAAGCTCTATCTTGGCCTTTTCTGCTGCTTCTTTTAATCTTTGGAGTGCCATCTTATCATTTCTTAAATCTATTCCTGCTTCAGCCTTGAAAGTATCCATAATATAATCCATTATTCTCTGGTCAAAATCATCTCCACCAAGGTGGGTATTACCATTAGTTGCCTTAACTTCAAATACTCCATCACCTATTTCAAGGATTGAAACGTCAAAGGTTCCGCCACCAAGGTCATAAACTAAAATCTTTTGATTTTTATCCATCTTATCAAGTCCATAGGCTAATGATGCTGCAGTTGGCTCGTTTATTATTCTCAAAACTTCAAGCCCTGCTATCTTACCTGCGTTTTTTGTAGCCTGTCTTTGGCTGTCGTTAAAATATGCAGGAACTGTAATTACTGCTTGAGTTACAGGCTCTCCAAGATAAGCTTCAGCATCGGCTTTTAGCTTCATAAGTATCATTGCTGAAATTTCTTCTGGGCTATATTCCTTATCGTCGATTTTAACCCTATAGTTTGTTCCCATATGCCTTTTTATTGATATCACTGTTCTTTCTGGATTTGTTATTGCTTGTCTTTTTGCAACCTGACCTACTATTCTTTCTCCATTTGGTTTAAATCCTACAACTGAAGGAGTTGTTCTTGCACCTTCAGAATTTGGAATAACAACTGGTTCTCCACCAATCATGACAGCAACACATGAGTTGGTAGTTCCAAGGTCAATACCTATAACCTTACCCATTTCTTCTCCTCCCCTTTCTTAATTTGCTACTTTAACAAGACTGTATCTTATTATTTTATCTTTATATTTATATCCCTTTTGGAATACTTCAACTATGATGTTTTCATCATAGTTTTCATCTTGAACATGCATTATAGCATTGTGATAATTTGGATCAAATTTTTCTCCTTCAGCTTTTATTTCTTCTACTCCCATTTTGTGAAGTGTATCTTTAAACAACTTTAAAGTCATTTGTATGCCTTCAACTAAAGGATTTGACTCATTATCTTCAACATGTGCTACTGCCCTTTCAAGATTATCAAGGACAGGTAATAATTCCTTAATTGCATCTACAAAGCCATCTGTATATATTGTTTCTTTCTCTTTGTGAGTTCTTTTCCTAAAATTATCAAAATCCGCCATAGTTCTTTTTAATAAATCTACATAACTTTGGCACTCATTTTCTTTATCTAAAAGTTTTTGTCTAAGCTCTTCTATCTCTTTATTCTTGTCATCTAATATTTCTTTTTCTTCATTAACTTCTTGATTTGAATCTATATTCTCCTGCTTCGTTTTTTCATTTTGTTCATCTTTTTCTAAAATCAAGTTATCTTTTTCATTCACATTATCATTTGTCATAAATTCACCACCCTGTTAGAAGGAATTTCTTAATATGTCATTTAAATTATCTGCTATAAACTTTAGTATCCCGATTACCTTAGAATAATCCATCCTCGTTGGTCCTATAACTCCAATAGTGCCCACAACTTTATTTCCAACCATATATGATGCTCTTATGATGCTGCAATCTCTAACTTCATCATTGTTGTTTTCTTTACCAATTGAAACCTTAAGGTTTTCTCCATCATCTGAGAATATATCAATAAGGGTTTCCTTTCTTTCTAATAATGATAAGAAGTTTTTCGCCTTGTTTATATCATTATATTCTGGATATTTAAAAATATTGGTTGTTCCTTCTAAATAAATGTCGCAGTCTACTGATTTTAAAGAGTCATATAAAACAGGAATAATAGCATTTAATATTTCATAATACCCTCTAAGTTCCATAAGAATTTGATTTATAACTGAAAGATCTATCTGTTCTACTGTTAGATTTCTTAATTTTTCATTGAGCATATTGTTTATTTTTAATAGTGTATCATAATCTATTCTTCTCGGAAGCTTAATCAAAACATGTTTAATCACAGCAGTATCAGTAACAACTATTGCTAAAACATCATAATCGTTAACTTGAACGAGCTGTATTGATTTTACTGCACTTTTTTTGACCGAAGGCGATAAAACTGCTGCTGTATATCTTGTAACCTCTGACAAAAGTTTAGTCGTTCTTTTTATTATATTATCTATTTCACATATAGTCGCAAATTGCAATATATTTTTTATTTCTGCAGCCTCTTCAGGCGTTGGATCTTTTATGTTTATAAGCTTATCTACATAGTATCTATATCCTTTATCTGAAGGAATTCTTCCGGCTGATGTATGTGGTTGCTCTAAATATCCCAATTCCTCTAAATCTGCCATTTCATTTCTTATGGTGGCGGAGCTTATACCCATCTCATATTTTTTTGCTATGGTTCTTGATCCTACCGGTTCTGCTGTTTCAATATAATCATCTACAATTGCCTTTAGTATATATCTTTTTCTTTCGCCAAGATCCATGCTCCCACCTCCTCTCTTATTAGCACTCTTTAATAGTGAGTGCTAACTCTAAGATAAAAAATATCACTATCCTTTAAATTTGTCAATATATTCTATTAAAAATTCTTGTGATATAAAAAATAATCCTCTTTTATAGCATAATAATATTTATGCCATAAAAAGGATTATCACAATATTTTTATTCTAATGTAAACTTATCATTCTTCTGTTCAAGAAGCCAAGCATATAAATCTTTATTCCTATAAGTTTCAGTCCAAGAATCGTGCCCTGCGTCTGGATATACTGTGAATTTAACATTTCCATTATACTGCCTTAAAACATCCACTAATTCCTTAGACATTTCAATAGGAACTATTTCATCCTTTGCACCATGAAATGCCCAAACAGGCACATCCTTAAGAACTTTAATCCTTTCAGGGAATCCTATTTTGGGGACCGTCCCACCGCAAATAGGAACAATAGCCGCAAAAAGTTTAGGATGAGCCTCAGCTAGCATATAGCTATTTTATTTTTACCCTTCGATTTGCCTTCAATATATAAAGCAGCATCAGCCTTATTAAGCAATTCCTTTATATTATTTGCATCTTCTGGATACGAAGCTATACCACCTGACACTGTTACATTAATTGAATTACCATTTATAATAATATTTGATTCTTCGAGCTTTTCTCTTATTCTTTCTGCAATTATGTATGCCTGTTCCTTTGACAGTCCCTTTAATATGATTAATATCTCCTCTCCTCCAAATCTACACGCTATGTCAGTTTTTCTTATAACTTTCTTAATAACATTTGCAAATTCCTTAAGAACCTGATCCCCTGCTAAATGTCCATACGTGTCATTAACCTTTTTAAAATCATCTAAATCAAAAATTACAATAGAAAAGTTTACATTTTGTTTTATTAAATTGTCTATTTCTTTATCTAACACCTTTCTATTATACAGATCTGTTAATGGATCTATTTCAGCTTCCTTTTTTATATCCAAAAAATATCTATAATTAGAAATAGCCAATGCCATTTGCTTTGAAAGTATATTTAATGGGTCCTCAATGTCCTGCAATAGTAAATTTGACATGCTAATTCGTCCTGCTAAAAAGATTAATCCCTTCACTTCATCCTCTACAACAATTGGAACGAATACAGCAGATTCACACCAATTTTGGAGTTCCCCTACAATTGAAATATTTTTATCTCTTTTGGTATTTTTGCTAATATATATTTTCTTGTCTAAAATTCTTTTTATAGTATTGCCATTTTTAATATTAAGGTCTAATTCATTTAAAGGTAGTTCTTTAGGTAGATAAAAAGAAATAGGGATTGCAAAATCATCATTTTTATAATCGAAAAAATATATTGCTGCAATATCATACGGTATTATTTCTCTTAAATTCAATAAGAAATAATCGCATTTTGTTTTCAAATCGCCATATTTAATTAGGTCCTCACTTATAATGAGCAATTTTTTAATTATTGCATTTTTAAACTCCAATCTTTTAAAAAGATAAAAGGTATAACTTAATATAACTAAAATAACAAATATTAAAACCGTTCCTAATTTACCCGAGCTAAAACTTATCAAGCATAAGGATGTCGACAGCGTCACAGCAATAATATAGTCCGTAAGTAAAATTTCCAAATCAAAGGCTTTAAATATAGATAGCCTCTTTCCATCCAAAATAATTTCAATGTATAATAGCAATATATTAAAAGTCAAAAAAAGAAGCTCAAACAATGCTGCTGATAAAATAATATTTTCTAAATAAGGCAAATTTGCAAAACTAGATAATAAGATGCTTATTTTACCCGATAAAAAAACAATTATTGCAAACATTGAGGTATTTACCAATAATTTATCTAAATTAATATCTGCCTTCTTATAATAAAACGTATTAATAATAAATGTGGTGATACTATAAAGGGTTTCAAACAAAATCGCATTATAAACTCCAGAGGTTAAAAAGATGAAGATGGTTATTGTTTCCGTAAAATCGAATCTAATATCTTTAACAAAAAGAGTAAAATAATTCATAATAGATGCAATAAATAAGGCAAAAAAGAAGAAAAACAAATCGCGAAAACTAATTATATTGATATTAAAAAGAGACTTTATGATAACTATCAATCCTATTGTAATAAGCAAAATTCTATAAAATCTTTTCTTCTTCATTTTATCACCTGCAAGAAAATATTTACTTAACATCGATTAATAATATTCTACATAAAAAAGCGAATTCCTTCTTAATTCAAAAAAAATAAAGGAACGTCTTGAAACGCTCCTTTATTTTATTATATAAATCTCATAAAAACCTGATTTGCAATGTCAAGACCCCTAATCGTCAAAAAAATATTTTTCCCATCATCCATTAAAAGCCCTTGTTCAATTAGTTTAGATATTTCCTGACCAAAAACATTATAAACATCATCACTAAATCTTTTATTAAAAACTTCTTTAGAAACACCTTTTATTTTTCTTAAACCAAGGATCATAAATTCGCTCATTTCATCCTTTTTGCTAATAAATATTTTTTCTTTTTTTGCTTCATCATTATATACTAAGTTTACATATTTCTTAACATCATCCACATTGTAATATCTATATTTATCTATAAACGAATGAGCCGATGCCCCAACTCCATAATATTCTTCTTCATTCCAATAGGTTAGATTATGAATGCATTCATATCCCGGTAAAGCAAAATTCGATATTTCATAATGCACAAATCCCTTGCTTTTTAAAAAATTTACTGAATAATGATACATTTCTCTATCGATATTTTCATCAGCAATGTTAAGTTGTCCCATATTATATAATTCGTAAAAGGGCGTTCCTTCTTCTATTATCAAACTATAGCACGACAAATGTTCTGGCTTAATTTTTGCAATTTTCTCTAATGTTTCCTTCCAGTCATCCATTTTCTGTCCAGGAATATCAAACATCAAATCAACATTAATATTATTAAAACCTATTTTTCTTGCCATTTCAAAGTTTTCTAAAAAATCACTAAAGGTATGAATTCTCCCTAGACTTTTTAAAATCTTATCTTGAACAGCTTGAAGACCAATAGATAGCCTATTGACTCCATATTCTTTTAGCACTATCAATTTTTCTTTTTCCAAAGTCCCAGGATTAGCTTCAACAGTAAACTCCGTAAATTGAAATTTGCTTAAACTTCTTAACAGTTTTTCAAGGTTATTTTTAGATAAAACGGTGGGGGTTCCCCCACCGATGAATATTGATTTTAATTTTTTGTCTTCAATTCTTTTTATTTCAGTTATTAAAGCATCTATATAATCATTCTGCAAAGACAAATCTGAAATAGAATAAAAATCACAATACAGGCATTTTCTTACACAAAATGGGATGTGAATATATAAAGCCCTTTCCATTATTCCACCTTCAATACAGCCATAAATGCTTCCTGTGGAACCTCAACGGTTCCAATTTGCTTCATCCTCTTTTTACCTTCTTTTTGCTTTTCAAGAAGCTTTTTCTTTCTTGTAATGTCTCCACCATAGCATTTTGCAAGAACGTCTTTTCTCAAGGCCTTTACGGTTTCCCTTGCTATAATTTTCGAACCAATTGCAGCTTGGATAGGTATCTCAAAAAGTTGCCTTGGAATAATTTCTTTAAGCTTTTCACATATTGCTCTACCTCTTTGATATGCCCTTTCTTTAGGAACAATTTGAGATAGAGCATCTACTGGATCACCATTTAGCAATATATCAAGTTTAACAAGGTCTGATTCCTTGTATCCTATAAGTTCATAGTCAAGAGAAGCATATCCCTTTGTTCTAGATTTTAAGGCATCAAAGAAATCATATATAATTTCATTTAATGGCATCTCATAATGAAGCATAACCCTTGTGGTTTCTATATATTCCATATTTTTAAATATTCCCCTTTTATTTTGGCAAAGATCCATTACCGCACCGACATATTCTGAAGGAGTTATAATAGTTGCCTTAACATAAGGTTCCTCCATAAATTCTATTTCTGTTGGCGATGGCATATTTGTCGGATTTGTAAGTTCAATTACCTCTCCATCAGTCTTAGTAATTCTATATATAACGCTTGGAGCTGTTGTTACTATATCAAGATTATATTCCCTTTCCAATCTCTCCTGAACTATTTCCATGTGAAGAAGTCCCAAAAATCCACATCTAAATCCAAAACCTAAAGCTACAGATGTTTCTGGCTCAAATATTAGCGCAGCATCGTTAAGTTGAAGCTTTTCCAATGCTTCCTTTAACTCCTCATATTTTGCACTATCTGTTGGATAAAATCCGCTGAATACCATCGGAATGGCAGGACGATAACCTGGAAGCGGTTCTTTAGCTTCCCTTTCAGCTTCAGTAATAGTATCACCAACTCTTGCATCCCTGACATTTTTTATGCTGGCACAAACATATCCAACATCTCCAGCCTTTAGTTCTGCAACTTCCATATATTGTGGCCTAAAGATTCCTACTTCGGTTACTTCATATTCCTTTTTAGATGCCATAAGCTTAATTTTCATGCCCTTTTTGATAGTTCCCTCTTTAACCCTAATATAACATATAACTCCTTTATATGAATCATAATAGCTATCGAATATCAATGCCCTTAGTGGTGCGTCCTCATCGCCCTCAGGGCAAGGTATTTTTTCAACAATTGCCTTTAAAACATCATCTATTCCAAGTCCAACCTTTGCAGAAATTAATGGAGCATCAGAGCAATCAAGCCCTATTACATCTTCTATTTCCTTTTTAATCTCATCAGGTCTTGCACTTGGAAGGTCTATTTTATTAATTACAGGAATTATTTCAAGATCATGCTCTAGAGCTAAATAGCAATTTGCAAGGGTCTGAGCTTGTATTCCTTGTGTTGCATCAACAACTAAAAGTGCCCCCTCACAAGCTGCAAGGCTTCTTGAAACTTCATAATTAAAGTCTACATGGCCAGGGGTATCTATAAGATTTAGAATATATTCCTCACCGTCTTCCGTTGTATGGACAAGTCTTATGGCCTGAGCTTTAATCGTTATTCCTCTTTCCTTTTCAAGCTCCATTGTATCGAGAACCTGATCTTCCATTTCTCTTTGGGTTAAAGTTCCTGTTTTTTCAATCAATCTATCAGCTAAGGTTGATTTTCCGTGATCGATATGCGCAATAATACAAAAATTTCTTATTTTCTTTTGTCTATCACTTGGCATATATATCCTCCTCATAGGTAGAGTGCAATCTTTTCTTCGTTTTTGCTATTAAATAATTATATATTAAAATTTATTTTATGTAAATAAATGAAAGGAAATTAGTTAATCTATGCATTCTGCTAAAACCCTTGCAATAACCTTTGCAGAATTAATGGCTTCCTCAAGTGAATTTTCATTTGATCCTACCTCAATCAAAACTATTTTTGAAGATAAATCCTGGTTATAATGACTTTTTGATTGTTTATACATTATTCCCCTTGAAAATCCTGGATATAAATAATTAAACTTATCATTTATCTTCGATGCTAAGACATTGTTCCTTGTATGATTTCTATTTAAAGTATCAACAACAAACATAACCCTCCCATATCTTTCATTACCTATAATTGCAGTAGATTTATTTTTTCCTACATTTGCGTCCCTATGTAAGTCAATTATAATTTTAAAACTATCGTATTTTTTAAGATATTTTTGAACTGTTGGTCTAGACTTAAGATATGCTCCCTCACGTTTTGGAATATCATGAAAAGTCGTATCATGGATTGTTGATATACCATACTTTTCCTCAAGTTCTTTTTTTAATTCTGCACCGACCCTTATTAAATTTAAATTTGAATCCGTTGTAAAGTTTTGTCCCTTGCCATCAGGATTATAGCTCTCTGTTGTATGAGTATGATAGATTAAAATTAAAGGCTTTTTAGGATCAAGTTTTCTCTTTTGGGGCGGATTTGATTTTGCTTGCTCTATTATATTTATAGCAGTTTCCTCTTTTTCTTGTGATGAATTGTTTATTGCTTCCTCATCTTGAATTTCCTCTTCATCCTCCAATGCAACCTCTGTCCTTGGTATTACAACAATAGGTCCGCTTTCTTTTATAGCCAAAATTTGTTGTTCAACCTCACTCATCATTGGAATACTACTTATTAATAACGTTTTATAATCATAAAAATCAATTCCAGTTAAATTTTTTGTTATTACAGAAAACCAATTTATGTCTTCTTCGTCATCTTCTTGGTACATAGAAAGCATAGGTGTTGCTTGAACTAAAAGGAATTGATATGTATTTAACTTATATTTTGAATTAAAAAATATAAGCATAATGGGTAAAACATAACTTAATAAGAGTTTTAATAGAATAAGAAATACTCCTATTTTCCCTAAATATTCTAATATTAACATCCAATTTAACCTCTTATGCATTCCCATCTTCCCCTTTACAATTTACTCTTAATATTTATATGTTCAAATTTATAGTATTAAAACAAAAAAAATAAGACACCTTATCGGTGTCCTTTTAATGAATGTATTTATTAATATCCTTTAACTCAATACCAGGATGAACGGCAATATTTATCGCATTTGCTATAACCTTTGAAATGTCTTCGATTAAACTATCGATTTCCTTAGGAGTTACCATGAGATCACCAATATAAGGATTTAGTATTTGTCTTATTAAAGCATATTTTTCATCCTTATTGACATTTTTAAGCATGTTATAAAAATCCTTATCATTAGACGTCTGTTTAATTAAGGAATCTATCATAAGATCAATAGTATCATTAGCAAGAGTTGCTGCATCTACAACAGTTGGAACACCAATAGCTATTACAGGGATTCCTAAGGTTCTTTCGGATAATTCCATTCTCCTGTTTCCAACACCTGAACCAGGATTTATACCTGTATTCCCTATTTGAATAGTTGTTACAACTCTTTCCATTTTTCTTGATGATAATGCGTCTATTGCTATTACAACATCTGGTTTTACCTTTTCCACTACTCCTTGAATAATCTCTGCTGTTTCTATTCCAGTTATTCCTAAAACCCCTGGTGAAATTGCACATACTGGATTAATTCCTTCTTCTAAGTATTGGGGCATATATTGTTTTAAATGCCTAGTTACAAATAACTTTGACACAACCTTAGGGCCTAATGAATCAGGTGTTACGTTCCAATTGCCAAGACCAACTACTAATACAGTTCCATCCTTCTTTAAATTTATTAGTTCTGCTAATTGTTTTGCCAAAGATTTTCCTAATCTATCATGAAATTCGGCATCATAGTGCCTAATTTTAGGCACCTCCATAGTAATATAGCTTCCTATTGGTTTTCCAATTATTCTTGCTCCTCTTTCATCTAAAACCTTAACAATGGTTATTTTAATATCTTCATCCTTATGATCAACGTCCACCGCAACACCTGGGACTTCTCTATTGCTGCCTTCCCTATAAATTTCCCGTGCTTCTATTGCAAGATCCGTTCTAATATTAAACATCGAACCACCCTCTTTTACAAAATTCTATTTATAGATTTCCCATAATTTTTTTTCATATACTATTTGTGCCTATGAGCAAAATTATTGGACAAAAACTATATCATAGTGTAAAATTATTGTAGGACGAAAAAAGACAAAAAATTTAAAAGAGACAACCCCTGTGATAAAATAAAAGTGAAAAAAACACACAAACCAATAAGGGGGTGTCTCTTTTGAATAATATTATACAACAACATTTAATAAATTTCACTACTAAATTAATAAAAAATGTTGAAGAAACTATATCAGAAGAATGGGATTTAACAAAACTTGTTGATGTAGTTAAAAAAATGACTGATGAATTAGGAGCAAACATAATAAAGGACTTTTTAGAAGAATTAGATAAAACGATTAAAGAAGATGAAAAAAGGAAAAAGGGATGGGTAGTAGAAAGGAAAGACAAGAAAAAGATTGTAACAATGCTAGGCGAAATAGAATATGCAAGAACGTATTACAAATCTAAGAAGAATGGGGAATATAGATATTTACTTGATGAAATTATAGGGATAAGCAAACATGAGAAGGTAGATAAAGAAGTAAAGATAAAGCTGGTGGAGAACGCAATTAATATGTCCTATGAGGAGAGTAGTAAAATAACATGTCCGGAGAAACTAAGTAGACAGACGGTATTTAATGCAATAAGACAGGTAGGAGAAGTAGAAGTAAAAAGGGAAGTAAAAGAAAAGAGGAAAGTAAGAGTGCTATACATAGAAGCAGATGAGGATCATGTGGCATTGCAGGATGGGAAGAAGGAGATGCCAAGGCTTGTATATATACATGAAGGAAGGCAAAGCAAAAATGGGAGAAACGAATTAAAGAATGTATATTACAAAGCATACGTTGGTGTAGAAGCTGAAGAAATATGGATAGATGTAGCGAATTATGTGTATGACAATTATGATATAGAGAGCATAGAAAAGATATACATAGCAGGAGATGGAGCAAGATGGATAAAGGAAGGAATGGAATGGATTCCGAAAGCGAAATTTGTATTAGATAGATATCATTTGAACAAATACATAATAAGAGGGACAGCAAAGCGAGAAGAATATAGGCAAAAGATATGGGGAGCAATAAATGAAGGGGATAAGAAGGTTTTAAGGGAGATATTTAAGGAGTTAATAAATATAGCAGAAACTAAGACAGAAAAGGAGAGAGCAAAAGAAGCAAGGAGATATATATTAAATAACTGGGAAGGGATAGTAATATATAAAGAGGACGAGGATGTAATAGGATGCAGTGCAGAAGGGCATATAAGCCATGTATTATCAGCGAGATTAAGCAGTAGGCCATTAGGATGGAGTAAAGAGGGATTAAAGATAATGGCAAAGCTAAGGGTATTTAGCAGGAATGGAGGTAATTTAAGGGAAATAAGTATATACAAGGAAGATATTGAAACATTTAAATTAAATAAAAAGAAGATAAAGGAAACAATTAAAAGAATAAATAATTCTTCACGAGAAGGAATAAATAATATAACAATATTAAATATTGGAAAAGTAACGCCAATGTATAAGATATTAAAATCAATTAAATATGAAAATATAATTTAAAGTTTAAAAGTTTACGAAAGTCTTGATTTTAAACATTTTAGGGGGTTGTCTATAAAAATTAACCTACAATATCTTGACACTATCAAACTATATATTTTTCTTGAAATGCACAAATATTAATGGTATAATATCCTTTGTTGTAATATGTAGAACCCTTCGCAGATTCCCCATCTGCTGGTATAAATAATTTATTTTTGAGGAGGGTAGTCAATGGCAAACATAAAATCAGCTATAAAAAGAATAAAAATTACCCAAAAAAGAACATTAAGAAACAAAATGGTTAAGTCTTCAATGAGAACAGCTATAAAGAAGTTTGAAGCTGCATTAAACAGCGGCAACTTAGATGAGGCAAAGGTTTTACTCGTTGAAGCTATCAAAAAAATCGACAAAGCAGCTGCTAAGGGAGTAATTCATGCTAATGCAGCAGCAAGACACAAGTCAAGACTTACTTTAAAGCTTAACAAAGTTTCAAATCAATAATTAAAACACCCATTTAGGGTGTTTTTTACTTTTATTTGCATATATTTAAAATCAAAAGTTCTAATGCCAATTTACTATCTTGAAGTTTTCCAGACTTTATACTAAAATCCGTTTCCAAACAAAAATTAATATTTTTAATTATCTCATCTTCATTAAATTTTTGGTGCTGAATTCTTAGGTTTTTAATAATAAATCTTTTCTTACCATCCAAGGATAAATTTCTCAAAATCTCATCCTCACCCATTCCCTTATGTCGTTCATCTATAATCTTCATCAAATATAACAATCTAAATTGCCTTATTATCATTCCCAATATTTTAAGTTCCGATTCCTTTTGATTTATGAGTGTATTTAAGATAGACAATGCAGTGTGAGCTTCCTTTTTGCCTATACTATCAACCATTTTAAAAATATTGCTTTCTAGTGTTTTAGTAACAATATCATCAATATGCTGAGGGGTTATTTTTGGCTCATCAAGGGTATAATCTATTAGTTTATTAAGTTCATTATAAACCTCCTGAGTTGAATAATTTATTGACTCTAAAAAATAATTAATCTCCGCTCGTCCTGCTTTTTTATATTCTTTGTTTACAAGTTTCTCAACGAAACTTGGCAAATCCTGCTTTGTAATAACAAAATGGGCCAAGCATCCTATTTCAGATACTATTTTACTTACTTGATTAGAAAGATCTATTTGTCCATCTGTCGTAAACAATAAAACTGTATCAGAATCAACAATTCTAATTAGTTCAACCAATTCCTTTATTATGCCTTTATCAATATTTATTTTTTCTTCTTCTGTTCTCGCTTTAATTATATTAAAATTTTTAACATGAACCAATTTTGCTGTTACAAAAAAAGTTGAAGTAAAAATAGCATTTTTAATTTCATCAATAGATGTATTTTCAAAATCTAAAATTCTAATATCATATCCATTTTCCTCAAAAAATCTATAAGCTTTTTTTAATGATAAATCAATATCATTTTTATTAGTTCCACCGATAATAATAACTCGGTTTGATTGTAATTCCCTTTCAAATGATTTTATATCGTTAACTATCATCAAAATCACCTTTTATAAAATATTTTTTACCATCAGTTTGTATTGTAATATTACCATTTATATCAGTTCTAAAAATTCTAACTCCCCTTTGGTAAAGGTATTCCATCAATAAGTTCGATGGATGTCCAAAATTATTTTTACCAACTGATACAACAGCAACACTAAATTTATATTTTTCAGCTGTATTTATATCAAAGGATTTTATTGAACCATGATGTGGCAGTTGAACTATATCATAATCCTTATTTTCTAAATCTATATTATCTAAATCTACATCCGAAGGCAATAGCATATAAAAATCTTTAAAAGATAATTCTAAAACAATAGCATTTTCATTTTTATCATCCTTTTGTTGCAAAACTTCTGGATATAAAACTTTGAGAACAACTCCATCCATCACAACCTCATCCCCCTTTAAAAGCAGAGTAGATTTTATGTTGTCTATATTAAATGGTGCGGCGATATTATAAACATTGAAATTGTTTAAAATAGTATAAAACCCTGAGAAGTGATCCTTATGGGGATGAGTAATAATAAGTAAATCTATTTTATTATATCCTTTCCGTTTAATAAATGGAACTATTTTTTCTTTTGCAGCAATATAGTCATCAAAACTTGGCCCTGTATCTATCAAAATTACTTTTTTATATGGAGTTTCAATTAAAATGCTATCTCCCTGACCGACATTAATAATGTTTACTTTTAAATTTTTAGGATTATACAAAATTGAAGATATTAAAAATAAAACCAATATATAGTTAAATTTTCTATATTCCTTTTTTATTAAGTTTATAAATATTAATAAATAATAACTAACTAATGTAATGTAGTTCATGCTAAAAAACATTTGAATATTATATTTACTAATTTTTGTTATAATCTCAAATAACTTTATCCCAAAAAATAAGGGTGGAAAAAGTAAAATGTCCAATTTAAAAACTAAAAATATTATAGAGGATAAAAAAGATAAAATCGTTAATATACCAATAAAAGGTGATAATATAATATTCAAAATAAGGCTATATATTGAAAAATAACCATTATAAATTAAGGATATCGGCGTTATAAACAAAAAAGTAGAAATAGCAGCTGATATATCATTATTAGCATTCTTAATGTAATGTCCTAATATCAGGATTGAAAACGTTGCTAAATACGAAAATATAAATCCTCTATTAAAAATTAAATATGGGTTAAAAAGTAGCATCAATAGTGCTGCTATAAATAGATTGTTTAATCCTAACGATGGTCTTTTTACTATCTTTGAAAGGCTTACAAAGGCAATCATTATAAACGCTCTTAGAACTGATGGTTCAAGCGATGAAATAAAAACAAATATGAAACAAATAATTAGTGATAAAATTTTTCTTAAATTTGCTCCTAAACAAGCAAAAATTTTATTAAAGAATAAAAATATGATTCCAAGATTAAACCCAGATACAGCTAAAAAATGTGATAATCCTAAGTCATTGAATATTTTGTATTCCTCTTTCATATTTGATGTGTATCCAAATAATATTGCAGCTATTAGGCCTCCTGCCTTTTTGTCAATTGAAATTAGTCTATTTATTAAAAAATACTTAATTTTAACTAAATATGCCAAAACTGTTTTTTTATTTTTAATTGTAAAATTTTCATTTTCTTTTATTTTTCCTATAATTCCTCTTGAATAATAATTTTTCTTTTTATAAGTTTGAATGGGTTCAAATTTTGAATATATTGTTATATAATCTCCCGGTGAAAACTCCTTAGTTGTATATAAAAGAATTTTATAATTTTCTTTATAATTTACTATCAAATAACTATCTGAATTTTTTTCAGCAATATATCCATCAAAAATATTATTATCCCTTAACAATTCCTCCTTCTTCACAAAATTACTGTGTTTAAAATTAGCAACCAATATTCCTAATACTAAAAATGCTATTAAAAAATATATCAAACTCCTCTTCTTAATAAAAATCAAAAAAAGTGCAGTTAAAGCTGCACTAACTAAAATAATGCTTCCTGAAAAATAAATCAAAACTCCTAAAATAAAAAATAAAGTCAAATAAGGGATTAGCAAAACTATTCACCTCTCGCTTTATTGAGCATATCTGGGACAGGACTTGCATCCGTATGATCATTATCAAGATAATGTAGTTCAGCCTTTATATCAACAATATGGCCATTTTTATTATGCTTTATTCTTACATTATCAAATCTTGCATCATCTTGATATTTAGAAAGATAATTTCCTAATATCTCAATTGCGTTATATTCCGTCACGCTATCATAAACACTAAAATACTCACTTTCAGGTATTTGAAGGGTTATTTCATAAAGTCCATCCCTTTGAATCCTGGTTTCTCTAATTCTATTTAGCATATTTTCTTCACCTCCAAATTACTATTAATATAGCCTTGAGCATAATTTTAAAGCCTTGAAATTACTAGCCTGCTATGGCTAAATTTTTTTATCACTCACAAATATATTTCATAGGATTTCCTCCTTTTTTGTCGAATTATATTAATATAACAACATTCAATTTAACAACAAAAAGGAGGAAATCTCTATGTATCAACGTCAAGAAATTTTTAACATTATTGAATTTTTTACTTCTCAAAAACTTATCAATTTTTATACAACCCTCTTTGAAAATCTTGATTTATCTCCATTACAAGATAAGGTCCCCTCTAAATACGGCCCTACTGGGTTTTCTCGCCATGCTCTTTTCAGAGCCTTTATTGTCATGAAATGTGAAAAATTTGCTCAAGTTACTGAACTTAAAGATTTCTTAGAAAATAATTTAATCATTGCTAAGCTTTGTGGGTTCGATATCCTTAAGCCTTTACCTTCTTACTCAGTTTTTCAAAGATTCATTAAAAATTTGTCTAACTCTTATCTTAAAGAAATCATGAAAAATCAAGTTAATATTCTTAAAGAGTTAGGTTTTATTGATAACAAATTTATTTCTGTTGATGCTACTCCCGTTAAGGCTAATACTAAATTTAATAATCCTAAGTCCTTTTCAAAAAACAAATTTTCTAAAAATAATCCACCTTCTTCTGATAAAGATTGTAAGTTAGGAGTTCATACTGCCAATAACTCCATCAATGTTAAAGCTTCTGAGGATAAGCCTAATAACTCAAAGAAAAAATATGAATTCTACTGGGGTTACAAAAATCATGTTATTTGTGATGCTATATCTGGTCTCCCTATTGCTGAATTTACTACTACTGCTGATGTTAATGAAGTTTCTAATCTTATAGAAATCCTTGCTACCACAAATGAGTGGTTTTCTCTTGAAGGCAGTTACATTATTGCTGATAAAGGCTATGATTCAAAACAAAATCATGATTTCATTCGTAATACCCTTAAAGGTCATGCCTTCATCCCCTTAAATAAGCGTGGCACTAAGAAAAAGAACTTAACATCAACTGGTAATGTCATTTGTGATGCTGGTTTAGTAATGCATAAAGATGGTAAACAATATTTTGATTCATATATCAAGCAAAAGTTTTGCTGTCCTTTTAGAACTTCTAAAGATGACTCTTTATGTCCATGTAAACATGAAAAATACTTTAATGGTAAGAAAAACAGAGGTTGTGTAAAATATATAACTATTGGCACTGATTATAGGTCCTCTATAAATCGTGATTCTATATTTTTTAAAAAAATATATAGTCTAAGAACTGAATCCGAAAGATACAATTCTAGATGGAAAAATCTCAATACAGAACAAGCTTATGTTAGAAATATTAACTCTGTTACTAATTTGAATACAATCGGTCACATTTGCCTTTTAACTGTTGCAATTGCTGCCATAAAATCTGGCTGCGTTGATAAATACAAATCCCTATCGGGATTTAGAAGAACAGCCTAAATAAATTATATTAAAATTATATTAAATTTTTTGAACATCAATTTTACCAAGGGAGTAGTCTACCCTTTTTTTGCTTTTTTGGTGTTAATTTAAGTTTAATTTAAAATAATTGAGCTTCACTTCATAAAAGTTAGAACAATTTAACATAAATAATTTTGTTTTTTAATCAATTATGCTCATCTCTACTATTAATATTTTTTCCTAACTAATCAAAATATAAACAAAAAACCTAAAGGCAAATTCGCCTTTAGGTTCAATTTACTTTATAACCTTCTTTAAAGCCCTTGAAAGTGGAATAGCAACAATAGCACTGACAATCGCCTGAACTAAGTTGCCTGGGACAGCAGCCATTGCAGTTGCAAAACCATAAAGAACAGTTTCATATATAAAATATCCCAATACCATCCAAAGACCCGCTATAAAATAAGCCGAATAAATAAAATAAGAATTAAATCTCTTATCGAATATTCTAAGCAATGTCCCTGCAATAAATCCTTCCAAGCCCTTAATTATGAATGTTGCGGGTGCATATATATTATAACCTAAGTAAATATCTGAAAAGGCTGACCCTATACCGCCAGAAACAAATCCAATATTGCTTCCTAATATACTTGAAATAACAAAAATAAAAATATCCCCAAAATTAATATACCCCTTTACATACGGAATTTTAATAACTATTGTTGCAACAAAAACAAGCGCAATACCAAAACCTGAATAAATTATTTTTCCAAATTTTTCTGTCCTCATAATCCCCCTCCTATTGTATCGATACATTTTATTAATTGTTTGTTCATGTATATAATATTCAAAAAAATAAGTTTGTCAATACAAAAAAATGAACTATAGCAAAGCTATAGTTCATTTCAGATTGTAGACAAACCCTCTTTAGTGTTTAGACTTTGCAAGAGCCCCGGAAGGATTAGGAAAGGCATCTCTCATAAGCTTTAGCAATTAGAATTGCTTAGCGAAATGAGCGAATGCTAGGGAAATCCTTCACGGGGCTTATCAAAAAACAACTTTTTCAACAGTCTGGACTATAGCAAAGCTATAGTTCATTTTTTTCTAAATAATTTAGCTATCTCAACAACTACTAATGGAGCTATTGAGCACAATAGGACTATTACAATTTGTTCACTATTTAATAATGTTACTTTAAATATTTTTCTTAAAAAGGAGGTTGATAAAACCATAATTTGAATAAATAAAGATATTAAAACAGCAATATTTAAATATTTATTTTTAAACATGCCATTTGCTATTACTGATTTTAATTCATATCTATTGTTAAAAGCATGAACTAACTGTGATAAACTTAAAGTAAAAAATGCCATGGTTCTTCCAATTAGCTCATATTCTTCAAAGGAAAGGCCTTGCTTTTTACCATAGTTAACGCCATATACATAAGCAATAAGCGTTAAAGCTCCTATCAATATACCTTGCATCAATATTCTAAAACCCGTCCCTTTAGAAAAAATTCCTTCATTAGGATCTCGTGGTGGTTGTTTCATTACTCCTTCTTCAGCAGGTTCCATTCCCAAGGCCAAAGCTGGGAGGCTATCTGTTACAAGATTTACCCAAAGTATATGAATAGGCAATAAAGGTTCAGCCCATCCTAAAAGCGTTGCAACAAAGAGTGTAACTATCTCTCCTATGTTACATGATAACAAATAGCTTATGGACTTTTTAATATTAGAATAAATCGTCCTTCCTTCTTCTACTGCCGCTACGATAGTTGCAAAATTATCGTCAGTGAGAACCATATCAGCAGCTTCCTTAGCAACATCTGTTCCGGTTATCCCCATCGCTGCACCAATATTTGCAGTCTTTAAAGCCGGTGCATCATTAACTCCATCTCCTGTCATTGCAACAATTTGACCATTCTTTTTCCATGCTTCAACGATTTTTACCTTATGCTCTGGTGAAACCCTCGCATAAACGCTATACCTAGTTACATTATTAAACAACTCCTCATCGCTCATTTTTTCAAGTTCTACACCCGTAATAGCTTCTTCATCGCTATTTAAAATTCCAAGTTCTTTAGCAATAGCAATTGCTGTTGTCTTATGGTCTCCTGTTATCATTACAGGCTTGATACCAGCAGTTTTACACTTTTTAACAGCATCCTTTGCTTCTTCCCTTGGTGGATCTATCATGCCTATTAAAGCGACAAAAATTAAATCCTTTTCAGCATTATTAATATCCACTTCGTTTGTATTTTTATATCCTACTGCTAAAACCCTTAATGCCTTAGCAGCCATCTCTTCATTAGCTCTTTTTATTCTTTCAATATCATCATTTGTTATTTCTCTTACAACATTGTTATCTAAAATAAACTTACATTTAGATAATAATATATCTGGTGCTCCCTTTACATTAACTTTTATCTTATCTTCATATCTATTAAATGTTGTCATTAGTTTTCTATCTGAATCAAAAGGTATCTCATCAATCCTAACATACTGTTTTTCTAGCTCCCTTTTATCAAGACCTGCCTTTAATGCTATATCAACTAAAGCTGTTTCTGTCGGATCCCCCAAAGTGACTATCTTTCCATTTTCCTCAACCACTTTAGTATCGTTGCAAAGATTAGAAATTATTAAAGCCTTTCTAGCATCTAAGATATCATCTGCATAACCGTTTATTGTAAATATTTCTTTTACTGTCATCTTATTTTGGGTTAAAGTTCCGGTCTTATCTGAGCAAATTACAGTAGCGCATCCTAAAGTTTCAACCGCAGGTAATTTCCTTATTATAGCATTTCTTTTTATCATTTTTTGAACACCTACAGCAAGAACAATTGTAACCACTGCAGGTAGTCCCTCAGGAATTGCAGCAACAGCAAGAGCAATTGAAGTCATAAACATATCAAATAATTCATGCCCTCTTAATATTCCAACCAAAAACATAACTGCACATATAGCTAACGCTGTTATTCCCATCCATTTGCCCGCTTCTTCTAATTTTACTTGCAAAGGTGTCTGTTCCTCTTCTACATTAGAGAGCATATCTGCAATTTTACCTATCTCCGTTTTCATGCCAGTAGCAACAACTACACCCTTGCCTCTTCCATATGTAACCATGGAGGACATAAAGGCCATGTTCTTTCTATCTCCAATTGAAATATTTTCATTATCTAATGCTTCACTGCTCTTTTCAACCGGAACGGATTCCCCTGTTAATGAGGATTCTTCTACCTTTAAATTTACTGCTTCTATAAGCCTCAAATCCGCTGGAACGTATCTGCCTGCCTCTAGCACTACTATATCTCCAGGAACAATTTCCCTAACAGGGATCTCTTTTGAAATTCCATTTCTTATAACTACAGCAAGAGGTGATGCCATCTTTTTTAATGCATTGAGGGACTTTTCAGCTTTATTTTCTTGGATAACACCAAGAACTGCATTTAATATTATTACAAATAATATTATTATTGAGTCAGCAATCTCTCCAATAAATCCAGATATTATTGCAGCAACTATTAAAATTATTACTAAAAAATCCTTAAATTGATCTAAAAATCTTTGAAATAATGATTTTGTTTTTCTTTCCTTAAATTCATTATACCCAAACTCTGATAACCTCCTTTTAGCTTCTTCATCCGATATACCATTTTCATTTGTATTAAGTTCTGAAAATATTTCTTGTTTAGTAAGCATATAGAACGGCTTCATATAATCCCTCCTTAGAATATTTTTTCAAAAATAAAAGACCTTTATCCATGGATATCCATAGATAAAGGTCTTACTCACAAGGTTTCCCTTGCTAACCGACCGGGCTTTCGCCGAGTTGACGATCGGTTAAGGCTTAAGCCGAGTTACTCCCCTTTACATGTATAATTATAGTCACTTTATTTTTTTTGTCAATCTGTCATTATCCTCCTCAAATTCGACTGCTTTTATTTTAGTAGAATATCTCTTATAAATAAAAGGTATTAAGCTCAAAAGCAAAAGTAAAAGTATTGCTATATAAAATTCTTTAGACCTTATATTTTTAAGGGAGCTACCAAAGTAGCTATAAATAAAAGTCCCAGGAATAATGCCTATTATAGTTCCTAAAAGATAATCTTTAAACGTTATGTTTGAAATACCACAAATATAGCTTACAGCATCAAAGGGTAGTATTGGAACAACCCTTAAAATAAACGTAATAATAAATCCATTTTCCTTTGAATTTATTTTTATTCTGCTGTATCTTCCTTTTAATAACCTATCCACCAAATCCTTTCCAAATTTTTTTGCTAAAAAATAAGCAATTATTGAACCTAAAATACTTCCTACCAAAGTATAAAAGGTTCCTAATAATGCACCAAACATTAATCCTCCCAATGTCGAAAAAATACCAACTGGTAAAAGTAGAAGTGGTCTTACGGTGCATAATATTAAAAATATAAATGGTGCAATAATTTTATTATTACCAATTATGCTTCTTAATTTATTTATATCATAAAGCTGATATTTAATTAATAAAAATAATGAAATAGATAAAAACAATAAAATAATCAAAACATTTCTTTTTATACTTTTTTCACCTATAGCATCTTTATGCATCATTTTATCTCCTTTACCCATCCTTTTTAGTTAATTTTATCATTTTATGTGCATTTTTTCAATTAAATTAAATATTTTTCAATTCATTGTATATTTTTATGTTTATTGGAAATATTATTAACATCACCAATATAAGTTAGGAGGTTTTTTTATGGCAGACAAATCTATAATCTGCAAAGACTGCGGTAAAGAATTTATATTTACTGAAGGTGAGCAAAAATTCTATAAAGAAAAGGGATTTGAAAACGATCCAGTAAGATGTCCAAAATGTAGAAAAGCCAAAAAACAAGAGCGAAGACCTTCAGCAAGATAAGGGGATTTATCCCCTTTTTTATGTTACATAATATTTATTAGCTTTTTCATAGATTTAATGATATAATAACCTTAAAATATTAGGAGGTTAATTTATGGAAAAAATCGCTCTTGTTACCGACAGCTCATGTGATCTTCCACAAAGGATAATAGACGAATACGGAATTAATGTAATTCCTCTAAGGATCATATATAAAAACAATGAATATAGAGATGGAATGGATATTAAACCTATTGAAATTTATCAAAACTTAGATATTGAGGTTCCTAAAACGTCAATGCCATCTCCTTATGATGTTGTTTCAAAACTAAACGAATTAAAACAAAAAGGATTTACCCATTGCATCTCATTGACTATATCCTCAGGTTTAAGCGGCACATATGATATGTTCAAACTTGTTAAGGAAGAAATCAGCGATATTTATATATCAGTAGTAGATTCGAAAATCCTTTCCTTAGGACTTGGACTTTTAGTCTATGAAACAGCTAAAATGATAAAAAACGGAAACCGTTATGATGAAATTTTAGATAAAATAGAAGTTTTAAAAAATAAAGTAAAAGGATTCTTTACAGTTGATACATTAGAATATTTAAAAAAGGGCGGGAGAATTAGCAGTTTTGCTGCTAAAATAGGATCTTTATTAAATCTTAAACCAATAATTTCTATAGATGAACATGGCAAATATTACATGTTTTCAAAGGTTAGGGGTAAAAACCAAGCCGTAGCAAAGATGATAGATGAATTACTTTTGTATTCTAAAAATTATAAATCTATAATAGTGGGTATTCCTCATGCAAATGTAGAAAATGAAGCCATTGAACTTGCAAATAAAATTAAAAATATATCTTCTGTTAAAGAAATTATAGTAAACGAAGTAAGTCCTGCTCTTGGAGTGCATTCTGGGCCTGGACTTATAGGTTTAACTTTTTTACCAATAGAATAAGGGGCACAAGCCCCTTAAATTATTTTATTTTTAAAAAAGTCTTTCAAAAATAATCCCTCTACTTTTTTACGTATTTTATCAACATCAGTAATATAAAGATTTAATTCCTTCATCCTTTCAAAGTAAATAGCCCCTGCAAAGGTATATCTTTGCTTTAAACCTTCAATAGTTTGTTTGCTCTCATTTTCAAATTTTATTATATCCCCAACCGCAAGCGAAGTAGGAAGTTCTACCAAATTCAATCCAAGTCCTGCTCTTACTGCATTATATCCTGCCAATGTTCCCGTTACAATAGCTTCCGTATGCCCAACAAAGAGCCCACTCTTTTCTCCACCTACAAATAAATTGTCAATACCAACCACCTTCATATGATTATCCCTTGGTGCCATTGATAGATACCTTATCGAATTAGCTTTGCCTCCTGAATAGGGGTCTATAAATCTTGCTCTTTCAAATCCAGGAATTTTTCTAAGTTTTTCTAAAGGATAATAACTTGTCATTAGTTTTGCATGGCCTGTATCTAATAATACAATATTTTCAGCAAATTCCTTTAGAGCATATTGTTGACAGACTTTATTTTTTAATTTATCTAAATTTATATCTTCTTTAGGAACCGGAATAACTATTACTCCATCTTTATCTAGTCTTTCTCGTAATTCTTTAGAGAGGGAATCCTTTTCTAATTTGCAGGATCCGCTCATGGCACCAAAACTTTCATCCCCTCTAAGTCCTTGAAGATCTTCAACCCCCGCCCTCATTGAAATACTTATTCTTGGTCCATAAGATGGGCAACGCAATATACACATTGAACAACCGTTTCCATATCTTAAACAATTCCCAATAGGTCCTGTAGATCCAGTAGTTTCAATAAAAACATCCCCTTCAATTTCGGTTCCATCGTGTAAATAAACAGACTTAATTCTTCTTCCATCCATTTCTACATCTACAACTCTATTTTCAAACATAATATTAATTCCCATTGAATACAAATATTTTCTAACCTCAGCTTCAATAATATTAACATCATATAAAGTTGCATGTTTGTGCCCTGGGAATTCAACATTTTTGTGCCTTGCACACCTATCAGCTATTTCAAATAGATCTCCTCCACCTAGAGCTATCATCTCTTCTGCGGCTGTCCATCTACCATTATTTCTAATTATCCCTCCAACATTTCCAAGTCCCAAAAGCATATCAGTTTTTTCAATAATTAAAACCTCAGCACCACATTTTTTAGCCTGTAATGCAGCTGCACAACCTGCCCATCCTCCACCTATAACGATTACCATCATATATTAACATCCCCTTTTATATTGATGAAAACCTCCGCAGGATTATATTGTTGTTTACATCCCCTAATAACTTGTCCGTTGCAAAGTTTTAATTGGCAGCTCCCGCATACGCCCTCACCACACGTCATTAAAGCATTATTTACCGTTGCAAATTTTAAATTTTTATTTACTGAATAAATATAATTAAGATAAAGTCTATGAAACTCATCGCTGCCACCTGACAAAGTTACTTTAAAATCATGCTTCCTCATAAGCTCATTAATTAGTTTTTTAAACTCATCCTTTAATGTATAGTTCGAATAGTCTATCATGTTGACATCATATACTTTACATCCTAAATCTAAAAATTCTTTTTTGGCAAAATTTTCGTTACTACGTCCTTTGTCTAATATGACAATTACATTATTATTGTGTTTTTTTAATTTGTTCGCCACCATAACGCAGGGCGATGCAGCAACTCCCCTTGCAGATATTAATATTTCACTATTTTTTAAATTTTTTAAAAATATCTGTCCTTGGACTCCATTCCAGTATGGACCTTTAATCTCAACTTTTTCTTTGCACTCTAAAATATCTTTTGTTTTTACCCCCAATATTTTAATTGCCATTGTAATTATATTATTTTTTATATCGCTTTTCATAATCGAAACTGGCATTGCAAAACAGTGAGGGGATTGGGGCTTTTTTAAAAACACATATGCTCCGATATTATTTAATTGCTTTGCTAAATATGGGTTAACAAATACCTCCACTACAACCAAATCGTCTCTTAAAAAATCGATGCTCTTTAGGACATATTCTTTAAAATCTCTTGCTTTTTTGGCTTTATTATTGTTCCACGTATATTCTTGAAAAATACAAGTTCCCTTCCAGTTCAGGCAATCACAAAACACCTTTCCCCTTAATTGAGAACAAATAATGCACTCACCCTTTTCTGCTAAATAGCAAGGACAATATTCCGTGCCAGCATCAATGCAGTCTACAAATTTAAACATGACCGTCCCCCCTTCCCATATAATTAAAATATTCATTATTTGTAGTTTTGGTTACAAAAAATGAGCTGTTATTTTCTAACAGCTCGTAAAAATACATCCTTTATCATGTCTATAAAATTTTTTCTTCTAACCTCTCTATCACTTATCAATGGGGACTTTGATATAATACTATCATCAATTTTCACTACAATATTACCTACTATTTCATTTTTTGCTATAGGTGCAAATAGCACCGAAGGTGAAAAAAGCTCAACTTTGATTTTATCCTTTTCTTCTGGAAGAATAGGTAAATACAAATCTGATCTAGCTTGGGCAAATATATTTTTTTCAGTTCCTCCATACAGCGGAATATTCTTTATTATTTCATTTCTATCAAAAGCTTTGATAAAAATATAATTTTTTGATGCATATTGCACTAACTTCTCTGCATCCTTCCATCTATCTGCACTATTTAAAACTACACAGATATATCTTCCAAACTTGTGTCTAACTGATGCTACTAAACATTTGCCTGCATTACCAGTGTATCCCGTTTTAACACCATCAGAGTTATCAACTCTAAACAAAAATTTATTTATATTGTTATAAGAATACTTAAAAGGTCCTGTAATTCCACTAGAAATTTCTTTTGTTGCAACTATTTTTGCAAACAAATCATTTTTCATTGCATATGCAGTTATTTTTGCTAAATCGTTAGCAGTTGTAAAATGATCCTCTGCATCTAGCCCATGGGGCGTAATGAAACTTGTGTTTAATGCCCCAATTTCTATTGCTTTATCATTCATCAGTTTAACAAAATTTTGCACATTACCAGCGATATGTTCAGCAATAGCAACTGCAGCATCGTTACCCGATTTTAGCATAAGTCCATAAAGAAGTTCTTCTAAAGTCACTTTATCACCTGCTCTTAGACCAGCTGAACTGCCAGGCACCGATGCTGCTTTAGTTGAAACTGTAACAACGTCTTTTATATTTCCCCTCTCAATAGCCACAATGGCAGTCATTATCTTAGTAGTGCTTGCCATAGGCAATATTTTGTTCCCATTTTTACTATACAAAATTCTACCCGATTCTTGATCTAATATCGTAGCTGCCACACAATTTAAGTTCAAGTCTTTTGAATTTGCTAAAACCTTTAAGCAGGGGACTGAAATAATTAAAAAAGAAAAAATAACTATAAAAATTCTTCTCAATTTTGTCCTACCTCCATAGTCTTAATTTATGTTGCATTAAAGCCTCCATCTTCGCTTGAATATGCATTTTTTATATTTACATTTTTATCTTTTTTAAAATAATTTACAATATCTTCAATAAGATCAGGTATTCCATCTATAATCCTTTCAATTGAATTAGCTTGATTTACAGGAAGTAACTTTACCGAATCCTTTGAAACTACTAAAAATGCTACTGGACTTACAGCCATTCCTGCACCGCTTCCACCGCCGAATGGAAATTTTGCTTTTTCATCGATTTTCCCTTCCCTTGCAAACTCACTTCCTCCAGACGCAAAGCCTATGCTAACCTTTGAAATAGGAATTATGACACTTCCGTCCTTAGTTTCCACTGGATCGCCAACTATCGTGTTAACATCTATCATCTCCTTGAGGCTATCCATTGTAGTTCTCATTAATGCTTCTATTGGATGTTCCATATCTTAAACCACCCTTTCCTTTATTCTTTATGTATTTTGATAAAAAAATTATAGACATCCATATTAAATAAAGATTTTTAATTTTTATTAGAATATCTAATTTAAGATCATATAATTCTTTGTCGAATACAGGAGTAATATTTATTTTTTGATTATAATTTTTAAATGTATCTTTCAGTATTGGATAAAGCGAACCTAAAAAAGAATTTATCATACCATAAAGTATAGCAGTAATATGCGGTTCCTTTGTCCCAAATAAAAAATCTATATCTAAATTTACATCAAGACGGTGAAGTATATTACTTATTAAAGCCCTAACTAATTGTAATATTTCTACATTACCTCTTCTTTTTTCTTTCCTGACAGATTTAGTTTTATTTTTCTCTTTAATATTTTTTTCAAATAGTTTTATTTTTATAACATATAAAAAATTTAATTTAATATTTAGTTTGTTTAAATCAAAATATATTTCTATATACGTTTTTGAAAATATGACTACAATAATAAAAAAAATCAATAATAATAAAAAAAATTTCATATAATTCACCCCATAAAAAAAGGAAGAATAAATATACCTTCATATATTTATTCTTCCTTTTTTTCCAAATTAAATTCAATTAAATTTGGTAATTCACTTAAATTTTTAAATCCAAAATACTTTAAAAATTCTTCCGTTGTTTCATAAATTATTGGTCTTCCAACTGTTTCTAATCTACCAGCCTCACGAATTAATCCATATTCTAATAAAGTTGAAATTGCCTTATCGCTCCTTACCCCTCTAATTTCATCTATTTCAGATTTAGTTATAGGCTGTTTATATGCAATAATTGCTAAAGTTTCTAAAGCAGCCTGTGACAAATTATGTTTTGATTCAGGCCTAAAAAGCTTTCTTATAAAACTGCTGTATTCAGGTTTTGTAGAAAACTGAAGCTTATCATTAAATTCCAATATAAAAATTCCTCTTTTTTCGTTTTCATATTCCTCAATCATTTCCTTTATAATCCATTCAAAATCCTTCTCATCAATATTTAATACATTGATCAAATCCTTTTTTAATACTGCTTCACCTGAAACAAACAATATACTTTCAATGATACCTTTTATTCTATCTATATCCCTCTGTGTTTTTAAATCAAATAAGTATTCCTCCATTAATTTACCATCCCCTCGATTAATATATCTGAAAAATTATCCTCTTGAAATACCTTAATATGTCTTAACTTAATCAACTCCAGCATAGCTAAAAATATAACTACAATTTCCAGTTTTGTTCTTGCACTAGTAAAAAATTCGCTAAATTTCATCCTCTTTTTATTTTTTAAAAGTCTTAATATCTCATCCATCTTATCCTCAATCTTATATTCATCATGATCTATGTTTTGAGGAATACTACTTCGCTTATTATACCTTTTTTTGTATGAATCCATTACCCTTTTAAAGGCATGCATAATATTTTCTAAATTAACATTTTTTAAAAAGATGTCTTTATTTTCTTTAATGTCATCAATAACTTCAGGTTCCTTGAAATATAATTCATAATCCTGAGTTATTTCCCTTAAAAAATTAGCAAACTCTTTAAATTTTTTATATTCTACTAGTTTTTCAACAAGTTCTATTCTTGGATCCTGATCAGCAGCCTCTTCTTCATTTATTTTTGGCTTTGGAAGAAGCATCTTAGATTTTATCTCCAATAAAGTTGCAGCCATAACTATAAATTCACTGGCTATTTCTAAGTCTAATTCTTCCATAGCCTTAAGATACTCTAAATATTGTTCAGTAATCTCAGCTATAGGTATATTATAAATATCAACTTCTGCCTTTTTAATCAAATGCAATAAAAGGTCCAAAGGGCCTTCGAAAACATCAAGTTTTATATTAATTGACATATAATCACCTGCTAACTAATTGTATTGCAATAACAATTACTCCATTAAATACAAATTCTATTAACCTAGCTATAAAATTTTCAAAAGGTGGAAGCATCAATAGTAGGAACAAAATAAATATTCCTTTGCCTTCAATTGAATAAATTATTTCAGCTATTTTCCCCCTAAATAATTCAGCAAAAATCTTTGAACCATCAAGGGGAGGAAATGGGAGCATATTAAATACAGCGAAACCAACATTAATCAAGATTAAATCCTTTAAAAAATAAATAACCGCATAAGATTCAGGCTGAAACTTAAAATAAATAATTGCAGCCAAAAACGCTAACAATAAATTAGATACCGGTCCTGCTAATGATGTCAAAATAGTCCCAAGTCTTTGATTTTTATAATTAGAAGGATTTATAGGAACTGGCTTTGCCCAACCGAACTTAAATAAAAATAATGATAAAAGTCCTAATAAGTCCACATGGGAGAAGGGATTTATAGTTAATCTATTATAATATTTGGGAGTTTCATCCCCTTGGGCAGTTGAAATCAATGCATGGGAGTATTCATGGACAGTCAAAGACAAAACTATAGCAATTGCAGTTAATATAAAAGTTCCAAAATCATAATTGTTCATCTTATTATCTCCCCCAAAATTCCAATAATTTTTCTATTTTATAACTCACTATATCTTCCTTTTCAAATCCTTTAAAGTCATATTTAATCCTATCTATATTTCGAATATAATTGGCAATACTTTCATATTTACTGAATAAACAATATAATACTTTTTTATTAATTCTATTTGTATTTATTATTAAATACCTATATAGTTCTTTAATATTATCGCCTATTAATTTATTAACCTGCTTTAGCAGTTCACAATTTAATTTAAAATTATTACTAAGGTTTAGGATTTCCATTGATTTTAAGATAGTTTCTTCATCATTTTTATAAAATAAAACAATAAATTTTTCTTCATCTTTAAGGTAGTTGAACTCTTCAACATCAAAGTTTAGATTTAAATTAAAATTCTTATCGATTAAAGTATTAAAAAGTTTTAATTCCTCAAAAATGCTTAATGTATGTTTAATATTTTTTTCTTGTAATGTCATAATAATCTCATTTCTAAGCCTATTTCCTGACAATAAATTTACATATCCAATAGATAAAGCAAGTTTAATCAAGTCAAAGGTCCTTTTGTCGAAATTAAAGTTAAATCGTGAAGCATATTTTATTCCCCTAAAAATTCTTGATGGATCATCTCTAAAGCTCAAATCATGCAATACCCTTATCCTTTTCTCTTTAATATCCTCTAACCCATTAAAAGGATCAATTAAAATTTTGCCTTTTAAGTCATAGGCTAAAGAATTTATAGTAAAGTCTCTTCTTTTTAAATCTTGATAAATATTCGTAGGAAATACAATTGGTTTAGATGCAGGGACAGGATAAAACTCCCTTCGCGACATAGCTAAATCTATTCTTTTATCTTTATATTGTAAAATTGCCGTTCTATAGTGCTTATGATACTTAAAATCAAAATTTAATTCCTTTGAAAGGTTTTCTAAAATATAAAAATAATCATCTTCTTCTGCTTCTACAACAAAATCGTAGTCCATTGGTTCCAAAGAAAGAATTTTATCCCTTATAGCTCCCCCAACTAAATAAAACTTAAAATCATATCTATCAAACAACTTTTTAAAATAACTTATTATTTCATCACTTTCAATATTAATATTCATGTCCATCACCCTAAAAATGAGCATCTACTTAAGTATATAATTTTTATTTAAGAGATTCAAGAGATAAATTTAAACGGGTAGAATTGCCTACCCGTTTATTATCTTAAGTTTAAATATATTTTAAACATCTTCTCCAGCAAATCAAAATAAGTTGCCTTATTAATATCTTGGTCTACAACAACTTGTGCTTGTGCATAAACCTTTTCCCCTTCAACTGCTTTTATAATCCCAACAGCATCACCCTTTTTAATTGGAAGCTTTAGATCCTTAAATAGCTCAATTTTTGTTTCATAATTAATCTTCGTTCCTTTTTCCAATAAAATTTTTAAATCTTCGTTAGCTATTAATCTTACTTTTTCAGGCTTTGCCATTGGCAATTTAATTTCCCCAACAATATCACCTTTTTTTACAATGGTAATAGATTCATACTTGGCAAATCCTGTATCCAATAGCTTTGCTGCCATCTCATTTCTTTCCTTTGCTGATGGAGCACCCATTACTACTGCAATGAACCTTATTCCATTTCTTTGAGCTGTTGCTGATATACAATACATAGATTCCTTTACATAACCAGTTTTTAATCCATCACATCCATGATAGCTTTTTATCATTTTATTTCTATTAACAAGAGTAAAAGGCTCCTTTCGACCTTCGCTAATAGTTTCCATCCATATTTTGGTATAGTCTAAAATTTTTGGATGTTTTAAAAGTTCCCTAGACATTATAGCTACATCTAAAGCTGAGGTATAATGATTTGGATCAAAGAATCCAGTGCAATTTACAAAATGGGTGTTATTCATACCAAGTTCCTTTGCTCTTTTGTTCATCTTCTCAACAAACGCTTCCTCTGTTCCTGCCAAAAATTCTGCAAGAGCAACCGACGCATCATTTGCTGATTCTACTGCAACACCCTTTAAAAGTTCCTCAACAGTTCTTATTTCACCTTGTTCCAAAAACATAGTACTTCCGCCCATCGATTTTGCTCTTGGACTTACGACGACCTTATCAGTAAATTTAATATCTCCTCTGTCTATAGCCTCCATAGTTAGTAGCATTACCATTATTTTAGTAACGCTTGCAGGATAAACCTTCTCATTTGCGTTCATTTCATACAAAATTTTCCCTGATGAATTCTCCATAAGCAAAGCTGATTTGCAATCCAATTTTAATCCATCAGGATTTTTAGCAAAAACTTGCGTTGGAGTTAATAGCATTATTAATGATATTAGCAGAGCTATGTATCTTCTCATTAAATTCCCTCCCTGTTTTTTATCTAATTTTATTATTCCCTGCTTGAATCTTTTTATTATCTTACTTAGGAGGTATTCTCAATATAAAAAGCACGATATAAAACTATATCGTGCTTACAGATTGTAGACAAACTCTCATTGGTGTTTAGACTTTACAAGAGCCCCGTGAATGGATTTCAAAAAGGCATCTCTCATGAGTTTTAGCAATTCTTGCTTTTCGACTTTTCAAAAGTCCGTAATTCTGCACACGGACGTGCAGAGCCGAGTGGCCGACACGGATGTCGGCTCACGAGGGTAGGAATTTTGAAAACAAAGAAAAGCTTAGAATTGCTTAGCGAAATGAGCGAATGCCATGGAAATCCTTCACAGGGCTTATCAAAAAACAACTTTTTCAACAGTCTGGCACGATGTAAATTACATCGTGCTAGAATCTTTGTATTCCTTCTTTTGTAACAACACCAAAAATAAGTGGTCTGTGTTCTGGTTTTTCCTTTGTTATTTTGAAGGCCTTCTTTAATCTTTCTTCACAATCCTTTAATTTGCTCATATCGTTTACATGAATATAAGCAAGCGGTTCTCCCTTTTCTACATAATCTCCAACCTTCTTATTTAAAACAACTCCAACAGCAAGGTCTATTTGGCTTTCCTTTGTTTCCCTACCTGCTCCTAAAACAAGGGCAGCTAAACCAACTTCAATTGCCACTATTTTATTTACATAGCCGCTTTCTTCTGCCCTAAATTCTATAATGTGTTCTGCCTTTGGTAAAAGTTCTGGATTATCTATAACTTCAGGATCTCCACCTTGAGCAGCAACAAATTCTTTGAATTTATTTAATGCTGCACCAGTTCTAATTGTATCTTCTAAAATTCTTCTTGCAGTTTCGACATTATCGGCCTTCTTTGCTAAAATAAGCATATATGAACCGAGGGTCATGCAAAGTTCATATAAATCCTTGGGGCCTTTTCCCTTGAGTGTATCAATCGCTTCCTTTACTTCTAAAGCATTACCAACAGCAAATCCAAGAGGTTCATCCATATCTGAAACTATGGCAATAGTATTTCTTCCTACATTAGTTCCGATATCCACCATCTCTTGTGCAAGGGCAAAGGAATCATCTAAAGTCTTCATAAATGCTCCTGCACCAGTTTTAACATCTAACACAATGGCATCAGCACCTGCTGCAATTTTTTTACTCATAATACTTGAAGCAATTAAAGATATATTATCAACAGTTGCAGTAACATCTCTTAAAGCATAAAGTTTTTTATCTGCAGGTGCTAAATTAGCAGTTTGACCTGCTACTGCAAGTTTTACTTTATTTACATTTTCAATAAATTTTTCCTTAGGCATTTCAATGCTAAGACCTTTTATTGATTCAAGTTTATCTAAAGTTCCACCAGTATGTCCAAGACCTCTTCCTGACATCTTTGCAACAGGTGCTCCTGCTGCTGCAACCATAGGCCCAAGAACTAAAGTTGTTGTATCTCCAACTCCCCCCGTTGAATGTTTGTCAACTTTGATTCCTTCAATTGCAGACAAATCAACAACTTCTCCTGAATTAACCATAGCCATTGTAAGGTCTGCAGTTTCTCTTTTATTCATCTTTTGAAAATAAATAGCCATAAGAAGTGCTGAAACTTGATAGTCTGGAATTTCTCCCTTAGTATACCCATTAACTACAAATTCAATTTCTTCTTTTGTTAGTTCTCCACCATTTCTTTTCTTCAAAATAATATCATACATTCTCATAGGATTATCCCCCTATTACATGGATTTGATGATTTCCTTAACTAATTTAACAAATTTTTCTGTTGCCTTTGCTGCTGTAGCAACAACCCTTTCATGATCAAGAGGCTCCAAATTATCTGGAATAGCCATGTCAGTAATACAAGAAATACCAAGAACCTTCATACCACCATGGTTTGCAACAATAACCTCTGGAACTGTAGACATTCCTACTGCATCTGCCCCCATATATCTTAACATTCTAAGTTCTGCTGGTGTCTCATAATTAGGTCCTGATACAGCAACATATACACCCTTTTGAACTTTAACATTTATCCTTTGGGCACATTCTTCTGCAAGCCTAATAAGTCCTCTATTATATGCCTCCGACATATCGGGGAACCTTGGTCCAAGCTCCTCATAGTTTTTACCTATAAGTGGATTAGCTCCTATCATATTTATATGGTCTGTAATAATCATAAGGTCGCCTGCTTCAAATTCTGGATTCATGCCACCAGCTGCATTTGTAACGATTATCTTTTCAATGCCCAATGCCCTCATAACTCTTATAGGCAAAGTCACGTCCTTTAAATCGTGTCCTTCATAATAATGGAATCTTCCATTCATGGCCATAACATATTTATCTCCAATGTATCCAAAAATAAATTCACCAGCATGCCCTACTACTGTTGATTCTGGGAAATGCGGAACTTCGCTGTATTTAATAACCATTTTGTTTTCAATTTCGTCAGCAAGTTTTCCAAGTCCTGATCCCAATATAACAGCAACATCAGGTGTCCTTTCAATCTTGGATTTTATGTATTCCTTTGCCTCCATTATTTTTTCTAAATAATTCATTCTTATCCCTCCTACATTTTACTTACAATTCCCTTAACAAGCTTTATAAACTTTTCTCTAACCTTCATTGAAGTTTCAATAACTTCCTCATGATTAAGAGGTTGATCTAATATTCCAGCTGCCATATTAGTTATGCAGGAAATGCCTAATACCTTTATTCCTGAATGATTTGCCACAATAACCTCAGGAACTGTTGACATACCAACAGCATCTCCACCAAGCTTTCTTATTGCTCGTATTTCAGCTGGAGTTTCATAGTTAGGTCCTGTTAGCATAAAGTATACACCTTCGACAACAGGAACATCAATATCCTTGGAAACATTTTTGGCTATTTCTATTAATTCCTTATCATAAGGATTAGACATATCTGGAAATCTTGGTCCAAACTCTTCAATGTTTCGTCCTATTAATGGGTTAGCCATTGAAAAATTAATGTGGTCCTTTATAATCATAAGATCCCCTGGTTTAAAGTTTGTATTTACTCCACCCGCCGCGTTCGTAACAATTAGCTTTTTAACTCCAAGCATTTTAAATACTCTAATCGGAAGCGTAACTTCCTTCATTGAATACCCTTCATAAAAATGGAATCTACCATTCATGAGCAATACATTTTTATCCTCTAATCTTCCAAAAATAAATTTACCCGCATGGCCTGCAACAGTAGAGACAGGAAAGTTTGGAATATCGCTATAAGGTATTTCAATTTTATCCTCAACTTCATCTGCTAATATTCCTAATCCAGAGCCTAGTATTATAGCAATTTCTGGAACATGTGGTATCTTACTCTTAATAAATTCTGCTGCTTCCTTGATTTTAGTTAATTCCTGCATTCTATCACCTCTTATTTTAATATTTCCTTTGCAAAGCTTTCACCGCTTATGTTTGCATTTACATTTAAAAGTTCAGCTATTGTTTTCCCAATATCAGCAAAAGTTTTTCTTGTCCCTAAATTCACTCCATTTTTAATTTTTTTACCGTAAATTAATATTGGAATATATTCTCTTGAATGGTCTGTGCTTTCTGTAGTTGGATCACATCCATGATCAGCTGTTATTATAAGAACATCATCATCCCTTAAATTATCAATTATTTCAGGAATCCTTGCATCAAAATCCATTAAGGCTTTAGCATATCCTTGGACATCATTTCTATGCCCATAGAGCATATCGAAGTCAACTAAATTAGTGAAAATTAATCCCTTTGTATTCATCTTCATATATTCGATTGTTTTATCTACTCCATCCATATTATTTTTAGTATGCACTGCCTTTGTTATTCCATATCCATCATAAATATCTTCTATTTTTCCCACTGCACATACATCCATTCCACTTTCTTGGATATAATTTAATAAAGTTTTATTAAATGGTTTCAAAGCAAAATCTCTTCTATTAGAAGTTCTCTTATAGTTCCCTGAAGTTCCTATAAAAGGTCTTGCAATTACTCTTCCTACGCCATGCTCTCCAACAAGCATTTCTCTTGCAATTCTGCACATCTCATAAAGCCTTTCAAGAGGAATAACCTCCTCGTGGGCTGCAATTTGAAATACGCTATCTGCGGATGTATAAACTATTGGATAACCTGTCTTAACATGCTCATCTCCTAATTCCTCTATGATAGCCGTTCCAGATGCTGGTTTATTGCCTAGGGTTTTAGTTCCTATTCTTCTTTCAAATTCTTCTATTAACTCTTTTGGAAATCCATTTGGATATGTAGGGAAATGTCTTTCAAGAATAAGCCCAGCAATTTCCCAATGTCCTGTAGTAGTATCTTTACCTTTAGACATTTCACTCGATCTTCCATAGCTTCCTTCCGGTGTATCAACAGGCTCAATACCCTTTATGTTATCTATATTCCCAAGGCCCAATTTTTGCATATTTGGAAGTCTTAATCCTCCAATTGCCTTTGAAATATTACCTAAAGTGTCACTACCTTGATCGTTATAAATATGAGCATCTGGTAATTCACCTATTCCAACGCTGTCCATAACTATCAAAACAACGCGGTTAATCATAAAATATCCTCCTTCGCATAATCAAAAAATATTTTGGAATATAATTATACAACATTTTTAAAAAAATAAAAAGGGCATTATGCCCTTGGATGCGATTTTTTATAAACTTCACCAATTTTATATTTATAAAGTTCCGCATAAATTTGAGTTGTTGATATATCTGAATGTCCTAATAATTCCTGTAAAGATTTTAAATCTGCTCCATTTTCTATCAAATGTGCTGCAAAGGAATGCCTTATCATATTTGGTGTTATTTCTTTTTGTATATTAGCCAAATTAGCATAATACTTTAATATTTTCCAAAAACCCTGCCTTGTCATTCTTTCTCCTTTATTATTGACAAAGAGTGCTCTTTCTTCCTTTCCCGCCAATAATTTATCCCTCAATGTCATATATTTTTCTAGGGATTGTAATGCTATTTTGCCTAAAGGTATTATCCTTTCTTTATTGCCATTGCATTTTAAATATCCCAATTTTAAATTTACATCATCTACATTAAGATTTATTATTTCTGATACCCTAATGCCCGAAGCATATAAAACTTCAAGCATTGCTTTATCCCTTATAGCTTTAAAATCTTCTCCTTTAGGCATTGCAAGTAACATTTCAATTTCTTCTAAGGATAAAATAGATGGAAGCTTTTTTTCTATTTTAGGGGTTTCAATCTCTAAAGTAGGATCCGATTGAATTAATGATTTTTTATAAAGCATCCTATAAAAGGATCTAATTGCTGCTAAGCTTCTTGATATAGACGAAGTTGCTTTGCCCATTTTTTGCATATATAAAAAATATGCTATAATATTCGACTTTTTAATATTCTTATAATCTAAATTGTTTTCTTCCAAATACATCAAAAAATTTTTAATATCTCTAACATAAGATTCCAATGTATTTTCCGATAATCTTTTGTTCTTTAAAAATACATTAAACTCCTTTAACAACTCTTCCATCGTAAAATCCCCTTTATTTTAGATTTAAATACATCTATCTAGGAATATTTATTATTTTTTTTACTATATCTAACAACCCTTTATCATCTAAGCCATAGTTTACAACAAAGATAGCATCATCTTTATTGATGTTATGATTCTTTACCAATATTGAATTTATAAGGAGAGGAAATATAAAACCAATTGTCAATATAATAATTAGTATCTTTAAAAACAATTTTATTTTTTTCATTCCATCACCTTACTGAATTACTAAATATGTAGATAATGCTTTAATAATCTTCGTTATCACAAAGGATTCTAATATGTTGCCAATAAATATGATCAAAAACAAAGCTAAAATGTTAAAAGAATATCCTATAACATCATTTTGGTTTCTAAAATTACTATGCTTTTTAATCAAGTTTAAGCTATAAGCAAAACTAAAGGAACAAATAAATAAATAGGCAGGGACATAAAATAAGTTTTGTGGTAAAAATGATAAAAGTATAAATAAAAATCCCTTTATCCCAAAGGCTTGAAGTATAAATGCTACATTAAAGCCAATAATAAATCCTTTAAAAAGTGATACTAAATTTGAAAAAATTAGTCCTAAATAAGTCAAGCTTAAAATCCATAATATAAGAACTATTATAAAATTATTCTTTAAAAGTTTCAAAAATATTATAAGACTATTAGTATTTTCCTTATTAATTACCTGAAAAAAATTATTTAAATACATTACAAGTTCCTGTTTTTCTGTGTAATTAATTCCCTTTGCACTTAAAGCTCCTAATGCAATTCCAAAGGTAAACATTAGGGTTATTATAAAATAAATCCATAGGTTGTCTTTAATGTTTGTATGTATTTTATAATTTACTCGTTTTCTCGTAGCAATCCCCCCTTCATTAAACATTTCTTACAATAATATATGTTAAAGAGGGGGGTAAAATGATTAAATATAATCTTTTGCTAGTAATATACCAATAATTGTTTTTGCGTCTTTGATTTCTCCTGATTTTATCATGTTTAGTGCTTCCTCCAATGTCACTTCAAAAGTCTCAACATGTTCCCCTTCATCTAAGTTAACCTTTCCATTTTCTAACTGATCGCTAAAATAAATATAAAGTATTTCAGAAGAATATCCTGGAGAAGGATAAAATTTAGTCAATAATTTTATTGATTTTGGAATTTTCCCCGTTTCTTCCTCAAGCTCCCTTGTTGCACATGCTTCAGGATCCTCATTTATCTCAAGCTTACCTGCAGGTATTTCTATCAATACTTCCTCTGTAGGCTTTCTAAATTGTTTTATAAGCAATATCTTCCCTTCATCTGTTATAGCAACAACGCCTACTCCTCCATTGTGTTGAATAATCTCTCTTGTTGCCTCTTTTCCATCAGGCAATAATACCTTATCTTTCCTTACACTCAAAATCCTTCCCTTATACTTTACCTCAGATTCTATTGTTTTTTCATAAAAATTCATATATAACACCTCTTTAGAACTATATTAATAAGGCCATTCCTTTCGGAATAGCCTATTTTCTATCCAAGTTTCTGTTTTAATCTTAATTTGTCAGCAATCATGGCTATAAATTCTGAATTTGTCGGTTTTCCCTTGTCATTATGAACTGTATATCCAAAAATTCTATTAATCGTTTCTACTTTTCCTCTTGACCAAGCAACTTCAATTGCATGTCTTATAGCTCTTTCAACTCTACTTGCTGTTGTATTATATTTTTTAGCTATTGACGGATATAATTCCTTTGTTACTGCACTTAATAACTCTATATCATTTACAACCATTTGTATTGCCTCTCGTAAATATAAATATCCCTTTATATGAGCTGGAACTCCTATTTCATGAATAATATTTGTTATTTCTGCTTCTAAAGAATTTGAACTGTTTGTATGTATTGTTTCTGAAACACTAATATTAGTTCTTCTAACTTCTGGTGCAGATCCTGAAGATGCAAATAGTTGTCTAATTCTTTTACTAAATATATCCATGTCAAAAGGCTTAACTACGTAATATTCTGCTCCTAAGTTGATAGCCCTTTGAGTAATTTTATCTTGTCCAACTGCAGATAAAATTATTACCTTAGGCATCGGAATATCATCCATCGAATTTAACTTTTCCAAAACACCCAATCCATCCAAATGAGGCATTATTATGTCTAAAACTAAAACATCTGGTTTGTTAGCTACTACATGCTTAACTGCCTCAATTCCATCCTTTGCAACACCAACCACATCAAAATCTTCTTGAGTCCTAAGGTATTCACTGAGAATTGTTGTAAATTCTTTGTTATCGTCTGCGATTACTATTTTTATTTTTCTATCCTCCATCGAATAACCCCCTCACATTTCCATTATCTAACAATATATCTATTCGACAAATGAAATAAAAATCCTGCTAACAAATTAAAAAATTTTTTAAAAATTGAAATAAAATGAAAAAAAACTGTTAAAAAAATTAAGGGGACTATAAATCATACCCTTGTTCTTTAAGCATCCATTCTATATATATTCCATATCCCATATCAGGTCTATTTATAAAAACATGGGTTATTGCCCCTACTATTTTTCCATTTTGTAAAATAGGACTACCGCTCATCCCTTGAACAATGCCTCCAGTTTTTGCTAAAAGCTCAGGATCTACTATTCTTATTATCATACTTTTAGGACTTGGCTTTGTTTGTTGAATAATTTTTTCTATTACAATGTCATATTCCTTAACTGTATTACCATCTAAAGTTGTTAAAATGGTAGCCGGACCTTCCTTAACTTCATATTGGTGTGCTATTGGGATAGGATTTTCGTATATATTATTATTATAAACTTTTAACAATCTTCCGTAAATACCGCAAACAGTATTTTTTTCGATCTCACCTAATGAAGAATCATCAATGAAAATCCCCTTTAATTCTCCTGGTTTACCTCTAAGCCCTTGTTCTATTGCTATTATATTGGCATCATATATATTTCCCTTTTTTAATGGAAATAGCATACCTGTATCAACATCATTTATAGGGTGTCCTAAAGCTCCAAAATTTTTGTTTTTAGGATCATAGTAGGTTAATGTTCCTATGCCTGAAGTTGAATCTCTAACCCACAATCCTATTTTATAATCGTTGTTTTTTGCCTTTATAGGCTTTAACTTTATGATTTTAATATCTTCTTTTCTTTTTACTTTTAACTTTATTTCTTCTCCTTTTGAATTTTTAACAATACTTAGAAGGTCATAGACATTTTCTAATCCTTTCCCTTCAGCTTCTATTATAAGATCTCCTATCTCAACGCCACCTATTGCAGCAGGACTTTGTTTAAATCCCTCACTGGTTTCTATATCCGAAAAGCCTACAACTATTAGGCCGTAACTATATATCTTAACTCCTATCGGCTGTCCACCTGGAAATAGCCTAATTTCGGGAGTAACATTTACCGTCATTGTTTTAACTGGAATTAGCCCTAATAACTTTATCTTAAAATCAATTTTGGGCTGATTTTTATTTATATTCCCCTCTAATTTAAATAAATATTTATTCTTTAAAACATTTTTATAAAGGAATTCACTTGATATTTCGTTTTCTGTAGCATTTATAGTAGAAGGCATATATAAAATTTCACTTACTATAATTAAGGATAGGAATAAAGTTATATATATAAACTTTTGTTTTAAGTTTTTCAAACATTTCAAATTTATCACTCCTTATTCCTTTTTATTCCTCTCACCTTCCTTTCTCTATATCTAAATTAACCTTTTTATTGTCCATATATACTAGAATAATACTGTCATATTGGGCATTCTTGGACAATGTCTATTTTATCTATAAAATTAATAAAGACTAGTAGAAGATATTAAATTCTTCCACTAGCCTTTATTGTTTGTTTCAATCTATTCGCTATTTCAATCATTTCTTTAGCATGTTTTATGGTTAATTCTGTTAAAATTGCCCCACCGACCATTCTTGCGATTTCATTCACCTTTTCGTCGTCATTAAGGTGATGAACAGTTGTTGTTGTTGTTTCATCACTTGTCTCCTTATTAATTACAAAATGTTTGTCTGCCATTGCAGCGATTTGAGGCAAATGAGTTACACAAAGTATTTGATGAGTTTTTGAAATAAGACACATCTTCTCAGCAACTGCTTGGGCAGTTCTTCCACTTATTCCCGTATCAATTTCATCGAAAATTAAAGTTGGAATCTCATCTATATCTGCAATAACTGTTTTTATAGCTAGCATAATTCTTGAAATTTCTCCACCTGATGCAACTTTATTTAATTTTTTTAAAGGTTCACCTGGATTGGCACTAAAAAGAAATTGAACCTCATCTTTACCGTTTTGCGAAAATTTATCCATTTCATTAACACAAACAAAAAATTTAGCTCTTTCCATACCTAAATATCTTAATTCTTCTTCGATCCTTCTTGATAGATTTTCTGCTGCTTCTTTTCTTAATTTAGTCAACATATCAGCATAATAAGTTAACTTATTGAAGCATTCTTCTCGTTCCTTCAATAGCTCGTCTATTATTTTTTCGCTGTTTTCTATATTTTCATATTCATCTTTTATTTTTTGATAATATTCTATTATCTCTTGAATGCTTTTTCCATATTTTCTTTTAAACCTATTAATTAAATCCAGTCTTTCCTCAATTATGTTCAATTCATCTGGATTAAATTCAATTTTTTCTTTAAAATTCCTTAATCTATCTATTATATCTTCAAGTCTATAGTAAACATCCTCCAAATCTTTTTTTAAATTTTTATATGAATCATCAAATTTACTTATGTTATCTATTTGGGAAAGGCTAAAGGAAATTTCATCAAATGCAGAATAGCCTTCACTTTTTTGATAGAGACGTTCATAAGCATTTGCTAATGAGGAATAAATCTTTTCCGCATTTGAAAGTAAATTTCTTTTTTTAATAAGTTCTTCTTCTTCTCCAATTTTTAAATTAGCTCTTTCTATTTCATCAATTTGAAAAGACAAAATATCTAATTTTTGAAGCTTATATTGCTCATCTTTTTTTAACTCCTCTATTTTTTTGTTTATTTTGTTAAATTTTTCATAATGTTCTACATATTTTAATTTTATAGAACTAAGTTCATCACAAGAATAGAAAGAATCTAATATATATATATAATTTTCTTCATTTAAAAGGGACTGATGTTCATGCTGTCCATGAACATCGATTAAATATTGTGCCACTTGTTTTAAGAAGTTTACAGTTACCGTCCTGCCATTTATCCTGGATATATTTTTTCCATTAGAATTGATTTCCCTAGAAATTATTACATGTTCGTCATAATCAATTCCAAAATTTCTTAATTCTTCTTGAAGTTTTTCATTACTACATATAAATACACCTTCTACATAAGCAAAATCCTTGCCTCTTCTTATTATATCTTTATTTTGTTTTTCTCCTAAAAGAAAATTTATACTATCTATTAATATTGATTTTCCAGCACCGGTTTCTCCTGTTAATATGTTTAAATTGTTGGAAAATTCTAATTTTACCTCATCTATTAAGGCAAAATTTTTTATATATAACTCAAGGAGCATTAATCTACCTCCTTATTTAAAATCCTTTTCATCCTTAGAGCAATCTCCTGAGCCTTTTCGTTGGTTCTTGCAAGAGCAAATATTGTGTTGTCCCCCGCTATTGTCCCAACTATTCCATCAAATTTTAAAGAATCAATAGACTCTGCTGCGGCTGAAGCTGAACCTGATAATGTTTTAATCACTATCATATTTCCAACACAATCTATATCTAAAACAGTTTGTGAAAAGATACTAACAAGTTTATCATAAAGTGCATTGCTTTGATACGAAAATGGAGCATATTTATATTTACCATCCTTTGTTTGGACCTTTATAAGCTTAAGTTCTTTAATATCCCTTGAAACTGTAGCTTGAGTAACATCGAATCCCTCTTTTTTTAATTCATCAACAAGTTCCTCTTGAGTCTCAATATCTTTTTGGGTTATTATTTCAAGAATTTTTGAATGCCTGGTAATTTTCATAATAAAACCCCTTTCTTCCCTCAACTGGAAAATTCCTTTAATTTTTTTTGCAAAACTTCAAAAAAACTTCTATTGTAAAGTTTTATAAACTCTGCGTTATAAGGAGCCTTTGTTATCAATACCCTATCCCCTCTTTCAAGTTCTAATCCTAATTGGCCATCGGCAGTTAGGCATACACCTTCATTTGCACTTACAATATTTATTTCTAAAGTTTTATTGCTCCCTATTATTATTGATCTTGAATTTAAACTATGTGGACATATAGGGGTAACAACAATAATATCAAGCTCAGGATAAACGATTGGTCCTCCTGCAGAAAGGGAATAAGCAGTTGAACCTGTAGGAGTAGAAACGATAAGACCATCTCCCCTATAAGTTTCCATTACCTTACCATCAATGAAAGTGTCAAGTTCAATTATTCTTGATAATGTTCCTTTAGTAATACAGATATCGTTTAGACTAAAAAGCTCCTTTATAAGTTGCTCTGCTCTGTAAATCTGTGCCTTTAACATCATTCTTCTTTCAATTTTAAAATCATTATTCAAAAGTTTTGAGAGGGCGTCAAACATAAACTCTTTTTCAACTTCTGTGATAAAACCCAAATGTCCAAAGTTAATGCCCAATATTGGCTTTATAAAAGGAATTTGTCTTCTTGTAACATTTAATATAGTTCCATCTCCGCCTAAAACAACTAAATAATCTGAACTTTTAAAGATATCCTCTTCACTATATCCTAATCTTTCTAAGTCAAGCTCTACTGCTATATCCTTTTCTAAAATAACATTACAATTTCTTTCTATTAACCAATTAACAAGATTTCTTGTTACTTTTAAATTGAAATCCTTTGTTCTATTTACTAATACTGCTATGTTCATAATATTCATCCCATCTTTTCACCTATTTTAGTTCACTATGAGCTTCATTTACTATACTTATTATTAATGATTCTATGTTTTCGATACCGTTATCGATATTTTTAGAAAGATAAAGAAGATATTCTATATTCCCCTCCGGGCCTTTAATTGGTGAAAATTGCAATCCTTTTATCTTTAAATTGATCGATTTTGCAAAATCGATTATTTCTTTTATCACTTCCCTATGAACATCAGGATCCCTTACTACTCCCTTTTTCCCAACCTTTTCCCTTCCTGCTTCAAATTGAGGCTTTATCAATGCAACTATTTCACCTTCATCTTTTAATAAACTTTTTACCACAGGCAGCACTAGTTTAAGGGAAATAAAGGATACATCTATTGATGCAAAGTCAGCAAATTCTCCTAAATCTTGAGGTTTTACATATCTTATATTTGTTCTTTCCATAACTACAACCCTTGGGTCGTTTCTTAACTCCCATGCCAATTGACCATACCCAACATCTATTGCAAAAACTTTTTTTGCACCATTTTTAAGCATACAATCTGTAAATCCACCAGTTGAAGCTCCAATATCAATTGTAACTTTATCTTTTAGGTTAATATTGAAACTTAATAAAGCCTTTTCTAATTTAAGTCCACCTCTACTAACATAAGGTATTGCGTTTCCTTTTATTTCAATTTCTGAATCAATATCCACCTTTTCCCCCGCTTTATCAACTCTAACTCCATCAACAAATACCAATCCTGCCATTATATTTTTTCTTGCCTTTTCCCTTGTATCGAATAATCCCTTCTGAACTAATAATACATCAATTCTTTCCTTGCTCATAATCACCTTACCCTTTTCCTAAATTTCTTTTAAAATAGTGTTATATAAGCCCTCAGCATCCAAATTATACTTTTTATAAAGTAAACTTATATTCCCATGTGTTACAAACTCATCTGGATAACCAATGTTTCTAATTTTGCCTTTATAGTTTTTCTTTGCTGCATATTCAAGAACTGCAGAACCAAATCCTCCACTTAAATAATGATCTTCAATCGTAAAAATTATATTGTAATCTTTAAAAATCTCATCCAATAATTTATAATCTAATGGTTTTATAAACCTTGCATTAATCAAAGTTGGAAAAATATCATGTTTATTTAGCTTTTCTATAACCAATTTAGCGTTTTGTGTTAATCTTCCTGTTGATATTATGCATACATCCTTGCCTATAGTTAATTCTTCCCATTTTCCATAGTTTATCTCATCATACTTCTCAAATTGAACATTTAAATCTCCACCTCGTGGATATCGAATAGCAATTGGTCTATTAAAATCTATAGCCCATTTAATCATCATTTTAAACTCTTTTATATCCTTGGGAGATATTATAGTTAAATTTGGAATTACCCTCAAAAATGATATATCTAAAATTCCCTGATGAGTTTCTCCATCCTCTCCAACAACTCCTGATCTATCTATTGCTAAAACTACAGGTAAATTTTGAAGACAAATGTCATGAACAACTTGATCATATGCTCTTTGAAGGAAGGTTGAATAAACTGCAAAGATAGGTTTTAATCCTTGCGTTGCAAGCCCAGCTGCAAAGGTAGCAGCATGCTGTTCTGCTATTCCAACATCAAAAAATCTGTCCTTAAAATGTTCTGAAAAGGGTTTTAACCCTGTTCCATCAGGCATTGCTGCAGTTATAGCGACTATTCTTTGATCTTCCTTTGCAAGTTTAATTAACTCCTCTCCAAAAACCTCAGAATATGTAATTTTAGATTGACTAAAATTGTTTCCAGTTGCAACCTCAAAAGGCCCTACTCCATGATAAACATCCGGTTGATCCTCTGCATAAATATATCCTTTTCCTTTTTTAGTAATAACATGAATTAATATTGGCCCCTTTAATTTTTTGGCTCTTTGGAAAACATCAAGTAAATTTTCAATATTATGCCCATCTATCGGTCCTAAATATGTAAATCCTAATTCTTCAAAAAGCATCCCTGGTATTACAAGTTGTTTAACTCCCTCTTTTATTTTTTCCATCGATTTATATATGTTATTACCCAGAGCTGGTATTTTTTTTACTAAAAGCTCTATATCATTTCTTATTGTTATATATTTTGGGCTTGTTCTTATCTTGCTTAAATACATAGCCAAACTTCCAACATTTTGTGAAATAGACATTTCATTGTCATTTAAAACCACAATAAGATCATTCTTTGATGCCCCTGCATCATTCAACGCCTCAAGGGCCATCCCTCCAGTTAAAGCACCATCTCCAATAACTGCAATAACATTAAATTTTTCTCCCTTTAAATCCCTCGCCTTGGCAATTCCAAGGGCAGCAGATATAGATGTGCTGCTATGCCCCGCACCAAAAACATCATATTCACTTTCTTTTCGAGTAGTAAAACCACTCAAACCACCATACGTTCTTAATGTATCAAATCTATCCTTACGTCCTGTTAAAATCTTATGGACATAACACTGATGACCAACATCCCAAACAATCTTATCCTTAGGTAGATCAAAAATCCTATGTAAAGCTATTGTAAGCTCAACAACCCCTAAATTTGATGCTAAATGTCCCCCTGTTTTAGAAACTTTATCTATTAAAAATTTTCTTATCTCATTAGATAGAATATTTAATTCCTTTAAAGATAAATTTTTTAAATCTTTAGGATAATTTACCTTTTCTAGCACCGCCATTATCCTTACCTCTTTTTCTTTTGATTTTTTTTCTTTTTAGTATTCCTTCTAAAAAATATCCTAAATAAAAAACAATATTGTTAGCTTGAGTAAAAGCAAAATTTTTCCCTATAGCCTTTCCGCCAATTGTCAGTGCTGCAATAATTGAACTTATTATTAATGCTATTAATGACTTATTTATATAAAAAACATAAACTGATAAATTAGCTGCTATAACAGCACCAGTTGCCCCACTTATAATACCTACTATATCACCAATAACATCATTACAAAAATTTGAAACTCTATCTGCATTTCTAATAAGATAAACTGCCCAACTTGCCCCCTTAACCTTCCTCGATGCTAAGGAATGAAATGGTTCTTCATCAGCAGCAGTAACTGCAACACCTATGATATCAAAAAAAACACCAATTGAAATTATAAAAAGTAATAGGACAATCGCACTAAAAATGCTTACATTTGGAACTAAAAATTCAGTTAAGGAATTTATAACAAAAGAAATAATGAGAGTCCAAAAAATAATAACCAAAATCCATCTAATATTATTCTTATTATTAGTTTTTTTCTTATAAAGCTTTATTTTTTTATTTTTCCCCATGTCATCACCTTTATTTAATTTAGGTGGCAGCAGGATGAGTTAAGTTTGCGGCTTAGGTCTAGCAGGCTTTCCCATTTTCAGACCCAGGCGTCGCCGCCCAGGCGGTTTCCCTTTAACTGAAAATTCACACCGTTGCCGAATGTGAGGCTAGATTACCACTTAGTCCACACTGCAATCCCCATCCTGCCTCAAAACGAACAGTCTAGGAGCTTTCCTCGACGGCATCATCTATTCCTAGCCTCTTTTGCAAAAATGGTTTCCTATAGCGATAATCCATATTCTTGGGCCCTTATGAATATGGATCTGATCTATCCTCCACCATTCTTGCTCAAGGCAGGCTACGCTGCACGCAGCTTAACACCGCTTTGCAGGTTTAATCCCTTGCCGTAGGTTTCCCCACGCACAAGGGTCTCCGCGGGGGTAGGGTCGATTGCGCATGCCATTGCGGTCGCCCCATCCCCCTTACTCCCAGCACCAACCCACCACTGGGCGTAGCGAGCCAGCACAAGGAACTTCATCGATGTGCCCTTTAGCGGATTTTTAGCCCCGCCTTCAGAATAGACTAGCCGACTAGAATACTGCGCCACCTATTTATAGTATAATCCTATTATTAGCCCCAATATTGCTCCAGCTAAAACCTCAATCGGAGTATGTCCTATTAACTCCTTTAATTTTTCTTGTTTTAACTTATTATGCATTAAATCATCGATAATTCTATTCAGAATTTCTGCTTGCTTACCTGCAGCCCTTCTAACACCTGCTGCATCATACATTACAACAAGTGCAAAACAAAATGCAATAGCAAACTCAACGCTATCATAACCTTTTAAAGAACCTATTCTTGTCGCTAAGGCAACAACAAAAGCAGAGTGGGAACTTGGCATTCCGCCTGATCCAACCATTCTTGATAAATCAATTTTCCTATGTTTTATAGAAACAATGATTACTTTTAAAAGTTGAGCAACAAACCATCCTAAAACAGCAGTAAGCAGCACTTCATTTCTTAGAATTTGAAGCAAACCCACTTTTTCCACCTAACTTTCACGATTCAAAAGGTATTTTGTTAAGTCTTTGAGAAATCCTGTATTATCTATTTTATTAGCAAGTTCTACAGCTTTCAAACTAAATTCCTTAGCTAATTCCCGCGATTTTTCCAATCCATATAAAGTTACATAGGTAGGTTTATTATTTTTCGCATCTTTTCCAACACTTTTACCTAATTTCTTCTCATCTCCTATAACATCAAGAATATCATCAACTATTTGGAAGGCTACACCAAGGTTTTTACTATATTCCCTTGTTATTTCTAAATATTCGTATCTATTTGCTATTATTGCCCCTACATTACATGAGGCTTCTATAAGCTTTCCAGTTTTCCTTTCATGCATTGAAACCAATAAATTCTCGTCTATAATATTGCCAACGTTAGTAATATCTATAACTTGACCTCCAATCATTCCCGTAATGCCACTGGCTTTTGCTATCTCGAAGGCCGCATCTACAAATCTTTTGTCATTTTTTATTTTAATAACTTTTAGCAATGTCTCAAATGCATAATTTAAAAGACCATCACCAGCTAAAATCGCAATAGCATCTCCATAAACTTTATGATTCGTTAATTTACCCCTTCTATAGTCATCGTTATCCATTGCCGGTAAATCATCATGAATTAACGAGTATGTATGAATCATCTCAATGCTACAAGCAACATCCAATACATCCTCCAAATTTCCCTCTAAAGCCTCACATACTGCAATGCATAAAATAGGCCTTATTCTTTTTCCACCTGCAAACAAACTATATTTCATTGCCTCTATAATAATTTGAGGAGCATCTACATATGAAAGAAGGTCTTCAAGCCTTTTATTTATAAGTTGCTGTTTATCATTAAGTGCTTTTTTAAAGTCCATCTTATTCCTCCTCGAGTTTAAACTCCTCTTCTGTTACTTCACCATTTTGACCCTTCAATATAATATTGATCTGTCTTTCAGCCTCATCAAGTTTTTTATTGCAATAATCTGAAAGCTCAATTCCTTCTTTAAACAATTTTAGTGACTCATCTAAAGATAAACTATCGCTCTCTAATTTTTTTACAATATCCTCAAGCCTTTTTATTGCCTCTTCAAAGTTCAAATTAATCTGTTCCTTCATAAATTTACCTCCATCTTCTCTAGAACATCGCAATTTAATTTTCCATCATTAAGATGTAAAACTATTTTATCTCCTATTTCTACTTCATTAATACTCTTAACTATATTATCATCTTTTTGAACAAAGGCATAACCCCTAGTTAATATTTTTAATGGACTCAAAGCGTCCAACTTACCAACCAAAGCAGAAAAATCTCCTTTGCGTTTAAACAAAATATTTTTTCCTATATTACTAATTTGGGTCTTTTCCAAATCTAATTTTCTTTTTTGTTCGTCGATTTTTCTAGTTATAACATGAATAATTTTATTATGCAAATTATCAATATACTGGACATTTTGAACAATCCAATTATTGGGTGAATAGCTTAAAAGCTTTTGATTTAAAGTTTCAATAAACATTTGACTTCCTTTAATTTTGTTTTTTAAAGACCTATATAAAGCTTCTTGATAACTATTTATCTTAAATTTTAATTCATCAAATCTTGGAACTGCAATTTCTGCAGCATGGGATGGAGTCGATGCCCTTACATCAGCAACAAAATCTGCAATTGTATAATCAGTTTCATGTCCCACTGCCGAAATTATAGGAATCCTACTTTCAAATATTGCCCTTGCCACGATTTCCTCATTAAAGGCCCAAAGCTCCTCTATTGAACCTCCACCTCTTCCTATTATTATAACATCTATGTCATCTCGAGTATTAAAATACCTTATACCTTCAACAATGCTTTCAGCTGCTCCATCACCTTGAACCTTTGCAGGGTAAAGAAGAATATTAATTCCATAAAAACGTTTTGAGGATACATTAATAATGTCTCTAATGACAGCACCTGTGCTAGATGTTACTACTCCAATCTTTCTTGGGAAAACTGGCAGTTTCTTCTTGTATTTTTCATCAAAAAGTCCTTCCTTTAGTAATTTTACCTTCAATTGTTCAAATGCAAGATAAAGACTTCCAAATCCATCAGGTTCCAGCTTGCTGCAATAAAGCTGGTACTGGCCATCCCTCTCATATACAGTAACAGAGCCATAGGCAATTATGTTCATCCCATCCTCTGGCATAAATTTTAGTCTAGAACCATATCCCTTAAACATAACGCATTTTATTTTTGCTTCATTATCTTTTAAAGTAAAATACATATGCCCTGAAGAATGTAACTTAAAATTTGACACTTCTCCCTTTACTATTACATCACTCAGTACTTCATCAAAATCAAACACTTCTTTTATATATCTTGTTAACTGACTTACACTGAAAATCAAATTATCCATATATTCCCGCTGCCTCCAGAACGTTTTCTATCAGCATTGTGGTAGTCATCGAACCTACGCCTCCTGGAACAGGAGTTATCATCGAAGCTTTTTTTGCTACATTTTCAAAATCCACATCTCCTACAAGCTTTCCCTCTACCAAAGTTGTTCCAGCATCAATGACTACAGCTCCTTCTTTAATCATATCTGCAGTTATCAATTTAGGTTTACCAACAGCACTAATAACAATATCTGATTCTATTAAAATATCCTTTAAATTTTTAGTCTTAGAATGACAAATTGTTACTGTTGCATCATTGTGGAGCATCAAAGCAGCAACTGGCTTTCCAACGATATTGCTTCTTCCAACTACTGCAACCCTTGCACCTTTTATTTCAATTTGCATTTCCTTTAAAATTCTTAATATGCCTTTAGGAGTGCAAGGTATTAAACATCTTTCCCCTCTGTAAAGTTTTCCTGCATTGATAGGGTTAAAACAATCAACATCCTTATTTACTGTTATTGCATTAGCTATTTTGTCTTCATCAATATGTTTTGGCAATGGAACTTGGACCAAAATCCCATGAACAGTTTCATCATCATTTAGCTTTTTAATCAATTCGATTAGTTCTTTTTCCGAGGTACTTTCAGGCAATTCATATGTAATGGATTTTAGTCCTGCCTCAATACAAACCTTTTCTTTATTTCTAACATAAGAAACAGATGCAGGATCTCCGCCGACTATAATAGTCGCTAAGCATAATTTTTGTCCATTCTTATCCTCATACTCTCTAATTTTAACCTTTAACTCTTCCCTTATGTTTTTAGCTATTGATTTACAATCTATTATTAAGGCTGCCATTATATTTCCCCCTTTAATATTTTATTCAATCCAATATATGCTACCCCAACTGCATTATCTGAAGCAAATCTTTTATTGGAAAAATAAATATTATTACCAAAGATTTTTTCTAACCTTCCTCTTAAAAATTCGCTTGAAGCAACACCTCCTAATAAAAGTATAGGCAATTTATATTCAATTATCAAATTGTTTATTAATTTTTCCAAAGTTTTAGCTACACAAACCATAGCTGCATATGCTATATCTTCTTTTGATTTAGCTTCAGCTATATACTTTAGCGCTAAGGTCTCTTGCCCGGAAAAATTAAAATCAAATCCATCTACCTTGGACGGTATTCTTAAAAGACTATTTTTTACACCCATAGCTAATTGATCTAAATATTTTCCTGCTGGAAAATCAAATCCAAGTGCCACTCCTATCCTGTCTAAAAATTGACCTATACTTATATCCCTTGTTCCGCCAATCTTTTTTATTGTATAATCTATAAATCTATCAACCATCAAAACCTCAGAAGTTCCTCCTGAAATATGTAAAGCTATAAAACGTTTTAAATTAAGATTAGCTGTCCTTATTGCAGCTTCAATATGTCCCTCTTGATGGGTGGTAAAAAATAGCGGAATCGATTTAGTAATAGATATCACCCTCCCAAAGGATTCCCCTGCCTTAAAGACGGGCATATATGACCCTTCAACAGGTCTTGGTGCTATACTTACACAAACAGCATCTAAACTGCTGCAACTTAAATCTTCAAATAACATAGGCAAATTCATTACATGTTGAAAAAGGGCTTCAGATTGCCTTAAGCCCCTTTCACCCATCTTCACATTTAAAATTTTTCTTGAATCTAATTCTATTCCATTTTCACTAACGACTGCTATTGAAGTTGTGTAATTGCTTGTATCAATTCCTAAAACTCTTACCATACTAGCCAATCTCCTCAACAACTTTAGCTAATACCCCATTAATAAATGCCGGTGACTGGTCAGTCCCATATATTTTTGCAAGTTCAACAGCTTCATTTATTGCAACCGGAGTAGGCACATCTTCTCTTGCCATTATTTCATATATAGCAAGTCTCATTATCGATAGATCTACCTTAGCTAATCTATTAAGTTTCCATCCATGCGCATGTTTGTCAATCAGTTCATCAATTTTAGCTAAATTTTTTTCTACTCCATAAACGCAATCCTTTATGTATTCAATATCTTCATTAGAGAATTTTAATTCATTGTTATCAAAAAAGTCCCTCATTATCTCATCTGCTGGATAATTTGTTAATTCCATTTGGTAAATTAACGTCATAGCTTTTTCCCTTGCATTTTTTCTTCCCATGATCATTCCTCCATATTATCTCCAGGTGTTTAATATATTTTGTATGTCATTTAGAAGATTTTCGTTATTATCTATCTTCTTACCTATATAATAACCAAAAAATATACAAATAACAATAAAAATAGTTTTAAAAAAGCCTATAACAAGGACAAGAATAGAAAATAATAAACCTAAAAGTGTTCCTACAAATTTACCTGTATGGTTTCTAAACACATTAATTAAATATTCTTTCCACATAACTATCCCTCTATTCCATTCGAAGCTTCGTATTGCTTGCAATTTCATCTACAATTACTTTTACTTCAGCAACAGGGATTTCAGCAACAGACTCTAGGTAGGTTTTTGTAGCCGTTTGAACTTGTAATACTAAATTGGGAATGTTGTGATCCGGAAATACTATGGCTTTAATCATTACACTTAATTTATCTTTGTTGGGTTTTAGAAACACCTTAAAATCCTTTAATCCTTTTAAGTCACTTAGTGATTTCGAAATTAATGCTTTTATAGCTTCATTTGATATAATAAGTTCTCCTTCAGAAGTATATCTTGAAACACCAAGTTTAAAATGTTCCCTCTTAAAAAGATTTAATAAAACAATTAGATTTATAACTAAAACTATAAAGGCGAAAATAGTCACATAAAAATTTTTAGTAGCTTCCTTAACAAAGTTTGCAATAAAATCATTAGATAAAATATTTAAAGGCATCAACCCTACGACAAAAGCTAAAACTGAAGTTACTATTAAATAAAAAAATAGAAAAAATTTGTTTAAACTATTCATTCGTAACACTCCCTATTCATAAAATAACCAAAATTAACCCTCTGCAAGCAGAGGGTTAATTTTGGTTATTTTTTTAACTTATCGTCATCCTTTACTTCTTTTTGAAAGTTTACGCCTTGAATATGGACATTTACTTGAGTTACATTAATCCCTGTCATTGTTTCAACAGAAAGCTTTACCTTCCTTTGAACTTCCTTTGCAAGTTCAGGAATAACCACTCCATATTCAACGATTAAATAAACATCTATTAAAACTTCATTTTCTCCTAATTGAACCTTTATACCCTTACCTGGTGATTTAACACCTACCTTTTCAAGCATATCCCCAGTAAAGCCAGCAGTTAAATCTGAAACTCCTTGAACTTCACTTACAGCCATAGACGCTATAAGGGATATAACCTCAGGAGCTATTTTCACTTGCCCCATTTCATTCACATTTATTTCTGTTTCCATTAATTACACCTCCTGTCGTATCCATCCTTATCATTAGTTTATTACTATTAAATAAAAAAATCAAGTAAAATTATTTTTGTCTTACAGTAATTCTTGATGGAGATATTCCTGTGGTCTTTACTATTATATCCTTTATTTGATTAGCCTCTTCACTTGTTAGCGGATTATCAGCTCTTACACAAACCTCTACACCATTATCATCGATAAAACATAATGCATCTTCAAATCCCTTTTCTTTAATAAGAGTTTCAATCTTGCTCTCCTTAAGCGTTCTGTCGTTAAGCTGCATTAATTTAGTTGTGGCAGCTTCCTTTGCAGACTTTGTTGCCTCCTGACTATTTATTATTTTTTCAAGCTCTTGTTTGACTACACTTCTTTCCTGTTGCCTTGTAATCCTACTTTCTGCAAAATAATTAGTAGCTTCTAGTTTCTCAGCATTTTTACCTATTGTAGTTAAATAAGCCGAATCGTTAAATCTCTTGGCTGCCCATCCCGCCACTGCTATTAACATTATTAGCACAGCAATTATAGCAGTTTGTCTTTTTACATCAGACATAGTCCCCCTCCTAAAATATAATCTAATAAATTTATATGATATATATAATTTTTATATAATTAATTTTTCATAGGAAGAACAGATACTTTATTTGCTGGAATATTTAAGCCAGTCTTCACTGCATTTATGATTTGTTCCTTAATTAAAGGACTTTTAGCTCCCTCTGCCACTACAATAACACCTCCAATCCTTGGGCGAATTTCTTTTATAATAAAAGGTTTGTTCGAAGTTCCCTCATTCATAAGAACAACATTTATATTCCTGCTATTTTCTGTTGTGATTCTAGTTCCTCCTTGGTTATCCTTTTCTTCTATTTTTCTTATGCTATTATTTTCATTGTAGGCTGGAACTGTGCTTGCACCCTCTTCAAAATAAATCATAGCATTAACTTTTCCTACACCATCTATTTGCATTAATATATCTATTAAATCCTTCTTTAACTTTTCCTCGTATGTAAGCTGTGGAGCATATGTTGAAACCTCGATAACAGATTTTTCCTCCTTTTTCTTTTTGTCTGCTAAATTGATACTTTTATAAACATTTGAGATAAGCATCATCAAAATACCTATTAAAATTACTATAATCATGTTTAAGAAAAACTTCTTTGGATTTTTTATGTTTTTATCTAAAATTTCCTTTAAATTCATAACCATCCCTCACTTTATAACAGTTATTTCATCTTGACTTATTTTAAGATACTCAGATAAATATTTTTTTACCTTTATTGTCTCAGCATCTTCTTCATTTGTCCTTCCTATTACTACCTTTTCAACTGGTTTCACATTACTTTTGTAGCTTCTAGTTAAAGTTAAGGAATATACCTTACCAAAGCTTAGCGAACTCATATTTTCATCAATTTTTATATCTTTAACAAGATATTCAAGGTTTAACCTATTTTTTATATCCTCTTCTATCCTCTTTGATAAATTATTTTTAAACTCCAAAATTAATTGCTTATTGTATTCATTCAAATTAGTATTATTCCCATCCTCTAAGCTATATCTTTCATAATATGACGCGACAGTATTTTCAACATCAATATTTCTGCCTATAAATTGAAATATAGGCATAATTATTGTAATTAAAATTATAAAACCTAAAACAAACCTAACATATTTTTTAAATTTATTTGTAGGTAAGACTATTTCTACTAAAGTAGCGAAAATATATATACTCAATATCATCTTAACCCAAGAACTTAAAAAACTCAGCATACCTATCACCCAACATTAACAATAACTTTACCAGCAGAAGCTAAAATAGTTATCATTATAAAAAACATAACCGCAACAGATAAAACGGCTGCAAACACAATAGTTATAGATTTACTCGCTGCATTTAAACCTTCGACAATTTTTCCATCTGCAATAGGCTCCAAAACCACACAAGTAAATTTATATATCAAACTAATGACCATTATTTTTATAAGAGGGAAAACACAAATTCCAACAATCATAATTACGCCAAATACACTTAAAGCATCTTTTAAAATTAAAGAATAGCTTGCAACAGTTGCAACAGCATCCGAAAGAGCACCACCAACAATTGGGACCAACTTATCAACAGCAAATTTAGTGCTCTTAAGAGCCACTTCATCAAAGGTATTAGCTGTTATTCCTCTAACTGTAATAATTGCTATAAAAACCGTCATTAAAAATCCTAAAACTAAAGTATTAATTGTATTTATAAAGTCTCCTAATTTTCCAATTTTAATATCATCGCTTAAGTTATCTACTATATGAACAGCTACAACGATTATAGTTACAGGTAAAACAAAGTTTTTTATAATATCGCTGGAAAACTTTATAAAAAACATAATGATTGGATCTAAAGTTGTTGCTGTTGCTACGCTACCTGTTCCAATCAAAATACTAATCATAGATGGAATCAATGCATTCATAAATTCGACCATATCAGTTATAGCTTTAGTTGCAACTGAAATAGCATATGTAAAACTTTTAATTATAATAGTAGTTATTAAAAGAAATATTGCAAAATTAGCGATTTTTGCTATACTATTTTCATCAAAAGAATTTTGGAGGTTGTGCATAAGAGCTGAAATAATTCCAATTACCAAAAGTTCAATCAGCAATTTATAATTAATCAAGATTTCTTTAATTGAAAATCCAATAATATTCTTAGTAAAATCCTTAAAAGTTAACTTCAACGATCCAGAACTCTTATAATCATCTAGAATCTTTTTTAAACTTAATTCTGGGAAATATTCATATGTTTGTTGTAAAGATTTAGATACTTTTTCTAAAGAAGAAAAATCAGTATAAGTTGGATCTTTATTCATGGAAAATACATGCACGTTAATAAAAAGCAAAAATAAAAATATAAAAACTGATGTTTTTAACATTATTTTCATATTCACCACATCCTATGGTAGAATTTTAATTATTAAGTCGATTACCGCAAGCATTATGGGCAAAGATAAAATCAATATCAATATCTTCCCAGCAAATTCAATTTTACCCGCAATGGAACTTTGACCTGAATCTTTACAAATTTCAATCCCGAAGGAAGCCAAATATGCTATTCCAATTATTTTAAATACAATGCTTAAATATGTGTAGTCTATGTTAGCCTTCACAGCAATTTGTTGAATAGCTTGTATTACTATAGTAAGTTTAGAAATCATCATAAAAAATATTATTAAACCAGTAACTATACTCAAGTGAACTGCATACTCAGGCCTGTCTTCTTTTATAAATAATATTAATACTGAAGCTATAAAAGCAATTGAAATAACCTTTATTATTTCCATGAAATCACCTTCTAAAATTGGAACATGGATTTTACTGTATCAAAAAGTTTTATTAGCATATTTATTGTTAAAAATAAAATGATAATTATTCCCCCTAGTGTAGTTAAGGTCGCAAAATCACTTTTACCTTGGCTATCAAATATTTTATCGAGAATAATTATTACAATTCCTATCATTCCAATCTTAAAGATTATATTAACATCAAACATAATCCCCCTCCTAAACAAGTATCACAACTATAAGTATTCCTGAAGCAAACCCTAAGTATTTAACCAGTTTATCATTCCTTTGTCTTTTATCATCCGCCTTCTTTTCCAGCATATCTAATTTTTTCATAGTTAAATTAAAATTCTTTTTTTGTCCCTCCAAATCACTTGTCCCTAAACTAGAAAAGAAACTAGCTAAAACCTCAATTTCTTCTTTTTCTAACAAAAAGCGATCCTTGTGTCTGTTAAAAGAATTTATAAATATATCATGCAAAGTGTCCTTTTCATACTCTTTTATTGAACTTGCTAAATCTAAGAAAAGAGCTTTTAATGGTTCATTTATTTTTAGCGATAAATTTGAAAAGGCTACATATAAAGGTTCTGCCGAATAAATTATCTCACTTTCTAAAATCTGAAGGGCATATTGCAGTTCCCTAAGCTGCCTTACCTTCTCATAAAACAAATGAGATATGTAAAAACCTGTTAAAGTAGATGCTGTAATAATAATTAATCCCCCTATTAACTTTAGCATTTTCCCCCTCCTTTATGTTAGGTAAATAATTTTTTCTATTGTGCCTGGTCCACTTTTATTACTTAAAACTATAACTACATCAAAAAAACTATTTTCAATCATTTCCTTAAAACCAGCTCTAACCTTAATCTCATCAAAAGTTCCAGCATGGGCAGTTGCAATAATTTTAACTCCTGCCTTTAAAGCATCCTGAATTGCTTTTGCATCATCTAATCCGCCTATTTCATCAACTGCAATAATTTCAGGTCCCATAGACCTTAAAAGCATATAAATCCCTAATATCTTTGGACATGAATCTAATACATCTGTCCTTAAACCTACATCAAGCTGTGGAACTCCTTGATGACATGCTGCTATTTCTCCTCTTTCATCAACAACACCTATTTTATATCCTCTGATATTTAATCTCTTATTACCATCACTTAAATTTCTTATTATATCCCTTAAAAGGGTTGTCTTACCACATCCTGGTGGTGAAATAATTAAAGTATGCTTTATGCCATCTGAATATACTTTTTTTACAATTACATCAGAACAACCCTTAATTTCCCTTGCAATTCTTACATTTAATGCAGAAATATTCTTAAGCGTTCTAATTCCTTCACTGCCTAAAACCGTTCTCCCTACAATTCCTACCCTATGACCTCCCTTTAGTGTTAAATAGCCATTTCTAAATTCATCTTCAAAGGAATATAATGAATAATTCGTCATCCTTTGAATAGTCCTCTCAATATCCTTAATTTCAACTATAAACGCGCTATTATAATCATAAGTAATACCGCCATTTGTCCCAATAAAAAAATCTGAATTGTTTTTTACAATCATGAGGGGCTTATTTGCTCTTAGCCTTATTTCTTGAATGCCTTGCATATCGTTAGGCTCTGTCCTTCTTAAAACTAATGATATTTCTTCTGGAAATATTTCTATTATTTCTTTCGTTAAACCCAAACATATCCCCCCTTTCTTAATATAAAGTTTATTATTATCCTCAATTTTTTATGATAAAAAGTTACTCATTATTTTACGCATAAAAAAAGAGTCCCTAAAAATTTAGGGACTAGCAATTGCAGTTTTCATCATCACAGTTGCATTCATCTTTTATAAAAATAGGTTCACTGCAGTTAGGACATATAATTTCATCTTCATCCTCATCTTCGAAAACATCTTCATCAAGATATATCTTCTCATGGCAGTGTGGGCATTCAACTTCTACAAATCCATCTTCCTCATCATCCTCATCATATATTTCATCCTCTAATCTTGTTAAATCTTCGTCTATTGCATCAACATAATCCTCAAGATCAGACTGCTCATCATATATTCTGTCAATTTCCTCAGCGATTTCATCCAAAACATCGATTATAGCTATTAATAGCCTGCCTTCCTTTGTATCTTCATTGATTCCAAGGCCATCAGCCAACCCTTTTAAGTATGAAACCCTTTCTTTAACTATGTTCATAAAATCACCTCATTTTAAAATTTAAGCAGTGGTATTTACCACTGCTTATTAATAGTATGCATCATACTCTGCTCATATATTCACCTGTTCTTGTATCAATTCTTATAACATCGCCAACATTTACGAATAGAGGCACCATAAATGTAGCACCAGTTTCAACTGTTGCTGGCTTTAATGCGTTTGTTGCTGTATCGCCTCTAACACCTGGCTCAGTTTCAACAACTTCTAACTCAACAAATGTTGGTGGTTCAACTGAAAAAGCTTCTCCTTTATAGAACTTGATTATAGCAGTCATATTTTCCTTTAAATATTTGATAGCATCTTCTACCTTGTCATAATTTAATGGAATTTGTTCATAAGTTTGAGTGTCCATAAAGTAATATAAAGTTCCATCATTGTAAAGATATTGCATTTCCTTTCTTTCAATAACTGCTTCTGGGAACTTTTCAGTTGGGCTAAAGGATTTTTCAATAACTGCTCCTGTTACTACATTCTTTAGCTTAGTTCTTACGAATGCAGCTCCTTTTCCTGGCTTTACATGCATAAAATCAACAACTGTAAAAACTTGTCCATCGAGTTCAAAAGTAGTTCCTTTTTTAAAATCACCTGCTGAAACCATGAATATTATCCCTCCATATTGTGATTTTTATCTAAATTATTAAAAAATTACTCAATTTCAATTAAATGCTTTGGTGAATGTGAAAGAACTCTGAATCCATCTTTAGTAACAACAACTAATTCTTCAATTCTAACCCCACCAAAATCTGGTATATAAATACCTGGTTCATCAGTAATAACCATTCCTGCTTCTAAAACTTCATTGCTTCTAAAACTTACCCTTGGAAGCTCATGAACCTCCATTCCAACTCCGTGTCCTAAACCATGGCTAAATCTTTCTCCATAACCTCTTTCAGTTATTATGTCCCTTGCTATTTTATCAAGGTCAAAACAACTAACGCCTGCCTTTACTGCCTTTAATGCCGCTTCATTTGCATCTAACACTGCATTGTATATCTCCTTTTGCTTTTCTGTTGCCTTACCAACAACAATTGTTCTTGTCATGTCAGAACAATATCCATTATATATGCACCCAAAATCTAAAGTTACAAAATCGCCATACTCTAGCTTTTTATCAGTTGGAGTTCCATGTGGCAAGGAAGACCTAGCACCTGAAACTACAATTGAATCAAAGGACAGTCCTTGTGCACCTTGCTTTTTCATAAAGTATTCTATTTCTAAAGCAATATCTCTTTCTGCAACTCCTGGCTTAATAAATTTTAAGATATGTTCAAAGGCCATATCAGCAATTGAAGCAGCCTTTGCGATAAGTTCTATTTCTTCTTCTTCCTTTATCATTCTTATCTTTTCAATAGTATGATTTAATTTAACTATTTTTATGTCTCCTAATTTTTCTTTATATATTTCTAGATCTTGAAATGTAAACCTATCTTCTTCTACACCTAAAACTTTTACATTGTTTTCTATCAATATGTTTTTAACGGCATCATAAATAGGTGGCTTATATTCTATAACCTCGTAGCCTACAACTTCCTTATGAGCTTGTTCTATGTATCTGCCATCAGTTAAAAAGTAAGCTTTATCCTTTAAAATAACTGAAAAACTTTCATGACCTGTAAATCCACTTAAGTAATTTCTGTTGTAGTCGCCAATGATTAAAGCGGCATCAATTCCTAATTCATCAAAATGACTTCTAAAATTTTCTAATCTTTTTAAAATATTCATTATTCTTCCCCCTTTGTAAAATAAAAAATTGCCATGATATATGAATAATAGCCAAAACCACTTATTTGGCCAACACAAGCAGGAGCAATAACCGATTTTCTTCTAAATTCCTCCCTCGAGTAGATATTTGTCAAATGAACTTCTATAGCTGGTATTTGAATAGACCTTAATGCATCATAAATAGCGATACTATAATGTGTATAAGCACCTGGATTTATAATAATCCCATTATAGATTCCCTCAGCAGAATGAATTTTACTTATTATCTCACCCTCTACATTGCTTTGATAAAAATCAACTTCAACATTATGTTGTTTAGCAAAATCAGATATCTTTTGGCATAATTCATCGTAAGTTAATTCTCCATAAAGATCTACTTCACGTTTTCCAAGCAAGTTTAAATTAGGACCGTTAATAATTAAAAGTTTCATAAGATCACATCCTCTTAAACAACAATTGTATTTTATCAAATTTATGCCAACAATGCAATTAATATTTGTCTTTTAAGCTGATTAATGTATCAAGATATATTCTTTTAAGCTTTAATGCATCTTCTGCCATATTTTTTCTTGATTCACATATTATCCTTAATGATAAATCTTTTTTAACGAGAACTATTGCGAGATCCTTAAATTCAGGACCAAAGGCTATATCGTCAATCGTCCAATGCTTTTTTTCACCTGCATTTGTCCACTCTATTCTACTAAAATGGCAATGGATATGTTTAACTCTATCTTTTCCAAGTTTCTCTTCAACTTTATTTATAATATACTCAAAATCATCAACGCTATTTAATGCTCCTCGTCCTAGTGCGTGAATATGTCCAAAATCTATTGTAGGAATTATTTTTTCGTCAAACTCACAAATCTCTAAAATTTCATCTAAAGTTCCTATTTGGTTTTGTTTTCCCATAGTTTCAGGGCATATCATTATATCTGGATATAGTCCTTCTTTAATAAGCTCATCTATTGCTTCATATATTCCTCTTTTACAATTATCAAAGGCTATTTTCCTATCTGTCTTTGCTGAAGAACCTGGATGAAAAACTACCCTATCTGCTCCCATTATTTTAGCAAAATATGAACTTTTTTTTAAGTATCCTATTGATTTTTGGACAATATATTCATCTTCGCTTGCAAAGTTAATATAATATGGTGCATGAATGGACAGTTGAATACCATATTTTTTGGAATTCTCTCCTATTTTTATTGCTGTTTCTTCCTTTAAATTTATTCCTCTGCCAAAGGAATATTCATAAAGTTCCAACCCCATCTTATTTAACCACATTGGATAATCAATAGATGATTTATAACCATCCTCATAAAAAGAATCAGAAATTCCCGACGGTCCAAATTTTGTTGTCATATTAAACCTCCTGTTTAACAATCATCATTATATGCTTTGCAGTTTCATAAGCTGATTTATCATTGATAACTAAAAAGTGTGCACATTTTTCATATATTTTATGCCTTTTGTTATATAGCTCATATATTGCATTAGGATTATCCTTCAGCAAAGGTCTTTTTTCAATATCAATATCCTTTAATATATCCTTTAAATTTCTTTTTATATAAAAGACTAAAGAATTTTCTCTCAATGTCTCGACGTTTTCTTCAACTGTGACAACGCCCCCGCCTGTGGCTATCACTTTTTTTGATCCTGCTAAAACCTCTTTTAAGGATTCTGATTCTAATTTTCTAAAAAATTTTTCTCCAAAATTTTCAAAAATATAATCAATTCTCATTCCACTTTTATTTTCTATATATTCGTCTAAATCAACAAAATAGTATCCTAATCCTTCTGCTAATATTCTTCCAATTGTAGTTTTCCCACAGCCGGGCATTCCTATTAAAGAAATATTCTTCACTATTTAACCTCCTAATCATTTTTAATGGTTATCTGCTCACTTAAATAAGTTAAATAATCATTATAAACTCCCTTAGCAGAAATATTGTAAATATTATATCCTACTCCGTTAGTGCAGATTATCTTTATATAAACATATCTTTTTCCAAGTTGAGTCTGTGAAACATTAATATAGTCACCTTCGAATAATAAATAAAATTGCCTGTTTCCAGTAAAAATCTTATTTTTAATCCCTTCTATTGCATAATTAAGTCCTATTTCAGCATAATATTTAGATTGAGTTTTATTTTTTATTTGATATATCTCATTGAAATTATTGTAAGCTGTATTTAATGCAAAAAATGATATACTCATTAAGACAGCAAAAATAATTAAAACGATTAGTTCTACAAATCCCTTTTTACCGTTTTTTAACGATAACTTTATTAACATAGCTTCCCGATGATATATGAATTTCATAAACTCCCCTTCCAAGATCTATAACGTTAAAATAATTTATTTTATCTACTACTGGAGTAGAGTTATATTCATAAATTAAAACATCTTTGTTTAGATAAATTTTTTTGTTGTCAACCGTCAAAATACCATTATTAAAATAAATATTTTTAGAACTAAGTATTTTATCTTGTAAAAATTCGGTAGCAATTCTTGTATTTTCTCTGCCCTCTAATCCTTTAAAAATATTATTATATAACTTGTTTGAAAACATATAAAATTCAATAATCAGAATAAATATTAATTTAATTACTAAAAAATACATAATAACTTCAATTAACAAGTAACCTTTGTTTCTCATAATGGTTTAGCATAAAAAAGCTCTACCTCACTCCTTATTCCTTTACATTTAATTTTAAATATTTCAAAACCATAATTATTGAATACTTTTATTATCAGTTGATATCTTTTATTTTCTAGGGCATTAAAATTTAAATTTAAAAAATTTCTAACACCAAATAAAAGTATTTCACTTTTCAATTCATCAAAATCATCAAATGGGACGATAACCTCTAGTGGCCCTATCCGTTCTTCTTCAGATTTATACAACTCCACAATGCTTCTACATGTATTTAGCATATATTCAATTTCATCGGCTTTAAATATATTGTTTAACATTTTATTATTTAAATTAATAAATGACATTAAAAGAATTGATACAATCCCAGCAATCACAATTGTCCTAATAACAATAAACCCCTTTTTCATAATCATCACTACTTATCTGTAATCCTCGTAAATCCAATTGTTAAAGTTATCTTTTTTGTCATATTAGTTTTTTTATTTATTAAAACAATCGTGCAGGCATAAGGAGAAACACTTCCATTAGAATTAAAGGTTAATAGACCACTAGTTGGAATAGTGCTTAAACTTTTTGAAATAATTATATCCTTCGGAAAATAAGCCTTTTTTACAAACTTAAGTCCCTGTGAAACATTATAGCCTATGTAATCATTAGATTTATCGTCTTTAATAAAAGCGAAAGTTACTTCTACCCCCTTTGAATATGCCATAATTTTGCTAAGTTTTAAATCGCTTATCAGCATATTCTTTGAATGTTCTAAAAAAATATTACTATAATTTTTAAAAGGGAAAACAAGTCCTGAAAAAACTAATAGCATAATTGATATTGATAAGGTAAGTTCTAATAGAGTAAAACCCTTTTTCATAATCACCACTAAAATAATAATTGATTAATTATAATCTCACCAAACAAAATAGAAATTACTGCTCCAATCGAAATAAAAGGACCAAATGGGATATAATCCTTTCTTGTTTTAATTTTTAATATTATTAGCATACCTCCAGCAATTCCACCAATTATAAAAGATAAAAATAAAGTAACTAATGTCAACCTAACTCCCAAAAATAGACCAATAATGAATAAAAGCTCTGCATCTCCCCATCCCATTCCATTAGTCAATAGAATAATCAATGAAATGACTCCTCCGCCGATTAAAGAGCCAATTATATAAATCATAATACTTCCTTCAACAAAGAAACTAATAATTGCAAAAGCAATTCCTACAATTAATCCCACAATTATAGTATTAGTATAAATATCAGTAGTAAAATAATCGATAACACCAATTACAATAACTAAAGATGTAAAAAAAGCAAATTTTATAAACTCTAAACTAAGCCCATATTTAAAATAGATTAAAAGATATAAAATAGCATTTAAAAATTCAATAAACGGATAGACAGGAGATATCCTAGTTTTACAATACCTACATCTACCTCTTAAAATCACATAACTAATCAAAGGAATTAAATCTTTCCATTTAAGGTTCAATTTACAGTTCGGACAATGGGATTGAGGAAAAACTATCGATTCCTCCCTTGGAATTCTATATATACAAACATTTAAAAAACTTCCTATTACAAGTCCAATAATAAAAATCAATATTGACAAAATAATTCCCCCTGTATCTATAAATTAAAATTATTTAAAAGTTCAAACATCGGCAGCATTATAGATAAAACCAATAAACCTACATGCACTGATATGATAATTATTATTATAGGGTTGATTATATTTACTAACGATTTTAATCTTTTTAAAATCGCTGCATTTAAAAAATTCGATATATTTTTCAACGAATCTTCTAATTCGCCAGTTTCCTCACCAACTGAAATTAATTCAATAAAAAACAAAGGAAAAGTTCTACTTATATTGAAAGCTTCTGATATACTTTTCCCCAGTTTAATGTCATTTATTGCTCTTTCAACATCTTCATACATAATTAGGTTTCCTATTAGTTTTTTTGATGATTCAAGAGCTTCTATAATCGAACCTCCACTTTCTAATATTAAAGCTAAACATTTTGCAAATCTTGATATTTCTAAATTAATTTTTATATCCTTATATAAGGGGACACTTAACATAATCCTATGATAAAACATTTTTATCCTTTTGTTCCTTACAATGGACAAAACAAAAAATGCCAAAATCATAAAAGTAAAACCTAAAATAAAATAATAAAAAATTTTGTTAAAATAAATTACATATTTTGTTATTTGGGGCAACTCTTTAATATTAAGTTCCTGAAATAAAATAAAAAATTTAGGAATTACTTGTTTGGAAATAATTAAAAAGGCAACAAATGATGTCGATAGTAAAAACAAAGGATAATAAATAGCTTCCTTAAATTTTGCTTCAAAATTGTATTCTTCTTCATAATATCTAGATAGCTCCAAAAAAATTTCCTCAAGTTTTCCTGTATTTTCACCAATTTTTATCAGTTCAATTATAAAGTCAGGGAAACATCCAGTAAGTTTCATTGACTCGCTCAAACTATTTCCAATAGCTATATATTGAAAAATATTATTAAGAATATTATTGTATTTTCTATTCCTCAAAAAACCTTTTAATATATTGATACCTTTAACTAAATTAATTCCTGAAGATATAACAAAATAAAAGCATCTAAATAAATTTGACAAATCACGTTTTGAAAAGCAAAAAGTTTTTATATTAACAGAACCCCCCTTAAGGATTTTATTTTTTAATTCAATCCTAAGGGGTAGCATAAAAAACACCTCTTTATAATCTCATTAATCTTTCCATAATATCCCTATCGACAGCATGGGTTAAAGCATCTTCTTGTGATATCAAGCCTTTTTTGTAAAGTTCAACCAAAGATGAATCCATAGTCTTCATTCCATATTTCCCACCAGTTTGAACTACGGAATCTATTTGATGCGTTTTCCCTTCTCTAATTAGATTTCTCACTGCAGGAGTTGCAACCATTATTTCCATAGCACAAACTCTTCCAGAAGCATCAGCTCTTGTTATGAGCTGTTGAGAAATAACACCCTCTAATACAGCTGCAAGTTGAACTTTTATTTGCTGTTGCTGATGAGGTGGAAAAACATCAACTATTCTATCTATAGTTTTTGAAGCTCCAATGGTATGGAGTGTTGATAATACCAAATGGCCAGTTTCTGCAGCAGTAATTGCTATTGATATAGTTTCAAGATCCCTCATCTCGCCAACCAAAATAACATCTGGGTCTTCCCTTAAGGCAGCTCTTAGTGCACTTGCATAGGATTTTGTATCATAACCAATTTCCCTTTGATTAACAATGCTTTTTTTATGTTTATGTAAATATTCTATAGGATCTTCCAATGTAATTATATGGCAATTACGGGTATTATTAATTTCATTTATCATTGCTGCTAATGTTGTAGATTTTCCACTTCCTGTTGGCCCTGTTACCAATATCAATCCTCTTGTTTTTGTGCAAAGTTCTTTTAAGACTTGAGGCATTCCTAATTTTTCAAGGGTTGGAATTTGAAGAGCAACAATTCTAATCGCCAGTGCATCACTTCCTCTTTGTTTAAAAGCGTTTATTCTAAATCTTCCAACACCTTGAATAGAGTAGGATAAATCTATTTCACCATTTTTCTTATAATATTCATACTGATTTTCATTTAAAATATGTTTAACAAATTCTTCTGTATCCTTAGGAGTTAATTTTTCTTCACCTATATGTTGTAGAACCCCATTAATTCTAAAGGTTGGTGGAATACCAACGGTTATATGAATATCTGATGCTTCAAGTTCAACAGCCTTTTTAAGCAATTCATCTACACTAAACAAAGTCCATTCCCCCTTAATCATATAAATAAGCTATTTTTAAATATTCATCAAAGGTTGTAATCCCTTGAACAACAAGCATTTTGCAATATTCTATTAAGTTTTTATAATCTGAGCATGTTTCTTTTATTTTTATCTCATTAAAATTGTTTGCAATAACCTCCCTTTGTTTTTCTTTAATCTGCAAAAGTTCAAAAATACCAATTCGGCCCTTATAACCAGTAAAATTACATTTTCTACATCCTTTAGCCCTATAAATATTCTTGTTCCACCCCAAAGCCTTCATCTCAAAACTTGAAGGCTTATATTCTTCTTTACAATTAGGGCAAATTTTTTTTACAAGTCGTTGTGATATTATAAGATTAATTGCTGAAGCTAATAAATATGGCTCTATTTTCATTTCTAGTAATCTAGTTATAGTTGTAAAAACATCATTCGTGTGAAAAGTAGAAAGAACTAAATGTCCTGTAACTGCTGCTCTAACTGCAATCTCAGCAGTTTCCTTATCTCTTATCTCACCTATCATTATAACATCCGGATCCTGCCTTAAAATAGCCCTAAGTCCCGTTGCAAAATTGAGCCCTGCCTTTGGATTAACATTTATTTGATTTATTCCATCAATAGAATACTCTACTGGATCTTCAATCGTCATAATATTAAGGCTTTCCTTATTTAATAACTTTAAAATAGAATACAATGTCGAGGATTTACCGCTACCTGTTGGGCCCGTAACTAAAATAATGCCATTGCCTTTGTTTAATGCACTAAGTAAAATTTTTTTATGTTCTTCTGTCATACCTATTTGATTTAAATCTAATATTTCAGACTCCCTATATAAAATCCTTATCACAATTTTTTCAGAATAACAAGTAGGAATTGTTGAGACCCTTAAATCATAATTTATTCCATTTAATTTAACTGAAAATTTTCCGTCTAATGGGACCCTCTTTTCTGCAATATCCATATTTGCAAGGAACTTAATTCTGTTAGTAATTAAATTATAAGCCTCATAGGATATTCTTAAAATCTCGTTAAGTTCTCCGTCAATCCTTATTCTTACTCGTGCATATTTTTCAAAGGGCTCGATATGAATATCGCTAGCATTCTTAAAAACTGCATACTCTATTATCCAATCAAGTAAATTAGAGACGGATGTTAAATCATAATATCTATTTTTGGTTAAAAAATTGGTAGTAGGTTTTATTTTTAGTTTTAATATCTCTTTTTGAGAAAAATTTTCTAAATCTTTAATCACCACTTCACTTGAATTTTCATTCACACCTAGAACCATTCTATTTTCATTTACATACAATGGAATAATATTGTTATTTTTCAGTATAAGATGTTCTCTTTGAATAATATCATCTAAATAAAACAAATCTAAACTTATTCCATCAAAATTTAAATTTTGAGCTTCCATTTTATCACCTGTAAAAATTTTCTCATTATAATTTTTACAGGTTTTTACATTTTTTAAACATCTCTATTAAGACTTTCTATTATTTTCTCTGCTAAATTAATATTTAAATTTGTTTCATTCCAAACTTCCTGAGCCTTTATTGCTTGGTAAACCAGCATTGCCATTCCATTATAGGAAGGAATATTAAATTGTTTTGCCCATTTCATTAGGATTGTTTCCTTTGGATTATAAATTAAATCATAAACAATACTAAAATTAGCAATGATGTCTCTTTCTATAGGTAAAATATCCAAATCCGGATTCATACCTAATGGAGTGCAATTAATTAAAATATCCCCTTTTCCTTTCTTTGATAGCTCATAATAATCAATAAGTTCCACATCCAGATCCTTTCTATTTTTTTTATTCCTTGTTACAGCAATTATTTTCTTTGAATTTAAATCCTTTAAGGCTTGAATAACAGCCCTTGATGCTCCACCTGTTCCTAAAACATAAACTATCTTATTTTTAACATCAACGTTATACTTTGATAATGATCTAATAAAGCCAAAATAATCCGTATTATAACCTATAGAATATCCATCCATAAACTTTATCGTATTAATTGAGCCTATATTTTTAGCTTCCAAAGATAATTCATCAACTAATTCCATAATTTTTATTTTATATGGAATAGTTACATTGATGCCCTTTATTTTTAATATTTTAAATCCTTCAAAGGCTAAATTTAACTTATCCTCTTCAACCTCAAATAAACAATATAATCCATTGATATTTAATTCTTTTAAAATAATGTTATGTATTATTGGCGAAAAGCTATAACCAAGCTTTTTGCCTAATAACCCATAAATTTCATTCATCTTTCATTATCTCCTTTGAATAGTTTAGGCTATTCCTTATTTTCCCTTCAAATTGTCTTATTAATTTTGTAGTAATAAATTCTTTTTTTTCTATAGGATCTACTAAAATAGTTATAATCCCACACCTTTTGGCACCTAAAACATCAGTATAAATCTGATCTCCTATACAACAGGTCTCATTAGGTTTTGAATTTAATATCTTTAATGCTCCTTCAAACATTTTTTTCATAGGTTTAATTCCAAGAGCTGAATAATATTCTATATTAATGTTTCCTTTAAACCTTGTTATTCTCCTTTTAGAGCTATTAGATAATAGGCATACTTTAAAACCTTCATTAACAAGATAATTTAAAAGTTCCTTTGCTCTTACATCTGGATTCTTTGCTCCCCAATAAATTAATGTATTATCTATATCAACAATTAACGATTTTATTCCTATTTTTTTAAGTTTAGAAAAATCAATTGAATAAATACTTGGAACATAAAAATCCGGTCTTATATCCCTTAACATACAGCACCTCATAATATAGTATTCACATATATTATACATATAGCGAATATTAATATAAAGTTTTTTTTAGAAAATTTTACATAAAAAGAGCATTCCAGATTTTCTGAAATGCCCTTAAACCTTCATAGCCTTTGCAAGTTTTTTAAGAGCCCTTTTTTCTATTCTTGAAACATACGACCTTGATATTCCAAGCATTTTAGCAATTTCCCTTTGTGTTAAAGGCTCACCTGATATTCCATATCTCAATTCGATTATTATTTTTTCTTTTTCATCCAAAATTTTATTTATAAGGGTCTTTAGTTTTTTTGTTGAAATCTTATTATCTACTTCATCTACTATTTTTTCACTATCTGTTCCTAATATATCAATAAGGCATATCTCATTGCCTTCCTTGTCAACTCCGATTGGATCCTGAAGATAGACTTCAGATTTTGCTTTTTTAGTGCTCCTTACATGCATTAGAATCTCATTTTCTATACACCTTGCTGCATAGGTTGCAAATCTGCTTCCCTTTGCCTTATCAAAAGTCTCAATCGCTTTTATAAGACCAACTGTTCCTATGGATATCAAATCATCAGAATCCTTTGGATTAGGATTAAACTTTTTAATGACATGGGCAACTAATCTTAAATTGCGAGTTATAAGTTCGTTTTTTGCCTTCTGATCACCCTTTTTATAAGCTAAAAATAATTCCCTTTCCTCCTCCTCTGTAAGGGGCTGTGGAAAAGACTTGCCATTCGTTAGATATCCAATAAAATTTTCTGTAGTTTCAATAATTAGAAGAATAATTTGCAGCAACAAAGTTTCACCCCCCAGGTGGCTATGTATTATAATATGCCAACAGGAGGGTATTTGTTACTAATTTTTCGCTAAAATTTGTTTTATTTTTGCTATTAATATATCTATTGCTACCTTATTATATCCGCCCTCTGGTATTATAATATCCGCATATCGTTTTGTTGGCTCAACGAATTGCATATGCATTGGGCGAACAACATTCATATATTGATCTATTACCGAATCTATCGTTCTTCCTCTTTCCTTAATATCCCTTTGAATTCTTCTAATAATTCTAACATCGGCATCGGTATCTACAAATATTTTAATATCTAACAAATTTCTAATTTCTGGTTCTGACAATATAAGTATCCCTTCCAAAATAATTATATCCTTTGGTTCAACCCTTATAGTTTCTTTCTTGCGATTATGAACCTCAAAATCATACATTGGCTTTTCTATTGCTTCCCCATTAAGAAGCATTTTAAGGTGTTTTACTAAAAGTTCTGTATCAAAGGCATCGGGATGGTCATAGTTGATCTTCTTTCTCTCTTCTAATGTTAGGTGACTTTGATCCTTGTAGTAGGAATCTTGTTCAATCACTGCTATACTTTCTCCTGGCAGACTATAAAATATTTCATTTGCAACAGTGCTTTTTCCTGAACCAGTTCCACCTGCAATTCCAATTAATATAGGTCTACTCATCTTTATCCCCTTTCTCTTTAACCAACATATCATATGGTTTTAATTTTTTATCCGTTTTTATTTTATATATCATCTGTGGATGGGGAGTAGAATCTATTTCTTCTCCATCAACATTCCACATATGCTCCAATGTTAAGGTAAAATTGTCACCCTTTGGAGTTAAAATTTCAACCATATCACCCTTGAATATTTTATTTCTTTGTTCTATTGTAGCTACTTTGCTATTTTCATCGTAATCAACAACAATTCCAACAACATCATGGGTTCTTATATATGAAGATGTTGAATAAATTTGCCTTTGTGGTTTGCCAAAATAAAAACCAGTAGAAAATTCCCTATGGCTTGCCTTTGAAACCTCTTCAAGCCACTTAGGATTAAATTTATAATTATCCTTATCCTCAAGATAAGCATCAATTGCTTGTCTATAAGCTTTAACAACTGTTGCTACATAATAGGAGCTTTTCATTCTACCTTCTATTTTAAAGCTTGTTATTCCACTTTCAACTAGTTCAGGGATGTGTTCTATCATGCACAAATCATTAGAATTTAATATATATGTCCCACGTTCATCTTCAAATACTGGGAAATACTGCCCGGGTCTTTTTTCTTCAACTAAATAATATTTATACCTACAGGGGTGAGCGCAAGCTCCTCTGTTGGCATCTCTGTAGGTCATATAATTTGATAAAAGGCATCTTCCTGAATAGGATATACACATCGCCCCATGAACAAATGCTTCTAGTTCTAAGTCCTTTGGAGCCATTTTTTTTATTTCCTTTATTTCCTTTAAAGATAACTCCCTTGCAAGAACTACCCTTTTTGCTCCAAACTTATACCAAAACTCACAGGTTTTATAGTTTGTATTGTTTGCCTGAGTGCTTATGTGAACTTCCATATCAGGTGCAACTTCCTTTACTATTGAAAAAACACCTGGGTCTGATACTATTATAGCATCTATGCCTATATCATTTAAAGTCTTTATATATGTAGGCATACCCTTTAAGTCATCGTTATGTGCAAAAATATTAACTGTAACATAAACCTTTGCACCATGTTCATGGGCAAATTTTAGTCCTTCCTTCATATCCTCAATATCAAAATTATCCGCCATAGCCCTAAGGCTATAGGCTTCACCGCCTATATAAACTGCATCTGCTCCATATAAAACCGCAACTTTGAGCTTTTCAAGATTTCCAGCTGGTGCTAAAAGTTCTATCTTCAACATTACACCTCCTTAATCTTAAGGCTTATTGCAAGCCCATCTCCTATAGGAAGAACGACGGTTTCTAAATTAGGATGATTCGATATTGCATCAAGATATCTTCTAAGTCTTTTAACTATTGTAATTTTTCTTCTTTTTACAAGTTCATTTGTTGCTATCATTCCCCTAAATAAAACATTGTCAGATATTAGCATCCCGCCATCTTTTAAAAGCCTTAGACAATCAGGTAAAAAATGAATATAATGTCCCTTTGCAGCATCTAAGAAAATAAGGTCGAACTCGCCTTCAAGCTTTGGCAAAACCTCACCTGCTTCACCAAAAATTATTTTTATTCTATTATTAAGGTTTGCTTTGTTTATATTTTCCATTGCTTTATTTAGCATAGTTTCGTCTCTTTCTATGGAAGTGATTTTGCAATCTTCAGATGCCTTTGCCATTAGAATGGCAGAATAACCTATTGCTGTCCCAACCTCTAAAATATTCTTAACATCATTTCCTTTTATTAATATCTTCAAGAGCTGTCCAACTTCCTTATGGATTATTGGAACACTATTTTTTGCTGCATAATCTTCTAATTCAAGTAGTATTTCATCCTTTTGTTGTATTAACCCTCTAATATAATCTTCGACATAGTCATGAACTATACTACTCATTTTTCCCTCCATGCAATATAAATGCTTATATATATTTTAACACAACTTAATTGCAAATATTTTGTTGAAATTTGTTGATATTAACTTTTTAAATTATAGCACTTAATTTTATTTAACTCAAGAAGCAAAGGCTAATAAATAAAAGGAGTAGATGAATTAACCTACTCCCTAATGATTCTAATCTATCTTTTAATCCTTTCAAAAACCGTTAATAGCATTAATCCTAAAATTCCCGCAGTAACAAATTCACCAAATCCAATTGTCCCAACGGTAACCCAATAGGGGCTAATGCCCTTTATTTTCACTTCCTCTCCAATAAATTGTTGAACCCATATTGCAACTATAAAGGCATTTAAGAAGATAGGTGGCAGCACGGCAAGATATTTATTAGGCATTTTTGAAGTTAAATATGCTGCAAGTAAAGTTGTTAAACTTCCAAAAACAATATCCACCCATCCTAACCCACCAAAATAATTAGCAAAAATGCATCCGACAAAAAGTCCAGGAATAGCTGCAGGTTCAACAAAAGGTAATACAGTCAGGGCTTCTGAAATTCTAAATTGAACAGGACCATAGGATATCGGCATCAAAAATATCGTAAGCACAGCATAAACTGCAGCTATTATCCCTGCCTTCGTTAAATATTGAATTCTTCCCCTATCCATGGCAACCTCCATATTATAAGTTTGGATTTAAATCAATTCCAATTGTATCAGTAATTATCTTAAAAATATCCTGCCATAAGGTTAAAAATCTCATTTCAGCTTCTAAAAATTCTTTGACCTCTGGATTTAAACTAATAATATTAGATAAACTTTCAAAGGCCTTCATCTGATCTTCGCTAGGTTGTTTACCTTGAAGCTGAATAGAGTAAATTTCAAATTGCATTTTTCTTAGGTCTTCCACCATTTTTTTGTATTTTTCATTTGAGTTGATCTTGTCAAGGGCTTTTTTGTAGTTTACAACTTCAGGCGTATTTTTAAGTTCCCTTGCAAATTCGTGAACTTTGTCATAAATATACAAAGAAACCACCCCCTAAATTAAAATTTATATTTCCATAATTATAGGTAATATCATTGGTTTTCTTTTAGTCTTTTCATATAGAAAATCCCTTAAAATATCTCTTATATTTGATTTTATTGTAGCCCATTCAGTAATTTGATTGCTTAGGCATTCATCTATTGCTTTTTTTACTAGTTTTTTTGCCTCTTCAATAAGGTCCTCCGACTCTCTTACATAAACAAATCCCCTTGATATAATATCCGGTCCTGCTAAAATTTTTCCATTTGATCTGTCGATGGTAACAACAACAGTTAAAATTCCATCTTGAGATAAATGCTTTCTATCCCTTAAAACTATGTTTCCAACATCTCCAACTCCTAGGCCATCAACAAGAACCTGGCCTGCTGGGATATTACCATTTAATTTTGCTCCATCTTTAGTAATTTCAAGAACCTGCCCTATCTCAGCAATAAATATATTTGATCTATCCATTCCTAGTTTTTCTGCTAAAAAGGCATGCTGTTTTAAGTGTCTAAATTCACCATGAACAGGCATAAAATATTTGGGCCTTGTAAGGGTATGGATAAGTTTCAATTCCTCTTGGCAAGCATGGCCAGAAACATGAACATCAGCAAGGGATTGATAATAAACATTAGCTCCCTTTTTAAATAATTGATTTATAACTCTTGAAATTAATTTTTCATTACCAGGAATAGGAGTTGCTGAAATAATAACAAGGTCTCCCTCTTTTATTTCAACCTTCTTGTGCTCAGAAGTCGACATCCTTGCAAGGGCCGACATTGGTTCCCCTTGACTTCCCGTTGTTAAAATTACTATTTGTTTATCGTTATATCTGTTTATATCATCAATGCTAATTAAAAGCCCCTCTGGTATCTCAAGATAACCAAGGGCATAGGCCACCTCAACGATATTTTCTACGCTTCTTCCTGATACCGCAAGCTTTCTATTGAATTTATAAGCAGAATTTATTATCTGTTGAATTCTATGGACATTTGATGCAAAGGTTGCAACTATAATCCTGCCTGTAGCCTCTTGGAATATGTTATCAAAGGTCTCTCCAACAACTCTTTCAGACATCGTATAACCTGGTCGTTCAACATTTGTGCTATCAGCAAGTAGTAAAAGAACTCCCTTTTTTCCCAGTTCAGCAAATCTTGCAAGATCCATAGTTGCCCCATCAATTGGTGTATAATCTATTTTGAAATCTCCAGTATGAACTATTGTCCCAAGGCTTGTATGGATGGCCAATGAGCATGAATCTGCAATGCTGTGGCAGTTTCTTATAAATTCTACCTTCATAGTATCAAGCTCTACAATATCCCCTGCGGTCACAACCCTCAGATCAGATGTGGTTAAAAGCCCATGATCCTTAAGCCTTGTTTCAACAATTCCAAGGGTTAATCTTGTTCCATATACAGGGACGTTTAACTGCTTTAAAATATAAGGAAGTCCACCAATGTGGTCCTCATGACCATGGGTTAAAAATATACCCTTAACTTTGTCTTTATTTTTAATTAAATACGAAACATCAGGAATAACAACATCTATTCCGAACATTTCTTCTTCTGGAAACATAAGACCACAATCTATAACAATTATCTCATTTTTATATTCAATCATGGTCATATTTTTCCCTATTTCATTAACTCCGCCCAATGGAACAATCTTTAGTTTATCTTTTTTTGTCAAGCAAATTCCCTCCTTTGTATCCGACATAACTTCTATATGTATTTTACCACAAAATCCAAAATATATATAATCATTATGTTAAAAAATAAAGCATGAAAAGCTGTCAAGCAGCTTTCATGCATTTTACTTGCACCTTTTACAATAACCGTAAAACTTAACATCATGGTTTTCTATTGAAAAATCATATTTCTTTGATATCCTATCCTCCAAAACCTCTAATAAGTCATCCTCCACCTCTTCAATTGCGCCGCACTTTAAACAAATTAAGTGATGATGTTGATGATCCTCTGTGCTATGGACCAATTCATATCGACTAACACCATCATCAAAATTCATTTTATACAGAATACCCATTTTTTCAAGAAGCTGAACAGTTCTATATACGGTTGCTAAACCTATTTCTGGACATTCCATTTTTACTTGATCATAAATTTCCTCTGGCGATAAGTGTTTTCCTTCATTATCAATTATAACATTTAAAATTGCTCTTCTTTGTGGCGTTAATTTATAACCTCTTTCCTTTAAATCTTGTTTTAGTTTTTCTGTTTCTTCCTTTGTCATCATTATAATAACACCCCAATGAAAAATTTTCATTAGTTAAATTTTACATTGGTTATTCTTTATTGTCAATAGAATCTCAATTGAAAAAAGTTATTTTTTATCCTTTTTAGCCAAACTGCACTTGGAACAATTGCCGCTGCAGTTAAAGCAAGAAATTAATTTTGTCCTACACCTTGGACAAATGACAGAATCTTTAACAACATATCCACAGGTTGAACATTTTATTTCCATAACATCACCCTCATATTAAAATAAGTGCTAATATTCCACCAACTAAAAATGCCATGATAAAGCTTCCTATCCAAATTGATAATGCCTCCTGTTTACTCCTTTCCTTAAACATTACTATTATAGAAGCAATGCATGGAACAAAAAGAGTGATAGTAACAAGTGAAACCACTGTCTGTTCAGGAGTTAAAACTAACTCCGTAAGACCTGCAGCACCAAAATCTCTTCTTATTATCCCCATGATAAATGCGTTAGCAGCTTCCTTTGGAAGTTTTAAAATATTAACTGTAAATGGTGCAAAGAAATTTTGGATATGGATTAATAAATTTGTTTCATTTAAAAATGTTATAATTAACGCACCAAGAGCAAATAACGGAGTTGCTTCCTTTAAAAACATCCAAGTTTTAGTCCATGTCTTTTTAAGCACATTGGAAAGTCTTGGCATTCTTACTGGTGGCAAGTCTATAAACAAATGGGATGATTCTCCAGGCAACAGTTTATTTAAAATCGTTCCTGTTAGTGCAAATACTATCAAAATAGTAGCTACATATATTAATAAATATTTTGTTCCAAGTGGTGCTATCATCCCAGCAATAACACCAAGCTGTGCAGAGCATGGAATAGTAAGCCCTAATAGTGCTGTTGCAATAATTTTTTCCCTTCTTGTTCCTAAAAGCCTTGTTGTGATCGTTGCCATTGTTATGCATCCAAAACCAAGTATTATAGGTATTATTGCCCTTCCATTTAAACCAAAGAAGGATAATACTTTATCCGTTAAAGCTGCAATTCTTGGAAGATACCCCGAATCCTCAAGCAAGGACATAAAGAAATAAAAAGCCACAACAAGGGGCATTAAAAGACCTAATACATAGGTTGGAGTTAAAGTAAATAATCCAAATTCCCCTGCAAAGGCTCTAAATAATACGCTATTTTCCCCAAATAAGTTAGAAAATATATTTTTTATAAATGGTTCATAGTAGCCCTTCATTATAGTCTCTTCCGTTATCCCAACTATAGTTCCAGCAACAAACACTCCTATAACTTTATATATAACATATAAAACCACAATTAAGAGTGGAATACCTGTAATTGGGTTTAACATAAAGTATCCTATTTTTTGTCTTATCGTGCTTCTATCATAATCTTTTAGGACTACCTTTGAAACAATATCATCAACCCTCTGTCTTCTTAACCTATAAATTTCCTCTCTAAGATTTAGAGGTTCTAAATTATAGTTATTCAGCATCTCCTCATCATCTTCTAAAACCATCAAAGCTTCACTTTGCAATTGAACCTTATCCTTTATTCCTTCTATATATTCTAAAATCTTTGGATGTGTCTTCCCTACCTTAGCATCATAAATTCTTTTCTTAACTTCATCTATTCCCTTGCCTTGAATAGCAACAGTTGGAATTACCGGAACACCTAAAATTTCACTTAATTTATCTACATCAATCTTGATCCCATTTCTTTCCACGTCATCCATCATATTAAGAGCAACTATTATTGGCTTTCCCATATCGATAAGTTGTAAAGTTAAGAATAAGTCCCTATCTAAATGAAGTGCATCAACTACATTTAAAATAATATCGCCATATATAATAACATCTTTTGCAACTCTCTCTTCATCATTAAAAGACGAGACACCATATACACCCGGTGTATCCATAACAACGTCTTTACCAAATTTTCCATGGGAGATATCAACTGTCGTTCCCGGAAAATTTGAAACATCAACATACATCCCTGTCAATGCATTAAAAAACACAGACTTTCCGACATTTGGATTTCCTACGAGGACTATTTTCTTAGCTCCCTTAGGTATTTCAATCTTTAATCCTTCACAGCAGTTCATACATGTCCTCCTTTAAGTTAATTTAGAACATCGATTTGAATTTTTTTTGCAAGCTCCCTTCCTACAGCTATCTCCTGCAATCTGTTTCCAATTATAATGGGCCCAAAGGGTATTTTAGCCGAACACTTTACATTGGCACCTTCGTATAGCCCTAATCTTATAGCTTGAACTCTTATGTTATCATCAAGTATATTTTTAATAATTATTTTCTGACCAACCCTTGCCTTATCCAAAGTCATAAGGCCACCTCCATATTTGTGTAAATGATTTTTATTCTCACTATTATTATACAACTGGTGATAATGATTGTCAATATTACAATATTTTTTAAAATATTAATTTCATAACCCTACAAACGTTTATTTTTAATCATACATAAGCCCTCTTAAATTCTTCAGCGAACTTAAAAATACTTTTGTAACGGTCTGATTTATTTTTCTTATTTAAAAAAATAAAGGTGAGCAAACCTATTATTTGCCCACCTGAATTTGAACATAGAACCAAATTAAAAAGGTAGGTTAACTACCTACCTTAATTAGAATTCATCTTCTTCGTCATCTTCGAATTCTTCAAAGTCTTCCTCTTCTAACCATTCTTCATAAGCCTTTGCAACTTTATCGAACTCTTCATCATCCTCTATAGCTGCTAAAGTTCCTTCTCCGTTTTCATCCTCATCATATCTTAAAACAACAGCTTCATCATCTTCTGAATCTAGAGGATAAAGGACATAGTATAGTTTATCATCAACTTCTAAAGATGTGATAATTTCGAATTCTGTTTCAACGCCGTTTTCATCAGTTAAAACAACTATGTTCTCATGTTCATGGTCGTGATGATGTTCATGTGACATAATTAACACCTCGTTTCATTTAGTATATTGTTATTTTAAGATTAAATGAAATTTTTGTCAACTATAATTTTCTATTTCTATCTAGATATGTCTGAAGAATAAAGGTTGCAGCAAGAGCATCAATAACTCCCTTTCTTTTTTTTCTTGAAAGATCTGCATCTATAAGAACTTTTTCTGCAGCCATGGTGGTAAGCCTTTCATCCTCATATACCAATTCAATATTTATTTTTTCCAAAAGCTTTTCACAAAAATTCATAACTTTTTGTCCTGATTCGCCTAACGTTCCATTCATGTTCTTTGGAAGACCCACCACCACCTTTTCTACTTGAAATTCATTGATTATTTTTATTATTTCCTCCACATCATTTTTAATACTTTTTCTTTCTAATGTTTTTAAACTTTGGGCAGTCCATCCTAATGGATCACTTAGGGCAATTCCTATCCTTTTTTCTCCAATATCAAGACCTAAGATTCTCACTATTTTTCCTCCTTAAATTATTTTTAAACAAAAGTTCTTACAATATGCAGAACAATAACCGCAAAGAAGGCATTTTTCTCTGTTACAAAATAGTTTCCCCTCTTTAATATAAAGAGCATCATTAGGGCAATTTTTAACACAATTTCCACATGCCTCACACCATTCTTCTATGTGCAATGTTCTTCTTTTATTTTTTAATTTTTCCTTTAAATCTTCATCAACTTTTTTCCCTTCAAACCTTTGAACATTAGCATAGACCTCTTCAAAGCTTTGCATTCCAACTGCAATAGAATGGACATATGGAAAGTTTAAAACAAAATCAAAAGCCTCATCCACATTCTTTATTAGATTACCTCCACCAAGAGGTTTCATTGCAATTATTCCCTTTCCATTATTATAAGCCTTTTTTATGGCCGTAATCATATCTTCAATAGTTCCATCGATAATTCCAAGCCCTTTTTTGTTGAAAATAGGATGAACTATATCAATCTCTTCCATTTCTGATATTGCCTCAACAACCTCAACAGCATGGGTAGATACTCCAATAGCTTTAATAATGCCAGCCTTTTTAGCATCCACTAAACATCTTAAGGCATCCGCATGTCCCTTTAGAGTTAACCTACTTTCCTGTTCATGAAGCATAAATATCCCAAGGGATTTAACATCCATTTCCTTTAATGCCTCATTTATGCTGTCCTTCATTCCATCATAGGTGTAATCATAGGATTTGCTTGAAATTATAATATTATCCCTATGATTAAACATTTCAAGCGCTTTTTTTATATAAGGATATGTTTTATAAAGCTTTGCAGTATCTATAATATTAACGCCAAGCTCAAAGGCCTTTAATATAATTTTTGCACCCTCTTCAATAGACAAATTTGCCTGCAAAGGACCTATAGTCAAACTTCCAAAGCATAACTTAGATGCATTAATATCGGTATTTCCAAGTTTTATATATTCCATATAATGCCCCCTTAAAAGCAAAAATTTAGCATGCAAGAATCCTTGCATGCATTATCTTTCAAGATAAGCCCTTAAAAGCTCTTCCAAAAGCTCATCCCTTTCGATTTTCCTAATTAAAGACCTTGCATTCTTAAAACTTGTAATATAAGTTGGATCCCCAGATAGTATATATCCTACAAGCTGATTTATTGGATTATAACCCTTTTCCTTTAAAGCGGCATAAACTTCCCTTAATACCTCTTGAACCTTTGTATTTGCTTCTAGATTAAATTTAAACTGCATAGTGCCTTCCTTATTCTCAGCCATCCAAACCACACCCTTCTTATGTGACTGTGAAAAGATACTTATATAAATATTTTCCAATGTTTATTATAATTATACCAAATAAGGATAATAAATCAATCATAATATAGTAAGTTTATAATTTTTTTAACTCCTCCAAAATAAGTGGAATAAAATTTTTCTTTGCAGCTTCTACAGTATTTCCTCCAAAAAAGTTTGTTCCAGGGCAAGATTTTGTTATCCCCTTTCCGTTTAATCTTTTTCCAGTTTCAAGATCAAACCAGTGGTGATATACTATCGTATCGGTACTTGGTGTTAATTTAAATTTTTTGCATAGAATCGCATTTACAAATATAATGCTCTTTTTTTGTTCTTCTGTCATCTTATCCCCGCCTATATCAAAATTTCCGACGTTTTCTATACAAATTCCATTTTCATTTGCCCCCTTTATGCAGGCAGGCGGAATATCAAGAGGCCTACAGATTGCAATCAAGCCGTCTGGAAATATTGTAATATTTTGCCCTATCTCATCAAATCCCCTTGAAAGGTGGCTTCTTTCCATCCCCTCTAAAAGTCTGAAATGATTATTTTTAAATTCCTTATATCTTGGAATATAGGTATGGTGATTTTGAATTAACTTAATTACCCTTTTTACTTTCAGTTTTAAGATATATTCTTTAAACTCCTCTCTATTCATAAGAATAAATTTTCCCTGCTGTTTCATAATCTCATCCCCTTTTAATTCTTCTTATCTTATTTTATGAATAATGATCTCATTTGGGGACGAAAATAACAAAAAACAAAATTCATTTTAATATTATATAGTAATTAGATAACAATTTTAATACATCAAGAATATTATCTATTATGATATCATTTTATGGTAGGCTTTATTCGAATTATAATCTTTCCATTTATTCAAGCCATACCAAATATCTAATGCCTATAGCAATTTTCAAAATAATCAAGGGTGGGATTTTAAGCATCCCACCCCATAAATCATCTTTGTGCTTCATATTGTCTTAGAAGCTTTATGAATAATTCAGGAACCTTTGCCATGTTTTCTGGTGATTCTACGAATGAAATTCTAAATTGTGTAGTTCCTGGATTATATTCACCTTCTTCAACATTGTAGAATCCCTTCATAGGTGCTACTAATAAAGTTGTTTCAACTCCATCTATTATAGCTGAACCTTTTTCTGCACAATAGAGGACAAAATCTATTGAATCAAATCCTGGCTTTACAACATTTCTAACGTCAATAACCAAATATATTGAAGCATCTGGACTGGAAATAATTAAATTAGGCTCTAGCTTTTTGAATCCATTGTATACGTTTATAATTTGTTCCTTATAATAATCTCTAACGCTCTTGCACCAACCTAATATTTGTTCCTTAGATTCATGGGCAAGTGCTCCAAATATATATTGTCCTATTACGTTAGCACATAGGTTTGCAGTATATTCTGCTACAGCACGATTATGGAATTCATAATTATCAGTAATTATTGCACCGATTCTTAAGCCGCAAGCATTCCATACCTTTGATGCAGTTTCTATGCTTATTCTTCTTCCTTCTATTCCAGGAACCTCTGCATCAGTTACTCCCCATATGCTTACCAATTTAGTATCTTCTGTATAGTAAAGTTCACGATATGCTTCGTCGCTAATCATCCACATGTTATATTTTACGCATAATTTAGCTAACTCAATAAGGGTTTCATAATCATAAAGTTGCCCTGTAGGATTATCATATGGTATAACAAGAAGTGCTCCTGGGTTATGTTCCTTAATCATTTCTTCAATTTTATTTATTTCTGGTAGACTAAATTTTCCATTTTCATCCAAACTACGTTTTACTGTAACGATTTTTCTTCCTATTCTTTCTGCAAAGGAAATATAATTAGTATAAGCTGGGTCAATCATAAGTAGCGGTCTTTCATCTGAACCTGCTGGACCACATACGCCTAATAAAACAATTTCCATCGCAGCAGAACCACCATCAGTTATCTGAACATAAAGCTTGCTTGTATCAAATCCTTCTGCCTCAAGTATATTTTTAAAAGCATCCTGAGTTTCTTTAAAACCAACAGTAGTTGAATATCTTATAACACCCTTTGCAAATGGGCTTTCAGGTGCATCGAGTGAAAACATTCTTTTCATCATCGCTGGGTTTGTTGGTAAAGAAACATTACCAATACCAACGTTAATAACAGCTTGAGGTTTAACTTTTCTTTCTTCATATTTCATCTGTGCTAATCTAACATCTGACGGCGTTCTTGATTCAAAATGAGCAGATAAAACCGGTTTACTCATTTTAAAAGCTCCCTTCTATAAATATTTTTAATTATTCAGATTTTTATCCTAATTATTATTTTAACACTATTTTTTACTCATTTCTACTAAAAACATGAACTAATATTAAACAAAACACTTAATTTTACTTCTCTTTGTCAAAAATTAAGAGGCTGCAAATGCAGCCCCTTTACTATTTAACCATATCCTCCACCAATTTATAAACAACATTTAATGCTTCATTAACCTTTGATTTATCCTTTCCACCAGCTTGAGCCATGTCCGGTCTTCCTCCACCGCCACCACCTGCTACTTTTGCTACTTCTCTTATTATATTTCCTGCATGAACTCCCTTTGATACTGCATCCTTTGTTGCCATAGCAACAAAGCTCACCTTGTCATCCTTTGTTGATGCAAGAACAACAAGACAAGTCTCAAGCCTTTCCTTTAATTTATCTCCCAGTTCCCTTAAGGCATCTACATCTAAATCAAAACTTGCAGTTATTACCTTTACTCCTTTAACATCCTTAGCATCGTTTACAAGATTCATTGCAGCATCCTTTGCAATTTTTGATTTTAAAGCTTCTATCTCCCTTTCCTTTTCCTTGAGATCTTGAAGGAGTATTTCTGTTCTTCTTGGAACATCCTTTACATTGCTCTTTAGTGTAAGTGCAACATCCCTTAACATATTTTCAAGGGATTCAATATATTTTAGTGCACCCTTTCCTGTTACAGCTTCAATTCTTCTAACTCCAGCTGCAACTCCTCCCTCAGAAATAATCTTAAATAAGCCGATTATAGCTGTATTTGAAACATGGGTTCCTCCACAAAGTTCCATACTGTATTCACCAGCTTTAACAACCCTTACAATATCGGCATACTTTTCATCAAACAGAGCTGTTGCTCCCATCCTTCTTGCTTCATCTATTGTAGTTTCAATAGTTTCAACCTCAAGGGATTCCATTATTTTATCATTAACTATATTTTCTATTCTTCTCAAGTCTTCAGATGAAATAGCTTCAAAGTGGGTAAAGTCAAACCTTAATCTATCTGGTGTCACTAATGAACCTGCCTGATTTACATGGCTACCAAGAACATCCTTAAGGGCTTTATGAAGTAGATGGGTTGCTGTGTGGTTTCTTGCAATATCCATCCTTCTTGCCTTGTCAACAATAGCAGTAACTTCACTGCCCTTTTTAATTTTACCTTCTATAACCTTACCTTTGTGGACTACTTTATTGTTTGCCGTTTTCCTTGTATCTTCAATCTCTACTTTAAATCCTTCGCCTTCTATTATTCCCGTGTCTCCAACCTGTCCTCCCATTTCTGCATAGAAGGATGTTTTATCAAGGATTATCTCCACATTTTCTCCCTTTTCAGCATAATCAACTATATTACCATCTTTAACTAAAACCAAAACCTTACCCCTTGATATAGTGTTATTATATCCTTCAAATACAGTATTAATGTCAGCAGGTAAAGTCATATAAACATCTATATCTGTTCCCATATAATTTGTTTCTTCCCTTGCAGCTCTTGCTCTTTCCTTTTGAGCCTCCATTTCCCTATTAAAGCCCTCAAAGTCTATATCCATTCCGCTCTCCTGTAAAATTTCAAGGGTAAGCTCTATAGGAAATCCGTAGGTATCATAAAGTTTAAAGGCCTTTTCACCATCCAAAATATTTTTATTCTCCTTCTTAAGTTCATCGATATATTCTTCTAATATATTCATTCCTTGATCTATCGTTTCATCAAATCTTTCCTCTTCAACCTTTAAAACCTTCTTTATGTATTCCTTCTTCTCTTCAAGTTCTGGATATGCATCCTTTGAGTTTTGGATAACGACATCGCTTATTTCCCAAAGAAAGGCCCCTTCAATTCCAAGAAGTTTTCCATGTCTTGCTGCTCTTCTTAAAAGCCTTCTTAATACATATCCTCTTCCTTCATTTGATGGCAATACTCCATCAGAAACCATAAATACAACGCTTCTTATATGGTCGGTAATAACCCTTACGGAAACATCCTTCTTATCGTCGCTGCCGTATTTATAATTTGCAACTTCGCAAACTTTATTTAAAATATTTTTCATGGTGTCTATTTCAAATATGCTATCTACACCCTGCATTATAGTTGCTATTCTTTCAAGGCCCATTCCTGTATCTATATTTGGATTTTTTAGTCTATGATAATTTCCTTCTTCATCCTTGTCAAACTGGGTGAATACAAGATTCCAGAATTCAACAAATCTATCACAGTCACATCCTACTCCGCAGGTTGGCTTACCGCAACCCTTATCTTCTCCTCTATCAAAGTAAATTTCTGAACATGGGCCGCAAGGACCAACTCCAATTTCCCAGAAGTTATCCTCCTTGCCCATTCTTACAATTCTTTCTGCTGGTATTCCAACCTTCTTGTTCCATATTTCAAAGGCTTCATCATCATCCTGATATATAGTAATCCACAATCTTTCCTTTGGTAGTTTCAAAACCTCAGTTACAAATTCCCATGCCCACGGTATAACTTCTTCTTTAAAATAATCTCCAAAAGAAAAATTACCTAGCATTTCAAAAAACGTGGCATGCCTTGCAGTTTTACCTACCCTTTCAATATCACCTGTTCTTATGCATTTTTGACAAGTAGTTATTCTCCTATTTGGCGGAACCTCCTGTCCTGTAAAATATGGTTTTAATGGTGCCATACCTGCATTGATAAGCAAAAGACTCTTGTCATTCTTTGGAATCAATGAAAAGCTTGGAAGCCTAAGATGGCCTTTACCCTCAAAGAAGGATAAATACTTTTCCCTTATCTCATTAACTCCCATATAATTCATAATATCACCTCCTAAAAAACTATAGCAAAAAACCTTCGTCCCTAAAGGGACGAAGGTTAACTTCGCGGTACCACCCTAATTACCGAAATGGTCACTCATTTGGATAACGGCAAAGCCGTCTCTGCCTACTCAAGTTCGGCAGGAAGCTCCGAGACTGCTTCCACATCCCCTTGTAAAGGCTTGCACCAACCGCCTTCTCTCTAAAATCAAAAAGGATGTGTACTCCTTCCCTTCACAGCTTTTATAATATTACTAATTAACATTATATAGAAAATACCGAAAAAATCAAGCATTTCAGTAAAGCTTATTTACTATATAATTATATGTAACCTTAATTATTGCAAACACAGGCACTGACAAAATAAGTCCCCAAGCCCCATAGAATTTGCCTCCTATTATTAAAGCTATAATAACAAATATTGGATGAATCCCCATTGTATTTTCTAATATTTTAGGTGCTATAATGCCACTTTCCAATTCTTGAATTATAAAAAAGCTAAGGGCCACTAATACTGCCTTTGAGGTCGAATCGGAAAGAGCAGATAAAAAGGCAGGAATAAATCCAAGAACTGGACCAAAATAAGGAATAATATTAAAAAAACCATTAACTACTGATATCAAAAATGCATATCTTACTTTTAAGATTATCAGCACGATCATCGTAGAAATAGTAATAATAATTGATAATATAATCTGGCCTTTGATAAAATTCCCAACTATTTTCTCATAGCTTCTAAAAAGCTCAATAACCTTTTCCCTTCCTTTATAGGGAATCAATGATTTAAGACTTCTTTTAAAATATTCTGTATCAACAAGAAAATAATAAACGAAAACAGGTATTAATATATAAGTAGGAAGTGAGGATATAAATTTTAAAATATTATCAAATAAATTTCTCATTTCATTAAAAACTCTGTCCTGAATCTTCAAAAAAGTATCATCTAAAATCGATCTTAAATATATTGGAACTTTAATTTTATCTATAATGTTGAAAAGTCTTTTAATTTCATTGGAAATATTATCTGCGTTGTTAATTAACTCTATAAGTTCCTTTGTTATAATCGGAAAAAGATAATAAATTATGATAATGATTAGAAATATAAATAAAAGCAATGTTATAAAGACGGATACTTTATAATTTTTAATCCTTTTATCGATGTATTTAACAACTGGATGTAGTATATAAGCTATAAAAATTGAAACAAGCAATGCTCTTAAATAATTTATAATTATATATAAAAATATAAAAATAAAGAGCAAATATAAACTAATCAAAGACCATTTAATTCCTCTATTCATAATATCCCTCATATAATTGAAATTTCGTTAATTATTTCAAGAGAAGTATTCTTTACAATTGTTTCCTCACTATCTAAAATATCTTCATTATCCAGCAAGATTACTCTTCTTCCATTAACTAGGTCATCAAATATTCCAAGGGAAATAACAAGGGCCCTAATCCTTCCTGTTTTTTCATCAAAGATAACATCAGCAAGGGAACCATACTCCTTTGAATTATCATCCCTTACGTTAGCCCCTAAAATTCTAGTTAACAAATATTTTTGAAGGCATTTATTTTTAATATTGTTCACCTTATAACACTTATTGTTTAAAACTATGTTATCCTCTTCAAAGGTAACATCATTAATTCTAGCATAATAAAAACCTTTTTCATTAGTAGGATTAACAACGTATAAAGCAATTTTTTTATTTTTGCAATCAACAATTGCATCCTCTAAAAAACCAATTTTTCTATTGCTGAAAAAAACTTCCCTTCCCTTAATATCCAAAAATCTCAACATACAACCACCCCAAATTACTACTACTTATTATTTACCATTTTCAAAAAAATAAGCCTTAAAGATGTAATCTTTAAGGCTTCAGAGTATAGACAAACCCTCTTTGGTGTTCAGATTTTGCAAGAGCCCCGTTAATGGATTTCAGGAAGGCATCTCTCATAAGCTTTAGCAATTCTTGCCTTTCGACTTTTCAAAAGTCCGTAATTCTGCACACGGACGTGCAGAGCCGAGTGGCCGACACGGATGTCGGCTCACGAGGGTAGGACTTTTGAAAACAAAGAAAAGCTTAGAATTGCTTAGCGAAATGAGCGAATGCCTGGAAAATCCTTCACGGGGCTTATCAAAAAACAACTTTTTCAACAGTCTGAAGCCTTAAAGATGTAATCTTTAAGGCTTCTATAAAACTTCTTTAATTACTCCTCCACCAACTACTATATCGCCATCATAAAATACAACCGACTGTCCCTTTGTAATTGCCCTTTGGGGCTCATCAAATTCTACCATAACTCCTTCCTTGTAAGGTGTTATAGTAGCCTTTGCCTCCTTTGCAGTGTATCTTATCTTAGCACTAACCCTCATAGGGCCATCTAGCTTATCGAAGGGAATAAAGTTTAAATCCTCTGCATAAAGTTTATTCTTAAATACTTCCCCCTCATCGCCTATTACAACTAAATTCTTCTCAGGAATAATATCCACTACAAACACAGGTCTACCAAGAGCAAGTCCAAGTCCTTTCCTTTGTCCGATTGTATAATGAACTATACCTTTGTGTTCACCCAAAATATTCCCATTAACATCAACAAAATATCCCTTTTCAACCTTATCAGGGACTCTCCTTTCAATAAATCCTGCGTAGTCGTTATCAGGAACAAAGCAAATTTCTTCGCTATCAGGCTTATTAAATACCAAAAGCCCTATATCCTCCGCTATTTTCCTTACCTGTTCTTTAGTATATCCCCCTAAGGGCATTAGGGTATGGGCAAGCTGATGCTGAGTTAAATTATACAGCATATAGGTTTGATCCTTCTTTACATCCCTTGACCTTATTAAAAGATATCTTTTTCTTTCGTCGTCATATTTAATTGTGGCATAATGTCCTGTTGCAACATATTTAGCCCCAAGAGCATTTGCCTTTCTTAAAAATTCGTCAAATTTTATATACTTGTTGCAGGCAATACACGGATTAGGTGTTCTTCCTGCAAGATACTCATCGATAAAATAATTTATTACCTTCTTTTCAAATACTTCCCTAAAATTCATGACATAATAGTATATTCCAAGCTGATCAGCTACCCTTCTTGCATCATTAACAGCAGAAATCGAGCAGCATCCTCCAACCTTTTCCTCATAAAATACATCCTTTGGAACTAAAGTCATGGTTATACCTATAACATTGTAACCCTGTTCCTTAAGTAGGTATGCAGCAACAGAACTATCAACTCCTCCGCTCATTCCTACTACAACTGTTTCCTTCATTAAATCACCCCACTAAAATACCCCGGAAAATCCGGGGCTTTTATTATTCATGGTGTTCGTGATGATCATGGTCCCCTTTGGAGAATTTATCCTCCCAAGGTTCTAGACCGTTTTTAATCCTATAATCATTTATCGCCTTATGAATAGCTTCTTCGGCCAGAATTGAACAGTGCATCTTCACCGCTGGAAGCCCATCTAAAGCTTCAGCAACTGCTTTATTAGTTAAATTCCAAGCCTCCTCTACTGTTTTCCCTTTTATTAGCTCTGTTGCCATGCTGCTTGAAGCAATTGCTGCACCACAACCAAAGGTTTTAAACTTAACATCTTTAATAATATTATCTTCTATCTTTAAATAAATTTTCATCATATCCCCGCATTTAGGATTTCCAACTTCTCCTATTCCATTTGCATCAGGTATTTCACCAACATTTCTTGGATTCATAAAATGTTCCATTACTTTATCGCTGTATTCCATAGTTATTTTTCCCCCTTCATAAATTTTTCATACAAAGGCGACATCTCCCTAAGCCTTTGAACTATATTAGGTAATACTGAAAGAACATAATCAACATCTTCTTCTGTATTCATATCCCCAAGGGATAGTCTCAAGGACCCATGGGCAATTTCATGTGGAAGGCCAATAGCAAGCAGAACATGGGATGGATCTAGTGATCCTGACGAACAGGCACTTCCAGTTGATGCACATATTCCAAATTGATCAAGAAGTAAAAGTAAAGATTCTCCCTCTATAAATCTAAAGCTTACATTTATATTTCCAGGAAGTCTCCTTTCAGGATGTCCGTTTAGTTTTGTATAAGGAATCTTTTCCATAATACCATTCAAAAGTCTATCTCTTAACTTTCTAATCTTTTCATTATGTCCATCTATGTCCTCTGTAGCGAGCTCAATAGCTTTTCCAAGCCCTACAATACCTGGAAGGTTTTCGGTTCCGGCCCTCCTTCTTCTTTCCTGCCCTCCGCCATGGATTAGGTTATCGATCTTTACACCTTTTCTTATATATAAAGCTCCAACTCCCTTTGGCCCATAGAACTTGTGGGCAGCTAAAGATAAAAGATCTATATTCATTTCCTTAACATCTATTTTTACATTTCCAATTGCTTGAACTGCATCCGTGTGAAATATAATTCCCTTTTCTCTTGCTATTTTTCCTATTTCAGCAATAGGCTGTATTGTTCCAATCTCGTTATTTGCAAACATTATTGTGATAAGGATTGTTTTATCAGTAATAGCTCTTTTAAGTTCATCAAGGTCTACCATTCCATATTCATCTACATCTAAATAAGTAACTTCAAAACCATGCTTTTCAAGATATTCGCAGGCATGCAAAACCGCATGATGTTCTATCTTAGTTGTTATTATATGGTTTCCTTTATCTTTATTAGCAAAGGCAACTCCTTTAATTGCCCAGTTGTCCGCCTCAGAACCACCGCCTGTAAAAAAGATCTCATCCGGAAGAGCATTTAAAGCCTTTGCTACCTTTTCCCTTGCATCTTCAATAGCCCTTTTTGATTTCCTTGCAAAGGTGTAAACCGACGATGGATTGCCAAAGTTTTCTGTAAAGTAGGGAAGCATTTCCTCTAAAACTTCTTTTTTAACATATGTTGTTGCGGCATGGTCCATGTAAACAAATCTTTTCCCTTCCATACCTATTCTTCCTTTCCTTTAGTTTTTTCTTGCAGGTTATTATAATCGTTAACCACATCTTGTAAAGTAGTTGAATTTAAAATATCATTGATGCTATTGCTAATCTTTAACCATAAAAGTCTTGTTGCACAATAATTAATCCTTGAACAATTCATTTCTTGCGTTATGCAATCAGAAACTTCAATTGGTCCTTCTAAAACATTAAAAATATCTGCTATAGTTATTTCCTCGGGTGGACGTGATAAAACGTAACCTCCTTGTGCTCCCCTAATGCTCTTAACAAGCCCAGCCTTTCTAAGGTTTGAAAAAAGCTGTTCTAAATAATATTCAGATATATTTTGCCGTTCTGCAATTTCTTTTATTGAAACGGGGGCGCCACCATGGTGAAGGGCAAGTTCAAACATCGCCTTAACCCCATATCTGCCCCTAGTTGAAAGCTTCATCCTATCACCTCAAATTCTGACTAAAAAAGTAGGATTTCATTTTAAGCTTAACATATCCGAGTAAAATTGTCAATTTTATAGTTAAAAAAATTTCAATTATTTTTTCCATAAGCGGTTAATTCTTTCTTTAATTTTTGCTTCATAACCATTTCCAGAAGGCCTGTAATACTTTCTATCCTTTATTTTTTCTGGTAGATATTCTTGATATACAAAATTTCCTTCAAAATCATGAGGATATTTATAGCCTATCCCTCTACTGAGACTTTTTGCACCTTTATAGTGGGCATCCCTTAGAAAGCCTGGAATTTCTATATTAGGATTCTTCCTTACGTCTTCTATTGCCTCATCGATTGCTAAATAGGAAGCATTGCTCTTTGGTGCACAAGCTACATACAGAGCAGCCTGGGATAATATAATCCTTGCCTCTGGCATGCCAATAAATTCAACAGCCTTTGCAGCAGATACTGCAACATTTAGAGCCATAGGATCAGCATTCCCAACATCCTCGCTTGCACATATAACTATCCTTCTTGCAATAAACATCGGATCCTCCCCAGATTCTAACATTCTTGCAAGATAGTAAACAGCAGCATCGGGATCCGAACCCCTCATGCTTTTTATAAAGGCTGATATCACATCGTAATGGTTATCTCCATCTTTGTCATAATTTAAGGGCGGTTTTTGCATACATTCTGATGCATCCTCTAAAGTTATAACTACCCTGCCATCTTCCTTTTTAGATGTCAAAACCGCCATTTCAAGGGCATTTAGGGCTCTTCTTACATCCCCTCCGCTATATTTTGCAAAAAACCAAAGAACTTCATCAGAAACTTCGATATCCCTTCCTTTGTATCCCCTTTCACTAGTAAGTGCCCTTTTCAGCACCTTAAAAATATCCTTTTCTTCTATGGGTTTTAATTCAAATATTAAAGATCTTGAAAGAAGAGCTTTGTTAACTTCAAAATAGGGATTTTCAGTTGTAGCTCCAATCAAAACAACAGTTCCCTTTTCAACATATGGAAGGAGGGCATCCTGCTGAAGCTTATTAAATCTATGTATCTCGTCAATAAAAAGAAGGGTTCTTTTGCCATATAACTTTTGGACTTTGCTTGCTTCATCAGTAACCTGCTTTATCTCACTTAAATTGGATGTTACTGCATTTATCTGCCTAAACTCTGATTTTGTAGTATTTGCTATTATCCTTGCAAGGGTAGTTTTTCCTGTTCCAGGTGGACCATAAAGTATTACAGATGTTAAATTATCCGTAGCAATAGCCCTATAAAGCATCTTTCCCCTTCCTACAAGATGCTCCTGCCCAACAAACTCGTCTAAACTTTCAGGTCTCATCCTTTCTGCCAATGGTTCTAATTTTTCTTTATTTTGTTTATTCATATAATCAAACAAATCCATATACATCACCAAAATTTATTATACCACAAAAATTAAAGGGGCGCTTAAATTTGTCCCCTTATACTATACAGCATTATCGATAGGATATTTTTTTACACTTAATCTTTTTTCCCTAACCCTTTTAATGAACATATAAATTGTAGTTCCTACAAATCCACCAATAAGTCCTCCTATTGCTGCTAATAATAATGCTATTATTACTTTTTTAGGAGTGTTAAAACCAAAGGGAGCTAAAAGACCTGGAATTGGCGATGCCGTCCCTGGTGCATTGTTGATTATTTTAAAATAAGCTGCAACAATCCCTGCAATTCCTCCACCTATAAAATCAGAAAAATAAATTACAACAGCATTTTGGGTAACCAAATCTGCCTGTGTCAATGGTTCAAGCATAACTGCAATCACATTTCCTTTGTCTCCTATTTTTAACCTTTTAAAAACAACTCCATTCGTAAAGGCTCCTCCAAAGCTTGCAATCCCCGCAATCCCCATTGCTAAACCCTTTAAATTTAGCATCGCAGTTAAAGCCATTGAGCTTAGTGGTGATGTGCAAATTATCTTAATAATTCCGCCAAGCAAAAATCCCATAACAAAAGGTGATTGTTCAGCTGCTACTCTAATAACATCTCCAATATTTAAAAGGGTGCTATTAACTAATGGTGTTGATGCTTGAGCTATTAGTCTTGAAAGGGGTGCAATAATTAGCGCACCTCCAATTATATCAATGCCCTTGGGTAATTTTTTCTCTAAAACTGGTCCAGTAAGACCAATTAAATAGCCAACGAAAAAGCCTGGCAATATTCCCATTCCCTTTAAGGATGCAGCTGCAACAACAGCATATATAGGGTTTGCACCCATGTTTATCGAAACAAGAGCAGCTGCAATAACTCCGCCCATGCTTCCTGAAGATGATCCAACTTCACCTAAAAATTTTATTCCTAAAAAATCTCCAAAAATATACTTAAAAATTGCCTCAATTAAAAATGTAGCAACAGCAGCACCAGCAAGTCCTGACATAGCCTTTTCTCCCTTTGGTGCCTTAAAACTAAAGGCTGAAAAAAAGCTAAGAACAATTAAAAGTAAAAAAATTCCCTTTAATACTTCTAGCATAAAACCCCTCCTTAATGATAAAAAAATAAAAGGACAAGGAAAAAGAAGCATAAAAAGATTATGCTTCCCTTTCCCTGTCCTTTTATCTGAAAGCTTCTCTGCACACAAATGCAGATTACTTCTTCGATGCCCCAACGGGTCTCTCCAGGGTTGTGTCCGACCATTGTATCTTACCTGAAAGTTTCGGAATGGATCGGAAACTTCCATTCCTTGCTTCTCCGGTCATCGAAAATTCGATGTCTTCAATGGCCTTCATCCACCAATATTTAGTTTGTAATGTAATTATATTCCAAAACTATCCTGAAGTCAATTAAATATTTGTAATATCTATAAATATTATTAATATTATCAATAAATATATTTATTTTGTCATAATATTGAATTTTATCAATACAATGATATAATTTATAAAAGGTTAAAGCTAAATTTAGGAGGTTAAAAATGAAAATAGATAAAAAACTGAAATGGAATATGACGTATTATCTTCTATTCGAACTTTTTTTAGGCATATTCGTAGGTGCATATGGATTTTTGCTTGGGCCATACGTTATGCATAGAGGATATAAAGAAGATATAGTAGGAACGTTATCTTTGATTCAAACGATATCCTTTGCACTTTTTGCTTATGTTACAGGTATTTTAAGCACTAAATTCAGCGATAAAACATTGTTTGCTGCAACATCCTTTTTATGCTTTATCAGCTCAGTTTTACTGGCAACTTCTAAAAACTTTATTTATATAATTCTAGCAGTAATTGTATATGCATTAGGTCTTTCCATCGTCGTGGTTATAAAAACTCCCTTTATAGTTAGAAATACTAAAGGTTTCAATGCCGTTAAGGTTATAAGTATTATATTAACCTACTGCGTTACTACGAACTTAGTAGGAAACTATCTTGCTGGAAATTTAACAAACAAATTTGATTATGAAAAAACATGGATAATCTTCGCTTTTTTTGCCCTAGTAAGTTTCTTACCTGCTATTTTTATTAATACCGACAAAAAAGAAGTTACTTTTTCAAAGGCAAATATAAAAATTAATTTTACTCCAAGAATGTTCTTTTTAATAATGTATACATCTTTAGGTTCCTTTGCCTTTGGACTTATTGGTCCTTTTTATACAACCTTTCTCATAAGCAAATTAAACTTAAATACATTAAGTGCTTCCTTTATCAACAACTTTAATATTATTGGAATGATTCTAGCTATGCTGCTTTCTCCATATTCATCTAAAATATTTGGAAAGACAAAAACCCTCTGGTATGCTAAGCTCTTGTCTTTTCCAGTAATATTTATCCTTTCTTTTGTAAAATTTAATTCAATATTTTTAATCGGCATTTTATCTATTTTATATCTTTTAAGGGCTTTATTTTTAAATATTCCTATCCCCATCGAAAGTGACCTTATTATGAAATCAGTTGCTGAAGAGGAACAAGCAAAGTTTAACAGCGTTGTAGTTTTAGCAAACAACCTAACCGTTGCTCTTTCTTCCCTCATGGCTGGATTTATAATCGCAGAGATGCCTAATGGATATGAAATTACATTTATAATGAGCTCTATATTTTTCTTAATGCAAGGATTTTTGTTTTATAAATTTTCATCAAATTTTATAAAGAAAAAAAGAAATGATGGCTTATCCTTTTAGGCATCATTTCAGATTGTAGACAAACTCTCTTTGGTATTGAAATTTTTCAAGAGCCCCGTGAATGGATTTTAAGAAGGCATCTCTCATAAGCTATAGCAATTAGAATTGCTTAGCGAAATGAGCGAATGCCTGGAAAATCCTTCACGGGGCTTATCAAAAAACAACTTTTTCAACAGTCTGATTTCTCTTTCCAAAACCTTTTTAGTGCATTTATCACATCTTCATTTCCTTTTACTATTTTCAATGGTTTCCAAAGGTCAGGAATTAAATTATTATATGGTCTTTTTAAAAACCTATCATCAAACAATAGGGCAACTCCCCTATCATTTTCTGTCCTTATAAGCCTTCCAACTGCCTGCATCACTCTATTAAAGCCAGGATAAATATAAGCATATTCAAATCCCTTTCCAATCCTTTCGTCAAAATATTCCTTTAGCACATTTCTTTCAAAATTAATCTGCGGAAGGCCTACACCAACTATACAAACACCTATAAGTTTTTCTCCTGGAAGGTCTATACCCTCACCGAATAGTCCCCCTAAAACTGCAAAGGCTATTAAGGTTTTTTCACTATCTTCGCTAAACCTTTTTAAAAAATCTTCCTTTTCTTTCTCCGTCATATCATTTCTTTGAACGATTAATTCTACATTATCCTGAGGAAACCTTTTTAAAACCTCGTTTAAGTATAAATAAGAAGGAAAAAACACTAAATAATTTCCCTTTTTATATGTTAGGCTTTTTATTCCATCAACAACCATTTCATAAGTATTTTCCCTATCATTAAGTCGCGTTGAAATATATGGGTTAAGCATAACACAAATATTTTCCTTTGAAAAAGGAGAGGAAAGTTTAAGTTTATAAGAACCGTCCCCACCTAAAAGGTTCATATAATAACTTAAAGGAGTAAAGGTGGCTGAAAATAGGATAGCTGCTTGTGCCTTATCCATAATGTCCTTTAATATTTTAGAAGGATTAATACATAATAATTTAACAAAAATATCTCCATCATTTAAAAATAGCGTTCTGTAATTTTCATCATATAGTTCCACTATTTTTTTAAATCTTTTTATGTCAAAATACAAGTTTAATAATTCTTCGTCTTTAATTAAATTTTTTAGGACAAACTCCGCTATAACCTCTTCACATTTGTTTATTCCTTTTAAAAACTCATCTTCTATCGTCATAGCTACTTTATCCATTTCAATGCTTTCTCTTAGCCCATTAAAATACTTTATGACTCTTCCTAAAGCTAAATTCAATTTTCTAAAGGATTTAAATTTTTGCTTAACTTTATAAAACTCGTTATATGATAAAGTTATAGAAAACATCTCCCTTGCTCTATCCACAAGGTTATGGGCTTCGTCTATAAGATAAACATAATCGTTCTTACTTTCAAAGGAATATCGCTTTAAACTTGAGGTTATGTCAAATATATAATTATAATCACAAATTATAACATCGCAAAACATTGATAAATCTAATGGATAGTGTCAAGATATTGTAGGTTAATTTTTATAGACAACCCCCTAAAATGTTTAAAATCAAGACTTTCGTAAACTTTTAAACTTTAAATTATATTTTCATATTTAATTGATTTTAATATCTTATACATTGGCGTTACTTTTCCAATATTTAATATTGTTATATTATTTATTCCTTCTCGTGAAGAATTATTTATTCTTTTAATTGTTTCCTTTATCTTCTTTTTATTTAATTTAAATGTTTCAATATCTTCCTTGTATATACTTATTTCCCTTAAATTACCTCCATTCCTGCTAAATACCCTTAGCTTTGCCATTATCTTTAATCCCTCTTTACTCCATCCTAATGGCCTACTGCTTAATCTCGCTGATAATACATGGCTTATATGTCCTTCTGCACTGCATCCTATTACATCCTCGTCCTCTTTATATATTACTATCTCTCCCCAGTTATTTAATATATATCTACTTGCTTCTTTTGCTCTCTCCTTTTCTGTCTTAGTTTCTGCTATATTTATTAACTCCTTAAATATCTCCCTTAAAGCCTTCTTATCCCCTTCATTTATCGCTCCCCATATCTTTTGCCTATATTCTTCTCGCTTTGCTGTCCCTCTTATTATGTATTTGTTCAAATGATATCTATCTAATACAAATTTCGCTTTCGGAATCCATTCCATTCCTTCCTTTATCCATCTTGCTCCATCTCCTGCTATGTATATCTTTTCTATGCTCTCTATTTCATAATTGTCATACACATAATTCGCTACATCTATCCATATTTCTTCAGCTTCTACACCAACGTATGCTTTGTAATATACATTCTTTAATTCGTTTCTCCCATTTTTGCTTTGCCTTCCTTCATGTATATATACAAGCCTTGGCATCTCCTTCTTCCCATCCTGCAATGCCACATGATCCTCATCTGCTTCTATGTATAGCACTCTTACTTTCCTCTTTTCTTTTACTTCCCTTTTTACTTCTACTTCTCCTACCTGTCTTATTGCATTAAATACCGTCTGTCTACTTAGTTTCTCCGGACATGTTATTTTACTACTCTCCTCATAGGACATATTAATTGCGTTCTCCACCAGCTTTATCTTTACTTCTTTATCTACCTTCTCATGTTTGCTTATCCCTATAATTTCATCAAGTAAATATCTATATTCCCCATTCTTCTTAGATTTGTAATACGTTCTTGCATATTCTATTTCGCCTAGCATTGTTACAATCTTTTTCTTGTCTTTCCTTTCTACTACCCATCCCTTTTTCCTTTTTTCATCTTCTTTAATCGTTTTATCTAATTCTTCTAAAAAGTCCTTTATTATGTTTGCTCCTAATTCATCAGTCATTTTTTTAACTACATCAACAAGTTTTGTTAAATCCCATTCTTTTGATATAGTTTCTTCAACATTTTTTATTAATTTAGTAGTGAAATTTATTAAATGTTGTTGTATAATATTATTCAAAAGAGACACCCCCTTATTGGTTTGTGTGTTTTTTCACTTTTATTTTATCACAGGGGTTGTCTCTTTTAAATTTTTTGTCTTTTTTCGTCCTACAATAATTTTACACTATGAATCTAATGAAAATTCAAAGGGACAAACATTGTATCTTCTCGAGAGCTCTTCTATCCTTCCCTTATCAAAAAAATCCATAGAAAGAGAATTTAAAAGAGCATCGTTTATTCTATCATAATGTCCTTTAGCAAACTGGCATTCTATTGGATTACATTTTAACTCATTAGGACATATTTTTTCCTTTGAAGTTAATGTTATTGATTTAATAATCAATCCCTTTTCCTGCAAAAGCTTAATAGCATCCTCTGCAGAAGCTTTTCCAACTGTTTTTGCAGTTAAATAAAATATTTTTGAAGTAGGGCCTAATAACGTCTTAAGAGCAGGAAATAGAGTCCCCATCGTCTTTCCTGTTCCGGTAGGGGCTTCCAAAAAAAGTTTTTTACCCTCAATTATCGTTTTATATACCGCAACTGAGAGTTTTCTTTGACTTTCCCTAAAGGCTGGATAGGGAAATTTTATTTCCTTTATCGTTTCATTTCTTTTATTAATATGTTCTAACGACTTTTCTAGAAACTTTATGTAACCCTCAACTAGTTCGTCAAAAAACTCTTTTAAATCATTGATTGTATAATCGTATTCAAAGGCTCTACTTTCTAAGGAATCTGTATTAACATAGATTAATCTGACTTTTATTCTTTCTAAATTATTTTCCTTAAGGAACATATAAGCATAGCACCTTGCCTGAGCAAGGTGCATAAAATTTACATCTATATCCTCTATTTTCTTTGTTGTTGTTTTTATTTCTTCTAAAGTATAAATCTCTCCAAATCGCAATCCATCTATTCTTCCTGAAATTTCAATACTATATTTTTCGTTTTTGATTAAATGTTTAACATAAACCTCAGCCTGATCATTTTTTCCGTAATTTTTTTGAATCATCCTATGAATCCGTGCACCCTCCTGTGCCCTATCAACAGTAGCTAATAATCCTGTTTCTATATCGCCCCTTCTTAATATAAATTCCACAATTTCCCTTACTGAAATTCTTATTAATTTTTCCATTACGTCCCCTCTCTTATTTTTTATTGTTAAAAAGATGAATAACATTGCCTTCTTTATGGAGCTTTCTTTTTGGCTTTTCTTCAACCACCATCTCCTCAGCTTTTTCATCCAAAAGCTTAATTAGCTCTTCTAGCTCTTTAGGGTCTATATTCTGCCAAAAATCCTGCATTTCAGGATTGCTATATATTTCATTCTTAGTCATTAAGATTTCATCGATATTTACAGGGGTGTCAAAAACATCCTGCAATCTACTCCTGTCGCTTCTTTTCATTAGTTTATTACCAAAATGGCTAAGATCGTAAATTAGGAATGGATCATTTAAAAGGTCATATGAAGAATATCCTTCTTTTAGTATTATTTCGGCATCGTTAAAAATAAAATCAAAATTAACTTTTGATATATAACATGGCTGAATAACAGGAATAAAATAACTTAAAGGAATAACAAAATATTTTACTAAATAGGCTGAAACTATAAAATAATTTTCATAATAGGTCTTTGATTCATCATTATCTATTCCTAAGGCATAATTCACAAATTCGTCCTTATTTATATTTAGTGCTGCTAATGTTTTGTCTAAAAGTTTTTGGAGCATAGTTTTATTTTTAATATATCTTTTTAGACAGCTAACGGTATAAGGATTCATGTCCCCAAAGAAATTTTCAAATAGCTGAGCCGCTATTGGTAACCAAAAATCTATTATTTTTAAATATGATTTGCTATCGTTGAAAAAATTCACATCAAAATCGTTTCCTGTTAAAAATACCTTTTTGCCTATATCCTCATAAGAAAAGGCACTAAAATATGACGCAATGTTAAATAATTGAAACAGGTAGTATTCATCTTTTACAAATATATTATCCTGTACATTTTCAAAAATCGTTTTAAAATCCATTTTTTTTAACTCAAATTTTTTACCTAAAAAGAATCGTTGTAGAGATCTTATGTCATCAAATATAGAGTTATTATCAAGAGTAAAAACTCTATACTCTATCTTAAAGTCCCTTATTTCATTTTCAATAAATATTGGAACAACGTTAGGGACAACAGCGATTTCGTCTCCAAAGTTTTCATAAATTATCCTATTAAAAATATTTGCTGGTGAAAAATATGTGTTATCAATCAAGGTTGAATAAAACCACTTTAAAAAAATAATTTGGCTATTCTTCTTTATGGCTAATTTCTTTTTCTTCTCGCTTCTTTTTATCCTTTTAAAGGATTCACTAAACTCATTTTTGTATACGCTAAATAATTTATTTATATCTTCATTTGATTTTAAAAAATCTAATACCTGCATATTCAACCCTCTCCCTATAAATTTATAAATTAATTATAAAACAAAAAATAAAAAATAAAAAGGAGAGGATACCTCTCCTTTTCAAAATATTAATAATTCTCTACAAATACCTCAAAATATCCTTGTGGGTGTTGGCATGTTGGGCAAATTGCTGGTGCCTCTTTGCCTTCATGAATATAACCGCAATTATTGCATTTCCAAAGAACCTTTTCATCCTTTTTAAACACCTTATCACTTAAAAGATTTTCATAAAGCTTTCTATATCTAGCCTCATGCCTCTGTTCAACTTCTGCTATCTTTCTAAAAGCTAAAGCAATCTTTGGGAACCCCTCTTCTTCTGCAACTTTAGCAAACTCTGGATAGAGTTTTGTCCATTCTTCATTTTCTCCGTTTGCTGCATATTTTAAATTTTCTAAAGTTGTAGAAAGCCCAACAGGATAATCCGCTATGATTTCAACAGTTTCACCCTGCAAATCTTCGTTTAAAAATTTAAAAAATATTTTAGCATGTTCCTTTTCATTATCAGCAGTTTCCATAAATATGTTTGAAATTTGAATAAAGCCTTCCTTTTTTGCTTGACTTGCATAATATGTATATCTTGTCCTTGCTTGGGATTCGCCAGCAAAGGCCTTCATAAGATTCTGTGCTGTCCTTGTCCCCTTTAAGCTTGTCATAAAAATTCCCCCTTATATAAAATTCTCATAGGCTTCTGCGACATCATTAAAGCCAAAATTTTTAAGCACTTCAATTGTAACTTGCCTTATCTCATGGGTTGTTACTTCTTTTTTATTAAGGTTTAATAAATTTTTTTCCACTTCACGGACTACATTTTCTACATCAGACATAGTTAAAGGTTCCTTAACATCGTCAGATGCATTTTCGATAGAAGTAATTATCTTATCTTTATAAAATTCTTCAACCCTTCCATCTTTTTTTATAACCTTCATAATATCACCTCAAATTTTATCTTGTAAAAAATTATACCAAAAATAGTATGAATTTTCAAACAAATTTTATAATTTCTTGACAATTATTGTTCAATATAATAGTATATAGATAAATCCAATGACGGGAGCAAGTAGGCTTAAAAAGGAGCTTACAGAGAGCCGCTGCTGGTGGAAATGCGGTAGCATCCCTTAAGCCGAATGGGTCCCTAAGGAGCATGGTGAATCAAGTAGCCAGAGCCGTTTGCCTTACGTTATAAAGGCTTTTACAACGAGGGGAATATATTTCCTGAAAATAGGTGGCACCGCGCACCATGCGCCCTATACTTTTGTATAGGGTGTTTTTTATTAGTGCCTGCCACTTGACATTTTAACTTTTTGACATTTTCATTATTTACCAATTTATATTAGAGATGAGCATAATTGATTAAAAAACAAAATTATTTATGTTAAATTGTTCTAACTTTTATGAAGTGAAGCTCAATTATTTTAAATTAAACTTAAATTAACACCAAAAAAGCAAAAAAAGGGTAGACTACTCCCTTGGTAAAATTGATGTTAAAAAAATTTAATATAATTTTAATATAATTTATTCAGGCTGTTCTTCTAAATCCCGATAGGGATTTGTATTTATCAACGCAGCCAGATTTTATGGCAGCAATTGCAACAGTTAAAAGGCAAATGTGACCGATTGTATTCAAATTAGTAACAGAGTTAATATTTCTAACATAAGCTTGTTCTGTATTGAGATTTTTCCATCTAGAATTGTATCTTTCGGATTCAGTTCTTAGACTATATATTTTTTTAAAAAATATAGAATCACGATTTATAGAGGACCTATAATCAGTGCCAATAGTTATATATTTTACACAACCTCTGTTTTTCTTACCATTAAAGTATTTTTCATGGTTACATGGGCATAAAGAGTCATCTTTAGAAGTTCTAAAAGGACAGCAAAACTTTTGCTTGATATATGAATCAAAATATTGTTTACCATCTTTATGCATTACTAAACCAGCATCACAAATGACATTACCAGTTGATGTTAAGTTCTTTTTCTTAGTGCCACGCTTATTTAAGGGGATGAAGGCATGACCTTTAAGGGTATTACGAATGAAATCATGATTTTGTTTTGAATCATAGCCTTTATCAGCAATAATGTAACTGCCTTCAAGAGAAAACCATTCATTTGTGGTAGCAAGGATTTCTATAAGATTAGAAACTTCATTAACATCAGCAGTAGTAGTAAATTCAGCAATAGGGAGACCAGATATAGCATCACAAATAACATGATTTTTGTAACCCCAGTAGAATTCATATTTTTTCTTTGAGTTATTAGGCTTATCCTCAGAAGCTTTAACATTGATGGAGTTATTGGCAGTATGAACTCCTAACTTACAATCTTTATCAGAAGAAGGTGGATTATTTTTAGAAAATTTGTTTTTTGAAAAGGACTTAGGATTATTAAATTTAGTATTAGCCTTAACGGGAGTAGCATCAACAGAAATAAATTTGTTATCAATAAAACCTAACTCTTTAAGAATATTAACTTGATTTTTCATGATTTCTTTAAGATAAGAGTTAGACAAATTTTTAATGAATCTTTGAAAAACTGAGTAAGAAGGTAAAGGCTTAAGGATATCGAACCCACAAAGCTTAGCAATGATTAAATTATTTTCTAAGAAATCTTTAAGTTCAGTAACTTGAGCAAATTTTTCACATTTCATGACAATAAAGGCTCTGAAAAGAGCATGGCGAGAAAACCCAGTAGGGCCGTATTTAGAGGGGACCTTATCTGGTAATGGAGATAAATCAAGATTTTCAAAGAGGGTTGTATAAAAATTGATAAGTTTTTGAGAAGTAAAAAATTCAATAATGTTAAAAATTTCTTGACGTTGATACATAGAGATTTCCTCCTTTTTGTTGTTAAATTGAATGTTGTTATATTAATATAATTCGACAAAAAAGGAGGAAATCCTATGAAATATATTTGTGAGTGATAAAAAAATTTAGCCATAGCAGGCTAGTAATTTCAAGGCTTTAAAATTATGCTCAAGGCTAATTTATATAAATAAAGGGGTGTTTGACATGGAAGAAAAAAAGGTTATATTTAGCGGAATAAAGCCATCCGGGGACTTAACCCTTGGTAATTATCTTGGTGCTATTAAAAATTGGGTTAAACTTCAGGATGAGTATGATTCATATTTTTGTGTCGTTGATTTACATGCTATAACTGTAAGGCAGGAGCCTGCCCTTTTAAGAAAAAGAACCCTTGAAATTTTAGCAATATATATCGCCTCAGGCATTGACCCTGAAAAAAATACTTTGTTTATTCAATCCCATGTCCCTGCCCACAGTGAAGCTGCATGGCTTTTAAACTGCTTTACCTACATGGGAGAACTAAGCCGTATGACACAGTATAAGGATAAAGCTCAAAAACTTGGTGAAAGCATAAGTGCAGGACTTTTTAATTATCCTGTTCTTATGGCAGCAGATATTCTTCTTTACAATACAGACCTTGTCCCTGTTGGAAAGGATCAAAAGCAGCACCTTGAACTTGCAAGGGATATTGCAATTAGGTTTAATAACCTATACAGTCCAACCTTTAAGGTTCCTGAAGCATATATACCTGAAAGGGCAGCAAAGATAATGGATCTTCAAGATCCATCAAAGAAAATGTCAAAGTCAGAGGATAACCTAAACGGTTATATTTTAATAATGGACCCCCCAGAGGTGATAAGAAAGAAAATATCAAGGGCAGTAACCGATACAGTAGGTATTGTCAGATACAGCGATGAACAACCGGGTATAAAGAATTTAATAAATATATTATCTGCAATAACAAATATGACTCCTGAAGAAATAGAAAGAAGATATGAAGGATCCGGATATGCTAAGTTTAAAGAAGATGTTGCAGAAGCTGTTATTAATGAACTTGCTCCAATTCAAAATAAAGTAAAGGATCTTTTAGATGATAAAACGTATCTTGAAAATATTTACAAAAAAGGTGCAGAAAAGGCAAATTATGTTGCAACAAAAACATTGAGAAAGATGCAAAGAAAGATTGGATTTATAATAAAGCAATGAAATTGATATCGATATAAAGTGAAAAGCCAACTGATGAACGTTATCATCAGTTGGCTTTTTGTTAAACTGTCACCTTTTTTACATACTCCGAAGTCATAGCCCTTAAAAGGGCACCATATTCCATTACAAATTCTACCGTATCCCCAACTTTGTATTCCCTCTTGCTATGGGTAACATCTAAAATTGTATGATCGCTGCTTGCACCAACTATTGATATAGCCTGATCCAAGGGGATAAGCCCACTCGGATCAATATCCTGCCTTCCCATGGCAACAATTGCCCTTTTCATAATTCCTTTGTCTTCAAAATGTGGTTTTTGCCCAAAAGCATCCATACCAATGTTGCCAATAGGAACAGAAGGCTTTTCCTTTAACTCTATTATCTCAGCCCTTAAAATAAACACATCCTTATGAAGGCCATCTACAAAATTCCCAAAGGCAGTTTCTCTGCCTAAAAGTAGAGCTTCACCGAACCTTAAATTGTTTATCCCCTTTGGTAATCTATTCTCTAAGAGCAAATATAAACTTGAGGAATTTCCTCCTGATATAATCTCAAGATCTAAATTATATTTTTCCTGCATCTTTTTTGCAATCTCAACAAGCCTTCCAAGATTGTTCTCATCGGGAATAACTCCACCATAGCAGGTTAAATTAACACCAAACCCAACAATTTTGATTCCTTCAATTTTTATAGCTTCAGCAACAAAGCCATCAACATCCTCCGGCCATATCCCCTCTCTTAAATCCCCTAGGTCTACCATCAAAATTACTTTATGAATTTTTCCAATCTCTAAAGCCTTTGCCCCCAATAGCTTTAAAGTTTCCAATTCCGAATTTTGACTGTAATCCGAATATTTTACAACAAGCTCAGCTTCACTTTGCATTGGAATTCTTAAAAGAACCTTTTTAACATTAAGATCCTTAAGCTTAATCAAATTTTCAATCCTTGAATCAGCAATATATTCAACTCCACCTTCTACCAAAGCTTTTGAAAGCTCTGGAATTGCACAAAAGCACTTAGTAACCCCCATGATCTTAATTCCATGCTTTTCTGACAACTTTGCTAAAAAGTTTGCATTTTCCTTTAATTTGTTTAAATTTACCTCAACTCGTGGATACATATCAAGCACCTTCCAAACCCAAACTTTCCATTAATAGTTTTAATGCAGCTTCCTTATGTTTTTTAGATAAAACTCCAAGGGAAGCCATGATATAATAGTTGTCGATAAGCACCTTAACTCCCTTTTTGGGATAAAGGAACATATCTCCTGTGTTATCATAGGGAATGCTGGACAATATTTCAACCCGCTTAGGCAGCCTTGTCAAGGCTCCTCCAGTCCCTATAATATATTTTACATTTGTAAGGTCCTTGCCCTCTGCAACAGTTTTCTTTCCCGTAGGACCAAATATATGCCTTAATCCACCCGCATGCCTTCTTACAGCAGTTAAAACTGCCTCTTTTGTTAACCTTTCTATGAATTCCTTTTCCCTATCGGTTTCTGGTATCGGCTTTCTATTTTCTATAAGCTCTTCTGCATCAGGAAATTCCTTTTTTAGCTCCTCAAGACCTATTTTTTCAACTATATGAGGAAGATTAACATAAACTCCAAGGTCCCCTTCTACTGTTCTTTTTGCAAAGGGCTCTGGGCTTATTAAAATTCTTTGTATTTCGTCGCTGCCTTCGGTAACAGAGTGAACGTCTGTAGTTGCCCCCCCAACATCTAAAACCATCAAATCCCCTAATGCTTCGTGAAGCAAAATAGCACTTTCCATTACTGCCCCTGGGGTTGGAATTATGGATTCGTTAACCATGTTTCTCACCTTTGACATCCCTGGGGCTTTAGTTATATGTTCTTCAAAAACCTTTTGTATTACCTTTCTTGTAGGTTCAACGTTTAACATATCAATCCTTGGATAAACGTTTTCAACTATATAAAGAGGCTGACCAGCTTCTTCAAAAATTAGCTTAACCTCTTCATGATTTTCGATGTTTCCGGCATAGATTACCGGAACGTTGAGCTTTAAGTTAGCAATCTGTTCTGCGTTATAAAGGGCAGTTTCCCTTTCACCATAATCAACGCCACCTGCAACAAGTATAATATTAGGCCTTATTTCCTTTATCTTTTGAAGATCAGTCCTTCTTAACTTTCCTGCAGTAACCATCTTTATAATGGCCCCGGCCCCAAGGGCGGCTTCCTTTGCCGCCCTAACAGTCATGTCATAAACAAGGCCGTGGACTGTCATTCTTAACCCTCCAGCTGCACTGGATGTGGCAAAAAATTCATCGTATTCTATATAATCTGCACCTATATTTTTTGCAAGGGAGTCTAGAGCCATGTTAAGGCCTATTGTGACATCCCCCTCAAGGACAGTCGTTGGCCCCTGTCCTTGACCTATAAACTTAATCTCATTCTTAATATTAAACGCATTTAAAACCGTCGTAGTGCTACCTATTTCAGCTATTAGACAATCAATTTTCATTCCTATCCTTCTCCATTTCCCATCTTCTCTTTACAAGGAAGGATGCCACGTGAACTCCCTTAGTTCCTCTACCAAATCCTGCGTCCATACCTGCTTCTTTTGCAATATCGTCGTTGATTTGCGTTCCACCTGCTGCAAGGATTATTCTATCCCTAATACCCTTTTCGATACAAAGCTCATGGAGCTTTTTCATGTTCTTAATGTGAACATCGTTGTGGGTTATAATTGTGCTTGCAAGTATCGCATCAGCGTTGAGCTCGATTGCAGCGTCAACAAGCTTTTCAACTGGAACTGAAGTTCCTAAATAATGAACTTCTATTCCATATTTTTCTATTCCGCCATGTTTTATGTCTATAACTTCTCTAAGTCCTACTGAGTGTTCATCTTCACCAACAGTTGCCGCAACAACCTTCATTCCTTTTCTTTCAATGTCCTTTCTAATAACATCGTCATCAAGAACTTCTGGCTTCTTTGGAATAGTAAGCTTTGAAACATCTATTGTAAATGGAACTCTACCCTTAATTTCAACTACCGTTCCTTCAGATGGATGGGCAGGTAATTTATGAATTACTACAACATCTTCAAGTCCCATCTTCTTTCCTATTTCTAATGCTGCAGCCTCAGAAGTATCTTCATCGCAGGGTAAGAATATAGTTGTTGCAACTATTCCATCGCCAGTCCATTCAACCTCTGGCTTGATTTCTGTGGATTTTCTTAAGTGTTCTGTTTCCTTTAATCTGTTGTATACATTGTCGTTTTCATCAAGCTCATCGATAAATACTATCTTTTCTGGTTTATGGAATGTGCAGCCATCTATAAGATCACATGGCTTTTCTAACCCTTCTGGAAGATTGTTATATCCAAAGTGTTCGCAAACTGGTGCCATGTAATCCTTATCCCTTTCAACTACTGTTCCTGCACCAATTCCTCCATCTATATGTCTTACTATACCATCTCCATTTCTTTCTGGATACATACCTGAATCAACAAAGAAGCCCATTTCAACAGCCTTAAAGTATCCACCAACTTCAAGGATTTCCTCCATAAATAGAACGGCTCTTTCCTTAAGTTCTCTAACCTTTTCAGCAAGGTAACCATCTTTTTTGAGCTCTACCATTTCTAAAAGTCCGTCCATACCAACAAGTGCCTGCTTTGCAGTGCTAATTGCTTGAATGTTATAGTAATGCCATGGAACGTTTCTTCCTTCATCTGGAGTTATTGTTGATTGTATATCTGCCCTTGTAAGCCTTGAAATTAAAAGGTTCAATACATGGGTTACTGTAGCTTCCCTCGTATCGCTTTCCATATATTTTGTATTCATCTGAGCTCTCATCTTATAATCTTTGAATAACTGTCTTAGAGCAACAGCATATGGAAGGTCAAGTCTTAAGCATGGTGCTGGTGGAGCTGTTGGTGGAACTGTAGATAGCGCTATATTTTCTGGCTTCATTCCAACAGCCTTTGAGAAGGCACAGTTTATAGCGTGCTGAACCATAAGCTCTGGCATAACCTTCCATGCCTTCATTGCAGTTGCGTTGGCATTGTGAGCACCATCGATTTGAACCATATCCGCCCATGCCATTATCTTCTTTGCAACAGCTGCATCAACAAAGGATCTTACCATGTTTATGTTTCTATATAAAACGTTGTATTGTGGGTCCTGATGAGCACCGTTAACTCCTTCTTCAGCAAACATAACGGCAATATCTGGTCCAGCTACACCTGATACGTATGAGTGGAAGTTTATTGGTCTTCCAACTTCTTCTTCTATAAGGTCAAGAGCCTTTCTTGTTGCTCTAACTTGTTTTCTTGATATTGGAACACCACCAATTCCTTCAGGAGTTCCTTCAATTAGCCCATCATAATGGCTTTGTCCTGCTGTTCTAATAACCATTATGTGGTCTGCACCATGCCATGCAGCCATTCTCATTCTTCTTATGTCGTCTTCAAATCTACCTGATGCAATTTCAGTTGTTACAATACAATCAGGCTGTGGGTCAATATTTCCAAAACTTCTTGCAGCTGGAAGTGGAATGCTTTGCTTTAATGGTTTTGAAGCTTGATGATATTCAAATTCACCATAGATTTGCTTGCCTTGTTCTTCCCTCCAGTGCCAACCTCTTCTTTTTGGTCTATAATGTTCAAGGTCCTTTAAAATTTCTTCTATATCAAGCTTTTTGTTCTTTTCAAGCATTTGCAGCACCTCCCTCAAATAGTCCTGGAACTTCCTCCCAAGCCTTTCCTTCAACAAGTAGTAAACCTGCTTCTCTTATCGGTAAATTTTTCTTTTTTGCAAGTCTATAAACTACATTTCCTGCACCTTTACCTAAAAGGCCAAGCTTCATAACACCTTCAACAATTGCCTTTGCTTCTATGCTTGAAAATCCCATCCTTAAAAGAACTGATCTTTCAACTGCTGGAGATGTATGATTGTAAGCAAGCTCAACTAAAGGCTTAACGATTTCCTCAGCAAGCTGCCAAAATCTTCTTTCAAGTTCTTCATCAGTTAAATTTTTAAGATGTTGTCTTCTTACTTCAAAATCATCTGGTCTCTTTGACATCTTACTCCCTCCTTGTTATTGGGGACGGTTCTTAATTGTTTATAATTTAAGACAATAAACCGTCCCTATATTTTTTAAATTTTTTATTATTTAAAACAATTAAGAACTGTCCCTATTCAATTTTTATACCAAGTTCCTTTAGAGCTTCTATTACAAAATCATCATCAGTTTTTGTATCTTGTGCTAAGAATTCTATATCTTCCTTTGTTAGAGATTCTACTTTATTTATCTCTATACAGTTTTTGATGTAGGATCTTCTTAGTTTGTTAAGATCAACTTCCCTTGCCTTAATAAGGCCTGGATGTTCAGGAAGAATTATGTTCTTTCCTGCTACTTCTTCATCTGGGTTTCCAAATCTTATATCAATTCCATTTTTCCTTGCAAAGCTTAATTGTGACAGATGATGTTTACCAACCCCTGTGTATTCAGTTTCCTGAACAACTATAACCTGATCCTCATCCATTTCCATCGCAAGGGCAAAGGCAGCCGTTAATGATGTATTTCCTGCCGGTCCCCTTTCAATTCCCTCAAGCTGTGCAAGGGCTTCAGTTATATAGAAAACTTCTCCCTGCTTAACTGTAAAATATCTATCAAGATATCTTAATGGTCTTGCAGCACTTCTTGGAACGTCTGATCTATCAGGCCATGTTGCAAATGGTATTCCAAATCCTGTATGTCCTGTTGTAAAGGACTTTCTATTAAAATCATGGTCTGATGCCATATGAAGTCCTGACAAGTCCACGCTAGCTCCATAAACCTTTGTGTCAAGGGCTCCAGCCTTTCTAAGTCCCCTTGCGGTTCCTGTTACATTTCCTCCACCTGCATGGGTTGCTATAACAACATCAGGATCTTTACCTATCTTTTCTCTACACTGCATTGCAATTTCGTATCCTAATGTTTCAACCCCCGCAATTCCAAAGGGTGAGTATAGCGATGCATTAAAATATCCCGTCTCCTCTAAAACCCTAAGGAACATATAGAAAAGTTCTGGACCAACTGAAAGCTGAATTGTTTCTGCCCCCAAGCATTCGCATTTTCTTTGTTTTTCCAAAATTTCAGGTTGTCCAATCTTTCTTGAATCATAGCACTCCTGAACAATAATAGCCTTTAAGTTTCTCATTGCAGCCTGGGACGCAACTGCAGCACCATAGTTTCCACTTGTTGCTGCAACTACACCTTTAAATCCAAGTTTTTCAGCATGATACACTGAAACCGATGCCCTTCTATCCTTAAAGCTCCCTGAAGGATTGCAGGCCTCATCCTTTATAAATATCCTTGCTCCCTTTCCCTTTGGTGCAAGTTTTCTAACGAGCTTAGTTAAATTTTTTAGCTCAATTAAAGGAGTATTTCCAACCCCAACACTGGATTGAATATTCTGTATTTCCTGAAGGGAATAACCTGTTTCCCTCATCATCCTTTCATAGTCAAAGGCAACCCTACCTGTTTCAAAGACAGAATAATCAATTCCTACTGCCCTTTTCATTATCTCATTTTTTCTTGCCATGACGGCCTGATAACTCATATCCTTACTCACGGCCATCACCTTCTTTCAATATGTTTCTCAATGTTATTCCAATCTGCAATACTTCAGGCACAAAATCTCCAAAACCATAGGTATAAGTTGGGTTTATTTCAACCAATTCACCCTTTACTATTCTTCCTGTTAAAGTAGTAATCTCTACTGTATCACCGATTTTAGCATCATGATTTAAAAACCCCTTAACCCACATTTCAAGTGGAACTTTTTTTGTATCTTCGGGGATATTTGCAGTTCTTTCGTGGGGCTTTAAAACCACCTCATGAATTTGAACCCAATCCCCCTTCTTTGCCATCATTTTTTATCACCCCAAATTATCTTCTGATATACTTTCTAATATCTGCCATCAAAGCATGTGGAAGTGGCATATCTATCATTGACTTTAATCCTGGCTCTGAATTAATAACATGAGGAATCATATTTACTGCAACTGCAATTGTTCCTATTCCTCCTGGAGTTTCTGGCTTTATTGAAAGGCTAAGGTTTGGATCTCCTTCAATCCAGATGTAATCTCCTGTTTCAACGCCTTCTAAATGTGGATGGATCTGTTGTGGATGTTCAAGCGTTATTACAACTTCTCCGTTCTTCTTTCCATATGCAATATGTTTACATCCTGCTACCATTCCTGGTTCTACCTTAACATGTGGAGTTTCTCTATAAACGCTTGATATAATTGGCTCTCTAGTTTCTACAACCTCATCAATTTCAATTCCAAGAGCATCTGCAATCATTGGGATTGACTGTTGGAAACCAATGTGACCTACTATTGTTCCTTCCTTGATTCCCTTTTCAAATTCTTCAGGAGTAGTTCCAACACCCTGTGTTCTCATAACTGTTGGTCCGAAGGGTGAAAGGTCATTGATTCTTGCTGCTCTAATCTTGTTTACTCTTCTGCATGCTGCCGATAAAACAATTATTAAAGTATCAAGAACAAATCCTGGGTTAACTCCTGTTCCAAGAATAGTTACACCATTTTCCTTAGCAAGTCTATCCATTTCCTTTGAAAGCTCTGGCTCAATTGTATGTGGATATGACATTTCTTCTGCAATTGTAATAACATTCATCTTATGCTCTACTGCCATCTTAATTTGTGGAAAAACATTCTTTACAAATGAATCTGTTGCAATTATGCAAACATCAGCCTTTACAGAATCTAAAACTGCCTTAGCATCTGTTGAAGTTAACACGCCAACCTTTTTGTCAAGTCCTAAATATTCTCCAAGGTCCATGTTTTCCTTTTCAGGTTGTCCAATTATAGCGCCTACTATTTCAATTCCTTCCTTATCTAGGATCATCTTTGCCATGCCACCGCCCATGGCACCAATTCCCCACATAACAACTTTTACTTTATCCATAAGATTACCCCCTTAATTTTAAAAATATTTTCACTTAAATTAATAAGCAAATATCGTGCCAAAGTTTTTATTATATTTAAAAAAATTTTTAATTTTTAATAAATAAAAATTTACTTTTTATCAAACTATTTCGAATATTTATGCATGATTTTAGAATAGTCTAAAAATTCTGCTTTAATGCAAAAATTTTTGCAATTGTTAAAGTAACTACAAATCCCATTTTATAAAATCTCATAAAATAAAAAATCGGTCGTGCAAAATATTTTGCACGACCATGCCTAAATTTCGTCATTTTCATTAATTTTATATTTTTTCATTTTATGTTGAAGGGTTTGTCTTTTTATTTTTAATTTTTCTGCTGCTTTTGTAATGTTGTAACCTGTTTCTTCTAATGCCTTTAAAATTAATTTTTTTTCAATACCTTCTAGATATTCATCAAGACCAACTTCATCCATAATATCCATGTTTTCTGTCCCCGATAAAGACTTTTTCTTAAATATTTTATCATGATTTATTCCTGAAAAATGTTCCTCCTTTAAAATACTGCCGCTTGCTAAATTCATCGCACTTTCTAAATAATTTTTAAGTTCTCTAACATTTCCAGGCCAATCGTAGGACATAAAGGCATCATAAACTTCCTTTGAAACATCATAAACATTTTTATTAAGTTCTTTATTGTATTTTTTTATAAAATACTTAACAAATAAGGCTATATCCTCCTTTCTCTCTCTTAAAGGAGGAATTGTAATATTAATCACGCTCAGCCTATAATATAAATCCTTTCTAAATTTTCCGTTTAGAATTGCCGTATACGGATCCTCATTGGTAGTTGCTATAACTCTAACATCGATAGGGATATCCTTAAGTCCCCCAATTCTCCTTACATAACTTTCCTGCAAAACCCTCAAAAGCTTTGCCTGAAGTGAAAGAGGCATAGAATTTATCTCATCAAGAAGAAGTGTTCCACCATTAGCCTGTTCAAAAAGCCCTGGTCTGTCTATTGCACCTGTAAACCCCCCCTTTACCGTTCCAAATAAGATCCCCTCCAAAAGGCTTTCAGGTAGGGCAGCACAGTTTACTGCAATAAAGGGTTTGTTTTTTCTTGCACTTTCATTGTGAATGCACCGTGCAAAAACTTCTTTTCCTGTTCCTGTTTCACCATAAATTAAAACTGTTGATGAGGACCTTGACGCCTTTTTGGCTATCTCGATAGCCTTTAAAAATTTGGGACTCAATCCAATAATATTTGAAAAAGTGGTATAATCACTAGAAATTCCTTCATCAGTTCCTTCGGTTAGTTTTATTATATTATCATAAAGCTCCTTAACCTTAGTAAAATCTTTGGAAATCTCAACTGCTCCTAAAATTTCTCCATCCTTAATAATCGGAACTGTTGTATTTACAGATGTGATGTTATATCCCTTTTTATTTAAATATGTCTGATATCTATCTATTATAGCCTCTCCAGTTTTTAACGCATGTAAAAGGGTGCTGGAATTTTCATTTAGGCTTGGGAAAATCTCAAGAAGATTTTTCCCTAAAACCTCCTCTTCATCCATCCCCTCTAAATTAGCCATTGCTTTATTATATATTATTGTATTGCCTTCTTTATCAATAACATGAATACCCTCTTGTGTGTATTTTAAAATTATTTCAAGCAGTTCCTTATAAAAACTCATTCTCCCCTCTCCCATGAACGTATTTCATTAATAAGCCAAAGAAGTGCTAAATTTGTTGTCAAAAGTCTAATCCTTTGTCTATCTCCAGAAAGCCTTAATTCCTTATATTTTTCCTTACCATTAAAATAAAGTCCAAGATAAACAAGGCCTACAGGCTTTTGTTCTGTTCCACCTAAAGGACCTGCAATCCCTGTTGAAGAAATCCCAATATCAGAGTTTGAAGTTAAAGCAGCTCCCTTTGCCATTTCAATTGCACATTCTTTGCTTACCGCACCAAAACTTTTTAAAGTTTCTTCACTAACATTAAGCCTTTTCATTTTTGATTCGTTACTATAAGTTACTAACCCCTCCAACAAAGATGCTGAAATTCCTGGAAAATTAACAAGCCTTGATGTTATCATCCCTCCTGTGCAGGATTCTGCTACAGCGATTTTTAAATTATGCTTTAACAAAAGAGTTCCTAAAACCTCCTCAAGGCTAGTATCTCCTTCACCATAAACATATCCTTCTAATCTTTCATTTATTTCCTTAACTAAAGGTTCAATTAGCTCTATTGCCTCCCTTTCATCCTTTGCCTTTGCAGTAATTCTTAAGGTAACCTCTCCATCCTTAACGTATGGAGCTATAGTTGGATTTGTCTGGCCTTCTATTAAATCCTTAATCCTATCCTCAACAAAACTCTCTCCAATTCCTGCAATTCTTAAAACCTTTGACATAAGAATATTATCAGTATATCTTAAAAGAATTGGAACAACCCTATTCTCAAACAAAGGAATCATCTCCTTTGGAGGCCCAGGCATCATAATTAAGACCTTACCGTTTTCCTCAAAATATATCCCAGGTGCTGTCCCATAATCATTTTTTAAAGCCTTAGCTCCTTCTATTATCAAAGCTTGTTTTTTTATCCCCTCAGTTAATGGGAGCTTCCTTCTCGAAAAATATTCTTCTACTGATCTTAATGTTTCTTCATCTAAAATCAAATTTTTATTAAAATATTTTGCAGCAACTTCCTTAGAAAGGTCATCCTGAGTCGGCCCAAGTCCCCCAGTTGTTATCACTATATCGCTTCTTTTAAATGCAATTTCAAATGCATCCATAAGTCTTTTTTCATTATCCCCAACAACAGTTTGATAGTAAACAAATATTCCAAGATCCTTGAGCCTTCTTGCTATATACTGTGCATTTGTATTAACGATATCACCAAGCAATAGCTCTGTTCCAATTGAAATGATCTCCGCTATCATATTACCCTCCTAATTTTTACTATTTTTATATTCCTCCAAAAGTTCTATTATCTTTACTGTGCATCTTTGCCCTCTGCAACTACCTGAACCTGCTCCAGTTTTTCTTTGAATCTTTTCTAATGTATCAGCTCCTTCTTCTATAGCTTTTTTTATACTTGCTCGTGAAATGCCTTTACACAAACAAACTTTTGTAAATTTATCAAGAATCTCATTATTTAACTTATTATTCACATAACCACCTCCCTACTATTATACCACAAGAATATATTAGATAGCCTATATAGGCTAATTCAGGTTATAGAAGTATTTAATGCCCCAAAGTTATAAGAGCCCTGGAAGGATTAGTCCAGAAATCCTTCTCAGGGCTAAGCAAAAATAATTTTAATTAAGATCTTTAAAGAACTCCTTTATTATATAGTAACTCTTTTTTAATCTTTCTCTATATGCTGGTTCTTCCCAGCCCTTCCATTTATAAATTAAATCTTTTATATTCTGTTTTTCTGGGAAAACATCAATAACATTATTATTTGATATAACTATCCCTGTTATCACAAAACCATCTGTAATTGTAGTTTTAAATCTATCCCTCTCAGGATAATAAAGGTATTTTCTTGAATCATCCAAAACCCTATGACTCGATGGATCAGTTACATTTAGTTTTCCCCAAGGAATTCTTATATATATTTTATCGCTAATATATAAGGAGTGACTTGAATCTGTAAAATCACCATATCTTAATGTAGAGCCATCTTGTCTTATCTCAGGAATAAATTTTCCATCCATAGTTACTCTGCTTTTATTTATCAAAGGTCTTATCTCCTCGAATATTCCATTCATAGTTTTCCTTGATGAAAATCTCATATTGCCAATATTATAATCAGGATGAGCCAATAGTTTTGCCTCTTTATCCTTTATTTTAATTATAAACTCCATCCCACTTGGTGCCTTTATATCAATCTTTGAAGAGTATTTAAAATCTCCCCTTAACCTATCATAGGTATCAACTCCTAAGATAATCTCATTATTTTTAAAATCAAAATTCTTATCATATTCTAATTCTATATAAAGATAAGTTTCATCATTAAATAAGCTGATTTTTTTAATAATCCCATCATCCAAAAATTCCAAATCTGCCTTTTCTGGCTTTACGCTTTCAATTGCAAGTATTCCGTAGTTTTGTTCAGGGTCATTGGCATTATGCCAAAGCACATGTCTTTCATAAGGTATCATGAAGGGTTCTGTTATCCATGTCTTTTTTGCCCACTCATCCATCCATTCGAATATTATTCCTCCAATATAACCTTCCCTTTTTATTGCCTTCATCATCCTTACTATTCCTTCTCCTTGAGTTATCTCATCCACACCCCCATGGTTATATCCATCAGGATTCATATGTGCATTGCCCATCCCCGTTGCCAGCCCAAATTCAGCAACTAAAGCTGGGAATTTTTTGTGTTGAGAAATAAATTCCTTTAAATATCCACCATACATTAGCCTTCCATATTCATCCTGATATTTTTTATAATATTCTTCATTGTTCATAAAATCAGGATAGTTAGGATAAATATGATATGCCCCAAAAAATCCTGCAATATTTTTTTCTCCTAAGTCAAATTTATTAATATCAACTGATACCTTATCGTTATATTCTAATTCCTTTTTACCTTCTTTATTAAATTCCGTTCTATGAATAATAGGGTCCAGCGTCGGCCAACTTACTATAGCAACAGGATGTTGAAACTTATATTTTTCATCTTCATATTTCATCAAATAATCACCAGTCATAGCAAGCCAAGCCTCAGTTGCCTCACCATTTGGAGCAGAGATATACTCTCCTTTATAAACATATCCCTTGTTTTTCTGATTTGTGCTTATAACCTCTTCAGGCTCTAATTCTCTTCCCACTAAAAAAGCAATAGTCCATTTTGAGACATCTGCCTCATATTTCCCATAGGACTTTCCTACTCTCTTTGGAATTTCAACATTCCCATGAATAGCATCAACCACATATCCAATTTCCTTTAAAAAGCTTTGTAAGTTGTCCTTATCCAAGTAATTATGATCCTTTGGATTTTCATCCGGCCAAACTTCCTGAATTAGGAACAAAGGATTTTCCTTGTGAATTTCATTATACGTCTTTAAGGCTTTATAAAACGAAGGATGAACTAATGTATATACACGCACAACATTTGCATTCATTTTGCCAATCATATCTAACCATCTTAAATAATCCATTTCATTTTCCGGCATCTGTGTAAACCACTTTCCTGGCGTTGCAAGTCCTAAATTAACTCCTTTTAAAAAAAGTTTTTGCCAAGCTCCATCCTTATATACCTGAAACTCATTGTCCTTTATCCTTGACATAAGTTTTGTTCCCTTATAGTTATATAAATCATCACTTGATATCTTGTCTTTTACAGCTTCAACGTCACTAAGTATCTTTTTCATCAAAGGAACATAAACCTTCCAATAAAAAACATCCTGTGAAGCCTCAGTATTTATCGTAGTATATTTTTTAAGAAAATCATAGCCTGCTAATTTATAAAAGTTAGGAACGCTTTTAACATCAACAAAGTCTCCCGCAAAATAATAAGAAGTATAATCATCAGTTATTTTCCTAAGAACAGCTGGGAACTCAACTTTTAAGTTATATCCTTCAAGCTTTTTGATTCCATTATCCTTAAGATCCAAAACAAATTTTGCTAAAACTTCAGAATCTTTATTGTTTATTATCTCAAACCAATAATTAAAGTTAACTTTATTTATTACATTAAATTCATTAATATACTTATCATCAAAAACAACCTTTAATTTTTGTTTATTAAAATCATTTTTGTCTAAAACCACTATTTCATTATTCTCAGAAATAAACACAAAACCATTTCCTTTAAAATCCCACTTTTTATTATACTGTTTCTCATAGTTTTCAATTACCCATATTGGAACCTCTATATCCCTTTTAAGTTCTGCAAAATATCTTCCTATCCAACCACTCCACTTAAAGCCAAAGATTTCCTCAACCTCTTTCTTAACCTTTTCATTCGTTGGATATTCAATCGTGTTGAATTCTGCAACTATAGTTCTTCCATTATTTAAATATGATTTTATTTTAAATAGTTCCTCCTCTGTTAACCCACCATATATTAATTCTGATTTGCTTCCTTCCTTATTATCTTTATTAAAATCATCCGTATAAACACCATAGGTATCAGCTAAATAAATAAAATCCGGATTATTGGGTTGAATTTCAAATATTTTATAACCATTTTCTTCAGGATGGAAGCCAAAGTAATCCTTTTTATAATCAAAATAATCCTTTGTTATCCTATTTTTTATCTTCATATTATTTAATACCCAAACCAATCCTTTATGCTCCCTAAAATCTCTAGTTGGGACAGTTTTATCTATTATCCAAATATTTAAATAAGATGTTTGCTTTTTCATGAAAAGCAAAATTGGCAGCATTACAATAAGCAATACAAAACAAATCATAAAAATTAACCTTTTTTTCATCCCCCATCACCATCTTTCATTTCTTTATTTATTAATTATACTATACTTTCAAATTTTTATATACAAAAAAAGAGGCTTAAGCCTCTTACAGATTGTAGACAAACCCTCTTTGGTGTTCAGACTTTGCAAGAGCCCTGGAAGGATTAGAAAAGGCATCTCTCATGAGCTTTAGCAATTAGAATTGCTTAGCGAAATGAGCGAATGCCAGGGAAATCCTTCACAGGGCTTATCAAAAATAACTTTTTCAACAGTCTGAAAGAGGCTTAAGCCTCTTATATCCTTTCATTCTTTATAATCTTCATCTCATCTAAATCTAAAACAGTAACTCCAACATTTGAAATTACGAACATTAACTTGTCAACAAATACTGCCCTATATCCATAATCATAGGCCTCAACTTCGCCGCTACCCTTTAACAAATCCATATGGGTAATCTTTTGTAGTAATTTAATTTCATTATCGTTAATCCTTAAAAGACAAAGTCCTCTAAATATTTGAGTATATGAATCATCATCCCTTGTTTCATACAAATCAAAGGCATAAAGACCATATGGTTTATATACAGTTAACGCCTTATGGTTGTATAGAGATTCTGAATAGCTTCCTCTTCCTCCTATTTCAAGCTTAGAAATTTGTTTTGGGTTTTCTAAATTTGAAATATCAAACAGAGCAATCTTTATTCCCTTATTTATTACTCTGCCTTCTAAATCCGCTGTTTCTAAACCTATTCCTATAAGTCTATTTTCTCCTAATGGATGAAGGTAAGTGCTGTATCCTGGTATCTTTAAATATCCTAATATCTTAGGACTATAAGGATTTTCAAGATCGATGACGAATAATGGATCCACCTGCTTAAAGGTTACCATATACATTTTTTCTCCATCAAATCTTACCGAGTAAATCCTCTCACCCTCAGCAATATTTCTTATACTGCCTGTTATTTTAAGATTTATGTCCAAAACAAACACGTTATTGCTAGTATCAAATTGATTTCCATTGTAACTTTCTTCAGTTGTTGCAATTCTAAAATATCCATCATATTCATCCATTGAAAATTGATTTATTATATATCCATCAACTTCACCATATCCCTTGTAAACTACATCTTTTTGTAAGTTAAACTTATAAATAAGGGTTTTTTGCTTATAACTATACAACGATTGAACTGTATCTTGACCATTATTTTTTTCCATTGGTTTTATTGCTTCTGTTTGTGTTGTTATAAGGTAAAGATTTTCTTTAGACATATACATGTTATAAAAATTCCCTAAAACCGACTGCATTTTAAAGGTAAGATCATCTAAATTTATATTAGATATTACTGTAAAACTGGAACTTATATTATTTTCATTGTATAAAACATTTTTAGGTTCTATATAATTTTTACTATCAGGTTTTTCATAATCTACATAAAATGGTAGAACCTTTTCACTTTTATCTTGAATAAAATAACGCAGCCATTTATTAGTAACAAGATAGAAATTATCCCCATTTATTCTGCTGGATAGCACATTTCCCGAAACTTCAAATTGCTTAACTAAATTAATTTTTTCAATATCATTAATATCATATATTGAAATTAAAGTTGTCTCATCACCCCACCTTATAGGCATAATATCAACTTTTTCACTTGGCGTTGACTTTTTATATGGCTCTTCCGTTCCTTGTTCGTATCTAATCAATCCGGATAATAAAACTAAATATTTTTTATCTTCCTTTTCATAAATAAACATTTCTCTTAAATAGAGGTTATTTAAGTCAGCATTTATTATATTAGCATATAGATCTTTTACCTTTAGCCTTTTTATTATTTCAGCCCTATCGTTCGCCTTAAAAATTATCAGCTCATTTTTGTAACTGTTAATTGAATATATATATTTCCCATCGGTTTTAATTATATCCGCCTCATCTATTCCTTCTACTTGAACATTTGTAGTAGAATGGGCAGGACTTGCTGATTTTGCACTTTCTTGAGCAAGATTAAATACGCCATCCCTTGCTGGCATTCCAACGCTCTTTAAGGCATTTAACAAATCCTTTTCACTTTTAGCTGCTTTAAGTTCATAGCTTTTTACAACCTTTATTCCTTTAGAATTATTCACAGCAATCGCAACATAGCTTAAAACAATAGCAAAAATTACTGCAAAAACTAGAGAAACCTTTGAAAACGAAAAACTTTTAAATTTATTTCCATCATCTAAGCATCTATTTAAAGTCATAATCTTCAAATCCTTTGAAGCCTTAATCTTGTCAAGTTCGGATAAATCAAGCCTTTTTCTGTCATCCTTCATAATCAACAACCTCCCCTTCATTGAAAATATTTTTTAGCTGATCCCTTGCCCGTTTTAATCTGCTTCTCACTGCAGTCTCTGATATCCCAATTGTTTTTGCTATTTCTATCGTATTGAAGTCAAAATAATAGTATAAAAGAATAACTTCTTTGTATTTAGGAGGTAAGTTTAAAACCGCCTTAATTACTTCATGCTTTTTAATTTCATCTATTACCGAACCCTCTACATCGGTAGAACAGTTTTCCTTTATTTCATCTAAAAATATAAACCTTTTAATCCAAGCACTTTTTAAATAATCCTTGCAGACATTTATCGCTATACGGATAATCCATGTTTTTTCGCTTGAATCCCCTCTAAAATTCTTTAGGTTTTTATAAACCTTTATAAACGTTTCTTGAAACAAATCCTGCGCTGCAGCATAGTCCTTTGTATATACAAAACAAATTCTTAAAACATCATCGCCATATTTTTCTACTAAATCTTCTATTTTCCTTGAATCCTCCGCTCTATCCACGATTAACCCTCCCTTCAACCTTTAGACGACTTTCATACCCTTTTCGTTGCATAAATTAAGGGGACATATGTCCCCTAAACTTCTACTTTACTTGCCATCTCATATCCTTTTTGAAACAAGTCAAAGCAAAAATCCTTTTCAAACCTTATTGTATCCTCAGGATTTATTTTAAAATTTGGTTTAAACACAAATAGCTCCTCTTCTTTATAATACTTATAAATATATTCAGGAACTTCAAAGGTATCCCTAAGGGCAATAATTATTATTTTATCCATCCTGTGATTAATAAAAGGCTGCAAAAGACAATTATTCATAATACCTCCATCAAGTTTAAAACCATCGTATAAGCCTAACAAGACATCCTGAGTAAACCTTTCAAATAAAAGTTTTGTATCGAACATTTTGCCTTTAAAATCCACTAAAGCTTTATTATTATAAGGCAAAAGCGAGCTTGCTTTAATAGCCTCTAAGGCGTCTTCCTTCCCCTTTCCCTTTATATCAACGATGACTTCATACAAGCTGCTTTTTTTGATTAAAACATAATTTATATAAACATGCTCTATCTTTTCATCTTCACCCTCCAGCAAATATAGTTTGTTTATTATCTTAGAATTATCGATTACCTTATCCAGCGAAGATTTATATCTTTCACCGTCCATATTTATCCAAAAGTCATATAATCCTTCATAGGCATTTTTCATCATAAAATATGCATTTATAGCTCCAATGGATGTTCCTGAAACGATATTTATGTTAAGGTCCTTTTCCTTCAAAGCCTTTATTATCCCAGCCTGAAAGGCTCCCTTAGCACCACCACCAGTTAAGCATAATCCATACCTCAATTTGCATCGCCTCCATAAAAATTATATATCTATTCCTATTGTTTTAGTGCTCTGATTAGGCACCTTTACAAGCAAAATTCCACCAATGATAAACAAAATTATTATACTAAAAACGCCATTATTAGTTCTTCCTGTAATTTGAGCAACAAGGCCAACTAAAAATGGTCCCATTATTGCTGCAAATTTACCAAATATATTATAAAATCCAAAAAATTCGTTTGAGTTCTCCTTTGGAACAAGCTTTCCGAAATATGAACGGCTGAGGGCTTGAATTCCTCCCTGGGATGTTCCAACCAGCATCGCAAGGACCCAAAAATCTAAAGCCGTCTTTATAAAGTATGCATAAATACATATAAATGTATATATGCCTATTGCAATAAGGAGCATAAATTTTCCGGAATACTTTTCAGCAAGTCTGCCATACAAAAGTGCAAAAGGAAATGCCACGAATTGAGTCACAAGTAGAATTATAAGAAGAGTTGTGGAACTTATTCCAAGATCCGACCCATAGGCTGTTGCCATCTTAATTATAGTATCTACTCCATCTATATAGAATAAATAAGCAAGAAGGAATATAAATATGCTCTTGTGTTTTTTTATTTCCCTTAAGGTTTTAAAAAGTCTTTTAAAACTAGACAAAATAGGATTTTTTTCTATTTCAACATAATGGACTTGTTTTACATTTTTAAGCATTGGAATTGTAAATACTCCCCACCATATGGCAGTTATAACAAATGAAATTCTCGATGCAGTTTCTATGCTCATAGGAATCTTATTAAATTGTGCAAGTATTATTATTGCTATACAGATAATAAATGGGATTGTGCTTCCGATGTATCCTAGGCCATAACCCATTGTGGATACCCTATCCATCCTATCCTCCGTCGTTACGTCAACTAAAAAGGCATCATAAAATATATTTGCCCCAGAAAAGCCAATCTCTGTAATAAAATATATAATAAGAAGAACCAGCCATTGATCCTTTGGAAGGGCAAGCATTGCCGTCGAAACTACTCCAAGCATAAAAAAGAATCTAAAAAACTTTTTCTTATAGCCTTTATAGTCAGCAATAGTTCCTAATATCGGTGCCAAAATTGCAATCAACAACGTTCCAAGGGAATTTGCATAACCCCAATAGGCCGTTGAAATGTTTTTTTCAATTCCTGCAGAATCAGTTATCATTTTAAAATACAAAGGTAAAATAGTTGAGGTCACCGTCATCGAGTAGGCTGAATTAGCCCAATCATAAAGGGCCCAGCTCCTTTCAAGCTTATTAAGCTTCATAAAAATCCCCCTAACATTATAATTTCAAACCTAAAATTTTATCAAAAACCTTTTTAAAATCTGTGACCTTTTTTACACCGCTAATATCTATCTCTTTATCGCTCAATGCAAAAAATGTTTTATGTTTTACAGGAAGCTGTCCATGAACCGCCTTATAATTTGACGGAGAAATTACATCTCCAAAATGTTTGCTTGAAAAACTATAGCCCTTGCCGCCCTCCAACATTAAAAAAGCATCTTCATCAAATCCTAAGTTTACTGAATCCTCTCCTGTAAATATCCTTTCAATTGCATTAGGATAGTATTTATTAAATTCATCTAAAACTTCCATGACCTTATTTTTAACTTCTATATTACTATCATCCTTCAAATAAACATAAGCCGAACCGTCGCAGGATTTTAAATAGACATCATAATCTATAATCCTTCCCTTTTTATCCTCCCTTATCAATCCCCTTTCTAAAAATAATTTGTTTAATCTGATTTCTTTTTCAACATCTAAACTTCCATGATCTCCAAGAAGGCAAAGAATTGTATCCTTTGAAATGCCTGCATCCTCAATTGCCTGTCTTATCTTTGAAAGCCTAATATCATGCCTTTTTAAAGCCTCCATAACCTTGTTAGATTTTGCGCCATATTTATGTTTATGTGTATCGACATCGGTAAAATGAATGAGCATGAGATTAGGCTTATATTTTTTTATGGTATATAATGAACATTCAAGGACAAAATTATCTAGGTCTGGCTGATTAAAGGATTTGAAAAGATGTCCAAAGCGCCTTACAAGATCGAGCTGGTAAAAAAAACTTCCAGAGGATAAAGATACTATAATCTGATTTTGCCATGGTCTATTTGCAAATATCTCAGGCATATTGTATTTTATGTTAGCCTTTGCTGTAACCGGCCATAAAAGTGCAGCAGTAATTAACCCTTTTCTTGCTGCAGCATCAAATAAAGTATCCGACTTTATATATTTTCTTTCCCAATACCAATCCGGTCTTCTCATCCTTGGTTGAATTAATGTATTATTAATAACTCCATGCTCCCTTGGAAGTTTGCCTGTCATCATGCTGACATGAATGGGATATGTTAAGGTTGGGTAAACAGGTTCTACGTCAAAGGTATAATTTGCATTAACTAGAAACTCACTAAAATTAGGCAAAGCCTTTATTACATCAAAATCATCTTTAGATACAGCATCAAAGGAAACGATAATCAAATGTTTAAACACTTTATTTTCCATTATAACACCCCAAAAATAAAAATCTGCTCTTTTTACAATTATACGTCAATTGTAAAAAAATAACAACCACCCTTATCTTTAATTATATGATAAAAGACAGTTCCAACTTTTATGGAACTGCCTTAAAATTTTATATAAATCTTGCAACCTCATTGGCGCTTGTTATAGCTTCCCAGGCTCTTCCTACCTGTCTTGCATCACCAATAACGTAAATTTCCTTTGCTGCTCTTTCCCTCAACAGCTTATAATAAAATTCATCCTTTGCAATGCCACCTGTAGCAAAGACAACATAATCCGTATCTATTACTATTTCTTCTGTATCCTTAGGATCAAGCTTCCTTTCAAAAGGATTATGAATATTCTCTGGGACCAAAGTCCTCCAAGGTGTATAGGGATCTTTTCTTTTTCTGTTTGCCTTTATATAAACCCTTCCTTCATCAAACTTTACTACCTCTGAGGAGGTATAAGCTTTAATTGGGGTTTTTATCGCATCCTCCTTTTTACCTGATGGTGATCCCATGCCCATCATCATCCAAAGTAGCATTGCTCTATTTGCATGAACCACACCTGTCATAAGATTGGGAAGCTTTTCGATAATGGTTACCTCCAAATTCCTTTCAAATGCAAGGGAATATGCAACCTCACAGCCTACTAATCCTCCGCCAACTACTGTAACCTTTTTTACATCATGAGGGATCGCCATTCCCTTCATCAAAAGCTCCCTTGCCTCTATATATCTTATCCTTTCAAGCCCTTCAATTTTAGGAATAAAAGGTTTAATGCCATTTGCACATATTATAACATCATATTTGTCCTTAAGATCCTCGATTTTAACTTCTGTATTAAGTCTTATATCTAACCCCTTCTCCTTTAATAAATTCATTTGATAGTTTAAGTTTTCTATATATCTTGCTACGTCATGTTTAATTTTCATTGTGCTGCCTGCTAGTAATTGTCCTCCAAGCTTATCGCCCTTTTCAAACAAAGTAACTTCGTGTCCCCTTAAAAAGGCAGTTTTTGCAGCTTCGCATCCTCCAGGTCCTCCACCTATGACAGCAACTTTTTTTACCTTATCTGCCCTTTCAATTTTTTTGCAATCTTCAAATCCAGTATAGGGATTTATTGCACAGCAGGGATGTCCCCCTAATATAAAGGATTGAATACATCCTTCTTGATCCCCTATGCAGTGGTTTATTTCCCTTATTCTTCCTTCATAAACCTTCTTAGGCCAATAGGGGTCCGCAAGGAGGGGTCTTCCAAGCATAATAAAATCTGCAAATCCATCCTCCAAAACTTTTTCAGCAACCTTAGGTTTTCCAAGTTTTCCTACTGCTATAACCTGTGCCTTTATTCCTTCCTTGTTGAAATAATCCTTCAATCTTTTTGCAATTTCCTCTACATAAGGCATATCATCAAAGTATGCTGGAGGATGTGGGAAAAACCAGTTATCATAGCAACCCTTATCTACATCAAAGGCATCAACTCCTGCCTCTGCAAGAACTTTACAAAACTCAAGTCCTTCCTCTATTGTCCTTTCCATACCTTTAAATCTTTTTTTGAATACATCATCACCATAGGATTCCCTAAGTCCTTGAGTTAAGTCTACTCTATATATTATAGGAAAATCCTCCCCACATCTTTTCTTGATTTCTCTTACCACATCAACAGCAAATTGAAATTTGTTTTTATATCTTCCAAACTTCCTTCTATTCCAAGGAGCAGAAGTTAATTGATCCATAAGATATCCTTCATGGCCATGTAACTGAACTCCGTCAAACCCACTTACCTTTGCGTTAACAGCCGCCTGGCCAAAATTTTTGACTATTTTTCTTATCTCCCTATCGGTAAAGGGAATATGTGGGACTTGTGGAACATAAAAGTTTTTATTAAAGGATGCAGATTTTAATAATTTCCCTTTAAGGGCTGGTTCAGGCGAACCTACCCTTCCAAGGCCTGCTGTCAGCTGTATAAATATCTTTGCATCATAGGAGTGAACTGCACTAGTTAAGTCCCTCCACCCTGAAAGCCTTGTTCTTGATGAGCCGTCGATCCTTGGAAAATACGTAGTATCATTGTCCTCAGAAACAGTTGGATCTATCCCATAGGAAACAGGAATTAAACCTGTAATTAAAAGTCCTGTGCCTCCCTTTGCCCTTTCAGCAAAATAATCTATCATCTTTTGAAGGGGCCTTCCAATAGGATCAGCCATGTTTATGTTTCCCATTGGTGCCATAATGATTCTATTTTTAATTTTGCATTTTCCAATATAGCCAGCCTCAAAGAGCTTTGAATATTCCATACCCATCCCCCTATTCTATGATAATTGTGCCATCTTCCTTAATCTCAAGGATATCCCCCGTTTTAACTGTGTTTAAAAATTCTTCTCCTAATTGGTCAATTGTAATTATTCTTTTATTTACCCAAACATCGCTTAAAATTACACCTGCAGCTGCTAAAGAATCTATATGTCCTGAAAAAAGCATAGCTGCCGGTGCAATCCCAAGCCTTGCAACTGCTTCTATTACCATTCCTCCTGTTGTTGAACCAATTGTAGTCGATAGACATATTATTTTATCCGTCAAATCCTTTCCAAATAACTCTTCATTATTTTGGTCAGCACAAATAACCCTTTTGGATTTTTTTAGGGCGCTTTTCTGAAAGGAAGCAAGTATATTAAGACCCTTGTGGGTTACAACCGCTTCACCCTTAAAAATTCCTCCTAACACTACTCTTCCCTTGAAGATTTTCGGCATAATATCCCCCCTAATATCCCCTAACTATTCTATCTAAAATCTCGTCATCTAAATAAAATCTTGCTGTCGAATATGTTCTTAATTTATTTGAATTGGTTATAACTGCCTCTTTAGCACATAAGGGATTATTCATATACATCAAAGGACAGATATAAGTTATTTTTGCTCCCGTTTGAATCAACTTATTATATGACTTCTCATCCCGTTTAAAGGCATCAATAACATCCGGTGGCGCACATAAAATAGTTGTTATCTTTAATTTCTTTTGTCCTACATTTTCAAGAGCCTTTACTATTCTTTCCGTCCAATAATAAAGTTGATTTAAAGAAAGGTGTGGACATCCGATAAAGCATACCTTAGGTTTTGCATTTATATTCTTCCACATTATAGGATAGGAATTAATTACCCTTTCAATTTCTTCATCATCTATAACATAGGTCTTATATCCGTCCTTAAGAAGCTGCCTTCCAATTTCAACTGCTTCAGGAGTTATATTTTCAACATGATAAAGTCCAACGGCACCATTTGATGCACTTGCAGCCCCCATGTCCTTTAAATAATCCTTGGTATCTTCAGAAAGTCCTGTGCCTAAAAATCTATCTAGCCCTATTATGTAGGGAACATCCTCAACTACCTTCATTCCTATGGTGCTTCCTAAAACTTGAGGATTAGGCAATTTGCTTGTTTTTACTTCTACTAACCATGTTGCTCTTCTTCCTTCATCTGTTAGAAAACCAAATTCTGGTGTTTTTCCTAAAATCCCCGACATTAGTTCTATTATTCCTGAGTTTCTATTAGTTCTTGCACCAATAACTGAATTAGCATAAACTACTGCAGATGATTCCGCCCAGGCAATAATATCTCCCTTTTTAGGAATATTCCCAACTTCAGGTAGATAACAAGCACAGGTAAATGCATTATCATCCTTAAGGCCTACAGCCCTTAATTGGTCTTCATAATCCTTTTGCTTTCCATACATCACTTTAAAGACTAGTTTTTTTAAAATATTAACAGGAACATTGCAATAATCCAAAGGTCTTGGATCAACCGTAAAGGGCTTTTGGGCTCTTATGTTTGATTTTATAAGTTCCTCCATCATTTCAAAGACAGGCGTTAGCATAGGAATGCCGAAGGAAGTAACAAGATGAACTGGTCCATCTAATTTTACAAGTCTTTTAGCCCCAAAGATTTCTCCATACAATACCACCGTTTTCATAACCTTTTGAAGGGTTTCCCCAAACTCCCCTTCTAAAATCTTTTTTTCCTCATCAGTTAAAAACATGCCGTTCCCCACAGGAATCCCCCCTTAAGTTCAAATTTATTATTAACCCCACCCTTTTAGGTGGGATTATTTAATTATTTAATAGGCTATTTAGTTCCTTTGTCATCCTTTCTAATTCGCTAAAGCTCTTTACAATATCCTGTACTCTTTGCTCCTGTGACTCTATGCTTGCCATAACCTCCTCCATAGCGGCGGTGTTTTCCTCTGTAAAGGCCGCTATAGTTTGAACCTCATGACTTACCTTAGAGGAGGAAGTTTTTATACCTTCTAGTCCATTGTCCACATCATTAGAATAAGCAAGGACATTCTGGCTTATTGTTAATATATTTTTAAATATCTCATCAACTTTTTCCTTGGTCCCAATGCTTGTTTCTGCCGCTTCCTGGCCTAAGTTAACCTTTTCAGCAACATTTTTTGTTTTGATTTCTATATCCTTTAAAATATTTGCAATCTCCTCTGTTGCCCTTCTTGAGCTTTCTGCAAGCTTTAAAACCTCACTTGCTACAACTGCAAAACCTTTTCCATGCTCTCCTGCCCTTGCAGCTTCTATTGAAGCATTCAAAGCTAAAAGATTCGTTTGAGCTGCAATTGAAGTTATCGCATTTAATATTGATGATATTTCGCTGTTTTTATTGTTAAGTTCCTTCATTAGCTCAACAGTATTCATAATTATTTCATGCACCCTATTCATATCCTGTGAAAGTCCCTCTATGCTATCTTGACCATGTTGTGAAATCTCAGCAATCTCCTTTGATGCCCTTTTCATTTCGCCAGATTTCAGTAAAAGTTCTTCTACATTTTTATCTATATCTATAATCGATTCACTAATACCGTTTACGCTTATTGTTTGAGAATCCACTCCCTTTAAAACCTCAGAATATGCAGATGAAATATCAGATGTAATGTGCCCAACTGCCTCAACATTGTTTTGCAAATTTGAACTAAAGCCTAATAAAAATTCCACCGCCCTTTTTACCTCTTTCAATACCCCCTCAATTTTTTCCTTTGCTGTTTTTGCCTCATTTTGTTTTTCATCAAGCTCATTTCTCATATTTTCTCCTATTTTACTTTGTGCAATTAAGATTGCAGTATATAAAACTAAATAAAGGTTTAGAGAAATTAACGTTTTTTGCGGAACGTTTTGAAACATAGTATCTCTATATGCAAAGAAGGAATAATTCGTTAGTATAAGGCCTAATATGCCTGAAACTATAATAACTCTATAATCATGATAAAGGGAAATAACTGATATACTAAAATATATTATTAATACGTTTACAAAAGAAGTGGATCCCGTTGAGGCGTTTAATATCATATACGAAAAGATTATTAATGAGACGGCTATTAAATACTTAATTGATTGAATAAATTTTCTTTTAACAATCAAATAAGTTATAATGGATGATATTATGCTTCCGGTTATTGCAACTGATAAAATTGTTTTCATGGGAAGCTTGTTTGCAATATCGACAACAACTCCCAGCACAAGAGACAACCATAAAAGCCTAATAAGAAGTTTGTTCCTTTGATGAAGCATTTCCAAGTCCTTCATTTAAACCCCTCCATTTACTTGACATTTTTCACAATATTTCCACAAAATAGTTATCGTCTTAATCGTTATAAACTTAACATGCTATATTAATTTTTAAAAAAGATTCTATAATTTATGAAAAATTCAACTAAAAATTAATTAACAATCGTTATATATATCACATATATTAGCATTGATATTACTTTTATTTGGTGGGGTTAAATATGTTAAATAAAGGTGATTTTCATATTCATAGTAATGCCTCTGATGGTAAATACAACCCCACCGAAATAATTATTTTATCAAAAATAAATCAAATCGATGTGATTTCAATTGCTGATCATAATACAACAGCTGGAATATCAGAGGCAGTTGAAGCAGGTAGAAATTATGGTGTATCAGTAGTCCCTGCTGTTGAACTTTCGACTAAATTTAATTGCGAAAGCGTTCATTTGTTAGGATATTTTAAAAATAATCTTTATCAACATGATACATTCCAGGAAATACTAAAGCTTATTAAATCCCATAGGTTTAAAAAAGTAAGAAAAATACTAAAAAATCATATAGATTTAGAACTTAAGGAAGGCAAGTTATCTGTTCTTGAGGGGATAAATTTATTAAGATGTTTTGGGGCATCAGTTGTTTTAGCCCATCCAATGCGAATATCCAATAAAAACATAGAACAAATATTAAGTCTTCCCTTTGACGGTATTGAAGCCAAATACTCAAATGCTGACTTGAATACATCTCTTTATTTTATAAACCTTGCACTATCAAAATTCTCATTTTATACAGCAGGTTCTGATTTTCATTCAATCAAAAATAAAAATTCAAAACATAGTTTTATTGGAACAGTTTATCTTAATAATAGTGAAATAAAATATTTCTTAAAAAAGTCTGGAGCTATGCTGCTAAACTGAAAGAATTTATCCACACCTTGCAAATCATTTTTTCTCCAAGAATAATTATTATGACAAAATTAAAGGGACAGTTGCTATTTAGATTAGAACTGTCCCTATATTTCATTAGCATTCTTTACTAAATTCAATTTTCACTTTATTTCCCATGCAATTTTCATAATTTCCCTTTTATCTTCATCTGATTTTGCCAAAGCTACCCTCTCTAATAGCTCCTTCTCATGCTGTTCTCTGTTTTTAATAAATACTTCCCTATCGATTTTACCTTCCTCAACTTGCTTTATAAATTCCCTTTCCCTTCTCCAATATTCAACTGCCTCTTCTAAATCATCCTCATAGAAAAATACTTCGCTATCTATAAACCAAAGGGGCTTGTATGTTGACAAACAGGGCAGCGATGATCCTGTAGCCCATATATTAATTTGTCCATCAATAAGTTCTACAACCATGCTTCCTGTTGTTTCACTAGAAATCATGCTTTTTTCATGCATGCAAATATTTTTCATTGAACCATTAAAAATATTTTTTGAATTTAAATTTGTATGATATCTTAAAATATCAAAAAGATCCTCTACTTTAAGTTTCCCCTTCTTTTCCTTTAAAAAATTATAAGTAATATTTCTTCTAAAATCTCCAGATACAATTTTAGCAATCAATTTGTTTTCATATCTTTCTTTAAAATTGAAGTTTCTTCTATTAGTAATTTTATTATAGATAAATCCTTCCTCTGCATCGCTACTTAGCATATCATAATCATCAGTTATACTTAATGAATTAGATATGCTGTCAAAATCCTCTATCTTCTTAAGGGCCCATTTTTTGTCTGCTGTTTCTAATTTATAAGCTGAATTAAAATCGGCTATTATAAAACTATTGTGATACCTTAAATTTTTTGTATATCCACATTTACCCCCCTGACCATAGGTTTTGATAAAATAAATAATATGTTCAACTGCCTCAAGGGCGGTTTTGCTCCTCTCAAGGGCAAGCCTTAGCATATCCATACCTAAAAGTGCAGGTGGACCCTGCCCTTCCTTTGTAAAAACTGCTTCGTTACCTATTACAACACCAAATTCGTTAACTCCCATCTCTGCACCATAAATCCATGAGGGCTTAAATAAAATGCAGTCATAGGTTTCCTCAACCTGTGGAATTTCAATATAGGTGCATTTAACCTTTTCATCCTTACTATGTTTTTTTCTTGGAACCCTTATTATAACATGAGGTTCATCCCTTTCTCTATCGCTATTTTTGCCAAAAATAACAGCTCCATTTTTAGTCCAACTTTTAAGGGCAACTAAAGTATCACACATACAACACCCCACCCTAAAAATAAATTTTAAAAAAGGAGCCAGCAAGCTGGCTCCTTTTATGCATATAATTTAAACTTGTTTACAAGAGCTTTAACCCTTTCTCTTGCAGGTGTTAAATCCATATCCCTATTTTCTATAACCCAATTGATTATATCTGCAATTTCTACCATTTCTTCCTTTCCAAAGCCTCTTGTTGTAACTGCAGGAGTTCCTATTCTTATACCGCTTGTTACAAATGGACTTTCAGGATCAAATGGTATTGTATTCTTGTTAACTGTAATTCCAACTTCATCAAGAAGATGTTCTGCATCTTTACCTGTAATATGCTTATTTCTTAAATCAACAAGCATAAGGTGGTTGTCTGTTCCTCCAGAAACAAGCTTAAATCCTCTTTCCATAAGAGCATTTGCTAAAGTCTTTGCATTTTCTAAAACTTTTCTTTGATATTCTTTAAACTCTTCGCTCATCGCTTCCTTAAAACATACTGCCTTTGCAGCAATAACATGTTCAAGGGGTCCACCTTGTATTCCTGGGAAAATGGTTTTATCTATAAGTTTTGCATATTGTTCCTTACAAAGTATTGCACCACCCCTTGGTCCCCTTAAGGTCTTATGGGTTGTTGTTGTAACAAAATCTGCATATTCAACTGGATTTGGATGTAGACCTGCTGCAACCAATCCTGCAATATGTGCCATATCAACCATCATGTAAGCTCCAACTTCATCACAAATTTCTCTTATTTTCTTAAAGTCTATTATTCTTGGATAAGCGCTGGCACCTGATACAATCATCTTTGGTTTTTCCTGAAGGGCAAGTTTTCTAAGTTCTTCATAGTCTATAAACCCTTCTTCATTTACTCCGTATGCTATAAAATTAAATAGCTTTCCTGAAAAGTTTACAGGGCTTCCATGGGTTAAATGGCCACCATGGGACAAATTCATACCAAGAACCTTATCACCTGGCTCTAAAACTGCCATATAAACCGCCATGTTAGCCTGAGAACCTGAATGGGGCTGAACATTAGCATGTTCTGCACCAAATAATTTTTTCATCCTTTCCCTTGCAAGGTCCTCTATAACATCAACATATTCACATCCCCCATAATATCTTTTTCCTGGATATCCTTCCGCATACTTGTTTGTAAGTTGTGATCCCTGTGCCTCCATAACAGCTCTGCTTGTAAAATTTTCCGAAGCGATAAGCTCTATTTTGTTCTGCTGCCTTTCCATTTCCTTTAATATGTATTCATATACCTCAGGATCCACTTTTTTAACATTTTCAAGGCTCATCACAACACTTCCTTTCGCTAATTTTTGCAATATTTATAATTTTATTATAAATTTAATTATTATAAATATCAATAAAAAATTGCACACTTATACCTATATTGAATAATTTCATTCACACCTTGTAAAAAAAAGAAAAATCTCCCACGTCTAGTAGGAGATTTACTTCATAAACTTTAGTATAACATCGATAAGCTCTTGAATTTCCTTCTCTCCATCGAATTCTTGAGTTGCTGCCTTCATAATACATGATTTTGAATAATTTTCCAAAATCAAACCACCAACTTTGTTAATTGCAGCCCTCACTGCAGCTATTTGAATTAGTATATCAGAGCATTCCTCATTATTTTCAACCATCTTTTGAATTCCCTTTACTTGACCTTCAATTCTTCTTAGCCTTTTGATAATATCTTCCTTAGAGCAGCATTGAACCATTTTATCCCACCTTATCTATAATTTGTAAATTGAAGCTCTATTCCAAAGTCCCTTCCCCTTAGCATTTGAATAATTGACTGCAAATCATCTTTGCTTTTTCCTGATACTCTTATTATATCATCCATTATTTGAGCTTGAACCTTAAGTTTTGTATTTTTGATTTCCTGAACTATTTCCTTTGCCTTTTCCTTTTCTATGCCGTTTTTAATTTTAACAGTTTCCCTTACTGTTCCACCTGTTGCCGCCTCAATCTTCCCTTCATCTAAAAACTTTGGAGACACCCCCCTTTTAACCATCTTAGCCTTCAAAATTTCTAATATGCTCTTTAGCTTAAATTCATCCTGAGCATGAATTTTTATTTCATCCTTGCCGTTAAATTCAACCTCTGCAACTACGCCTTTAAAGTCATATCTTTGTGATATTTCCTTTATAGTTTGGTTAACAGCATTATCTATTTCTTGAAGGTCTGGTTTTGAAACTATATCAAATGAATATGTTCCTGCCATAGTAACCTCCTTATAAAAATTATTCATGACCGATACTCACATATAATAATATACTAAATTTAACATTTTCTCAATTGATTATTACTTATTTTCTCCAAAAACTATATCTTTAATTACCTCACCGGCCATTATAAGACCTACTACCGAAGGCACAAAGGATATGCTTCCTGGGATTTGTCTTCTGTCAGTGCATTTTCTTGTTGCACCAGGGGGGCATACGCATCCTACCTTGCAGGACACAACTTCATCAAGCTTTGGCTTCATCGGTGGCTCCTTTGAATAAACAACCTTCAGTTTTTTAATTCCTCTTTTTCTAAGTTCGGTCCTCATGACCTTAGCTAATGGACACACACTTGTTTTATATATATCCTCAACCTCAAACTTAGTCGGATCAAGCTTATTGCCAGCCCCCATACTGCTTATTATTGGAATATTCATTTCATTGCATTTTACTACAAGCTCTATCTTTGAAGATACTGTATCTATAGCATCAATTACATAATCTATGTCATTAGTTAATAACTTTTCAATGTTATCCTTTGAAACAAATTCTTTTATAGGTAGAACAACAGCCTTAGGGTTTATTTCTTTAACCCTTTCAGCCATCACATCAACTTTTGGTTTTCCAACAGTTTTTGTTGTTGCATGTAGTTGTCTATTTATATTTGTTATACAAACATCATCATCATCTATTAAAATTAATCTTCCAACTCCTGAGCGTGCAAGAGCCTCAACAGCAAAGGATCCAACTCCTCCAACTCCAAATACTGCCACAGTGCTTTTTTTAAGCTTTTCAACTCCTTCTTTTCCTAAAAGAAGTTCTGTTCTTGAAAAAGGTCCTAACATAGTTACCTCCTTACATACAAAAACCCACCATATCGCTGGATGGAATGATTGAACCTGCTCTCAGCAGGTGGGTGCCCTCCCCCATGCTTCTTGTTCCCTACCTTTAGTAGGCCTACATTCCACATGAGGAGCCCGGGCTCCCTTTTCGTAGGTGTTGGCTCAATACATAATCCATCCTGGCGAATACGGCAGGCTCTTTTATTTAATTATTAATATAACACCTTTTGTCGAAAATATCAATAGTAAACCCCTATGTAAATTAAGGGATTATTCTTTTTCAATAACAGTTATACCAAGTTCATCTAACTGCTTTTCATCAACCTCTGATGGAGCATTTGTAAGTGGGCAGGCTGCATTTTGATTCTTTGGGAAGGCTATAACATCTTTAATATTGTCAGTTCCCGTAAGGAACATAACAATCCTATCAAATCCAAAAGCTAATCCTCCATGGGGTGGAGGTCCAAATTTGAAGGCCTCAAGAAGGAAACCAAATTTTTCATAGGCCTTTTCCATCGAAAGTCCTAATGCCTTAAACATCCTCTCTTGAAGTTTTGTATCATGTATTCTAATGCTTCCTCCACCTATTTCTTCTCCATTTAGAACCATGTCGTAGGCCTTTGCCCTAACCTTTTCCGGATTTGTTTCTAATAATTCTATATCCTCATCCATCGGACTTGTAAATGGATGGTGCATTGCAACGTATCTTTCTTCCTCTTCATCGTATTCCAGAAGTGGGAATTCAGTAACCCAAAGGAACTTAAATTCTTTATTATTAGGACCAATTAACTCAAGTTTTCTTCCAAGTTCAAGTCTAAGGGCCCCTAAAGCTGCAAAAACAGTTTTTGGTTTGTCTGCAACAATTAAAAGTAAATCTCCTGTTTCCGCCTGCATCTTGTTTTTAATTGCATTTAATTCTTCTTCTGATAAAAATTTTGCAATAGGAGATTTTATTTCTCCTTCCTTTAAGGCTATCCATGCAAGTCCTTTAGCTCCATAGGTCTTAACAAGTTCTTCAAGTTTATCTATTTCCTTTCTTGAAAATTCTGCGCATCCCTTTGCATTTATTCCCCTTACTGTTCCACCATTTGCTACAGTATCTTTAAATACTTTAAAATTGCTATTTTTTACCTCATCGCTAATGTCAACAAGTTCTAACCCGAATCTTATATCCGGCTTATCCGAACCGTATCTTTCCATTGCCTCTTTATATGTTATCCTTGGGAAAGGAGTTGGAATATCTATATTGAGGATTTCTTTAAACAATCTTTTCATTAGCCTTTCGTTTAAGTCTATTACATCATCAATGTCCACAAAGGACATTTCAATATCTATCTGTGTAAACTCCGGTTGTCTGTTTGCCCTAAGGTCTTCATCCCTAAAGCAGCGAACAATTTGGAAATATCTATCAAACCCTGAAACCATAAGAAGCTGTTTAAAAATCTGTGGTGATTGGGGTAGAGCATAAAATTTTCCCGGGAAATTTCTACTTGGAACTAAATAGTCCCTCGCTCCTTCAGGAGTGCTTTTTGTAAGCATCGGAGTTTCAATCTCTAAAAATCCATTTTCGTCCATAAAATCTCTTACTACCTTAGCTGCTTTATGCCTTATTATTATATTTCTTTGAAGGTCTGGTCTTCTAAGGTCTAAATATCTATATTTTAATCTTATTGCCTCTGAGGCATCTAAGTTTTCCTTAATGTATATTGGTGGCGTCTCTGATTCTGATAATATTCTAAGCTCCTTCCCTTTAACCTCAATCATTCCTGTTGGTAGATTTGGATTTGGAGCTTCCCTTAAAACCACTTCACCAATAACTGCAATAACATATTCACTTCTTAGCTCCTGTGCCTTTATAAAGGCCTCCTTATTTATTTCCTCACCAAATACAACCTGAACAATTCCCGTTCTATCCCTAAGATCGGTAAAAATGAGTCCACCAAGATCCCTTCTTTTTTGCACCCATCCCATTAAAACAACATTTTGTCCAACGTGATTTTCCCTTAGTTCGCCACACATATGGGTCCTTTTTAAGCCCTTTAAAGCCTCAGCCATAATATCCCTCCTAAATCCTTTCTTTAATTACTTCATAAATATCGCTTAAAACTATTTCTTCTTCCTGTCCTGTTTCCATTTCCTTTAATTTAGCCCTATTGTTTTCTATCTCCTCATCTCCAAGAACAATTACATATTTTGCACCGATTTTGTTAGCATACTTCATCTGCGCCTTCAAAGATTTATTCATAAGATCCCTTTCGCAGGAAATACCTTTATTTCTTAATTCATAAACTATCTTTGCAGCCTCATCCTTTGCCTTATCTCCTATCGATGCAACATAAAGACTTATTCCCTTTGGCTTTGGTATTTCAATCCCCTTGGATTCTAATGTTAATATGAGTCTTTCAAGACCAAGTCCAAAGCCAACAGCTGGCATGTCTGGTCCACCTATTTCTTTAATCAAATTATTATATCTTCCCCCACCGCATATCGTAAGATTTTCCTTTATGCTACTTGATATTATTTCAAAAACAGTTTGTGTATAGTAGTCAAGTCCCCTTACTATATGAGGATCTACTTCATAAGGAATCCCAAGAAGTTCAAGCTCATGCTTTAATCCCTCAAAATGATTTTTGCAATTATCGCATACATAGTCAGTAATTATCGGTGCTTCCTTTACAATCCTTTGGCATGTTTTTTCCTTGCAATCAAGTATTCTCAATGGATTTCTTTCATATCTATCTTTGCACACATCACAAAGTTCATCAAAATTATCCTTAAGATAATTTTTTAACGCCTCGTTGTAGTTCTTTCTGCACTCAGGACATCCTATATTGTTTATGTTTACCTTTAAATTATCTAGCCCAAGTCTTTTTAAGAAGGTCATAGCAAGGGAAATAACCTCAGCATCTGCCGATGGTGATGGTGAGCCGAACATTTCTATTCCAAATTGGTGGTGTTCCCTTAGCCTTCCTGCCTGAACGTTTTCATATCTAAATACGGGTGTTATGTAATAAAGTTTAGTAGGCTGAGTATCAAATTGAAGGCCATGTTCTATAAAAGCTCTAACGGCTGGGGCTGTTCCTTCTGGCTTTAGGGTTATACTTCTTCCAGCCTTATCGTTGAAGGTATACATTTCCTTTTGAACTATATCGGTAGTTTCCCCAACACCTCTTAATATTAGTTCTGTATGTTCAAAGGTTGGTGTTCTTATTTCCGAATATCCAAACTCAGCACAAATTTTTCTAACTTCACCTTCGATATAATGCCATTTATATGACTCCTTTGGCAATACATCCTTAGTCCCCTTTGGAGCTTGTGTTAGCATCTTTTAACCTCCTTTAAATTAAAATTTAAATAAATAAAAACCGCCCCTTAAAAAGGGACGGATAATTCCGCGGTGCCACCCTAATTGGCATAAAACCCACTTGACTTGATAACGCATCAGCGTCCCACCCTACTCATTTCAGGCGGAAGCTCCAGGGTGTCCTTCACCCTCCTTAACCGTGAAGATGCTCTCAATCGCGGCATCCCCTCCCTGTTCGGTGTTTGAAGGCTACTCCTCCCCTTCACAGCCTTTTGATATAAATTTTTTATTAATTATATTATCAATAAGTTTAACAAATGTCAATCAACATTTTTATTTTTTCATCTATTTGTTCATCTATTCTTAAGATATATTCTTTTACATCTTTAAGATTTGCAACCCTTTCTATCCTTCCTGATTCCCCATAAACAATTTTAGTTACAGCATCAGCACCTAAGGCTATAACAGTTGTAGATTCTGCTATCATTTGAATATTGTATATGCATTCCTTACCCCTAAAGCTATACCCCACATTCTCAAGGGGGCTAACCATATTCTTTTGCCTATACATATAATAGGGATGCATTCCTATACTTTTAACATAATCTGTTGCAATATCATACATTCTGCTTGCTAAATCCTTATCCCCTTTAAACATCCTTTCATTTAAAAGGCTTGCCCTTTTTACTGCCATAGTATGAATTGTAATGCTATCAGGCATTAAGAGTAAAATCTTTTCCATCGTCCTTTTAATGTGTTCTTCCTTTTCTCCTGGTAGTCCTATTATGATATCCATATTTATATTATTAAAGCCCACTTCCCTTGATAAATAAAATTTCTCAATTACATCCTCAACCGTATGCCTTCGGCCAATTAAATCTAGCGTTTCTTGATTCATGGTCTGAGGATTTATGCTGATCCTTGTAATTCCATTTTCCTTTAATATCATTAATTTTTCCCTATTTAAAGAATCAGGCCTTCCGGCCTCTACAGTAAATTCCCTTAATTTTTTAACGTCGATAAGATCCTTTACACATGAAAAAAGCTCGTCTAACTCTTTTTCATTTAAAGAAGTTGGTGTCCCCCCACCAACATAAAGGGTATCAATTGTAATACCCCTATCCTTTAAAAAATTTATAACCGAATAGATTTCCTTTTTTAATGCAATTAAATAATCCTCAACAAGGTTATTTCCTTTATATGGATTTGAAGTAAAAGAGCAATAGGCACACCTTGTTGGACAAAAGGGAATGCCTATATAAAGGGCAACTGAATTTATAGGCTGATCTAAAAACGGCGCCTCATTTTTAGCAACTTCCAGTAATAAATCTATCTTTTCCTTAGAAACTAAATATTTTTCTTTTAAAATTTCTCTTATACTTTCTTCATTAAGGCCCCTTTTAAAGGCATCATGAACTATTTTGGTAGGCCTTATACCAACAAGTATTCCCCATGGCATTTTAACTCCAGTTTCATTTTGCAAAAGCTTTAAAAGGGTATACTTTACTCCATTTTTTACTTCTTTTTCATCATTAGAGTTCAAATTCAACGATTCTAAAATTCCATTTAAACTAGCTGTAACCTTGTTGTTGTCCCTGTCATAAATAATTTCAAGCTCATATCCATCATCCATAAACTTTATTTCATCCTTAGGATAAAACAAAGATGCTATTTGAAAAACTTCATATCTATAATCATGTCCTTTTAATCCAATCTTCACAATACTCTCCCCTATATATCCTTTTGCGTTCTATCCTTTAAGAGCTTAACCTCCTCCAAACTAATATTAAGCTCCCTTGCAATTTCGCTGTCCTTAAGTCCACTACTTATAATATCCATATAAGTATCATAGTCCAAATCATTTAATGGATTTTCATAGTCAAAGGATCTAGACTTATATTTCCTTTTTTTCATAAAAAATCCCCCTTTTGGCATACTTCATATTTTAGTATGCCCTAAGAATGGTTATTCATTCAAAAAGGGGTTAAACTTCTTTTCTTTTTCAATTGTAGTAGATGGACCATGTCCAGGAAAAACCTTTGTTTCATCATCTAATATTAATAGTTTGTTTTTTATTGAATTTATCAAAGTTTCAAAGGATCCCTTAGGGAAATCCGTCCTGCCTATTGAACCCTGAAAAAGTGTATCTCCTGATAATAGTATATTCCCTATCTTAAAGCACAAGCCTCCCGGAGTATGTCCTGGCGTCTCAATAACTTCAATTTTTAAACTACCAACGTCAATTATATCTCCTTCCCTTAAATATCCGTCAGGCAGAAAGGGTTTTATATTTCTAAAAATAGGAATTAACTCCTGAGTCCCACCATTTACTAAATACTCATCCTCCTTGCCCATTAAAACTTTAGCACCGCTTTTTGTTTTAATCCTTTCAACTCCAGCAATATGGTCACCATGACCATGGGTTAATAATATATACTCAATTTTTAAGCCTAATTCCTCACATCTTTTTAAAACTTTATCAGGAGTTCCACCCGGATCAACTAATGCACATTCTTTAGTCTTTTCATCTCCAATTAAGTAACAATTAGTTTGAAAATAGCCTAATTGGAACACCTCAAAAATCATATCCTCACCTCAAAAGTTTTTCTTGCTGTCCAAAAGCAAAGTAACAGGCCCATCGTTTACAAGCTCAACATCCATATAAGCTTGGAACTTTCCTGTTTGAACATTTTCGACATATTTTTTGCATTCTTCAACAAATTCATTATAAATCTTTTCCGCATGTTCAGGTTTTGCCGCCATCATATAATTAGGCCTTCTTCCCTTTCTGCAGTCTCCGTATAAAGTAAATTGTGAAACCACCAAAAGGGAACCCTTAACATCTATAAGGGATAAATTCATTTTTCCATCAGAATCATCGAAGATTCTTAAGTTGCATATCTTATCTGCTAGATATTTTATATCTTCAGAATTATCGCTATCTTCAACACCAAGCAAAACTAAGATGCCATTATCTATTTTTCCTGTAAGCTCACCATCAGCTACAACCTGTGCCCTTTTTACCCTTTGAACAACAGCTCTCATAGTCTCACTCCTAACTTAGATTTCTATAAACGTCTATAATACCATTTAATTTTCTTAGATCCTTTATTAATTTTTCTATTTGTTCAACGCTTGTGACTTCAATCGTTAAGTTTATTAGTGCTAAATGATTTCTTGTTGTTCTTGCATTTATTGCCTTAACTGAAAGTTTTGAATTAGTTAAAGTTGTTGAAATATCAGCAATAAGTCCATGTCTATCGTTAGCTTCAATTGAAATTTCCGCAAAGAATTTTGCATTATGCTCACCTGTCCAGCTTGCATCAATAACTCTATCCGGTTCTGCTTCTGCAAGATGCTTAAAGTTGCTACAATCTTTTCTATGGATGGATACTCCTCTCCCTCTTGTTATAAAACCAATTATCTCATCGCCCGGAACTGGATTACAGCATTTTGCAAACCTAACAAATAAATCCTTTTCCCCTTCTATTATAACTCCAGGTTTTTTGATTTCTCCCTTTCTTGGCTTTTTTTCCGCCTTATCCTCAGTGATGATTTCCTTTTGTGGCAATACTTCTTCCTTTTTAATCTCTTCCTTTAGCTTGCTTATAACCTGATGGGCAGTTAAAGCACCACTTCCTATCGCTGAATAAAGATCTTCAATATTAGAAAAATTGAATTTTCTTATAACTGGTTCTATATACTCTGTCTTCAATACCTCATTTAAATTTAAGCCCTGCCTTTTTATTTCCTTTTCAAAGGTTTCCCTTCCCTTTTCTATATTTTCCTCTTTAAAGGTTCTTTTAAACCATTGCCTTATTTTATTTTTAGCCTGTGAGCTTTTTGCAATATTAAGCCAATCTCTGCTCGGCCCCTTAGAATTGGCCGATGTTATTATTTCAACTATATCCCCTGTCTTTAGTTTATAATCAAGGGGAACCATCCTTCCATTTACCTTTGCTCCAACGCATTTGTTTCCAACATCGGTATGAATCCTATAGGCAAAGTCTATAGGCGTAGAATCAACAGGAAGATCAATAACAGCACCCTTTGGAGTAAATACAAACACTTCATCGGAGAAAAGATCTATTTTAACAGTTTCCATGAACTCCGTTGCATCCTTTGCTTCCTTTTGAAGCTCAAGGATTTGTCTTAACCAATGAAGTTTTTCATCTATATCCAGCTCTTTATTGTTAATCCCTTCTTTATATTTCCAATGGGCGGCAATACCGTATTCAGCAGTCCTATGCATCTCCCATGTTCTTATCTGAATTTCAAAGGGCTGTCCATTAGGCCCAATTACCGTAGAGTGAAGGGATTGATACATATTAGGCTTGGGCATCGCTATATAATCCTTAAACCTTCCAGGAATAGGCTTCCACAGAGTATGGACAATACCAAGGGCTGCATAACAATCCTTAACCGTATCAACAATTACCCTTACAGCCAATAGGTCAAATATTTGATCAAAGGTTTTATTCTTATAATGCATTTTTCTATAAATGCTGTAAAAATGCTTAGGCCTTCCATCTATGTCTGCCTTAATACCTGCCTGTTCTAATTTTTCCTGAAGCATATTTTTGATCTCATTTATCTCCTTTTCCCTTTCAGCCCTTTTCTTTTGAACTTTAGAAACTAACTCATAATATTCATCTGGATGCAGGTATCTTAATGATAAATCCTCAAGTTCCCACTTGATTTTAGAAATACCAAGCCTATGGGCTAAAGGTGCATAGATATCCAAAGTCTCCTCAGCCTTAGCCTTTTGCTTTTCAGGAGGAAGATATTTTAAAGTCCTCATATTATGGAGCCTATCTGCAAGCTTTATTAAAATTACTCTAATATCCTTTGCCATTGCAATCAAAACTTTTCTTATATTCTCAGCCTGCTGTTCTTCCTTTGATTTATATTCTATTTTCCCAAGTTTTGTTACACCATCCACAAGGTCCGCAATGCTTTCATTAAATTCCCTTTTTACGTCCTCATAGCTCAAATGGGTATCTTCAACAACATCGTGTAAGAGGGCAGCACAAATAGCGTCAGTATCAAGACCCATTTCAACAAGAATAATCGCAACTTCAACAGGATGAAGTATATATGGATCCCCTGACTCCCTTAATTGGCCTTCATGAGCCTTTTCCGCCACATTATATGCCTTTTTAATCATTTCAATATCAACGTCTAAATTATTCTCCTTAATCTTTTCTAATAACCTTTGTAGCATAATTAGCCCTCTTCCCCATTGTAAAATTTATGGCTGGTCAAAAACCAGCCATGTTTTTAATATATTATATATTAATTATCATCATTTTGCAAATTTTTTCGACATTTTAAAATTCATATTGAACTAATGAAAATACATCATATCCTTCAAGCTTTTTCCTTCCATTAAGTCCAGTAAGTTCAAGAACAAATCCCATAGAAGCAACAACCCCACCAAGCTCCTCTACAAGCTTTGCAACAGCTGAAATTGTTCCTCCAGTTGCAAGAAGGTCATCCACTATTAGAACCCTTTGTCCTGGCTCTATAGCATCCTTATGAATTTCTAATGCATCATTGCCATATTCTAATGAATATTCGTATTTTAAAGTATCAGCTGGGAGCTTTCCAGGCTTTCTTACTGGAACAAAACCAACACCTAAAGCATAGGCAACAGGTGCCCCAAGAACAAATCCCCTTGCTTCAGGACCAACAACCAAATCGATTTCCTTATCCTTAACTATTTCAACTATTTTATCTATAACATCCTTAAATGCCTCTCCATCCTTAAGAACAGTAGTAATATCCTTAAAGCTTATCCCCTTCTTTGGAAAATCCTCTATTATTCTTATTCTTTCCTTTAAATCCATTTTTATACCTCCCTGATTTTATTTTCTAACAAATTGATTATTTTATTAAAATTATCCTTCAAATCATCAGCAATTGTCAAAAATTCGGTGCTGTTAGGAAGAATTTTTATCTTATCATCCTTTGTAAATATTCTAATTGCCCCTATTTTTTTTAAATAAACTATCATCCTGTAAAGCAAAAATATATTTATATCAAATTTACATGCTATATCATCTAAACTACCAACAACTTCATTATACATCAAATCTTCAAGAAACTTAATAGCCTTTTTATCGTCAAATGTTATCATGTCTTTAAGATTTTTTAATCTACTAATAAACTTTTCATTTAAAAAATGATAAACCGTAACGTCTAAGCTATCTAAATACAAATAATCATCTACATTTATTAGATAATCATAGATAAGAACCTCATTATTTTTAAAATCAATTTCCTTAATTTTAGAAAGAAATATAAATTGGGGTTCAAATCCAAAATTTTTGTAAAGGTTAAAATCCATAACCTGTCTAAATTCATCAACCTCTTCTATCGAATTATAATCATTTAACAATATTATTCCTCTTTTAAAATAAACAAACTCCTTTAAAAAATTCACATCATAGTTTAAATAATTTATATTTTTTGTTTCAATAAAAGGAAAGTTGCTAAACTTTAGGACTTCTTTAATATTTCTAAAATAATTTTCCTTAAGCTTACTTCCACTATAATCTATAGAAGGCTTAATATCTTTTATATTAAGCTGAACATTTCTTGTATTATTCCATTCGTTTATATTCAGATTAAAGGCTATATCAATATATTCCCAATCTCTATCCATAAATTCCACATTATTTATAAAATCAACACAATCTAATGTTTTTGAGTCTTTTTCAATGAGCATTTTAATATACTGTCCTTGATTGCCTATCCTTCTTTTAGATAAAACCCTTGCATTCATAAGGCAAAATATTGGCTGATTATTGCCCATCCCAAAAGGCTCTAGCATATTTAAAAGTTCGCATGTTTCTATGCTCAAATCATCAGAATCAAGTTCTAAGTCTATGTCTATCCTTTCTGCAAAGTATTCACAATCTATTTTTTTGGCAAGTTCATTGAGCCTTTTTCTAAAATCATCAAGCTTTGACCTTTCAATTGTAAGTCCTGCTGCAAGCTCATGCCCACCGTATTTAACAAGAAGATCCTTACATTCTACTAAATTATCATAAAGATTAAATCCCCTTATACTTCTTCCTGAACCCCTTAATGTTTCTCCTTCTTCATAAAACAATATGGTTGGCCTATTGAATCTTTCCACTATCCTTGATGCAACAATTCCAATTACACCAACATGCCAGTTAGGTGATGATAAAACTATTACTCTGTCCCTTTTAAGGTCTATCTCACTTTGAATCTTTTCTATGCATTCGTCTAAAATCTCCTGTTCAATTTGCTGCCTTTTTTTATTTTCTTGATCAAGATATTTTGCAATCTGCATTGCCTTTTCAATATCATTTGTAATAAAAAGCTCCACAGCAATTTTAGCATCGCTTAATCTTCCTGCAGCATTTAGCCTTGGTGCAATTTGAAAGGCCACATTATAGGTTGAAATCTTGTCCTTAATTCCTGCAATCTGCTTTATTGCATTTATTCCAGCCTTATCGCTAGTTAGTATTTTATCAAGGCCGTATTTTACAATAATTCTATTTTCATCTGTAATATCAACAATATCAGCTATTGTTCCAATAGCAACTAGATCTAAAAATTCCTCGTATCCCTGAAGATCATAAAATTTAAATAAAGCCTGAACAAGTTTAAAGGCTACACCACATCCAGCAAGCCCCTTAAAGGGGTATTGGCAGTCATGCCTTTTAGGATTTATTGCTATTGTATTTGGAATCCTTTCTTTACATTCATGATGATCAGTAATTATTATATCCAATCCTTTTTCCTTTGCATATTCAACTTCTTCAATAGCGCTTATTCCACAGTCAACTGTTATAACAAGATCCACATCAAGAGAACTTATATGATCAATCGCCTCTCTATTAATACCGTATCCTTCGTTAACTCTGTCGGGAATATAGAAACTAACATCTACCCCTAATTTATTAAATGCCCTATAAAGAATTGCTGTGCTTGTGATACCATCAACATCATAGTCTCCATAAATATATATCTTTTCCCTTTTCTTAATAGCTTCATCGATTCTTTCTATTGCCCTGTCCATGTCCTTTAAAAGAAAAGGATCGTATAGCAACCTAAGATCAGGATTCAAAAAAATGTCTGCCTGCTCCTTTGAACTTATACCTCTTGAAATAAGTAAACTATTTATAACTTTGTTTTCATGAACAATTAAATCAAAGTTTTTCTCTTTAACATCCCATCGTTTCATACTTTTCTCCTCGACAGACACAAAAAATTAGGAAACAAAGATATTATATATAAAGTAAAGGCATTTTGCAATAAAAAGGTTTTTATATACTATTATCTAAAATTTCTTATAATCGTCCTAGATTTAAAATCAAAACTCCTGTTTTCATATACAACAAAATCTACAATTGATCCTATATCATCTAAGCACTAGCATAAGATTTAGTTATTCTATTTAATAAAAGAGGGTTCTATAATAAATGTTGGGGTGGTAAATAACCTCAACATTTATTCTTTAAATACAAAAAAGCACTTTATTCAGATGCCAGCTTTGCTAAAATATAATTAAACACCACAACAACTTTAGAAAGGAGGCATCTGATAAAGTGCTCAAGATAAATTTTATCAATAATTTGCTTAATTTAAAAGATGTTTTTGTAAAAAATATTATCAATAACGATGATTACATTGAAATTTATGTTGAAACTAAAAAGAAACCTCATCTTTGCCCTAATTGTGGCTCTACTACTTCTAAAGTCCATGACTACAGAACCCAAAAAATTAAAGACGTTCCTATTCAGAACAAGAAAACTTTCATTATCCTTAAAAAACGTAGATATGTTTGTAAAAATTGCGGTAAACGTTTCTTTGAAAATTTAGATTTTCTCCCTAAATATCATAGAATTACTAATAGGCTTGCTGCTTACATAATTAACGAACTTTCTTATATGAACAATATGTCTTTCGTTGCTTCTAAAGCTAATGTTTCTTCCCATACTGTTAAACGCATTTTTGATATGGTTAGCTATCCAACCCCTGATTATTTACCTGAAGTTATTTCTATCGATGAATTCAAAGGTAATTCCGGTAACTCTGATTACCATTGTATTATTGTTGATCCTATCAATCATAAAGTTATTGACATTATCAAAGATAGAAAGCTTCATGTTCTTTGTAGCTATTTTAAAAAAATTAAAAACAGAGACAAAGTTAAATATGTAATCATCGATATGTGGAAGCCTTATGTTGAAATTGTTAAAACCTTCTTTAAAAATGCTACTATCATCATAGATAAATTTCACTTTATGCGCTACAATACTTGGGCTATTGAAGGTGTTAGAAAGCGTATCCAAAAGAATATGGACCCTAAACTTAGACGCTACTACAAAAGAAGTAGAAAATTAATCCTTGCTAAATATGAATCTTTAGACGAGGAATCTAAAAGAGAACTTGATATTATGCTTCTCTATAACGATGAATTAAGGCAAGCTCACTTTTTAAAGGAACGTTTTTACAAGATCTCTAAAGCTAAGTCTTCTTCTGAAGCAAGGAAGCTTTTAAAAGAATGGATTGATTTAGCTAGAAGAAGCGGAATTAAAGAATATATTTCTTGTGCTAATACTTTAGGCAGATGGTTCAAGGAAATAGTTAATTCCTTTGATGTTCCATATACAAATGGATGTATTGAAGGCTTTAACAACAAGATTAAGGTAATTAAAAGAAATGCCTTCGGATTTAGAAACTTTGAAAGGTTTAGAAATCGAATTCTCCACTGTTGCAGGTAATTTTGTTTAAAAGCTTAAACATGCAACAACCATCTATTTCTGATATAAAAAATTGAGAAATTAATTTAATATAATTACAACAAAAAATTTTAAGAAGAAAACCTTAGTCGACCTAAGTCTCCCAAGGTTTTCTTCTTAAAGAAATCCTAAACTATACACAAAAAATACACAATTCGTTAAACTGCTTCAAAACGCTAACCTTAGCTTGGTCTTTTTGTCATGCCCAATTTTAATAATTTTTCTTAACATAATCTCAATCTCGCAAAAATGCCCTAAAAATTAGCAAGGGCGGGCATCTGAATATTTTGCCCACCCCAACTATTGACATAGAGCCAAAAAGAGAATCTACAAATGATAGATTCTCCTTACTAAAAAACGTTATATTTTAAAAATAAAATTAAAAAGACTCCTTAAAAAAATCTAATGCATATTGAACATACATAGCTGATCCTATTTCTAATGCTTTTTCATTAATATTGAATCTTTCATTATGATAGGGATTATATAATCCTAGCATTACCTTCTTTGCGTCCAACCAAAAAATATACTTCAGGTATTATTGATGTAAACTCAGAAAATCATCAGAAATAGTTAGTCTATCTATTTTGCAAATACATTCATTACCAAAAAGCTTTTTAGCTAATTCTTCAGCCCGTTTTGAGCATATTTTGTTATTTATTAAAGGAGAAGTTCCATAATTATATTCAATTTCTGCTCTTGCTCTAAACGCCCAAGCAGTATTTTTAGCCATTCTTTCAATTATAATTGGCAAGTCTTTTCTTATATTAGAGTTAAAACACCTTGTCGTTCCTTCAATTATAGATTCACTAGATATTATATTAAAACCCATGCCTGATTCTATCATACCTACACTTATTACTATGGGATTTAATGGATTCATTTCTCTGCTCACAATTGATTGTAAATTCATTATAATTGCAACAGATATTAATATAGCATCTATTCCTTCATAAGTAGCAGATCCATGTGCTGTTTTTCCTAGTATTTTTGTTTTGAAATAGTCTGCTGATGCCATTATTGATCCTTCTCGTATAGATAATTTACCAGTATTCAAACTATTCCATAAATGAATTCCAATTTTTCATCTATTTTCAGTGCATCCATATCAGCTCTTAACGCTATAGTTGGACCCCCATTTTTCCATATATCCACGCTGCAATCCCTGTTTTAGCTAAGGAAATAATCGGCTGCCCTTCTTCTATTGTTACTGATAGATTCCCTGCTTATAATATCCCTACTAAAACTATCTTCCTTAATTCTAAACACATTAAAGTTTCTTCTTTTAATGATGATATTTCTAATAATGTTATTGAGGCCTTTAATGATACTTTTAAAGATTGGTATAAGAGAAAAAGAGGTTTTAAGTCTTTTGATAGCACTAATGCTTTTATATCTATGTTTATTTTTCACTTCAATTTCTTAAGGCCTCATTATTCTCTTAATAATCTCTCTCCTGCTGAAGTTGCAGGAATATCTTACAACGATTTAGATAAACGTAATTGGTTGCTCTCTGTTTTTGTTTAATTTTTTAATCTTTATACTTCTATTGAACACCTGCAAATTATACATATTTGGAGGTGCCTTTAGCATGCCCTTTTTTAGAGCTGTTTGTCTTTTTTGTTGTTCTTTTTTTATAAACTCATGTAATTTTTAATAATTATACGATTTTTAAAGCTTTAGTTTCATTTTTACTTTACACTATCATTATTCTTGTATTATATAACAATTATAATAAATTTTATTTATATTTCCAAATAGTCCCGAACCAAAGTTAACAAATTTTAATATATTACAGGCAAAGTAGAACCTCCAACTGGCATTAATAAAACCTTGGAATCATATCCAAGTTCTTGATAAGCTTTTTCTAAGGCTTCTTGCACATCATTAAAAGGTTCCATAAAAATACTTCTTACAAAATCATCAGGAAGCTCCGATACTAAAAAAATTTTAGCATTTTGTAATACCATTGCTATTGCTGCTGCTTTATGTCCTCCAAGAGTAAAGTTTTTCTTTATTCTTTCTATAAGCTCTTCAGGTTTAGAAGCTTCTAAAATCCATTCCTCAAATACCTTTTCTCCCAATCCTTCTTTACATGATGCAACAAGTATTATTATTCCTCCCTTCTTTACTGCATTTTTGGCATTATCAAGGGCCTTTTGTGCCTGATATAAATTTAAATCTTTTGGATATCCTCCTGCTGATGTTATAACTATGTCAGCTTTTTCTTTAATTTTTACCTTATAAAATCTATCCAAAAACTTACATCCTTCTCTATGAGCATCTATATAATGTCCTGCAACTGCTTTAATTATTCCTTTTTTTTCATTCAATACTACATTTAATATAAAATCAATATTTATAAAATTTCCAATTTCATCTATATCCTCTCTTACCGGATTCATATCAAGAATTCCTGCCATAGCTTTTTCTTCAATCATTCTACTATGATTAGCTTGAATAGCTCTTCTAGTTGAAACACCAGGCATTATTGCCTTTGCGCCACCACTATATCCTGCAAAATAATGATACTCTATGTTACCTAAGCAGATGCGTCTATCAGCTTCAACAACAGGTCTAAAAATTTCTACAGGGGTCCCATTTTTAGTATTACCGAGATAAACGTAATCCTTTGGATTACTGTCTATGCAATTTATCCTATTATATATTTCTTCTCCAACGATATATTTTTTCTCATCTTCAGTATGAAATCTATGACTTCCTAATGCAAAAACAATAGTAATATCCTGGTCTTTAACCCCAGCTTTATACAACTCATCTAAAACTAATGGAAGAACTAATTTACTTGGCATCGGTCTTGTTATATCACTTGTAATAATAACTATCTTTTCCCCTGGTTTCACAATATCTCTAAGCCTTTTTGAATTAATTGGATTCTCAATAGCCCTTTTAACTTCATCTATTCCAGTTAGTTCAACATTCACTTTATTTGGTAAAAGCTCACCTAAAAAATTTTCATTTTTGATTCTTATTCCTACACTAGTTTTACCAAATCCTAAAATACATTCTCTATATTCCATATAACCACCTCTTAAAACTAAATTAATTAGACAGTGAACTCTTTATGTTCACTGTCTAAAATGATATATTATGCTTCGATTTCTGATATTTTAATAGGTCTCTTTTCTTCAAAAGATTTTTTAGCCGCAAGTCCAATGAGCACAGGCTTCAGACCATCTATTCCCGTTACTGGAGGTTCTATATCTTTTTCTATGGCTTCAAAGAAATCTTTAAGTTCTTCAACAAAAGAATCCTTATATCTTTCCAAGAAGAAATATTTTGGTTTTTCACTTATTACTCCTTCTTCACAACTTAAAACTGCAGATGAATCTGTATCGTTTGAAACCGTTATAGACCCTTTAGAACCAAAAACTTCTACGCGTTGATCATAACCATAAACAGCTTTTCGACTATTATCAATAACTGCAAAAGCACCATTTTTTAATTTAAGACTGATGACCGCAGTATCAACATCTCCTGCTTCTCCAATTGCAGGATCGACCAATACTCCTGCATAAACAAATACCTCTTCAACTTCACTTCCAGACAGATACCTAACCATATCAAAGTCATGAATAGTCATATCAAGGAACATTCCTCCTGATACTTTTACATAATCTATTGGAGGTGCTTGTGGATCCCTTGATGTAACTTTTATTATATGTGGAAGACCAATCTTACCTCTTCTTACCATTTCATAAACTTTTCTAAAGTTATGATCAAATCTTCTATTAAAGCCTACTTGAAATTTAACCCCTGCTTTTTCTATAGCTTCAAGAGCTTCTTTTATTCTATTTACATCAAAATCTATAGGTTTTTCACAAAAAATATGTTTCCCTGCTTTAGCAGCTTCTATAGTAAATTGTGCATGAGTATTAGTAGAGGAACAAATAAGAACTGCATCAATTTCGGGATCATTAATAATATCCCTATGATCACTATAAACATTAACTATACCTATACTTCTAGCCCAATCCATTATTTTATCAGCGTAAACATCAGCAATAGCCTTAATCTCAACATTTTTAAAATTATTTACAATATTTTCAGCATGAAGCTTACCTATTCTTCCAGCTCCGATGATACCAACTTTTATTTTTTTCATGTTTTCACCCCCATTATAGTCCTGTTTTTTCCTTTATAAATTTTCTTGCCTTTAACGCATATTCAAATGGATTAGCCTTTGCAGGATCTTGTTCAGCTTCAACGATTAACCATCCTTCATAATTATTTTCGTCAAGAATCTTAAATATCGGTTCAAAGTCGATCATTCCATCACCTGGGACAGTAAATACCCCCTCCTTCACAGCCTTAAGAAAACTTAATTTCTCTTTCTTAACTTTTTCGAGAACATCCTTCCTAACGTCTTTCAAATGAACATGTTTTATTCTATTTATATATTTCCTTAAAACCTTTTCCGGATCTTCTCCTGAAAAAGTTAAATGACCAGTATCAAATAAAAGATATACTGCTTCAGGATCAGTCATCTCCATTAATCTATCAATTTCTTCCTCTGTTTGAATTCCAGTGCCCATATGATGATGATAAACAACTTTCATTCCTTTCTCTAATGCTAGTTTTCCAAGGTAATTTAAACCTTTTGATAAGGTTTCCCATTCTTCATCTGTAAAAATAGGCTTCGCATCAAATATTGGCATATCCATTTTCCCTTGTATACTATGGCCTTGTTCTGAAACTACAATAACCTTTGCTCCCATTTCATATAGGAAATCTCTATGTTTTATAAAAGCATTTACAGTTTCTTCAAGTGGTCTTGTTGTTAAAAAAGCACTAAACCAAGCACTAGCTATCTTTATGTTTCTAAGCTCTAATGCCTTTTTTAATATATTTGGATCCTTTGGATATTTATTGCCAACTTCACTGCCTTCAAAACCTGCAAGAGCCATTTCGCTTATACATTGTTCAAATGTATTTTCTGCTCCTAATTCCGGCATATCATCATTTGTCCATGCTATGGGAGCAATTCCAAGTTTTACTTTTTCTTTGCTTAGCATATTTTTATCCCCCTTAGTTAAATTAAAATTTTCTTGCTTTTTCAATCTCTTCTTTCATTTTTTTACATGCTTCAATAACACTCTCTCTTTCAGCAACTTCTGGAACGCCAACTCTCCACCACGATTCATATCCACAGGTCATAGTTTTAGGAAGAACCTTAATATCTACTAGAGTTGATACATTATCATGTTTTATGCTTTCAAGTGCCTTCTTTAGCTCTTCAATTGTCTTTACAGTATAAGTTTTAGCTCCATATGCTCTTGCATTTGCCGCAAAATCAATAGGAATATATTCTCCCGTCAAATCTCCTGTTTCCTTGTCTCTATATCTAAATTCAGTTCCATAAGTTGGAATACCTTGTGAGTTTTGTAGATTTCTTATACATTGAAAACCACTATTATCGAAAAGCAATATGTTTATTTTTAATCCTTCCTGGATACTTGTTACAAGTTCTGAATGTAGCATTAGGTAACTTCCATCTCCAACTAATGCATAAACCTCTTTATCTGGCTCTGCCATTTTAACTCCTAAAGCTCCTGTCACCTCATAACCCATACATGAAAAACCATATTCCATATGATAAGTTCTTTGTTTTGAAGCTCTCCAAAGTCTTTGCAAATCTCCTGGAAGACTCCCTGAAGCTCCTACTATTATTGCTTCTTCTCCAATAGTTTTATTAATTTCACCAAGAACTCTTGTCTGGGATAATCCTTCTTCAAGTTCTATTGAATATAATCTATCTACTTCTTTATTCCATTCATCTTTAGCCTCTTTTATTTCATTTTTATATTCAGATCTATATCCAATTCTTACCAACTCTTCATATAAAATTTTTAAAGTTTCTCTCGCATCAGCAATTATATATTTAGCATTTAGTTTTATTGCATCAAAACCGTTTACATTTATTGACAAAAATTCTACCGTTGGATTTTGGAAGGCCCACTTTGATGTTGTTGTAAAATCAGAAAATCTTGTTCCAATACCAATCACTAAATCTGCTTCCTTGGCAATCTTATTAGCAGCTAAAGTTCCAGTAACACCTATTCCTCCAAGATTTAATGGATGATTCCATTCAATTTCTCCTTTACCAGCTTGCGTTTCTGCAATTGGAATATTAAATCTTTCGGCAAACTTTCTTAATTCATTAGCAGCTTCAGAATATCGAACTCCTCCTCCACATATTATCAAAGGATTTTTTTTACTTTTAATAAGTTTTACAGCCCTTTCTATTTCTCCTTTTGTTGGCAATCTTCTTTCAATATGGTGCACTCTTTTATCAAAAAATTCCACGGGATAATCATATGCCTCTGCTTGCACATCTTGAGGAAGACAAATAGTTACTGTTCCAGTTTCAGCCGGATCAGTTAATACCTTCATAGCATTTAGCATCGCACTCATAAGCTGTTCTGGTCTTTCTATTCTATCCCAATACTTTGAAACAGGTCTAAAGGCATCGTTTGCTGTAATTGAAATGCTTGCTGGGTTTTCAAGTTGTTGCAGAACAGGATCTGGCTGTCTACAAGCAAATGTATCTCCTGGAAATAAAAGTAGTGGAATTCTATTAACTGTTGCAGTAGCAGCTGCAGTAACCATATTAAGAGCTCCAGGCCCTATAGAAGATGTGCAAGCTATTATTTCTCTTCTATTCTTTTGCTTTGCATAAGCAATTGCTGCATGTGCCATTCCTTGTTCATTTTTACCTTGATAAAATACTAAATCACCTTTATACTCTTCTAATGCTTGTCCAATTCCAAGGACACAGCCGTGACCAAATATACCAAAAATTCCTTTTACAAATTTATTCTCTTTTCCATCAAATTCTACATACTGATTATCAAGAAATCTAACCAGTGCCTGCGCAGTTGTCAGTCTAACAGTTTTCATTTTTATCCCCCCAATAATTATTTATTAGGCCATATCTTAGCATCTTTATCCATCACCCACAAATGTTCAGGTTCAAATATAGGGGTTATATATGGATTATCTTCTAGATGCCTTATAACCCATATATAATACATAGCATATCCAGGAGCAGCGGTTTGTGGGTGTGAAAGATTGTTCAGTATTTTTACAGCATCATTATTTTTAACCTTATATACCTCTTCACCTAATTGACAAAAACCATATCCATTTTCTGGATAAAACTTATAGAAGTATATCTCAGGTTGTGGGTGAAAGTGAGGAGGATAACTCGACCATTTACCTGGAAAATCAATTACTTCACCAAGAACTAAATTTGAATATTTAGCATTAGAATAGTCAAAAACCGTCCTTACAATTCTCGTTGAAGTTTCATTCATTGTTCCCTTACCTCGTTCTTCACTAATACATTCTTTATCTCTATAAAGTTTTGCTTCAAAATCACGTTCATTTATTGTTTTAATTAAACAAATTTCTGTGTCCTCTGCAATACCAGTAATTTTTACTTCTAAACGTCTTGGCAAATGAAGAACCCATGGATTTTCATCAAAGCAGGATTTTCTTTTTATTGTTTCTTTTCTATCCTGCCATTCTAAAATTACCTCACCATGAATTAGCAAAAATACCCTTTCCTTATCGTCTTTATCTACTTCAATTTGTCCTTTTTTAATTTTTAAAATTCCAAAATCCATCATTGTATTATCTTCTTTTTCATCAATAGAAGTTATCATATTATATCCATATACAAATGGTCCTTCATGTCTAATCCTTAACATAAAAATACCTTCCTTCTATTTTCTAGCTAAAACCCTCTTAACCTTAAAAATGATATCCTTATACGTTAAATTAAATCTCTCCATTAAATAACTTTCAGGACCTACTTCTCCAAATTTATCCATTATACCTACCCTTTCCATAGGAACGGGTTTATTCTCCACTAATACTTCTGCTACAGCAGAACCAAGTCCATTTAATATGCTATGATTTTCTGCAGTAACAATCGCACCAGTTTCTTCAGCACATTTTATAATTGATTCTTTGTCAATTGGTTTTAATGTAAATATATTTAGTACCCTTGCCGAAATCCCTTCCTTCTCAAGCTCCTCGGCTGCCTTTAATGCTTCATTTACTAAAATTCCTGTAGAAATTATAGTTACATCACGACCATCCTTTAATTTTACTGCCTTACCTATTTCGAAGGTGGATCCATCCTCAAAAATTTTTATGGCATTTTTCCTTAAAAGCCTTATATAAAATACACCATATCTGTTAATTGTTTGTCTTATCAAATCTTTAAGCATTACTGAATCAACCGGTTCTAAAATTGTTATATCAGGAACATTTCTCATAATCCCCATGTCTTCAAAAGGCATATGTGTTCCACCATTATATGCAGCTGTAACACCTGGATCACTTCCTATTATCCTAACATTTAGCTTAGCATAACCACATGAAAGAAATATCTGATCAAAGCATCTTCTAGTAGCAAATGGTCCAAAGCTATGGGCAAATGGTATTTTGCCTGTTGCAGATAACCCTGCAGCTACTCCTATCATATTTGCTTCCTGGACACCTACATTAAATGTCCTAGAAGGAAATGCCTTCCAAAATGGCTTCATTCCCATCGAACTCATTAGATCCGCATCAAGAACCACTATTCTTTCGTCCTCTTTTGCAAGCTCCATCAGGGTCTCACAATAAACATTTCTCATTTCTTTATCTTCTTTAATTCTATTTTGGGTAACGATATAGCTCATTTTGCCACCACCCTTTTTAGCTCCGTTTGAAGCTCTTCAAGTGCCTCATTAAGCTGCTCTTGACTGATAATCATATGATGATTTGACTCTGCTTTTTCAGCATAGCTCCATCCTTTGCCTTTTATTGTATTTAAGACTATAACTGAAGGCTTTCCTTCAATTTGCTTAGCTCTTTGAATAGCATCATATATTTCTTCAACTTCTGCTCCGTTTACTTCCTGCGCAAACCATCCAAAACTTTCGAATTTCAGCTTAATATTACCTAAATCATTAATATCCTTTACATATCCATCTAATTGTTTTTTATTATAATCAACAAACGCAATTAAATTATCCAGCTTCTGTTGTGCAGCATATAAAGCAGCCTCCCAAATCTGTCCCTCTTGAATTTCACCATCACCAAGAATTAAATAGGTAAAATTTTTCCGTCCATTAAGTCTATTACCTAATGCAACTCCAACTGCAATAGATGCCCCCTGACCTAATGATCCCGTTGTCATATCAATTCCAGTCGTCAGATTTCTATCACAATGACTTGGTAAATTTGTTCCTGGTTTGTTTAATGTCATTAAATCTTCCAAAGGGAAGTATCCTTTCAAAGCAAGTGCTGCATAAACAGCTGGTCCAGCATGTCCCTTAGAACAAATTAGCCAATCTCTATCTTCCCATCTTGGATTTTTGGGATCTATATTCATAACTTCACCATATAATACAGCAAGTGTATCAGCAATTGATAATACTCCTCCAACATGTCCAAATCCTAAATTGCCAATGGCTTTAATTGCTTCTATTCTTATTTTTGTGGCAAATATTTTTAAATCTTTGATTTTATCACTGCTTAACATTTTACACCTCCTTTTTCTTAAACAATTTAGCCTTGAGCATAATTTTAAAGGCTTGAAATTACTAGCCTGCTATGGCTAAATTTTTTTTATCACTCACAAATATATTTCATAGGATTTCCTCCATTTTTGTCGAATTATATTAATATAATCCCATTCAATCTAACAACAAAAAGGAGGAAATCTCTATGTATCAACGTCAAGAAATTTTTAACATTATTGAATTTTTTACTTCTCAAAAACTTATCAATTTTTATACAACCCTCTTCGAAAATCTTGATTTATCTCCATTACCAGATAAGGTCCCCTCTAAATACGGCCCTACTGGGTTTTCTCGCCATGCTCTTTTCAGAGCCTTTATTGTCATGAAATGTGAAAAATTTGCTCAAGTTACTGAACTTAAAGATTTCTTAGAAAATAATTTAATCATTGCTAAGCTTTGTGGGTTCGATATCCTTAAGCCTTTACCTTCTTACTCAGTTTTTCAAAGATTCATTAAAAATTTGTCTAACTCTTATCTTAAAGAAATCATGAAAAATCAAGTTAATATTCTTAAAGAGTTAGGTTTTATTGATAACAAATTTATTTCTGTTGATGCTACTCCCGTTAAGGCTAATACTAAATTTAATAATCCTAAATCCTTTTCAAAAAACAAATTTTCTAAAAATAATCCACCTTCTTCTGATAAAGATTGTAAGTTAGGAGTTCATACTGCCAATAACTCCATCAATGTTAAAGCTTCTGAGGATAAGCCTAATAACTCAAAGAAAAAATATGAATTCTACTGGGGTTACAAAAATCATGTTATTTGTGATGCTATATCTGGTCTCCCTATTGCTGAATTTACTACTACTGCTGATGTTAATGAAGTTTCTAATCTTATAGAAATCCTTGCTACCACAAATGAGTGGTTTTCTCTTGAAGGCAGTTACATTATTGCTGATAAAGGCTATGATTCAAAACAAAATCATGATTTCATTCGTAATACCCTTAAAGGTCATGCCTTCATCCCCTTAAATAAGCGTGGCACTAAGAAAAAGAACTTAACATCAACTGGTAATGTCATTTGTGATGCTGGTTTAGTAATGCATAAAGATGGTAAACAATATTTTGATTCATATATCAAGCAAAAGTTTTGCTGTCCTTTTAGAACTTCTAAAGATGACTCTTTATGTCCATGTAAACATGAAAAATACTTTAATGGTAAGAAAAACAGAGGTTGTGTAAAATATATAACTATTGGCACTGATTATAGGTCCTCTATAAATCGTGATTCTATATTTTTTAAAAAAATATATAGTCTAAGAACTGAATCCGAAAGATACAATTCTAGATGGAAAAATCTCAATACAGAACAAGCTTATGTTAGAAATATTAACTCTGTTACTAATTTGAATACAATCGGTCACATTTGCCTTTTAACTGTTGCAATTGCTGCCATAAAATCTGGCTGCGTTGATAAATACAAATCCCTATCGGGATTTAGAAGAACAGCCTGAATAAATTATATTAAAATTATATTAAATTTTTTTAACATCAATTTTACCAAGGGAGTAGTCTACCCTTTTTTTGCTTTTTTGGTGTTAATTTAAGTTTAATTTAAAATAATTGAGCTTCACTTCATAAAAGTTAGAACAATTTAACATATAAATAATTTTGTTTTTTAATCAATTATGCTCATCTCTAATTATTAAATTATTTTTCTCCTTTAAAATCATATCTTTAAGCCGTAGAAACTAATACCTCTAGTTAAATATGCTTTTATTAATAGGTCTGTTGTAATTTGAGTGGAGGCTTAAGAAATTAAAATTGGCATTACTGAATAATAATAATAAATTTCAAACAAATCACTATATCTCCAATTAGCAAGGAAGTTCGCCAAATCGTCTTTTATATTCTTTTAAAAGTTCTTTCTCTAAATTTCTGGCATTTGTATTTTCAAAATAAATTAATACACAAATCTTTGTTATCTTTAAATTTGCCATAAAGCTCTACCACCTCGGTGATTTTTTGCTTGCCATAACTATATTCTATTAATTGTCTGATTCTTTTTTGCAAAGTATTTTTCTTTCCGTCAGCTTTTCCAATATATAAAATAATTTTATTACTTTTCTCAAATTTTTTTACTAATTGATTTTTATCCAAATAACATAGATTTATTTTTATACTCAGTTATTGCAGTTGTTTTTTCCATTATTTCTACTTTAAAATCTTTGGGTTTAATAACAAAATATATCCCACTTTCATTTGGTATGGATTTATAAGAATTTTTTAATTCTGAAATAGTAGCCATTTTATCATTAAATTTCTCATATATTTCTGATGTAAATAAAATTTCATAACATTGATCTTCCATTTTCACACCTCCAAACAACATATTATTTATGCAAATTTTTCTTTTTTCTAAAAATAAAATTCGAGACTTATGTTAATATAGTTGACACAAAAACTTAATTTTTTTACTATTTACTTACGCATTGCCTAATTGTTAATTCCTTCTTTATATATGAATTATTAATTACTTACTATTATTTACTTTATTCTACACATCCACCTATTTTCCTTCTTTTTCCTAAAATTATATATTAAATTCCCCTCGCTTCCAAGTATATTTGCACTACAAAACAAAAAAGCCCTGATTTCTCAAGGCTTCTATCTATAGTATTAATATGTTGTTCAATTTGTCTTTGAGCGATGATGTTGATATGGGCTTATAGTTTTTATAGTTAATTCAAGAAAAAGATATTATAATCGAATTAATATTTGTCTTTTTCTAATACAAAATGGGTTTGTGAATATATTATAATATTTAAAACTTTATTAATTTACACAATCTAGTGCTAATGTCCAAGTATAGTCACTAGCTGTAAAATAGAATGATTGAGGACTACCGAATTCATGCCAATAGTATTCCACCTATGTAATGTCTCCCCAACCTTTTAAATAAGTTTTTCCAATGTTATCAGTATAAATGTAACCTTCTGCTGATGCCCCACCATTTGAATCTACTTGCCCGATTGTTGAACTAATATCATAAATCCACTCTCCTGTTCTTCCAGAAGATATTGAATATGTGGATAGATTATAATGGTGTTAGTATATTAGTGTAGACACAAAAAGCCGAACCCCTTAAAATATAAGAAGGGAAGGAAGTGTCTACAATGGCAAAAGGGCAAAAGTATTATACAGAAGAATTTAGGAAGACAATTATAGAGCTCTATAACTCTGGTAAGAGTTTGGCAGAACTTAACAGCGAATATGGCATATCAAAATCAACAATTAATGGATGGATTAAGAAAGCTAAACCAATAACTGTGGATAAAGATACAACTATAACGTCAGCAGAGTATCAAGCAATGTTAAAGAAGATGGCAAGGCTTGAGGAGGAAAATGAAATATTAAAAAAAGCCATGGCCATATTCGCAAAGAAGTAACCTCTATTTTTGAGTTTATCAATGATCATAAAGAAGAGCATGATATCAAGCTAATGTGTGAAGTCTTAAAGGTTTCAAGAAGCTCTTTTTATAAGTATCTAAACAAAACCAAAAGCAAAAGAAGCATAGAAAACAAAATGTATGAGGAAGAAATATTGAAGATTTATAAAGATAGTAAAGGTCGTTATGGTGCTCCCAAAATACATAAAGTGCTTCGTGAAGAAAGAGGGCATGCCATAAGCCTTAAGAGAGTCCAAAGGATTATGAAAAAACTAAATATAAAGTCCATAATTATCAAAAAATTCAGACCTCACTCTTCCAAAATCAAAATAGAGTTTAAAGAAAACGTTTTGAAAAGAGATTTTTCAACAACTACAATAAATGAAAAATGGGTTACTGATGTAACTTATATTTATACACTCAAGGATGGATGGTGCTATCTTGCTTCAGTTTTGGATCTTCATACAAAGAAAATTATTGGCTATGCTTTTTCAAAGACTATGGATACAGAACTAGCTATAAAGGCTGTAGAAAATGCCTACATAACTCAAAAACCAAAGAATACTGTTATACTCCACAGTGATTTAGGCTCACAGTATACAATCTCTAAATTTGATGATTATCTTAATGAACATAATATAGTTCATTCCTTCAGCGGCAAGGGTTGCCCCTATGACAATGCTTGTATAGAATCCTTTCAAGCTACACTAAAAAAGGAAGAAGTAAACTTAGCTACATACTATGACTTTGATGCTGCAAGGATAGCTATATTTGAATACATAGAATCCTGGTACAATAGAAAAAGGCTTCATAGCAGTATCGGTTATATGACTTCTCAGCAGCTTGAAGATGCTTTAAGAATAACCGCATAAAAATTTGAGTTTTAGTGTCTACTATATTGACATAAATCCAAGCAACATTACTATATATTTCTTGTTTAGCCATTGAACTATCCCCCCTATCATTATTATCAAAATTATTTATCAATTATACTCATCTCTACCTTCAGCTACTAATTCCGTCGTTATATAATCATCTTCATCCAATTCTTCCACTTCATTTTCGCACATTTTTTCAACTTGCTTCATCACTATATCCATTGCCTTTTCTGCCTGCTTTGGTGGATAGTTATACTTTTTAAGCAGCCTTTTTATAATTATCCTCATCTTTGCCCTTGCCATTGTTCTTTTGCTCCAGTCAACTGTTATGTTGCTTCTTATAGCCTCTGTCAATTCATGTGCTATTTGCTTTAGAACATCATCACTCATAAATAGCTTTACTGCATCATCTGCTGTTAATGCATCATAGAAGGCTATTTCATCTTCTGAAAGGCCAAGACTTATATCTTCCTCCCTTGCCTTTTGTATTTCCTTTGCAAGGTTTATAAGCTCTTCAATCACTTCTACATTTGTTATTGCTTGATTCTTGTATTTTTTTAATGCCTTCTCAAGCTTTTCTGAAAACTTTTCAGACTTCACTAAGTTTCGTTTTTCAATTGCCTTTATCTTTCCCTCAAGAAGTTTTTTAAGCATTTCAACAGCAAGGTTCTTATATTTTATTGACCTTACTTCTTCTAAAAATTCATCCGATAAAATTGATATGTTGGGCCTTTCAAGCCCTAATGTATCAAAAACATCTATTACTTCTTCCGATATTATCGTCTTTTGAAGAAGTTGATTTATTCTATGCTCTATCTCTCTTTTGGAAAGCCTATTTGTTGACTTATTTTCAAGCTTTACAAGACTTGCCTTTACTGCTTTAAAATAGCTAACCTCAAGTGCTGCAGCTCTTCCTTCCTTTGTTGATGCACAAAGTGAATGTGCTTTTGCAAGCTCTACAACTGTATTTTTAAATTCTTTTTGTTCCTTTTCTTCCATTGAAAGTACAAAATCCATTCCTGCTGTTATTGCTCTAATTCTTTGCATTTCAGTTCCATTCATATAGCCTGAATAGTCAAGTTTGTGGAACATATCTTTTAATACTTCAAGTTTTTCAATCATTATTGATACAGCAACAGAAGTATCTATTCCTGTTGTCTTTTTATCACTTTCTGTATAAACTTTAAGTGCCTTCTTTAGACTTTCAAATATTCCTATATAATCAACTATTACTCCACCTGGCTTATCCTTAAACACTCTGTTTACTCTTGCTATTGCTTGCATTAGGTTATGTCCCTTCATTGGCTTGTCTATATACATTGTATGCATTGATGGGACATCAAATCCTGTAAGCCACATATCCCTTACAATTGCTATCTTAAGATCATCGTTTACATCCTTCATTCTTTTTGCCAGTATTTCTTTTCTTTGTGAGCCACCTGTTAAATGTTTTTGTAGCTTTTCTTCATCTGATGCATCCCCAGTTATTACAACCTTAATCTTTCCTTTATTTAAATCATCACTATGCCAATCTGGTCTTAGCTTTATTATTTCATCATAAAGGTCGGCACAAATTTTTCTGCTCATACAAACAATCATGGCTTTTCCATCTATTGTTTTTATTCTTTCTTCAAAGTGATTTACTATATCCTGTGCAAGAAGTTTTAATCTATTTGGTGAACCAACAACAGCCTCTAACCTTGACCATTGACCTTTATATTTATTCTTAATCTCTTCCTCTTGACCATCCATTAGATTTTCAAATTCTTCATCTATTTTCTTTAGTTCTTCTTCGTCTGCCTCAAGCTTTATTATTCTATTTTCATAATATATTTTTACTGTTGCTCCATCTTCAACAGCTCTTGTCATATCATATATATCTATATAGTCGCCAAATACTTCTACCGTTGATTTTGCTCCTATTTCACCCTCTATTCCAATAGGTGTTCCTGTAAATCCTATAAATGAAGCATTAGGAAGTGCATCTCTTATATATTTAGCATATCCATACTTTATATCTCCAGTTTCTATATCTGCCTTTGCATCTAATCCATAATGGCTTCTATGTGCCTCATCTGCAATTACAATTACATTATGTCTGTCAGTTAAAACAGGCATTTCGCCATTTTCTGGTTTAAACTTTTGTATCGTAGTAAATATTATTCCTCCTGCTTCTCTTTCATTTAAAAGGTCGAATAGCCCATGTATTATTTTTGTTTTTTCTTTTTTATTACTTTCCTTTTGCTCATCAGAAAGTTTTCGAACATCTGCCTGAATTGGATCTTGTCGTAATATATCTTTAGCTTGGCAAAATGTATTATATAGTTGATCATCAAGGTCATTTCTATCGGTTATAACCACAATTGTAGGGTTATTGAACTTTTTAACAAGCTGTGCAGCATAAAATACCATTGTAAAGCTCTTCCCTGAACCTTGGGTATGCCATACAACTCCTATCTTTTTGTCTGTTGAATTTATTGCTACCTCTGTGTTTTCTACTGCCTTTTTAACAGCAAAGTATTGATGATATGCAGCAAGTATTTTATTAAGTTTTATTTTATCTCCAATTTTTCTACCCTTTGAATCATAATCTGCGGCACTTGTTTCTTGATATGTTAAGAAGTTTTCAACAATATCAAGCAGCCTATCCTTCCTTAGCATACCTTTTAATAGAATTTCATATTGTGGAATTGATAGTGGCTCAACATTTATGCCATCTATGCTTCTCCAGTTCATAAATCTTTCAAAGTTTGCTGTTATTGTTCCTGCCTTTGCATTTATTCCATCTGTGATTACTATAAATGCATTGTAGTAAAAAAGTGTTGGTATATCTCTTTTGTATGTTTGTATTTGATTATATGCCTTTTCTATCCCCACATTTTCATCTGTTGATGATTTTAGTTCCATTACAACAAGTGGAATACCATTTACAAATATAATTACATCTGGTCTCCTTTTTTCTATTTCTTCTATTCTAAATTGATTTACCACTAAAAATTCATTATTGTCTACATTTTTAAAGTCAATTATATATGCCTTTTCTGTTTTTATTATCCCCTGCTTATTAAATGTAACATCTATTCCTTCAACCATAATCTTATGAAAATATCTATTGTTTTCTTCAAGTATTGGACTGTTGAAGGTTATTATTTTTCTATATGCTTCTTCTATTGCATCCTCTGGAAAAGTAGGATTTAGTCTTCTTAGTGCATCTAATACTCTGTTTTTTAATATTACTTCTCTATAGTCATTTCTTTCAGGATTATCGCTATCTGGTGCTATATCTGGACCATAAAGATGTTCATAATCAAGTTCTTCAAGTATTTCTATTGCTGCATTTTCAAGTTGTTGTTCTGTAAAATCTATTAAAAAACCCATTGAATCCCCACCTTAAATGTTTTCTATCCCATATTTCTTTAATAATTCTTTTGCAAGCCTTTCTCCTTTTTCTTTGATGTAAGCTGATTTAGACCGATATGAACCACCAATTAAATCTTCATCTGTCAGTTCATTTAAAATGTCAAAATCATAGTCTTTCCATGTTCCTAGATATTCCATTCCAAATTCATTTTCCTTCCATGATGTTAGGTACATAAGTATTAAAGTTAGCTCTTTTATTGTATTTTTCATATCATCAGCCATAATTATATTCCTTTATATAATTATTTAGATTCATCCAAAGGCACTCTAATTTCACCAGACATAAGCTTTGGAAGAATAGTGTCACGGAGTTGGGAAAGCCTTTGATTTTCGCTATAAATCTCAGACATATATTTAATTAAAGGCTCTATAAAACAACTAATTTTTTCTAATAAATAACTATCAATAGGCAAAGCAACTTTATAATTTAATATTCCTTTTTTATTTAAGTGTAAAACTGTTGTCCCAGATGTTAATCCTAATGCAAATTTTTTAAATCTATTATCCTTAAGTATCATATATAATGTATATTGAGTTATTTCCTTTGATTTTGGTATTATTTTTATAATATCCATTGATGCAATTAACTTTTTATATTTTAATTTAGTCATAACCATAATAGCATTACCAATAATTTCTGCATTTTGAGTTAAATCAGTACAAGCGATTACTACGTCAAATAATTCTAAATAATGTTTTTCCTTAACTTTCTCTGATATTTTTATTTCTTTAAATCCGTTTATTTTAAAACGCCCAGTAACATCAAAGTTTTTTATAGTCAACAAAGCAGTATTTGATTCCATTAATTCTGAACTCTTATAAGAATATCCATTAATTATTTCTACAAATTGCCCTAATTCAACTACCTCCCACCCTTTAGGAATAGGGCCAAGTTCACTTTCTACCATTTCCCCACCGCTTGATTTATATGGCTCTCCATTTTCGTTTGGAAATTCAAAATCCACAAACCAGCGTTTATATATTGTTTGGGCTATTTCCTCTAATACTTTGTTTATTCTGTTGTTTATTTCTATCTTTTCATCAAGGTCGGATAGAATTTTAGCTATGGCCTTTTGTTCGTGGAGGGGAGGGAGATTAACAGTTATATTTTTCAAAATTCCTTGAGTTAATAGCGGTTGTGAACTGCCTATTTGCATACTATTTAATTTTTTGTCAATTAAACAATAATAAATAAATTTACTATATATATATTTTTTTGCTTTAACTAATATTGCATTATCAGAAATCCAACAAGGGCCTTTGTAATATTTTACATTACCACAATATGCTCCAACACGCCCAATAATAATATTTTCACCATCAGTATTAAAAGAATCACAATAGTTTAATATACCATTACCACCAAACACAGGAATATTTCCAATTGTATCAGGCCTTTTCTTACCATTATAAAACTCCGCTACCTCATCTAATTTTACCTCTCTCCACTCATTACAACTCATATCCTAACCCCCTCAAGTTCTTCTTTATCTCCTCCTCAAGGTGTCTTGATTTTGCAAATAGCTCTGCAAGCTCACTTGTCAGGTTATCCATCTTCTCTTCAAAATCTATTCCATCATCTTCTGCCTCTTCTATTCCTACATATCTTCCAGGAGTTAGGATATATTCATGCTCACGTATTTCATCTATAGTTACCGATCTACAAAAACCTTTTATATCTTCATATTGTCCATCTTTATTTCGCCAGTTATGATAAGTTTCTGCTATTCTTTTTATGTCTTCATCTTTAAGCTCTCTATGCCTTCTGTCTACAAGTTGACCAAGCTTTCTTGCATCTATGAATAAAAACTCATGTCTTCTGCTTCTGTATTTTGGATTATTTAGTTTATTTCTATTTAATATCCAAAGGCATGCTGGAATTGTTGTCGTATAGAATAATTTATCTGGCAGTGCAACTATGCAGTCAACAACATCTTCTTCTATTAAATTCTTCCTTATTTCTCCTTCATTAGATGTATTTGAACTTAAAGAACCATTGGCAAGAACAACACCTGCAACCCCATTTGGTGCTAAGTGATATATCATATGTTGCAGCCATGCATAGTTTGCATTACCTGCTGGAGGAATACCATATTTCCACCTTGCATCTTCTGTAAGTTTTTCGCCGCCCCATTCACTAATATTAAAGGGAGGGTTTGCTAAGATGTAATCAGCTTTTAAGTTCTTATGCAAATCATTATGGAATGTATCTGCGTTATGTGCTCCTAAATCACCATCGAGCCCATGTATAGCAAGATTCATTTTACATAGCTTCCATGTTGTAGGATTAAGTTCTTGACCATAAATTGATATATCATCAATCTTACCTTGATGTTCCTGAACAAACCTTTCACTTTGTATAAACATACCACCACTGCCACAGCATGGGTCATATATTCTTCCTTTATAAGGCTCAATCATTTCAACTAATGTCTTAACAACACTTTTAGGTGTATAGAATTCACCGCCACCTTTACCTTCCTTTTCCGCAAACTTATTTAAGAAATATTCATATACTCTTCCTAAAATATCCTTTTGTCCATCTTGATAAAGTTTAATGTTCGAAATAACATCTATCAATTCTCCAAGCCTTCTTTTATCAAGTTCTGGTCTTGCATATCTTTTATCAAGCACACCTTTTAAGCTTGGGTTTTCCTTTTCTATTAATAGCAATGCATCATCTATTATTTGGCCAATCTTTGGATCCTTTGCATTGTTCTTTATATTTTCCCATCTTGCTTCTTTTGGAACCCAGAATATATTTTCTGCTTCATATTCATCTCTATCTTCTTCAAAACCTTCGCCTTCTTCTAAAAGCTCATTATACTTTTGTTCAAATTTGTCAGATATATATTTTAAAAATAGTAGTCCTAAAACTACATGCTTATATTCTGCTGCATCCATACTACCTCTTAATATATCTGCTGATTTCCATAGTTGTTCTTCAAAACCTACGTTTGCTGTTGACATTTTCCTGCCTCCTTAAACTAATTCTTTCAATACTTTAATATTTCTACATTCATGCTTAATTTCCTTCAACTTTTTAAAAAATCAAAATAGGACAGGCATTCTAACTGAACACCCACCCCAACAATTGATAAAGAGCCTATTTTTTAAGAGGTTTTTGATTTTGTTATGAGTTTCATATGGTGAAAAAGCCATAACCTGAGAGTAATTGCTATGGCTATGGGTAAGTAAATCAATTTCTTTAAAATTAGGAATGGTAAGCAGTTATATATTTATCCACACTAACTTTTATCACAATATACATATATTCACATTTAATCCTTTACTATTATTGAACCATTATATGATTCAAATTTTTTTATATTCCCCCAGGTAGCATAATCTAATCTTTTACCCATAGATTCCCTACTAATTAAACTGTTTTCTACATTTTAACAAGATGGAGGAGTTTCTATCTAGTCGCTTAACTTTTGACGCTTACTTATTTATCATGTAAATCACGATCACTTAACCAATCATGAAATATTGCAAAGTCTTTGATTTTATCTGCCTTAGCTTTTAAATTCTCTACGATTTTCCACTTTTGCTTTTCACTCATTAATTCTGAGGAGGCTTGTACTGTTCTTAGGATATTTATAAGCTCATTTCCAACGACACTTGTAATATGCTGATTCTTCGCTTCGATATTTCCACTGCCATTTATAATTTGCGTTCCTTCCCACTTCTCTTGGGCACCTTTTTTGTAAAGAGTAATGACCATGATTCCCATCATATTCGTAATTGTTCCACAAGTATCATAGTCCTCGTAACAAAATGTATAACTGATTATACCACGATGAAATGTTACATGAGGTCTTAACTCAGCTAACTCAGTGTTTCCTGTGATCTCCCTTATCTCTTCAAAGAAAAATATGTGGTGTTCAATGGCTCCAATATCGCTACGTTTGTTAAGCAAATAATATCTCATTATATTTTCGCATGATATTAGGTGTTCTAAGGTATCTATGCCGACCAAATGGTTTTCAGTAAAGTCGATCAAATCCAAGTAAAGGCTTCTCCAACTTAAAGATGTTAGAAAATAGAAGAGTCTGCCATCGTAATCAAAGTTAATCTTTTCTTTTTTTATGTATGGGTGAAAAATAGTATTTGCAAAGTATGTTTCTTTATCGCTGAATAAATCCTCACATTTACCACAGAGCATAAAGTGCTTTTCGCTGTCTTGTGCAGGAATATTCGGATTTTCAGAACTTCTGATATTACCAATGGCGGTTTTTTTAAGCATTCGCATAACCATTTTAGGAACGATATGGCTTAATTCTAAATCTGTCTCTATACCACATAAAGCACATTTTTTTAATTTGTACACCTGATCACCCCAAAAAAAATAAATTTGGATTTATGTCAATATAGTAGACACAAAACTCGAATTTTTTATGCTAATTTTTTAGCCCTATCTTCACATTACTTAAATGTTAATTATTTCTTTATAAGAAAAACATTATTTAAAACTCCTTTTAAATTAATTCTACAAATCCACCTATTTTCCTTCTTTTCCGAACACCTTTTTTCGCCCAGTTCCCCTCGCCTCCAAGTCTTTTTATACTACAAAACAAAAAAGCCCTGATTTCTCAGAGCTTCTATCTATCGTATCATTGTGTTGTTCAAATATGTCTTTGGACGATAAATTTGATACAAAGTTTATAAGAAAATTCAGATGTTTTAATCAAATACCTACCTCAACTATTGACAAAGAGCAGTTTTTCAAAGTTGAACACTTATTACGATATTCTTTTTTGTTACCTTAACATTCGCGTTACCTATTCAATAAAGCAACTCTATATAGGGTTTATTAAATGAATCTACATATTCAAAATCTTTATGTTTAGCAAAATTGTTTTTACATACTTTACTACCTCTTCTATTTTCCTTCACATTCTTGATCACATGCTCTATATATCTAATTTCAAATTTCATAAAATCCACATATTTCTGGAATTCTTCAGTATATATTACATCTCCAAAATTTTCATCAACGGCAAGAAGTCTGTCTTGATCATAAACAATCTCTTTAGTTCTTCCACCAAAGAATTCAAATGCTTTATCGTGTGCTTCGATAAAATCAACGGCAGTAAAGGGCTTGTCCTACCAGTAAACAAATTTCATTCTTGAATGTGATAAAATCATGGCAAAGCAACAGAGCTTTACTCTTGAACCATCTAAAGTATTTACCCAAATCTGCCCAAAATCCACCTGTGCTTGAAATCCCATGTCTAATTCTTCAACTGCTTCATATTGCCTTTTGTTTATCTCCTTCGGGATTTTATATTCTCTTCTCAAAGATCATATATATATGATCTTACTGACCTTTTAGAACATTGTTGCATAGATTACTGGTAAATTTTCGGGATTTTTAACTTCCGAAATCTCTCCATTTTATTTTACCACTCACAAACATTAGAACCATAATTTTCAAAAGTGAATCTAATATATTAAATAAATCTAGCTATTGTAAATAATTTTTTGGTTATTAAATCTTTGCTTCTATCCGTTCTTTTTCCCTGTTACATTTTATTTCTAAAACATGTATCAATCAATAAGTATCACTCAACTTTAGAGGTTGTTACAATAATAATATCTGTTGAACCAGACCTCCATCCTACTTTCCAATCACGAAAATGTGAATGACATAATTCTACCTCTCCAATTACTTTACTATGTTTTTCTTTAACATCTTGTAAAAATTTAATTAAAATATCTAATTCAGCAATATCAGATTGAATAGAAACCTCTTGCAACTCTTTTAATATTTCACAATCTTTTTGATAACCAAACACTTTCATACCTACTTCCTCTTATCCATTATATTTTTCTTTAACCTTAATTGAATATATATATCTACACATAATGTATATCAATAAATGTCTTTAAGTAAACAAGAAATTATTATTCTAATATTTATTAAATATTTCTAGTATCGTATCTTTATTTTTCTTATCAACTATTTCTAAAAGACTTACTCCATTATTATCTACTACGTTTTTATTTGCACCATATTTTAATAATAATTCAATCAAATCAAAATATCCATACATAACTGCATAAAATAATGGTGTCCTACCATCATCATCTCTAGCATCTAAATTAGCATTATTCATAATTAACAATTTAGCAATTTCAATATTATTATATGAACATGCTTTATGCAATGCTGTACTATGTCCATCTCCGTCACATTTAATATTTACATCCACGTTATTATTTATAAATAATTTCATGATTTCTATATGTCCTTCGCTTGCTGCTATATGAATAGGGGCAAATCCATTATTATCTTTTGCTTCCAAATTAGCTCCCTTCCTAACTAATACTTCAACAACATCTAATTTTCCTTCTTGTGTTGCCCAATGCAATGGAGTATATCCACTATCATCAACATCATTTACATCCATTCCAATTTGTAATAAAAAATCTACAATTTCATGTCTCCCCATAGCCGCAGCTATATGTAACGCATTATATACATGCTTATTTTTATTCAAATCACAATTATGATCAATCATTATTTTAACAATATCTAAATTACCTATCATACATGCTAATTCTAAAGGTGAATAACCTGCATCATCTCTTTTATTAATATCAGTTCCTAGTTTAATTAAACAATTAATTATGTCAGGGTTCTCTTCATAAATTGATTGATGTAACAATGTATAGCCTTCCCCATCTAGTTCATTAATGTCAATTGAATTATCATTAATATATTTCATTAATTCTTTAATTTTACCCTCTTTAGCTAAACTAAATATTTTTTCTTTTAATATCATAATAACTCCTCCTCAAAAATTTTTTTATGGTCTTGGATAATAATAATGGTCATGAGGACTTGGAGCTTTAGGCGTTTTTGTGTTTTTTAATTCTGGAACATTAGGATGATAGTGAGGTCCATGTTCACCATCTGGATGATGTATTGGTTCTTTTCCTTTTCCCGCCTTTTTAGCCTCTTCATATGCCTTTTTTTAGAATTATATCTAATTCTTTTTGCAGGAGGATACTTACTTCTAATTTTCGTTCTATCAGAGTTTTCATTATCAGTTTTTTCTGCCTTATTAAGTTTATAATCATGAATTAGTCTTTGTGTATCATTTACAGTATAAGTTAAGATAGATATAGTTGTAATCACTAAAATTAATCCAGCCTCAAGACTTTTTGTAATTATTGTTGCATTAAATCCATCTTGATCTTCAAAATTAACTGGATTATTTAATGTATAGGTAAACATATTATGCGATAGTAATTCTCCCTTTTCCCCTACAATCGCATCCGCATTAACAAACCTACCCCACTCAGTATTGTAATACCTACTCTGCAAATAATACAGCTTTGTCTCTTCATCGTATCTGTAGCCTCTATACCTATATGGATTCTTAACTCCTACTGTATTCTTTAAGCTTCCATCAATTGAGATGATACTACCCCTGCTATCATAAGTGTAGGTTACAACTTCATTTCCTGCCCATCAATAAGAGCAATTACATCCCCTTGGCCGTTCCTTACATAGTAATATTCTACACCATTTAGATTCATTGAAACAAGGTTGTCTTGGCTGTCGTAGGAATAGTGAATTTTATCTAACCCGTTTGTTTCAAGTATAACCTTATCACCTAAAAGGTAATATTTTGTTGTAACACCATTTACAGTTTTTTCTGTTCTTATGCCCTGGTCGTTGTATTTGTAGGAAATATTAAGACCTTCCTTTGATATTGACTTTAGCTGTCTTCCTTCTTCCCATGTAAATGTATAGCCATCATAGGATAGGGGATTTCCTATTTCATCGTAGGTTATTGTCTTGCCATCAAAGCTTGTTAGTTTATCCTTCCAGTTAGAATCGTTGTAAGTGTAGGTTATTGTTTTTGTAGGATTTTCAGGCACTCCTTCTGTATACGGATATTCTACCTTGCTTAAAATGTTTCCACCTAAGTCATAAGTATATACTATAGTCTTGTTTAATATTTGGTTGTCTTCCCTTATAAGTTCATTAAGCTTGTTGTATTGGTATTTAATTCTTTTCCCATCACGGGTTATTGTTTCAATATTTCCATTTGCATCGTAGGTGTAGTTTATTTTTTTACCGTTATTGTCAATCTCGCTTAACCTGTTTGTTGTTGAGTTTTGCTCTCTCCCTGCTTCATAGCTGTAGTTTGTTGTAAAGGATGCTGAGCCTGTTGAAATAACTTTATTATATAGTCTTCCTAAAATGTCATAATTATTTATAGCCTTTGCTCCGTTTGAAAGAGTTACTTCCTTTTCTCTATTGTCCTTATCATAGGAATAGCTTGTGGTAAAGCTCAAGCCGTTTATCCTTTCAACTACACTGCTTCTGTTGCTGTTTGAATCATAATTATAATTTATTCTGTTTCCATTTGAATCCTCTATCTTTATTAATCTGTCTGAAATATCATATACATATCTATATTTTACCCCATTTACAAGGTCATCTAAATAGCCTAAATTTCCGCTTGCATCATATTCGTATCTAAACCTTTCTGCTCCGTTGTATTTTTTTGCAGTAATTCTGTCAAGATATTTGAATCAAATTTGATTATTTTTGCTTCTTTTTTAGGAATTTCTGTAATATTTGGTGCATCTTCTGCTGAGGATGAACTGTTAAAAATGTCTGCGAATACTTTGATGTTGATAAAAGAAAAAATTAGCGTGAAGATTAGAATAAAAGAAATGCGACGTTTAAGTGTGTGCATCATAAAACCCCTCTCGGCAAAATGTTAATAAAATATTAACATTCAAGATGGGCTAATTTCAATGAGTAAATTATGGTAAATTAATGATTATAGCTTGTATGTTATATGAACTCCATTGCAAAAAAATAAAAAAGCCTTGAAACTTAATGCTTCAAGACAATTGTATCAAGATTATTGTTTATATTATGGTGGAGGCGAGGGGAGTTGAACCCCTGTCCGAAGGCAGTGAAACCCAGGCATCTCCGAGTGCAGTCAGTGTTTTGACATTCCCTCCATCCGACTCCCACTGACAGGATTCGGATTTCAGTAGCTTCATAGATGCCGACCTATCGCAAAGCTTAGATAGGCCCGTTCCCCACTAGTCCACGCCCTATCCCAAGCCGTGGGCCTCTTGGGTAGGACGGCCGCCTTTAATTAGGCAGCTAAAGCTAAATTATCGTTTGCGTTTATTTTTAATTCCCGGTTTTTAACGTGGTTCCGAGCACCACGACTCGCTTCCCGAATTCCTCCTACCCCCGTCGAAAGCCAAGACGCCCCCATAGGAGGTCATATTATATTATAACAAGTTTTAATATGATTTTCAATGGACTTAGTATAAATTTTTAATCTTAAATTCCTTCTCAACTTCTCTTCTTGCATCACGTTTTGCTATGTCTTCCCTCTTGTCATAAAGCTTTTTACCCTTTGCAAGGGCAAGTTCAACCTTAACAAGTCCCCTTACAACGTATAATGATAAAGGTATTAAAGTATATCCCTTTTGGGAAACCAAACCTGCTAATCTTCTAATCTCTGACTTATGCATTAAAAGCTTTTTAGGGCGAAGAGGATCCCTATTGAAGATATTTCCCTTCTCATAAGGACTAATATGCATATTATAAACAAAAATCTCACCATCAACAACTTCTGCATAGCTGTCCTTTAAATTTGCTTTACCTAATTTCACGGACTTAACTTCAGTTCCAAAAAGCTCAATCCCCGCCTCATAAGTCTCCTCTATGAAATAATCATGCCTTGCCTTTCTATTTTCAGCTAAAACCTTTTTTTCGTTTTTCTTCATATCAACACCTCACATAGAACGCTAATGGTTACTCCTATATTCATCTTATATTATAACAGCTAAATTTGTAAATGCAATAAAAAAATAGAGGCACTTTAAAGTGCCCTACTCCTCGACTAAAACAAAATCTATATTTCTACTTTCTATATCAACCCTATGAACTTTAACTTTCACTTCGTCTCCCAGCCTATAAATCTTTCTTGTTTCTTCTCCAATTAATGCGTAAAGGTTTTCATCAAATATATAGTAATCATCCGTCATGCTATTAATATGAACTAAACCTTCAATTGTATTAGGCAGTTCTACAAACATACCAAAGTGTGTCACTGAGGAAATTATACCTGTATAAATTTCCCCTATTCTTTCTGCCATATATTCTGCCTTCTTTAAATCTTCTGTTTCCCTTTCAGCTTCATCCGCCAATCTTTCCATATCACTTGACTGCTTTGCTGCCTTTTCAACAACTGCTTTTAATTTTTCTATCCTTTTTTCATCGATTTTCCCCTTTAAATATTCCTTTATTATTCTGTGAATTATTAAATCAGGATATCTTCTAATTGGTGAAGTAAAATGGCAGTAATACTTTGACGCCAAACCAAAATGTCCTGAGCATTCAGGTGAGTATCGGGCCTGCTTTAATGAGCGCAAAAGAAGCATATCAACTATAGGCTGTTCCTTTTTCCCCTTTGCACTCTCTAAAACTTCCTGCAGCATTTTAGGATGAATATCCTTTGCAAACTTTACCTTATAGCCTAAATTGTGAACAAATTCGTTAAAATGCATTATCTTTTCGTAATCAGGATCCTCGTGAATTCTATAAACAAAAGGAATATTTGCCCAAAACATATGTTCTGCAATAGTTTCATTGCAAACTATCATAAACTCTTCAATTATCCTGTTTGCTATATCCCTTTCATAGGGTTTAACCTCAACTGGTTTCCCTTTTTCATCAAGGATAATCTTACATTCTTCAAAGTCAAAATCCAAAGCTCCCCTTTGCATTCTTTTTCTATTTAGAATGTTACACAGCTCCTCCATTGCTTTAAAATCTTCATATAAATAATCATATCTTTTTATTAAATCTGGGTCATTATCCCGCAGTATTTTTGTAACATCTGTATAAGTCATTCTTTCACATGTCTTTATAACACTTTCGAATATTTCATAATCAACAACTTTACCATTTTGATCAATTGTCATGACGCAGGATAAAGTTAATCTATCAACCCTAGGATTCAAACTACAAACACCATTAGACAACTTTTTAGGAAGCATAGGAATAACTCTATCTACAAGATAAACACTTGTTCCTCTTTTTAATGCTTCCTTATCTAAAGGTGACTTTTCTTTAACATAATATGTAACATCTGCAATATGAACTCCAAGTTTAAATTTACCGTCAGGAAGTCTTTCAATTGATACTGCATCGTCCAAGTCCTTTGCATCTTCCCCATCTATTGTAACAATCTTTAAGTCTCTTAAATCTCTTCTTCTTTTTATTTCCTTTTCAGGTATTTCGTCTGGAATGGCATTTGCATATTCTTCAACTTCTTTAGGGAATTCCTCTGGAAGATTGTATTTTTTAATAATCGACAAGATATCAATTCCAGGTTTATTTTTGTTACCTAATACTTCTATAATCCTTCCCTCAGGATTTCTTCTTTTTTCAGGCCATTTTGTAACCTCAACTATAACCTTATCACCATCTTTAGCACCATTAAAGTTTGATTTTGAAATAAATATATCTTGATATATCCTTTTATCATCTGGAATAACAAAGCCAAAATAACTGTTTTTCTCAAAGGTTCCGACAACCCTTGTATTAGCTCTTTTTATAATTTTAATAATTTCACCTTCAGCTGTTTTGGTCGGTGTTGCAGCTTTAACTATCCTTGCAACCACTCTATCATTGTGCATAGCTCCATTGATGTTTTCAGCTGGGATAAAAACATCCATTAACTTTTCATCATCAGGAATTACAAAGCCAAATCCCTTTTGGTGTCCCTGTAGTTTACCTATCACTAAGTTCATCTTTTCAGGAAGGCCATATTTTTCTTTATTTGTTTTAAAGATTAGTCCCTCCTCCTCCATCTCATCGATAATAGAAAGGAATTCTCCAATTTGTTTTCTGTCGATTTGAAATGCCTTTGCAAGCTCTTCTGCCGACATTGGCCTATAGCTTTCCCTTCTTAAAAATTCTAAAATAGATTCTTTAATTTTGCTCATGCAATCACTCCTTATAACCCCAATTCATTTGCAATTTCCTTCATAGCATCAATAGATAAGCTTAAAAACTCTTCTAAAGAAATACCTATCTCCTCTATCGATTTTATTTGTTCTCTGTTGGCTCCCTTTGCGAAATCTTTTTTCTTCATTTTTTTAATAACTGAATCCACTGTTAAGCTTTCTAATTTTTTATCCGGCAATACAAGAGCTGATGCTGTAATAAGTCCTGTAACAGGGTCAGATGCCCATAGAGCTTTATCAAGAAGGCTAACTCTTGGCAATCCGTGAACCTCATTATGAACCTTAACGGCATAAACTAAATCATCAGGATATCCTAAATTTTGTAAAATTTCTGCTCCTATTATACTATGTTTTTCGGGAGCCTCATATGTTTCTTCATAGTCAATATCATGAACTAATCCGCATATTCCCCACTTTAACTCATCTTCCCCTAATTTCCTTGCAAGGGATTTCATTACTGCTTCAACGGCAAGCATGTGTTTTATAAGATTTTCATTTTTGACCCTTTCTCTAACCTGCAATAGAGCCAAACTTCTATCCATTATAACCCCTCCTAAGTATTTTTTGACAATTTAACTTTTTTATACATATAAAAAGTTTAAATTAAAGACCTGCTTTCGCAGGTCTTTAATTATTTTATTAAGTTTAATAATATTCCACCGAATTTTGCAAACAATGGTGCAAATACAAGTGAAACAATTGTCATAAGCTTAATTAAGATATTCATCGCTGGTCCTGCAGTATCCTTAAATGGATCGCCTACAGTATCTCCAACAACAGCTGCTTTGTGGGCAAAGCTACCCTTTCCTCCATGTTCACCTGTTTCAATATATTTCTTTGCATTGTCCCATGCTCCACCGGCATTAGCCATTAGGATTGCAACTAAAACACCTGATACAAGGGCACCAGCAAGAAGTCCTCCTAACGCCTCTGCACCAAGAAGTAATCCTACTAAAAGTGGAACAACAACTGCTAAAACTCCTGGAAGAACCATTTCCTTTAAGGCAGCTGCAGTTGAAATATCAACACAAGTTTTATAATCAGGTTTTGCCTTACCTTCCATAAGCCCTGGTATGGACTTAAACTGTCTTCTAACTTCTTCAATCATGTGATTTGCTGCTTTACCAACAGCCTCCATAGCCAACGCACCAAAGAAATATGGTAAAACTCCACCAATTAAAAGTCCAACTAATGTCATTGGGTTTAAAAGGTCAATTGCCTTTAATTGAACGGCCTGTGAATATGAAGCAAACAAAGCAAGTGCTGTTAGTGCAGCAGAACCTATCGCAAATCCCTTTCCTATTGCTGCTGTCGTATTTCCTACAGAATCAAGAGTATCAGTAATCTTTCTAACTTCCTTTGGAAGTTCTGACATTTCAGCAATTCCACCTGCATTATCAGCTATTGGTCCATAGGCATCAACTGCAACCGTCATACCTGTTGTTGAAAGCATACCTAAAGCAGCAAGTGCAATTCCATAAAGTCCAGATAAAACGTTTTGGCTTGAACCATATCCTCCCATTATAAAGAAGGCAAGGATAGTTGCAAAAGCGATAAACACAACAGGTAAGACAGCAGAATACATACCTACAGCTAGACCTGAAATTATTGTTGTTGCAGGTCCTGTTTCAGACTGCTTTGCAATCTTTTTAACATGGCTGTAGTCTGCGGATGTATACATTTCTGTAAATTGACCAATTAAAACTCCAACTATTAATCCAGCTGTTATTGCAAAAAACGCTTTATAATCTCCAAATACAGTTTTACTTAATATAGCTGAAGCTATAATCACCAAAATACTGCTAACATAAGTTCCATTCTTAAGTGCTTTTTGTGGATTCGAATTTTCATCGCCTTTAACAAACAATGAACCGATAATTGAAGAGATAATACCTATAGCTGCTAAAATTAATGGGAATACTATCCCTCTGTTATCATTATAAACTATGGCACCTAATGTAAGTGCAGAAATTATAGATCCTACATATGATTCAAAAAGGTCTGCACCCATACCCGCAACGTCTCCAACGTTGTCACCTACGTTGTCCGCAATAACTGCTGGATTTCTTGGGTCATCCTCAGGAATTCCAGCTTCAACTTTACCGACAAGATCTGCACCAACATCGGCTGCCTTTGTATAGATACCTCCACCAACACGAGCAAAAAGGGCTATTGAGCTGGCACCAAGACCAAAACCTGTAACTATGTTTGCATCTTTAAAAATCATGTAAAGTGCCCCAACTCCTAAAAGGCCAAGACCAACAACGCTCATCCCCATGACTGCACCGCCTGAGAAGGCAATTTCAAGGGCTTTGTTTTGACCTGTTCTTGCAGCATTAGCTGTTCTTACATTGGCCTTTGTAGCAACCTGCATTCCAAAAAATCCAGCTAAAATAGAAAATAATGCACCAAAAATAAAGCATAATGCTGTTAGCCAGTTTATAAAAAATCCAAGCACTAAAAATACAACTATAATAAATATTGATAATGACTTATATTCCCTCATTAAGAATGCCATAGCACCTTCATGTATGTAGCTAGCAATTTCCTTCATTCTGTCAGTTCCAGCATCAGCCTTTGAAATCTTATTTGATAAATAAAGGGCAAATAACAGAGCAATTACACCTGCAATTGGTGCTAAAACAATATTCATTATTGTACCCCCTTTGTGAATATTATTTGCCTGTTAAGTATACTAAAAGCATGGATGTAATAACAAAAAGAATCATGGCAAATACAGTGAGTTTTCTTAACTTACCTTCAATTGTTCTTCCTTTGTTTTTACCAAAGAAAGTTTCAGCACCGCCTGATATTGCAGTTGATAATCCATAAGTTTTTGCAGGCTGACCTAAAACTGTAGCTATTATTATTAAACTTACAATTACATGGACAATAATAACAAATGTTTTCACCTAAAGCACCTCCTTATTGAAATCAATTCATATTTCATATTTTAACATATAAAAAAAATAAATACAATCATAATCATATATCATAATTATTTTATGTACTATCATAAATTTTAAGCTAAAGGGCACTGCCCTTTAGCTTATTTAGGGGTACAATAATGTAGGTTATTATCTTTTTACATTGTAGAAGGCTTTTGAACCAAGATATTCAGCAACTTCTCCAAGTTCGTCTTCGATTCTTAATAATTGGTTGTATTTTGCAACTCTGTCTGTTCTTGCAGGAGCACCTGTCTTTATTTGTCCTGCATTAACTGCAACAACAAGATCTGAAATTGTAGTGTCTTCACTTTCACCAGATCTGTGGGATACAACCGCAGTATACCCAGCTCTTTCAGCCATCTTGATTGCTTCTAATGTTTCTGTTAATGTTCCTATTTGGTTAAGCTTTATAAGGATTGAGTTAGCAACGCCCATCTTAATTCCTCTTTCAAGTCTCTTGGTGTTTGTAACGAATAAGTCGTCTCCAACTAACTGAATCTTCTTACCTAATCTATCTGTTAATATCTTCCATCCATCCCAATCTTCTTCAGAAAGACCATCTTCAAGGGAAACAATTGGATATTTGTTTACTAAGTCTTCCCAGAAGGCTACCATTTCTTCTGCAGTTAATACTCTTCCTTCTCCTTCAAGGTGATACTTTCCATCTTCCTTATAAAGTTCTGTTGCAGCAGCATCAATAGCTATTGCGATTTGTTCACCAGGCTTATAACCAGCCGCCTCAATTGCTTCGATTATAACTTGAATAGCCTCTTCATTTGACTTAAGATTTGGTGCAAATCCACCTTCATCTCCTATTGCTGTGTTGTAACCCTTATTTGATAAAGTCTTCTTTAGTGAATGATATACTTCTGCACACCATCTTAAAGCTTCTGCAAAGTTTGGTGCCCCTACAGGCATTATCATAAATTCTTGTATATCTACATTGTTGTCGGCATGCTTTCCACCATTTAAAATGTTCATCATTGGAACTGGTAATACTTTTGCGTTAACTCCTCCTATGTATTGATATAACGGTAATCCAAGGCTTTCTGCTGCTGCTCTTGCTACTGCAAGTGATACACCTAGAATAGCATTAGCTCCTAGCTTTCCTTTATTTTCTGTTCCATCAAGTTCAATTAATGTTTTATCGATAAGAGTCTGATCAAATACGTTCATTCCTATAAGTTCTGGTGCTATTACATTGTTTACATTGTCAACAGCCTTTAATACACCTTTTCCATTATATCTTGCCTTATCTCCATCTCTTAATTCTACAGCTTCAAACGCACCTGTTGATGCTCCTGATGGAACTATTGCTCTTCCAACAGTCCCATCTTCAAGAACAACTTCAACTTCAACAGTTGGATTTCCTCTTGAGTCTAAAACTTCTCTTGCATAGATGTCGATTATTTCTACATAGTTTTTCATTTTCATTCCCCTTTCTTATTATTTTTCTATTAAACTATTTCCTGTCATTTCTGCAGGAATTGGTAAACCCATAAGATCTATTATAGTAGGAGCAATATCAGCTAATTTACCACCATCTTTTAACTTTATATCTCCTTCTCCTACTACGATAAAAGGAACATAGTTTGTAGTATGTGCCGTATAAGGTTCTCCTGTTTCATAATCGACCATTAGCTCAGCATTTCCATGGTCAGCAGTTATATACGCTGCCCCACCTTTGCTTAATACCCTATTTACAACTTTTCCAAGGCATTCATCAACTGCTTTTATTGCAGAAACTGCTGCTTCATAAACTCCAGTATGCCCAACCATGTCTGGGTTTGCATAGTTTAATATAATAAAATCATATTTATCGCTGTCTATCATTTCTATTACTTTATCAGTTACTTCGTATGCACTCATTTCAGGCTTTAAGTCGTAGGTCGCAACCTTTGGTGAAGGAATCAATATTCTATCTTCATCTTTATTGGGTGCTTCAACTCCTCCATTAAAGAAGAATGTAACATGAGCATATTTTTCTGTTTCTGCAATTCTTAATTGTTTTAATCCTAAATTACTTAAGTATTCTCCGAAGGTATTTTTATATTTTTCAGGCTTATAGGCAATTTCAACATTTTCTATAGTTTTATCATATTGAGTCATGCAAACGAAAAATACTTTAAAATATTTTCTCTCAAATCCAGCAAAATCAACATCTACAATAGACCTTGTTATCTGTCTTGCTCTATCTGGCCTGAAATTAAAGAATATAACTGAATCGTTTTCCTTTAATGTAGCCACCGGTTTATCTTCTTCAACGATAACTGTTGGAATCACAAATTCATCCGTTTTATTTTCTTCATAGGACTTTTCAACAGCTTCCCTTGCAGATCTTGCAATTTCACCTTCACCTTTAACTATTGCATTATAAGCAAGCTGCGTTCTTTCCCACCTTTTATCCCTGTCCATAGCATAATATCTACCTGATATGGTTGCTATTTTACCTACTCCTAATTGTTTCATATAATTTTCTAATCTATCTACATAATCTAACGCACATTGAGGCGGAACATCTCTTCCATCAAGGAAGGCATGAACATAAACATTATTAAGGCCATTGTCTTTGCAAAGTTTTAATAGTGCCTCTAAATGTTCTATATGGCTATGAACTCCACCATCGGATAAAAGTCCAAAAAGGTGCATTGATGAATTATGAATTTTGCAATTTTCTATAGCCTTTAAAAAGGCTTCATTTTTAAAGAAATTTCCTTCTTCTATTTCCTTATTTATTCTTGTAAATTCTTGATATATTATTCTTCCTGCACCAATGTTTAAATGTCCTACTTCAGAATTCCCCATTTGTCCTTTTGGAAGCCCTACATCAAGGCCTGATGCACTCAATTTTGTATGGGGATATTTTTCCCAGTAAAATTTAAAATTTTTAGGATCTGCGTTTTCTATTGCATTCCACTCTTTTTTTTCGTTAATTCCCCAGCCATCAAGTATAATTAATATTCTTGGCCTTTTAACCATCTTAATCCTCCTTATAGTTTACAATTGCTGCAAATTCTGTAGCGTTTAAACTTGCACCACCAACCAAGGCACCGTCTATATCGCTTTGTGCCATCTGTTCTTTTATTGTGGATGGTTTAACGCTTCCTCCATATTGTATTCTAATTTCTTCTGCTGCATCATTTCCAAAATTTTCACGGATGTAATTTCTAATAAACTTTATAACTTCATTTGCATCCTCAGCTGTGGCAGTTTTGCCTGTTCCTATAGCCCATACAGGCTCATAGGCTATTACCATTTTAGCAACTTTAGCTGCATCTAAACCGTCTAAGTCCTTTTTTAATTGTTCTTTTATAACTTCATATGTTCTATTTTCTTCTCTTTCCTTTAAGGTTTCTCCAACACAAAGTATAGGCGTTAAACCATGGACAAAAGCAGCCTTTACTTTTTTATTTATAAGCTCATCGTCTTCTTTAAATATCATTCTTCTTTCACTATGTCCTAAGATTACATATTCCACCCCTAATTCCTTTAGCATTATAGGTGATACTTCTCCTGTAAAGGCTCCGTTTTCTTCAAAATACATGTTCTGTGCTCCAACTTTAATGTTTGTATCTTCAACTAAGGTTATAACCTGAGCTAAGGATGTAAAGGGCGGACAAACAACCACTTCACATTTTGCATCCTTTACCTTATCCCTAAGTTCTATAATAAGCTGTGCAGCTTCCCTTGCAGTTTTATTCATCTTCCAATTACCTGCAATTATTGGTCTTCTCATTATTTTTCCTCCTCAAAATTGTTGCCTAAGTTAAGATAAGGAAGGAAGATACTTAGTATCTTCCTATTTATCATTTAATGCTGCAATTCCTGGAAGTTCTAAGCCTTCAAGGAATTCTAAAGAAGCTCCTCCTCCCGTTGATATGTGGGTCATCTTTTCTGAATATCCTAGTTGCTCTACTGCTGCTGCAGAATCTCCTCCTCCGATTATAGTTGTAGCATCAAGTTTTGAAAGCGCTTCTGCAACAGCTTTAGTTCCAACTGCAAATGCTGGCATTTCAAATACACCCATTGGTCCATTCCATATAACAGTTTTTGCATCACTTAAAGCTTCTTCATAAAGCTTTATAGTTTTTGGCCCGATATCAAGTCCCATATATCCTTCTGGAATTTCAACATCTACTGTCATATGCTCTGCATCTGCCTTAAATTCCTTTGCAACTACATGATCTACAGGAAGATAAATTTTAACTCCCTTTGTTTGTGCTTTTTCAAGCATTTCCTTTGCATATTCTATCTTATCTTCCTCTAACAATGAGTTTCCAATGTTAAGCCCTTGAGCCTTTAGGAATGTATAAGCCATACCACCGCCGATAATAAGCTTATCAACTTTTTCTAATAGATTATTAATAACTCCTATTTTATCTGAAACCTTTGCGCCTCCTAATATTGCTACAAACGGTCTTTCAGGATTTTCAAGGGCCTTACCCATTATAGTAATTTCCTTTTCAATTAGAAATCCTGCAACAGCTGGAATAAATTGAGCTATTCCTGCTGTAGATGAATGAGCTCTATGAGCAGTTCCAAAGGCATCGTTTACAAATATATCAGCAAGTGATGCAAGTTTTTTAGCAAAATCCAAGTCATTCTTAGTTTCAGTCTTTACAAATCTAACGTTTTCTAATAGAACAACATCTCCCTCTTTCATTTCAGAGGTAAGTCTAATTGCATTTTCTCCAACAACGTCAGGATCCTCTGCAAGCTTAACTTCCTTATTAAGAAGTTGTGATAATCTTTCTGCTACTGGCTTTAGGCTATACTTAGGATCATATCCCTCCTTGGGTCTCCCAAGGTGCGACATAAGGATAACCTTTGCTCCGTTTTCAATTAAATATTTGATAGTTGGAAGTGCAGCAACAATTCTTCTATCGTCAGTGATATTGCCATCTTTATCCTGTGGAACGTTAAAGTCACATCTTACTATAACCTTTTTGCCCTTAACTTCTATATCTCTCACAGTTTTTTTATTCATATATTCCCCTCCATTCTGAAAGTAATGTCCGGCCTTGACCGGACATTTATATTACATTCTTTCAGCTATATAATTTACTAGGTCCACAACTCTATTTGAATAACCCCATTCATTATCATACCATGCAACAACTTTTACCATGTTATCTATAACCATTGTTGAAAGTCCATCTACTATTGATGATCTTTCATCTCCCTTGTAATCCATTGAAACAAGTGGCTCATCTGAGTAACCTAAAATGCCTTTAAGTTCTCCTTCAGCTGCTGCCTTTAATGCTGCGTTTACTTCTTCAACTGTTGTTGGCTTTTGAACTTCGCAAACTAGGTCTGTTACAGAAACAGTTGGAGTTGGAACTCTTAGTGCAAAACCATTGAGTTTTCCCTTTAATTCAGGAAGAACTTTACCAACTGCCTTTGCGGCACCAGTTGTTGTTGGTATTATTGATTGGGCAGCTGCTCTTGCTCTTCTTAAATCCTTATGTGGCAAATCTAATATTCTTTGGTCATTTGTATATGAGTGAACAGTTGTCATTAAACCTTTGATTATACCAAATTTTTCATGTAAAACTTTAGCAAATGGAGCTAAGCAGTTTGTTGTGCAGGATGCATTTGAAATAATATGGTGATTTGCAGGATCATAATCCTTTTCGTTTACTCCCATTACTATTGTTATATCTTCATCTGTAGCAGGAGCTGTTATAACAACCTTCTTAGCACCTGCTTCAATATGAGCCATTGCCTTTTCCTTCTTTGTGAATAAACCAGTTGATTCGATTACGATATCTACTCCAAGATCCTTCCATGGTAAATTCTTTGGATCCTTTTCAGCATAAATTCTAATTTCCTTACCATTTACAACTATTGCATTTTCCTTAGCTTCAACAGTGCCTTCAAATTTTCCATATAGTGAGTCATATTTCAAAAGATGAGCAAGGGTTGGAGCATCTGTTAAATCGTTTATTGCTACTATTTCTACGTCCTTATTTAGTCTTGTTTGTGCAATTTTAAAAACGTTTCTTCCTATTCTTCCAAAACCATTAATAGCAACTTTAATTGTCATAATATCCCTCCTAAATATGTAAAATTTTTTATTTTAAGTAAAAGATTAAACTTTTACTTGCTATGCAATATATTAATAATCTCGTTGGCTGCGGCTTCATCTGTTACAAGGGCCATATTAGGATTGTTTACTCTTGTTGCTATAATCGCCTCAGCCTTATTTTTTCCACCAGCAATCGCCACTACATTCTTAATATTTTTCACATCGTAAAAATTTATACCAATAGAAGGTGTTCTAAATATTGCCTCACCGTTTTTATTGAAATAATACCCAAAGGCTTCTGCAACTGCACCTTTGTCTATCAGCTCATTTATTTGCTCAGGTTGCATACCTCTTCTTTTTGACATTTCATCGGCTCTGCCTATACCAAAGATTAACAAGTCAGATTTTGATAAGACATCTAATATTTCTTTAACTTCTGGCTCATTTGCGATGGTTTCTAAAGTTTCTGAACTAATATTATCAGGGACATGTAAAAGTCTATAATTTGCATTTATTTTTTTTGCTAAATTTGCCGTTAAAGTATTTGCTTGGATCTCAACATCTCTTCCAATACCGCCTCTTGCTGGAAGGACTAACACATCCTTTGTATTAATCTTTGGAAAATTTTCAACAACTTGGGCTACTGAAGTCCCTCCCGTCAACGATATGATCGAGCCTTCATGTATTAGCTCCTTTATATAATATGCACATACCCTACCCATTTCCTTTAAAACGGTTCTATCCTTTTCACTATCTCCCGGAACTATAATTACTCTTTTTATTTTAAGCAATTTTTGAACTTTTTCTTCTAAATGTTTATAATCATTTAAAACATAGATAATTTCCTTTAGCTCTTCAAGGATTTTCTCACCATCTTTAGTCAAAATCATCCCTATTGGATTAACTTCCACTAATCCTTGATTTTTTAAAAACTCAACTTCTGTTCTTACAATTCTTTCACCTAAATTAAGTTCCTGAGATAATGCTCTTCTACCAACAGGTTGATTGTAATATATAGTTTTTAATATTTCATACCTTTTCTTTAATAGGTCTATCATTTCTGGAATAATCTTTTGTTGTATTGAAAGGACTTTTTTCAAGAAAAAATCACTCCTCAAGTGCTTTAAATATGGGACTTAATTTGTCCCTATGTTGTTAATTTTGTCCCTCTTTCTAAATCAAATATATCACTTTTATTTATTTTTTTCAATAGCCTATTTAACATTTTTATCTAATTTTCTTAAATTTGAAGGTAAAATATTCATTTCCTCCCTATACTTTGTTACTGTCCTTCTTGAAATCTTAATACCCTTTTCCAATAAAAGGTCTGATATTTGAACATCTGAATAGGGCTTTCTTTTGTCCTCATTTGTTATTATTTCTTTTATTAATCTCTTTATTTGCTCTACAGATATCCTATCATCTTCTTGTGGAATTCCCCTTGATAAAAGGTCCTTTGCCAGCATTATTCCCTTTGGTGTTTGGACATATTTATTATTAACGGTTCTACTTATGGTAGATTCATGTAAGTTAGTTACCTTCGCTATATCACTAAGATATATAGTTTTTTTAGGTCCATTTTTAAATAAATACTCTTTTTGCTCCTTTGCAATATACGAAATTATTTTTTCGATAGTATTTTTCCGACTTTCTATGGCTTTTATTAATGCAAAGGCTTTCTTGATCTTATCTTTAACAAATTCCCTTTCAAGGGTATCTCCATTTGCTAATATATCTACATACATTTTATTTATTTTAAGCTTAGGTATTCTTTTATCCATTATTTCTACTTTAATTTCGTCATTAATCTTATCAAAATAGATAAATGCATCTGGAAAAATATATTGTGTAGAACTGTCCTTATATACTAAGCCAGGCTTTGGATTTAATTTTTTTATCATATTAATATAGTAAATTATTTTTTCTTTTTCTAGCCCTAAACACTTAGAAAGTTTTGTATAATTTAGCTTTCCAACTTCCTCTAAATGATCTTCTATAAGTTTTATTATTATATCATCTGCACAACCTGAGTTGATCAATTGTATCTTTAAACATTCCTTTAAATCCCTAGCACAAACGCCGTATGGTTCAAAAGTCTGAATAGTTCTAATCAAATCTTCTACTTCTTCTGTCCTAACCCTAAGCTCCTTTGATAAATCTCTAATAGAGAGCATAAGATATCCAGCATCATCTAAATTATCAATTATATATTTCCCAATTCTATATTTTTTATTATCGAGTTTTAAAAGTCTTAATTGTTCAAGTAAAATATCCCTAAGAGTTAGCTCCTTATTTTCTATAAATTCTTTTTGAATATTTTCATCGCTTTTCTCCTGATAGGAAGAGCTTTCATGATATGACATCAATTGAAGAAAATGTTTGTTATCTTCTTCATCTATATCTAAAAGAGGATTTACCTCAATCTCTTCATAAACATATTTTTCCAAATCCAACACATTCATTTGTAAAATTTTTAAGGATAAATTCATATCTTGTGTTAAAATGAGTTTGTTTTCCATTTTCAAATTGAGATCAAATTGCAACATATTCTTCCCCCACTGTAAAAAAATAATCTAATTTTATTATACAAAAAAATAAACAGGCATTGTAGCCTGTTTATCTTTCGCCCTTTGTATATGGAATTCCATCTGCAGCTGGTGGAGTAGTTTTTCCAACAAATCCAGCAAGCATAAGCATAGTTAAAAGATATGGGAAGGAATAATAAACCTCATCTGGAACCTTCCATCCAAATCCCTGAGCAACTATTCTAAAGGCTTCAGCAAAACCAAATAGCAAGCTTGCTGCAAGAGCTCCAAAAGGTTTCCAATTTCCAAATATCATAGCAGCTAGCGCTATAAAGCCTTTACCACTTACCATACCTTCTCTAAAAAGGTTTGTAGCCCCGAGGGATAGCGCAGCCCCGCCTAATCCTGCAAAGGCTCCTGATAAAAGAACGCATAAATATCTCATTTTATAAACATTAATACCTAAAGTATCTGATGCCTTTGGATGCTCACCTACTGATCTAATTCTAAGTCCAAGAGGTGTATAATAGAGCATTAAATGAAGAACTAATGCTAAGCCAAAGGCAATAAAAACAAACCAGTTAAGCTCTGCTAAGAGATTACCTATTAACGGAATTCCCTTGAAAAATTCCTTTGGATAGCTAAGCTGCGTAACGCCATCAGTTTGGCCATCTCTTGCAAATATTTTAAAAAGTAAAAAGCTCATTAAAGCTGCAGAAAATATATTGATTGAAACACCAGAGATTGTTTGGTCAGCTCTTAAGTTTATACTCAATACAGCATGAATTAGAGCAATTGCCATTCCAGCTAATATTGCAAGCAATACTCCTACCCACGCATTATTTGTAAGATAGGATCCTAATACTCCAAAAAATGCACCAGCTATCATTATACCTTCAAGTCCTATATTTACAACACCCGCTCTTTCTGATATTACGCCACCTAAGGCTGCAAATATTATAGGAGTTGCCAATCTTAATGTAGCTGCAATTAATGATACGAATAGGGAGATCGTTATGCTATGCATTCTTGATTGCCTCCTTTTTCTTCTTTTCTTTCAACCACTTGTATATATAATCAGCAGCTACAAAAATAATTATTATACCCTGGATTATATATACAATTTGCTTTGGTATTCTAAACTTTTGAAGTATTCTAGCACTTGAGTTCAAGCCACCAAACAAAAGTGATGAGAATAAAACTCCAATCGGATGACTTTTTGCAAGTAAGGCAACAGCGATTCCATCAAAACCATAATTAGTAAATCCAACAAGCTGATGGGCTTTATGAATAGTTCCCGCAACGTGAGCAGCTCCACCAAGACCTGCTATTGCCCCTGAAATTACCATTGCCAAAACAATGTTTTTCTTTGAATTAATACCGCCATATTCTGCAGCATGCATATTAAGTCCCACTGCTCTTAATTCATAGCCAATTGTTGTTTTCCAAAGCAGCCAATATATAACGAATATCAACGCAATACCAATAAAAAGCCCAACATTGACTCTTTCTGATGGTCCTAAAAATCTATACAATTGTGCTGATTCAAGAATCATTTTTGATGAAGCTGAACCTTCCCTATGAATAGGTCCCTTAACGAAATAGTTTGATACGTTCATTGCAATAAAATTCATCATTATGGTATTAACAACTTCGTTAGTTCCAACCTTTGCCTTTAAATATCCAGGAATTGCTGCCCAAACAGCACCAAAAATTAAACCACCTAATAAGACTAATGTAACATGAATTGGCGCAGGAATTCCAGGAATTAAACCAATAAGTGCTGCTGCAAGCATCCCCATTATAAATTGTCCCTCAACACCAATATTAAATAAACCTGTTCTAAAAGCTACAGAGTGTGCAAGTCCTGTAAAAATAAGTGGAGTCATTGCAACTAATGTTTCTATAAAATTTGCCCTTTTACCAAATGTTCCTTCCCAAATAGCTGAAAATAATGTTGCTGCTCCATCAAAAAATCCTAAATTTTTTGCCCACATTACAAAAAATACTGCAACAAACAATCCTAAAAGAATTGCAATGAGAGGGAACATCAAAACGTCTATTGCTTTTTTAACAAAATCATTAAAAGCTACATTTTTTGTTTTATTGTTTATCATGTTCTCCCTCCTTCTTATTTAAAGTTCCTCCTGCCATGAGGATGCCCAATTCCATTTCATTTGTCTTATCAGCATCTAAAATTCCTACTATCTTTCCATCATACATAACCGCAATTCTATCTGAAAGGGCCATAACTTCATCAAGTTCAAGTGAAACTAACAATACTGCCTTGCCCTTATCTCTTTCTTCTACTAATCTCTTATGAATATATTCAATTGCTCCAACATCTAGTCCTCTTGTAGGTTGTGTCGCTATTAAAAGTTCTGGGTCCTTTGTAATTTCTCTTGCGGCAATAAATTTTTGCTGGTTACCACCTGATAGGGCCCCTGCATGAACCTCTTCATTAGGGGTTCTAACGTCAAAATCATTTATTAACTTTTTAGCATGTTCTCTAATGACATCATAATTCATTATAATTCCCTTTGAAAAAGGCTCCTTATCATGCTGACCTAGAACAGCGTTTTCTGTTAATGAGAATTTTAAAACCAAACCATGTTTGTGCCTGTCCTCTGGAATATTACTGATACCAGCTTCTATGATTTCCTTTGGTGATCTGTTTGTTAAATCATTGCCCTTCAAGATCACTCTTCCGCCAGTTGCTCTTCTAAGTCCTGTTATAACCTCAACAAGCTCTGTTTGTCCGTTACCATCAACACCTGCAATACCAAGTATTTCACCTGATCTTACTTCTAAATCAACACCCTTTAATTTAGGCAGTTTTCTGTGATCCAAAGCCTGGAGATTTTCAATTTTTAAAACAACCTCTCCTACCTTTGCTGGTTTCTTTTCAACTACCAAATTAACCTTTCTACCAACCATCATCTCAGCAAGAGTATCCATGTCGACATCCTTTGTATTTACTGTATCTACTACCTTACCCCTACGAACTATTGTTACTCTATCGCTCATATTCATTACTTCTTTTAATTTATGGGTAATTAAAATGATCGATTTTCCTTCTCTCACAAGATTCTTTAGAATCTGTCCTAATTCTTCTATTTCTTGTGGAGTTAAAACTGCTGTAGGCTCATCTAATATTAATATCTCTGCTCCTCTATATAAAGCCTTTAATATTTCAACTTTTTGCTGCTGGCCAACAGTAATGTCTTCTATAATGCTATTTGGATCTACATTAAATCCATACTTATCAGCAAGTTCCTTAACATCCCTTATAGCCTTTTTATAATCGATTTTCAAACCAAAGGCTGATTTTGGCTCACTACCCAATATTATATTTTCAGCAACTGTAAAATTATGAACAAGCATGAAGTGCTGATGAACCATGCCTATTCCCATAGCTATAGCATCTGATGGTCCCTTTATATTAACCTTCTTACCATTAACATAAATTTCTCCTTTATCTGGTTGATAAAGCCCATATAAAATATTCATCAACGTTGTTTTTCCAGCACCATTTTCACCAAGTAGAACGTGAATTTCACCTTTTCTAAGTTCGAAATCTACATTATCGTTTGCAATAACTCCTGGGAATATTTTGGTGATACCTCTCATTTCAATAACTTTTTCCACTTATAATCCTCCTTCCTAAGCGTTTAAAAAAGCTAGATGCTTACGCATCTAGCATGCAATCATATTTGTGGTGCTTGGAATGAATCAACTTCAGCAGGCTTAGTTGGAACTGTGAATTTACCATCAATAATAGCTTGCTTATATTTATTTGCAAGATCAATTACTTCCTGTGGAACAGCTGGGTTAATAGTTGGTGATATTCCAACACCATCTTCTTTTAATCCAAGAACTACAACACCAGGCTTAAATGTTCCTTCTATTGCTGCCTTTGAAGCAGTATATGTTGCAGTGTCAACTCTCTTAATCATTGAAGCTAATATAACATCAGCTTTATCTGGAATTAGAACTGCTTGGTCTGAGTCAACACCAATAGCCCACTTTTTCATTTCCTTTGCAGCATTGAAAAGACCTATTCCTACACCACCAGCTGCATGGTAAATAACGTCTGCACCATCGTTATACATTTTCTTTGCTATTTCATATCCTAAAGCAACATCGCTAAAGCTATTTGCATATTGAACAAGAACCTTAGCGTTTGGATTTACAGCCTTAACGCCTGCTCTAAATCCAGCTTCAAATTTTTCAATAAGTTCGAACTTAATTCCACCAAGGAATCCTACAATGTTAGTCTTAGTCATCTTACCAGCTATTACACCCATTAAGAAGGAACCTTCTTCTTCTTTAAATACGTATGATGCAACGTTTGGAAGATCTACAACTGAGTCAACTATAGCAAATTTCTTATCGCTGTGATTTTGAGCAACTGCCTTTAAAGCATCTGCCATCTTAAAACCAACACCAAAAATAAGGTCATTATCTTCTGCTAAAGTATTTAAGTTTGGCTCATAATCATCAGCTGACTTTGATTCAATAATTTGTGGTTCAATTCCGTATTCTGCTTTGATTCTTTCAAGTCCTGCTATGGCTGCATCGTTGAAAGACTTGTCTCCCTTACCACCTTCATCAGTTGAGAGACCAATTTTGATTTGAGGTTTGTTTTGATTTTCAGGTTGTTGTGCTTCCTTCTTTGCACAACCTGCAAAAAGACCTGCAACAAGTGTTAATGTTGCAATTAAAGCAATGAGCCTTTTCATTTTTTTTCCCCCTTTATTTTAGTTTTCATATTTAAATATATTCTTTGCAGAATTCTAAAATCCTGCAAATTTTTCTACTATTTACAAAATGTTCAAAATGCACAAAATTGTTATATAGGATGCATATATTAATATACGACATTTTTATAAAATAATCAAGAAGAATTTTTTGAAATATATTATTATTTGAAATAAATATTGATTTATGTAAAATTTAAAAAATGGCACCTTAATTTTAAGGTGCCATAAATTTAATTATTTTATGCAAGGTATCCTTTAGATTTTAAAACATTTATTGCCTTTTCTTCATCTTCATCTGCAACTAATATTATTGGTCCCGTGCATCCCATGCCGCTTTCTGAATAAATTCCATTTGCCCAAAGCTCTTTTACTGCATTTTCAAGTTCTAGTATGTCAACACCAGCAATCTGGGCTGTAACAACCTTTTTAGGTGGTGCTGTAACTTCCTTAACTTCAGCCTGCTGATTTGACTTGGTAATCTTTGCTAAAATTTCTTTAAGTCCTGCTTTGTTTGCCTTTTCAAATTCTTCTTTTGCTATATTTATTATGTTGTTTTGAGCACATGTCGCACAAAATCTTAATGCTTCACAAACAACTGGTGCACCTGAAGCCCTTGAAATAATGCAAATTAGTCTTTCATATCCTTCACCTATCCCTGGTCCATATCCATATCCTAAGGCTTCATAATCTCCACCGGTTGTAAAGGATGAGAATATTTTTACTAAAAGATTACCTGTCAAAGAGTCCATTACCATAACATCCGTTGAACCTGCGAGAAGGTCATTTCCTCTCATTACAACTCCACCATCGGATCTTATGGACTCTGCAAAATTTATATCATAACCATTTTCCTTAAGCTCCTTTAGAGCCTTTTCAACCTGTCTTGCACCATCAACATTTAATATTCCAACTGTTGGATTTTTAATACCACATGCTTTTGCTGTAATTACTCCATATATTGCATTTTTAACCATTCCCTCAACTCTATTTGTTGATGAGGTTCCTGTTGTAGTAGAAAGTATTAATTCTCTGCCTCTTCCTGGGGTAATAACTCTACCTACAGTTGAAACACCAATTGGGAAATTATAATGTTGTGTTACACAGCCATGTATTTCACCTTTATCTAACAGCTCTTCCATTAACTTATGTCCTTCTTCATCATTTGCAACTTCATAAACAGTTAAATCAGTTTCAACCTTTGGTCCAATTAAAACAACTTCAAAGTCTGAGTATTTTCTTGTTGCAAGTTCAGCAGCTCTAACAAGTTCCTCTACCCCATGTTCACTACCAAATGTAGTTAAACCTATCTTAACTTTTTTGCCAAAAGTTCCGCTTTTAATCGCATCGGCTATTTCGTTAAAAACTTCACCGATTAGCCTCTTTACGTTTTCGTTAGCCATAGTATCACCTCTTACTTTTGAAGTAGATATGAGGCAAATTCCTTCATAGCTTCTGCCACCATGTTCTTTACTTCTTCCTTTGAAACTGCTGTATCTTCTTGCTTTCCTGGATTCTTTTCAACAACAAAAGATATACCATCAAATAGATTTGTCATTCTTGCAAGGAACAAACTACCCTTACCAACAAGCATAAATCTATTCATAGTTCCATTAAGTATCTTTTCAATACCAAAACCAATTATTGGAACTCCTGATGGAACGTGTCCTTGTGTTGGAGCATAACCAACATAACCGCAGTTCTTTGCAAATTCTGCCATCTTAGCCTTTTCTATTTGACCCTTCATAACAGCAAGAGCTGCAATCATCTTATAGTTAGAAGCTGGAACATCTCCTGCACCTGCTGTCTCTGTAGCATCTGGGTTTTGCATTTCTGTTGAATATTTATCTATATCAGTAAACTTTAATCCTAACTTTTCAAGTGGTTTTGCAACAATTGCTTCCATAACAGCTTGTGGTGTTGCACCAGAGCCTATGTTATGCTTTCCTATCGCATCAGTTCTTATTATTGGATGAACACCATCATTTTCTGATACTAGAACTGCAAATCCTCCTAAAACATCCTCAACAATTGGGAATCCCTTTTTAACATGGTCCTTACCGTTCATACCAAGTTTTGCTGTAGCACCACCGCCTACAACAATGATATTCTTAAATACCCCTGATTGAACTAATCCAGCAGCGTTTACAAGGGCATGAGTTGGTCCTGCACAGAAACCTCTGATATCGCATCCTGTTGCATTTTTAAGACCCACAACTTCACCTATAGCCTTTGCAAAGTTGCCTCCACCTCTTTGATTCATATCCCCACAAGCTTCTTCTGAACATTCTATTATGTAATCTATTTCATCCTTATTAATTCCTAATTTATCTATTAAATGTAAAACTGCTAAAACTCCTGATGCCTTAACAGCTAAATTTTCTGTAATAACATGTGCTGATAAATTTTTATCAAACTCATGGGCTCTTTTTACACATCCTACTAATTTTCCATTCATGTAAAGCCCTTCTGCTATGCCTGAATCTACCATTTTTTCAACTTCTGATGCATCAACGCCTTCACCTAGTTTTGCTGCATAATCCTTTAATAACTTATGGGCTTCAAATTTTGCTTTAATTTGATTTGTAAATTCCTTTTCTAGTTTTACAAGGTCAAAGGCATCACTAATTTTAATAAGACCATAAAACTCATCCTGAGGCATAATTTCCCCAAATTTTCCAAACCTAGTTGCTCCTTCTAGTTTATGATTAAACCATGGTCTTGATAATTTTGCTAATTCTTCAGGATCATAATTGCCTATATATGTTTGTGTTACTGGGTATGCAACTACGTCTTCAAATGGTCTTAAATGTTCAACAGCCTTTTTTAAATAATCTGAATCTGGGTTAATTTCTCTTTCTAATGTTTGAGTTGTTCCATTGTGCATAACCATATCTGGAGTATGCACTAAAATATAACTTGCACCTTTTAATACTGGAAACATAATAACACCTCCATTAAAATTATAGGTCGGGGTTTAGGGATAACCCCTTAAAATCCCGACCCTTAATATTAGTCTTCAAACACTGTTTGTTCATGAATTTCAGTTTGTAATGCTTTAAGAGCCTTTTCAACAAGCTTTCTTCTTAGTGCCTTTTCCTCTTCATGTGATAAGGATGGGTTTCCAAGTGGATGTGGAATAGCAACTGTTGGAACTATTCTGTTTGCTCCAACTGTCTTTGAAATAGGAACTATTGTGCACATATGAACTACTGGAAGCCCAGCTCTTTCTATTTCTTTTACCATCGTTGCTCCGCAACGTGTGCAGGTACCTCAAGTAGAAGTTAGAATTACAGCCTGAACGCCGTCAGCAATAAGTTGTCTTGCAATTTCTTGACCAAATTTAGCAGCATTCTTAACTGCAGTTCCGTTACCAACTGTTGAATAATAGTATCTGTGCAGCGATCCAATCTTGCCTTCTTTTTCTAAATCTCTAAGAACATCAACAGGTAATACTCTGTCTGCATCTTGATTTGCATATACTGGGTCATATCCACCATGTGCTGTTTCAAATGTTTCAGGAGTTAAATCATAAACTCCTTCAATATCATATTTTCCAAATTTGCTTGCACTTGAACTTTCGATTCTATCTGGATTGCCCTTTGGAACAATACCACCTGATGTAACAAGCGCAATCTTTGCTTTTGTGATATCAGCTATAGGTGGATTTGGTGCAACTCTGTCAAATACAGGCATCTTAAATTCAGTTTCAAATGGTTCACCCTTAATCTTTTTAATGAGCATATCAACTGCTCTTTTTGATCCTCTTTCTTCAGCAAAATAGTTCTTTCTAATTCCTCTTTCTATATAGCCTTCCTGTGCTGGTGTTCCTATTTCTTCACCCTTTGCAAGCTTTAAGGCAAGTGCAGCCATCTTTGGAACAGCATCTCTCATACCGACAGCGCTGTCTTTAGTAGAAATTATATAAAGATCTTTTTTGTATAAGTCAACACCTGGATTTTCTACATACATACCAGTTACGACTGGTATTCCAAGCTCGTCCTTAACAGCCTTAGCAATAGTTGCACAAGCTGTTCCATATCTTCCTGCATTGAATGCTGGCCCTGCAATAAATATGTCTGGGTTGTATTTTTTCACCATTTCAAGTATTTGCTTTAAAGCAACATCAGTATTTTCAGCAAAATATGAGTCACCACATATAACTGTAGCTACAATCTGAGCTTCTCCTTTAAAGGCATTATTTAATGCCATACCTGGACCTACAAAACCTTCTCTAACTTCTGGTTCAATATGCGCCTTTTCTTCTCCACCAATATTGGCAAAGAATTGGTTTAGATAATGAACAACTTTAAACATTTAAAAATTTCCCTCCTCTCGGCGGCTTAATCAGTCCTTATATTGGCTGAACTGCTCCCTTATACTGCTAACTTCTCTGCTTATAGCCTCAACATCAAGAACCATTTCCATCATGCCGCATTGTTCTTCATAAACAGCAGCATCGCATTCTGCTTTTATAACAGGTTCGAGGATGTGATATACCCTAAGTCCTAATGCCACTCCTGCTAATGGTCCTGCATAAGTTGGGTCACCAGCAGTTACTGTTTCTGCTGAAAGTCCTGCAGATTCAGCTTCAGAAGTTCCTAAAAGAACAACTATATTTTCAGCACCATATTGTTCAGTTAAATCTTTAACTCTTTGTTGGATCTCCAGATCCATTGCACCCGCAGCCGTTCAAACGAAGCATTCAGTTGATGTAAATACAACTTCTGCTCCTGCACTCTTTGCACATTCTTCTATCGCTGGGCCTGGGATTCCATCTCTATCGCCAATTGCTATAACCTTTCTATCTTTTAAAATCATATAAATACCTCCTTTTGAAATTGTTTTTCAATTAGAATGTCTTTGCAGATAAATATCCAAATCCTACTTCTGATGTAGCACCTGTTATAACTTGAATTTCTGCTTCTATTGATCCATCTGGTCTTAATGAACCTGCAAAGCCACCTGCTATAACATCTGCAGCTTCTGGATGGCCAATAACCTTCTTCATTGGAGGTAACACAATAACTTCATTTGCATTACCTGCAGTAACAACTGCATCACCCTTTGGAGTTGAATCTGCAAGGGATTGTGAAGAACCATCTCTTCCTGCATACTCATCAGTTACAAGAACAGTCTTTATACCCTTTTCTTCTATCTTGTAGCAGTTCATAACAAGGTCAGCATCTGGATTACCAAATCCTTCTTCTGAAATAATAACTGCATCTGCACCTAAGAATTCAACAAGCTTTGCAGTATAGTTTGATGATCTTTCCTTATCAGCAAGATATACGTTTTCATTTGTTATAACACAACCTAAGAAGTTGATATCCTTACCATGTCTTTCATATAAATCTTCAATAATTGGATGATTCATATGAACATAAGTTGGGTTTTTATCACATGCTGATACGCAGTTACCACTGATTATAGCACCATCAAATACTTCTGTTGGATAAATGAATGTTGGGATAATCTTCTTTGCATCAACACCATATACATAAGTATCATGCAACAAACCTTGACTTTGGAGCATGTAAACATAAATAACCTTTGGAAGATTTGGATATTGTGCTACTTGCTGTAAAAGTGGTAATGTTTCATAAACCTTAACTTCATCAGGTGTTACATTCTTACCTGCTTTCCCTAAGTAAGTAGCAGCTTTTAATCCAACCATTCTTACAGCTTCTTCATGCTCATGTTGTGGAAGATTATCAACTGGTTCACATATCATTACAACATTATGAGTTTTTGAGAATGGAGTATATTTTGCTCCTTCTCCTGACATATCGATAATACCTTCTTGGAAACCAACAATCTTTCCAGTTGTAACTACAGCAGCTCCCTTTAAAACGTGAGTTTTTCCTGAGCCAACTGTATCTACCTTTGAGATAAATCCTGGGAAAATTCCCCCTGGTCCTTCCACTTTAACTCTTGGTTCGATAACATCCTTAACTGGAATAATTCTTGCTTCTTCACCAGGATGGACAATGTCAACGTCGATGGATTTTAATCTTTCATCTCCACCTACTTCCTTTAAAAGTTCCTCCTTGTTGATGTAGAGAATACCATTTTCAACTTTAGTTTCTGGACCAAATTGAACGTCCTTAATATAAATTTTTCCTAATTCGAGGCGCAAAGCCTTCACCTCCTTTAAATTTTGAACAATTACAAGATTCTGAAACTTTATTTCAACCTAGCCTTAGGCTAGGTTGAAAGCCTACTTATAAAATCTTTTAATCATTTCTTCTATATCTGCTGCTGAATGAATCTTATCTGGAGTTAAAACCTCTGCCTTTTCTCCATTTACATACATAATCATTGTTGGAAGCCCTAAAACTTTTTGAGCAATAGCAAGTCTTCTATTTTCACTTGTATTTAAGCTGCAGAATTTGATCTTATCTCCATACATCTCTTCGAATTTATGAACATCTGGCATAAGTTGCTTACACTTTTCGCATTTATCTCCCCAAAAATCAACAAATACTGGCTTTTCAGTATAATTCAAAACTTCAGCTTCAAAATTATCCTTATTTACTTCTAACATTATTATCCCTCCTACTTGTTAAATTTTTCATTAATATATTCTTCTGCAGCAACAGCAGCAATAGCACCGTCAGCAGCTGCAGTAATAACCTGTCTTAACATTTTCACCCTAACGTCACCGGCAGCAAATACACCTTCTACATTGGTTCTCATTTCTTCATCAGTTGGAATGTATCCCTTTTCATCAAGGGCTATCTTTCCTTCGAAAACCTTAGTTATTGGGTCTAGACCTACAAATACAAACACACCATTTACAGGAACCTCTGAAACCTCACCAGTTTGAAGATTTTTAACAACTAGGCCTTCAAGTATTTCATCGCCTTTAGCTTCTTCAACAACACTATTTAATATAAACTTAATCTTTGGATGATTCATAGCCTTTTCAACTAAGTATTTAGCTGCTCTAAATGTATCTCTTCTATGTATAATTGTTACGCTTTCAGCAAACTTTGTTAAATACAATGCTTCTGTTATAGCTGAATCGCCACCACCAATAACTGCAACGTCTAATCCTTCAAAGAAATCTGCATCACAAGTTGCACAGTAGGATACTCCTCTTCCTCTTAATTCAATTTCTCCCTTAAATCCTGCAAGTCTTGGAGCTGCACCTGTTGCAATAATTACAGTTTTACCGTGATATTCCCCTTCTTTTCCCTTAACTACCTTAATATCTCCTGAAAAATCTACATCTACAACTTCATCATAAACAAATTTTGTTCCAAATTCCTCTGCTTGATGTTTCATTCTTTCTGTTAGAGCTGGACCTGTGCAATTTTCTATCGATCCTGGATAATTTTCAAGTTCTGCAGTAGTAGCAGCTTGACCTCCAAATACACCCTTTTCGATAATCAATACATCAAGTTTTGATCTTGACCCATAAAGACCTGCTGCTAGTCCCGCTGGTCCTCCTCCAATTATAACTATGTCATAAACATGATTTGACATTTTACCACCCCTTATCTGTTTAATGCATTATATATTAAATCAAAATCGATAACTTTAAAATCATAAAGAACATTTTCCGGCCATTCCCTTGGCGGTTTATTCTTTATTAAATTTTCTGCTGTTTCTATACTTTTTTCTATAAACATTAATGAGTCGATATCTAGCTCATCCGATTTTTTTAAACTTAAAGCTACACTTTTATAGGGTGTCTGATTAGGCTTTATACTACCCATTAAAGGATGGGTTAATAATTTATGATGTTTATGAATATAGTCCCTAACTTTATATAAAACATCTAAAAGCTTACCATCTACAAATTCTACTTGATGTTTGTCCTTAAATTTTTCTAAAGCCATATCATTATTCGTTACTATTATTACCTTTTCCATTTAAAATTACACCTCATAAAATTAAAAACTTTAAATATTAAATAAAAAGAGGATGCAATGTTTGCCATTACATCCTCTGCTTGCCCAGAGTTCTGTCAGCAAATAGTTCTTTTGCCTGAGAGTATCATTAGGTTCGGCTAACCTAACTTACCCCTTCGGCGCCCAATTGGGTCTCTCCTACTTGCTTCATCCAGACATTATTTAATTTTCAATTATATTATATTACAAATTAACATAAATTGCTATTGTTTTTTTCAATATTATTAATAAATTTAAATAATTTCCTGCAATTTTTTGTAAATATTACAAGAAAAATTACTATTTACTGAAAAAGCATATTCCAACAACACCCGGTCCTGAGTAAGTAGCTATAACAGTCCCTGCTATAAAATTAAGTATCTTTTCAATATTGTATCTTTCTTTTACCATCGTTCCTAATTGTTCTCTTTCTTCAAAATATGAAACCGTTCCAACAGCTATAGGCTTAGAATTATCAACATCCATTTCTTCTAAATATTCTGTAAGTCTTTCTATAGCCCTCTTTAATCCTCTAACTTTATCATATACATATAACTTACCGTCATCCATATGGATTATAGGTTTAATATTTAATATTTTTGCAATTGTTGCCTGAGCGCCAGATAATCTTCCACCTTTTTTAATATATTCAAGATCATCCACAGCAAAGGCTACTCTTACTTTTTTGCTATATTCCTTCAAAGTATCCACAACTTCTTTTATACCTTTGCCTTGTTTTAATAATTCAATAGCTAAAAGAACTAAAAGTCCTGTTCCAAAACTTACAACCTTTGAATCGATAATGTGAATCTTATCCGTATTTAACATTTCTTTTGCTATATTTGCTGATTGAAAAGTTCCACTAACACCAGAGGACAAATGAATTGAAATGATTTCTTTTCCTTCATCAATTAATTTTTTATATACATCGTAAAATTCCTTTGGGTTAACTTGGGATGTTTTAGGCAATTCATCAGATTCATCTAAAAAGCTTATTAACTCATCGATGGATAAATCCACTCCATCTTTATAAGACATACCTTTGTAAGTTACAGTTAAAGGGACAACTACAACTCCATGTTTTTCTATTATATCCTTAGAAAGATCTGCTGTGCTATCTGTTACAATTACTATATTTTCCATAGAAACCTCCTTGTTTATTTCATATTTGGAAAGCCAATTTGTCGTAACGCTTCGAACATGATAATAGCTGCTGAATTTGACAAGTTCAAGGATCTATCGGTAGTCTCAACCATTGGGATCCTTATAAGGTTTGCCTTTAAAAGATCCCTTATGTAATCAGGAACACCTGAGGATTCTCTTCCAAAAATAATAAAATCTCCTTTATTATACTGAACTTCAGTATACAGTTTTTCCCCCCGGGTTGTCGATAAAAACATTCTTTTACCTTTATGTTTTTCATAGAAATCTTCAAAACTTTCATAATAATGCACATCTAAATCTTTCCAATAATCCATTCCGGCTCTTTTTAAGTATTTATCTGTAAGTAAGAATCCTAATGGTTTTATTAAATGAAGTGAAGAATTTGTTAAAACACAAGTTCTTCCAATATTGCCTGTATTCTGAGGAATCTCAGGCTGATATAAAACTATATTTAAATTCAATATTATCCCTCCTGAATTCTTTTAATTTTATTTTAACAATCATTTAAAATTTATTCAAGCAGAGTTATCATAAATAAAAGGCATCCATAGCGGATGCCAAATAATTATTTAATAATATGCTTTTCATTCCAAATTTCCTCTGCAACCCTTGCCCATTCATTTGCATAATACGTTAGCTTTTCCGATAACTCATCTACTGTTTCATCATCGTTTAATTGTGTTGAATATGCATTAGTTTCATGAACCATTTCCTTTAAAGCTTCTGGATTATCAATTAACGGACATGGCCTTAATTGGTTTTCATTAAATGGCTGTCTCTTTCTATATGCCTTAAATAAAGGAGATTGTAACACTTCCAAAAGTGAGTGTTCTTTTATATTCATATTTGAATAATGGATAAAAGCACACGGTTCACAATCTCCATTTGCATTTATATGGAAATACCTTCTTCCACCTGCTATACAACCATGTGAAAATTCGCCGTCATTCCAAAAATCCAAAACAAAAATAGGATCCTTTGCTCTTATTTCATTAATTCTTTTATACATATATTTTCTTTGCTCAGGAGTTGCCATAAAGTTAACATCGCTATCTTTTCCAACAGGGACATAAGTAAAATACCAACCAAACCTACAACCCTTTTCAATCATAAGATCTATATATTCTTGTGATGCAACAGCTTCCGTATTGTATCTGTGATAAGTAGTAGAGAAGCCAAAAACACAACCTGCTTCTTTTAATATATCCATTGCCTTCATAACTGCTTTAAAAGTTCCCTTTCCACGTCTCATATCGGTTTCTTCTTCAAAACCCTCTATACTAAAGGCTACTGCAAAGTTTCCTACCCTTTGCATTTCCTTAGCAAATTCTTCATCTATTAATGTTCCATTTGTAAAGGATAAAAATGCACAATCATCATGTTTTTCACATAATTTTATTATATCATTCTTTCTAATTAAAGGTTCTCCACCTGAGAAAATATACATATAGATTCCAAGCTGTTTTCCTTCAGTAACAATTCTATCAAGAGTTTCAAAGTCTAAGTTCCATGTTTTATACATTCCAGCCCAGCATCCTATACAATTAAGATTACATGCTGACGTTGGATCCATCAAAATAGCCCATGGAATGTTACAATCATATTTCTTCTCATTTTCAAGCTGCATAGGAATGCCAAAGAAGGTTGCATTTAAAAAGTAATTTATACCGATTTTTTCTCTGACATTAGGATGCGTTTCAGTTAAGAGCTTATAAGTATACTTATACCAATTGCTTTCTTTGTCATCAAGATATTTTTTTATGGATGCTATATATTTTTTATCCTGTTCCCTTATTACTATCTTTTCTGCCCAATTGATTAGCTTAGGAAGATTCTTCTCAGGTTCTTTCAAAACATACTTTACAACTTCCTTTATTGCTGCCTCTCCTAATCTTGTCTTAGCCAAATTCATTGTAAAACCCCCTTTTCCCTTACTATTAAATACTTATTACAAATGATTAAAAAAATTCCATATTTAATTATACATCTATTTGTTAAAATTGTATTTTTTTAGCAGTTAAATTAACATAAAAAATAGCACAACTAATTGTGCTATTTTAAAAATCTACTAATTATTTTATTTCTATGAATTTTTACTGCCTTCTGAGGGCATAACTCATGGCAACAAAAACATCTTATACAGGTTTTATAATCAACATGTGGTTTGTTATTCACCATTTTAATTGCCTTTGGTGGGCACACATCATGGCATCTGTTGCATCCTATACAAACATCATATTGAAAAACTGGTCTTGGTGAAAGATAATAGGTTAAGAATTCCTCAACTCTTTTAGGAACTCTTCCTCTAAAAAAGTTAACGCTTTTTGTATTTGGGAGCTTATATTTTAATATAAAATTATTTATATTTTCACCTTCAAATTCTATATCATCTATCCTCCCTGTGCATAACTTCCTTTCAATAGCCCTTTGAACTGTCGGAACATCTTCAGGATTTATTCCCATAACATAAGAACCAGCAACATCTAAATAATATGGATTAAAGGATGCCAATATAAGACCAGTTTTTTTAGGCACTCCTGCAGTTGGTCCATCCCCCTCCATTCCAACAATACCATCGATTATAGAAAAATGAGGCTTTACTGTCTCACAAATATCTACAAGCAAATTTGAAAAGTCCTTTATATCTGGCATTTTTAAATGATATTCTGCTTTATAAATTCCGGGTATCATCCCAAATAAAACTTTTACAGCACCTGTATATAATGCCATCCCATGAGTTTTTAACTTCGAAATGGTTATAATTTTATCGCATTCAAAGGGTGGTTTAATCATGTTTAATTTTTTTATCATACAATTTTCAGGAGTTATAAAATCTTCTGTTCGGCAGTCATAATTTAATTTTGCACCGGAATTTTTAGCTGCCTCTTCAATGCCACAAACTTTATAAAGGGATTTCAAAACCTTTTCGTTATATGGTCCTCCTGGGCTATCCCCAATTATAACATCGCAGCCATAATCCACTAATTTTTTTGCCACAGCTTCAACTACCATAGGATGGGTTGTTGCGGCATCATCTGGATGTTTTTTCATAACAAGATTAATCTTTAAAAAAACTTTATCATTTTTATTTACAACTTTGCCTATTCCACCAGCCATATCAAAAATTTTATCAATTGCACTATAAACCTTTTCTCTATTATAATTTTCACATTTTGATAAAAACACCTTTTCCATAATGGCCCCCTTATAATATATAATTTTCAATAAATTTTGCTATACCATCATTATCATTAGAATCTATTATCAAATCTGCAACATTCTTTAATTCTTCGGTTGCATTACCCATAGCAATCCCAAGTCCTGCGTATTCTACCATTGATATATCGTTTTCATTATCACCAATACAGATTACTTCATCGCTTTTTAAATTATAATAATCAGCTAGTATTTTAACAGCATTACCCTTTGATGTGTTCTCCGCCATAATTTCAAAATTATTATCAAAAGAAGAAAAAACAGAAACATCCATGTTGTTTTTTATTTGTTCTTTAAGTTTAAAAAGCTTATCCAATTCATCTGACATAACAACGATTTTAAGAATGTCATTTTCTTCGATTACATCATATAAATCTTTAACTATTTCAACTTTAACCCTTTCATTCTCCGGAATTTGCTGATTCCATAAGCTATAATTTTTTGATGAATAAATTAATTTTGTAGAGTAAATGGTGTCTTCAGTAAAGACATGAGGAATAAATCCTTCATTTTCTGCAAGCTTAATTATTTCCTTTGCCTTTTCCTTTTGTAAGCATTTTTTATATATAATTCTATCTTCATCCTTTTCTCTAATATAGGCACCATTTGAAGCAATAATAGGAGCTTTAGTCCCAATTAGCTTTGCATAAAATAAAGCTGAAGTAAAAATTCTTCCTGTGCATACTACAAGCTTAATACCTTTTTGATCAGCCTTTTTTAAAGCCATCTTAGTTCGTTCTGTTATCTCCTTATTACTATTCAGTAATGTTCCATCCATATCCATTGCAATCATTTTATATCTCATTTTATTGCCTCCTCAGTCAATATATTCCACCTCAAATCTTTTAATGAATCTATCTAATATTTTAACAAATTTATTTGAAAATAATATACTAAATATTATATTGCCAATAGCATGCATAAAATCAAATACTATGCTGCTTGCTACACCAAGTAAAACCGCATGAATGGTTAATGGGCGAATAAAACCTACAACAAACCACATATCCAATATTATTCCATAAATAAACCCCCACAAGCCACAAAAAATTGTAAATATTACTATGTTGTAATTTCTTATAAATTTTCTTAAAACTCCAAAAAATACTCCGCACAATCCCCATCCAAGCATTTGCCATAAAGTCCATGGACCATGCCCTAAAAAAAAGTTTGATATAAAAGCAGATAATACACCTACAATAAATCCCTCAACGGAACCTAAAGTATAGCCCGACACTGCCACAATAAAAGTAGTAGGTTGAACATTAGGAACACCTGCAAAGGGAATTCTAAAAACCCCTCCCATTGCAGCCATAGTTGATATTACTGCTAGTTTTTTAGAATCTATGCCTTTAAGTTCAAACAGTAAGAAAAAGTAAATAATAATTAAAACAGCCGATATTGTTATCGTAGAATTTAAACCGATATTAAAATAAGTCAAAATTAAAATTAGAGCTATAAAAATAATAAAAAATAGTCCATTTATTAACTTTTTCATATTATCACCATCAATAATTAGTTATCCTTTTTAGTATTTCTATGCCTTCCTTTGAATTAACGACTTTTATTTTATCTTTAAAAATTCTTGAAATCTGTGGAGAATAATATATCGCATCGCAAAGTATATCTAAGGTTTTCCCATGGGCAACAATTTCACCTTGGTGCATTATCATAGTTGAATCGCAAAAATCACCAACAAAATCGCTGTCATGAGTTATTATTATAACTGATTTACCTAAAGAGGCATATTCCTTTATAAAATTTCCTATTTCTATTTTATGATAAATATCTATTCCTCTGGTTGGTTCATCTAAGATTAAAATATCCGGTTTTGTTACAACAGTGCATGCTATAGCAAGCCTTTGCTTCTGCCCTCCGCTTAAATCCCGAGGGTTTTTGTCCATTATTTCATATAAATCAAATTTTTTCAATAATTCTATTACTTTTTCCCTATCAAAGTCACCAATATTTCTCAAACTATAAGAAACTTCATCAAACACTGTATCTCTGCCAAAATAAAGTGTTGGATTTTGGGCCAAGTATCCGATGCTTTTTACTCTTTCAACATCATTTAATCTTTCTATTTCCTTACCATTTAAAATGATTTTACCTTTAAATTTCTTTATTAACCCCACTAATATTTTTGATAAAGTTGTTTTCCCTGCTCCATTATGTCCCATTATACCTAATACTTCGCCTTTATGTAGATTAAAATTTATATTTTTTAGGATAGCTCTATTTGGACTATACTCAAAATATAAATCCTCTACTTTTAAAATTTCATCTTTAAAACTTTTTATATTACTGTCTCTTTTATTAGGGACATTTTTATTAGCTATTATTTTTTTGGCTTCTTTTATATTTAACGGAACAGCTTTAAAACCAGCTTCTTTAAAAATAATCGATACTTTAGGTAAGAAATTAATTTTATCTATATAAATATTAATTTCTTCTTTGCCAATCTCATTAATTATTCTTCCATCTTGCATAATCAATATTTTGTCAACAATATCAAAGCTTTTATCCAGCCTTTGTTCAACTAAAATTATTGTCTTCCCCATATCCTTATTTAATTTGTTTATAGCATTTAAAATTTCGTCAGCGGAAATTGGATCAAGTTGAGAGGTTGGTTCGTCTAATAAAATCACCTCTGGATCCATGGCTACTACTGAAGCTATTTCTACCTTTTGCCTTTCCCCACCTGAAATATTATTTATTGATTTTTCCTTTATAAAGTCCAAATTAAATAGGTTACTAACCTCTGCTATATTTTTTTTCATGCGTGTTATATCCATATTCAAATTTTCCATTCCAAAAGCTATTTCTCTTTCTATCGTGTTATAAACGCTTTGTTTCTCTGGATCTTGAAAAATGAATCCAACAGTTTTAAACAGCTCATTTTTTGATATATCTTTTATATTCTTATTTTTTACAAGGACTTCCCCCTTAATCTTCCCCCCATAAAAATTTGGAATAAGCCCATTTATTGTTCTTAATATCGTTGACTTACCACATCCTGAAGGCCCTACAATCAATACAAAATCCCCTTCATTTATAGTCAAATTTATATTTTCAAGGGCCGGTCTTGAAGTTTCGGGATAATAATAAGTAAGATCCTTAATTTTTATCATTTCCATTAATCCACCACCAATTTACAAATACTATTGAATAAAAAACAAATAAAATTATTATTTCATATACTGTAATTTTTTTTAAAGGACTATCGATTTTGGGAAAAAATTTAAAAGAATTTAAACCTAATATTAACTGCCCTATCAAGAATGCAATTGAAATAGTGCACATTAAAATTATAACATAATCTCTAAAATTGAAATTTTGATTTTTAAAACTACTTCTTTTTGTTGAACCATATCCTCTTGAATGCATCGCCTCTGCCAATTCTATCGAGTCCTCAAGGGAAGATAAAAACAAAATATTTACTACTTCACCATATGATTTTATTCGTTTATAAAGATTTCCTTTAAATGTATTTCCCCTAATAAACTCAATCTCTTTAATATTATTTATTTGATTTATTAAACTAAAGCTCAGTCTATACACTAGGCTCATGAGTAGTGAAGATTTACCAAATATTTTTGATATGATACTAAAGGCATCATCTGGATTTATTATTAAATTTCCAAAAGCAAATGTCATCATTATTGCAATAAGTCTTGATGCCATAAACAAGGAATAATAAAAAGATTCTAAAGTTATGTAAAAGTCCCCGATAATAAATATCTGTGTCTCTCCATTCTTGTTTATCAATAAATTAAAAATAATAATTATAAGTGCAATAAAAACTGAAAACCTAAAAAAAGCAAAAACTTCTTTATGTATCTCGTTAACTTTAGCAAGTAAGATTAGTGAAATTAAAATAATCGCCAAAATTAAAATATTATTTATCATAAGAAATGCTATAATATAAGTCAAAATTAAAATTATATTTGTTAATGTATTAAATCTTTGAATAAATTTATCCCTTGAAAAATTCAGCATAGTTATCACCTTTTATAATAAGATGGGTGGAAAAACCACCCATCATTTAATTTCAATATATTTGCTTTCACTTCTAATATACATCGGCTTACCATCGGTATCTTTTTCTGCATAAACTTTATATATCCCTGCTTTATCTAAAACTATAGTTGCTATTCCCTCCTCATTTGTGTTAATCCTATTTTCTCCAAAGCAAACTATAGCATCCTTTACAGCACTACCATCCGATGTCACTTTGACTTGGACTTGTGAGTTTAATTTTATATCGCCAAGAATTTCTATATTTAGTGGTTTTATTCCCCAATCTCCATAATAAACTAATATATTATCATTATCTTTTATTTCATAATCTGCCATTCCTGAGTTTGGTTCAGCATAATTTACCATATACATCCAGCCATCCCATCCGCCAAAGGATCCACTTTTTATTTCTGCTATTTCATTTATAAATGGTGCCCCATAATCATAATTTACACTAAAACTAATATTGTTTTCTATTAATGCCCTAACTAAAGCAGCATAGGAAGATGGCTTTTCTGTAACATAACTCTTTCCCTGAAGGTCATAAACTATTTTATTACCAGTTCTTACTTCAGCATCAAGTATGGTTTTATCGGGTGCCTCAACTCTAACTTTTGTTATAAAACTTTTTTCTACCGGTTCAAAATTTCCTAAAACAACTTTTAATACTTTACCGTCCTTCTTTAATATTAACCTATAGTTTAAATTATTTAAATTTAAATTCTTAGAAAATTTAATTATGCCGTTGTTGCTTTTAGCAACAAGTAAATTCTTTTCACCATTTAATAAAATATTTGCTTCATCGTAATAGTTAGACTTTACAATTAAATCAAGTTGTTTAACATCCTTAAAATAAGAAGAATATAGAATATTAAAGCTAGAACTTTCTTCTCTATTTATAGCCTTATAGTAATTACCCCTCATACAAATAATATTTTTATATGCATTTTTCTTATTTACATAGCTTAATAAACTTCTTATAACTTGATTTGTAGCTATATCATCGACTTTCCCACTTTTAATATGTCTAAAACCACCAGTCTTATCCTTGTATAACAGCAATTCATTTATTATGTTTCTATTGTTAATGATATATTTTGACAAATCATCCCCTGATGATACAGCCGCCTGAAGGATCCACGCAATCGTTTCTACAGTTTGTTGCTCTTTAGGCAATTTCTTTAAGTTATTTTTTAAATAATTTAAAGCCTTATTAACAGATGCTGAATTTTTATTTCTGCCTGCCATTGTCAATGCTGTGATAGCCATTGCAGTAATATCTAAATCGCTTTTTCCTGAAATGACTAATGGAAATCCTCCGTCCTTATTTTGATTTTTTTCCAAATATGAAATTGCAGCGCTCCTATTGTAGCTCTCCTTTATAGTTTCTAAAGCAATAATGCTCCATATATGACCATTTAAAAAATTTTCGTTTGTTCCATTGATCATATCCTTAAATTTGCCATTAGAAAGTTGTGAGGATTTTAAAATTTCAACTAAATCTATTCCATTAAAATTTCTAGGATCATATCCTGAGGCAGTTATAGTTAAAATATGTTTTGCATAGCTTGTTGTCCAATTATATGAGAGCTCTTTTAATATATCGCTGCTTTTTAAATCGATATATCTTTTACCGTTAAATTTGATGTTATCTAATTTGTATCCTGCCATTGCAAGTGCAATTGCATCCCAGTCTTGTATGCCTTTTGTTTTTGTTTTTGTTAGTAGGTATTTCAAAGAAGAATTTAGAGCAGTCTTGGCATTGTTAAAGTTACTCTTAGAACTTGCAAGTGCATTGAAGTTTAAAGATATCATAAAAACTATAATCAATAATAAGCTTAATAATCTCTTTCCTAACTTTTTCACTTTAAAATCCCCCTTTTACGGTGTTAAATCTTTTATAGTCCATCCCTTATAATCAAAATTTAATATATCCCCATCTTTTAAGATGATATCCTTTGCGCCCACCTTTGTTTTTTTGCCATTCAAATAAATGAACCAGTCGTAGCCTAAAATACCTTTTTGAATATCTTCTTGTGTAAGTTCATTTTGAGGAATGGAGGCAATCCCATTGATTTCCTTAATAAAACCTCCAACTTCATACACCTTTGCATTTTCTTTTAATATTTGTAGAGCGTTTTTGGATGATAAGGTTTTTACCGTTTTATCAAATATTATTTCATTACCATTTTCTTTTGATATAATCAGTCTAATATTGATCTCCTTATTTTGAACTTTTTTAGTAGTAGCTTGTAATTCTTTTTTTGTATCCTGAGTTTCTTTACTGCTTTTGTTAAATTCTTTAACAGGTAAGTTGTTATGGTCTTTGTTAGTTACATTTGACTTCTCATTGCTTTGTTGTATTGATGTTGAACTAATATTTTGTTTTGAGGTATCAATATTTTGACTTTTTACACTAGCACATGATATAAATAATAAAAGGATTAAAATTATACTTAGCAGCTTTTTCATAAATTCACCCCCTTTCTTCATCAGAGGGAAAACAAAAAAGCCCGGAAAGGGCTTATTAACATAAGCTTTCCCTTCCCTCCGAAGGTTTTGCTCCTAATATACAGGCAGGTTTCCTGGCTCGTGGATCATCTTACTCCCTGGCCTTCCCACTTAGGTGGCTTTTCAGGTTTCATACCCACTTACAGTAGCGGGGGCTGCAGCGGATTTTCACCGCTTTCCCTTTTAACCCTTGTAGGGCACCTGTATATTTATTAAGTTTTATATTATTAATTATATCACTAATTACAATTAATCACAATATTCATTTAATTCTGCTAGCGTTATAAATCTTACAAATTTTGCCTTTCTTAGTTGACATTTATCTAATATCTTAAAATTATTTTTTTCAATAGAATCCTTCATATCCTCTAAAGTTACAAATACTGCTCTTTTTGCTAATCTTGCAGTATGTTTAATTATATCCTCTTGTATTTTTTTAGTAGTTACCGATAAGACACCATATGGTAAATCAACTATAGCTGCATCAAAATGTTCATTTATATCTTTAATATCACTTCTTTTTATAGCATCAGGATAATTAAAGAAATCAAGATTTTCTCTTGCTCCCTTTACAACCTTATAATTTATATCATAGCCTTTAATATCTATTCCCATCGACAATGCCTCTAAAACCACTGTCCCAATTCCACAACAGGGATCAACTACTTTTAAATTTTGATTTTTGCCAACTGCTATGTTAACCAATGCTCTTGAAACCCTTGAAGTTAAAGAATTACAATATTGAACAGGTTTTTTATCATGTAAATGCCAAACACCTTCATTTCTAAGCAATTGTCCTACTATCCATTTATTCTCAAAATCTATAACGCCGATTTTAATTAAGGGATCATGAATAGCTACTTTGCCTTTAATAGCACTACCAACAATGCTTTCGACAAAATGCTTTTTATTTAAATCCATTCTTTCAAATAAACTTATATATTGAACCTTATAATTATCATAACTTAGCTCCATGGTTTTAATTTTTTCAGCTAAGTTTTTGATATCACAATCCTCAGCATCAATTTTAATACAATATTTAACATAGGGACTTCTATTTACATCTATATAATCTTCATAAAAAAAATATTTTTCCTTTAAATCTATTCCAAATAGATGTCTAATTTCCATTTTACAAAGTTCCTTTTCTCCATCTGGAAAGTTAACATAGTAAAAATACATATCTTCACCAACCCTAAATTATTTATAAAAACAAATCCACCTTAAAGGTGGATAATGTGGTGCGGGCGAAGGGACTTGAACCCATACGCTCTAAAGCCCTAGATCCTGAATCTAGTGCGTCTGCCAGTTCCGCCACGCCCGCATATTTCTAATAAAATTCTATCATCATTTATTTTAATTGTCTATATATTTAATCTTTGTGATTGAACCTCCCACGACTAAAGTCGCGGGATTCCTGCTTCATCGACCTCGTAACCTACTATCTCCACAGGCGTTAATTCGGGTAGTCCCTACCCTACTGTTTTTACTTATGCTATGCCTAATATCCTCTTTCCTTCTTTTAATATATTTTTACTTGCATTTACATCTCTATCGTGGACTGTCCTACATATTGGACATTCCCACTCCCTTACGTTTAAGTCTTTTACTTCTTCATTTCTTGTTAAACAGCACATTATTCCATCTAAAAATCAATTACATCTTCTACTTTCTCCTCTAAAGTATTTTGGGATATGACTTTTTTTGTTCCAATTCTAACCTTCCCCTTTGCTGGCTTATAGTAATCCTTAGATAACAACTCTTTTTTTATTAAAATACCATCTTTATATATTTTTCTATAAGTTACAGACTTTACCCCATCGATTGGCTTTGCTTCAACTATCTTTTGGCCCTCAGGCAATGTTGGATCTTTTATATATTCTGTAGTTGTTGGAATTCTTTCTATTATTTCACTTTCTATTACTACTTTTATATTTGGGTTTTCATTAGCCCCATAAAAAATTACATTTACATAAGAGTTAGATACCCATGCCTTTATATATATAGGTGCATTACTGGTATTTTTAAACTTAAAATCTATTGAACTGCCTGAAATAGTAGCATCGCGCCCTGGAGGAACATAGGAAACTTTAAGCCCATGGGGGCGTCTCTCAATTATATCGAAATTAGCTAATAATGCTGCATTGTAAACTGTTGTAGTAACCTGACATATACCACCTGCAAGTCCAGGAACCAATGTCCCATTTATTATCACTGGAGCTTCCTTGTATCCTTTTGAAGCTACCCTTGGGCCTAAAACCTTATTCATTGAAAAAATTTCGCCAGGCATAACCACAGTGCCGTCCAAACTTTGAGCAGCTATTTTTAAATTACCAGTTCTATTAACATCTGAAGGATTGAATTTTGTTGAAAAAACTGATATTTTTTCTTTTATTTTTTCTAAATCTGAAGATTTTATCTTAGCTTCAACTTTTAAAGTTGGAATATGAATTTCTTTGTTTTCTTTATTTTGAATAGCATCTACTATGAGGCTTTTTAAATTTTCTTCATCAACTTTAATGCCATTTTCTTCTTTTGTAATAACAAAATTCTGACCTACTAACTTAATTGTTGCATCTTTAAAGGGCTTATTTATTTCTCGGGAAATCTTTTGAACAATTTTGTCTATATTAGTTTTATCATAACTTAAATCTAATGTAATATTTACACTTGAATTTAACAATTTGATTCTTTCGATAGTTTGTCTAAAAATATTACCTTCTTTTCCAATTAATAAAGCCTTATCCACAGATTCTTCGATATTATATCTTACATTTAAATCCTTAAAGGTTGTCTTGAATATCCTATCTTGATAAGTAAATTTAATAGTTTTTTCTTGTAATGGCTTATTAAATTTTTCATCTAAAAGACCTATTGCTTCCTCCTTTATCATTTCACCAACATTTTCATTGTTAATATAAATGCCTTTAAATATTTTATTGTTATTAGCACTTGTTTTTAAAAAAGCCGACACAGCTGGAACAGAAATTAAAATCAAGATAAATACTATAAGTGCTGCCTTAGCGCCTTTATTCATAAAAGATCCTCCTAAGAAATTTTTAAGCTAAATTAGTTTATTCTACAAAAAAGATAATTTTCCTTCTAATATTTTAAATATTTATTTTTAATTTATTTTCTGCGAAATATTTACAAAAATCTCTTAATTTACACAAGTCACACTTAGGTTTCCTAGCAGTGCAAATTTTTCTTCCATGCCAGATAAGCCAATGGTGTGCTCTAGACCAATAACTCTTTGGGATATTCTCCATTAGTTGTTTTTCCGTGTGCAAAACATCTTTAGCATTTGCAAGGCCTAATCTATTTGCAACTCTAAACACATGTGTATCAACAGCAATTGCATCCTTTCCAAAGGCATTTGAAAGGACAACATTAGCAGTTTTTCTCCCAACCCCAGGCAGTTTTATTAAATCTTCCATTTTATTTGGAACATTTCCATTAAACTGTTCAACTATAATTTTACTAGCTTCAATAATATTTTTTGCCTTTGTCTTATAAAGTCCACATATTTTTATATAACCTTCTAATTCCTGTTGAGTTAGATTTGCAATATCATGGGGTTTATTATAATCCTTAAAAAGCTCAGCTGTAGCTTTATTAACAGTTTCATCAGTAGTTTGTGCCGATAGTATTGTAGCTATTAGAAGTTCGTAGGGTGTTGTATAATTCAAAGCACATCCCAAATTTCCATATTCCTCTTCTAATATTTTAATTATATCCAAAGAATTATTCATATTTTCACCCCTAAATAATAATATAAAAAGGGCTTAAAGCCCCTTTTATATTATACCCATTCTCTTTCCTACCTTTTCATAAATAGCAACTGCTTCATCGAGCATATCCTTAGTATGTGCTGCAGTAACAATATTTCTAACCCTTGCTTTTCCTCTTGGAACTGTAGGATAAGCAATACCTTGAGCAAAAAGTCCTTCTTTAAATAATTCATCGCTAAATTGCATTGCCTTTGCTTCATCACCAATTATTACTGGTGTAATTGGTGTCTCGCTCTTTCCTAAGTCAAATCCTAATGCAGAAAGCTTTTCTTTAAAGTATTTTGCATTATCCCAAAGTCTATCAACAAGCTCACTGCTTTCTGATAAAATTTCGATTGCTTTTAATGCAGCAGCAGCTGCCCCTGGAGTCATTGCAGTTGAGAAAAGGAATGGTCTTCCTCTATGTTTTAACCAATCAATTAATTCCTTTGATCCTGCAACGTATCCGCCAACAACTCCTATCGCCTTTGATAAAGTTCCAACCTGAACATCAACCCTTCCATATAACCCAAAGTGTGAAACAGAACCGCTACCATTCTTTCCTAATACACCTGAAGCATGAGCATCATCTACATAAACAAAGGCATCAAATTCTTCAGCGATTTCAACTATTTCAGGTAGCCTTGCTATATCTCCATCCATAGAGAATACTCCGTCAGTTACAATCATAAATTTCTTATACTGGCCACTTTCATAGGCTTCCTTTAAAGTTTTTCTTAAATCATCCATATCGTTATGTTTATATCTTAGAATTTTAGCTCCTGATAATCTACAACCATCTATAATGCTTGCGTGATTTAGTTCGTCGGATAGAATTGCATCCTCTTTTGTCATTAGAGCACTAACTGTTCCCATATTGCAGTTAAATCCTGATTGAAATACTATAACTCCTTCAGTTTTTTTGAATTTTGCAAGTTTTTCTTCAAGTTCTTCATGAATATCTAAAGTTCCTACAATCGTTCTTACTGCGCCAGCTCCTGCACCATATTTTTCAGTAGCCTTGATTGCAGCTTCTATTAATCTTGGATCATTTGCAAAACCTAAGTAATTGTTAGAAGATAAATTTATTACTTCCTTTCCATTGATAATGCACTTAGGGCCTGTTGGGCCTGTAACAACAGGAAGTTTCCTATAAACCCCCTGAGCCTTTAATTCCTCCAAATTTTTAACTAAAAAATCATGTAGAGTTTTGCTACCCATTTTTACACCTCCAAATTATATTCATATCCTAGATTTATTTTACAATATTTCTATATTAATGTCTATTATTTCTGCTCTTCCATCCTGCTCAATTTGTCTAAAAATTGAATTTAAAGTTGCATCTACTACCTTCTTATCGCTGCCTACAGTTGCAATGCCCAATTCGCATAGTTGCCATTTATCATTTTCTCCAACTTCTGCTACCGAAGCATTGTGCTGCATTATTTTGGATATTAAGCTCTTTACTATTTGTCTTTTTTCCTTTAAAGAATGTGGTGTAAAAAATTTTAATTTAATATTTGCAATTCCAACTATCATTTATAAACTCCCCTATACTCATCTGGTAATAGTTCAGCTATCTTTTTCATTAAATAATTTAAACAATAATTATCATATTCTTCTTTATTCATTCCTTCAATTTTTTCTGGTAAGCTAAAAGCTTTTCCTATATTTACAGTAACATCAGCCTTAAAAAATCTTTCCTTCCCCATATCATCGTCATTAATAGGCATAAGCTTTTCTGTTCCATAAAGTCCAATCGGAACTATTGGAACATTACACCTTCGTGCAATTAAAATAATTCCTTTTTTACCTTCTATCATTTTTCCAGTTCTTGAACGTGTTCCTTCAGGAAATATCATCAGAGAATGTCCTTCTTTAATAACATTTATACTTTTTTTAATTGCCTCAATATCAGCTGAATTTGGGTGGATTGTAATAGTGTTTACCGCTTCAATGCCTATTCTACTTAATGCTTTAGACTGTAGCTTAACTCCAGCAACAAAATAAGGATCAAAATCCTTTAATACTTTATTTAATATAAGTCCATCAGAATTGCTTAAATGATTCGCTATAAAAATGACTGGTGATTTTAAGCTAGCGAGATTTTCATAATTTTTAACTTCAATATGAGCATATTTTTTTAGAGTATAGTCAACAATTTTTTTACAAATAGGTTTATAAATACTTTCAGGTAAAGCAAATAAAACCTTGCCTAAAATGTCTTTTAACATTATATCATCCCTTCGTAATAATTCTTCTTTAGTCTAATCATTACAATATAACATTTATTAAGAAGGATAAGATGCTAATAACAATATAACCTATTATTGCAGAGCCAAGGCCGCTTACAATAAAACCTGTTGTAAACATAGAAACCATCATTAATAATATTCCGTTAATTACTAAGGTAAAAAGTCCTAAAGTAACAACGTTAATAGGTAAAGATAAAATTAACAAAACAGGTTTTATTAAAGCATTTGCTAATCCCAAAACAATTGCTGCAACAATCGCAGTCCCAAAGCTGCTTATGTGTATGCCTTCAACTAAATTTGCAGTTAAATAAATAGCCGTTGCGTTTATTAATGTCTTAGCTAAAAAACCTTTGTCATCTCTCTTTGACACTAATATCCCCCCATCCTTTTTAAATAATATTCTACATAATATGAAAAATAATCATCGTTAATTAAAGATTTTATTTTAGCTTGACCTTCATTAGTTCTACTATTAGCTAAGGCAATAATAAGGTTTCTTTGTAGTATTTTTTTGCCTCTCCAGCCGCCAGAAGTTTTGTGATATGTTTCTTTAAACCTTTTATTTGACATATTTAAAAAGTCTTCTGCTACTACATTTATATTCCACTCTTCAGGCATAAAATCCTTTATGTTCGAATAAAATGCATTTTTATTTAAAGGGCAAACATCCTGACAGGTATCACATCCATAAATTCTATTGCCCATTTTGGACATTTCGTCATAAGTTAGTCCATCTTTTTTCTGGGTAATATAGGATAAACATTTTTTAGAATTTACATAATAAGGTCTTTCAATTGCTCCTGTTGGACAGGCCTTCATGCAAATCTCACAATCACCACATTTTGATTCAATTGGAATGTCAGGTTCAATATAAATGTCTGTAACCAACTCCCCTAAAAAGACGAAGGAACCATATTTCTCAGTGTATATATTTGTGTTTTTCCCGTAAAACCCTATTCCACTCATATATGCAATTTCTCTATCATGTAAGGGCCCTATATCACAAAAGTAGAAGGAATTAGCATTAAACTCTTCTTTTAAATATATTTGTATTTTATTTAATTTATTATATAAAACTTTATGATAATCTAATCCCAATGATGATTTTGAAAAATATGGTTTATTATAATCGATCTCCATCGTTCTATAGGGAACAGCTATTGATATAAAGGATTTAGCATTTTCCATAATATTCTTTACATTAGTTCTTTTATATTCATCTTCCTCCTCAAACCCTGACAAATGTCCATTTAACCTTTTTTCTCTTAATCTATTAACAAACTCATCCTTAAAATTTATACTTGAAAACCCAATGTATTCAATGCCAATATGTTTGGCATAATTTATTATTTTTTCCCTTTTCATCATTTCACCCCAGGGTTTTAAACTTTTAGGATTCATTATTAGTATAAATTGTTTTTTAAAATTCCACAATAATAAATAGAAAATAATATGGAGGGATAACAATGAGAAGAAAGGTAGCCGTTGAAAAAAATCTGCAAAACGTAAGACAATACTTTGAAAGCCAAGGATATAAAGTTGACATATTTGATGGTCCTCAAATTCATAACATTAAAGGTAATAATAACTATGATGCAATAATCGTAGCAGGAGGAAATAAGGATTTTCTTGGCATTCAAGATGCTGAAAGTAAAACCCCTGTTATCGATGCAACTGGCATGTCAGCACAAGACATATATAATCGCGTTACCAAATTAGAATTTTAAAACCCAGGTGAAACCTGGGTTTTAAATCCATAATCCATATATAACATTATTTAAATTTTCTTTATCCTTTATCGATTCATAATCTATTTTAACTACTTTACCTGGGATTCCAACCACTGTCCCATATGGTGGGACATCCTTTAGAACAACTGAATTGGCACCGATTTTAGCATTATTACCTATTTTTATCGGTCCTAATATCTTAGCTCCTGCTCCAATTACCACATTATCTCCAACGGTCGGATGACGTTTAACATTCTTTTCCTTTCCTGTTCCACCAAGGGTTACACCGTGAAAAATAGTTACATTGTCCCCTATCTCGGCCGTTTCTCCTATAACAACTCCCATCCCGTGATCTATAAAAAGACCTTTGCCTATTTTAGCACCTGGATGTATTTCTATACCCGTTCTATGCCTTGCAAATTGAGATATCCATCTTGCTATCACAAAGTGTTTTCTAACATAAAACCAATGGGCAATTCTGTGATAAATTAATGCGTGTAACCCCGGATATAAAAGAATAACTTCCAAAAGACTTTTCGCAGCCGGATCCTTCTTTAATATATTTTTTGCCTCTTCAATAATCATTTTAAACATACTAATCACTCCTCAAATAGGTCTGTTGATAAATATCTTTCACCTGTATCAGGTGCTACTGTAACTATCCTTTTTCCCTTTCCTAAGTCCATCGCCTTACTTAATGCAACAAAAATTGCTGCGCCAGATGATATTCCAACTAATATCCCTTCTTTTTTTGCTAAATTCCTTGATGTTTGGAAAGCTTGTTCTGTTGTAACAGTTATAACTTCATCGATTACATCTTTATCAAGAATGTCAGGGATAAACCCTGCGCCTATACCTTGAATTTTATGAGGACCTGGTTGACCTCCAGATAGAACTGGAGAATCTTTAGGTTCTACAGCAACAATCTTTATATTAGGAATTTCTCTTTTTAAAATTCTACCTACCCCAGTTATGGTTCCTCCTGTTCCAACACCGGCAATAAACATATCTATTTTACCTTCCGTTTGCTTTAGTATTTCTTGTGCTGTTGTTTTCATGTGAATTTGAGGATTGGCTATATTCTTAAATTGCTGCGGCATAAAATATCCATTTTCCTTTGCTAATCTTTCAGCTTCCTCAACAGCACCCCTCATACCCTTTTTACCATCAGTTAAAACAAGCTCAGCACCATAGGCCTTCATGAGTTTTCTTCTTTCAATACTCATAGTTTCTGGCATAACTAAAATAACTTTATACCCTTTTGCAGCACCAACCATTGCAAGTCCTATACCTGTGTTTCCGCTTGTCGGTTCAATAATTGTGTCTCCAGGTTTTATTAATCCCATCTCCTCTGCTTTTTCAATCATAGATAAAGCTATTCTGTCCTTAACACTTGATCCCGGATTAAAGGACTCTAATTTCACTAGCACCTCAGCCATTCCTTCATCAGTCAATCTATTTAATTTAATCATTGGTGTGTTTCCAATCAATTCATAAATGTTGTTAAAAATCATATATACTCCCTCCACTTATATTTATTTTTTCCCTGTGCACAGGAAAATTAAAAAACTATATAAAAAAGCCTTCACCTCTTGTTCAGAGGCGAAGGCTTAATCTCCGCGGTTCCACTCTGATTGGGACAATAATCCCATCTCTATCCGGCACCATCATGCCGTCCCACTATAACGGGTGGACCCGTCTCAGCCTACTGAATTTCAGCCTAACGCTCACAGGTGCACTTCAGCTATACTTTTGTGTAGGACTCTTCCAGCCAAGGAGCCCCTCTCTGGCCACTCCATATAGCCTACTTTCCCTGATCACAGCGTTTAATTCCGATTAATTTACTCTGATTTTATTATAAGATTTTTAATTAACCTTGTCAACAATCTAATGTTAAATATTTGTTAACTATCACTTACAAAAAACATGCTTACCTATTACCTTTATTACAGGTCTTGACCATATCCATTTATTAGTTGTTTTCTCAGGATTGTAATAAAATAGCGCTCCCCCTGATGGATCCCAACCATTGAGAGCATCTACTGCAGCTTTTTGGGCGCTATCAACCGCAGGAAGATTAATCTGTCCATCATCTACTGCAGTAAAGGCACCTGGCTGATAAATAACTCCTGGTATTGTTGATGGAAATCTTGGATCTCTAACTCTATTCATTACAACTCCTCCAACAGCAACCTGGCCTACATAAGGCTCTCCCCTTGCTTCACCTGAAATAAGTCTTGATAATAACTCTTGATTTTGTGAACCGTTGTATCCCCTTTGGGCACTGCCTACATTAATTCCTAAAGCAGCTAAAGTTTTAGGTCCTACAACTCCATCAGGATAAAGTCCATTTTTCCTTTGAAACTCTTTTACTGCAATATACGTTTGATACCCATATATTCCATCAATACTTCCCTTATAATAACCCCAATTTTTAAGTCTTCTTTGTATTTCAATAACGGTTTCACCTCTTGATCCCCAACTATATGTAGCTGCATTAATTATATTAATATAAATTATAGAAAATAAAATAACAGTAATAATAAACCATGTTACAAATACAATTTTTTTCACAGCAACACCTCCCATTATATTTTTTGTTAAATTAAAGATTTAATACCTTTTTATTTGACTATTTCAAATTAAAATAATATATTATTATTCAGTAAAGAATTTATTGAGGTGATGCTCTTGGACTTTTTACCCATTACTAAAGAAGATATGAAAAAAAGAGGTTGGAATGAACTTGATTTTATATTCGTAACAGGCGATGCTTACGTTGACCATCCTTCCTTTGGTCATGCAATAGTAACTAGACTCTTAGAAAGTTTAGGATTCAAAGTTGGAATAATATCACAGCCAAACTGGAAAACAGCTGATGATTTTACTAAACTCGGTAAGCCTAAAATTGCTTTTTTAGTTTCATCAGGTAATATAGATTCTATGGTAAACCACTATACAGTAAATAAAAAAAGGCGTAGTGAAGATGCGTATTCACCAGGGGGTAAAGGTAATCTTAGACCAGATAGGGCAGTTATAGTTTATTGCAATAAAATAAGAGAAATTTTTAAAGATGTTCCTATAATAATTGGAGGTATTGAGGCAAGTCTTAGACGTTTTGCACATTATGATTATTGGGATGATAAAGTTAGACGATCAATTTTATTAGATAGCAGTGCAGATCTTTTAGTTTATGGTATGGGGGAAAAGCAAATTATAGAGATAGCTAATCTAATATCCTATGGTAAAAAAATTACTGACCTTAATGATATTAATGGAACATGCTATATAACAAAGGACATTTCAAAGCTTACAAATTATATTGAAATTCCAAGTTATGAAGAAGTGGCAAAGGATAAGTTAAAATACGCAGAGGCTTTTAAGGTTCAATACTTAGAACAGGATCCTATAAAGGGAAAAGCATTAGTTCAAAAACATGGTAATGTCTACCTTGTTCAAAATCCTCCTGCTAAACCATTAACAGTAGAAGAAATGGACTTTATTTATTCTTTACCATATAAAAGAACATATCATCCTATATACAAAAAATATGGTGGTGTTCCTGCTTTAAAGGAAGTAGAATTTAGTATAGTATCCCATAGGGGATGTTATGGCGGTTGTTCTTTTTGTGCACTGCATTTTCACCAGGGAAGAATAATTCAAAAAAGAAGCAGGGAATCGATCATAGATGAGGCTAAAAAGCTGACAAACATGCCAAACTTCAAAGGTTATATTCATGATATAGGAGGGCCAACGGCTAACTTTAGGAATCCTTCCTGCAAAGCTCAATTGGAACGAGGAATATGTAAAACTAGGCAATGCTTGCATCCTACCCCTTGCCCTAATCTTGAAGTTAGCCATGAAGAATATCTTGATATTCTTCGCCAAGTAAGAAACTTACCAAAGGTTAAAAAAGTTTTTATTAGATCAGGCATCAGGTATGATTATGTTCTTCTTGATAAAAGTGATAAGTTTTTAATTGAATTGATAAAAAACCACATTAGCGGACAGCTTAAAGTTGCTCCTGAACATGTGTGCGATAGGGTTTTAAAGGTTATGGGAAAACCTTCAAAAAAAGTCTACGATAAATTTGTAAAAAAATACTTTGAATATAATAAAAAATTCGGCCTAAAGCAATACTTGGTTCCTTACTTAATGTCAAGCCATCCTGGAAGCGATTTAAAAGCTGCAATAGAGCTTGCAGAATATATTAGGGACATGGGATATAATCCAGAACAAGTTCAGGATTTTTACCCTACACCCGGTAGTTTATCAACAACAATTTACTATACTGGTGTTAATCCCTTAACAGGCGAAAAGGTATATGTTCCTAAAGATCCTGAAGAAAAGAAAATGCAAAGAGCCCTTTTACAATTTAGGGATCCTAAAAATTATGATTTAGTTTATAAGGCTCTTATTAAGGCAAAACGAACTGATCTTATAGGATACGATAAAAAGTGTTTGATTCCGCCAAAGAAAAAGGGGAGAAAATGACATGAAAATAAACATATGGGACATTCTTTTAATTTTAAAGAATAATCCTCAAATAGCATATATTTACGCCATTATTAATAGCTTTTTTCAAGTTTTTTTCCCTCCTTATCCCGGCGACACTATAATAGCCCTTTTGGGCTATTTATCTTATTTAAAAATAATCAAAGGAGGCGTGGTTCTATCTTTAATAATTCTTTCAACCTTTTTAAGTAGTTCTTTATTATTATATCTTAGCTATAATTTTTCAGACTTAATTAAAAATTCCCTTTACTTTCAAAGATTTTTTAATCTAAGACAACTTGAAAATTTTGAAAAATGGTATAAAAAAATAGGCCCCTTTTTTATAGTTATCAGTAAATTTATCCCTGGGATAAACTCTATAGTAATAATTGCTTCAGGCCTATTTAAAATAGACATTAAATATTCTGTTATATCTATTGGAATTGCAACAATTATTCATAACTCAATGCTTTTTATTGCTGGTCGAATTGCAGGTGAAAATATTGACCTTTTAAAATCGCTTATAAAAGAATATACCAGTTATGTTTTATTAGGTATTATTTTAATTACTCTTTTATACTTCCTTTTAAAACGTTATATCAATAAGGAGTAAAAATATTTATTGTTTTATCAGAAACCCTAACATCTAAAGGAAAATTAGGACCTCTTTCTCCATCAATATCAGTTTCTATGTCATCTGAACACTCAATTTTAAAATTTTTGCCTCTTAAGTAAATAATATTATTGCTATCTAGATGTTCTCCTTTAAGCATCTTAATAAATAAATTTAAAAGTTCAACTAAATTGCATTGCTTTACAGCAATCAAATTTAAATACCCATCATTTGCAGTTGCGTCAGGAGCTAATTTAAAACCTCCTGCCGATGACCCGTTTAATATTACGAACAAAAATATTTTTTCTTCAATAATCTTGTCTTCTGTAGTAATCTTAATTGGAATAGCTCTGAAATTAGGAAGCTGTTCGATTCCTTTTAAATAATATGCAACCTTTCCCAATGTATTTTTTAAGTTAATATCTATTTTTTGTGAAACATCCGTTAATAATCCTGCTGCTGCAACATTTATAAAATATCTGTCATTAATTTTACCAAGGTCAAACTTAGTTAAATTGCCTCTTGCAATAATTTCACAGGCATCTGTAATTTTTCTTCCTATTCCAAGATGACTAGCAAAATCATTTGCCGTTCCCGATGGAATTATACCTAATGGTTTATTAATATTATGTTGTATCATTGCATTTATTACATGATTTATAGTGCCATCTCCTCCTGAAACTATTATAACATCATGTTCATTAGCAAATTTTATTCCCTCATAAATATTTTCTACAGATAAAGTTCTATATGGTGTAACAATATATCCACCTAATTGCAATTTATGAACTACTTGATCAATTTTTAATCTAAAGGATCTATTTCCTGAATACGGATTGTATATTAAGAAAGCTCTATTCATTGTAATCCCCCCAGCTTTTTTATTTTACTATAAAATAAAAGTTCCTGCAACAGCAGGAACCTTTTTAATAATATAATGTATGAGTTGGTTTTGAAATGTCACTCAAAGCCTCTCCTGCATCATCTGCAAGTCTAGATTCAACTGCTATGTCTCCTATTGCAAGCATTCCAACTAATCTACCATTTTCAACAACCGGTAATCTCCTTACCTGCTTCTCTGCCATTATTCTTGCAGCATCATGAATATCCATATTAGGGTTAGCTGTTGTAACTCCAACTGTCATAACATCCTTAGCTAAAACGTCATTAGGATTTTTCCCAAAAGCAATGTCCCTAAGAACTATATCCCTGTCTGTTACAATACCAACAACTTTATCTCCGTCAAGAACTGGAACAGAACCAACATTTTTATCTTTCATAATCTTTGCTATTTCCACAACTGGCGTATTTGGTGTTACATAAGCTACATTGGTAGTCATAAAATCTTTAACCTTCATTTAATGCACCTCCTAAAGAATAGTTTTCCCCATAGTTTGTTAATAATTCTTTTAAAATATTGTAAAATATATTGTAATTTTATATAATAACTATAAAAAGGCTTAAAGGAGACGTGATTATGAAACTAAAAATTAGACCTGAAAGTTTTCCCTACGCACTTATTCTTTTTATAGTTTTTGTTGTTTTTTATTTTATTAACAAACTTTTATCCATCTTGCCACTTTTATTGATATTATTCGTTTTATTCTTTTTTAGGGACCCTGAAAGAAATATAACTACAGATGAAAAATGTTTTCTATCGCCAGCTGATGGTAAAGTAATCGAAATATCAGAAATTTATGAAGATCAGTTTTTTAAATCAAAAGCTATTAAAGTTAGCATATTTTTATCATTATTTAATATCCATGTTAATAGAAGCCCTATAACTGGCAAGGTAACATACAAAAGCTATAGACCTGGTAAATATCTTCCAGCATTTAAGAGCCATGCATCTGAAATTAACGAAAGAAATACAATTGGTATAGAAAACGAATACACAAAAGTTCTAGTTCATCAAATTACAGGATTTGTGGCAAGGCGTATAGTTTGTTGGAGCAATATAGGAGACTTTTTAAAACAGGGGGAAAGATTTGGGCTCATAAAGTTCGGTTCCTGCACAGAAATCATTGTGCCAATTGATACTGAAATAAAAGTAAAAGTAGGTGACTCTGTAAAAGGAGGATTAACTGTTATAGGAGTGATAAAATGAACGTAAAAATAAACAAAAATATTATTCCCAACGTATTTACTTTTTTTAATTTAACATGTGGTATGTTATCAATTATTTTTACATTAAATTCCAACTTTAAAATAGCCGCATTAATGATCATCCTCGCTGCATTTATGGATAGATATGACGGACGTATAGCAAGGCGATTTGACGCTGTATCTCCCCTTGGTAAGGAACTTGATTCCCTTTGTGATTTAATTTCCTTTGGAGTTGCACCTGCTGTTCTTTCATGGAGCAACTTTTTGATAAATTTTGGAATTATAGGATACATTATTTCAATAATATTCCCAATAGCTGGTGCATATAGATTAGCACGTTTCAACGTAACACCCTTTAACAACTATTTTATTGGGGTCCCAATAACTTTCGCAGGTTTTTTTCTTGCAGTTGATAATCTAATTGCTATATCACTGCCTCACAATATTTTATCTGCAATTATCATGTTGCTTTTATCCTATCTTATGGTATGTAAAATCAAATTTAAAAAGTTCTAAGAGCCCATGGGCTCTTTCAGATTGTAGACAAACCCTAATTGGTATTCAGGCTTTACAAGAGCCCCGTGAATGGATTTCAAAAAGGCATCTCTCATGAGCTTTAGCAATTCTTGCTTTTCGACTTTTCAAAAGTCCGTAATTCTGCACACGGACGTGCAGAGCCGAGTGGCCGACACGGATGTCGGCTCACGAGGGTAGGACTTTTGAAAACAAAGAAAAGCTTAGAATTGCTTAGCGAAATGAGCGAATGCCAGGGAAATCCTTCACGGGGCTTATCAAAAATAACTTTTTCAACAGTCTGTAAGAGCCCATGGGCTCTTTTTTTGTGTCAAAATTTTAGGTGCTGCATATTATGTTATTGTAGTTTATTTTAGGAGTGGTTTGATGAATCTTAAGGGGAGCAAAACAGAGCAAAACCTATTAAAAACATTTGCTGGTGAGGCAAGAGCAAGAAATAAATATTCCTTCTTTGCAGAAAAAGCAAAGGAAGAGGGGTATGAATTCATCGCATCCGTTTTTAACGAAACATCTGATAACGAAAAAGCCCATGCAAGAAGAGTTTTTAACGATTTTTTAAAGCTCAATAAGTCTACTTCAGAAAATTTACTTGAAGCGGCAATGGGAGAAGCTTATGAGAGTGAAAAAATGTATAAGGAATTTGAAACAATTGCACGCCAAGAAGGATTTAATGAAATTGCTGATTTTTACAAGGAACTTGCTGAAACGGAAGAATATCATAGAGAAAGATTCAATACAATCCTTCAAAATTTAAAGGGCGGTAAAATATTCAAAAGAGATAAGGAAACAAAATGGCATTGCAGAAACTGCGGTTATATCCACGAGGGATTAGAAGCACCTGAGCGCTGTCCTCTTTGCGGATTCCCAAGAAGCTATTTTGAAATTTATTGTGAAAACTTCAAATAGGAAGTGATTATATGAAAAGATGCATGATTGCATGGGTTCCAATCGAATTATTGCTAAACAATGAAGTAGATGCTTTTGAAAATTTAACAAGAAACTCACAGAAGGAAATTGAAGAAGATTTGTTTAAAGAAATAGATGAAGAATATATTGAAGAAGCGATTAATAAATGAAAATCATGTCCTTGTGTCTTTTGGGCACAAGGCATCTTTTACTAATTTAAGCGGTGATAATATGAAAAAAATAACTCTAATAATCTTATTAATTATTTTTATTGTTTCATTGTTAAATAATATATTCATTTTAAATCTTATAACTACATTTTGTTTTCTTATTATAGTAGCTATAAGGTTAAGTAGAGAAATTAATGTTCTATCCTATTGGGTTGGAGATAAGCTTGGTGGGTTCATAAGCTCAACTTCCGGAAATTTACCAGAACTTTTTATTAGCATCTTTGCCCTAAAAAGCAATTTAATCGAACTTGTGAAAAGTGGACTACTAGGTTCTATAATTGGAAATATGTTATTAGTATTAGGTCTAAGTATTTTATTTGGTGGAATCAAATATAATGAACAAAGGTTTAATAAAATAATTGCAAGGACAAATTTTTCTTTATTGTTTTTGGCACTTAGCAGCCTAATCATCGCCTCTACAATTTCCTTTCAAGGGAAGCTAAGCACTCAAAAATCTTATATTTTTAGCTTTTATATAGCAATAATTTTATTGCTTATATATTTATTAGGTCTTATATTTTCGTTAGTAACACATAAAAATCTTTTTTTGGTTCATTCTGACGAAAACAATAATGAGAATAACATGAAAAAAACAAATTTTATTTTAATTATCATTCTTCTAATAATAGCCTACACTTTAAGTGAACACCTAGTAAGTTTAATTAATACAGCAATTATAAAATTCAAAATTCCGGAAAAAATTATAGGGATAATTATAATGCCTTTAATTGGCAATGTTGCAGAATATATAACTGCTATATATGCTTCCCTTAAAGATAAAATTAATCTATCTATAGAAATATCAATAGGTTCAAGTATGCAGTTATTGTTATTTACTCTTCCTTCAATTATTATTATTGCATTTTTATTGGGGCTTCCTTTAACTTTAGTGTATAGCTTCTATGAGCTTATAATATTGATAATTTCTATTGGATTATCATATTTTGTATTCCAGGACGGAAAAAGCTATTGGCTGGAAGGTGCAATTTTATTAGCTTCTTACTTAATTATAATATTAGGATATTGGTTAATATAAAAGGCATGGAAATCCCATGCCAAATTACTGTTGCTTTTCTATTTTATCCTTTGGTGCCCCACACTTTGGGCATTTTGCAGGTTTACATCTTCCTTCCTTTGTTTCTCCACAAACAGTGCACTTAAATATTGCCATAAAAATCCCCCTTTATCTTTTGTTAAATAAATTTTACCATATCAAATCAATATTTGTAAATATTTATTCTCCAAAAATATCTTTCATTAACTTTTGACCGGTAGGCGTTGAAGCAATTCCACCTAAGGCTGTTTCCCTTAGTTCAAACGGAAGTGACTTTCCAACTTTATACATTGCATCCACAACCTCATCAAAGGGTATAATGCTTTTTACACCAGCTAAGGCTAAATCAGCAGAAGTTAAGGCATTAACAGCACCAGAAGAATTTCTCAAATAACAAGGTGCCTCAACAAGTCCTGCCACCGGATCGCATACCAATCCTAAAATATTTTGAATAGCTATTGAAGCTGCATGTAATGCTTGTTCTGGAGTTCCTCCGGCCATTTCCACAACAGCTGCAGCCGCCATTGCAGCAGCTGAACCACATTCTGCCTGACATCCTCCCTCGGCACCTGATACTGTTGCATTTTTTGCAATTATTTGGCCTATTCCTGAAGCAGTAAAAAGGGCCTTTACCATTTCGTCTTCATTTCTTTCTAAAACCTCTGCTGCTGTTATTATGACTGCCGGCAAAATACCTGCAGAACCAGCTGTTGGAGCTGCAACTATCCTACCCATTGATGCATTGACTTCAGACACAGATAATGCTCTTGCCATAGCTTTATTTATTATGTCTCCTGATATCGTTTTTCCCTTTCTATAATCTTCAGCTTTTTTTGCATTTCCACCGATGAGCCCACTAATAGAATTAACTTCTTCATTTAATCCTTTGTTTGCAGAATCTATCATAACCTTTAAAACGTTCCTCATTCCTTCAAATACTTCTTCTTTTGATTTTCCTGTTCTTTCGCATTCAAAATCTAAAACTATTTCCCAAATTTTTTTATTTGATTCTTTAGTTAGATTTAATAAATCTTTTCCTTTAGTATACATAAAATTATCCTCCTTATACCGGATTTATTGCTACGACATTAATCATATCTTTTATATTTTTAATTTTTTCTATTACTTCATCATCCAATTTGGCATCTAATTCTATAATTGCAGTTGTAATCTTTTGAGGATTTCTTGTAACCTTCATATTTGCTATATTAGCATCTACTTCTAATATAAATTTTGATATATCTGCTATCATACCTTTTCTATCTTTATATTTAGTAATTATAGTCGGATATTCTCCAGTAAATTCTACTTTCTCACCATCAATCTCAGTTATTAATATATTTCCTCCACCAATTGATGAGCCCATTACTTCTATTGTTTTTTCATTATCCTTATAAAAAACAAATTTAACTGTATTAGGGTGTTGATCCCCTAAGTCAGTAGGAATAAAAATTATTTCTATCCCCTTTTCCTTTGCAATTTCTAAAGAGTTTCTTAGTCTTTCATCATAGGGCTCCATACCTAAAACTCCTGCAACAAGTGCTCTATCAGTTCCATGACCTTTATATGTTTTTGCAAAGGAGCCATGAAGATAAAATTCCACCTTTTTAAAGTCCTCTCCTGCAATTTTACCTGCTATTTTGCCAAGTCTTGCTGCACCAGCTGTATGGGAACTTGATGGTCCAATCATTATAGGTCCTAATATGTCAAAAACACCATAAAGTTTCATCTAAACACCCTTTCTATATTGTATTTTTAAATCCCTTTCCCTGAACTTCAGCTGCATCTATTATAGTAACAAATGCTCTAGGATCAATATCAAAAATAATAGATTTAATCTTTACTAGTTGATTTAAAGTTATAATACAATATATTACTTTCTTATTATCGCCTGTATAAGCTCCTTCTCCATGCAAAAATGTTACACCTCTACCTAGTTCATTCAATATATGTTTAGAAATTTCCTCGGTTTTATCCGTTATAATCATAACCATTTTCTTTCTATCAAATCCCTGTAGAATTGCTTCAAAAACCCTTGAAGATATAAACATTGAAATCAAAGTATAAAGTCCAGCTTCAATATTGTTAATTAAACTTCCAGCTAAAACTATAAAAAAATTTATTCCAAATGCAATAGATGAAATGTTTATTCCTAATTTCTTTTTTAATGCTACAGCAACAATATCAGTGCCTCCCATAGACCCTTTATTTTTTAAAACAATACCTAATCCTATACCATTCAGAACACCACCATATATAGAGGACAATAATATATCTTTAATAAAAAATGTTTTATTTATATCCCTCGTTAAAATTAAAAAGAGCGAAAGTAAAAATACGCCTAAAGCACTAAATAAAATAAAATCAAAATCAAGCTCCTTCATTCCATAAAGGAAAATAGGGATATTTAATATTAGGACTAAATATCCTGACGGGATTTTTGTTAAGTATTGCACAATTATAGCAATGCCAGAAACTCCTCCACTTAATAGCCTGTGGGGAACTATAAAAGCATTTATCCCCACAGCTGAAACAAAACACCCAAAGGAAATAAAAATAAATTTAATAAGAAAATTTATAGCTTTATTCTCTTTTATCCAATTTAAATTATTCTTCAAAACAGCTACCCCCAATAAATTCTCTTAAAATTGAATTTTTAGGTATTAAATCTTCAATATTATTATCTGCCTCAATAAAATATTCAAGGAATAACATAAGTCTGTAAGCTTCTAAATATGCAGGGCTATCCTTTGGAATTTCTTTTAAATGCTTATAAGCATACTTTTTTAATATTGGCATTTCATAAGCTAATGTAGAATTAAACATTACATCTGCTTCCTCTTGGAATGGGAAAATATTTTTTTCTTCACCCATTCTTACTTTAGGCCAAGACAAAATTGTATCTTCTGGACTCTTTCCTCTATATTTTGCATCTCTGACTATTCTTCTTAAAAGTCTAACATCTGTTGTAGGAATTCTATTATGATCGTCTAAATTAAGTTGAGTTAAAGCGCTTATATAAATTTTAAATTTGTTCTCCCTAGGAATAGAATTAGTCAAAAGCTCGTTTAATCCATGGATACCCTCTATTACTAAAATTGTTTTTGAATCTAGTTTTAATTTCTTCCCTGAGTTAACTCTTTTGCCAAGAATAAAATCAAACCTTGGAAGTTCAACCTCTTGACCCTCAAGGAGCATACTTAAATGCTTATTGAAAAGCCCTATATCTAATGCATAAATTGATTCAAAATCATAATCTCCATTTTCGTCCTTTGGAGTATCCTCTCGATTAACAAAATAATCATCTAACGATATTGGATAAGGTTTAAATCCATGTATTCTAAGTTGTATAGAAAGCCTTTTAGAAAAAGTAGTTTTTCCTGATGATGAGGGCCCTGCAATTAACACTAATTTAATTTTATCCCTATTTTCATATATTTTGTCTGCAATATAGGCAAGTTTTTTTTCGTGCAATGCTTCAGAAACTAAAACTATGTCTTTTATATCCCCATCAATTACCTTTTCATTCAAAGCTCCAACATCAGCAACATCCAAAATCTTAGCCCATTCCTCAGTTTCTCTAAAAATCTTGGCAAGCTTTGGCACATCTTTAAATTTTAATATCTCTTTTGGATTTTCTTCGTTGGGATAGGTTATTAAAATTCCAGGATCATAAAATTTAACATCAAACAACTTTAAATATCCAGTTGAAGGAACTAATGGGCCATAAAAGAAATCGTATAAATTATCAAGTTTTCTAAGTTCTATAAATTCTTTATTTATATTCTTAAAAAGTCTTATTTTATCACTCATTTTTAAGCCATTAAATATTTCCATGGCTCTCTTTTTATCAACTAATTCCTTTTCAAAAGGAATATTAAGGTCAACTAATTCCTTCATTCTTAACTTTATTTTTTCTACTATATCGGCATCTAATTTTTTGTCCAAATGAATCTCGCAATAAAGAGCTTTGTTTAATGAATGTTCTATCGTTACTCTAGAACCACTAAAGACATCTTGAGCAGCCTTTATAAGTAAAAAGGCTAAACTCCTAACATAGGTTCTAACCCCTGCTGTTTCCTTTAAAGTAATAGGTCTTATTATAGCATCCTCATAAAGCGGGGTATTCAACTCCATATAACTTCCGTTTACAACTGCAAGAACTGCTTCAATATCCCTAAAATTTTCCCTAACAATATCTTCTACTGTAACACCTTTTGGGTATAATTTGCTTGTTTTGTTATCAAAACTTATTCTTATTTGTTGGAGCATATAATGCACCTTCCTTTAAAAAATTAGAGGATATCTTTATTATATTCAAATTTTATTCAATAGTTTCTAAATATTTCTTACAATTTGTTAATCTCCTAATCGTTGAATCTTTTCCAATTATCTCAAAGGTATCGAATAGTGGCGGTGAAACTTTTGACCCAGTTTCTGCAATTCTTAAAAGCATGAATAAAATTTTAGTTTTAGTTCCTATTCTATCGCAAAAATCGCGCATTCTCTTTTCCAACTCTTCAGCGTGCCAATTGTCCTCCATCTTTAATTCTTCAATAGTCTTTTCTAATAAAAATACCATATCTTTTACCTCTATCTTTTTAACATTTTCTTTTATTAAATTTATGTCATATTCTGAAGGTTCAACAAAAAACATTTTAAAAGCCTCTTTAACCTCATCTAATCTTTTTATTCTTTCCTGTTCTACCCTCATAATGCTAAATAATTTTTTATAGTTTTCTTCATTCATTTCAAAATAATCAGTTTCCATTAAAAAGGGGACCGCAAGATCTACAAGTTCCTTAATATCCTTCCTTCTTATATAAATTCCATTAAACCATTCTAATTTTTTAAAATCAAAAACAACATTAGAATTGTTAATTCTATCAAAGGAAAACTTATTTATCATATCTTCAATAGATAAAATTTCTTCTCCATCACCTGGATTCCACCCTAAAAGAGCAATAAAATTAAGAACAGCTTCCTTTAAATATCCCATTTCCTTATATTCTCCAATATATAAAGCTCCATCACGTTTAGATATCTTGCTTCTATCTTCATTTAAAAGTAAAGGCAGATGAACATATTGTGGTATTTCTGCATCTAATGCTTCCAAAATAAGAATTTGCAAAAATGTATTAGGAATATGCTCTTGACTTCTTAATACATGAGAAATTTTCATCTTCCAATCGTCTATTGCTGTGGCAAAATTATATGTAGGAAGCCCATCTGATTTTCTTATAACAAAATCTCCTATTAAATTTCCATCCCATTTTAATTCTCCCCGAACCCCATCGTTAAAGGATATTATTTTATTTGGAACTTTAAATCTAACCGTTGGTTTTAGTCCTGATTTTAATTTTTTATCTCTTTCTTCCCTTGTAAGATCTCTACATTTTCCCGAATATTTAGGTGGCTGCTTTTTTGCAATTTGTTCTTTTCTTTCCATTTCAAGTTCTTCTTCTGTGCAAAAACAATAATATGCGTCCCCTTTTTCTATTAAATAATCTATGTATTTTTGATATATTTCTATTCTTTCTGATTGTCTATATGGTCCATATGGTCCTCCAACGTCAGGCCCTTCATCCCAATCAAGTCCTAGCCACTTTAACCCTTCATATATCCCCTTTTCTGATTCTTCGCTATTTCTTCTCATATCGGTATCATCGATTCTCAATATAAATTTTCCTTTATTTTTCCTTGCGAATATATAGTTATATAAGGAATTTCTCGCAGTCCCAACATGAAAATTTCCGGTTGGGCTTGGTGCAATTCTAACTCTTATTTCCTTCATAATAACACCTTCCTATCTTAAATGTTTTAAATCGCTTTCTATTAATCTAGAAAGATATAAAAGTCCCCCCTCAACAGTATCTTTATGTGCGTTAATTAAAATTTCTTTTATTAATTCTTTATCTTCTGTGCAATATAGTGCATTATTGTATTCTATCATAGCCTTATCATATTCATTCTGTTTTACATAATTTTTAGCTAAATAAATCCTATATTCAGCATCATAAGGATCGTATTTTATTTCTTCTTCTAAATACATCAAAATTTCCCTATGAACATCCTCGGGAATTTCTATAAAATCCTCCTCCCAATAGCTAAAACCTGTTAAATCTAATGAGGTTTTTAAGGCATTTTTAAAATAAGATTTATAATTTTTTCCACTCAAAAGATAATGTTTGCCTAAAATATAGTATGGAGCGGTATAATAAGGAACAGCTTGGATTACCTTCTCTAAATACCCTTTTGCCTCCTTGAAATTATCAAACAAATAATGCCTTCCTAAATAACATAAACTCTGGATTGCTCTATTATCAAATTCAACCATTAATTTATGATAATCCAATTCACTTTGTAATTTCATAGCCTTATCAAAATCAAAACCATATTCATCTTTTAAAATTCTTGCTCTATATAGTATCTCATCAGAAGTTATCCCATAATCCTCATCATCTTGAATTAAATTAATGGACATAATATCATCTAACATACATTTAAATAAAAATGATTTAAAGGATGAAGCCAGTAAAATAAAATTTCTTGTTTCATGAAGCCATATTCCTATATAGTAATCATTAATTCCTGATCCGTATTTGTAAAAACAATAGTAATCTCCGTTGCCAATATCCCCAAAAGGAAGCAAATTAAAATTCATTTTACCTGGAATCCTTAACAAATTATTAACTATATTTTCAGTATACTCAAATCTACAACTTCCAAACTGAGTATCTCCACCGAATTTTTTAATAAATTCTTTATATTCATTTGGCAAAAAATAACCATATTTCATTTCAAATTTCTCAATTCTTGTCCTCATGTCCCAATTCCTTTCTTTAAGTTATGCTAAAAAAATTATACCCCTTCTTTAACAACATCTCAAGTAATTAAATTTTAATTAACTTGAAATAATAATAAACGAGGTGAACTTTATGATAGTTTTTATTAGAACGATTGTTTTGTATTTTTTTGTTGTAATTGTAATGCGAATTATGGGCAAAAGACAAATCGGAGAACTTCAGCCCTTTGAACTTGTAATTGCAATTATGCTTTCGGAACTTGCAGCTATTCCAATGCAAGAACCAGGGGTTCCTCTTTTAAATGGTATAATACCGATACTTACATTAATGGTGCTTGAAGTTACAATATCTTATATATCTTTAAAATTTAGGCCCTTTAGGAAAATCGTTTGTGGAGAACCCAGCATTTTAATAAAACATGGTAAGGTAGTTGAAGAAGAACTAAGGAGACAAAGATTTAATTTAGATGATCTTTTAGAAGAATTAAGATTGTTGAACTATTTTAATATAAGCGATATAGAATATGCAATATTAGAGACCAATGGAAAGCTCAGCATAATTCCTAAACCCGACAAAGCTCCTTTAACTAAGAAAGATTTAAATATATTTTCTCCTCCAGAGAAATTGCCAATAAGCTTAATACTTGACGGTGAACTTCAAAAAACAAATCTTCTCATTGCTGGATATGATGAAAATTGGTTAAAGGAGCAACTGAAATTTTATAATATTGAAAAATACGAAGATGTTTTTATAGCCATGTTAGATACAAAGGGGCAATTATTTGTGCAAAGGAGGTAACGCTTTGAATTCAGGTAAAATTGTTCTTACAATAAATTTTATAACCCTTATCCTAATAATAATCCTTGGTATATATGAAATAAGAACCATCGAAAGGGATACTATCTCCTTTATGGGAAATCTAAATGATGTAAAAAAATCTGTTGAAGCTTCTAATTGGGATAATGCATATAAAAATATTGAACTTCTAAATAAAAACTGGGAAAGAAAAAAGCAGCTATGGTCTTTTTTTGTTAATCACAATGAAATAGATAATATAAGCATGTATTTAAAACAAAGCATAGAATATATAAAATATAAAGATAAAAATGAGGCAATGGCTAGCCTTGCAATTTTAGAGCACTATCTAACTCATATATCAGAAATCGAAAAACTAAGAATAGAAAATATTATTTAATTCAAAAAACTTGAAATTATTATCTAATAGTATATAATAATAATTAGACATATTTTGTCCATACGGGACTCATTTTGTCCCATTTATATATATACATATTTATTTTTTTGTGTTATAATTTTTTTATGAATTTAATATATTAGTATAACACAAATATTAAGGAGGATTTTTTATGCCACTTGTAACAACTAAAGAAATGTTTAAAAAAGCCTATGAAGGCGGCTATGCGATTGGTGCTTTTAACATCAATAACATGGAAATCATTCAAGGCATTGTTGAAGCTGCAAAGGAAGAAAAAGCCCCAGTTATACTACAAGTTTCAGCCAGCGCCTTAAAGTATGCTAACCCTAAGTATCTTATTAAAATGGTGGAGGCTGCAGTTGAAGATTCTGGTCTTCCAATTGCTCTACACCTTGATCATGGTGAAAATTTTGAAATCTGCAAAACCTGCATCGATCTTGGTTTTACTTCAGTAATGATTGATGCTTCAAAGTATCCTTTAGAAGAAAATATAAAAATAACAAAGCAAGTTGTAGAATATGCACATTCGAAGGGTGTTGTTGTTGAAGCTGAGCTTGGTAAATTAGCAGGAGTTGAAGACGAGGTAAAAGTTTCAGCAAGAGAGGCAACCTTTACTGATCCTGAAGAAGCTTATGAATTTGTTCATAAAACTGGTGTAGATTCTTTAGCAGTTGCTATTGGCACCAGCCATGGAGCATATAAATTTAAAGGCGAAGCAAAACTTGATTTTAAGAGATTAGAAGAAATTCAAAAGAAACTTCCAGGTTTCCCACTAGTATTACATGGTGCTTCTGCTGTTATGCCTGAATTCGTTGAAAAATGTAATAGATATGGTGGAAAATTAGAAGGCGCTCAAGGTATCCCTGTTGAAATGTTAAGAAAAGCTGCTTCTATGGCTATATGCAAAATTAACATGGATACAGATTTAAGACTTGCCATGACAGCAACAATAAGAGAAGTGTTTGCTACTAAACCTGAAGAATTTGACCCAAGAAAGTATTTAGGTGCTGCAAGAGAAGCTATAAAACAAGTTGTAAAGGATAAAATAGTAAATGTATTAGGCTGTAGCAATACAATATAAAGCTGAGGGTTAACCCTCAGCTTTATATTTAACTACCTTATTTTTACCAGTCCTTTTAGCTTCATAGAGCATCTCATCAGCCTGTTTTATTAGCTTTTCTGAATCAGTTAAAAAATTGTTCTTTGTTATTGTTCCTTGGCTCAATCCAATACTTATAGTCCATTTAAAGCCGCCTGTTTTATCTTTTTCACATTCGCTTCTAATTTTTTCTGCTAAAAAGAAGGAATCAACTAGTTCCGTTATTATTACTAAAAATTCTTCACCACCAAATCTAACAACAATTCCATAATCGTTAATTGTATTCTTGCAAATATCTACTAATTTTTTCAAAATCACATCACCCGTTAAATGTCCATATGTATCATTTATTAATTTAAAATTATCTATATCAATAATAAAACAACTAATCATAGTGTAAAATTATTGTAGGACGAAAAAAGACAAAAAATTTAAAAGAGACAACCCCTGTGATAAAATAAAAGTGAAAAAAACACACAAACCAATAAGGGGGTGTCTCTTTTGAATAATATTATACAACAACATTTAATAAATTTCACTACTAAATTAATAAAAAATGTTGAAGAAACTATATCAGAAGAATGGGATTTAACAAAACTTGTTGATGTAGTTAAAAAAATGACTGATGAATTAGGAGCAAACATAATAAAGGACTTTTTAGAAGAATTAGATAAAACGATTAAAGAAGATGAAAAAAGGAAAAAGGGATGGGTAGTAGAAAGGAAAGACAAGAAAAAGATTGTAACAATGCTAGGCGAAATAGAATATGCAAGAACGTATTACAAATCTAAGAAGAATGGGGAATATAGATATTTACTTGATGAAATTATAGGGATAAGCAAACATGAGAAGGTAGATAAAGAAGTAAAGATAAAGCTGGTGGAGAACGCAATTAATATGTCCTATGAGGAGAGTAGTAAAATAACATGTCCGGAGAAACTAAGTAGACAGACGGTATTTAATGCAATAAGACAGGTAGGAGAAGTAGAAGTAAAAAGGGAAGTAAAAGAAAAGAGGAAAGTAAGAGTGCTATACATAGAAGCAGATGAGGATCATGTGGCATTGCAGGATGGGAAGAAGGAGATGCCAAGGCTTGTATATATACATGAAGGAAGGCAAAGCAAAAATGGGAGAAACGAATTAAAGAATGTATATTACAAAGCATACGTTGGTGTAGAAGCTGAAGAAATATGGATAGATGTAGCGAATTATGTGTATGACAATTATGATATAGAGAGCATAGAAAAGATATACATAGCAGGAGATGGAGCAAGATGGATAAAGGAAGGAATGGAATGGATTCCGAAAGCGAAATTTGTATTAGATAGATATCATTTGAACAAATACATAATAAGAGGGACAGCAAAGCGAGAAGAATATAGGCAAAAGATATGGGGAGCAATAAATGAAGGGGATAAGAAGGTTTTAAGGGAGATATTTAAGGAGTTAATAAATATAGCAGAAACTAAGACAGAAAAGGAGAGAGCAAAAGAAGCAAGGAGATATATATTAAATAACTGGGAAGGGATAGTAATATATAAAGAGGACGAGGATGTAATAGGATGCAGTGCAGAAGGGCATATAAGCCATGTATTATCAGCGAGATTAAGCAGTAGGCCATTAGGATGGAGTAAAGAGGGATTAAAGATAATGGCAAAGCTAAGGGTATTTAGCAGGAATGGAGGTAATTTAAGGGAAATAAGTATATACAAGGAAGATATTGAAACATTTAAATTAAATAAAAAGAAGATAAAGGAAACAATTAAAAGAATAAATAATTCTTCACGAGAAGGAATAAATAATATAACAATATTAAATATTGGAAAAGTAACGCCAATGTATAAGATATTAAAATCAATTAAATATGAAAATATAATTTAAAGTTTAAAAGTTTACGAAAGTCTTGATTTGAGACTGTAAAAGATTTTGTGTAAATAGATTAAAAACCTCTTTCTTGGTAAGAATTAAAATATAAACTAAGAAGGAGGTTTTTAAATGTCACTATTAACAAAAGAACAACTAAGAGGATTTATTAAAGAAAACAATCTTCAAACTGTGCCTGACATTTACAACGCTCTAAAAGAACTTTTTAAAGAAACTCTTCAAGAAATGCTTGAAGCTGAGCTTGCAACTAATCTTGGTTATGAAAAGTATGAGAAAAAAGATAAAGAAACAACTAATTCAAGAAATGGATATTCTCAAAAGACAGTTAAAACTCAATTTGGAGAAATGGAGCTTAACATCCCAAGAGATAGGGAGGGAGAATTTGAACCAATAATCGTCCCAAAACACAAAAGAGATATATCAGGTATTGAAGAAAAAATAATTTCCCTTTATGCACGAGGTATGTCAACAAGAGACATACATGAACAAATAAAAGATATATATGGCATAGAAGTTTCAGCTGAAATGGTAAGCAAAATAACAGATAGAATAATCCCTGAAATTAGAGAATGGCAATCAAGGCCTTTAGAAAAAATTTATCCTTTTATCTTTATGGATGCAATACACTACAAAGTAAGAACCGAGAATCACATCATCAATAAAGCTGCCTACATAGTCCTTGGAATTACAATAGAAGGCACAAAAGACATACTAGGGATTTGGATAGGTGAAAATGAAACCTCAAGATTCTGGCTAGGAGTATTAAATGAACTAAAAAATCGAGGAGTAGAAGACGTATTGATATTCTCAGTTGATGGATTAAGTGGCTTAAAGGAAGCAATTGAAGCAACATTCCCAAAGGCTGAAATTCAAAGATGCATAATCCACCAGCTAAGAAATTGCTTTAAGTATGTATCATATAAACATCTTAAAGAGTTTAGTAAAGATTTTAAAGCAGTATATCAGGCAGCAAGTGAAGAAATTGCAAGAGATAAATTTGAAGAAGTAAAGAAAAAATGGCAAAGCTCTTATCCGTTTGCGATAAAAAGTTGGGAAAACAACTGGGAAGTATTAATTCCATTTTACAAATTTCCGGAAGAAATAAGGAAGATAATGTATACAACGAACATAATAGAAGGATTTCATAGACAATTAAGGAAGGTAACAAAATCAAAGGCTATATTTCCAAATGATGAATCGCTAGAAAAGATGTTGTTTTTAGTAGCAAAGAATGTAATGAAAAAATGGACACAAAGATATAAAAACTGGGACATGGTATTAAACCAATTAATGATAATGTATCCAGAAAGAGTGGAGAAATTTATAAGATAAAACCCCCGCCGCAAAAAATTTTTAGTTTAAGCCTTAGTCGACCTAGGTCTCCCAAGGCTTAAACTAAAAAGCTCAAATTACCCCTAATAACATAGTATAACCAAAAATATTCAATCTCATGCATAAAAGATTAAAAAACTGTAAATAATATTAATGTATTAATCATTAACTTAGGGCAAATTCTTACCAAGAAAGAGTGCAAATTATTCTAAATACACAAAATTATTTACACTACCCTTGATTTTAAACATTTTAGGGGGTTGTCTATAAAAATTAACCTACAATATCTTGACACTATCACAACTAATCATATTATTACCATGTCCTTTTGAATACATTTCTAAATATTCTCTTAAATATAACCTATTATAAGCTCCTGTAAGCATATCTTTAGTAGCTAAATCTTTAATTTTTTCATAAGCGACTTCTAGTTCTTTGTTTCTTTCCAATAATTCAAGCTGAAGTCGCCTTGTTCTTATCTGTGCTTTAATTCTTGCAAGCAATTCAACTTCTGAAAAAGGCTTTTTTATATAATCATCTGCCCCTAAACTCAATGCCCTTGAAACGGACTCTTCTTCTACTACTGAAGTTATTGCAATAATTGGAAGATAAGGATATGTCCCTTTTATTTTCTGAGCAAAAACATATCCATCAATTCCTGGTAAAATTAAATCTAACAAAATCGAATCATAATCATCCATTTTTTCCTGTAGAGCCTCTTCAGCAGAACTTGTCCACTTGACTTGGAATCCATGTTTTGTTAGTATATCTTGCAGAACCTTACCATGAAAAGCCGAATCCTCTACTATTAATATCCTATTATGCATATTTGCCTCCTATTCGTTTGGTCAAATTTTCTTTTGTCGATTCATATTAATATATTAATTTTATAATTTCAAATTAAAAAATTCAAGCTGTTTAAATCTTCATTGGAGGTGTTCTGATGGGGAGATTAAATGGCGTAAATATCATTAACTTTGATAACACCTTAATTTATGAAAGCGAGTTAATTGCAAAGGCAGGGAAGGTGTTGGACTTTACAAATATATCCGGACTAAAATTAATTTCATCCCTCGATAAGTTACAAAAATTAAGTAAAAAATTGCTTCCCACTATGAAAAGCATAAATTTCATTGGTTCTGGAGATTATCACCATATAACCTACTCTATCATATCAAATATTCCATATAAATTTTCCCTCATAGTTTTTGATAACCATTGTGATTGCAATGATATGCCCAATGGAACTATAAGCTGCGGTTCATGGATAGCTCAAGCATCTAAATTACCAAATATTTACAATGTTTTTGTTTTGGGAGTATCAAAGATTAACACAAAATGCTTGAATAAGAAAATTACTTTTCTTGAATACAATGAAAATTTTCTCAAAAAGGCTTTATCATTACTTAAAAGTTTTTCAATTTCAAAAGTATATATAAGCATAGATAAGGATGTATTAGACCCTAAATACGCTGTTACGAATTGGGACCAGGGTAAAATGAAATTAAGTGAACTTTTATATATTTTAAATTTTATTAAAGAAAAATATACCATTATAGGAATTGATGTTTCTGGCGAAAGCAAGCCTTACAATCCTTTATCCTTAATTCTACCAAGGGAAATTAAATTAAATCAAGAAGCAAACTTGAAAATACTAAACTCTATAATTATGAATTAATATAGGGCACCTTTTGGTGCCCTATATTATTCTGAAGGAACAATAACTTTAGAATTGTTATTAACATTATTATTGCTACCAGGATTTATAATGCTTTCTTCAAGTTCCTTTTCCTCTTCATTAATCGTAGGCGTTAAATCTTCCTTAGGAATTATTATTTTTATTACATTTCTAACCTTTCCCCTGTTATCTATCGGCTTGTCATTGAAATGAAAGTTATTAGCCATATATGAAGGCAAATTTGAAAATGCTATTCCTTGTGATGATAAAAACTTTTCTAAATAAACAACATTCTTTTCTAAATCCGGAACAAGAACAGCCATTCCTTTTACCCTCATATTTTCAAACATTCCATCTGCTGGAATTCTTATAGTTTCTACAGGTGTATTACCAAATCTATATACGGTGTATGCAAGATTCATGAGTTTTCCAGTAGGAATATTAGTTTTTATATAATTTAATACCGTTGAAGCAAGATCCGGCATTTTTAATATACTTACATTCCTTGCTTTGTTTATCAAAATAGTTAAAACCCTTCTTTGTCTTTCCGTTCTTTCAAAATCTCCATTACCAACCTTTCTTATTCTACTATAGGATAGTGCCTGCTGTCCGTTTAGTTTTTGATACCCAGGTCCACTTAATAGGGTTGCCTTTGAACCATTTACTTCTTTAATATACTTATTAATTTCTTTTACTTCATAATCCTTAACTTCAACATCAATACCGCCTAATTTATCAACTAAATCTTGAAATGCCCTAAAATCGATGGACACATAATACTGAACATCAATATTAAAATCCTGCTGAAGGGTTTTCATTAAAAGTTCAGGACCACCTAACGAATATGCAGCATTAATTCTGTTAAGCCCATGACCCGGAATCGGGACATACAAGTCCCTCATAAAAGAAACAAGCTTTATTGTCTTTGATTGGGTATTGATATTTGCTAAGATTATTGAGTCAGTTCTTCCAATATCATTTTCGCTACGTCTGTCTAAGCCAACTAGCAATATATTAAAAATACCCTTTTCTTCATTATAATTAAGATTAACACCTTGTCCATCGTTATGTTTAAAAAAATCTTTAGGAGATGGAACATAAATTTTTTTGTTTATATAATAAAATGATCCTAATGCAATACCTGACATCACAGTTACAGCGATTAAAACAACAGCAAGAATTTTTTTCAACTTTACCACCTCAAAATTTTATAGATGCTGCATATTATTATCCCATAAAAAAAGAAATATTACAATTTATAACTAACATTATTAACAAAAAATTTTATTTTATTATTACAGTAGAATATGGTTTTAAATTTACTTTGATTTTGTTATCATCTATTCGAACAATTCCATCCCCTTTAAGTGTCTCACCTTTTAATTTATCATTTTTATCTAATTTCAACTCAGTATCTAATAAATTGCCCGTTAAATTATGGATTATTAATACCCTATCATTATTTAGCGCTCTATAATAAGCCAATATTTCAGGTTGAGTTTCTATGATGGTTATGTTTCCCTTTGAAAGAATGTCATTACCTAATCTGAATTTAATCATGTCTCTATAAAAGTTGAGCAATGACTTAGGGTCATTATCCTGTTCTTCCACCGATGGTGCATAATCTCCAACATTATATTCTGAATCTATCCATTTAGTTTGACCAGGGACATATTCTTTCCCCCATTTAAAGGGTTCCCTTATATATTCATCAGGTTTTTCGCCCTTCATCCCTATCTCTTCCCCGTAATAAATAAATGGGTTACCAGGCATAGTCAATAATATGCTTGCTGCAAGCTTCATTTTTTTTACATCATCGATCTTACTCATTACTCTATCCATATCATGGTTAGTCAAGAAAGGTGCATCCACGTAATCCTTATAGGAGTTTTTATATTCATCATATATAAAAGGCAAATTATATTGTAATTTTGATGAATCTCCTTTTACAACTGCATCAATTATTCCTTCCGCAAGTTTAAAATTAAAGCAAGAATCTAAATATTTAAGATATGGTGCAATAGCCCTTTCACTACTCCAAACTTCACCAACTAAATATACATCTTTTTTTATACTCCTGCAGTAATCTCCAAATTCCTTCCACCAATTTAACGTATCCTGAACCCTATTAGGTGGATATATATGCATTGCTGCATCTAATCTAAAGCCATCTACACCCTTGTCAAGCCAATATTTAGCTATTTTCTTTATCTCTTTTCTGACTTTTTTATTATCAAAGTTTAAATCCGGCATCTCGGACCAAAAAATAGCATTGTAAAATCCGCTTCCTTTATTATACCATTGTTTTGTTCCAAGAGCTGAAGGTTCATTCAATTTTGTATCCTGTGTTGCCCAGATGTAATAGTCCCTGTATTTGCTCTTTGGTGAGGAATCTGCATTTAAAAACCAAGGGTGTTTACTGCTGGTATGATTTACAACAAGATCTATTATAACTTTTATACCGAGTTCATGTGCTTTATTAATAAAATTTTCAAAGTCTTCATTTGTCCCATATTCAGGATTTATATTATAATAATCAGAAACATCATAACCGTGATAGCTTGGGGATTTAAAAACAGGCATAAGCCAAATACCATTAACTCCAAGTGATTTAATATATGGCAATTTTTGTGTAAGTCCCTTTAAATCCCCTATCCCATCACCATCGCTATCATAAAAAGCTCTAACAAAAACTTCATAAAAAACCATTCCGTCTTGTTTTGTTCTTTCTACACTCTTTTTTGAACAGGATGAAAAATTAAATAATAAAACTATAATCAAAAATATTATCGATATTTTGCCCCTAATCCCCTTCATTTTACCATCTTCTCCTTACATTATACAGATTAATTAGTCTTAACATTTCTTCATCGGGTGCTATATAAACAGCCCTCTTTCCACTAGCTAGAAATACATATATTTCTGATTTACAGTCAAAAGGAATACAAAATATTTTTTTATAATCATCCGAAACTTTTATTTCATCAGCCCTGCCAAAAGCATCAAAATTTTTTACATCTTCATCTATTAATGTTTTGCGTTTTGATTTATTATAGATTGTGTCTATTTGAAGATTACCATTAGTAAAAATATATTCATATTCTTTATACTGCTTGTTTCTAAATATTCTAAAAACAAATCCCAATATTAATACTATTGCAGCTGCAATAAAATAAAACATACTAAAGAAAAATGCTGCTAAAAGAAAATAAAATACAGCAAAAATAAAGGAAAAATACATTAAGAAATTCAAAAACTTGTAAACGGCACTTTTTGATGTCGTTATTAATTGTTCATAAAATTTGTCCATAAAATTCCCCCTTTTAGTTGTCTTATGCAATATTTTACAATATAATCAAAATAAATTCAAAATGAAAAGGAGAGAAAATATGAAAGAAATAGAAGTAAAAGTTATTGATATCGATGTCAAACAAATAAAAGAGCTATTAATAAACCTTAATGCAAAAAAAATTAAAGAAGAATTTCAAGAAAATTATTTTTTTGATCTGCCCATCCAAAATGATGGATATATAAGAATAAGAAAAACAAAAAATTTAATGGATAATACTGAAAAAATAATTTTAACTTCTAAATTAATCATTTCAAAGGGGTTAACAAGGCAAACAATTGAGAACGATGTTATAATTAATTCAGTAGAAGCTGGCATAAACTTTTTAAAAAGCATAGGCATTAATTTTTCCAAAAAAGCAACTAAACACCGTGAAAGCTTTTTATTTAATAACTGCATTATAGATTTTGACACATGGAATAAAGAAGAATTCCCCTTTCCGTATATTGAAATTGAGTCGGAGAATGAAAGCTTCATTTTAGAAACAATAAAATTGCTTAAAATAGATCCATCTAATGTCACCTCAAAAACCCTCAATGAAATCAAAAAAGAAAAGGGATTAATTTAGCATCAACATAACTAAAGGAATAGTTAATGTTGATAAAATTGTAGTTAAAAAAACGCATCTTGATGCTAAATTGGTATCAGCTTGATATTTTTCCGCAAACAAAGCAGTATTAGCTGCTGCAGGCATAGCCATTATTAAAACAGGAATTCCTAATAAAAAACTTGAATAATTCAAAAGTTTTAATAAAGTTAATGTAATTAAGGGGACAACTATTAGTCGTAAAAATGTAATATAATAAAGCTTTTTATCATTAAAAAGCTTTTTGAATTCAACCTCTGCTAACATAGAACCTATAATTATCATCGATAATGGTGTTGTCGTTGAACCTACCATTTCTAAAGTTTTTTGAATTGCAAATGGTAGTTTAATTGAAAATATAAACAAAATTAGCCCTATTATTACTGAAATCAATCCTGGATTCAAAAAGGCCTTTTTAAAGTTTTGTTTTTCACCTTTGGAATTAAAGAGCATAACTCCTATTGTCCAAATAAATATATTGAAATTGATATTAAATATTGCAGCATAAAATATACCTATCTTCCCAAAAACGCTTTCAACGACTGGATACCCCATAAATCCACAATTAGAAAATATTATGGCAAACCTTAAAACGCTTTTTTCATTTTCATCGTATTTATAAAAAATATATTTGCTTATCAAGACCAAAGATAAATGTAAAACTAAAGATATCATATATAATTTTGCTGCATTTAATAGCATTTCCTTTGAAAATTCATAATTAAAGGAGGATACTATCATAAAAGGCAATGTAATATTTAATATAAGCTCCGTAATGCCTTTATTTAAACTCTTTTCTATTATCCCTTTTCTTCTTGCTACATAGCCTACAATCATAATAAAAAATAACATCAAAACCTGATTAAAAATTCTGCTAATATCCATAACTTCCCCCCTAACTACCTTATATCTAAATTATATCAGCTTTAGCACCAAAAAAATATCCCCCAATTGGGGATATTTTGCCTACTTTATTTCAAAGCCATTTTTGGTGATAACATACTTTATTTTTTCATCTATTACCTGGTTTTCATCATAAAAGACATTTACTGTTCCACTTTGAAAATCCACGTTTACGTCCTCAATACCTCTTATGCCTTCAATAATACTTGCAACCTTCTTAGCAGACATCTCATCATGCATAGAAGGAATCCTTAAGTTTAATTCTTTCATCGCTGATCCCTCCTATAATTATTTTGTCCACATTTTTTTAAAATATCCTAATTGGATCAAAATTAATTATGTCTGCAGATGCACAAATATATTCTATTCCATCAACAAATCCATTAACACAAATGTGGCGTGCATCATAATGAATATGACCGTAAATGACTTTCTCTACCTTATATTCTTTTAAGACATCTATAAACTCCTGTGCAACACTTATTTTAGTTATTGGCGGATAATGCATAATAACTATTTTTTTGTTATAACCTTTTGCGCTTTCTAATGATAGTCTTAACCTTATAAGTTCTCTATTATAAACCTTTTGATTTTTTTCATCATCTTCACTTATATTTATCCAGCCACGGGTTCCACATATAGCATAATCTTCGTAAGAATAAAAATTATTTTGTAAAAAAAACATATCTTCATATAAAGAATTAAGCTTAGAAATAGAACTCCACCAATAGTCATGATTTCCCTTTAATAAAACCTTTTTACCATTTAAATTATGAATGAATTCTAAGTCTAATAATGCCTCTTCGAATTTCATGGCCCATGATATATCACCAGGAATAAGGACAACATCATCTTCCATAACTTTTGAATTCCAGTTATTTAAAATCTTTAAATGATGATTTTCCCATACTTGCCCAAAAATATCCATTGGCTTATTTGATGAAAAAGATAAATGTAAGTCCGATAATGCGAACAATGCCATATCTTCACATCCCATCTTTATTTTTTTATTATTTGTCCGATAACATATAAAGGTGATAAACATGAAAATAAACAACATTAGTAACTTTAACTATAAAACTTCAATTGATAAAATTCAAATTGGAAAAACCTTATACGCAAAAATATTAACTAAAGATAACGGCATAGGATATTTACAGCTACCTAACGGTCAAACTTTACAGGCAATTATACGAAATATATCAAATATAGAGTCTAATAAATTTATAAAATTTTTTATTGAAAATATTGAAGATAACGTTCTTTTATTACGACCTTATAATATTTTTGAATCAAATAAAAATGATTATTTAGATATTCTAAACAAGCTTAATATCCCAAAAGAAATAGGCAAAGAAATAATCGAAACTTTAATTAAATTTAATATCCCTGCAAATGATTTTTATATTTCATTAATTTATCAATATATTAATTTTTTCAAATCTCTAAAAAAATTAGATAATGGCAAAATTCTTTCCCTTATAAAAATGTTTACCACAGAAAATATAACACATACAGAGGAAACATACAATAACATTAGTAATATTTTGAATAAATTAAAGGAAGTAAACATAAATCATCTATGTTTTCTTATTGAAAATGATTTGGATATTAGTATCGACAACATATTTAATATTCTAGCTTTTATTGATAATATTGATTTAAACGAATTAATTAATTCATCCGAAGAAAAATCAAAAAACAAAACCGTTGATTTTAGTTCTTTTATAAGTAAAATTAAATTGGAAAGTTCCAATAATTATTTAGAACAATTAAAAAGTTTAGTTGCTCTAAAAGAATTACTTGAAAAAATATCTTTAAATTATGAAATTTACTACTTCAATTTTTATGAAAACGATAGTGTATTAAAAAATTTACTAATTCTAAAAAAAGATAAATTAAATTGCAGAATAAATAATAATTACTCTAAGTTATATTTGAGAATTTCCTCTGAAAAATTTGGGGATATAAATATATTTATAATCAATAATCTTCAAAACCTGTCAATAAAATTTTTTGTTAATAAAGAATTTAAAGATATTTTTATAAATAACATTGATGATTTGGTAAACAAACTAAAGATTAAAGGTCATAAAAATACCATTATTAAAATAGCTGAAAATAGCAATCGAATATCAATAGTTGATTTAAATAATTTTTTTATTGATAATATAGTTGAATTGGATGTGAAGGTATGAAAAAGAAAGCAATAGCTCTAAAATACGAAAAAACATATAAAGCTCCTGAAATTGTTGCTCAAGGTTCTGGGTTTATAGCTGAAAAAATATTAGAATTAGCAAAAAAATCAAATGTCCCAGTAGTTGAAGATGAAAATTTAGCCGATGAATTATCAAAACTACCTTTAAATAAGCCTATCCCAGTTGAATTATATGAGGCTGTTGCTGAAATAATAGCATTTGTTTATAACCTTGAAAAAAAGCATACGAAAGGATGATATTATGCAGGAAATATTTTCTGGTCTTGAGGAATTTGGCTTTAATAATCTTAATGAAATAAAACTTTATGATGATGAAAAAAAAGATGAAAGTCAAATAAAAAAATCTGAAGAAATAAATGAAGAAAATTTCCTTTATGACAAAACCTATTCATGTCCAGTTTGTAATCGTTCCTTTAAAGCAAGAGCTGTAAAAATAGGAAAAATAAGATTAATAGGTAAAGATACTGATTTAATGCCCCTTTATGAAAATATAAATCCTCTCTTTTATGATGTAGTAATTTGTCCTTATTGTGGTTATGGTGCAATGATAAGTTATTTCGATAAAATTAGAAGCTATCAGATAGAACTCATTTTAAAAAATATTACCCCAAAATTTAAACCTAAAATTTATCCTAATGTTTATGATGTTGATATTGCTATAGAAAGATTTAAATATTCATTACTAAACTGTGCTATAAAAAACGCAAAAAGCAGCGAAAAGGCATATAATTGCCTTAAATTAGCCTGGATGTATAGATTAAAAAAAGATTCTGAAAATGAATTAAGATTTCTTGAATTTGCATTAATTGGTTTTAAGGAAGCCTTTGAAAAGGAAAGCTTTCCAATTTGCAATTTAGATCAGCATACTCTAATGTATTTAATGGGAGAAATTGCAAGAAGACTAGGCAAAAATGATGAGGCTTTATTATGGTTTGGAAAGGTTATTGTTTCAAGAAACGTAAAGCCACGCATAAAAGACATGGCAAGGGAGCAAAAAGAACTTATTAAAAAGCAAGGCCAGCTTTAGCTGGCCAAATCTTTTATCATCTCTATTATCTCCTTTTCAATAAGCTTTAAATATTTCCCCTCACGGAATTGCTGTATATATTGTTTCTTTTCATCGTCCTTTAAATCTGTAAGCTTTTCTTTAAATTCCTTAGGAAATTCAATATAAAAGCTCCTTGGTTGGTAGTCTTTATCAAATAATAGAATAGTAGGAATTCTCACCTCTCCAACTATATCTAAAAGCATTTTTTCATTACCATTTCTTTTAAATAAATAAACATTGATTTTTTTATTTATTTCCATTATCCTTTTTAATATAGGCAATGTTACTAAACAGTCAGGGCAATAACCTTCAGAAAAAACAATTAAGTTTACAGTTTCTTGTATTTTTTCAATAAAAGTAATATTATCTTCATCTAAAAAAATGTTATTATAAAAGTTAAAATATACGTTTTTCTGTTCCTCTGTCAAATCCTTTAAATATTCTTCAAAGCTTAATGCTTTAGTTAAATCCATACTACTCCCCCTTTCTAGCCTATAACAAAATCATAACACAGAATTATATATCTTTCCATAACCTAGATATAATTATTAATCTTTGAAAGTATTTATTTTACCATTTAAGGAAAAATAAATATGAGATATCCAAAGGAGTGAAAAAAATGGCAAGCTATGATTTTATATCTTATACGATTAGTAATGAAATAAATCTTAATGAAATCGCCGGTCACTTCGGTATAAATAAAAAATTCAAATGGGAAGAACCTTTAATTCTAAGGGAAAGAAATCTTAAAGGTATATTAGCAAAACCCGATGATAAGCTCGTTTTTATATTTTCTTTTGGTAGCATTGTTTGTGTCAATATGGCCTTTCACGAGACACAAGATGTCATTAATTATCTAAAAAAAATAGACAAAAATCTAAGAAATAATCCTCCTTCCATGATTAAAGAGGACTTTAAATTAATTGTAAATCCCAATGCAAAATTTGAAGTCACATACAACTCCATAATCATCAATAGAATTCAAGACTATCATTTTAATATAATAGCAACTATATTAGCAAAATCCGTTGCTCTAGAAAAGATAGAAGAAGACATTGATATTCTTCTTGATAAGATTGAAGATATCGTAAATTTCTTAGAAAAGGGTAAATTGAATATAAGTGATGAGAACTTAGCAAAAATGTCAAGTAAAATTTTAAGATTCAAATACAACACTATATCATACATAATGCTACTTGATAAGCCTCAAATCGTATGGGAAAATGAAGATGCAGAAAAATTCTTTACAGAGCTTTCTGAGCTTTTTGAACTAAACGATAGATATGAAAAGATTAAACATAAAACTGAACTCCTACTTGATATAACTGAAATATTTTCAAGCTTAACTCAATCAAAGCGCGGGGCTAAACTTGAGTGGATGGTTATAATATTAATTTTGATAGAAATAATACTTTCTTTATTAGATAAATTTATATTTTAAAAAAGGGGCAAACGCCCCTTTTATTTATATAAATAAGCTTGTATCTGACTTTTCAGCTTCCGCTAAAAAGGAAGCTACTCCTCCAATTTCGATTCCATCGATCAATTCTTCCCTTTTTATTCCCATAACATCCATAGACATTGAACAAGCAACCAGTTTTACGCCGTTTTTCTTTGCCTGTTCAATAAGCTCTTCTAATGATGCAATATTTTTCTTTTGCATAATACCTCTTATTAGTTTTGCTCCAATTCCGCCCATATTCATCTTAGATAAACCAAGTTTCTTGCTACCCTGAGGCATCATCTTTGCAAACATTCTTTCAATGAAGCTTTTATCAACTTTAGGGGCTACATCCTTTCTCAATATATTTAATCCCCAGAAGGTAAAGAACATCGTTACAGGTCTTCCCATAGCCGCTGCACCATTTGCAATAATGAATGAAGCTATAGCCTTATCTAAATCTCCGCTAAAAACTATAATGCTTTTTCCATTTCTTAATTCATTTGAAGAACTACTTATAACTTGTGCTTTACCCTTTCTAATAAAGGCTACATAAGAGCCTTGCGTCCTATCAACTTTAATTAACGTATTGCCTGTTCTTTCACACCATGCCTTAATGTCATTTGAAAAGGCTGGATCAGTAACATGAACTTCCAGAACTTCTCCTTCCTTTATCTTTTCAATTTCATTTTTAACCTTCATAATTGGCCCTGGGCATTGAAGTCCGCAAGCATCGACCTTAATAACATTTTCTTTTAATTCAGTTTTTTTTTCATCTTCCTCTATTTTTGTCATCTCATCGTTTAACTTTATACCTTCACCATATTTTTTCTTAGAGGCTTGATAAATATCATATCCTCCACTTAAATTATAAACATCGTATCCATGTTGTAAAAGTATTCTATATGCTATATATCCTCTTAATCCTACTTTACAATATACAACTATTTTTTTATCTTTTGGCACATCCTTTAATCTGCCTCTTAATTCGTCTACAGGAATATTTACTGCTCCTTCTATGTGACCTGTTTCATATTCAAGATCTGTTCTAACATCTACAATGAAATATTCATTTCTATCTAATTTATCAATTTCATCCCAATGGACGATTTTCATATCTCCCTTAAGAATATTTGCTGCAGTAAATCCCGCCATATTTACAGGATCCTTTGCTGAAGAATAGGGTGGAGCGTAAGCTAATTCTAATTCTTCTAAATCATAAACAGTTAAACCATGTCTTATTGCTGTAGCTATAACATCTATTCTTTTATCTACTCCGTCACGTCCAACTACTTGAGCACCTAAAACTTTTCCATCTTCAGGTGAGAATAGCAACTTTATTGTCATGGTAAATGCACCAGGATAATAACCTGCATGGGATCCTGAATGAGTATAGGATTTTAAGTAAGGGATTCCCATCCTCTTTAATGTTTTTTCATTTGCTCCTGTTGATGCAGCCGTCATATCAAAAACCTTTAAAATTGAAGTTCCTTGTGTTGCTGTATATTTAACATTTCTTCCACAAATATTATCTGCTGCTATTCTTCCTTGCTTGTTTGCTGGTCCAGCTAGGGGAATTAATGTCCATGCACCAGTTACCAAATCCTTTACTTCTATTGCATCCCCAACAGCATAAATATAAGGGTCGCTTGTTCTTAAATACTCATCAACCTTTATACCGCCTCTTTCTCCAATCTCAAGCCCAGCTTCTTTTGCAAGCTTAGTCTCTGGTCTTACACCTATAGCAAGTATTACCATGTCAGCCTCTATGGTCTTTCCACTTTTTAATGAAACTGTTAATCTTCCTTCACCTTCAAATTTTTCTACTCCATCCGAAGTTATAATCTCAACTCCATGATCATTCATTTCCTTTTCAAGTATCCTTGCCATTTCAATATCAAAAGGTCCTAATATTTGATCCATGGCTTCAACAAGAGTAACTTGTAAACCTGCATCCTTTAGATTTTCCGCCATCTCAACGCCGATGAAACCTCCACCTATTACAACAGCCTTCTTGGGAGATTTTTCGTTTATATATGATTTTATTCTATCAACATCAGCCATATTTCTCAATGTAAATATGTTGCTCTTTTCGACTCCTGGGATTGGTGGCACAAAAGGAGCAGCACCGGGGGAAAGTATTAAATAATCATACTTTTCCCTGTATGTTTTTCCTTCAGATACAACTTCAACTTCCTTTGTATCTCTAAATATTCTTGTAACTTCGCTTCTTACTCTAATATCAATATTAAATCTTTTTTCCATTCCTTCTTCTGTCTGAACAAGCAAGTTTTGTCTTTCTTTTATAGTGCCTCCTATATAGTAAGGCAATCCACAATTCGCAAATGATATATAATCTCCTCTTTCAAACATAATTATTTGAATATTTTCATCTAATCTTCTAAGTCTTGCAGCTGCACTAGCTCCGCCTGCTACTCCTCCAACTATTATAACTTTCTTATTCATTTTATCCTCTCCTTGTTAAAAATTTAATTTTTAAACATATAACAATCATATTATAATGATATATTAACCGTATACAATTGTCAATATACCTTACTGCGGTAGTGTAATTTACAATAACTAGTTTGATAAACTGTTTTAAATTATGTATAATTTTATATATACTTTTTCCAAAGCGAGGTGTTGATATGCTAGACAATATTAAGGCAGTAATATTTGATCTTGATGGCACTTTAATAGATTCTCTATGGGTATGGAAGCAAGTAGATATAGAGTATCTTAAAAAACATGGCATTACTCCACCCCCAGACTTACAAAAACATATTGAGGGTTTAAGTTTTATTGATACGGCAATTTATTTTAAGAAAAATTTTGGTATTCAAGATTCTATAGAAGAAATTATGTCAGAATGGCATAAAATGGTATCTGAATACTATTCATCTGTAATTGAAGTTAAAAAGGGCGTTAAGGAATTTTTGGAATATCTTAAATCAAATAATATAAAGATAGGTATTGCCACTAGCAACTCCCATGAACTTGTTGAAGCCGTATTAAAGCGAAACGATATCCGACAGTATTTTGAAGTAATCGTTACAACTGAAGAAGTTTCAAATTCAAAAACTGAGCCCCATGTTTTTCTTGAAGTTGCCAAACGTCTAAATGTTCAACCAGATGAGTGCCTAGTTTTTGAGGATACAATTCCTGGCGCTATAGGAGCAAAAAAAGCAGGAATGAAAGTAATAGGAGTATTTGATGAATATGGGAGCTGCACACCTGAAGAATTTGAAGACTATGTTGAACATATTATCCATGATTTTGAATACATAATAAACAATTATTGTAAATAAAGCACGCCCTCAGCGTGCTCTTAAATTCTTACATATTTTTCTAAATACGGATTAATGCAAAATCTTTTCTTTAAATCCTCATATTTTTTCCATGCATGTTCGTCCTTATCTTTAATCTTTAATGCCCTTATCAAAAGATTCTTAGGGGTTTCAAGGGGTGATATATATTCTACAATCGATACTTTATATCCAGCCGCTTCTAAAAGTAATCCTCTTATTCCATCAGTTAATAAGTCAGAAAATCTTGCCTTTAAAATTCCATGTTTAAAAATTTCCCCTAAATCATCAAATTTTATCTGTTCAAGCAATTCACGATGGCAACATGGAACAGCAAAAATTGCCTTTGCATTAAAATTAATAGCAGCTCCAAGTGCCATATCAGTTGCAATATCACATGCATGAAGGCTTATTACTATATCTATTCTTCGATCTGGATTATAATTTTTTATATTATCCTTTATAAACATCATATTTTTATATCCTAATTCCTTTGCAATTTTCTTAGAATTTTCAATAACAACCTCAGATGTATCAATACCAATAAAGAAGCAATTCTTTTTCTTTTTTTCTTTGATATAGTAATTTAATACAAAGGTTAAATATGATTTTCCACAGGCACAATCAAGAACATTTATTGTATCATAATCCTGAAATTCATCTATATATGAATCAATTAGTTCCACAAAATGGTCAATTTGATTGTATTTTCTTATCATGTCGTTCCTTAGCTTTCCATCCTTAGATAAAATGCCTATTGCCTTTAATAAATCATCTGCCTCGCCAATTTTTATGTAATAGCTTCTTTTTAAGTTTATTCCCGTCCTTTCATGCTCATCATAATCCTCTAATGCCTTTTCATCGATATTTTTAATTTTAACATTTTTATTATCGGCAGATAAAATAGTTGTTTTTCCTCTTTCTAATAATCTTAATTCTAATGAATCATATTTTATCGATTCATCCGCTATAAAAATTCTTAACTCGTTTAATTTAATGTTTAAATTTTGCCCATTATAATAAAGCATATTCTTATCAATGTCGTAAACTCCCTTAAATTCTTTTCCTCCGGATTTGAATGTAAAATCTATTCCTTTGATGAAATCCGAGTTTTCCTCAGCTCTAATAATTATTGAAGAGAGCATAAATTTTATTTTTTCACATGTTTGTTTATTCATTACTATCACTCCCTGAATATCTTTTTAATTGGAATAACGTCTATTAATTATAGCAAAAAATTATATAGGGGGGGAATTCCCCCCATCTATGTTAAACGGCTAAATATTCAACTTCAACATTAAATTCTTTGTCCTTAGGTGCACGTATACCTAGAATAAAGTTAATGCCGTATTTTTCCTCAGCAAATTTAATAGTTTTAATAAAATACTCAATTTGCTCCAAATTATCCTTAAATATGTTGTTTACATTATCGATGAAAATAGTATCGATATCATAATCCTCTGAAATTATACCAAAGACAAAACCAATAAAGGAATCGATAGAAGAAATGGGAAATTGAGAAGAATCAACAAGTCTTATACGGGAATTTAAATCAAACATATGCTCTGAATTGTTGCTGATATAAACAATATGGCCCTTTGAATTTGAAACCATTTCATTTGCCAATGAAATGAGTTTCTTTGTCTTACCGGCACCCTTTTCGCCGGTGATAACTTGAACCATTTTTATCACCTCATTTATTTTTATTGTTAAAATAATCATACTATATTCAGAAAATTTTTTCAATTTTTATTTTTCCGTAAATTTGACCTTCAAATCTATTATTTGTTTAAATTTTACTTTTATACGTAATTTTTATCAAAAAAATAGACCTTAGCAAAAATTGCTAAGGTCATTCACCATTAACGATATGAAATTGAATGTCCGGAAGCAAACTTTTAAGCTCTACTATAATACTATTATTTCTATAATCCGAAGGCGAAGAACCTAACACAATATATGATACATTATTTGTTTTTGCGAATTCTGCAATAGTCTTTGCAATTAAATTTGATCTTAATACAATCATGGAAGCTCCATATTCCTTTGATATATCAAACAAATATTCCAGCGCATCATCTTGAAAGGGATTATTTAAAAAATTATCGCCTTCTTTAGCTACATGTATAACATAAAGTTCGGAATTTTCATTGTTTCTTTTTAACTCAACACCTTTTTTAATAAGTCTTTCACAGGTTTTTTGTTGTGTAACACATACTAAAATATTTTGTATATTATTCACCAATAATTCCCCTTTCTGGGTATATTATTCTATATATATTATATCATATTTTGCATTTTAAAAAAAGAATATTAATCCTCTTTTATAATTTCATCCAATTTTATTTTTCCCAAGGTTGATAACTTTAACCCTATTATATTCCTTTGGTATGCTACACCAGATTGTGGATGATATAAGAATATCCATGGAGCATCGTCAACTATTATTTTTTGAATTTCCTTATATATCTCTAAGCGCTTTTGAGGATTTATCATTTCTCTTGCTTCCTTCATTAATCTTACAACTTCTTTATTATCATATCCTGAAAAATTAGTAACATTATCTATATTAAATAAAGGCTCTAAATAATTATCAGGATCTCCGGTATCTGCAATCCAACCGCTAATGAAAATATGGCACTTTGCTATTGTTTGAGGTTTTAAGTATTCTTCCCTTGGGACTTTATTTATTTCACACTTAAATCCAATCTTTTCGAGATCTTCTTTTATCATTTCGGCAATCATTTCGTAAGTGCTATTTCCTGTTCCTATTCTTGTTTGGATAATTATTGTTTCGCCTTTTAAGTTCTTACCCATCAATAGTTCTCTAGCTTTGGAAGGATTATAACTATAACCAGCTAAGTAGGAATTGTCTATCATACCTGGAGGGATTGGTCCTTTCGATTCTTCCGCCATACCCTTCATCAAAGTTTCTATTATTCGTTTTTTATCTATTGCATAATTAATAGCCTTTCTTACTTCTTTATCGGTTATAAGAGTAGATTTTGATCTTAAGTTAAAACCTGCATAGGTAGTAGAAAGCATGTTTTGCATAATAATGTTTGATACATTATTTTCTTTTAACTTTTCTAAAGTAACTTTGTCCTCAAAATATATAAAATCGAACTTTTTATTTTTAAAGCCTTCAGCAATATCATCATCGCCAAATGAATATTCAACTACATCTACGTATGGCGCCCCTACAAAATAATCCTTAAATGCCTTTAATAAACATCTTTCCTCATCAATATAATCAATATAATATGGGCCACAGCCAACTATTTTCCCCTTGCTGAGCTCTTCAGTAGCAATAACTGCACACGCAGTTTGAGCAAGGTTTAGTAAAAATCCAGTATAAGGTGATTTAAGTTTTATTGACAATCTATACTTATCTAAAACCTTTATGCCCTTTACTTCCCTTGCCAATCTCTTTTGATACTCATCACTACCTTCTATTAAAGACAAAAACCATGCATTTGGTGAATCTAACTCTGGGCTTAAAAGCCTTTCAAAGGATTTCTTTACATCTTCAGCAGTAATTTCCCTTCCATTGTGGAACTTAGCACCTTTTCTTATGTTAAAAACCCACGTTTTATTGTCTTCCTCAACGTTCCAGCTCTTTGCTATTCCTGGAAATACTTCAGTTGAATTACCTTGTATTAATAATCCTGCATGAACATTAGAAAGAATCCTTGCTGTTGCAGAATCAAAGGACATAGCAGGATCCAAATTGTCAGGCTTTGCATGTAAATTGGTTTTTATAACTAAATCATCATAATAACTATCGTTAACTTTTTTTATTAAAGAGTCACTAATTAATTTCAAATCCTTAGAAGTTTCATAAAGTGCATCTATTGAATTTTTTGTATAGCCTGCATTTAAAAGGGCATATTCTGTTTTTTTCATAAGGTTTTGTGAATTTTCGTTTAATATATTTGTCGCTTCAATGACTTTTTCGAAACTTTCAACCTGCTTTGATATACCTTGATTTATTTCATCAGCAGCGGTAACTGTAGTTTTAACAGCTTCAATTATTTTATCGAATACTGACTTAGTATCATCAGCAATGCTAACCCCAAGATCAACCATTTCTTTACTTCTTATCATAGCATCTTTCGTTTTGTTGATGGTTTCATTTATTTCTCTTATTGTTTGGGATATCTTTTCTGCAGATTCACTACTTCTTTGTGCTAATTTTTTAACTTCAGATGCTACTACAGCAAATCCCCTACCTACTTCGCCAGCCCTTGCTGCTTCAATTGATGCATTAAGGGATAATAAATTCGTTTGTTCTGATATTTCTTTTATAATGTCAAGCATTTCATTTATTTTTACAGCTTTTTGACTTAATACATTAACTATACTTACTATCTCTTCCACTGAGCTTTCTATCCCTCTTATTGCATTAACTGATTTGTCAACAGCCAATGAACCTTCCTTGGCTACGTCTAATGTTTCAAAGGCAGTTTCCTTAGACTGAGATGTGTTGGCAAAAACCTGCTGCGCAACTGCAGAATAACTATTTATCTCATCCAAGACATTGTTTAACGCTTCAAGATTATGTTCTACATTGCCATATATACCATTTATTGTATCTATAAGATTTTGAGTCGCAAATTCCATCTCTTCTATTCTATTTATCATTCTTTCCACTAATTTTTCTTCATTTTTAAGCCCACGTTTTACATTTTCATCAAAAAACTGCTTTTCTACTTTTTCATCTAATGTAACAGATATTTCAGCCTTCTTGTTTTTTCGAAAAATGTTTATCATTTTCTCACCCTTTTCGTCAAAATTTCAGTAAATATTCAGCAAATATACTACAATAAGATTATATTATATCTATAAGAAATATTCAATTTTTTGCACAAAATCGATGCAGTATTTATTGCAAAAGATGCCGATGTATTATAACATAATTAATAATCTAGCATATTGTCTACATATAAAACCATTAACTCATATAATAATATAAAAGATATAAAGGGTGACTATTGTGGATTTTCAAAAACTTTTATCGCTAATTTCAAAGGAAGAAGGATTAAAATTAGATTTTAAAGAAAAATTAAATATCGATACAGAATCGGGCAAAAAAGAACTTGCGAAGGACATATGTGCTATTGCTAACTCAAAGGGTGGTCGAGGATATTTAATATTTGGTATAGAAGATAAAAGCAAAAAAATTATTGGTATTAACAAAGATTTATTTAGTGAAGAAAAAATACAACAAATAGTTTCAACGCGAATAGAGCCACCAGTTCCTATATCAGTAGATAAAATAGATATCGCTGGGAAAACAATAGGTATCATAACTATCTACAATACAGAGCAAAAGCCATTTCAATTAAGGGAAACAGGGGCATTTTATATAAGAAGAGGCTCAACTACTGACTATATGAGAAGGGAAGAAATAGCCTCTATTTTGCATGATACAGGTCTCTTCCACATAGAACAAATTCCTATAATTAAAGCTAATTTAAAGGATATTGATCTTAACAAAGTCGATGACTTTTTTAAAATGGCTGGTATAAATCATCCTGTTGATAATCATCTTCTTATATCTGCTGGTTTTGCCATTAAAGAAAAAGATAATAATGAAATTCATCCTTCCCTTGGTGCTATGCTTCTCTTTGGTAAACATCCAGATATCTTCTTGCCACATGCCATTATACTTATTCATAACTATATAAATAATGAACTTCCTAAACTTCATATTTCAAAAGGAACGATAATCGACATGCTTGATGACGCAATCCAGTTTATAAATAAAGTTATTCCTTATAATTCACTAGTAAAATCTGCTATCCAAGAACATATTGGTAAAGCAATTATTTACAGAGACTATTTTTGTATCAACAGGTTCATTGAAGTTTATATTAAGAATAGCAAAATCGAAATAGTCAATCCCGGCGCTGCTTTAAAAGCAAACAATGATAAATATGTAAAACGCAATCTATGGTTATATTCTAAAATTATTACTCTTGATAAGGATAAGAAATTTTTCAATAAAGAATATAACAAACAAGAATTCGAAAAGCACTATTCTAAAATCAAATATTATAATATCCCCTCTGAAAACTTATATAAAGTAATAATTCCATTAGAAGCTAAAATTTAAAACTGGATTGCTTATAAAAGCAACCCAGCAATTGCAGCATTTAAAAGTCCTACTAATGTTCCACCTATAAGAGCTTTAATCCCTAATTTAGCTATATCAGAACGTCTATCTGGTGCAAGCCCTCCAATACCGCCAATTTGTATAGCTATTGAACTAATATTGGCAAAACCACAAAGGGCATAAGTTAAGAGAGTTATTGTTCTTTGTTGTAAAATTCCACCCTTAATTAAGTTTGATAGATTAGCAAAGGCAAAAAATTCATTGATAACTATTTTTTGTCCTAATAGACTACCTGCATTAATAACATCTTTAAGCGGAACTCCAATTATAAATGTTACTGGAGCAAATAGTCTTCCCAAAATCCATTCAAGGCTAAAATCACGAATGCCTACTAAATAGCCAACTTTTGCAATGAGATAATTTATCAAATATATAAGTGCTATAAAGGCTATTAGCATCGCCCCTACGTTGAGACTCAGTTGTAACCCTTCCGATGCACCACGTGCTGCAGCATCAATTACATTTGCATCCACTTTTTCAAATTCAATATTTACTTTGCCTTTGGTTTTAGGTTCTTCAGTTTCAGGAAGCATTATTTTTGATATCATTAAACTTGCTGGTGCTGCCATTAAACTTGCAGCTATCAAATGGCCAGCATCAATCCCCATTGCTATATATCCAGCCATAACACCTCCAGCAACAGTTGCCATACCGCCAACCATAATAGTTAATAATTCTGATCTTGTCATATCATTTACATAAGGTTTTATCAAAAGTGGAGCTTCTGTTTGACCTAAAAATATATTAGCTGTATTTGACAGAGATTCAGCCCCTGAAGTTCCAAGAATTTTTAACATAATTTTAGCTAGAAAAGATACTACAGCCTGCATAATTCCTAAATAATATAAAATACTCATAAGTGCGGAGAAAAATATAATAGTAGGCAATATTTGAAGTGCAAATATAACTCCAAACTTATTTGAATCGATTAAATTCCCAAACAAAAATGTAGTTCCATACTTTGTAAAATCCAAAAGTTTTGTAACTCCCCTACTTATTATATTAAAAATTCTTTGTCCAACAGACCACTTAAGAACTATAAGAGCAAAAATAAACTGGATAGTTATTCCCTTTGCAACTAAAGCCCAATTAACTTTTTTCTTGTTCTCAGATAATAAAAATGCGATTCCTAGAATAACTGCTATTCCCAATAAGCTAATCAGTTTCTCCATAATAATCTCCTTTCATTCCTTATTATTGCAACAAAATTAAATTTAATACAAAATGTCAAACAATGCAATATAAATGAAAATAGTTCTAAATTTAAAATAGTTTTAAATTGTATATTAATTAAAAACAATTAAACAAAACAAAAAAGCCATAATTTTAGACCTTTAGCAAGTCTAAAATATGGCTTTTAACTTACTTTAAAATTATTCAATGCCTAATTTTTTGTAAATCTCATTTATTTGCATCTCATGATGGGAGGCTATTAAATTTAATTTATCCTCCATGTAATCATAATCATCTTTAAATTCAAATTTTATAAGCCAAGTTGGATTATACTCTTCAACCTCTTCAATCTCAAACCCAAAATTTTCAAATAATTCCATATCGTATAAATCAAATATTTCGTTATATTGTTCATCTGTTACATCCCTATCAGTTGATAAGTAGATATAACAAATATCATTTTCTACATAAGCCTTAGTAATGAATTGTAATCCCGTCTCAACTTCATAACTTCCAAGTTCTTCAGCCAAAATATTATTTTCCCTTTTGTAAAGGACTAGTGCCCTTCCTTCCATAGGATCACTCCTTAAAATTTTAATCTTTCTAGAATGTAGTTCTTAACTTCATTTATTGGAATTCTAACCTGCTGCATTGTATCTCTATCTCTTATTGTAACCATATTATCACTAACTGAATCAAAGTCATATGTTATGCAGAAGGGTGTTCCTATCTCATCTTGTCTTCTATAACGCTTTCCTATGCTACCTGTCTCATCATAATCAACCATAAATTCCTTTGACAAATCTTCATAAACCTTTCTTGCACCATCAGCTAATTTTTTAGAAAGTGGAAGAACAGCAGCTTTAAATGGCGCAAGGGCTGGATGGAATCTTAAAACTGTTCTTACATCACCATCTTCCAATGTTTCTTCATCATAAGCATCAATTAAGAAGGCAAGCAGAACCCTATCAGCTCCAACTGATGGTTCAATACAATATGGAACAATTTTCTCATTAGTTTCAGGATCAAAGTAAACCAAATCTTCACCTGAATGTTCTATGTGCTGCTTTAAGTCAAAATCAGTTCTGTCTGCAATGCCCCAAAGTTCTCCCCAGCCAAATGGGAATTTGTATTCTATATCAGTAGTAGCATTGCTGTAATGGGAAAGCTCTTCCTTCTCATGATCTCTTAATCTTATATTTTCTTCCTTAATTCCAAGGCTTAAAAGCCAATTTTTACAGAAGTTTTTCCAGTAATTAAACCATTCTAAATCCTCACCGGGCTTACAGAAAAATTCAAGCTCCATTTGTTCAAATTCCCTTGTTCTAAATATAAAATTACCCGGTGTTATTTCATTTCTAAAGGATTTACCGATTTGGCCTATACCAAACGGAAGCTTTTTTCTTGTAGTTCTTAATACGTTTTTAAAATTAACAAATATTCCCTGTGCAGTTTCAGGTCTTAAATAAACTAAAGCCTTTGAGTCTTCAGTTACTCCTTGATATGTTTTAAACATTAAATTAAACTGCCTTATATCTGTCCAATTGAAAGCTCCGCAGTCTGGGCACTTTATCTCATGTTCCCTTATGTAATCCATCATCTTTTCATTGCTCCATCCGCTAACATGGGGTTCTAAGCCGTTATTTGTCATATAATCCTCTATAAGTTTATCTGCCCTAAATCTTGATTTACAGCTTTTACAATCCATTAAAGGATCGCTAAATCCTCCAACATGTCCTGATGCTACCCAAACCTGTGGATTCATTAAAATAGCACAGTCAACACCAACATTATATGGGGATTCTTGAATAAACTTTTTCCACCATGCTTTTTTAATATTATTTTTAAGCTCAACTCCTAAAGGACCATAATCCCAAGTATTCGCAAGACCGCCATAGATCTCAGAACCAGGAAATATAAATCCTCTGCTCTTACATAGTGCAACTATTTTATCCATAGTTTTCTCTACTGCCATATTATGCCCTCCTTTTAATAAATTCGCAATATAAAAAGCCCTTCATCCCGTAAGGGACGAAAGGCTTAGCTTCCGCGGTTCCACCCTAATTGGTCGTATGACCCACCTCGTTTTACATACTCCAGGGCGCCCTTCGTTGAAACTCAATGCCAGTCTTCCACCCCCACCGGCTCGCTATGATTGAGGCTATCAACTACTCCTCCCCTTCATTGTATAAATATTTACTTTTAATTGTTATGATAACAAATTATAAAAATTTGTCAAGGTTTTCTACCGCATCCATTACATTTTGAACATCCTTTACTATACTTTGGATATCCTTTAATGACAAATCCTTCCTTTGGTTTAAAAATATAATCTATTTCTAGTTCATTATGATATTTATTCAGTTCTTCATCTATAACTAACTTAATTGGTCCAACGATTTTATGGATTTTTTCAATATTATCGCCAAAAGTCAAACCATATTTTATAGAATTACACATAACTCTATTAATATAAATATTTATCACGGTGTCTTTATTATTATTTTTTGCATTTTCTATTATTTTTTTCATCGCTATATCCGTAATTTTTATCAACACTTCTATCACCTTCCATAGTTTATATCTTTATTTTATACCTAAAGGATGTTATAATTCAAATAAACGTTTATAGGAAGGTGATATTTTGCTAAGAATTTGGGGGAAAGTTATAAAAAATAATAAGATTATAATGCACGAAGAAGCTATAAATAATGAAAATATAAGTTATCAAGAACAGCTTAAAAAATGTATAACTGAAATAGCTCAAAGACTGGATATTCAAAAGCCATATTGGCTTCCACATAATCTTGAAGAATTCAATAAACTTAAAAAAACAATTTTCACACAAGATAACTTTATAGAGGAAATCGACTTTGACAAATTCGAAATAATCGTATTAGAAGAATAACCCCAAGGTATCCCTTGGGGTTATTATCTTCCTAGTCTTTCTTCAAGTCTTTTTCTTTCCTCCTCATATCCTGGTTTTCCTAAAAGGGCAAACATGTTCTTTTTATAAGCCTCAACTCCAGGTTGATCGAAAGGATTTACTCCCAACATATATCCGCTAATTCCACATGCCTTTTCAAACATATAAACAAGCTTTCCAAAATAATATGGAGTTAACTCTGGAATATTTATTATTATATTCGGAACATTTCCATCTGTATGGGCAAGAACAGTTCCTTCAAAGGCCTTTTTATTAACAAAATCCATTGTTTTGCCAGCTAAGAAATTAAGACCGTCTATATTATCCTTATCTTCCTTAATCTCAACATCGTATCTTGGTTTTTCAACATTTAAAACTGTTTCAAATATATGTCTTAAACCATCTTGAATATACTGTCCCATAGAATGAAGATCTGTTGTAAAATCGACTGAAGCAGGATAAATTCCCTTTCCGTCCTTACCTTCACTTTCTCCAAAGAGCTGCTTCCACCATTCTGCAAAATAATGTAATCCTGGTTCATAGTTGGCCATTATTTCAACTGTCTTTCCCTTTCTATATAGAGCATTTCTTATTGCAGCATAAAGATAGGCTGGGTTATTAATGACATCTAAGTTTGAATATTCCTTCATTCCATCCAAGGCACCTTGCATCATTTCCCTTATATCAACTCCGCTTACCGCAATTGGAAGTAATCCAACTGCTGTTAAAACAGAATATCTTCCTCCTACATCATCTGGAATTACAAAGGTTTCGTAACCTTCCTCTTCAGCTAGTTTTCTAAGGGCACCCTTTGCTTTATCGGTTGTTGCATATATTCTTTCCTTTGCGCCTTCTTTACCATATTTACTTTCCATATATTCTTTAAATATTCTAAAAGCAATTGCAGGTTCTGTAGTTGTTCCTGATTTTGATATAACATTAACAGATATTTCCTTACCTTCTAATACATCAAGTAAATCACGCATATACACAGGACTTATGTTGTTTCCAACAAAATATATTTCAGGAGTTTTTCTTTTATTTTTAGGAATAACATTATAGAAGGTATGATTTAACATCTCAATAGCTGCCCTAGCTCCTAAATATGAACCACCTATTCCTATAACAACAAGGACATCAGAATTTGCCTTTATCCTTTCTGCAGCATTAATAATCCTCTCAAATTCTTCTTTATCATAATCCTTAGGTAACGTAACCCAACCTAAAAAGTCGCTTCCAGCACCAGTTTTATTATGTAACTTCTCATGGGCATCCCTTATTTGCCCCTCTAAACCTTTAATCTCTTCCATGTTAACAAAACCTAAAACTTTCGAATAGTCTAGAGTTATGTTTGCCATAATTATTACCTCCATTAGCAAAATTTATATTAAATTTTATAACATTACCTTCAATAATTCAACGACAAATTATCCAATATTTTTTGTTGATATACAATAAATCGATATATTACCTTTAGTATGAACTCTACTTATCTAGTTTTATACTTAATAAAATTAGAGCTAATAGTAAAGTCTATTAGCTCCTTTCATATTTTTCTTTAAGCTCTCTAAAAAATTTAAGATGTAGTTTTTCGTCTTCTATAATCCTACTCAATAGTTCCACAATGTATTTATCCTTTATTAATATCTTATGATTCTCGTATTGTTTAATGGCATCAAGCTCAGACTGTATATCTATATCTATCATCTTATTAATATTTGTTGAGTAGTCAATAAGTTTTGAATTCCAAGGATAATAAAGCCCCATATGCGGGATAGCATACATCGGTTTTAAGCCTAATAATTTAATTGTTCCTCCAAGAAGTTCTAAGTGTTTCATTTCAATAACCGCTATGCCTGCCACTGCTTCAGCATAATCCTCATATTTTCCATCAGATATTAAATGTTGATAAACATAAAGTAATGTTGCAGAAAGTTCACTAACAAGGCCTGAATAGTCAAGCAGCAGTAAATTTGCATAATTAATACTTTTCTTTTCAACCTTAGGTTCTGGATAATTGATATTAACTGAAAATTTTGCTGCCTTTTTTATATCCCCCGGCATATTATCCCCTAAAAAGAGTATTACAATTATATAATATGAAAATATAATAAATTTGCTACTAAAATCTTAATCTAAATTATTAGGAACTAAATATTTAAGTATATCAATTGCGGCCTTTATATCCCTTTTATCAGCCATTTCGCTATGGGAATGAATATATCTTGTAGGAATTGATATTACTCCTGTTGGAACTCCCGTTTTAGTAGTAAAAATTTCTGCAGCATCTGTTGTTCCCATCTCTAATATTTCAAATTGATATTTAACATTATTTTCCTCTGCAACCCTAACAAGAAGATCTTTTACCTTAGGATGAACTATAAATGCCCTATCCATTATTTTTATTGCTGCGCCTTCTCCTAATTTAACAGCCATTTTATTACAATTTGGAGTATCTCCAGTTGCAGTAACATCAACAGCTATAGCAAGATCAGGCTCAATTCTAAAGGCAGAAACCTTAGCTCCCCTTAACCCAACCTCCTCTTGAGTTGTAAATACAAAATAAATATCATTTTCACTATCCTTAATCTGTTTTGCTACTTCTAATAAAACATAGCACCCTAATCTGTCGTCAAAGGCAGCACCAACTACTCTGTCGCCAAAATCTTGAAAATCCGACTTAAATACTCCAAAGTCCCCTATTTGAACCTTTTGGCTTGCCTCTTCTCTTGTAGATGCTCCAATATCTATGTAAAGTTCCTTAAGTGTAAGTTCCTTAATATCTGCCTTTTGTTCCTTTGATATAATTCCTTCAACTCCATTTTTAAATATAACCCTCTTATATAAAAGAGAATATGGATTTAATCCTCCTATGTTAGAAAATCTCAAAAATCCATTTTCATCAATAAAGGTTACCATAATTCCGATTTGGTCCATATGGGCAGCAAGCATAACCTTTTTACTTCCCTTACCCTTTTTCATAGCAATGACATTGCCTAAAGCATCCTTTTGAACCTCATCAACATAATCCTTTATTTGCTCTATTATAAAATCAGCAACCAATTCTTCTCTTCCCGATGGGCCATATATTGAAACTAAATCCCTTAATAATTCCATCATAACTCCTCCTCTTCTAGACTTTCTAAAACTTTTTTAGTTAATTTTAAAGTATCTTCATAGTCTTCCTTATGAATCATGCTTATGGGTGAGTGTATATATCTTGTAGGAACAGAGATGCTTGCAGTTTTGCAGCCAGTTTTTGCTTTATGAATAGCGCCTGCATCATTTCCACCCACCGTTCCTCTTCTCAGTTGATAGGGTATTTTATTTTCTTCTGCTACTTTAATAATCAACTTAAGAAGTTTTTCATTAGCAATGGATGAGGAATCCATAACCGACAATGCTGGTCCCTTTCCTGTTTCTGTTACAAAGTCCTTTTCATCCTTTACAAAATCAGCGCAGGTCGTTCCTTCAATAGCAAGAGCAATCTCTGGTTCTATGCTGTATGCTGCAACCGTGGCCCCTCTGAGCCCTACTTCCTCCTGAACAGTAAATACACAATATAAATCTAAGTTATAATTCTCCTTTAATACATCAATTAAAACAGCACATCCTACTCTATCATCTAAAGCCTTTGCCTTTATGTATCTTCCCATATCTACATATTCACTTTCAAAGGTAGCATAATCACCAAGCTTTACATGCTTTAGAGCATCTTCCTTGCTTGTTGCACCAATATCGATAAACAAATCCTTTATATTTACTGGATTCGACCTTTCACCTTCGTTTTGCAGGTGAATCGGTTTATATCCTATAATACCCTTTATTTTGGTTCTTCCGAATACAACCCTTTTTGATATTAAAATTCTAGGGTCTATTCCACCAACGGGTGAAAACTTAATTCTACCATCATCCTTAATTCCTGTTACAATAAATCCTACTTCATCCATATGGGCAGCAAGCATAACCCTTTTACCGTTACCCCTCTTATGAACTATTAAATTACCAAGCTTATCTATAAATACTTCTCCAAGATCCTTAACTTCTTCCTTAATAACTTCCCTTACTTCCTTTTCATAACCTGAAACACCAAAGGCATCTGTTAATTTTTTAAGCATAAATATCACCCCAATTCTTCAAAGAAGAAATAAACAAAGCTAATAGTCTTCCAGCTCTAACGATATCTTTATAATTTACAATTTCCGTAGATGTGTGCATATACTTTATAGGAACAGAAACTAAAAGAGTTGGAACACCTTCTCTTGTCACCTGAAGATTCCAAGTTTCTGTCCCTGTTCCTCCTGGTGCAACATCAATGGTATATGGTATACCATATTCATCAGCAAGTTTAATAAGTTTTTCAGAAAGCTCAGGGTGAATATTGGGTCCTATAGTAATTTCAACTCCCTTCCCACACTCAAGCTGAATATCAGGATTTGCATATTTATCTCCAAAGGTTACATCAACAACTATTCCAATATCAGGATTTACTTCATAGGTAGTTGTTTTAATCCCTAAAAGACCCCTTTCCTCTTGAGTTGTAGCTGCAAAATAAACATCAGCAGTATGTTTTATTTTATTCAATTCTTTGGCACATTCATAAAGTGCCATTATACCAACACGATTATCAAGGGCTTTTCCTGTAATGAAATCGCCTAAAAGCTCCAACGACTCTTTCTTTATTGTAATGTAATCTCCAATTTTTACTAATTCTTTTAATTCATCCTTTGTCATCCCACAATCTATAACCATCTCATCCATTTTGATTGCCTTTTTTCTATCCTTTTCAGTTAAAACATGCGGTGGTTTTGCTCCAATTACTCCATATACATCCCTTAAGCCATGAATTATAACCTCTTGGGCAGGTAAAGTCTTTGGATCTACTCCACCAACATTTGTAAAAGAAACAAATCCACGTTCATCGATATCTGTAACCATAAGGCCTATTTCATCTACATGGGCAGTTATTAATATTTTTAATCTATCCTCCCCTTCTCCCCTTTTAATAGCTATAAAGTCTCCCATTTTCCCCTTTTTAATTTCATTTACATAGGGCTTAAATATACATTCCAAATCATCCTGCAATAAATATTCACTACCTGAAACCGCATTTAAATCACTTAATTTCTTTAAAATCTCCTTTCCTTCCATCTTATCCCTCCTTTTCATTCACATTACTAATTTTAAACTATTTTAACAAAAAGTTAAAGAATTTTCTAAAATATTTTTCTTTTGACACTTATACCCCGTATAAGTATAATAAGTAATAGCTTATGTTACGAAGTTTTAACAAAAAAGTTGCTAAAGGGAGGGAAGCATATGAAAAAAAAAAGTCATCAGCACTGGTCATGGATAATATTGGCATCCTTTGTGATACTTGGTTATTTTTATCCTGTAATAGGACTTTTAGGAATAATATGTATGATAATGCCTCCATTTCATGCTTTTTTAGGTAGAGGTAAAATCCATTGTTCCCATTATTGTCCTAGGGGTTCTTTATTAGGTAAATTTTTAAAATATATTTCTTTAAATAATCCTTTACCTAATTTTATGCGAACAAAAGGTGTAAAAAATATATTGTTACTCCTTATGCTTTCACTCTTAAGCCTATCTTTGTTCCATTCAAAGGGAAACATCCTCAAAATCTCCTTTTCAATTTATAGATTTATGACTCTTTCCCTTTTAGTAGGTATAACTCTTGGAACAATATTTAAGCCAAGAAGCTGGTGCCAGATTTGTCCAATGGGACACTTAAGCGACCTTGTTGATAAAGCAGTAAAAAATGGATTCCAAATATCAAAAAAATTAGAGGGAACAAATTAGTTCCCTCTTATATTTTTCCTCCTTTAACTCCTGAACTAGCCTTTTTAAGCAATGGAGTATCAAATACGTATATATTTTTATTATACTCTTGATTTCTCAAAATTGCATATTCTATGAGTTTATTAATTAAATCTTTAAACTTTAGCCCTGTTGGTTCCCAAAGATAGAAGGATATAGACCCTGGCATAGTATTTATTTCATTTACATAAACCTTCATGGTGTCCTTTTCAACAAGAAAATCAATTCTTGAAATTCCTGAGCAGTCTAAAATTTTAAATACCTTTATAGCAAGGTCTTGAATTTCTTTAGTTTTATCTTCTGGAATTGGTGCAGGAATCCTTCTTGCTGCACTTTTCATGCCTGAGTTTTTATTTCCCCTTAAATATTTATCCTCAAAACTCAAGAATTCCTGCCAAGATACAGGCTCCTCTAAAACTGATGCATTATATTCATTATCAAAGCCGATTACGGAGCAATTTATCTCCATTGGATTTTCAACAGCCTCTTCAACTATAATCTTTCTATCATAGTTTATTGCAATTTCTATTGCATTTATTAGCTCATCTCTATTTTTCGCCTTTGAAATACCTATACTTGAACCTAAATTTGCTGGTTTTACAAACAAAGGATATTTTAATTTATCTTCAAGATAATTTAAAACCCTTTCGCTGTCATTTACATAATCCCTTCTTAAAAACCATGTATAATTAACTATTGGAATATCGTTGGCTTTGAAAATATCCTTCATTATGATTTTATCCATTCCAACCGCAGAACCTAAAACTCCACTTCCAACATAAGGAATATTACAAAGCTCTAAAAGACCTTGCATTGTTCCATCTTCACCATGGGATCCATGTAATGCTGGAAAAACAACATCTATTTTTATTGGTTCTGGTGTTTTTTTAAACAAACCCTTTTCAGGATAAAATTTTAAATAAGGATTATTAGGAATAGGTTCAAGATAAACTTTTTTGGTCTTGCTAAGAAGAACATCTAAATTCTTATAATTTTTTATATCCAATAACTCATCCCCAGTATACCATTCACCCTGTTTTGTAATAAAAAGCGGAACAACATTATATTTTTCCTTGTCGATATTTTCAGCCACCTGAAGGCCTGTTATAACAGAAACTTCATGTTCAACGCTTCTTCCTCCAAACATTATTAAAACATTTTTCTTAACCATCTCTATCCTCCTTAATTTTCATTATAATTATCAGGCAGATCGTTCTCAAACAATACGATATCTCCAACAACTACTATTTTACTTAATTCTTTTGTTGCTTCATCAAGACTATTTACAATTATAATCCTATCCTCTGGGAAGTTTTCCTCCTTTAAGCCATCAACTATAGGAATACTTCTTTTTCTTCCAACTAATATAGCATAGTCGCAGGTTTTTGCAATTCTTTGGCCAAATTTTTTGTTTTCTTCATATTCAACTTCTCCAAGTTCAATCATTCCAGGAGTTACAATAATTTTTTTGCCTCCATCCATTTCAGAAAGTGCTTCAAGAGCTAAGGCTGAACCTTCAGGATTTGAATTAAAGGCATCATCTATTACTGTAACTCCATTGTTAGTATCGAGGATTTGAAGCCTATGTGGAACCGGCTCTATTTTTTCAATCCCCCTCTTTATTTCTTCTTCAGAAAGACCAAGCTTTAGGGCAACTGCGACTCCTGCTAAAATATTATTAACATTATGTTTTCCTAAGAGTTTTGTTCTACATTCAAATTGCACTATTTTACCATCAACATCTCCATGAACAGTAAACTTTAAACCTTCCCTAGTATTTTTTATGTCTGTTGCATATACATTTATGCCTTCTTTTTTATTTGTTCCATATACATAGGTTTCTATATTTCTCCTTTTGGAAAGTTCAAAACAAATATCGTTATCTCCATTAAAAAAGGCGACACCATCATCTGGCAAGGATTCTATTAGTGCATATTTTGTCTTTTTAATGTTTTCCTGTGATCCCATTGTTTCAAGATGCTGAAGGCCAACGGCAGTTAATACTCCCATTTTAGGATAAACTATATCGCAAAGCTCCTTTATATCTCCAACATATCTTGCTCCCATTTCACATACAAAAATTTCATGTTCATCCCTTAATTGTTCCCTAACTACCTTTGTAATTCCCATTGGAGTATTATAACTTTCAGGCGTCATTAGGGTATTATATTTTTCCGAAAGAATTGTTTTTATAAAATATTTAGTGCTTGTTTTTCCGTAGCTTCCTGTGATGCCGATAACTAAAAGGTCCTTTCTCCTTTTAATTATTTCCCTTGCCTCGTTTATAAAGCCCTGCTGGATTTTCTTTTCAATAGGCAGCATTATTTTTAAGGAAATCAGCATTAAATAAGAAATAAAAACCTGTATTAAAATCAATCCATTTATAAAGGCCAATGGTGACTTAAATAAAGCATAAGATATTATAACAAGCAATAAATTTAGAAATAATGCACAGGCAAATAATCTTTTAGCTCTATATGTAAAATTAAGAGGTTTTTTTGCCTTTTTTCTTCTATTATAATGGGTGTAAATATTTATTGAAGCCAAAGCAATCCAAAGAATTAATAATGCATAAGAAGTATAATCTTTTGGAAAAAGATTTGAAATGAAAAGTAAAAATAAAAATATAATGTTTCTTTTAAAATTATCCCTATCATACTTATTAAGCCAATTTAAAAATTCATTTGGTTTGTATCCTACAAGCTGAGCCATATGAAGGTAAAACCTATTATAGTAAACCGAAACAAAGGCAAAAAAGATTATAGCTAAAACATAAACTAACATGCTCAAATCACTCACTTCCTTCCAAAAATTTTGAAACTATTATATTAAAATCATTCAACTTATCAAGATATGCGAAATGTCCTGCACCCTCAAAAACAATCAGACCTGCATCTGGTATTTCTTTTTCCATGATTTTTGCCATGTAAAGAGGAGTGTCCTGATCCTTTTCGCCCCAAATAAGAAGGGTTGGGGCTTTAATCTTAGGTAAAAATCCTCTTAAATCCTCATTGACAACTTTTACAAAAGTTTCCCTTAATGGACCAGAATTTTTATAATCCTTTGAACCGTATTTTTTATAAAACTTTTCAAGAGCTTCTTTTTTGCCACCATTTAATAATAAATATAATTTTTTAAATATCTTAAATTTATAAACTTTAAAATAATATTTCAAGGTTCTTTTGGGAATTATCCCAGCGCTGTCTACAAGAACTACCCTTTCTACTTTTTCAGGATAAAGAGCTGAGAACATAATTGAAACCCTACCACCAAAGGAATGCCCAATTAATGAAGCCTTTTCTATATTAAGCTTATCAAATAATTTATTTAACATATCGGTATAGTCACCAACTCCCCAAGCTTTGGGCGGCAAAGAGGATTGACCAAAGCCTGGAAAATCTATCGCATATACTTCAAATTTACTTGCAAGATAATTAAAAACTGGCAAAAAGCTATCTGCTCTTCCTCCCCAGCCATGAAGAAGAACTACCTTTTTACCACTACCAGCTTTTTTATAATAAATATCTAAATTGTCTATTTTTATAAACATAAGTCCACCTCTTTATGCTTACTTAATTCATACTACATTATACTACAATTTTAATATATTTAAAATTACAAGTTAAGCTAAATAAGTAATTTTGGAATATTTTTAAATTTAACAAGATAATTTATTTGAATAATTTATCCTAATTATAAAAAAATAAAAATAGAAAGGATGATTACTATGAGAATTTTAAATCTTGTTGCCCTTGCTATTGTTATATTAGGCGGAATTAATTGGGGATTAATTGCTCTATCTGGGTTTGACCCTTTGCTCCCAATCTTAGGCGGCTATACATCACCCTTTGCAAGAATGTTTTATGGAATTGTCGGATTATCATCTCTATGGGTATTTTATGCATATCTTATGACTCCTGGGAGTGACGGAATAGAGGATAAATAAATTATGGACTGCCTCCAAAATAAAGAGACAGTCCATTTTAAATTTTATATTGCTCAAATTTTTTACCTTTATAAAGGTATGCATTCGTTGGACAAGTATGTAAGCATTTTTGACATGATATGCAGCTATCTTCAAAATAAAAACTGTTATCTTTGAACTTAATATTTTTAGTCGGACAATTCTTTACACATTTTAAACATTTCACACAAAGCTTCATATCAACTGTAAGATTTCTTCTTGCCCACCCCTTAGAAAATCTATAAAAAAACTTATACTCTATTTTGGCAAGATTTAATCTTATTTTGCTTACTTTATTTATGTATATTTCATCCTTTAAAAATTTCTGAACTAAACTTTTAACTTTTCCCTCCGCTCTTTCTTTTGCTTTTTTTATTTCCTCCTTAGTTGGCTTTTCAAAGGCTACAACATAATAATTATTAGGCATAGTAATAAAATCCTGAACTGTAATCCTATAACCCTTTTTAATAAGAATTTCTGATAACTGATCAGGTCCAGATCCTTTATTGGCAGCTTGAGTTGAAAATATAAGACACTTTTTATTGTCTTCTTTTAAGTTTTTAGCAACCCAGTCTATAAAAATTTTGGGAAAAACTTCAGCATGTATTGGTGCTCCAAATACATAAAAGTCATACTCCTCATTTAGTGTTCTTTTCTTTGATACGTCAATTAAAACACAACTAACTCCTCCATTTTCAAAATGCTTTTTAAAAAGTTTTGATACATATTCAGTATTTCCTGTTCCTGAAAAATAAATTATTGCTGCCTGCAATTTTGTCCCTCCAACTTTCTTATTAATTTTGTGATTTTACATACTTAATAATTTCTACATCATGCATAATAACTACCAATCCTTCAGTAATCATAGGATCGATAACCTTTATAAATTCATTTATCTTTTCTTCTTTATCTATGATTTCAATAACAATAGGCAAATCGTGGGATAATACTTCCGTTAAAGCCGAATGAACCCTACTATTTGCACCAAAACCTTCTATTCCCCTTACTATTGTAGCGCCTGCAAGGCCAAACTCCTTTGCCTTTTTGAGAATAATATGATATAAAGCCTCACCATGCCATCTATCTGATTCCCCTATGAATATTTTTAAAAGTTTTCCCTTGCCTTCTAACTTCATATATTCCCCTCCTAAATAATAGCATTACACAAAATTTTCCCAATTACAACCCCTATTAAACTTAATAAAACATTTAAAATTATATTTATAATACCCCAAATATATGCTCCAGAGTTTAAAAGGTTTATCGTTTCGTAACTAAAGGTTGAAAATGTTGTAAGCCCACCCAAAATACCTGTTGTTAAAAAAAGTCTAAGATCTGATGATATTATATCTGTTGACAAGCTTAATTCCATTATAAATCCTATTAATAGTCCACCTAAAATATTCACTATCAATGTTCCCATTGGAATATCCAAATTGAAAGTTTTTGATGCCCCCATCGATATTAAATATCGCAATGATGCACCTATAAATCCTCCTAAACCTACATAAATTACCTTAAGCATCATGACCACCTCCAAAAAGATAAAAAATCTCCTACAAAAGTAGGAGTCATCAGCACAAGGCAATTAAGGTGAACCCCATCACCTATAATTTCACAATTTCGATTATAAGAGTTACTGCAATTTAAGTCAATTATATTTTTTAATTTAATAATGAAACAATCTTAAGTTCCTTATTGCTCAAAAGATCAACATAGTCCGATCCTATTTTAACAATAGGATAAGAAATATTTCTTGGATTAATATATACAACTTGGCCAATGTCGCCATTGTTTAAAACCACATCTGTTCCGATATAATAATTAGAAATATTTTGTAGAAATGTTAACATTATTTTTACATCAAACAATTCATATCCATCCATTTCTATAATTTTAAATGCATCAAAGGGAGACATACGTCCCTTGTAAACCCTTTCTGAAGTCAGTGCATCATAAACATCGCAGATGGCTATAATCTTGGCATATAGTGGAATTTTATCACCTCTAACCATTAGAGGATAACCAGAACCATTTTCCTTTTCATGATGCAAAAGTATAGCCTTTAAAATATCAAAAGAAAGTTTTTGACTTTCAAGAGCAATTTCATAGCCATGAACAGGATGCTTTTTCATAACCTCAAATTCTTCATCGCTTAATTTACCTTTTTTATTTAAAATCTCCTCAGGTATTTTTACTTTTCCAATGTCATGAAGGATTGCAGCTTTAATTAAATCATCAATTTGTGTGCTTTTTAATCCCAACCATTTACCAAGAAGCATGCTATAAAAAGCAACATTTAAGCTATGGTTAAATGTATATTGATCAAAGGCTTTGAGGGTTGATAAAAACTTAATAATATTATCTTTTTGATCTATATGTTTTTTAATTTCATTTGATATTTCTGCTACTAAGCTAACATCTAATTTCTTACCTGCAGCAAGTTCTGTAAGAATATTTTTTACCGCATCAACATTTTTAGAGTATTCCTTCTTGAAGGCTTTGTAATCCTTATTACCATTTTCATTATCCTCATATATGTATATTTTTCTTATACCCATTTTAATTATCTTATCTATTAGGTATTTATTTAGAATCGTCCCTTCAGTTACAACAGTAGTTCCAGAGTCAGTAACAACATTAAGAGCTAATTTATCTCCTTCTCTGCAACTAAAAATGTCAACTACTCTTTTCCCCATACCCAGCAGCCTCCAAATAAAATTCTCCATATTTATTTAATTCTACAATTTCTCCTAAATTCCTTCCCTATTTTATATATTTTTTATCATAACTTACATTATTTTATTATTTTTTTACAAAAATAATAATAGGTGATATATATGAAAAAGTTTATTCCTTCTCAAATATTTGTTGAAAAGGAAGCTTTAAATTATGCTTTAACATACGAAATCCTAAAAAAAGCAGAAAACTTAAATATTCCAATAATTGAAGATAGCTTTAATAAAAATACAAAAAATCTATCCGAGCAAGAATTTTTTGCATATTCCAAAAGAACAATAATCCTTGGTGTAAGCAAAAATAAAAAGCTAGACTCCTGTAAGCCATCGGCAGACTTTCAATTTTCATTAGTTTCAGGATGCCCCGGCACTTGTGAATACTGTTATCTTCAGACAAAACATGCTGCTTCACCATATATTAAAATATTTGTAAACATAAATGAGATCCTTGATAACATTCAATGGTATATAGATAAAAGCAAGCCCAATATTACCACCTTTGAACTTGCCAGCACCAGCGACCCTATATCAGTAGAACATCTAACTGGTTCTGTTGCAAGGACCGTTGAATTTTTTTCAAAACAAGAATTCGGAAAGCTAAGATTAGTTACTAAATTCTCAAACATCGACTCATTATTAAACGTAAATCATAACAAAAAAACTAAAATAAGGTTTAGCATAAATACTGATTATATTATTAAAACCTATGAACATAATACAGATAATCTGCAAGAAAGATTGGATGCCGCAGCAAAAATTCTTAAAGCAGATTATGACACAGGGTTTATAATTGCCCCAATTTTCATATATGATGGATGGAAAAAGAATTATGAAGACATGCTAATTAATTTGCACAACAAATTAGATGGTTTTTCAAATGGCAATTTAACATTTGAACTAATCCAATATAGGTTTACACTAAAATCAAAAGATATAATACTTAAACGTTTTCCTAAAACTAAACTTGATTTTAACGAGGAAACTAGATTAAAAAAATGGGGGCCATATGGATATTATAAATATGTATATCCTAAAGAAATATCATCAGAAATAAAGCAGTATTTTTATGATAAGATAAAACAATATTTCCCTAATTCAACAATAGAATACTTTACGTAAAACTTAAGCCTAGCTTCGTTTGCTAGGCTTATAATCTTTTATGTTTTTCACAACAACCGATATTCCATATGAAGCTAAATAAAAAATTAGACTCATCAAAAATGGTAAAGCAGGATTAATTTTATACAACCATCCCGCAAAGCATCCTGCTGGGACAGAAAACAATGAAATAAGGCCTTGACCAGCTGCAAAAATTTTAGCCCTTTCCTCTTCTCCAATTACATTGCTCCATAAGGTTTCCCTAAATGTTATTGTTATAATATTACCTGAAGCTGTTAGAATAGTGCTAAAAGCAAGTAATAGATAATTCTTAGGTTTTACTAACAAAAATATTAAAATTCCTAATCCATTTAATAGCAAACCTAAAGATAAACTACTTGCTTCGCCTTTTTGGGTCAGATACTTCATAAATAAAAAATATACAATTAAATAAACGATAGCCGAAAGTCCTGGAACTAATGATGTTAATGACTCTTTTATGCCTATGATATCCTTTAAATATATCGATTGATAAAATAAAAATGAATTCTGCAAATATGTAAATAGCATAATTAAAAATACTAGAAAAGTTAATTTATTTGTAAAAAAGTAAACCATAGCTTCTTTATAATCCGTAATCTTTTCACTTAAAGAAAGATTATTATGCTTTTTAATTAATTCCATGCCAATTCTAGTTTCAGTTGTCATTTTATTTCTTCCAACAAACATCAAAGTCATGCTAATAAATCCTAAAAAATATATCAACCTCATTGCTAATGTTATTCCGAACCTATTCACTAAAATCCCTGCAAAAGGTGCAAAAATACCGGAAGCTAAATTTATTATCATAATAAGGCTAAAAAAGTAAATCCTCTTATCTTCAGGAGTATCCTCAATTGCAAGGCATGTCCATGAAGTATATGATATTTTATGTAATGAATTTAATAAAGCTGCCACTAAAAAGAACCAAAAATTTTGTGAAATTGCCCATATAAACATTACCAAACTCCAAGAGATTAAATCAAATATAAGCGTAGTTTTTCTTCTGCCATATTTGTCAGTTATTGGACCAGCAACAAAAGATGTCAAAATCATTAAAGCAGCTCCTATTGAATTTATTAAACCCATCTGAAGTTCATTTACGCCTAAGCTTTTCATATATAATGGCTGATAAAAAAATATCATTCCACCAAATATAGCCCACATTGGTTCAAAAATAATACAAGCATAGGCATTGCCTTCCAAATTACATAATAATTTTTCTTTTAAATACCGTCTTATTTTATTCATCAAAACTCCCCCCAACCCCATGTTGATCCCATAATAATTATATAGTAAAAGGGCTATTTTGTTAAATAGCCCTTTTACTAACCTAATACCTTTTTAGCTTTTCCAGTATTATATCCAATGTCATCTCCTAATTTTTCATCCGGCATTATTCTGAATTTATCTTTTACAAATTCAACCTCATCTTTAGCTGATAAGGATTTTACTGTCTTGATTTTATAAATATAATGTCTTGACATTTTAAGCGAATTTGTCGGACAAACATCAACACAAAAAGCACAGAAACTGCATCTGCCATAATCAACTACAGGCTTTTTTATTGCTCTGCCTTGTTCGTTTTGTCCAATTATCTTCATTTCTATTGCATCAAAGGGACATATTCTTTGACAAGCTGCACATCCAACGCATTTTTCCAAATCATTTGTATGAAGTCCCCTATAATTCGGTGAAACTCCTTCCTTTGGGAAAACCCTTAAAATTTCCTTTGGATATTTTATTGTCATAGGTCTTTTAAAGAGATTTTTAAGGGTTGTCAAAGGAGAATACACGCTCTTATCTCCTAATGCCATAGTTTTCCCTCCTACTTATCTATATCAGGTGGACAAATCGCTAAAGAACCCATCCATGCCGCAACATCATCTATCTTCATTTTTGGGAGATGTTTTTGTGCAAGCAAAAGTCCTGCTGGAAGTGATGGACCTCTTACTGCAACTCTATAGGGCTTCATTCCCCCATCAGAAACCACATAATATCCAAATTCTCCCTTTGATGATTCAACTTTAGCATAGGCTTCTCCTTTTGGAACCTTTAACATAGCTAAATTACCAAGGTTCAGCCTTACTTCGCCTTCAGGCATAAGCTTTAATGCTTGTCTAATTAACTTTATTGTTTCCTCAAATTCAATTCTTACTTGAACCGCTCTAGTTAATGCATCTCCACCTTCTTGTGTTATTACTTTTACATCAAGATATGAATAAGCTGCATAAGGGTCATCAACCCTTACATCATACGGATTGCCCGAAGCTCTTAAATTTGGACCTGTAAGGCCAAATCTTACGGCATCTTCCTTTGATACATAGCCAAGTCCCTTCAATCTTTTATGGACAATTGGGTTCTCAAATAAAATCTTATCGTATTCTATTAATCTTTTTTCAAGATGATCAAGAACTTTATTTAATCTATCTACCCATCCTTCAGGCAAATCATTTCTTACTCCTCCAGGAATATTGAATATATGATAAACTCTTCCTCCTGTAAGCCATTCAAAAAGATCAAGAATTAAATCTCTATCAGCAGTCATAATATACATCGGAGTATAAAGCCCAAGTGCTGCGCCTAAAGCTCCCATTCCCATAAGGAAAGAAGTTAATCTGCTCATCTCAAGGGTAATTGTTCTAATGAATTTTGCTCTGTCAGGGATCTCAATTCCCATGATCTTTTCTATCGCTGTGCAATAAGCAACTTCATTAGGATCGGGATCAACTACGCATATTCTTGGAACAAGTGCAATGTTTTGAACCCAAAGTTTTTGTTCCATCAACTTTTCAAATCCTCTATGGAGCTGTCCTGCATTAGGTCTTACCTTTACTATTTCTGTTCCAATCATCTCAAGAACATACCCAAAATTACCATGCATTCCAGGATGATTTGGACCAAAGAAAAGCTCATAAACAGCTAAATCATCCTTTTCAGCTATTTTAGTTAGCATATAAGATGGTGCATCCATTACCTGTCACCTCCATTCGGTTTAGCATCAAAAAGCCTAATTGAAAATTCCCTTGTGTCAAAATCCTTCCTTAGCGGTGGAATATCCAGCCAATTTTCAAGGAAAAGAGGTGACAAATCCTTATTTCCTTCAAATACAATGCCAAAGAATTCATGGACCTCTTGTTCATAAAATTGTGCCTGTTCCCATAGATCAACTATCGTTGGTATTTTAGGATCATTCCTATCTATTCTAACCTTATTTAATACATGAACTTTATTAGTATATGACCAAACATGATAAACAAGTTCAAATTCGCCTTCAGCTATAAAATCAACTGCATTTATGAAGGAAAGATGGTCAAATCCTATTGATTTTAAGTATACAAGATGATTTATTAAGTTTTCCTTATTTACAATCACACTTATTTGTGTAGGATAAAGGTCATTAACCTCAAGACCTCTTTGTTTTAATAAATCTATTATTTGTTCTTTGCTAAGCTTCATAATTTCCCTCCAATTTCATTATTGGATAATTATTCAATGCTTGTTGCTGCTTCTTCATTTTGAATCAATTTTTCACCCAATATAGGATAAGTTTTTCTTAATACCCTATCCTGATTTGCCTTGTAATACTCATAATTTTCCTTATACTTTTTGTATGCCCCAGCTTCTCCTGATTGAATCATCTTCATAAGCGTTTGTAGTGCATCCATAACAGCTTCTGGTCTTGGCATGCATCCTGATACTGTTATATCCACTGGAATATACTCTGCTAAATTCGTAATTGTATTATATGAATCCCAATAAATTCCACCATTAACTGTGCATGATCCAAATGCTAAAACCCATTTAGGTTCTGGCATTTGTTCATAGGTTCTGATAATTCTTTTTAACGTTTTAAGTGAAACATATCCTGTAACAAGAAGGACATCTGCTTGTCTTGGCGTTGCCATAGGTCCTATACCAAATCTTTCAACATCCCACCTGGATGTCATAGTTGGTGGTAACTCCACCGCACCACAGCCCGTGCAGTAGTGAAGCATCCATATAGACCTTTGTCTAAAGAAGTCTATTACATTTTCAATACAACTTCTTTTCTTTTCAACCTTTAATTCTTCCATAGTATCGCCTCCTAGAATACTATCAAAACAAGCTGAAGTAATGCTATGCTCATAGGAACTGTCCAAAGGAACTTTACAGCTTGTTCAATCTTAAATCTTGGGAAGACTGCCTCTATTAAAACAGTAATAAGATATATTTCAAATTGTTTTAAAACAAATGTAAATATATTTGAAGCTCCTCCCATAAAAAGATTTACAATTATTGCAGTTTCTACAAATATTGAAACCGCATGGGTTAAAAAAGCCAAACCTAAATATTTACCACTAAGTTCAACCATAGGTCCTGATGCAATTTCTGCAGGTGCTATCATAGCATCAAAAGGCTTTTCTCCCATCATAGCTTGAAGTGCAATTTCCGCAGCTATAAATCCTAACGGGAATTTAATCATATTCCAATTTAAAATTGAGCCTGCTTGGCTGTTTGCAATAAGTTCTAAAGACGATGTTCCGTTAATTATTATCAACCCTAACATGACTGTAAAAAATGGAACCTCATAGCCTAACATCATAGTAAGGGCACGGGACACTCCAATTGTAGCATTAGGATTTCCACTTGCTGCTACAGCCATCGCCATACCAAGATAACCTATTGCCATAAGATACATAATGACTATAAGGTTAGAACTTGTTTTTATAGCTGTATGCCCAGCAATTGGAACAAAAAGCATTGTTGCAACAAGTCCAGCAAGGGACATCACCATTCCAAGGTCCATAACAAAATTATGTGTAATTGATTTTCTTGAAAATAATTTGCCTACATCTAAAAATGCTTGATAAAATGGTGGCCCAAGTCTTAATTGAATTCTTGCAATAATCTTTCTACCAATACCCATAAAGAGAAGTCCTATAAATATTGCAAAGAAACCAAACAAAAATACTCTTAAAACTTCTATCATAAAATCCAACCTCCTAGTATTAGTAGGAGAACACCAATACTAAAGAGCAATACTGCTCCTTCTCCTCTTCTAAATAATCCTTGAACTGTTGAGCTCATATATTCAAAGTTTCTTCCTATGCTTGCAAAAAATCCGTCGATGGATATTTTTTCAAGCAATGGTTCAAACATTTCCTTAAATGGTTGGTAAAATGAATATGAATAATTGAATCTATCAGCATTTACTCCCCATTCCTCTGGATATTCGCCACCAGTATAATTATCTTCCTGTGGAACTGTTTCTGATTTATTTCCTAGAATATACATTATTGCTGAAATTACAAAACCTCCAAGGAAGATTAAGAATACCACGGTTAAGTCTATGGTTGAATTTTTAAGCGCTCCCTCAAGACTTGTCCATGAGGCAATATTAACATTATATCCAACCGCTTTTAAAGCTGTTGTTAATGGTTTCATAACAACTCCTGGAACTACTCCAATTAAAAGCATCCCAATCATCATAATTATCATAGGAATCGACATTGTTAACGGAACTTCCTTAATATCCTTAAATCTATCTGGAAGTTGCCCTAGAAATATTGAAGCTAATGCTCTAAATAGATACATAAATGCACCAGTTGATGCAAATATCATTGCAATAGCAAAAATAACCATTTTTTGAGACATGAGAGCCTGTATTATCATCCATTTTGATCCAAATCCATTTAGAGGAGGAATTCCAGCTGCTGCAATAATTCCTAATAAAAATGTTAAGAAAGTTATAGGCATTCTATATACAAGCCCACCAAGTTTATGCATTTCGCTTTCGCCAGTTCTAAAAATTACCGCCGCAAGAGTTAAAAATATAGCTGCCTTTAAAACCATATGATTTACTGCATGAAAAAGTGCTCCTTCAAATCCAACAATATTCATCGATGCAAATCCTAATAATATATATCCCATATTAGCTACAGATGAGTAGGCAAATAACTTTTTCATATCAGTTTGGAATATAGCTAAGATAGTTCCTAATACAGCGCTAATGGCACCTAAATATCCAATGAAATATTGAATCCAATTTGCAGTATTTAAAATCTTTGGTAAATCCAAACTTCCAACAACAGGAACAATAAACATTGCTATTGGGTAAATTCCGTATTTAATCATAACTGAAGACATGAAAGTTATATAATCTTCTGGTCCAACCGCATAAACTTTAGATGGCCACATGTAAAATGGGAAAATAGCCGATTTAATGAAAAAGGCAAACAATAGTAGCATAATAACTGCTATTGATAAAGCTTTTTCAGAATAGAAAATTTGAACTAATCCATAAGCCGAAGCAAATATTTCAAAGGAACCTGTAAGAGCACCTAATAAAATTATTCCGATCAACATTGAAGAAGCACCCAGTAAAGATAAAGCAAGATAATACTTAGCCTCATTTAAAGCTTTATCTCTACCATTAGTTATGGCAAAGAAGGATGTCCATCCCATAAGTTCCCACATCATAAAAAACGTAATCCAATCTGCAGCAAAGAAAATTCCAAGATTAGAAAATATTATAAGCATCCAAATCGGTGCTACGTTTTCCTTTGTTTTTTGATTAAATCCAAGTGAAAAAACAGAAATTACAAGAGTTATGACAGCTGAAAAAAAGGCAAAATACCATCCAAGTGGATTGTTGGAAAGTGTAAAACTTAACTTTGCTCCAAATAATTCATAGTTTGTATATATTGTTTTTTCTATATCCCACTTTCCAAACAAAGTCCAAAGTTTTAATAAAATATATAAATTTGAAATCAAAAATAGAGGCCAAGTAACCTTCTTATTTCTAATGAATATAGCTAATATAAATGCTGTCACAAGAGGAACGATAAAGATTTCCACCATATTCCCTACCTCACTTCAATGATAAAATTAACTTAATATATTTTTCAGGGGACTTTATTTCATCTAGCAAAATCGAAATAATATTTTCAAATGAATCTGGGTTAATCCCAATAAATAAAATTACTAACGCTAAGATCATAGGCAATAAGCAATAAACTCTTGATATCCTTCCTTCCCTTTCATGTCCTTGACTAAAAAATGTGTGAGAAATTCTAAGATAATATACTCCTTCTATGACCGACGCTATTAAAATTATTACAGCTCCGATCAATTCAAGTTTACCAGAAAAAATCGCATTTCCTATGATAGAAATTTTACCCCAAAATCCTGCGAAAAATGGAATACCCATAAGACTTAAAGCTGAAATAGTAAAGGAAATTGCTAAAATAGGATATCTTCTTCCTAGTCCCTTCATATCTAGGTAGTTTGTGCTTCCTGAAACTTTTGAAAATTCCTTTACTGTTAAAAACATTACAAATTTAGCAAGATAATTTGATATAACGATATAGAAAACCCCTTTCAAGGCATCAAAGCTTCCTAAACTAATTCCAAACAAAACTATTCCAAGTTGAGCCATTGATGAAAAAGCTAAAATCTTTTTCATATTTTTTTCTGTTAAAGCACCAATTTCTCCGATAATAACCGTAACAAAAGCAAATAACATTAAAATGGATGATAAATTACCACTTAAAGTCAACTTCCCTGCTTCTTTAGAAAAAACCATCAAAAGTATTCTAAATACTCCATATATTCCAGCTGTTCCAAGCATTCCATGAATAAAAAGATTTACAGAAGTCTTAGAAGCTTCATAGGCCTTTACTACCCACATATTAAACGGAAACATTTTTAGTTCAACTAATAAGCTAGATAAAAATAGGATTAAAATTAAACTTAAAGATGCCTCATTTAGACTATTTACCTTATTTGCTATATCGGCAAAATTCAAAGTCCCAAGTGTTTTATATATAAGCCCAATGGCTGCTAAGCTAAATATTGATGCAGTAGACGATAAGATTAAATATTTTAATGCTGCACCCGTCGATAGCCTGTCTCTTTTATATGATATAAGGCCTGCCACTGCAAAGGTTGAAAGCTCTATAAATAAGAAGAAATTAAACAAGTCTCCAGTTAAAACAATTCCATTTGTTGAAGCCAAAAGAACAAAATAAAATGAATAAAATTGATATTCCATTATTTCTCTTACTGCCGTTAACGCTAATAAAGCTGCAACGTTTACCAATACTAAAAAGAATATAGTCAAATCAGTTACAGCAAAATTTATGCCATAAGGTGCTCTCCATCCTCCAATTGCAACATTAAAAGGAATTTTCCCGCTAAATAGAATCAATATTGAAAAGATAATATTAAATAATGTCACTATATATGCTAATACCTTATTGTTCTTTCCCAAAAACAAAGATAAAAATGCTGCAATAAGAGGGATTACTATTAAAAAAACTATACTATTCATATATTAACCCCCTCTTCTTCCTCTGATGCTCTAATTGATAATGAGTTGTGATTATATCTATATCTTATTGCAAGAGCTAAAGAAAAGGCTGTTGTTCCAAGGCCAATTACAATTGAAGTTAGAACTAAAGCCTGCGGAACAGGGTCAACCATCTTTGTAAGATTCATTATGCTTTCATTTGAAGTTAAAATTGGGACAGTCCCATTTTCAACATAACCAAAAGAAACCAAAAGAAGGTTGATTCCAGTCTCCATTATGTTTAATGCTATCAATATTTTTACTATATTTTTTCTCGTTAAAACTCCAAATAATCCTATAAACAACAATGAAATAGAAGATAAAATAAATAGTTGTGCCATAATCAACACTCCTCATAAAATTCAAAATAAATATTTGAAAGTTCAGCTGCGACTTTAAAGGCTATAAGACCATAAAATATTGGAATCAATCCTGCAGAAAATAAATCACCTATTCTATCATTCAATATAAAATTTTGAAAGAAATTACCGGTTATTATAAAACTTGCAATTCCTAAACTAAATATCGAGATTCCAGCTACTGCTTCAATTATTTTTAATGTCTTTTGGCTTATTGTTTTTCTGCCTGCTAAAACTCCAGTTAATACTGCAGTAGATATTATAGCCCCCGCTGGAAATCCACCACCTGGTGAAAGATGCCCATTTACAAACATATATCCTCCAATCATTAGCATTAAAATCATAAGAATAGGTGCCCATCTGTTTAAAATAGTTGTAGGTTTTAAGATCTTTCTTTTATCCTTTGGAATCACAAAACCAAAACCTAATATCGTTACAAATAAAACTATAACTTCAAGGGTCGTATCAAACAATCTATAATCAACAACAACCGAAGTTACTATATTAGCAGAAGTATTTTCAGCAGTCCCTCCCCAAACATATTTACTGTCTTCTTTAATAACGTTTTTGTTCATAAACCTATCGGCAACCCTCATCTGAGGAGTAATATTATCGGTTATTTTTATTCCTTTTCCTGTATCCATTGAAACTTTATAAATATAAAATCCAATTACTGAAAGGATAAGTAGAGCAACTATATTTATAAATAATGACCTTTCATCTCTCATCTTTCCTATCCTCCAATTTCTTATATGTGAATATAAATAGTGCAGTTGTAATTCCTGAGCCTATAGCAGCTTCTGTTATAGCCACATCAGGTGCCTGCATCAATAGGAACATTACTGAGGAAGACAATGAAACTATACCAAAAACAACTATTGCTTTAAATAAATCATCCGTTAAAAGCGCCCATAAAGAGCCAAAAGCCATTATAAAAGCAATTATTAAACCTAAGTAATACACTCTATTCACCATCCTTTAAAAAGGCATTTTCCTTCAAATAGAAATTTCCCTTATTGCGTCTAAGTGCTGCTTTACAAATAGCATGGGATGCTATTGGTGAAGAAAACAAGAAAAACAGCGCCATTATTATAAGCTTTGGAGCCCATTCAGGTTTTAAAATAGAAAATCCTACAAATAATGAAACAATACCTAAAGTTGATGCTTTAGTTCCAGCTTGAGATTGATTTAATGCATCTGGCATTCTATAAATTCCAAGACCTGCCAAGAACAAGAACACCGCTCCAATAAAACAAAATATCCATCCTAAAATCTCCATAATCAAATTCCTCCCTCAAGGTATCGAGCAATTGCAACAACTCCAACAAAAGATAGAAGTCCATAAACTAGCGCTACATCCAATAACAAACTATTATCATTGGTAAAGGAAAAAATAACAATTATAGCAGAGGTTATAGTTGTTAAAACATCGATTGCAACTACTCTACTTTCTATTGACTTTCCCTTAATCAACCTAAAAATTCCAAGGACCATCCCAAGTAAAGATAAAACCAATATAAATGTAATCATTCTTCAAAAGCCTCCTTTAACAACCTTTCAAAGGGTCCTTTAAGATCCTCAATATTTGCTACCTTGTCCCCCTCAACCACATGAATAAACAAAGAATCATCAACAAGCTCCACGGAAATTGTTCCAGGGGTTAGGGTTATAGAATTAGCCAAAATGGCCTTTGCAATAGGTGACTTTAACTTAGTTTTTACCTCTAAAACCTTTGGAGATATAGGTAATGAAGGAGTCAATACAATTTTTGCCATATTAAGATTTGCCTTTACTAATTCAACCAAGAACACCAAAAAATATTTAAAAAGATAAAACAAAGTTTTTAACTTAAATTTTTTTGCATCTTTATTGTAAAATATAGTAAGCAAAGAAATGCAGAAAGATAAAATAGTCCCAAATACGACTTCTTGGTTACTTAACGGATAACTTAGGGCTGTCCATATTAAGAACATACTAAGGAAAGTTAAAATAAAATTTATCAAAGATCAGCACCTCCAACAAAATAGGAATCAAAATTTTTAATGTCAAACATGCTTTTTAAAATTTCAACTACTTTTTGATCAACGATAGAATAGATTATTTCAAGTCCATTTCTGTTCCCCTCTATTATTCCAGCACCTTTCAAAATACCAAGCTGTTGGGAAACGGTTGATTGCGGAAGATCAAGGCACTTTTGAATTTTGGTTACATTTGAATTACCCTTCAAAAGGCAAAGTAATATAGATACCCGAATCGGGTTCCCTAATATTTTAAACAATTCTGAAACTTTTGTAATATTCTTATCGTGTATTATACCTATACCCCCTTTATGTATTTTTATATTATAATATTACAATATACTGCTAAATAATTCAATATAAATTAAAAGTTTATTTTTTAACAAAACAAAAAATATAAATGGCGGGAATTATTCCCGCCTAACTGATCTATCCCATTATGCTCTTCCATAAACCGTGAAGATTACAATATTCCCTTGCAAACATATTCTCTCCCTCAATAGGGAAGAAGGCTTCGGGTTTATCCCCTGGTTTTAGATACCTTCTGAAAACTTTATCATCAACATGTAGTTCTATCCATTCTATATAGTGTTTTTCCTCCATAGGATGTTCTATGCTTCCAACCTTAACTAAAACTCCACCTTCAACCTTTTCAATAACCGGAATATGCTTTTCTGTTGAGGCTTCTACTGTGTTTTCAATTAAAAGTTTCATCGGCTTTCCGCAGCAAACAAGCTGCCCAGCTCCAGCATGTAAAACCTCAACTATGTTTCCACAAATTTCACATTTGTAAACTTCTTTTACCTTGGCCATAATATAGCCTCCTTTGGAAAATTATTTTCTTTAAATATATTTTATCATTAAACTTTATAATTTGCAAGTCAAAACATCCAACTTCTCCAGAATTTTTTGAATTTTATAATTAATTCTATGATAGACCTAACGTTATAATAAACATCATCAATCTGCTTTACAGGCATGATTCCTATAACTGAATTGGTTAAAAAACATTCATCAAAATGATTAATATAATTATAACCAATGAATGTTTTATTTATTTTATATCCCTTTGAGCCTAAAAAACTTATAACATTGTCCCTCATAATCCCCTTTAGAATTCCGCTTCTTAAATGTGGAGTATAAATTTCATTATCCTTTACAAAAAAAATGTTAGCATAAGAGGTCTCACATATATAACCCTTTTCATTTAAAAAAAGTGATGTATCATACCCTACTTTTTTTGCCCTAACATCCTCCATGTAATTAACTCCATAATTAAAGGTTTTTATATAATTAAATATATTATTTTTACCCTTTATTATCTTAGAGGTTTTCAATTTTAATCCCTGTTTAAACATATTATTTGTATAATTTGGTAATCTGTATGAAATATTAATTTGTTTATTATAATATACAACCTTTAAAACCCCTTCGCTACAGTCTAACTTAGCTACATAATCATATAAGGCTTTGCTAAACTCACTTAAATTAACATCAAAATCAATTTTTAAGATATTGTGGGCCCTTTTCAACCTTTTAAAATGTTTATCTACATCCTCTATTTCGTTATTATTAAAATACAAAGTTTCAAATGGCATTAGCCCAAATGAAATATTCTTTTCAAAAATATCTATGTCCATATATTCACTCCCTATAAATATTGTATTTTTATTTATCAAATAATAAAATAATATATAAAGTGAGGTGAATCTTATGTCTTTAGCAATTCAGCAAAATAAAATCTACACCTATAAGGATTATTTATGCTTTCCTGATGATTTTAAATATGAAATAATAGAAGGGACACCATATTTAATGAGTCCCTCTCCTACGGTTCAGCATCAAAGAATATTAAGGAAAATGTTTATTGCGATAAACGACAGTCTAAAAAATGTAAATTGTGAAGTTTTTAGTGCTCCATTAGATGTAATATTAACTTTAAACGCTAGCAATATAGAATCTGCAACAAACGTAATTCAGCCGGATATTTTTATTATATGTGATAAAAGCAAAATAAAGGAAAAATTCATTTTAGGTTCACCAGAATTTATTATAGAAATAGTATCAAATTCAAGTCAATCTACAGACTATGTTAAAAAACTTACTCTGTATGAAAAATTTAAAGTTACAGAATACTGGATCGTTAACCCCTTGAATAAAACAATCATTCAATATTATTATAGTGATAACTGTTATTTGTCACCTGATATATACAAATCAAATGAAGTCATTACATCAAAAATATTTAAAAATATAAAATTTAATTTAGAAGAATTGTTTCATGATGATCAACTTACTTAGTCGAAAAGGTGCTATATATTGCCCTTCCCTTGTGGAGGGTTTCTTCGTATTCATCTTCAGGATCAGAATCCCAAACTATTCCTCCACCAACATTATAATAAAGACCATTTTCATCGTTGACAACTGTTCTTATTGCTATGTTAAAGTCAAAATTGCCATTATTTGAAATATATCCTATGGAACCCGTGTATATTCCTCTTGACACATTTTCTATTTCCTCAATAACCTCCATTGAGCGAAGCTTTGGTGCACCTGTTATAGATCCTCCTGGAAACATAGCCTTTATTATATCACTAAATTTTATGTCATCTAAAAGCTTACCCTGGATTGTTGAAACAAGATGGTTAACTGTAGCATATTCTTCTACTTCAAATAAATTCTTAACCTCTACGGTCCCCGGATAACAAATCTTTGAAAGGTCATTTCTTTCAAGGTCTATTATCATTAAAAGCTCAGACTTTATCTTTTCGCTTTCTAAAAGCATTTTCTTTAATTTTTCATTTTCCTCTTTATCATAACTTCGTTTTGTTGTTCCCTTTATCGGCCTTGTTGTTACATATTCTCCCCTTTTTCTTATAAACTGCTCTGGAGATGTAGATAAAATAAACCCGCCATCAACCTCTAAAAAGGCATTATAAGGACCGTAATTAGCCCTTCTTAATATAGCATAAGCATCATAAGGATTAATAAAGCCTTTTGCATAAAATTGTTGTGATATATTAACTTGATAGACCTCGCCTTGCCTAATATATTCTCTAACCCTTTCTACTCCCTTTTTATATTCTTCCTTCGTAAAATTAGAAGTTAATTCTAAATTCCCAATATTATTATCAATTTTGTATTCTTCTTCAATATTTTTTAGTAAATTTACTACATCAAAATCCTTCGTATTGATTATTGTTGTATTATTTTTATGATCGATTATAATAAATTCATCATAATAAGCAAAAAAAGCCTCTGGAATATTTGTTGAAGCTTTATTTTTCCTTTTTATCTTACAAAGATCCATTCCAAGATCATAGGACAAATAACCAATAAATCCTCCATCAAAAATCAAATCAGATTTAGGTTTTTTGTAAAGATCTAAATAGTAGTCTAAAACATCAAGAAAAGTTCCTTCCCTTTTAAAATCTTTATTATCCTCAGTAATGTAAATTTCTCCATTAACTTGTTTTAAAATAATTTTGGGATTAAAACCAATTATTGAGTAGTCACCATAATCTTTAAGCTGGTATCTGCTATCTAAAAGCATAGAATATCCCTTTTTAACCCTTTTAAAAGTTAAAAATGGATCTATTAAAAAATTCAATTCTGCCCTATGCATTTTTGCCACTCCTTAAAAAGTTATTTAACATATCTAGTCCATTTTCAGTTAAAATCGCCTCTGGATGAAATTGCACCCCTTCAATGTTATATTCTTTGTGCCTTATACCCATAATTTCTCCCTCTAAAGTTAGAGCAGTAATTTCAAGTTCATCCGGCAAATCTTCTTTAGAAACTACTAAAGAATGGTATCTTGTAACCTTTAAAGGATTTTTTAAATTTTTAAATACCCCTTTATTAAAATGGTTGATTTCATGAACCTTTCCATGAACCGGTCTTAGCCCCTTAACAACCTTACCACCAAAATAATGGCCAATACATTGATGTCCGAGACAGACACCAAGGATTGGAATCTCCCCCTTAAATTTATCTATAACTTCAAGGGGCAAAATGGCCTCTTCTGGGCTTCCTGGTCCAGGGGATAAAACTATATAATCTGGATTTATATTTTTAATATTATTAATGCTTATTTCATGTCTACCCTTTACCAAAACATCTTGACCTAATATTAAAAAATAATGATACAAGTTATAAGTAAAAGAATCGAAATTATCTATTATAAGAACCATAACCCACCTCATCTTCTTCCTTTTATTAAAATATAAATACCAAGTAAAATAAAAGCAACTGGTAAAACATATTGTTCGATTCCGTAATATAGATTTAAAGATTTTAAAAACATAAATATAGATACTGCAATTAAAATAACTGATATAACAAAACTATTTTTATGCTTTTCAAAGGCATAATCCTCTAAAAAGCCTATTCCAACACCCAAAGGATAAATAAAGTTTGTATATTCTACATACTTCCAACTAGTAAAAATAGAAAATAAAAAGTAAAATCCATAAACAATTAAGGTTCCACCTAATATTAAATTTTTTGTTCCTTTGTTTTTTGAAAAATAATTATAATGAATTGCAATCCCTGGGATTATTAAAAAGATGGGCCACACAAAATTCCACAAATTAATATCAAACAAAAATGTTCGTTGAATTATTAAAAATATTCCAACAAGAATAAAGACAAGTCCCCATAAATAACTTTTCATATAAACACCCCACAAACCCTTTTTTATTATTATACTATATTTGACTAATAATTGTAATAAAAAATTCCCCTAAAGGAGAGTCTTTAGGGAAATTTATGTTTGATCAAGTCCAGTTAATACATTATCAAAAACGTTTATTTTACATCTTTCTCCATCCCAGTTCAAGCAATTTTCACAGCTTCTTTCAGGATATGTTAAGAGATTATGCATACCTTCTACCCTATAATAACTACAACTTCTTGCAACAGCCATAAGTTGCTCTTTACTTGCCATAGTAATACCTCCATAAATTAATCTTTCTTTTATTATTCTTACACGGTTTATTTTTATTATTCCCACTGAACATAATTTTTTATTTTATGCAAAAAATATTTAAAGGTGATAATTATGTTTAAAATAAACAATCAAATTACAAGAAATCAATATATGTTTATCATCCAAAATTCAATAATAGGCGTTGGGATCTTGTCTTTAGCATCTGGGGTATGTAAAGTAGCCAAACAGTCAGGATGGATCTCCGTTTTGGTGGCAGGAATATATCCTATTTATATTTGTATAGTTGCAGCCCTTATATACAAAAATACTAATTATAATGAGTTTTTGGAAACCAACAAAAGAATTTGGGGGAAATTTTTAGCCTACATATTTACAATATTTTTCTTTATCAATTTTATATTCTTATCTTCATTTGTCCTTTCAGGATTTGCTAACGTTTTAGTTTTTTCAACAACTAAATTTTTATCACCCCATACCATAATTGTCATTACAGTTATTTTAACCTATTTTACAATTAATTACGGATTAACAAATATAGGTAGATTATCTGAACTATTGTTTTATTTAACCATACTTATTCTTATTATACCCTTTTACTTTATAAACAAAGGCCACATTACCAACCTGCTTCCCTTAGTCGATGATTTTAGTTCCATATTTAAAGCTGTTCCTGAAACATTCTTTGCCTATTCTGGAGTTGAAATTAGCCTTTTAATTATTCCCTATGTAACTGATTTTAAAAAGGTTTTATCTTTTGGGGTGATAGGAAGTTTAATAACTATATTTATATATACATTAACTGTTCTATTGACTATAAATTATTGTGGACACATATTAACTTCAAAGCTTCAATATCCCCTCTTATATCTTGTTGCTGGAGCTGATTTGCCTGTTCTTTCAAATTTTGAACCTTTGTTTATATTTCTATGGGGTAATAAGATATTCCAAACATTAGCCGTTGGGGGATATGGGATGTCCTATACCCTATCAAATATAATAAAAACTTCCTATAACCGCTGTTGTTTATATAGTTGCCTTATTATTATGTTCGTATCCTCAATGTTAGTTCCGGAACATACGCGAACAATGGTTATAGATAATGTAGAACCATATTTAGTAGGATTTATCTTGGTTTACTCAACGCTAACCCTAATATTAAGCTACTTCAAAGGGGGTAAGACCTTTGAAAAAAATTAGTTTAGTTCTCTTATTTATGCTTATTTTTACCTCCTGTTATGGCAAACCATCCATCGAACGCACATCAGTAATAGCTGGAATAGGCCACGATATTGATAAGGATAAAATCTTATCTTCCAGCTTTGAATTTATTGTTTTTAAATCCCAAAACGTTGTTGATAAAAGTGTTGTAACGACAAAAGGAAAAAGTATATTTGAAATGTTTAATAAAAGATTACTAATAACTAAACGCAGACATCTACCTGGAACTGTAAGAACACTTTTAATAAGCGAAGAAAGAGGTAAATTTGGTATTTCCGATATAATAGATGCCTTTTTAAGGGATCAGGAAAGGAATCTTAACACAACAGTTGCAGTATCAAAACAAAGAACAGAAGAAATTTTAAAACTACATGCCAAGGATAGCAATACTATGGCTGAAGAAATCGAAGATTTAATTAAATCTTCCTATGAAGCAAACTTTACCCAAAGGGATACTAACATTAAGGATTTTTTTAATATGTATTATCAAGAAGGAAGACACATTATGCTTCCTTATATAGAAAAATATAAAGATACTGTAAAGTTAAGTGGTATTGCTGTTTTTAAAAAGGATAAACTCATTTTTACAATTCCAGAAGAAGATACAAAATATATTAATCTATTAAGAAATGAAAAAGCCCAAGGCTATTTAACATTTTTCGATGAAAACTCAAAATCCATCGATTTATTTTGCAACAGCAGAAGAAATGTTAAAGTTGATATAAATGACAATAAAATCACTTATAACATATATCTTTTAATATATTCTTCTGTTAAAGAAGCTAACATAGATGATGCGCAAGAACTTACTAAGGATAAATTAATAGAACTCGAAGAAAAATATTCTGACGAATTAACGAAACAACTTCAAGAAATTGCTGATAAGTATCAAAACAAATATGGGACTGATATCTTTGACGTTCAAAAATATGCCGTAGCCAAGCTTGGAAGGGATAAGATAGATTTTATTGAGGAAAATTTTATAAATTCAAATATAAAAATTAGTACAAAAATAAAAATATTATCCCCAGGAAGGATTATAAGGTAGGTGAAAATATGATGGAAAAATTAACCAAAGATATTTTTTCTAACTTAGAATTTATAACTTCCACAATTCCAAGCAATTTTAATTTTATAAAAAGGGAAATAGATTTGAATAATAAAACCTGCTTTGTTTTGTTTATATCAGGCATAGCTGATAAGAATCTAGTTGAGGAATATATATTAAAACCCCTTCTTAATTCTAATATAAAGGCAAAAAATCAAGATATTATAGATGAAATATTAAAAAAGCATCTTTATTCTTCAGATGTTTCAGTAACAAATTCCATCCCTGACATAGCCCTTCAATTAATAAGTGGTAAATCTATAATCCTTATAGATAATTGCGACGCTGCTATTGTTTGCAATACAACAAATAACAATTATAGACAGATTGAAGAATCCACAAGTGAAAAATCTGTTTATGGTATTAGAGAAAGTTTTACTGAAAATTTAGAGCTCAATTTAACTATTCTTCAAAGAAAAGTTAAAAATCCAAATCTTAAGCTTGAAAAATATATCATAGGCGAAAAATTCAAAAGCGAATTAGTCTTAGTCTATATCGATGGTGTAATCGACCCGCAGGTTTTAACAAATATTAAAGCAAGAATTTCCAATTTAAAAATTCCAGCTGCAATATCTTCAGGAATACTTGAGCAATTTTTAGACATGAGAACCTATAATATATTTCCTTTATCTAAGAGCACAGAAAGACCCGATAAAGTTATATTTGACCTTTTAGAAGGGAAAGCTGCAATTTTTCTTTCTGAAACTCCAAGTGCCCTTATTCTTCCAGCAACTTTTTTTGAGTTTTTTCAAGGATTTGAAGACTACTCAGAAAGAACGATTACTGCTAATTTTTCAAGGCTTACGAGATTTATAGCTATAATTACTGTTATGGTTTTAGAACCTATTTACCTTGTTTTGTTAATTTATAACCCAGAGCTTTTTCCATATAAGCTTATGTCGGTTATAATATCATCAAGACAGAATATTCCCCTTCCTCCTTTGCTTGAAATTTTAGCAATGGATGTGGCTGTTGAAATTCTACGAGAAGGTGGCCTTAGACTTCCAAATCCAATCGGAACAACCCTTGCCATAGTAGGTGGAATAGTAATTGGGGATGCTGCAACAAAGGCTAACCTAGTAAGCCCTGCAACTTTATTTATAGTTGCTATAACAGTTATTTCTACGTTTATAATTCCCAATTATCAAATGGCCCTAACCATCAGATTTATTAGATTCCCAATGATCATATTAGGTCAAATGTTTGGCTTCTTCGGCTTATTAATAGGGTTTTATTTTTTACTAATTCACCTTACAAAGCTCGAATCCTTTGGGATAGCTTATTTTTCACCTATTGTGCCAAGCAGGTTTAAGGATCTTTTGGATGCCTTTATAAGGGCACCTTTAAAGGAAGCTCTTAAAGAACCCAAAAGCCTCAAGCCCAGTCAAAAGAGCCCCAAAAATTAGGGCTCTTATTTTAATAAAATTTGTATTAATGGATTCATAAGGCCTAAGATGCCGCCTAATAGGGCTCCGAGCCAAGTTATTGCAGAAAGTTCCCTATTGGCTACATCTAATATAATTTTTTCGGCATATTCAACGTCTAATTGGTTGATCCTGTTTTCTACAATTCTTGGAATATCTATGCCTTCTATAAAATAATGGGCATTTTCCTTTAAAACATAGTAAGTTGACTCAGATAATAAATCTATCAATTCATTTATAGTTTCTTCATCAATAAAATGGGATATAGAATTTAATTTAGTGTTTAATATTTTGTCTATAACTGAAGCTATTAATAGTTGACAACCATTAACATATTTAGGATCCTCAATAAATTTATTTATCCAGCTTAAAAGAATATCCGGCAAATTAGGGTTATTCGCAATCATATCCTTTAAAGTCAATGATACTCTTTCTATATTTTCATTTTGACTAAAAAGTCCTAATAATTTTTCACATATTTTGTCCTTAAGCTCTTCTTCATTTTCATTTAATTTAATAATATCGTTTACTTTTAAGTCAAGAAGATTATCAATAATATTATTTATCATTAGGGCAATGTCGGTTTTATTCTCTAACTTACTTAAATATTCATCAATAGAAGATAATGCCCTTTGTGTAATAAATTCGGGGCTTATAAGCATAGCTACAAATTTCCCAATATTCTGTTGTAAAATATCATATAATAGTTCAGATATCTTTGCCCTTACCTTTGGGGTTTTTAGTTTTGTCTTGATAAAGCCTGCAATATTATCTCTGTTTGTTATTATAAAATCCTTAATTTTATCAGCAAAATCTTCTGATATTATATTCTTTAATGTAATGTTTTTTAAATCTTCTTTGAAAATCATTTCATTTATTAATATTTTAATATTTTCTTTATTATTAACAATTACAGACTCAAGGATTTCTTTTATATCCATTTTCTTAATTTCAAGGACGATATAATTTATAATTAATCGTTTACTTTCTTCATTTTTTAGTTGTTCAATCAATGCATTGGCAATAATGCCATTGAGCTTTTCCTTTATTGTAATATATCTTTCCCCAAATAAGCTTTTAAAGTAATCCAATAATGACTTATCACTTTTAAAAAAATCCTTTAATTTGTCCTCTATCCATTTTCGAATTTTAATCTTAAAGCCTTGACTAGACAATGCTTCAGTTATAACTTCTGGTGTTAGAAGGTGATCTCCTATTGTATTTCCTATGCTATTTGCTATCCTTTGCCTTTCCTTTGGAATAAGTCCTGGAGTAAATGGAATTTTAATTCCAAATAACTTTTTTTCTTCATGGGGTCTGAAAAGCATCTTTATAGCAATGAAATTGGTAATATACCCTATAACAGCTCCAATTAAAACAGATAAAAAAATACTCATAAAATCATCCCCTTGGTGTAAAAATAAGACATGAAGATTATAACACAAAATTTTTGTATTATCCATGTTTAAAACCTTTTTATAATGCAATATAATATTTTTTGTTAAATTAATATTTCAAATTGCGAGGGGATTATATGCTTACAGACATTTTAATTAAAAAATTTATCAAAAATGCCGAGGATGAAAGAAAAAGTTTAGGACTATTGAGCGGTTATGTTGGAATCTTTATCAATTTAATTCTATTTATAATAAAACTAATCATCGGTTTTTTATCCAATAGTATTTCAATAACGGCTGATGCCTTCAATAATTTTTCTGATATGGGATCCTCAGTAATAACAATAATTGGTTTTAAATTATCAGATAAGCCTGCCGATAAGGAACACCCCTTTGGTCATGGAAGAGGAGAATACATCGCAGGACTTATAGTATCGATAATGGTAATTTTAGTGGGATTTGAATTTTTAAAAAGTTCATTTTCTAAAATATTGCATCCAGAAAAACTTAAATTTAGCCTTTTATCCTTTTTTATTCTTATAATTTCTATATCCTTTAAGCTTTGGCTTGGAAGATTTAACTCTAGACTCGCAAAAATCACAAATTCCAATATATTAGATGCAACTTCCCTTGACAGTTTTTCTGATGTATTAATTACCTCTACTGTTGCATTGGGTTTTTTACTTTCAAAATATATTAATTTCCCCTTAGATGGATATATAGGCCTTATAGTAGCACTATTTATAATTTTTGCAGGATATAAATTGATAAAGGAAACCATAAGCCCCCTACTTGGTGAAGCGCCTGACCCTAAGCTTGTGGATGAAATAATAACAGAACTCTTCTCCTATGAACACATACTCGGTGTCCACGACATTATAATCCACAGCTACGGACATAAGACCCATCTTGTATCCGTTCATGCTGAAGTTCCCTCCAATATCGATATCATGGAACTTCATGAGATGATAGATAAAGCAGAAAATGAAATTTCAAAAAAATTAAATATAACATTAATAATCCATATGGATCCAGTAAATACGGATGATGATGAAGTGTTAGAAACTAAGAAGGAGGTTATAAAAATACTAAAGGATTATCCAGAAGTCTTATCCTTTCATGATTTTAGAATAATTGGACATAACGATAAAAAAAGCATTATTTTTGATTTAGTAGTATCCCATGACGTTCTTAAAAAGGATGAACCCACTTTAATTAAAAATATAATAAGCCAAATTAATAACATCCATCCAAACTATAAAGTCATTATTCATATTGACAGAGATTATATCCAACTGCATTGAAATTTTGTTTTTACTTTGTTAAAATATACTTCAAAGCTTAAACTAAGGAGGGACAAGATTTGTCAATTTTAAATGTTTTAAGAGAAAGAGGTTACATAGAACAGTTAAGCCATGAAGAGGAAATAGAGAAATTGCTTGAGGAAGAAAAAGTTACATTTTATATCGGTTTTGACCCAACAGCAGATAGTCTTCACGTTGGCCATTTTATACAGCTTATGGTTATGTCCCATCTTCAAAAGGCTGGACATAGACCAATTGTCCTTATCGGTGGTGGAACCGCTATGGTCGGTGACCCATCAGGAAAAACGGATATGCGAAAAATGCTAACAAAGGAAGAAATAATGCACAATGTAGAAAATATAAAAAAACAAATGGAAAAGTTTATAGATTTTTCTGATGGAAAGGCTATTTTAGTAAATAATGCAGACTGGCTATGGAATCTAAACTATATTGAATTTTTAAGGGACATTGGAGTTCATTTCTCTGTAAACAGAATGCTTACAGCTGAATGCTTTAAGTTAAGACTTGAAAAGGGACTATCCTTTCTTGAATTCAACTATATGTTAATGCAGGCCTATGATTTCCTTGAATTAAATAGGCGTTATGGATGCAAATTAGAGGTCGGCGGAAACGATCAGTGGTCAAATATTCTTGCAGGGGTTGACCTTATTAGAAGAAAAGAAGGCAAGGAAGCCTATGGTATGACCATAGCCCTACTTACAAATTCAGAGGGCAAAAAAATGGGTAAAACTGAAAAGGGTGCCCTTTGGCTTGATGCTAATAAAACATCACCATACGAATTTTATCAATACTGGAGAAACATTAACGATGCAGATGTTGAAAAATGCCTAAAACTTTTAACATTCCTTCCAATGGATGAAGTTAATAGACTATCTTCCTTAAAGGATAAAGAGATAAATGAAGCAAAAAAGGTTCTTGCATTTGAAATTACAAAACTTATCCATGGAGAGGAAGAAGCTAAAAAAGCCCAAGAGGCTGCAGAAGCACTTTTCGGTGCTGGCGGTGATTTAAGCAATGTTCCAACATCTGTAATTTCAAAGGATCTACTTGGTTCAAAGCTTCTTGATGCTCTTGTTGAAGCTAAGGTTATTCCTTCAAAGAGCGAAGGAAAACGCCTCATTCAACAGGGTGGTTTATATGTAAACAATGAAAAGATAACTAATTTTGATGAGATATTAAAAGAAGACATGTTTAAAGAAGGTTTCATGCTTGTAAGAAGAGGTAAAAAGAACTACAACAAAATTGAGCTTAACTAAAAAGGTTCTATAATAAATGTTGGGGTGCTAAATAAACCTCAACATTTTTTGCATACAAAAAAATACTTTATTCAGATGCCCGCTTTGCTAAAATATAATTATAGTAAAAGGCATTTCAATAATATCTTTATATTTTTCATAAAATTCATCTGATGTTAATAAACTTTTGCTATTTTTTTCTAAAATATATCCACCGCAACTTTTAGCTATTAAATAAATTGCGCGCAAATATGCCCTTTTATCTATTAAGAGTGCACTATCTGATAATTCAACTTTTACAATGTATTTTGGATTGTAAAACTTTGAAAACAAACTTATTTTCTGCTTTGAAAGATTATTTTTTTATTTGTTTAATTTCAAAATCTATATATTCATTTGTAAAATCATCCCATTCAGGATTATCGATCCATTTATTCCATGCCAACTCTACAATATTACTATCGTAAAAATCATCACCTGTTCGAACGTAAGATAAACTAATACCCTTTTCCCACATATAAGAAACTAAATCATCAAATTTTGGTAAATTTATTGTTTCTTTAATATAAATTATTGTTTCCACTTTAGACCTCCTATTTTAAGCTTTTTAAAATATCAACTGCCCTTTTCAAGTATTTCATTAAATCATTATATTGCCCTTTGCTTAAACTCCTTCGGATGTTTTTTGGTATTTGATCGTCTAAAGGCTTTTTAGGATTTATTCTAATGTCAATACTTGATTTTTTGCCATGCCCTGACTGAATTTGAATTTTATTTAAATCAGGTTCGACATCCACTCTAAGTGACTCTTTCTTACCATTTATAACTACTTCAATAGGCTTGTTTTTATTTATAGTTACACTCGTTTTTTGTAAAACACCAATAAACAATGAAATAGGAATTGGTGAAAAATAATCCATTATTTCAAGAATCACATTTGGAACAGGAATTTGCTTATACGTTCTTCCTATATCTTCTGCATCAAATCCTGAAGAATCTTCAAACATTATTGGCCTGTTGAAACAATACGAAAACATATTATGCGTTAAAAGTTCTCCAATCCTACCAACAATCGCATCCGCACTAACAAATCTACACCACTCAAGGTTGTAATATCTACTCTGCAAATAATACAGCTTTGTCTCCTATTTAGCCCCCTAAAGTATTTAGACAATGTATCTTAATATGATAAGATATAATTGTCGAGGGGGAATAATAATGACACAAAAAAAGTATACTCAAGAATTTAAAGATTCAATAATCAAAGCAGCAATTGAAACAGGAAATATTGCTTTAGTAGCAAGACAAAATGGGCTATCTAAAGAGTTAGTTTACAAGTGGGTTAGACAAAATAGGGAATCAAATAGAGAGCCTAAAGCTAATATTAAAAAGTCACTTGATAATTCTAATGTTAAGAACCTTGAAGCATAGGACAAAACTTTAAAAAACTTCTTGGCGAGAAAGACCTTGAAATAGCTATACTTAAAGACTTACTAAAAAAACAAACCAACTATAGCAGATAAAGTTGAAATTTTAAATAAATGGATTGAGGCTGGTTATCCAAAAACAAAAGTATTGAGGATAATTGGGCTTAATCGTTCGACATATTATTATCATTTGTCAGGATTAAAAATTATTAAGAATAAATCAACTGGAAGACCAAAAACATGTTATTATTTTACTCTAAGCGGAGAAAAAATATCAGATGAACAAATAAAGGAATATATTATCCAGATAATTGAAGAAGAAAGTATTTATTATGGATATCTAAAAATAACACATGCTCTTAGTAGAAACTTTAAAATTAATATTAATAAGAAGAAAGTCTACAGACTTTGTAAGGAATTAAATATATTAAAACCTCAAAGAGAAATCAAATCTAGACATCCAGAAAAATTGCAAGAAATAGAACTGTTACAGCTTCAAACAGAAATGGCAAACTGATATAAAATATGGGTATATAAATGGAGAAGACAGATTTTTCTATATAATTAGCATTATTGATGTTGCTGATAGTAATATCATTTCACATCACATAGGGCTAAGCTGTACAGGCGAAGACGCAGCAAGGACTTTAAAAATTGCGTTATTGAAACGACAATTATACGAAGTTGAAAATAAACCAGCTATACGCTCAGACAATGGGCTACAATTTATAAGTGAAACTTTTGAAAATTCTTGTAAACAGTTAAATATAGAACATGAGAGAATACCTTACAAAACCCCTAACATGAATGCTGATATTGAATCCTACCATAGAATTTTAGAGGAAGAATGCTTAAGCATAAACGAATTTTCAACCTTTGCTGAGGCCTATAAAACTGTCAATGAATTTATAAGGAGATACAACACAAAACGAATCTATTCATCAACGAAATACATGCCGCCAGCCGAGTATTTCGAATATCTTAAAATTACTGGGGAGAGTATAAACATATATTTGTAGTAAAGTAAGGTCCATCTTGCGCCCCCTTGACATTGAGGACATGCATGATAGCCTAAAAAAAGCTGCACTATTGTTGGTGCTGATGCTAGTGCTAGGAATCCTGCATGTAGAGGCTCAATGTCAAGGGCGGACCGAATAAGTAGAAGTAAAATTTCGAATCTCTAAGATTAACCATGAAAACTTAAGATATTGTCCAAAATTAGGGGGTCAGTCCGCATCACATCCTTGAATACAAACACCATCTTTCCATCTTCATAAGCCTTAACCGTCTTAATTACCATATTCCACATATTCCCACAAAACTCATCTATTAACCCATTCCTATCTCTTAAAACTTTCATAAATTCCTCTATCCTATCCTTCTTTATAAGCCCTTTAAACCTCTGATTTTCAACATCTTCAATTGACTTTCTAATCCCTTCATACCTTTCAATTAAAGCATTATATCTTTTTCCACATATTTTTCTTAGTCTTGTGCTTTAGTTCCATTATCACGAATACATGTCATATAGTTACTATCAAAAATTAGAAGGGACAATCAAACTAATCAAATTCCAACCCCAACTATTGACATAGAGCCAAATAAAAAAGCCCTGATTTCTCAAGGCTTTTATTTATTTTCTCATTGTTATATTTTGTAGTTTTATTTTTAAGTTATCGACATAGTTAGAATTATTATGCCAATTAATCTCATTAGAACAATTTATTTCAAATACTGCAAATTGACGTCCAAATATGATATTATACCCATATTTACCATAATATATATTTTATCTAAAACAAATATCATTTTATAAACGCTACTTATGGTTGTATTGTTTTACTATTTACGTAATTTTGCCACCAATTTGAATTATCAATTAATATATTATCGCCCCACTCATTATATTTATATACATAATATCCACGATTCATTAGCCAACGTTCATATGTTATGGAAGAAAGTTTTGAATTATCATCATAATCAACATATTTTTGTATTTTAGTTGGAACATTAGGCAACAAAATGCTTCCAGAAGCCCCTGGAAAAGATACATACCTAAATGAATTTGTTTCTACCCCTTGATTATCGTATGTATATGTATATTTTTGCCAATATTCTTCCCATCTTTGGAACTCAGCTAATGGAACCCATGAACTTCCATCATAAACTTCTCCAATTTTTCTTATTATTCTATTATTAAATTGGGAAACACTACTTACTTGATATGCATTTGTTACAGCATTACTTATTACTGCATCTCCAGCACCTAATATAAATCCACCAATAGGTTTAATAAAAAAACCAATTCCTGCCAATGTTAAACCTTTTAATAGATTCCAAGCTCGCTTAGATATAGAATCTTTAATTACCCAAGGACTAACACTAGCATTTCCTGTAACAATTCTAATAGTTCCAGGTTCTATTGGTATCTGTAATATTATGAGTTCTTGATTACTATTACAATTAGATAGAATATTTTTTTGTAAAAATAATTCTTCTAAATCTCTACTTTCATATTTTTTACCATCAGGTCTTTGAATATAGATAACTTGTGGATTAATTAGACCATATTCATTTTGATACATTTCAATATCTAAATCAAAGTAACCTTGTTTTTCCCCCGAAAAACCGTATTTTTTTACAGTTGCAGCAAAAACTAACGTATTCGATAATAAAAAGAAAATAACAACTAATGACAATATTCTTTTCATTATTTTCACTCCTCTTATAGTAAATTTTAATTTCAGTGTTTATAAAATACTAAATTAAGTTTACCTCTATGAGTATAAATAAAATTGACAAGTTTACCAATTTAACTTGAAACGAAAAAATCTGATATCTTTGATAAGAAAAGCTATTATTAAACAAATAAATCATTATATTTATCATTATTTGTTTCAATACGTCAAATGTGCTACTACGTAATTACAAACTTTTTTCACTGAAAATGAGTATATATTATCAAATAATGCTCTATGCATAATACTTCCATATTGTTTCTAATTTATCTTTTATATATTAAATTTTATAAATTAAGGCAGTATTTCATACATTGTATAAAGTGTTTTTTATCTTAACTTATTACCATAAGATTTTATTTATTATTTGCATTTTAAAAATATTGTATCTTTTTTTAACTCACCATTACCTTGTTTCCATAATATGTCGATTGAGCTTTGAGATAACAATCTGTAAATTTCTTTCCTATTTCCATTTAAAAAATTAAAATGTTGCAATGGTATATCTGGAAGATTTTTTGCTTGGAACTCACTAAATGAGTAGCTACCAGTTAATTTAGGGGAATTAACATCAGATATTAATAATTTTTCATTTAGATTCCACATAACTTTTATTTCCAAACTATTATTTGGATAAAATTTAGGGTATAAAGTAGGTCTAAATATATATATATCCTTATTGTTTTCTATAAAAGCTTCAATTCTCCAATTATCAGATTCACCTAATTTCATCATAGTCTTTGAAGAATCAGAAAAATAATTGTATGTTAATATTACTACAATAAGTGTAATCAACACTCCTATAAGCAAAATTTTTTTCTTATTCATGTAAACCTCCTTGTATAATGTATAATATACCTTATAGAGAATTTCCAGTTCAAGTTTAAGGGCTTAAATGGGAAATATTTTAATCGTTAGTTTTGTTGTCCTTTGATAATTTAATAATAGTTTTAGTTCAACAAGATGTGCTATACCAACCAACTTTTTCATGTTTATTTAGCCCCTTATTAAATTTAGGCGTATTAGTATCAGTGTTATATAGCCTCAACAATGGCGCAGTAGCCCTTGCTTCCTATTACAAAATCTTTGCTGGTTACTTCTAAGTAACCTAACCCTCCTAGGACTTTTTGTTATCTTCTTACTCGTATGCTGTCCATTCTCTTATCTTTTCCTTACCTTTAGCAAAGTAAGGTGCTTCCGTTAGGTAGGTAGGATTGTTCTGATAGACGAAGCTCTTAATGCAGCAGCCTGTCAGGGATATACCGTTGCATTGGGCTAAATATTACATAAAAGGAGTTTTTTTGCGCGCCCAATACTTTTGTAGTAGACAATCGCTTGTTGTTAGTTTTATGCCCCAATAGCCATTCGACCTTCCAAATCTTTTTCTATTCCTAATAACCTTAAAGATGCTTACAAATTAATCTCTGATATTATTGTCTATGATCTTAAAATAGATGCTTCTTCCATTAAAACTTCTACAATTTCACTACTAGACATTACACCGTATGTTTTATTAAATATTATAAATTTAAGTAAAACTCAAGTTGTTACCTTCTATTACCATTTTATACCTCAACTACCATTTATGTCAATAAAAAAATACCCAACTAATTACTACATAATTCTACATATATTAAAACCAATAAGTCACTCAAAACTGTCTATAACATTATTAAAGGTAGTGTAAGTAAATTTGTGTATTTAAATTAATTTGCACTCTTTCTTGGTAAGAATTTGCCCGCGGCGAGAGTTTTATCTTATAAATTTCTCCACTCTTTCTGGATACATTATCATTAATTGGTTTAATACCATGTCCCAGTTTTTATATCTTTGTGTCCATTTTTTCATTACATTCTTTGCTACTAAAAACAACATCTTTTCTAGCGATTCATCATTTGGAAATATAACCTTTGATTTTGTTACCTTTCTTAATTGTCTATGAAATCCTTCTATTATGTTCGTTGTATACATTATCTTCCTTATTTCTTCCGGAAATTTGTAAAATGGAATTAATACTTCCCAGTTGTTTTCCCAACTTTTTATCGCAAACGGATAAGAGCTTTGCCATTTTTTCTTTACTTCTTCAAATTTATCTCTTGCAATTTCTTCACTTGCTGCCTGATATACTGCTTTAAAATCTTTACTAAACTCTTTAAGATGTTTATATGATACATACTTAAAGCAATTTCTTAGCTGGTGGATTATGCATCTTTGAATTTCAGCCTTTGGGAATGTTGCTTCAATTGCTTCCTTTAAACCACTTAATCCATCAACTGAGAATATCAATACGTCTTCTACTCCTCGACTTTTTAGTTCATTTAATACTCCTAGCCAGAATCTTGAGTTTTCATTTTCACCTATCCAAATCGTTTAAAAGCTTAAGCATGCACAATTCGTTATACTGACTCAAAAAGCCAGCCTTAGCTTCGTCTTTTTATCATGCCCAATTTTAAATATTATTCTTAACATAATCTTAATCTCTCAAAAATGTCCTGAAAATTAGCAAGGGGCGGGCATCTAAATAATTTGCCCACCCCATAATTGACATAGAATCTATCTTTCTAAATACCTTAGCAAATCATATTCTATCATTTTATTTGACATATCAAAATAAGTTTTATACTTATCAAACAGATACTTAAACTTTTCCTTATCAACTTCTTTTCCATTCTTTAGCTCAACAAGTTTATCGGTAGATTTTAAATAAGCATATTCATTTGTAACAAAATTCCCTTCCCTTGTTAATATAAATCCTTCTTTTTGATTTAAAAGGTCTCTTCCCAAAACATACTTTGGCTCTATCCCATACAAATTAGCAAGGGTAGGATATAAATCCATCTGTCCGGCTGTAGTTTTATCTATGCCTTTTATCCTTTCATCTGGAAAATGTATCATCATTACAACTTTTTGATTGGTTACCCACTCAAGGGTCGTAAGATCATCTTTGCCATAAATTATCTTTGCAAGGCTACTCTTTTTTTCATAAGGGATGGCTGCATGATCACCATAAAATACAACAATCGAATTATCCCAAAGTCCTGATCTTTTTAGCTCCTCAATAAAAAGCCCAACAGCTTCATCAGTGTATTTCACAGCCTTTAGATAGTCTCCCACAACATCCCCTTCAAACTCTCCCACATCAAGTATTTTAGCTATCTTATTTTGATAATCTTTATATGGAAAATGACTGGATAAAGTAATTAAAAATGAGTAAAAGGGCTTATCATAGCTTTTCATTTTTTCAACTGCCTGTTTAAAAAAGGATTTATCAGAAAGTCCCATCCCTTGAATTTCATCTATATTAAAGTCCTTTTCACTTTCATATTTGTCAAAACCTAAAGCCCTATACATATTAGTCCTATTCCAAAAACCAGGCCTGTTTGCATGCATTACTGCTGTGAAATATCCTATTCCCTTTAATTCTTTTGGCAGTGCATCGTATTTATTCCCTGCATATTGATAATAAACAGATCCGTCCCTTGCAGGAAGCAAAGATACGTTGCTTAAAAATTCTGCATCTGAGGTTCCACCCCAGGCAGTTTGATAGTAATAATTTTCAAACACGAGGCTATCCTTTGCAAGTTTATTTAAGTTTGGTGTTAGCTCCTGACCATTGATTTTTCTATTTAAAACAAATCCTTGAAAGGCCTCAAGCTGAACTACTATAAGATTTTTGCCCCTATATTCTCCAAAATAATTTTTATTTTTATTTATATTTTTGTCTTCAAACCATTTTAAAGTTTCTTTAATCTCATTTTCATCTATCTTTTTTATATTTAATACATTTCTTTTTATAAAATTATAAAGGTCAAAGGCATGGAAATTAATATTTCCAATGTTGGAAACGATATACTTTTTATCATACATAGTCTTTAAAATTCCCGGCTGTCTTTTATCCAATGCCTTTACACTTTGATAACTAAAGGTCAATCCTAAAATAACAAGCATAGCAAAGGATGTTAATCTTTTAGTTAATTTTGTTTCGTTTTCAACTAGATTTCTCTTAAAATACTTATAAAATAAAGAAATAAATATAAAATCCACAAAGTAAAATAGATCCCACGGTTTTAAAAGGGCAAATACGCTATCTTTAACTTCCCCAACAAGCCCTGCTTGTTTAATTAAAGCAGCAGAGGTTACATCTAAAAAATATCTGTTATAAACTATATCAGTTAGAAGTATCAAACTTATTAAAAAGTCAAATATATAAAAAGCGATATATCGTGTTTTAAACTTAAATAAGCTTAAAATAGATGCAAAAATGAGTGAAGAACCTAAAATACCAAATAAAGTATAAAAGGTTGATTGATGAACCAATTTCATTGCAATATTGGCAGATAATGTTTTAATAAAGATTATTAAGACAAATAAATATACATCAGGTAATAATTTCAAACTTAACTTTAACTTCTCCATCCCTTTTCACTTCCCCTATTATTTTTCGACATCATTTAGTATAATATTATAAAAATTTGAAGTCAAAGGAGATGGAGTTTAATTAATAAAATGTTAACAAATAAGGACAGCAGTCGCTGTCCTTATTTTATTCCAGGTAATTTCCTTTGTGCAAATTCGGTTGCTATAAAAGTTGCAACATCATCGGCAAATTTTCCAGGTCCGAACCCTGCATCGTATCCGAGTTCCTTTGCAAGTTCATGGGTTATTCTTGGACCTCCGCATATCAATAAAATTTTATCTCTAATTCCTTCTGCTTCAAGAAGTTCAACAAGATGGGTTAAGTTTTGTATGTGGATATCCTTTTGAGTTACTGTCTGTGATACCAATAACACATCCGCTTTAAGTTCAATTGCCTTTTTAACAAATTCTTCATTTGGAACTTGGCTTCCAAGATTATATGCCTCAAACATCTCATATCTTTCTAAACCATAATGCCCTGCGTATCCTTTCATATTCATTATTGCGTCGATTCCTACAGTATGAGCATCTGTTCCCGTGCTTGCTCCTACAACAACAAGCTTTCTTCCTATATGTTCCTTGATAAATTGATTTGTCTCCTCCATAGACATCGTCTGAACGTCTACCGTTTCAACATGGATAGCTGTATAATCTACGGTATGAACTACACTGCCATACACTACAAAGAAGGTAAATTCCTTATCTAATGCAGCATTATATACTACCTGAGGATCTATAATACCCATCTTTTTTACAAGCTGCTTAGCAGCTTCAACTGCCCTTTCACCATTTGGAACTGGTAAAGTAAAGCTAAGTTGAACCTTTCCATCATTCATTGTGTCTCCATAGGGTTTTACCTTAGTAAGATCTAACGTCTTGTCGTAATCCTTTCTTTCGGTTGAATAAAGTCCTCCACTCATTAGATTCTACCTCCCAACATAAGCTCAATAAATGGATTGTAATATTTTTCATCCTTTTCAACTACGCCTTCAAGTCCTTTTCCACCGTTTATTGGTCTTTTGATATTTGCAAATTTACCCTGCTCTAATGTTCTGAATAATCCTTCCCTTTCTATTTCCTTTAATAGTTCATAAGCCTTATTTAATACCTCATTAGCCCTTCTTTGAATTATTCCATCCTTCTTAAACTCAATTTCATCTCCAAATGATTCCATATTATTAAAGATATATCTTGCATTTTCAATTGAAAGGGCTCTATCCTGCATAAACGGAGTATGAATAGCCTCAGTAAGCATTCCTAAAAGATGTATTCTTTGCCCTGTCATTATAGTTACCATGTTAAATAGTGCATCTTGAATATGTCCTTTGAATATATTTCCTGTCATAAACTTTGTTGGGGGCATGTATTTTAAAGGTGCCTTAGGGAATATTTCCCTTGCCATTTGAGCCTGAGCAAGTTCTAATAAGAATCCATTTTTAAGATCTGGATTCATTTCAAAAGCATGTCCAAGTCCCATTTGCTCCTCTGGAATTCCAGCAAGAAGAGCAAACTGCTCATTTATAAATTGTGATGCTAAAACTGTATGGGCTTCCTCAACGGCATCCGCTGTTGTAAGATAATTATCTTCTCCTGTGTTTATGATAACACCTGCAAATCCATTAATAACCCTTGAGAAAAACTGGTCAACTAATGTTCTTTTCATGTTTATATCTCTAAAAAGTATTCCATAAAGGGCATCATTTAACATGACATCTAATCTTTCTAAAGCACCCATCGCTGCAATTTCAGGCATGCAAAGTCCAGAACAGTAATTGGTTAATCTTATATATCTTCCAAGCTCTTCGCTTACTTCATCAAGGGCTTTTCTCATTAGTCTAAAGTTTTCCTGAGTCGCATAGGTTCCTCCAAAGCCCTCTGTTGTAGCACCATAAGGAACATAGTCTAAAAGGCTTTGACCCGTTGTTCTAATAACCGCAATGACGTCTGCCCCTTGCCTTGCTGCTGCCTTTGCCTGAACAATATCTTCGTATATGTTACCTGTTGCTACTATAACATATAAAAGTGGACCTTGCTTATCTCCGTATTTTCTTAATAGTTCTTCTCTGGTTTGCCTATTTTTCTTTATTCCTTCTACAGTTTGTTTTGCAACCTTAAGAACTTCTAATTTAATATCAAACAAGTCATGCATTGGTAGCTTTGTAAGGTCTATTTCTCCCTTTGCAACCCTTTCTGCAATTTCCTGAGGAGTTAACTTTGTATGAAGCATTGCATTTCCAATATAAATTGCTGCACCAACAGAAAGTCCATTTCCTTTTTTAATATTATCAACTACTACGTTTGGCAAAGGAACGCCAAATTCATCCACACCATCAATTCCGAGCAATCTACATACTGTTCTTTCAACAGCTACTGTAGTATGTTTGTCAATGAATTTTTGAGTATCATTGGCAATATTCCTTGCACATTCCCTTGCCTTTTCAACTATCTCCCAATTTAAATTAAGTTTACTTTTCATTCCTATCCCCCTCTTTTAATATATTTTCAGCTATTTTTATTACTTCTTCATCAAAATTCAATAGTTTTGAAATATTTAGTGCATCCTTTGGGACTTCTCTTATGCCTTCTATCCTTTCTAACCTATAATCCATGTATTCCTGGATAACTTCAATTGAATTTTTAATTGTCAGATCTTTTTTGAGATTATCAAGGTTAACATTTTTTAGCCCCACTACTTGATAGTGATTCATATTTTTGTCAACTACTCCATCATAATGGGTGGACACTAAAACAAAACTGCTAAAACTATTAAGATATTGGCAGACTGCCCTTACTATTGCATGTCCCTCTTTAGGATTTGTTCCTCTTGCCACCTCATCAAGGGCAGCAAATCCGAATTCCTTTTTTATTCTGCTTATAACCTCATTAAGCTTTATTATTTCTGCACCAAAGGTGCTAAGTCCCCTTGATACCGACTGAAGATCATCTGAGATAAAATAAATAAAATCTAATATTGGGAAAGCTGCATATTCCGCAAACACAAAAAATCCCAGATGTCCTAAAAGTAAGTTCAGTGTAGTAGTCTTCAAAGATATGCTTTTCCCACCCATGTTAGCACCGGTTAAAACCGTTGTGCCTTTAAACATTTCAATAGTTATTGGAGTAAAGCTTTTGCCTTTTTCCTTTAATATATCAAGGACATAAGGATTAATTTGATTTATTAAATTAACTTTTAAATCATCAATAATAATTGGCTTTGTGGCATTATATTTTATCGCAAGTTTTGCCTTTTCTATTAAAAAGTCTAATTTTCCAATGCCTCTAAAGTTTTCTTCAAAAGCATTAACATATTTACTTATCTTTTTAGACAATTCCTTCTTAATTTTTAATTCTTCCTCTTCTTCAGCTATCACTAGATTTAATCTTTGTTCCTTTAAACGATTTATGTTTTTTTCATCGACTTCAAGAAAAATCTTTTTTTCTATTTCAAGCTTTTTATTTCTTATCTCATTTAATTTTTCAGAATAAACGTTATATATGTAGAAAGTAGGGATGTTCTTTCCTTCTGGATCTAAAATTGTGTAAACATCATCTAAAGAATGTAAAATAATATTGCTTATTTTTGCTTCTGAAATTGAACTTTTTAAAGCTCTTAAATTTAAGCAAAAATTTTTGATTTCAAACAATTCCACTTCATCTAAAACTGAACCATTCTTACATCTTTCTATACTTTTTCTTATATCTTTGAATTTATAAAGTATATGTTCAATTTCATCAAAAGCTTTTCTATTTTGTTTAATTGAACATATTATATCCTCAAGCTCTTCAAATTCCTGCAAAAGATTTTTTTTATTCTTTTTTTTGTAAAACTTTATATTTTTTTTAATTTCCATTCCAAAAACAGTTTTAGGCTGAAGCTGCTCATATACATAGTCAAATCCTATTTCTTTAAGGTCTATATCAAAAAAATTCATCCTATTCATCTCCTAATACGTTAAAGACAGGAATATTTATTTTCTCCTTCATTTTTTCTTGAAACTTTTTAGCATCAAATTCATAGCCATAGGGCGATTTTGGATTAATTGTTATACATATAACATTTATAGGTGTTAAGGCCCTTATTTCTCCCCCACTTTTAATAAACACATCTAATATTTCCCTATTTAAAAACAACTTAGTCCCATCTTCTACCAAAAAAGTTTTTCCCTTATATCTATCAGTTGATTTTATTATGTCCTCTAAAATTTTATCTGTTACTACTCCTTTTATAACTACATGGGTTACATCATCCATTAAGTTTTCAACTATATCCTTTGAAGCCTCTAAAGACGTTAAGGCATTTATGGCCTTATAGGAATAATCTTTATAGATAACACCTATCTTAAAATTTTCCATAATTTTAAGAGCATTATTTATAACTTTATCATCATCCTCTTTTTTAATCGATAAAAGCTTTAAAGTTAGTTCGGTTTTGTCTATAACCTTGTTAATATCCCTTGATAGTGCTGCTCCGGTTGATAAAATTGTGGCCTGTGTTATGCTTGGCGATGCCATCGTTTTTCTACTTAAAGCGCCATCTATTAAAACCTTTCCAGCACCATAGTGTAGCATCCTTTCACTTATCCATTTTATTGCTGAATTTACAGAAGGACCTGCAATTTCAATATATCCATCGCTCATTGCCCTTCCAATTATAATTTCTCCAAGGGGAGTATTAATTCCTGTGGTTTCTAAGACTTCTTTAGTAACATCTGATTTTAAGAAAAATTCCTTACATGTTGCAAAAATCGTCCCCTTTTCAATATAAATTCTTGGCTTTTCTGTATTTGTAACTCTATCTATATCCTCACCATCTCTTCCTATTGATGTAAGACCAAGGGGATAACTCCCCCTGGTCTTGTTTAAAATATGATTTAGAACCGTTGTTTTTCCAACATTCTTTTCCATCCCGATTATGGATATTGTTCTATAGGGTTTTATAAGCTCCAAAACATTACTCATGCTTATGACCTCTTTGTTTTCTTTCAAGTCCTTCAGGCTCTAATGACAATTGATTTCCTTGTAATAATCCTGCAACCCCTATTAATTTTGCTTCCCTTTCACCACTGCAAACTTCACAGTTGCAACTTGGTGTATATTCATCGGGTTCTGTATAAGTTGTTATAACTCCCTCAAAATTTCTTAAAATTACCTTGTTATGATTCATTGAAACTATATAATTTGGCATTACAGGGATCTTACCTCCACCACCAGGTGCATCAACAACAAATGTTGGAACTGCATAGCCCGATGTATGACCTCTTAATCCTTCTATAATCTCAATTCCCTTAGCAACAGGGGTTCTAAAATGCTGTAATCCCATTGAAAGGTCACATTGATAAATATAGTATGGTCTTACCCTCATCTTAACAAGTTCATGAACAAGCTTTTTCATAACATGAACGCAGTCATTGATTCCCCTTAAAAGCACTGATTGATTTCCAAGAGGTATTCCTGCATCAGCAAGCATTGCAATTGCTCTTTTTGATTCTTCAGTAACTTCATTTGGATGATTAAAATGGGTATTTAACCAAATAGGATGATATTTTTTAAGCATATCAACTAATTCCTTAGTTATTCTCTGTGGCATAACAACTGGGGTTCTTGAACCAATTCTAATAATTTCAACATGTGGTATTTCTCTTAGTTTTTTAATTATATATTCAAGCCTATCGTCGGATAAAGTTAAAGGATCCCCACCTGATATTAAAACGTCTCTTATAACTGGTGTATTTTTGATATATTCGATAGCTTTTTCTATTCTATCCATAGGCATAGGCATATCCTGTTGTCCTGCAAACCTTCTTCTGGTGCAGTGTCTACAATACATAGAACATTGGTCTGTAACTAAAAGCAACACTCTATCAGGATATCTGTGGGTAAGACCTGGAACAGGTGAGTCCGTATCTTCATGCAAAGGATCAAGTAAATCCTCACTTGCCTTATGAAGCTCATTTTCTGTTGGAATAGCTTGTTTTCTTATAGGATCATGTGGGTCATTAGGATCGATTAAGGAAAGATAATATGGTGTAATTGCCATCCTAAGCGTCCCAAGGCAGGTAGCAACTCCCTTTTCCTCTTCTTCTGTAAGCGGAATATATTTTTTTAGATCCTCTAATGTTTCGATTCTGTTTCTTAGCTGCCATTTCCAGTCATTCCAAAGCTCATCTGGAATATCCTTAAAAAGCTCCCATCTTCTATTAACCTTCATTAAAATCCCCCCAAATTATTTTGCATACATTTCTTCAAAAACCCTTCTTAACTTTTCATTTTCTCTTAGCTCTTGTAAAGTGATTTCAGCATGACCCTTAGTGTATCCATTTCCAATAATCATGGTTACATCCTTTCCTACACCCTCTGCTCCTAATGCAGCCTTTGTAAAGCTTGTTGCCATTGAGAAGAAGTAAACAATTCCTTCGTCCTTTACAGGAAGAATTGAAGACATTTCAGTATTTGGCACGTTAACACAATTTATTGATATATCCACTTCCTTACCGTCATTTGCTTCCAAGGTTTTATTAAGAACTTCAACAGGCTTTTGCGCATCTGCAACAATTATTCTATGGCATAATCCTAAGCTTTCTAATCTTTCCTTATCCTTTTCACTTCTAACAAGCCCTATAACTCTCCCTGTTGGTCCTACCCTCTTCATAGCTTCATAGCAGCAGAGCATCCCTGACTTTCCTGCAGCACCTAAAATAAGGACGCTTTGCCCTGGTTTTACAAGCTTTGCAGTTTGAGCAGGTGCACCAGCAACATCGAGGGCAGCTAATGCTAAAGTTTCGTCCATATCCTCAGGAAGCTTTGCATATATTCCACTTTCAAATAAAATTGCCTTTCCTTTAATTTCAACTCTATCTATTTCTGGCTTAACATCGATTATTTCATCAATTCTAAGGGGTGTTAAAGACAGTGAAACTAATGTTGCAATCTTATCTCCTATCTTTAGATCTGTTTTGCCAATTAATGCACTTCCTATTTTCTCAACTATTCCTATTAACATCCCACCTGATCCTGTTACTGGGTTCTGCATTTTTCCTCTTTCGTTAACTATTTCTAAAATTCTCTTTTTAATTTTTTCTACATCTTTGCCCTGTTCTTCTTCAATCTGGGTTAAGCTTGCTGAGTCTATATTTAGCGCAATAACATCAATCAAAATTTCATTATCGTATATTTCCATGTCATTTGAAATTTTAACTGCAGGTTGTGGTAAAACCCCCTGTGGTTCTAAAACTCTATGTGTTCCGTATTTGCATCCCCTTTTCATAACAAAACCTCCTAAATGTCCATTATTTTTATATCTTCTGGGATAATAAGATCAGCTTCAGTTAATGATTTTACTTCATCTATGGTTGTATCCTTATAAATTTCCCTTAATACTAAACCTTTGTCGGTAACTTCTAAAACGCAAAGTTCTGTGACGATCATATTAACTTCTGCCTTTGCAGTTAATGGAAGTCTACATTTTTTCAAAATCTTTGGCTGTCCTTTGCTTGTATGCTGCATAGCAACAATTACCTTTCTTGCTCCAACAACAAGGTCCATTGCACCACCCATTCCAGGAACCATCTTTCCTGGAATTATCCAGTTTGCTAAGTTTCCTTCCTGATCAACCTCAAGTGCACCAAGAACGGTAATATCGACATGTCCCCCTCTAATCAGAGCAAAGGATGTTGCACTATCGAAAAAGGCACCAAAGGGCATTATAGTAACTGGCATTCCACCTGCATTTGTTATATTTTTATCCTCTTTTCCCTTCTCTGGTGCTGGTCCCATTCCTACCATACCATTTTCTGATTGGAAGATTATATGAACTCCTTCAGGAACATAATTTGCCACTAAGGTTGGAAGTCCAATCCCTAAATTTACAAGCTGACCATCCTTTAATTCCTTCGCAATTCTCTTTGCAATTATTTCCTTTGCTAATTCTTGATTAGGAATCAAATCCTTCGCCCCCCTTTATAATGTAATCAACTAAAACACCAGGCGTCATAGCATCCTCAGGTCTTAATTCACCAACCTTTACAATCTCCTCTGCCTCAACTATAACAGTATCAGCTGCAAAAGCAATTATTGGATTAAAATTCCTTGTTGTTCCCTTGTAGAATGTATTTCCAAACTCATCAACTATGCTACCCTTTATAAGGGCAACGTCAGCTCTCAAAGGAAGTTCAAGAAGATATTCCTTTCCATTTATAGTTAATTTCTGCTTACCCTCTTCAACTATAGTTCCAACGCCTGTTGGAGTTAGAACTCCCCCAAGTCCGCTTCCGCCTGCTCTTATTCTTTCGATTAAAGTCCCCTGAGGGCAAAGCTCAACTTCTAATTTTCCTTCGTTCATGAGTCTACCTGTTTCTGGATTAGTTCCGATGTGAGAAACAATGACCTTTTTAACTTGTCCGTTTACAACTAACCTTCCTAGTCCCCTGTCTGGAAAGGAGGTATCATTTGCAATAATTGTTAAATCCTTAACATTTAATTCCAACAACATATCGATTAGTTTCTCAGGTGTTCCGCACGCTAAGAATCCGCCTATCATAAGCGTCATTCCATCTTTAAACAAAGGTTTTATTTTTTCAATATCCACAACTTTATTCATATCATCACCCCTTTATACCCAAAATCTTTCTTGCCTCATCAGGCGTTGCTATTTCCCTTCCTAATTCCTTTGCAATCCTAACAACCTTTTCAACAAGTTCTCCATTTGATTTTGCAAGAACTCCTTTTGAAATATAAACATTATCTTCAAAACCGACTCTTACATGTCCACCCATAATAATAGCCATAGTAGCAAGCGGCATTTCATACCTTCCTATTCCAGTAACTGTCCAAGTAGCATCCTTTGGAATGCTTTCAGCCATAAACAAAAGATCCCTTGGCTCCCCTGATATTCCACCATTAACGCCCATAACAAAATTAAAATGAAGGGGGCCTTCTATGAAACCTTTCTTATGTAATCTTAACGCCATATCTATCATACCCTTGTCGAATACCTCAAGCTCTGGCTTTATTCCTAGCTCCTTCATCCTTTCAGCAAAATATATAATCGTGTTTTCGGTGTTTACAAAAATATCATCTCCACCAAAATTCAGCGTTCCACAATCTAAAGTCGCCATTTCTGGTTTTAAATAAATCGGCTGAAGTCTTTCTTCATTTGTCATTCCAACAGCTCCACCTGTTGAAGGTTGAATTATGACATCTTTGCAGCGCTCCCTTATTGCCTCCATGCAAACTCTAAACCTTTCCTTATCCTGAGTTGGTGTTCCATCATCATTTCTTACATGAAGATGTATAATGCTTGCCCCTGCTTTATATGCCGCCTCAGCTTCCCTTGCAATTTCCTCTACAGTATATGGAACATTGGGATTGTGCTTTTTAGTAACCTCTGCACCGCATATTGCAGCAGTAATAATAAGTTTTTCCATAAGCTCCCCCCTATTTAAATCTTTGCTTGTCCTTTGGAACCACACAAGTTCCACTTGCTCTACATACTATAATAGGTTCTTCTAAAACTTCTGCTGCTGAATCGTTTATATCCGGTCTTGACTGAATTACCTTTCTTGCTACAAACTGCATCTTTCTTGAAGTATTTCCAACTTCAACTATTTCACCCTCTGCTTCTATGTAATCTCCTGCATATACCGGTGCTAAAAACTCTACTGAATCATAAGCTCTAAATAATCCTTCATCACCATCGTGTCTGATTAAAAGTTCTGTTGCCACATCACCAAATAAGTTTAGTATCCTTGCTCCATCCACTAAATTTCCTCCATAATGTGCATCATGAAGACTCATTCTTACTCTAATTAACGCCTTCAAAACCATCCCCCCCTGTTTTCGATTAATTTTAAATTTTTCGACATATCTACTTAAAAATAAAAGCGCTATTCATGCAATGAGACTAGCCCACTGCATAAATAGCGCTTCATGGCACAGCCATGACAGTGATAGAGCTTACACCCTATCCCCAAGGATATGTTGAGGAACCAACATAACCTTTCGGCGAGTAAACCCTTCGCTTAAGATATTGGGAGTTCCTTCCCTTAACACCCTTAAGCTACCCTTTTACCCGCACCTCTATTTATGCCAAAATATGCATATTTAATTCTAATCTTATTATAACATCAGTTAAAATTTTTGTTAATATATTTTTTGAATTTTTTAAAGATTTGCATTTTCTACTAAAATTGCAACACCCATACCTGAACCTATACAAAGGGATGCAATACCATAACGCTTATTTTGTCTTAATAACTCATGAATCAATGTTACTAATACCCTAGTTCCACTTGCTCCGATAGGATGACCTAAGGCAATTGCACCACCATTTACATTAACCTTATCTGGATTAACTCCCAATTCCTTTAAAACTGCTAAAGATTGTGAAGCAAAGGCTTCGTTAAGTTCAAATAAATCAATTTCATCAATCGACATATTCAGCTTTGCAAGCATTTTTTTGATAGCAAAAACCGGACCAATCCCCATTATACTTGGCTCAACTCCAGCAAGGCCAAAACCTTTTATGTATACTAGTGGCTTTAAACCTAATTCATTACACATTTCCTCTGATGCCAATAATACTGCAGCTGCACCATCATTGATACCTGATGCGTTTCCAGCAGTTACTGTTCCATTAGCTTTAAAGGCCGGCTTTAACTTCGCGAGCTTTTCTAAACTTGTATCTTCTCTAATATATTCGTCATCCTTAAAAATTATTTCTTCCTTTTTAGTTTTAATAGTTACAGGAATTATTTCATCATGGAATTTACCTTCTTTTCTTGCCTTTGCTGCCTTCATTTGGCTGTTAAAAGCAAAATTATCCTGCTCTTCCCTTGAAATGTTGTATTTTTCTGCAAGATTTTCTGCTGTTATTCCCATATGATATAAATTGAAAGGACAAGTTAATCCATCATGAATCATAACATCTATAAGTTCAGTATTACCCATCTTTATCCCATTTCTAATTCCCTTTACCAAGAAAGGTGCATTTGACATGCTCTCCATTCCACCCGCAATGCTGATATCTTCCTGGCCTGCAATAATCGATGTATAGGCCATTATTACCGAATGAAGGCCTGAACCACAAACCGTATTTACTGTTGTTGCTGGAACTTCGATTGGAATACCCGCCTTTAGAGCTGCTTGCCTTGCTGGATTTTGACCATTGCCTGCTTGTAAAACATTTCCCATATAAACCATATCTATTTTTTCTTTTACCTGAGGATTTTCATTTAAAATTGCCTCAATAGCTTTAATTCCAAGGTCTACAGCACTAAAACTTGATAATGAACCCATAAAGGACCCTATTGGAGTTCTTTTAGCACTTACTATTGCTACTTTTCTCATTATATCCCCCTCTTTTCATACAATTTGCTATATTAATTTTATTCAAAATATTTAAAATATTATACAATTTTATGATATATTCTTTTTATAAATTCTTCAATAATAGTTATTTTTTTAGCAAAACAAATAGGAGGGTCTTCCCCTCCTATTTATAATCATAAAATCCTTTTCCAGTTTTTCTTCCAAGATAGCCTGCCCTAACCATCTTTTTTAGCATTATATGGGGTCTATACTTAGCATCCTTTGTTTCTTCGTAAAGGTATTCCATAATAGCAAGAACAATATCATTCCCGATAAAATCTGATAATTCAAGTGGTCCCATAGGGTGATTTGCACCTAATTTCATTGCCTTATCGATATCTTCTTTGTTTGCAATTCCCTCTGCCAATATTCCTATTGCCTCATTTATCATAGGGATTAATATTCTATTAACTACAAATCCTGGTGCTTCTTTAACTTCTATAGGATCCTTTCCTATCTTTATTGAAATTTCTTTTATTTTTTCAAAGGTTTCATCTGAGGTTGCAATTCCCCTTATAATTTCAATAAGCTTCATTACAGGTGCTGGGTTGAAAAAATGCATTCCTATAACCTTATCTGGTCTGTTTGTTGCAGCTGCAATCTCAGTTATTGATAGTGAAGAAGTGTTTGAAGCAAGGACAGTTTTTTCGCTGCAAATTTCATCAAGCCTTTTAAACAATTCCTTTTTTGCCTTCATATCTTCGATTATCGCTTCAATTACAAGATCACAATCCTTTGCATCTTCTATGTTTATAGATTTATGTATGCTATTTAATATATTGTTTTTAACCTCTTCAGATATCTTTCCCTTTTCTACTAATTTTGTTATGTTTTTAACTATATTGTTATACCCTCTTTCAATAAACTCTTCCTTTATATCGTTTAAATAAACTTCAACTCCATTTTGTGCAAAAGCTTGAACTATACCAGAACCCATAGTTCCTGCACCAACAACAAAAACCTTCATAATTATCCCCCTATCTATTTTTAAATTTTTCAATTTTTCTTTTTTCTAAAAAAGCTGTCATTGCATCCTTTTGATCTTCTGTGGCAAAACACTGTGCAAAAACTTCAACTTCATACATAAGAGCTGTATCTATATCAGCTTGATAACCCCTATTAATTGAAGCTTTTGCAAGGTTTATTGCAAAAGGTGCATTGCTGGCTATTTTTTTAGCCATATTTAATGCCTCATCCATAAGTTCTTCTGTTTTTACTACTCTGTTTACAAGGCCAATTCTAAATGCCTCATTAGCATCGATCATATCTCCAGTAAAAATCAGTTCCTTTGCCTTTGCTAATCCTACAACTCTCGATAGTCTTTGTGTTCCTCCAAATCCTGGAGTTATTCCAAGTCCTACTTCAGGTTGACCTAGTTTTGCATTTTCGGAGGCTATTCTAATATCGCAAGATAAAGCAAGTTCACATCCTCCTCCTAAAGCATAACCATTTATTACTGCTATAGTCGGAATTCTTAAATTTTCAATCCTTCTAAATACTTTATTGCCCATTATACTAAATTCCCTAGCCTCTTTTGGATTCATATCCTTCATTTCTGCAATATCTGCCCCTGCTACAAAGGCCTTTTCGCCATCCCCTCTTATCAAAAGGACATATATTTCTTCATCTTTTTCAACTTGGTCTAAAACTTCATTTAATTCTAGCAGCGTTTTAAAATTCAAAGCATTCAATGCCTTTGGCCTTGATATTGTAATTATTCCAATATTCCCATCCTTTTCAAATTTAATATTTTCCAAAATTCTCACCCCCCAAAAAACATTATACCATTTTAAAAATATTTTTGAAATTCTAAAAAGAAAAAAATATCCCTATTGATTTTTAAATCAATAGGGATTTCTCTACTCTCCTATAATTTTAACCAATACCCTTTTCTTCCGCTTTCCATCAAATTCACCATAGAATATCTGTTCCCATGGGCCTAAGTCAAGTTTTCCATCTGTTATTGCAACCACAACTTCCCTTCCCATAATCGTTCTTTTTAGATGGGCATCTGCATTATCCTCAAAACCATTATGATGGTATTGACTATAGGGCTTTTCTGGGGCTAATTTTTCAAGCCAGTTTTCAAAATCTTGATGTAGTCCTGCTTCATCGTCATTAATAAATACGCTGGCTGTTATGTGCATCGCATTGCACAATAAAAGCCCTTCCTTTACACCACTTTCTTTTACGCACTTTTCCAATTCATGTGTTATATTTACAAATCCCCTTCTTGTTTTTAACTCAAACCAAAGCTCTTTTCTATAACTTTTCATTTTATCACCCCTTGAGTTCCTCTAAAAGAGTCTTGACGGTTTTTTTAAAAACAGGATGAACAAAATTAGGGTTTAAATCACAAAGCGGTTTTAACACAAAATCCCTATTTTGCATATCTGGATGAGGGACCTTAAGATCTGGTTCGTCAATGACTTCATCGTTATAAAAAATTATATCAAGGTCTATATTCCTTGGCCCCCACTTAAAGTGTCTAACTCTCCCCATATCCTTTTCTATATTTAATAGCACATTTAAAAGCTCTCTGCAACTCAAACTAGTTTCCACCACTACTGCTCCATTTAAAAATTCAGGTTGATCCTTATATCCATATGGCTCAGTAACATAAATTTTAGAAGTTTTTATTATTTTAAGCCCTCTATCCTCCATCATTTTAAGAGCTACATTTATATTTTCTTCTCTATTCCCAACGTTCGTCCCAAAGGCTATATATGCTATATTCATTTTAACACCTCAATCATCTTAATTGCCCTTTTGTTTTCTTTTACATCGTGAACCCTAACTAAATCAACACCCTTAAGTGCAGCATAGCATGATATTGCAATAGTTCCTTCAAGCCTTTCTTCAGGTGGAAGATTACCTAAGGCTATCCCAATTGATGATTTTCTTGAATGGGCAAGTAAAACTGGACAGCCTAATTGCTTAAAAACTTCGATGTTTTTTATAAGTTCAATATTATGTTCATAAAGTTTTCCAAAACCAATGCCAGGATCAACGATTATTTTATCCTTTGAAATCCCATTTTCTATGGAAAACTCAATTCTTTCCTTGAGAAAATCATAAACTTCCTTTACAACATCATCATAATGTGGATTATTCTGCATGTTTTTAGGAGTTCCTTTTATATGCATAAGAATTACAGGAACACTATATTTTTTAACTATATTAACCATATCATTATCAAAGGTCATTGCACTTATGTCATTTATGATATCAGCACCAGCTTTTATAGCGTATTCTGCTGTCCTTGCCCTATATGTATCAACAGAAATCAATATCTCTTTATTATACTTTCTTATGGCTTCTATAACTGGAACTACTCTGCTTATTTCTTCCTCTTCCGTTACAGGATCAGACCCTGGTCGTGTTGACTCTCCTCCAATATCTAATATATCAGCACCTTCATCAATCATCCTCTTAGCCTTTTCTAATGCTATCTCAACATCATTAACCCTAGAACCTGAATAAAAGGAATCCGGAGTTGCATTAATTATACCCATTATTTTTGTTGTATTAAACAAAAATTTCCTTCCATCCCTTAAGATAATATAATTCATAATATTTCCCCTTTCTCTGTGCATGCAAAGGCATTGTGATTGTGTATGCTTTCCATGCTTTCAACATATACCCTATACCAAAGAATATCTTTGTTTTCATCAAGTCTCAGGGCAACTTCTCTAACCACATCTTCGACAAACCTTGGGTTTAGATATGCCCTTTCTGTTACGTATTTTTCATCTTTACGCTTTAAAAGTGAAAAAACAGGACAGCTTGCACTTTCTTCGGCTATTGCAACTAAATCTTCAATCCAGATAAGCTTTTTAGTATAAATCTTAATATTAACTGTAGCCCTTTGGTTATGCGCTCCAAATTCGCTTATCTCCTTCGAGCAAGGACATAACGTAACAACCGGCACCGAAACCTCCATAATAAATTTAAAATCCTCTCCTTTTTCTGCATCAAAGGAGCATTTTATATCATTGGGGGAAATAATGCCCGATACCGGTGATGATTTTTTAATAAAATAATCAAAGTCTATTTTAATATGAGCAGTTTTTGCATGTAATTTCTCTTTTAGTCTGTCAAGGGCCCTCTCTATTTCCTTTGGTGTTATCTCCTGAAGCTCATGGACAAGTTCCACAAATCTACTCATGTGGGTTCCTCGAACATCAGAAGGCAAATCTACTGAAAGTGACATATCAGCTATCGTATGTTGAATCCCACCATGCTTTTCTTTAACTACTATTGGCCATTTTAAGCTATTTATTCCTACTTTCTTCAATGGAACATTTCTAAAATCCTTTTCGCTTTGAACGTCCTTCATACTTTACCCCCTATACGCAACTCCGCTAGTTTTTGTCTCCCAAACTTCAACTTCATACAATCTACAATTATCCCTTTTCAAAACATCCTTTAATTGGTTATATACAAAAATTGCAATATTTTCAGCTGTTGGTTGACTTATTATATCATTTAAATATGCATGATCAAACTTATCTATTATTCTTTCCTTAACAATCCTTTTAAGCTCCACAAAATCAAATATCATTCCCTCGTGATCTGGTTCACCTTCAAGCTTTATGACAAGCTTATAGGTATGGCCATGCAATCTTTCACATTTGCCATGATAATGAATAAGATTATGGGCAGCATCAAATTCGAATTCTTTAATTAGTAGCATTAAAATTCACTCCCTAAGTCTTTTATTTTTTGGATAAAATTATATATTATTTTAGCAGTAAGGCCCCAAATAATATAGTCTTGATATTTATAAAAATAAACGTTTAATCTTCCCTCCTGCCAATTATATTCACTTGCAGGAACATTTAATTTATAAGGGAAATCCTCTAAAGGTTCAGTCTTGACTCTAACAGTCATAACCTTAGGTTCGTTTTCTATAAAAAATTTAATAGGAACGTAAAATATCTCCTCCACTTCATCTTTAGAAAAACCTATCTTATTCTTGTCTAGAAGTTTTATTACAAAAGGATATATTATTTTCCCGTATTGAGTTACCAATATATCACTTTGGCCTATCAATTCGATATTTGATGGGTCTATTAAGAGTTCCTCACAGGTTTCTCTTATAGCAGCATCTTTTCTTTTTTCTCCCTTTTCTATCCTTCCGCCCGGCAGGGACACCTCTCCAGCTTGGCTTAAATTTTTACCCCTTACTTGAAAAAGAATCTTCCATTGACCTTTTTCTTCAACTAAAGGAATAGTAACAGCAAAGGATTTAAGGTCTAAGCCCTCCCCTACGATTCCAATATTATTTAATCTTTTTTTTAGTTTTTCTAAGTCCATCCTATCCCTCACTATGATTATTTTCTTCAACTAATATTATACAATTATTTTTTTACTTTTTACAAGATTAGTATTGATTAGCAATTAAATGAGTGTTATAATGATTAAAGTAAAGAAGGATTTAACATATAAAGTTAACATACCCCCTAGGGTTTTAGAGGATATGTTACTTTAGGTGTTAAATCTAAAACCCTTAAATTTTAGGAGGTATGTTAAAATGTCAGACAAGACTCTAGTTTGCAAAGACTGTGGAAAGGAATTTATCTTCACTGAAGGAGAGCAAGCATTCTACAAAGAAAAAGGCTTTGAAAACGAACCAAAAAGATGCCCAGAATGCAGAAAAGTAAAGAAGCAACAAAGAAGACAAGACAACTTCAGAAGATAAGAAAATAAGGAGAGCCTAGCTCTCCTTTATTATTTATGTCCTGCTTTTTATAATCTCTTTTTCACAATTCAATATTTTACTCTTCATTTCTTCATCCAGATCTTTAAATATCATATTCCTAAATTTTAATCCTAATTGCCATCTATCTAGTCCTCTATTTTCTTTATCTAAAACCTCCGGCCAATCAATTTTTTTGTTTTTATATATTAAATCAAAATCTACGATTCTTTCTCCATTTTCAAGGTATTCTAAACCTAATAGCACTTTTTTAATTTCTTTAGGATCTTTTAAAGTAAAAAGCCTAATTTGATAAACTAAAACGGACATCATAAACCTTGGATAATCCTTAGCCCAAGTTTCTCCTAAAATAATGCCTAAATCCATGTTATCCAAAATTATTGATAACCTTTCATAATGTAATTTGTATTCACTATATCTATCATATATTCTTATATAAATTTCCTTCCAATCCACCCCTACTAATCCTTCATTTAAAAATCTAAGGGCCTGAATTCTAAGTTTTCTTGTTAACCTTGGAAAATCAACATTAACAAGCAATGTTTGTTCATTTACATCCGAAAGATGAATCTTTTTATCAAGTGGCAAAGATGTAAAACAAATTATGGAATCGTTATAGGTTCCTTCGTCTAAGCTTTTATGAAGTGGAAGTAATTTACCGCCATATTCATCCTTAACAGACTCGATAATTTTTTTCTCATCCCCCATAGTTCTCATTAAAACTATCCCTGGCGCTATGTGGCAATCTTCTATAAATTTATATCCCTTAAGGTTAAACATCCTTGTAAAAAACTCATCAGAGGACATCGCAAACAAAACTATTGAGAGAATATCATTGTAATGGGCAATATTTTTATAAGGTTGCGTTATTAAAACTATTGTGCTATTTTCATCAGAAAGTTCAAGAGCAGAATCTAATTCTAACTTTTCCCCTTGCAAATTAGTAATAAGAAAACTTTCAAGCCCTTTATAATCCTTGCTGCCAAAAACTATCATTTTAGGTCCACTTCTTATAATCGATAACAAATTTATCCCCCTCCTATTTACCCATTCTACTTATTTTTAATCTATAATTATCAGTTCCTATTGGATAACATAACTTAAATATTTTTTTATCCTTTATAACATTAATATTTTTAATACCGTTTAGATAATAATCATTTAAACAATTTTTATCATGTCCATATAAATAAAAATCACAATTTAAAGGTAGATTTTCATATTTATGAGAGAGCCCAAGCTTAATTCCGTCGAATATAAATACATCTCCCTCGTTTAATATCTTAACGTTGTCCTTTAATCTTAGTTTAGTAAAATCATCGTGATTACCAGGAACTAAAATAATTAATTCGGCATATTTTGAGATTTCATTAATAAATTTATTTGCTTCCTTTTTATATACTTCAATTAATTGTGGTCTAATTTCCAATTTTATATCATCAACGATATCACCAGTATGAATTATCACTCTTGGTTTTATTTTTTTTATCATTTTTATTATGGCTTTATATATAAAAGAAGGCGTATCGCTTATGTGAACAAGGGCATTACTATGTCTTAGGTCCTTTGGAACATATATCGCACCGAAAATATGATAGATTGATTTATAAAGATTTTCCATTACTTCATCCCCTACTTTTATTTTAATTTAATGTTATCACAATTTTGAATAAATTAAAGCATAATTTTTAACTCATATAAAGTATAAACATGCTATTTTTATTAAAAAATATTATATAGGCATAATTTTAAAAAAGGGAGTGCTTATCATGAAGGCTGTTATTATGGCAGGTGGCGAGGGAACCAGACTAAGACCTTTAACCTGTGGAATACCTAAACCCATGGTTCCTGTCCTTAACAAACCTGTTATAGAATATACAATCAAATTATTAAAAAAACATAATTTTAACAAAATAGCCATAACCACCTTTTATCTATCAAACCATATAATAGATTATTTAGGAGATGGTAGTAGGTTTGGAGTATCAATAGAATATTTTATTGAAGAAACTCCATTAGGAACAGGCGGAAGCGTTCTTAACACAGGAGACTTTTTAGATGATTCCATATTAATTATTAGCGGTGATGTATTAACGGATATAGACCTTTCAAAGGCAATAGAATTCCACAAAAGTAAAAATTCTATGGCAACCCTAATATTAAAGCGGGAAAACAATCCCCTCGAATATGGAATAGTTATCACCTCTAATGATGGCAGAATACAAAGGTTCCTAGAAAAACCAAGTTGGGGTGAAGTTTTTAGCGATACTATCAATACAGGAATATACATACTTGAAAGGGATGTTTTTAAGTATTATAAAAAAGGAGATGTTTTTGACTTCAGCAAAGATCTTTTTCCAAAACTTTTGAGAGATAATGTTCCAATGTTTGGTTACATAACAGAGGAATATTGGAATGATATAGGAGATATAAACTCATATAAGCAAACTCACTTTGATATTCTAAGCGGTAAAGTTAGTATAGATTTAGAAAATCCAATTCTAAAGGAAGGTATATTTGTAGGAGAAGGAAGCGTAATTAAAGAAGATGTCATCATTAAACCTCCTGTATATATAGGCAAAAATTGCTTTATCGATTCTAAGGTTGTTTTAGAACCCTTTACAATAATCGGAAATAATTGCGATATTTCAGAAAATGTAAATATCAAAAAATCAATCATTTGGGATAACTCAACCATCGGGACATCTACACAAATTAGGTCTTCAATAATCTGTAACAAAGTAATAATAAAAAGCAACGTAAATCTATTTGAAGATTCTGTTGTTGGTTCAGAATCCATAGTTGAAGCCTTTTCAACAATAAAACCAGGTGTAAAAGTTTGGCCCTTTAAGAAAATAAAAGAATCCTCCATCGTTAACAATAATCTCGTTTGGGGGACAAAGGTTAGCAAAACCCTCTTTGGTAACAGGGATATAACGGGTGACATAAATATAGATATAACTCCTGAATTTTCAAGCCTTCTAGGTTCAGCTTATGCAAGCATAGTAAAAAAGGATAAACCCGTTATAGTGTCATGTGATAACACTAATTCTGCAAAGGCCATAAAAAATTCCATTTTATCTGGCCTTTTATCCTCAGGGGTTAGAATAATTGATATTGAAGATATTACCCTTCCAATAGCAAGAAATGCAGTTAAATTCTATTCAGCATCCGGAGGAATCCATGTTTACATGGATAGCAGTTTAAGCAGTAAAGCCCACATAGAGTTTATCAACGAAAAGGGTGGAAACATCGATAGGGCAACAGAAAAAAAATTAGAGCATCTTTATCATCGTCAAGACTTTGAAAGATGTAACCCAGATTCAATTAAAGATGTGATTAAGGTTTACAATTATTCCTCCTTTTATATAAATACAATTTCCTCCATGCTAAAGCATACTCAAAAGATTAAAAGTAAAAATCCAAAGATACTAATATCCTCTGAGAGTGACCTTACAATTACAATTGCATCAAAGCTTTTATCAGAAATAGGTTGCCGAATAAACATCGATTATAGCTTAAAGGATAAGGATTGGGATAATAAGGCAATAGAAAATTTATGTAAAAAGGTTGTCAATGAAGGATATCTCTTGGGTTTTATAATAAGTGGCAACGGAGAAAGCTTAAAAATAATCGATGATCAAGGGAGCGTAGTCGACAGAGAAAAATATTTACTCCTTACAGAGCTTATAATAGCAAAATCCGGAAGATCCAATAAATTTATTGTTCCTCATACCATAACCAAACAAGTTGAGGAAATTGCAAAGAACTATTCAATAGATGTAATAAGGACAAAATCCAGCGTATCTAGCCTATTAAATGAAATTTTAAAGGACGAAAATTCCTTCTATCAATATTTCTTAAACTTCGATGCAATAGCAGCATCAGCACTTTTTATAGACTTTATCGTAGGTTCTGACGTTGCTCCACATGAGATTGTAAATGAGATACCAAAATTTTATACAAAATATAGAGAAATACTCTGTGATATTTCTGAAAGAGGAAGAATTATAAGACAGCTTATAGAGGAAAATAAAGATAAGGATATTGAGCTGTTTGAGGGATTAAAAATAAATACAGAAAAGGGATGGGCAATTATAGTTCCTGACAATGAAAAACCAATATTCAGCATATATAGCGAAGGATATTCAGAAGAATTTGCCGATGAAATAAGCGCTGACGTTTTCGATAAAGTAGTGAGACTTTTAAATAACTCGTGATGAAAGGGGTTGTAGCTGATGATTTACGTTGCTATATTTTTCGCATCCCTTTTTATATCTTTAATCATAATAAATAGACCTAACATTAAGTTAAATAAATATATAGAAACTAAAGATGCTATTTTAAATTCTGACGAATTGATTCAACATGCAAAGGATATAGCAAGAGGACATATAATATCTAAAATTAAGCGGGGGCTTGATATTTTATCACCCCGTTTAATTGATAATTATAAATATATAACAAATACCTATTTAAAAATTAACGAAGCAGCTAAAGTAAGAAAAAGTCTTCCTTCAGGTAGTGATTGGCTCTTAGATAATTTTTACATAATAGAAGATAGCTATAAAAACGTCATTCGTAATATAAAAAGTAAAACATATAAAGAGCTCGAAATAATCGATAAGGGCTATTTTAAGGATTTCCCTAGAATTTTTATATTAGCAGTTGAACTTATATCTCACACTGACGGAAGAATTGACAGGGATATATTGATAGATTTTTTAAACTCATATCAAAAAGTCCATCATCTTTCCATGAGCGAAGTTTGGTCACTACCATTGGCCCTTTCCGTTGCTCTTTTGGAAAAAATAAGAAATCTTTGTGAAAAACTTAATAGCGTTCATTCTGAATGGGAAAAATCTGAAAAAATAATTGAATTAGATGACTATGAAAAAATAATTGAATTCCTATCCAAAGAACTTGAAGATAAAAAATTTACTTCAAGCTTTATTGAACATCTTTTGGAAGTATTAAAAAATAAGGACATGTATTATGATCCTATTTTAGATTTCGTTAAATCTAAATTATCAGATGAAAATATAAGCATCGATAATTTAATCAATATTGAACATCAAGAACAAGCCCAGCTTGCAGTTTCCTTTGGCAATAGCATTAATAGTTTAAGATTAATTAACGCTCTTGATTGGAACGAAATATTTGAAGAAATTTGTGTTGTTGACAAAATATTGGAAAAGGATAAATTTTTTAAACTTCAAGACAAAGAAACAAGGGATTACTATAGGCATAAGATTAAAAAATTAGCTTCTAAATATGGAGTATCTGAAAGCAAAGTTGCAAAACATTTAATTCTCCTTTCAAACTCCTCTGATGAAGATGATAAAACCAAGCATGTAGGATATTACTTGCTTGATAATGGGGAAAGTCTTTTAATCGAAAAACTTACAGGAAAAGCTCGTAATAAGAACAAAAAATTACTTCCTTGGTTTTATTTTATGAGTATTTTTATCCCAATAATTTTACTTGATTTCGCACTTTCATATTATTACTACTTAAATACTTTAAATTTAGCAAGAACTATATTAGCCTTTATAATATTTTTGATCCCATTAAGTGAAATAGTAATAAACCTTGTTAACTGGCTGTTTACTCATTTTTTAGATGCAACTTTTCTGCCAAAGCTTGAGTTTAAAAATGGTATTCCAAAAGAATATAAAACAATAGTAATCATTCCAACTGTATTGCCAAATACAAATAGGGTAAAATCAATATTCAATCAACTTGAAGTAAATTATAATGCAAATAAAAACCAAAATATATATTTTGCAGTTATTGGAGATTTTGTAGATTCTAAAGAGGAATTTTTAGGTAATGAAGAAGAAATTTTAGAAACCGGTCTGGAACTTGTTAGGAATTTAAATAAAAAATATTCAAAGGACGAAGATATATTTTATTACCTACATAGAAGGAGAATATTTAACTCTACCCAAGGTAAATGGATGGGCTGGGAAAGAAAAAGAGGGGCAATTTTTGAATTTGTTGAAGTTTTAAGAGGTAAAACCGATTCAACTTTTATAACAATATCCTCCGATATAAATCCAATCAAAGATGCAAAATATATCATAACTATAGATGCAGATACAATAATGCCAATAGGAACTGCAGAAAAATTGATAGGAACTATAGCTCATCCTTTAAATAAGGCTGAATATAATCCTCAAAAAGGAGTTGTAACTAAAGGATACGGTCTTATTCAGCCGAGGATTGGTATAAACATCGAAAGCGCAAACAAAACCATGTTTTCAAGGATCTTTGCTGGAAATGGAGGAATAGATCCATATTCAAAGGCAATATCAGATATCTATCAAGATATATTTAAAGAAGCCATCTTTACCGGCAAAGGGATTTTTGATATTGACATATTTAAAGAAAGTCTAAAAAATATTCCTGAAAATACCCTTTTAAGCCATGATTTAATCGAAGGCAGCTATTTAAGGGTAGGGCTTGCTACTGATATTGAGCTTATAGACAATTACCCAGAAAAGTATAGCTCATATATATTACGACAGCATAGATGGACTAGAGGAGATTGGCAAACAATTCCTTGGCTTAAATCTCAAATTAAAACTTCTGATGGTAGAAAAATAAAAAATCCATTAAATTTTGTATCTAAGTGGAAGATAATAGATAATTTAAGGCGCAGTTTAGTTCCTATAGCATATTTTGTCCTGCTTTCTCTTTCAACCCTTTATTTCAAAGACATATACTTTATTATTTCATCTTTAATTATTATATTCTTTCCAATTATACTAAGCCTATTTGATTATATAAACATAAAGTGGTTTATTGCACCGCGCGAAAAATTAAATGGTAATTTAATATATGGACTTAAGGCGACATTTTATCAAACAATATTAAATTTTATATTTTTACCTTATCACGTTTATATGATGGGGCATGCTATTTTAAAGACCCTATACAGAATATGGATTTCAAGAAAAAATACTTTAGAATGGGTAACAGCTGCCGATGTTGAAAGTTCATTAAGCAATGACCTAAAGAGCTTTTTTATCAGAATGTATCCAGGCCTTTTAATTTCATTAGGTTATCTTGCTTTATCCTTTTTAACCGGTAATGCATATTTATCTTCATTATTTACACTACTTTGGCTAATATCTCCATATATTGCTTATTATATAAGCCAGCAAAATATAGCTGAAGATAAATTTAGCATTGAAGATTTAGAAATGATAAGACGCATTGCAAGAAAAACATGGTTATTTTATGAGGAGTTTACCGATAAAGATAACAACTATCTTCCTATCGATAACTATCAGCAAAGTCCTGTAAAAAAATTAGCCCACAGGACTTCCCCAACAAACATAGGATTTTATTTGCTTAGCTGCTTATCAGCAAGAAATTTAGGCTATTTAAGCTTTAGTAAAATGTTAGAAAAAATCAATCTTACCCTAACAACAGTAGAAAAATTAAAAAAGTGGAATGGGCACCTTTTTAACTGGTATGATACAAAGACATTAGAGGTTCTGCATCCTTATTATATTTCAACTGTTGATAACGGAAACTTTATAGGATATTTAATTACTTTAAAAGAAGCTATAAAATCATTGCTGGATGAATCCATAATTTCAAAAGCTGAAATTCAAGGTTTAATTGATACTTTAGAACTATCATCAGAAATTCCTTCACAAAATGAATATATTCTAAGACTACAAGATATGTTATATGCTAATAAGATGGATTATAAAGAATTATTAAATATTTTAATTGAACTTTCTAGAATTCCTTCTTCAAATTCAATATGGACTTTAAAGGTTATAGAAACTGCAAAGGATTTTAAAGAGGAGATAGAAAAATTTATCCCATCCTTTATTTTAAAGGACGACAATTTATTGCAGAATATAAAAAATGAAGTTTTAAAATCTCCTTCGATTAACCGCTTAAAACAATTGTATGAAGAATTATTACAAAATGAAATAGAAGCATCATACAAATTTGAAGTGGAAAAATGCCTCTATAATATTAATGAATTGATAAATTTTGCAAAAAATATCATATCGAGAATCGAAACTATTATTGAAAATACCAATTTTTCACTGTTATACGATGAAAAAAGGGATCTTTTCTCTATAGGATTTAATGTGGAAGAAAACAAACTTACTAATTCATACTATGATCTTTTAGCATCTGAAAGCAGACTTGCAAGCTATATAGCAGTAGCAAAGCGTGAAGTTCCTGTCACCCACTGGTTTAGACTAGGAAGAAACCTTGTAAAAATAAATGGCTACAGAAGTTTAGTTTCATGGACGGGAACAATGTTTGAGTATTTCATGCCACCTATTATAATGAAAACCTTTGACAATACTTTATTGAGTGAAACATATTATACGGCCATAAAAGCTCAAATAAAATATGGTGTTAGTAGAAAAGTTCCATGGGGAACATCGGAATCAGGATTTTATACCTTTGACTTACTTTTAAATTACCAATATAAAGCCTTTGGTGTTCCTGACTTAGGTTTAAAGAGGGGTTTAATAAACGACATGGTTATTTCACCCTATTCAACCGTTTTAGCTCTTCCCTTCAGCCCCTATGATGCAATTGAAAATTTAAAAAAGATTATTAACGATATAGGTGAAGGAATTTATGGGCTTTATGAGGCAATTGACTATACTCCTGAAAGGCTTCCTAGGAATAAAAACGCTGCAGTAGTCGAGAGCTTTATGGCCCATCATCAGGGAATGATATTAGCTTCAATCAACAATTTTATCAACAGAAACATACTAGTTAAATATTTCCATAATGATCCCGTTATTAAATGCGGTGAATTTTTGCTTCAAGAAAAGGTTCCATTAAGAGTTATAATAACTAAAGAACATAAAGAAATTGTTAAACCATTTAAACGTGAAGAATATAAAGAGCAAGTTATTACTAGGGAGGTTAGTGCCTTCGAATCCGATTTGCCTGTTTGCCATATATTATCGAATGGAAGCTATTCACTTATGTTAACCAACGGAGGCTCTAATTTTAGCAAATATAATGATATTTATATAAACAGATGGAGAGATGATACTACAATAAGAAGATACGGAACCTTTGTATTTTTTAGAAATTTAAATACCAATAAAATTTTATCAACAACATTTGAACCTATATGTAAAAAGGCTAAATTCTATAAATCCAAGTTTTCGCCTGATAAAGCAGAATATTTGCTTAAGGAGGACAATTTAGAAGTTCATACAGAAATTTGTGTTTCACCAGAGGATAATTGTGAAATAAGAAAGATTACTATAACAAACTTTAACTCAGACGATATTGTATTAGAATCAACAAGCTATTCCGAAATAGTATTGAATAATTTAAATGCCGACATTGCCCATACTACATTTAGCAATTTATTCGTCAGAACTGAGTTTGAAGAAAAATATAGCACAATTTTTGCCTCCAGAAGACCAAGGGAAGAAGGTCGTGAACATCACTTTGCATTTCATTCAATTTTAATACTTGGCAATCTGATAGGTTCGATAGAATATGAAACCGACAGACTAAAATTTTTAGGAAGAGGCAAAACTATTTCAGAACCTCAAGCCCTCTTCCAACCCCTTTCAAAATCCACAGGAGCAGTTTTGGACCCTATATTCAGCCTAAGAGGAAGAATTAGAATAAAATCAGGAGAATCAGCAACAATAATATACTGTTTAGGATATGGTAAAAGTAAAGATGAAGTTTTAGAGCTTAGTAAAAAATATAACGATTTTACTAATATTCAAAGAGCCTTTGAACTTGCAAATATAAGAAGCAAGATGGAATTAAGATATCTAAATCTAAAATATGAAGAGGTAATAGACTTTGATAACATGCTGTCACATATTTTATACCTAAGTCCATTAAAGAAAAAATACAACGATATAATTAAAGAAAACACTAATGGTCAAAAGGCTCTTTGGAAATTCGGTATATCCGGTGATATTCCAATCGTTTTAGTAACTATAGATAAGGTTGAGGATATAGATATTGTAAAGACAATGTTAAAGGCCCATGAATATTGGAGAAACAAAGGTTTAAAATTAGACCTTGTAATCCTTAATCAGGATGAAAGTTCTTATCTGCAACCTTTGAGGGATTTAATTCAAGATACCGTTATGCGAAGTGTAACAAGAGACCTATTAAACAGATCAGGTGGAATATACATTTTAAATGCTACTGAAATTGAAATGGAAGACGTAACTTTATTATTTACCGTGGCAAGGCTGATAATCCATGCTCAGAAGGGTTCTATTTCCAAGCAAATAAAATTATTACCTACATCCTTAGAAAGTCAAAAACTAGAAATTGAGATTCCTAACGGAAATGAAGTGTCCAGTGAAATAGAAAAGCCCCAATTAGAATTCTTTAATGAATATGGTGGGTTTGATCTAAAGAATAAAGAATATATCATAAAGCTAAAAGAAAACAATTGCACTCCTCTGCCATGGTCTAACGTTATTGCAAACAAAAAATTCGGCTTTTTAATTACAGAAGGTGGTGGAGGATATACCTGGTTTGAAAATAGCCGAGAAAACAAAATAACACCTTGGAGTAACGACCCCGTTTCAGACCCCCCTTCCGAAATAATATATTTAAGAGATGAACATACAAGGGAATTTTGGAGCCTCACTCCAAATCCTATAAGACAAAATATCAATTACTTCATTCATCATGGAATAGGTTATACGATTTTTAAACAGCTGAGCCACAATATATATCAAGAATTATTGTGTTTTGTTCCAAAAGACGATAGTATCAAGATAAATCTTATTAAACTTTGCAATAATTCCAATATCGAAAGAAAAATATCACTATTCTACTATATAAGGCCAATGCTTGGAGTCAGTGAAAATAGCACTCAGCAGTTTGTAGTAACAGATATTCTATCAAATACAGGAACTATAATATTTAAAAACACCTATAACTCCGATTTTCCAGACTCTATTGGTTTTGTTGATTCTTCAGAGATAAAGGATTCCTTTACTTGTGATAGGATGGAATTTGTAGGACCCTATAAAAATTTAAAAACTCCCTATGGCCTTTTTAAGGATGAACTTTCAAATACATTTGGATCTGGTCTTGATCCTTGTGTAGCAATTAAAATTACAATAACACTAAATCCAAAGGAAGAAAAGGAAATAGCCCTTTTATTAGGAGCTGCCAATAGCAAAGATGAAATTGAAAAACTAATAAATAAATATAAGGAAATTAATACTTGTAAAACTGAATTTGAAAATGTAAAACAGTCCTGGTCATCTTTGCTTGAGATAGTCCAGGTTGATACACCCGAAAAGTCTATGAACATAATGCTAAACAGCTGGCTAATTTATCAAACACTTTGTTGTAGAATATATGCAAGGAGTGCCTTTTACCAAAGCGGCGGAGCCTTTGGATTTAGAGATCAATTGCAGGATGTATTATCTTTATTAAATTTAGCTCCAGAAATTACAAAGGAACAAATAATCCTCCATGCAAAGCACCAGTTTGTTGAAGGAGATGTTTTGCACTGGTGGCATATGTGTAAAGATATAAAAGGAATAAGAACCAAATTCTCCGATGACCTTTTATGGCTTCCCTTTGTAGTTGCTGAGTATATCACAAAGACAGGAGATTATTCAATCCTTGATATAAAGGTCCGCTTTGTTGAAGGTGAGGCTTTAGCAGAACATGAGGATGAAAGGTATTTCCTTCCTTCAAAGTCTGAAGAAAAAGCATCGATTTATGAACATTGCATAAGAGCTATAGAACGCTCGTTAAAATTTGGAGAACATGGAATCCCCCTCATGGGCTCCGGCGACTGGAACGATGGAATGAATACAGTCGGAAATAAAGGTAAAGGTGAGAGCGTTTGGCTTGGATGGTTTTTATATAGCATCCTTCAAAAATTCATCCCCATTTGCAAAACTAAATATGACTACCATAGAGCTGCAAGGTATCAAAAAGTTGCAGAAGAAATTGTAAAATCTATAGAAGAAAATGCATGGGATGGAGAATGGTATAGAAGGGCCTACTTCGACGACGGAACACCCCTTGGCTCTTCCCAAAATTCAGAATGTAAGATAGACTCCCTTGCACAAACCTGGGGCTTGATAAGCAAAGGTGCAGATTTTAATAGAGCTTTAATTGCCATGAAATCCGTGGAAAACTATTTGATTAACAGAGAAGCGGGGATAATAATGCTCTTTACTCCCCCCTTTGATAAGAGCGAATTAAACCCAGGATATATAAAGGGATATGTTCCTGGTGTTAGAGAAAACGGAGGTCAATACACCCATGCAGCTACCTGGGTAATATATGCCTATACCCTGCTTGGTGAAGGCGATAAGGCAGTTGAGCTTTTCAACATGATAAACCCAATAAATCATACAAGAACTTTGTATGAAGTATCGAAGTATAAGGTTGAACCATACGTAATGGCTGCAGATGTATATGCTGTCGAGCCCCATGTTGGTCGTGGCGGCTGGACGTGGTATACCGGATCCTCCAGCTGGATGTATAAAGTAGGCCTTGAGGAAATTTTAGGTTTTAAAAAGATGGGGAATAAGCTTATAATCGATCCATGTATCCCAAAATCATGGAAAGAATACAAAATAAGATATAAATTTATCAATACCATCTACAATATCACAATTAAGAATCCCGATGGGAAAAGCAAGGGGATTACTACAGTTACATTAGATGGAAATGCCCTTGAAAATAAAGAGATCCCACTTGTAAATGACGAAATTGAACATTATGTTGAAATTATAATGTGAATTATGTTTTCCTCAAAATTTTATGCTCCCCATTAGGGGAGCATATTTTTATAGTCTATCTTATAATTATTACCTTTACATCACCCTTTGGAAGGGAAATTTCTAAATTGTTATTTTTAATATGGGCATTATTATCATATTTTATCGATAATATCAATTTTGCATCTTTGAATTTTTCTCCAATTTTTTTCTCAATATTGGACAACCTTACTTTTAGATTAACATCCCTATCAAAATCCCCATTTGCAGCTATTAATAAGAGTTTTTCATTTTTACCATCTAATTTATATGCTAAAACTATTGTAGAATCATCTCCAGAATTTATCTTTATAAAGTTTTCTACCTTTAAATATTTTAAATATTTTTCCCTTATTTTATTTACCCCTTCAATTAAATCTATCATTTCTTTCTTACCTTCGTTTGTCCAGTGAAGGGCATATTTATCGAAAAAGGCTAGCTTGCCATAGAAAGGATCCTCCTTAGGCAGCATATATCTCCCATCAGGCTGAGGATCTAATCCTAAGTTCATTGGCTGAACTTCAAATATTTCCATACCTGATGTAACAAAAGGAACAGCATTTGGTAAGAAGTTATTTAAAACAACTGATAGCTTTGAAAAATCCCTTCCGCCTTTTCTCGATGCTGCCCTTGGAGTGTCTGGCATTTCTGATGCAGCAAAAACAGGAACTTTAAGCTTTGCAACATCATAAATCATCCTCTTAAAATGGCCTTCCTCTATTCTTGGTTCAGTCCACCAGTATTCTCCTATAACCATATTATATCCGGCTTTTTTAGCCTTTTTGTCAGCTTTATTATTTAATTCTTCAGCAATAAAGCAAAAATCCTTATCAAATTGCCTTGGTTTTTCTATGATCATCTTCTCAAGTTCCGATGGAAGGGCATGACCCATATCTATTCTTGCACCATCGATGCCAAAATTTCTTTGGTAGTGGGGAATAATGTCAGAAATTTTTTCCCAAAGCTCAATATTCTTAATTTTCCCCTTAAACACATTTCCCCTTATGATATCAAACAAAATATATGGCGGCTGATCTTTTCCAACAAATTTTGCCGATTTTATTGGGTTATCAAGATAAAGCCTTAAGTAAGTAACATCGCTCCAGGGAGGCTGCGGGTCATTAATACAATCTGAAAAGGCAGGTGCTGTCGTTATTCCAAATTCCTCTTCAATTACTTGGAAAAAGTCGATATTTTTATTTTCTTTACATCTTTCCTTTATGCTTTCCCATTTTGCAGGATCTAATTTATCTGGCGACGGAACAAATAATTTAAGGTGCTCCTTAACCTCCTTGGCAGCATAAATTTTTTCAATATTATCCTTTTCAGCCTTTGTAAAAGGTTCAAAGCCTTCTATTTTAGGTGGATGATACTTATCTAAATCTTTTTTTCCTATCCAATAAAACCAATCTGGATGTTCTAATATAAGATCTGAATCCCTCGCCGAAGTTCTTGGAATAATATCTATCATAGTTCTAATTCCAAATATATGGCATGCTTCAACAAAGGCCTTAAATTCATCATCAACAGTTGTTGTGTTTAACATATTATCCTTAAGAACAGGATCTATTTCAAAAAAGTTTTTTATAGCATAGGGGGACCCCATTTCACCCTTTGCATATTTTGTGCTGTTTTTTGTAATAGGAAGCATATATATTGCCTTAAATCCCATTCTCTTTATTAGGGGTAATAAAGCTAATGTTTTTATAAAGGTTCCTGTATCGTTAAGCCCAAATTTGTTTTTAACCTCAAGACTTCTATCACAATCATGGTCCCAAGCCGAAGACGTTCTTATCTGCATGCCATATACATTGCTTTTTTTAATCCAATCTCCTCCTATGTATCCCTTTTCATGTCCTTCCTTTTTTATTTTTGACAAAGGCACGCTGTAGTTAATGTTATCCTTCATTAAAGGCAAAAAATTCTTTTCAATACATTCTGCAAAGAATCTATATGGGTTTACTGTTATTGTTCCGTCTTCATTTTGCTTTTTTTCTTCTCCGGAATATGAAAATGTATCCCAAAGGGCTGGTATTCTATAATCCATCCCTTCCCCATGTTTTATTTTATGTTTCAGCTCATGTAAAACTTTTATTAAAGCACTATCTAACCCCATAAATTGCCTCCTTAAAAATTACTTGATAATTAATAAATAGCTTTATGCAATCGTTTGAACACATAATTATTATACAACAAAATCCCCTATAAAAACAGGGGATTTTAAAAATTTTATGCAATATCAAACTGATTTACATAAAGGCTATAATATTTTCCTTTTTTTCTTAAAAGTTCATGATGGCTTCCTTCCTCTTCTATACCATTCTCCGTTAGGACTATTATTCTATCTGCATTTTTGACTGTAGCTAATCTATGGGCTATTATTAATGTTGTCCTATTTTTAGCAAGATCCTCTATGGACTTTTGAATGATAGCCTCGCTCTCATTATCAAGGGAAGAAGTTGCCTCATCTAAGATTAATATCGGTGGATTTTTAAGGAACATCCTTGCTATTGAAATTCTCTGTTTTTGGCCACCGGAAAGTTTAACTCCCCTTTCTCCAATATATGTATCATAACCATTGGGAAGCTGCATTATAAAATCGTGGGCATTGGCAGCCTTTGCAGCTTCAACAATTTCCTCAAAGGTTGCATCGAGTTTTCCATAGGCTATATTTTCCCTTATAGTTCCTGCAAATAAGAAAACATCCTGCTGAACAATTCCAATATTTCTTCTTAAAGATTTTAATGCTATATCCTTTATATCTATTCCATCTATGGTTATCCTTCCTTCATCGATTTCATAAAATCTTGGAATTAAATTACAAAGAGTAGTTTTGCCTGAACCTGAAGGTCCTACGATTGCAACGGTTTCACCGCTTTTTATTTTAAAGTTTATATTTGATAAAACTGTCCTTTTATCATCATAGCTAAACTTAACATCTATAAATTCAATATCCCCTTTTACATTTTCTAATTCAATTGCACCCTCTTTGTCCTCAATATCAGGCTTCATATCTATTATTTCAATAAACCTTTTAAAACCTGACATCCCATTTTGAAAATCTTCAGTAAATCTCAGTATTATTGTAAGGGGTCTTAAAAACTGTCCAATATAGAGCATAAACGCCACTAAATCACCTACGTTTATTTCACCTTTAGAAACCATAAGCCCTCCAAAGGTCAAAGTTATTAGGACGGCAATATTTGCAGAATAGTTGTTAACTGAATCAAATATGCCTATATATCTTACTGCTTTAGTCCTCTGATTTTTAAACCTTAAATTACCCTCATCAAACTTTTTAATTTCATATTCCTCATTTGTAAAGGATTTAACCACCCTAATTCCAGAGATGCTATCCTCTATTCTGCTGTTTATATCCGCAATAATTCTTCTTTGTTCCATAAAAACGCTCTCGAATTTGCTATTAAACTTTATCATAAAGTAGATCATAAATGGAATAATCGTGAAGGATACCAATGTTAACTTAACATTGATATTTAGAAGGACCAAAAACGTTCCAATTAATAGAATGACAGAGAGGAAAATATCCTCAGGGCCATGATGTGCAAGCTCTGAAATCTCCCTTAAATCGTTAACAATCCTTGACATTATTTGTCCTGTTTTTGTGTTGTCAAAGTAGCTAAAGGATAATCTCTGAATATGCGAAAATATTTCCTTTCTCATGTCGTATTCTATTCTAACCCCAAGAACATGGCCGTAATATCCTACGAAGTATTCCATTAGCATTTTAAAGGAGTAAATTAAGAAAAGCATTAGGCTAAATTTTAAAATCATAATCATGTTTTTAGTTGGAATAATTATGTTAATAAGCCTTCTCGTCAAAAGAGGATATATTAAATCTGTTATAGTAACAAATAACGCGCAGGAAATATCAAAAATAAACAAGGCCAAATGAGGCTTATAATATTTTGCAAATCTTTTGAGCATATAATCCTCCTAAATCCTTTACTTTAATCTAAATTTATATTGAAATTATTAAGTTCCTCAAGAAGCTGATTGGCATCCGTAAATTTTATTGTGTTAATTCCTAGTATTTTAGCCCCTTCTAAATTCTCATCAAGATCATCTATAAATAAGGTTTCCTTTGGATTTAGATTAAACTTATTTAATAGATGTTCGTAAATCTGCCTTTCGGGTTTTACAAAGTTAATATCACAGGATATAACCATCCCATCAAATAAGCTAAAAAAATCATTTTTCTTTACTGTGTATTCAAAGGCCTTTTTGTGATAGTTAGAAAGAACGAAAAGTTTGAATCCTTTTTCCTTTAATTTTTTTAGTATTTTAACCGTCTCATCGATTGGGACTAAAATATCATGCCAATTTGCCATTGCCTTTTTTATTATATGTGAATCCTCATCTGAAACCCTACAAAACCTTTCAATGGCTTCTTCCTCTGTAATTGTGCCTCTATCCAGCATACTCCATTCTTGACTTTCAAAAATAACTTTGTAAACCCTTTCTAAAACATCCCCTTCGCAAAAATTTAATAAATACTTTTTTGGTTCAAATCTAATCAAGACATTTCCAAGATCAAAAACGATGTTTTTTATCACGCCCTCACCCCACCTTTTGCAATATCTAAATTAAATTATAACACCGAGGAAAAATTTGTAAAGTATTCTTTGGTATTATAGAAGTCAGCCTGCAGGAAATTCAGGTAAAAGAATCACCTGTGGAGTTATAAAAAAATTTATTTAGAATATAAAAAATGTTGGGCTATATTAAGCCCAACATAAATCTAGAAAAATCTTCCTGTTTTTTATTTACATTCTTTAATTATCTCAGTATTTATTGCATCCCCAAACAATGTAAAAGGAATCTTAAATTCTTGAATACCAGCAACATATGGTGCAAGCTCATAGAGACCATAAATTACTACAATTCCATCCTTTGTGATATAAAAGGGCTGTTTATCGGTAAACTTTGAAACAGTTTCAAGGGCATCATCAAAGTAGGGAATATCATTTTTGTTCTCCTTTATCTGCCTTTGGATTTCATTTATTATAATAGTCTTATAATCAAAGCTTTTTTTAAATATATCTTTGTATCCAATAATTTTCCCTGTTTTTAGGTTTATGTTATATGGTTTTAATATAGTATTTCCATGGGCTCCACCTGTATATTCGTAGAATGTAACAGGAATGCTTAATATGCAGTTACAGTTATAAGCAACCTTAAACCTTGTATATGCCTCATAGGGATTTCTTAAAACTCCATCCTTTTTAGCTTGCATTGCAAGCTTTTCTATTCTCCTGCTAAAGGCAAATATGTCTTTAACAAACATTTTGTTTATTCTCGACTGAATGCGCAAATTCTTTAGCCCCGTTAAATTTGGAACATCCAAGTTAGACTTAATAAGATCCGTAATTTTTTCATAATGGAAGGTTCTAACGTTAACATTGCACTCTTGGGTTGCTTTAGATTGATTAGGTTCTGCAAAAACATTTGCTGCATTAAAAAACATTACGTTTATTGCGATTAAAAGAATTGCAATAATTCTTTTCATCCAGACACCTTCCTTCATAATTTTTCTATATTTAATTTTCCCTTAAGGAAGGTAATTATTCTTTTATATAACCCACTTCACCGTCGATAACCGTCATAAATATTTCCACATCCTTAATTTGTTCAGGATTTATATTGAAAATGTCCTCCTCTAAAACAACAAAATCAGCATATTTGCCCCTTTCCAAGGTTCCATAAATATTTTCCATATAATTTGCATATGCTGCATTTTTAGTGTAACATTCTACAGCTTGTTTTACTGTTACATTTTCCCCTTTGTTTAAGTTAATATCATTTACAGCACAATGTATTCCAAGAAGCGGTTCGAATCCATTAAAATCTTTCCCTTCTTTATTTTTCAATGTTGCTGCTCCAAAGGGCGTATCGCTATTGAATATTACCTTGATTCCCTTTTCCAAAAATGTTCTAAACCTATATGTATCCTTTATTCTTCTCTCTCCTACCCTCTTTAAAGTTAATTCCTTTTCTAAAGTAAAAATAGGCTGGAATGAAGCTATAAGGTTTAAATTTTTAAATCTTTCAATATCCTCATCCCTTATTATTTGAATATGTTCAACTCTGTTTCTAACATTTTTATTTGGATATATCTTATAAAGCCTTTCATATATATCCAAAAACTTTTTAATTGCTAGATCACCTATTGCATGAAGAGCTATAGGGAAAGTGTTTTTTAATGAGAATTCAATAATATCTTCAAGCTCATCATCCCTTAGCGTCTGAACTCCTTTATTATCTGGTTCATCTTCATAGCCTTCTATTAATAAAGCTGTTTTAGAGCCAAAACTTCCATCTAAAAAATATTTACAAGGTCCTTTTTTAATTTTCATCCCATCTTCAAGTTCTAAAAACTTTTCAAGTTCCTTGCTTTTTCCTAAGCCTCCACAGGCCATCCTAATTTTTAATTTTCCTTCCTCTTGAAGCCTATTGTAAATTTTAAAAAACCTTGGATATTGCGTCATAATATCGTTAACCATTGTAATGCCACTTTTTAAAAGTTCCCTTTGAAGCACTATTATTGCATTTTCAAAGTAACTTTCATCTATCCTTTCCATAATAAGCCCTAATATTTCAAAAACCCATTCTTCATAAAAAAGCCCCGTTAATCCTTCATCATCCTTTATAGCATTTTTAGAAATTCTAATATTTTCGTCCTCATTTAATCTTAATAATTTTAAAGCTTTAGAGTTTAAAACCATAGAATGTCCGTCCTGCCTTACAAGGCAAACAGGCTTATCATTTATAACTCTATCTATATCATGCCTGTTAGGCATTCTACCTCCAAATATTCCCTCATCCCATCCAGAACCTATTACCCATTCAGTATCCTTTGATATGCTGAAGCTTATTAATACATTTTTAAACTCTTCAAAGGTTTCTATTCCCTTTAAATTTAAGTCAACTATACTCCTTGCAGCTTCTATAACATGAATATGGCTTTCTGTAAATCCAGGTAAAACAAGCCTTCCCTGAAGATCGACAATTTCAGCGTCATAATATTTTTCTTTTAAACTATCATAATCCCCCATATCCACAATCCTGCCATCCCTTACAAACATCGAATCATATACACTGTTTTTATCATCCATCGTCCTTATAACCCCATTGATAAATAATGTTTTCCCCATACCTTTCCCCCTATCCTTTGTAAATTTTTTCTATTAATATATTAACATATTTTCTAGGTGTAAAACATAATGGATATAAAACAGCTAATTTATTTTTTGCCATTTATTAAAATACCATAAGAATTAGTAAGGGATGGCATCTAATATTAACACCATCCCTTACTAAACTTAAGCCTATATAAATAAATCCATATTTTAGAAATGTCAAAAAGTCAAAATGTCAAGTGGCAGGCACTCTAATAATATCGCTAGAAATTCCTCCCTAGGTATTTCATATCCTAAGACTTGTTTTATGGATATTGCAATGTCTTTTAGTTCTTCTTCAAATTCCTCTTGATTTATGTTTATTCCTATGCCTAATATGGCATATTTAACTTTTTCTGAGGAATAAAATATTTCCGTTAATATTCCACATACCTTTTTCTGATTTAAAAAAACATCGTTTGGAAATTTTAAAGTGGCATTAAGGTTATATTTTTCTATTGTTCTAATCACAGCCCTTGCTGCAGCAATGCTTAATAAAGACGTATCCTTTATCCAATCGGGATGGAGAAGTATCGATAGGGCTATAGATTTCCCCTTATAGGTAGACCAGCTTCTTCCATGAGTTCCTCTGCCCTTTGTTTGTTCTTCAGCTAATATACAAAGTCCCCATTCACCTTTTTCGGCATATTCTCTTGCAATATCATTTGTTGAAGTAACAGATTCAAAAAATAGTATTTTTCTTCCTAAAACATCTGTGTTTAAATTCGAAAAAAACTTTTCAAAGTCAAAATCAACCTTTCCAAAGACTTTATACTCATTTTTAATCATCAGAAATTCACCATCACTCTAGAAATTTGCCCATCCTTCTAAATTTTTCGTATCTACTATTGAGCAAAGTTTTTATATCTAGGTTCCTTAATAATTCTAATTCATCTACAAGGCTTTGTTTTATTGATTTTGCAGTTTCATCAACATCCCTATGGGCACCACCTATAGGCTCTTTAATTATCCTATCTATTATTCCAAAATCTAAAAGGTCCTGTGCCGTCAATTTCATCAAAGAAGCTGCCTCTTTGGCCTTTGAAGCGTCCTTCCATAGAATACTTGCAAAACCCTCGGGAGATAAAATGGAATAAATAGCATGCTCCAACATCCAAACCCTATCTCCTACTGCAAGGGCAAGGGCACCACCACTCCCTCCTTCGCCTATTACAATAGAAATTATCGGTGTTTTCAAATTAGACATTTCAAATAAATTCCTTGCTATTGCCTCCCCTTGACCGCGCTCCTCTGATCCGATTCCACAAAAGGCACCAGGTGTATCAATAAAACAAATAACTGGCCTTTTAAACTTTTCCGCCTGCTTCATAAGCCTTAGAGCCTTTCTATAACCTTCAGGATGGGGCATACCAAAATTCCTTTTTATATTTTCCTCAGTATTTTTGCCCTTCTGCTGTCCAATTACCGTAACAGGTTTTCCTTCTAAAAGGGCAATACCTCCTAAGATTGCAGCATCGTCTTTATATAACCTATCACCATGAAGCTCTATAAAATTATCAAATATCCTTTTGATAAGGTCTAATGAAGTTGGCCTTTCTATCTTCCTTGCAAGTAAAACCTTATCCCAAGGGGTTATATTCTTAAAAGAATCCCTTTGAAGTTCCTTTAATTTGTTTTCTAAAATTTCAATTTCGCTGCTTAAATCTATATTTTGAAGTTTAGAAAACTCCTTTAATTCCTTTATCTTTTTCTTAAGCTCCTCAGAAGCCTTTTCGATTTCAAAAATATTCAAACTATCACCCCCTGTGGATTAAAAGGATTTGGTAGAGGGTTTCTTTAAGATTTTCCCTTTCAACTATTAGGTCCACAAATCCGTGCTCTAACAAGAACTCTGCCCTTTGAAAGCCTTCCGGAAGCTTTTGTTTTATTGTCTGCTCTATAACCCTTGGCCCTGCAAAGCCGATTAATGCATTTGGTTCAGATATTATGATATCCCCAAGCATTGCAAAGCTTGCAGTAACTCCTCCTGTAGTTGGGTCAGTTAAAACGGAAACATATAAAAAGCCTGAATCAGAATGCCTTTTTAATGCTGCACTTGTCTTTGCCATTTGCATAAGGGAAAATATACCCTCCTGCATCCTGGCTCCTCCTGATGCTGTAAATATTATAACAGGCAGCCTTTTTTCCGTTGCCCTTTCAACTGCCCTTGTTATTTTTTCACCTACAACCGAGCCCATACTGCCCATTAAAAAATGGCTGTCCATTACTGCAATTACACAGTCAGTCCCTTTAATTTTTCCTTCTCCTGTTACAACTGCTTCTTTAAGTCCTGTTTCATCCTTTAATTTTTTTATTTTTCCTTCGTAATCCGGATAAGAAAGGGGATTTAGAGTTGAAAGATCCTTATCATATTCTAAAAATGTTCCTTCATCTATAATTAACTTTATCCTCTGCCATGCCGTCATTCTAAAATATTTATTGCAGTTGGGGCATTTCATAAGATTTTTTTCTATATCTTCCTTTAAAACTATCTTTCCACAGTCATCGCATTTTGTAAAAAGGCCGTCGGGAATATTTACCTTAACCTCTTTTTCTTCCCTATCCTCTTTTTTATCCACTTTTTGAGGAACCGTTACATATTGTCTTTTTTTAAAAAGATTTATCATCTAATCACCACCCTATTTTAGGTGTAAAAATCTTGCTAAATATCCTGTATCATAAATTCCTTCTATGAATTCCCTTTGATTTAGAAGTTCATAATGAAGGTCAATATTAGTTTTAATCCCTTCTATAACAAATTCCTCAAGGGCCCTTTTCATCCTCTCTATAGCCTCGTTTCTATCCCTTCCATGGGCTATTAGTTTAGCAATCATGGAATCATAGGTTGGTGGAATGCTATAGCCTTGATAAATTGCACTATCTATCCTTATTCCAAGTCCTCCCGGGAAATGCAAAAAGTCTATCCTTCCTGGGGAAGGTCTAAAGCCATTTTCAACGTCCTCGGCATTTATTCTGCATTCAATTGCATGTCCCTTTAGCATAACATCATCCTGTTTTATATTTAACTTTTCTCCAGCTGCAATTTTAATCTGTTCCTTTATAAGGTCTATCCCGGTTATCATCTCGGTTATTGGATGTTCTACCTGAATTCTTGTATTCATTTCTATAAAATAAAAATTACCATGTCTATCTAATAAAAACTCAATCGTTCCTGCGTTTTTGTAGTTAACCGCCTTTGCAGCCTTTACTGCAACCTCCCCCATCCTTCTTCTTAATTTTTCATCTAACACAACCGATGGAGCTTCTTCTATAATCTTTTGGTTTCTTCTTTGCATAGAACAGTCCCTTTCACCGAGATGAACTATATTCCCATAAGAGTCGGCAAGTATTTGAAATTCTATGTGTTTAGGATTTTCGATGAATTTTTCAATATACATAGAATCATCACCAAAGGCATTTTTTGCCTCATTCTTTGCCATATCAAATGCCTTTTTAAGCTCTTCTTCATCCCTTACAATTCTAATGCCTCTTCCACCACCGCCTGCAGCAGCTTTAACCATAACAGGAAAGCCAATTTTCCTTGCAATTTCAATTGCCTCTTCTAAATTTTTAATTTTACCTTCAGAACCGGGGACTACAGGAACATTAGCCTTTATCATTATCTCCCTTGCCTTTGCCTTATCCCCCATCATGTCAATTGATTCAGGGGAAGGACCTATAAAGGTTATATTGCAGTCCTCACAAAGCTTTGCAAACTTGCTATTTTCAGATAAAAAGCCAAATCCAGGATGGATGGCTTCAGCCTTTGTAAGGACTGTTGCACTTATTATATTTTCCATGTTTAAATAACTATCCTTTGCCCTTGCAGGTCCTATACAAACAGCCTCATCCGCCATCTGAACATGCAGAGCATCCTTATCTATCTCTGAATAAACAGCAACAGTCTTAATTCCCATTTCCCTGCAGGCTCTTATTATTCGAACAGCTATTTCTCCTCTGTTTGCTATTAAAATCTTTTTAAACATAGCATCACTCCTCAAGCCCAATTACAAAGGAAAGCTCCGCTTCACAGGCCTTTTTATCGCCAACATAAGCTATCGCCTTTCCAATTCCCATAGGTCCCCTTCTTTTTATTATCTCAACCTCAAGCCTTAACACATCGCCGGGAATAACCTTTCTTCTAAATTTTGCTTTATCTATACCGGCAAAGTAGGCAACCTTACCTTTAAATTCATCTAAAGAAAGGATTGCAACTGCACCAACCTGTGCCAGAGCTTCAATTATTAAAACTCCAGGCATGACCGGTTTTCCTGGGAAATGACCTTGAAAAAATGGCTCATTAATGCTAACACATTTTGTCCCCACAGCCCTTTCACCAGGAGTAACTTCCTCTATCCTATCTATAAGCAAAAAAGGATATCTATGGGGGATAATATTCATAATATCTTCTATATTCATAAACATCACCTACACCCTGATTTTAAATAGTTCTTGTCCGTATTCCACCATCGTTTCATTCTCTATTAGTATCTCTACGATTTCACCATCCACATCGCTTTGGATTTCATTCATTATCTTCATAGCCTCAATTATGCATAAGGTATCTCCCTTTTTTACCTTTGTTCCCACTTCAACAAAGGGCTTTAAATTAGGACCTGGGGATCTGTAGAAGGTTCCTACTAATGGGGCTTTTATGACATGTAGGTTTTCTTCCTTTACTTTCACTTCTTTATCCTCAAGTTTTTCCTCTTGAGGTGTCATTTCTTTTTTAACTTCCTTTACAACCTCTTTAACTTCATAGCCTTCCTTTTTCATTCTAATAGTAATATCATTGCTTATTATCTCAATAAAAGTAAGACTTGAATTATCCATTGCCTTTATTATTTCCTGAATAGCCTTAATGTCCAATTAAATCACCCCAAACTATATCTTTTTGAATATAAGGCAGGCATTGTGACCTCCAAATCCAAAGCTATTTGAAAGGGCATAGTTTACCTCTCCCCTTCTTCCTTCATTTGGAACATAATCAAGGTCGCACTCTGGATCCCTCTTTTCATATCCAATAGTTGGAGGAATAAAGCCCTCCTCTATAGCCTTAACACAAACGATTGCCTCGATAGACCCTGCAGCACCTAAAAGATGTCCCGTCATGGATTTTGTTGAGCTTATTGGGATATTCTTTGCATAATCACCAAAGACCTTCTTTATAGCAAGGGTTTCAAGTTTGTCGTTTAAAGGTGTGCTTGTTCCATGGGCATTTATATATGATATTTTTTCTTTTTCTATATTTGCATCTAAAAGGGCCATCTCCATCGCCCTTGAGGCTCCTTCTGCTTCCTCATCCGGTGCCGTCATGTGATATGCATCGCAGGTAAATCCATATCCTACAACTTCGGCGTATATCTTTGCTCCTCTTTTTATAGCATGCCCATATTCTTCTAAAATTAAAATCCCTGCCCCTTCCCCCATAACAAATCCACTTCTTTCAAGGTCAAAAGGAATACTTGCCCTTTTAGGGTCGTTTGAATTAGTAAGGGCTGTAAGGTTTGTAAATCCCGCAAGGGCAAGGGGAGTTATAGGTGCCTCAGCACCTCCTGCTATTGCAACATCAAGATAGCCCATCTGAATATATCTAAAGGCTTCACCTATTGCATTAGTTCCAGAGGCACAGGCAGTAACAACCGATGAACAAATTCCCTTTGCACCAAATTTAATAGCAACGTTTCCCGCTGCAAGATTTACTATTGCCATAGGAATAAATAGCGGTCCTACCTTGTTAGGTCCCTTCTCCAAAAGATTCCTATGCTCCTTTTCGATGGTTAAAAGTCCACCAATTCCAGATCCTATCACAACTCCAAATTTATTTTTATCTATTTTTTCTACATCAAGTCCTGAGTCCTTAACAGCTTCGATGGATGATGCTACTGCAAATTGACAGAATCTGTCCATCCTCTTTGCTTCTTTTTTGTCCATGTAATTGTTAGGATCAAAATCCTTAACCTCTGCCGCAACCTTTACTTTGAAATTCTCTGTATCAAAGCTCTTTATATAATCAATTCCAAGCCTTCCTTCCCTAACTCCTTCAAAGAAGGACTTAGCATCCTTCCCTATAGGCGTTATAGCTCCAAGTCCTGTAACAACAACTCTTCTTTTCATCTCAATCACTCCTTACATTACCATGCCACCATCAACGTTTATGACCTGACCTGTTATATATGAAGCCATATCTGAGGCTAAAAATGCTGCAAGATTCGCAACATCCTCGGGATTTCCAAGTCTTTTTAAAGGAATTAATTCCATCATCTTTTCCTTTATCTTTTCTGGAAGCTTTTCGGTCATATCGGTAACTATATACCCAGGTGCAATTGCATTAACAGTTATATTCCTTGATGCTATTTCCTTTGCAACCGACTTTGTAAGACCTATAAGGCCTGCCTTTGATGCAGCATAGTTTGCCTGTCCTGCATTCCCTATAATTCCTATTACCGATGATATATTTATTATTCTTCCGCTTTTTTGCTTAATCATATAAGGCACTCCTGCCTTTATAACATTAAAGGCACCCTTAAGATTAACCTCCAAAACCTCATCAAAATCCTCAAGGCTCATGCGCATTAGAAGGTTATCCCTTGTAATTCCTGCATTGTTAACTAAAATGTCTATCTTTCCGAATTTTTCAATAGCAGCCTTTACTATATTTTCTGCATCACCATAGTTTTTAACATCGCCTTGGACTAATAAAACCTCTGAACCATAGCCCTTTAGCTTTTCCTCAAGTTCCTTTAAATTATCTATAGAAGTCCTATAATTTATAACCAAATTTGCACCTTCTTTTGCAAACTTTTCTGCAATTGCCCTTCCTATCCCCTTTGCAGCTCCTGTAATTAATGCAACCTTTCCCTTTAACATTCAACCACTCCCAATTCCTTTAAAGTTTTTTCAAGGGATTCTATATCCTCAACGTTTAAAGTTTTTACCTTTCTATCAATCTTTTTGATGAATCCTGTTAAAACCTTTCCAGGTCCTAACTCTATAAATGTATCGACACCAATGTCTATTAAATATCTTATGCTATCCTCCCAAAGGACAGGACTTATCATCTGAAGTTTCAAGGATTCTCTTATATTTTCATCGAGGGGCTTTGCAGTTTCATTAGCAATAATAGGAATTGAAGGATCTTTAAACTCAAACCCTTTAATATTCTCATAAAAAATGTTTGAAGCTTCCTCTAAAAGTTTTGTATGAAAAGCTCCACTTACCGAAAGCCTTACAAATTTTCCTTTTTTGTTTTCTACAAGCTCCTTTGCAACTTCCAGTGCCCTTATGTGCCCTGCTATTACCGTCTGCTTTGGACAATTTAGATTTGCTATGCTTAAAAATTCTTCCTGTTGTGCTCTTTCTACTATTTCCTTTACTTCATCTAAATCAAGTCCTATAACTGCAGCCATTCCATGATTTCCTTCTTTAAAGGAATTTTGCATTAATCTACCCCTTAATGCAACTATTTTTACAGCATCCTCAAAGCTTAAAACATCTGCAGCAACAAGGGCTGAATATTCTCCAAGACTAAAACCTGCAACATAATCTGCTTTTATGCCATACTTTTTTAATGCTAATAGGGAAGCTATGCTTACCGTTAAAATGCATACCTGAGCATTTTCAGTTTTATCAAGTTCCTCAGAAGGTCCATTAAAGCAAAGATTTATTATGTCTTTTTTTGAATGAACATTAGCTAAATTAAAAATTTCCTTAACATCGTCGAACTTTTCATAAAGCTCCCTTCCCATGCCTACGCATTGGGAACCCTGACCTGAAAATACAAGCGCGATCTTACCCACACTAATCCTCCTTGATATAATTTTTAAATATATTTTTTATGGTATCCTCTGCACCCTTTACCAAATCCTCTATTATTTCACTACATGTTTCTTCCTTCTTGACAAGTCCTGCAATCTGTCCTGCCATCACTGAGCCATTTTCAATATCTCCTTCTTTTACTGCTCGCTTTAGACTTCCTTTTCCTATTTCCTCAAATTTTTCAATATCAACGCCTTCCTTTTCCATCTGAAGCATAACCCTCGCAAGTTTATTAAAAATTATCCTTACAGGATGCCCTGTAAATCTTCCGGTTACAACAGTATCGATATCCTTTGCCTTTAAAACCATCTTTTTATAGTTTTCATGGACAGTGCATTCCTTTGCCACTAAAAATCTTGTTCCTAGCTGAACACCTTCAGCACCAAGCATTAGGGCTGCTGCAAAACCTCTTCCATCTCCAATTCCTCCTGCTGCTATAACTGGAATATTGACTGCATCAACCACCTGAGGAACTAAGGCCATCGTTGTAAGCTCGCCAACATGTCCTCCAGATTCTCCACCTTCTGCGATAACAGCATCAGCACCATATTTTTCAACCCTTCTTGCGAGGGCAACTGAAGGAACAACGGGAATGACAATCGTCCCATTCTTTTTCCAAAGCTCTATGTATTTTGATGGATTTCCTGCCCCTGTTGTTACCACCTTAACCTTTTCTTCCGCAACAACTTTAGCAACCTCATCAGCATAGGGACTTAAAAGCATTATATTTACTCCAAAGGGCTTATCTGTAAGTTCCTTTGCCCTTCTTATTTCCTCCCTAACCCATTCTGCTGGGGCATTCCCTGCAGCAATTATTCCAAGGCCTCCTGCATTGGAAACTGCTGATGCTAAAGTAGCATCAGCAATCCAAGCCATTCCACCCTGAAAAATAGGGTATTTTGTCCCTATCATCTTTGTTATTCTTGTTTCAAACATTTCAATTCCCCCAATTAAATTCTTTCTTGTATGTAGTCAACAACATCCTTAACAGTATTAAAGTTTTGTCCTTCTTCAATTTCAATTCCAAATGCATCTTCAACATTCATAACAAGTTCAACAAGGTCCAATGAATCAAGTCCTAAGTCCTCAAAGCTTGTTTCTAAACTGATTTCCTCCTTTTCCATTCCCATGTTTTCTGAAATTATTTCCCTTAATCTTTCAAATACCATAATTACTTCTCCTTTCATTTGATTTTCAAATATTTTTATTTTCAAAATATATTGTATTAAATTAAACTTCTAAAAGGGCCGCACCCCAAGTTAATCCTCCGCCAAAGCCTACAAGGATTATTTTATCACCCTTTTGAACTAGACCTTTTTTATATACTTCATCTAGGGCTATTGGAATGCTGGCTGCAGAAGTGTTGCCATAATGCTGTATGTTTATATAAAATTTTTCTAAGCTTAATTTTAATTTCTTTGCTGCAAACTCTATTATCCTTATATTAGCTTGATGTGGGATAATTAATTTTATGTCATCTAAACTTAAATTGCTGTCCTTTAACACCCTTTCTATACTGTCGACTATAACCTCAGTTGCAAACTTAAAAACTTCCCTTCCATCCATAAATATATGTGATTTTGGTTGTTCCTTAGAAACTATTGGATTATTTACTGAAATTGCAGGTATTTTTAAAAGTTTTCCCTTTGAACCATCAGAAGCAATAAAGTGATTGATTATTCCTTTTTCTTGGCTTAGCCCTAAAAATGCTGCTCCTGCGCCATCACCAAACAAAACGCAGGTATTTCTATCCTTCCAATCCACAACCTTTGATAAAACCTCTGCCCCAACTATAAGGGCATTTTTAACGCTACCACCCTTTATCATGGATGTTGCAATCGACAAGGCATACAAAAACCCACTGCAGGCTGCGTTTATATCAAAGCAGGCAGCCCTTGAGGCTTTTAGCTTTTCCTGTAGCATGCAAGATACCGAAGGCGTGAAATTATCTGGCGTTACCGTCGCTGCGATTATAAGCTCTATCTCCTCAGGATTTATCTTTGCACCTTTTATCGCCTCTATTGCTGCTTTATATGCTAAATCCGATGTATCCTCACCCTTTGATATATGCCTTGTTTTAATTCCGGTTCTTGTTGTAATCCATTCGTCATCAGTTTCAACTATTGAGCTTAAAAATGAATTATCAAAGACGCTTTCAGGAACATAACTTCCAGTTGATAATAATCTTACATTTCTCACATCTCATCACTCTTTTCTTAAAATTAGGTCATATTTTTTTCTAAAAAACTCCTTGAGTTTCTCAAGAGAACTAATGAGAATCTTTTCTTCCTCTTCCGATAGGCCATCGATAATACTTCTTATCATCTCATGATGAAACCTTTCATGAAGCTTGTAAACAAGCTCGCCTTTTTTTGTTAATCTTACAAAAACAACCCTTCTATCCTCTTCTGATCTAAACCTTTCTGCGTATCCTTTTCTTACTAATTTATCAACCATTATTGTAAGGGTCCCCATTGTAACCTTTAAATCCTGTGCAACCTCCCCCATCGTCCTTTCAGTAGCTTTCCCTATTGCCTCAATGGCATGAACTTCAGTTATTGAAAGGTCTGAAAGCTCACCGCTTTTTAAGGCGTTTTGTTCAATCAGCAGGATATCATTAAAAATATCCACAAGAAGTTGATTTAATACACTGTAGGACTTATCCATCAAATCACCTCAAAGTCTAATATTTATTCTTTTGTTTACTTCAACGGATATAAAATATGCTGCTACTGCCTTTATTATATCAGGAATTATAAACGGAATCATCCCTATCTTTAGCGCCTTATCAAAGTCCATCCCCGTCACATACTTTAAATAGGGAACTCCGATGGCATATGTAAAAAATACGCAAAGTATCACAATCAATAGATCTAAAATCCTATTTTTAAAATTAGCCCCTTTTCCTAAAATAAAGGCCGCTATTGGAAAAGAGATTAAATATCCCCCAGTAGGCCCTATTAATACTTCTAATCCTCCCCTTCCGCCTGCAAAAACAGGAAGTCCTACAGCACCAAGTAATATGTAAACTAAGCAAGCTAGAGCCCCTTCCTTTGCTCCTAATAATAGACCTGCTAAAAATACTCCAAAGGTTTGTAAGGTTATAGGAACGGTTCCTATTGGAATTGAGACAAAGGATAAAACACTCAAAATTGCTGCAAACAGAGCAACCTTTGTAATTTTTTTAATTGGCAAATTATCTTCCTCCTTTATTTTGATAATCAAATATTTTTATTTTCAAAATTTATTTTAGTATATTATATTCCACAAGTCAATATATTATTCTAAATTAAAATAAAACAAAAAAGGCTGATTGATCAGCCTCATTCCTTTAATCCTGTAGTTGCAATACCCTTTATAAAATTCTTTTGGAGTAAGCTTGACTTGTAGACTCTCTAATTATTAATTCCGGCTGAATTATTACCCTTCCAATCCTTTGACCTGATATCATATTAATTAGGACATTTGCTGCCGATTCCCCTATTGTAGCTGTGTCTTGTCTTATTGTTGTAAGCTTTGGATTGGTAAGCTGTGCAAGATATAAATCATCAAATCCAACTATTGAAATATCATCCGGAACAGAATATCCTAAATTGTTAAGTGCGTTCATTGCTCCTATTGCCATAAGGTCACTTGCACAAAAAATTGCTGTTATGTCCTTATGACTTTTAATTAGTTCCTCAGCTGCCTTTTCTCCTCCTCTATCTGAAAAGTCTGCGTAAACTATAAGCTCTTTATCAATTGGAATATTATATCTATTCAATGCTAAAAAGTAACCATCGAGTCTTTCAAAACTTACAAAAGCATCCTTGTGTCCATTTATCATTGCAATCCTTTTATGGCCTAATTTAATAAGATGCTCAACTGCCATAAAGGAACCTTTTACGTTATCTACCCCTATGCATCCAACATTTGGATTATTTATATATATATCATAGAGGACGCAAGGATACTGAAATTCATTTAATTCCTTATAATACTCATCGGTAAGCTTTAGCCCCATAATAAATGCACCATCTATTTGTTTCTCTTGATATAATTTAGATAAAGTTTGAGATTTTTGCATATCACTACTTGTTGATAAAAGAACAGTTTCAAATCCCTGCCTGTCTGCAGCATTTTTAAAGGACATGAGCATTTGAAATACAAGTGGATTTAGCATACCAGTTTGGTCATAATCCTCAACAAGCATCCCAATCCTAAAGTTCTTATTTGAACTTAAACTTTTAGCAATAAGATTTGGTCTATACCCTAATTCTTCTGCAACTTTTAAAATATATTCTCTGGTTTCCGGGTTAATATCGCTATAATTGTTAAAAGCCCTTGAAACGGTGCTTACAGAAACACCGGCTTTTTTAGCAACATCTTTAATTGTAACAATTTTTTCCATTGAAATCCTCCCTTCTGCAAGCACCATTTAGATTTAGCTTCTTGAAACTTCAAGTAATTGATTTTGTTTTATGCTATACTTACTTCCATAAACCTTTACTTCATTATCCATATCTGAGAATATCTCTACTTTATCTTTTTTAACGGTGACTTTGATAATAGATCCTCTCCAATTTATCTTATACGATAATTCTTCCCAATTTTCAGGTATCCATGGATTAATGTTTGGTATTTCATCATGGTCTATGCTCAATCCACCAAACCCAAATACAGCGCTCTGCCATGAGCCTCCTGTTGATGCAGCATGAAGCCCTAATGCTGCATTTCCTTGATTATCTTCAAGGTCAGTATATACTGTTTTCATAAAGTATTTATATGAATTGTGGGTATCACCAACAACAAGCCCCATTATCGAATACATAGATGGACTTAATGAGGATTTATGCATTGTTCTTTTTTCGTAGTATTCATAGTTTATCTTCTTGCTTTCCAAGTCAAACTCATCACCAAGAAGAAGCATAAGCATAACAACATCGGGTTGTTTTATAAGTTGTGTATCGTGAAGTTTATGCCCCTTAAGGTCTGGCCACTTTGGCATTCCATTTTCGTCATATTCTGTAATTGGAATATCCAAAAGGTTAAAATAGCCTTCAAACTGCTCAATAAGTTTTCCATCCTTCGCCATCGGGATGTATATAAGCTCTATCTTCTTTTCCCATTCTTCAAAATCAGCATTTGATAATCCCAATTTATTACATAGTTTGTTGAGTAAAACTGGATTTTCTATCTTTAACATTTCAACAAGCTGAAGCGCTTTTATCATATTCCATCTTGCAAGATAGTTTGTATAAACATTGTTATTAACATGCTCGTGGAATTCATCAGGTCCTATAACTTTGTTTATTTCATATCTATTTTTTTCTTTGTTATATTCAAGTCTGCTGTTCCAAAATTTAGCCGTATCTAAAATTATTTCTATACCGTAATTATCAAGAAAATCTTTGTCCTTTGTTGCTCTATAATATTCCCAAATAGCAAATGCAATATCAGCGTTTATATGAAACTCTTCATCTCCTGTCCATATTCTTACAGGATTTCCGTCATAGTCAAATCCCCACTTTGGCGTAACCTCAATTCCATCATCGGCAGATTCCCACGGAAATTGAGCTCCTTTGTAACCATTTAACTCAGCATTTTTTCTTGCACCATCCAAAGTATTATATCTATACATAAGTAGCGCCCTTGCAACCTTAGGATTAGTGTATATGAAGAAGGGCAGCATAAATATTTCGGTATCCCAAAATACATGCCCTTTATACCCTTCACCATGAAGGGCCTTTGCAGCGATGCTAACTTTATCATCACCATCGTAGGCTGAAGAGGATAATTGGAAAAGATTGAACCTTAATCCTCTTTGAGCTGCATCATCTCCCTTTATTTGTATATCGATTTTGTCCCAAAGATTATTCCAATATTCTATATGCTTGTCCTTTTCAGATTCGTAGCCTTCCCTTATAAAATTAAAAAGTTCATCCTTTGCTTTGCTTATTATACTTTCCTTTGTATCCCTTGATGTATAAGTTACACCGTATTTAACTACTATGTATTCTTTTCCTTCCTTTACAAAGGATTCATAAACTTCCCTTGCAACTTCTCCAAATCTTCCAAACTTTCTTCTTATAAATATATTTCCTGATGGATTTTCTGAAAATAAAGTAGTTGCTTCTATAACTTGTATTTTTTTATCAATTGTAATACTCTTTAATGCTATTCCTGGTTTTAAATCTAATACATCCTCTACATCAAAATGTTTTGTCTTTAGGAAAGGATCTAAAGAACTATTTGTAACTGTCCCATCTATTATGTTTTCGATAAACATTTTAGATGAAAAATTAACAGGCGTTATTTTATACTTTGCTGCCCATCTGTGGACATTGTTTCGGCTGACAAATTTTTCAACTTCAACTTTTGCAATTCGTCCACTTTGAAGCTTTAAAAGATATTTAGAATATAAAATTCCTTCCTTCATGTTAAGTTTTCTTTCAAACTCTAAAACCTCGCTATTATCTATATCTAACTGCTCATTATCAAAGTATATATTTAATACCAATGGGTTTTGACAGTTAACAATCTCAGTAACCTGTGCATCGTTCTTATCAAAAACTCCAGCAATAAAGTTTCCGCATTCCCCTTTTTTAGAAAAGTCCTGAACTCCTCTAAATCCCCTATAGCCATTTGCAAGAGTAAAAATTGTTTCATATTTTCTGTTTTGGCTGTTATCGTATTTTTCTAACTTAATCTCCCAAAGCGACTGCATCCCTTTACCTCCTAAAATTTCCGTAAACGTTTTTGTTAATTTTATTATAAAATAGTCAGAAATTAAATTCAATACTTAATTTTCTTATTTATATCATAAAAATATTAGATTTTTATACAATTTTTTTATTTATTTCGTTCATTTTTTTATTTATTACCAAAAACGTTTTTGGTATAATTTAAACATGATTTTCAGGAAGGAGGACAAAAATGATTAAAGGATGTATATTTGATTTGGATGGAGTTGTAGTTGATACTGCTAAATACCACTATCTTGCTTGGAAAAGGCTTGCTAATGAATTAGGCTTTGAATTTACTGAAAAGGACAATGAAAGGCTTAAGGGAGTTAGCAGAATGAAATCCCTTGAGATTCTTCTTGAAATAGGAAATTTATCCTTTGATGAAGAAACTAAACTAAAGCTTACCGAAAAGAAAAATAATTGGTATGTGGAATACATATCAAAAATGGATGAATCTGAAATTCTTCCAGGCGTTAAGGAGTTTTTATATCAACTTAAGGAGAATGGATATAAAATTGCATTAGGTTCTGTTAGCAAAAATGCAATGATAATACTTGAAAATACTAATTTAAAACAATACTTTGATGCTATAATCGATGGAAATAAAGTAACAAAGGCAAAACCTGACCCTGAAGTATTTTTAAAGGGAGCAGAAGAGCTCAATTTAAAACCCGAAGAATGCATTGTTTTTGAGGATGCAATAGCAGGAATTGAAGCTGCAAGAAGAGCCAACATGAAGGTTATTGGAGTAGGTTCAAAGGAAATTTTAAAGGATGCTGATATGGTTATAGAAGGGTTTAAAAATGTATCAGTAGATATAATTAAGGCACTCTAATCGAGTGCCTTACAGACTGTTGAAAAAGTTGTTTTTTGATAAGCCCTGTGAAGGATTTCCCTGGCATTCGCTCATTTCGCTAAGCAATTCTAAGCTTTTCTTTGTTTTCAAAAGTCCTACCCTCGTGAGCCGACATCCGTGTCGGCCACTCGGCTCTGCACGTCCGTGTGCAGAATTACGGACTTTTGAAAAGTCGAAAAGCAAGAATTGCTAAAGCTTATGAGAGATGCCTTTTTGAAATCCATTCACAGGGCTCTTGCATAGACTAAACATCAATGAGGGTTTTCAATAGTCTGAAGGCAAAAAGGAAGTTCAAGGCCGCATTCTTCAAGAAGTTTTTTATCCGTCAGAACATCCTTTGTATTACCGTCAAAAACTATTTTCCCATTCTTTAAAAGTATTGTTCTTTTACAGGTTTCTAATACTAAGTCTAAGTCATGGGTTGCTATTATTTTTGTATGTTCAAATGAATTCAAAATATTTATTAATCTTCTTCTTGCCCCTGGATCTAAAAAGGATGATGGCTCATCCATAAGTAAAATATCCGGTTCCATAGAAAGAACCGTTGCTATTGAAACCATCCTTTTTTCTCCTCCGGATAACTTGTAGCTAAACTTATTCTTAAGATGTAGGGCACCTACCCTTTCTAGGGCTTTATCTACTCTTTTTTCAATTTCAATTTCATCTATTCCATAATTTCTAGGGCCAAAGGCTACATCATCGTAAACTGTATTCATAAAGAGCTGATCATCCGGATTTTGAAAACAATATCCTATTCTTTGTCTTATATATTTTAAAGTCTTTTTAGTCAGCTTTGTCTCTCCAATTATTATATCGCCATTGGTAGGAATTAATAGGCCCGATAAAAGCATTAAAAGGGTGGATTTACCTGCACCATTGGCTCCTATAAGTCCCACTGACTCGCCATGGGTTATTCTAAAGCTTATATCTTTTATTACTTCATTTCCTTGAGGATATTTAAAACTTACATTTTTAAGTTCAATCATATGGTGACTCATGTTACCACTCCTAAAATTAGCTCAAAGAATTTAACAACATCAAAAAACATTATAAGAACAAAATAAATAATCCAAAGTATTAAAAATATAATATCCTTCTTAGTAAAGCTTATTTTTTTACCTATATTAAACTCTCCGTTAAATCCCCTTAGGATCATTGCATTATAAATATTCTTTGCTCTATCGTAAACCCTTAGAAAAAATCTCCCTAATATATTTCCTGCAAACTTTAAAGATATGCCCCCTTCATTTGACCTTAGCTCATAGGCATTAACTGATGTAATTAATTCCTCCGTAAAAATCAAAATATATTTATATGTCATCATAAGCTGTAAAACAAATATTTTAGGAACTTTTAAGGCTAAAAGTCCCTTTGCTATGTTGTCCATTCCAGTCGTTGCAATCAAAAGGAGGGAAGATAAAACTGTTAAAATGGATTTTATCAATAAACTTAAAAAAATTAATAATCCGTGTAAATTCCTTTCTATTAAAAGATTTAAAAAGCCTATCCCTAATATAAAAGGTAATGCTATTACTGTTCTTTTCAATAAAGGTGCAATAGGGATGTCAGATAGAGAAATAATAATAACAGGATATAAAAAGAAGGGAATTAGCCTATTAACTTCATAGCCTTCTAAAGACACAACGCATATTATAAATATTAAAGTTACCAAAATCTTTACTATAGGGTTTATCCTGTGGATTAGGCTTTTACCCTCTGAACATTCATCTAAAAACCTAATTTGTCTTAATGAATAATTTAGTTTAGACATACTATCACCGATTATAAATTATTAGTCTTTTTAAAACGCTTTACTGCATAACCTATTAGTAAAATTACTCCTAATGTTGCTGCGCTTCCTAAAATTCCCGATGTGCTTGTTCCAATTTTCCCATCGGAATTTTCTTTAGCATTTTTAAAATTATAATCTGGCATTATTGAAACTTTTTCTTGAAGTTTTGCAAAATACTGATGAAAAGCCCCTTTTGCTTCTATTTCTTCACTTCCTGTTGTTTTTAATATAGACCATTCTAAACCATCTGGATAACTAGATGCATACCAGGATAAAATTCCACCTGTTAAAGCAGTTATTAAAATAAAGGAAACTAAAATCTTTTTATAATTAAACTTTTTATTATGTTCTTTTTCCTTATCCTCTAGAATTTCAGGTTGAACATTATAAACATAGCTTACAACAAAGGCTGTTATTATTCCTTCTACTATTCCAATCGCAAGATGTATAGGCTGCATAAGCAAAAGGAAAGTTGTAAATGGAAGTTCTGTTTTTCCTGACAACACCGTTTGAAGAACTACACTAAAGGCTCCAAGCTGTAAACTTACAATAGCAGATAGTATTGATGCTGTAAATATGTTCTTTTTGGAATATCCCTTTGAAATTATCTTTTTATAAATAAAAGGATAAGCTATAAATGCTGAATAAAATCCTAAATTAAATACATTGCAACCGTATGCTAAAAGGCCCCCATCAGCAAACAAAAGTGCTTGAATTAAAAGTATTGTTGCCATAGTTATAAATCCTGCATAGGGACCTAACAATATTGATAATAGCAATCCTCCACCTAAATGTCCAGAGGAGCCTGTCCCTGGAATTGTAAAATTAATCATCTGTGCAGCAAAAACAAATGCGCCCATAACTCCCATAAGAGGGATCTTTTTGTCATCATATTCGTATTTTATTCTTTTAATAGAGTAACCAATAGTAGCTGAAGTTGCTATTATCATACTACCTCCAACCAATGGTGAAATTAAAGCATCTGACATGTGCATAAAAACCCCTCCTTAAAACAATAAACCCACGAAGGTTAAACCCTTCGTGGGCTTTTCTAAATTTAATTTATCACACCATAAACTTAAAGTCAATACTTTTATAGAGTTTCTTCACCTGGATGCCAATCAATTGGACAAAGTCCTCCAGTTTGAAGTGCAGCAAGAACTCTCAATGTTTCATCAACGCTTCTACCAATGTTTAAATCATGGATAACAGAATATCTAACATTTCCTTCGGGATCTATTATAAACAATCCTCTTAAAGCAACCCCATCTTCTTCTACAAGCACACCAAAGTCTCTTGAAACTGTCTTTGTAAAGTCAGAAGCAAGTGGAAAATTGATCTTTCCAAGGTCACCCTTAATCCAAGCTTGATGTGAATATTCACTGTCAGTGCTTACTGCAAGAAGCTCTGCATTTAATTTTTTAAATTCATCTACCCTCTTGCTATAACCTGTAATTTCTGTTGAACAAACAAATGTAAAATCAAGTGGATAGAAGAACATAACAAGCCACTTTCCTTTATAGTCATCAAGTTTAACCTTTATAAATTCCTGTCCGTCGCCACTAACCGCCTTCATTTCAAAATTTGGTGCTTTTTTACCTACTAGTCTTTCCATAGTGTTACCTCCTTAAAATTTATATCAATGAATAATTATTTTCTATTAATATTATATATCTTTTATTTGTAGTTTACAAGTATATTTTTCCCTATTTTATAAAAATAATTTTAAAAAGCAGCTAATTTTAAGAAAGTTTATTTAACAACGAATATTTTTATAAAATTAGTTAAAAATAAGTAAAAGAAATATAATATTTGGAGGTGTAAATATGACAAACATTACACCAACAATTGGTTGGGGTTGGTGGCTTTTACTTCATATTATCGCTATTCCTCTACTTCTTTATATAGGAAGTTCAATGATAAGAAGAGAAAGAAATAGGGAGGTATAAATATGTATACACCAAGGATGGGATGGACTTATTGGATTATACTTCACGTTATAGCTATTCCTTTGACAATTTACATTGGAACTATATTTGGAAATAGAGAAAGAACAAGGGCAAAATAAAAAAACTCCACCAGGCAAATGGTGGAGTTTTTTATTAAATCAATAAAATTTCTATTTTTATCCTGTTGATAATTATATGTCTTTTGATGCAAAATAAGTTTAAAAGCAAAAGAAAGGAGAAGACCGATGAAAAGATTTCTTTCACTTATAATTGCATTATTTATGTTAACATCTTGTAAAAGCAAACCTTTAGATATAGCAAAAAATTCACCAAAGCCTCCAAGTTTAAATGAGCAAAATAAAGAGATTAAAGAGGAAACAAAAAACATAACAGGAAATGAAAGAAATAAAGTTATCAATGAGACCTCACCTGAAGACGTAAAAGATTTAGAAACAGTAAAGAAAACTGATAATGAGATAATCGACAATAAAGAATACGATTTTGGACTTTCACCCAGCAGAAACCATATGCCCCCTGAAATACCAAAGGCAATGCAAGAAATGTTTAAAAAATATGATGCCTATTATCTAGGAGATACAACCAAAAAAGAAATTTACCTTACCTTTGATGAAGGTTATGAAAATGGCTATACATCTCAAATTTTAGATATCCTAAAAAAGAAAAACGTAAAGGCTGCATTTTTTGTAACAAGACCGTATATTAACCAAAACAAAGAACTTATTAAAAGAATGGTTGAAGAAGGGCACGTTGTCGGTAACCATAGTTCTACCCATCCATCTATGCCTTCTAAGGCTACAGATTTTAATAAATTTAAAAAGGAATTTGAAGATACTGAATTAGCCTTTAAAGAAGTTACTGGGCAGGAAATGCCAAAATTTTTCAGGCCACCTATGGGTAAATTTAGCGAAAGATCCCTCTATTATACTCAAAAATTAGGATATAAAACTGTATTTTGGAGCTTTGCCCACAAAGATTGGCTTGTTAACGAGCAGCCGCCTGTAGAAGTAACAATTGAAAGGGTTATGAATAGATATCACAATGGAGAAATAATGCTCCTTCATGCTGTATCTAAAAGCAATACCGAGGCTTTGGAAACCATAATAGATAAACTTCACGAATTAGGATATGAGTTTAAACCATTAACCGAATTAAAGTAGGCACTTTACTTTAAATAAAGTGCCTACTTTTTTAATCCTTTATTTCAAATTCACAATTTACTACGGCTGTTATCTCTTTATTTATTGACATAGTATCGAATATTCCATAATCGGATACTTCCGTAGAATAAGGTGCTGTAATTTGAAAAACACCCATTTTCGCTGATTTTAACTTGCCTATTTTAATCCCTGTATTTTTGGCAATTTGTTCTGCTCTTTGCATTGCATCCTTGGTTGCAAGCCCTAACATATCCACCTTTAAGTCAGCAATTTTTGTGTAATAATATTGTGGAGGATAAGATTCAAACTGAACTCCTAAATTTATAAGTTCTGTAGCCTCCCTAGATATTTTAGTAAGTTCATCTACATCATTAGAAGTTATCTCTATTGTTTGAGATAATCTGTAGCTTTCTATTTTTGTTGATTGCATTCCGTTAGGAAGTATCTCGTAATTTGTCATCGTAACAATAGAAGAAAAAATCATATCTTTTTCGTTTATACCTTTTGATAAAAGATACTCTCTGACCTTCTCCTGACTATCCTTTAAAATCTTATATGCTTCCTTTAAATCTTTTGCCTGGGCTGAAAAGCTTCCTGTCCATTTTATAAGATCTGATTTAATCTGTTTTTTAGCCGAACCTGTTACAATAATGGTATTTTGTTTTTGCTTTATGCTTGCAATACCATTTGATATAAATATCGATGATATAACTAATGATATTGAAAAGATTAAGGCTATGCCTAAATAGGTTAAATATTTTTTATCCAAAATCTTTTCCTCCTTACTAATTTCTTTTTTTACCTATTCAATAAATATATTGAAAGGTTTAATATAGCTGCAAAAGTTAACCAAATTATATATGGAATAAATTGAAGACCTGACATCCCCCCACCACTAAAGGAACAGCAAGACTAAAAATCAATTTTTTTATAATTCACATAACCCCTCCCAAAAAATAATAAATAAGTGTTATTAAATAATATAAATTTATAAAAGCATTTGTATAACAAATGCACAGACCGTCGACAAACCCCACTTTTCAAAAAACGAAAAGTGGGGTTTGAGTATTTTTACAAGCATTTTTGATAAATATTTTATAAATACAAAGAAATTTTTGCCCTTTCCAGGGCCGTTTTGTCCCTTCTTCCACATCCAATTTGCCATCTTCTTTAAATTAAAGCAAGCACAAACAAGCATCGCTTGCATGGACACTTTTTCTATCCCTCTTAGTGTTGTCCATCGCAAACCATGCTTCTCCTTCAAGTCAGCAAATACCCTCTCTATGGTTTTGCTTCTATCTTTATATAGTTCTTTGCATTCGTATGTATGTCTCAAATGTTCTACTTCTTCTAGATATCCTTCCCATATATGTCGATTGACTATTTTTGTGTGATTTTTACTGCTTGTGCACATGCTTAAATATGGACAGTTCTTGCATACTTCTGGATTTGATTTGTATACCCTATATCCATCTCTGTTTGTTGTTGCGTATTCTAATATTTGATTGTTGGGACATATATAGCAATCATAGTATTCATCATAAACAAATTCTTTCTTTGGAAAATATCCTTCCTTATGTTGTGGCCTCTTGTATGGCATGGATGGTAATATATTCCTATCTAATAATTCTTTGCATATATGAGGAGTCTTGTAGCCTGCATCTACTGCTACTGCTCTTGGTCTCCCTACATTCTTTTCTACTTCGTTTAATATGTCTACAAACATTACACTATCATGAACATTTGCTGCTGTTAATATGGTCCCTAATATCATTCCATTTTTATCGCAGGCTGTATGTAGGGAAAAACCAAATTGATGCTCCTTTTCATTTTTATTTATCATTCCGCTATCTGGATCTGTTGTGCTCCTCTTTACTTCTTTCATTTTTACATTTTCATTTTCAAAATCCAATGGCTTTAACCCATGATTTTCTCTATCTTCGTTTATTTCTTTTTCTAATGCTTCCTTGTATGTTTTTGTTTGCTCTTCTATAAATACCTTCTCATATTTTTTCTTGTTAGCATTTGCTTTGATGTGGGTTGAATCTATAAATACAGCATCTATATTTACTAATCCATATTCAATTGCTTGTTGTAATACTTTCTTAAATATTTTTTCAAACAAATCTGTTCCTTTGAACCTACGCTCATAATTCTTGCTAAATGTGCTAAAGTGGGGAATGTTGTCAGTAAGACCAAATCCTAAAAACCATCTGTATGCAACATTTGTTTCTATTTCTTTTATTGTTTGACGCATAGATTTTATACCAAACATATATTGAATTAAAACTATTTTAATTAATACAACAGGATCTATGCTTGGTCTTCCATTATCTAAGCAATACATGTCCTTTACAAGATCATATATAAAATCAAAATTGATAACTTTTTCTATTTTTCTAACTAAATGATCTTCTGGAACCAATTGATCAACAGAGATAAATTCTACTTGTTCTCTACGAGTTTTATCTTTGTTGATTGTTAGCATACTTATCCTCCTTTATTACTTCGTATATTATTATATTTCGACATAAAAAAAGAGAATCCTTTTTTTGCAACGGATTCTCTTTAAAAAATTATACTTTGTCAACAGTCTGAGCATTTGTATAACAAATGCAAACTTATAATTCATTCCTATCTACTCTAATTTTATCAGATAAGTAGCAGAAATAATATTAATTATATGTTAATTTTTGGTAATATATCCATTAATAAAAGGGTAGGACTTTCAAAACACCTACCCTTTACTCTACCATTAAATACTAGAACTAACCTTATTTTTATATTCACTTGGTATCTTTGATATTAATACCGAAACTAATGCACAAGAAACAACCTTATCTATTATATTTCCAGTAATTCTTGGAATGAATGCGGACGTAAATATTGAATGTCCTGTTTGTCTCAACCAAGCAAATATGAAGTCATTTCCTGAACCAGTAATTCCTCCATAAATCCATACAGCTATTGGAGTTCCTATAAGTGGGCAAATAACTGATAAAATAAGTCCTGTAATAATTGCAGCCTTAATATCGAATTTGTATTTCTTAGCTATAAATCCTACTATAATACCAACAGCAACATTTACTAATAGGAATGGGATGTCTTTAGGATTAGTTAACATACCTTGGATTATGTTTGTTAGAGCACCAACTACAGCCCCATACCAAGGCCCTGCTAAAGCGGCAATAAATATTGTTCCAATTGTGTCTAGGAATATAAGGGGTATATTTAACATCCCTACAACTGTTCCTAGAACGATATTAAGTGCTATTGCAAGGGCACTTAATATTAAAATAAAAGTTTTCTTGTTATGCATTTTAGCCCCTCCCATCATTTAGTTAATTACACAGTTATTGTAACATCATAAGGGGCTAATGTTAAATTGATAATATTAATCAAAACTGATTATACTATTTTAATTATAAATTACATTTTTTTAAATATTCAATTATATTATTTTGACTTGATAAATTCTCCTCATCTACTCCCAAAAACTTTATATTAAAACCGTTTTGATTTAATAAATTTTCTATTTCTTCAATAAAAATACCTTTCCCCTGAATTATTTTTAAATCATTAATTTTATCATTTATTCCAAATTCCATACCAACTTCTCCACCCCATTTTGGTGATGAACAGGTTTTATTTACTCCACAGCTTGGACTACCGTCGATACCAATTACGGCATGAATTTTATAGCCATTTTTAACATAATCCATTATCTGATTAAGATATGGCATAAAAATATTTCTACAATGTTCTCTAAAATATGGAGTATCAAACTGTTCCTTAACATGACCCCATCTTTTAATTCCATATAGAGTGATTTCTGGACATGGAAGTTGGATTATTCCATATCCCTCCTCCATCAAAAAATTTACTAAATTATTTTGAACTCCTTTATAAATTGAAAGACCCTCAACCTTAGAATTTGCATTTAATATGCAATGACACAAAATTACCATCTTCCCTGATCTATTCATCAAATTCACTCCCTTTCATTATTTAAAAAACTCATAAATTAACTTAGAAGGAACCAAAAAAGTCCATGGCATAGTAATCAATGCTACAGTTAGAGAAATATTAAGTTTTAGTTTTTTATTATTTATATCCTTATATAAAAACAAATAATTAAATAAAAAAATAAAGACTCCGGCAATCAATATACAAATTATTATAATTGTTACAGATATAGTATTTTCAAAGGGATAAAAGTTTGCCGCCGATATCCACTCACTTTTTAAGTTAAAAATATATGTCATCATTTGAATTAAAAACAAAACTGCTGCTCCAATAGCATCTCCTAAAAATCCAAACAGCCACACTTTGACTATGTTATTTTTATAAAAAGTCCCAAGTTCATATCCTTCCCTACTTAGCCTATACATATAAAAACAAAATATAACAACTAAACTATCGATTATAAAATTTCCTATTAAAGTTAAAAGTATGATTGGTGGCAAAAACAAAACAAACCACAATGGAAAAATTATATTATAAATTTTCATATCCTTCATCTAAAATCACCCTTAGTTTAATGCTTAAGTTAATTATAGCACAAAAAGAAAAGGAGCCCAATTTAAAGCTCCTTTTCTATAAATTAATACTTTCATTTATAGCCTCTACTTCGATTTCTTCAACTGGCCTTCCAACAAAACGAACCAACAAATAACATACTAAGCTGCCCAATAATAATACTAAAACTACAGGAACATTAAAAGATACTGGTAAATATCCAAAAAGAACCGTAACGATAGCAATTGTAATTGCATAATATAACTGCGTTCTTACATGGTGAAGATGGTCACACATAGAACCCATGGAGGAAAGTATTGTTGTATCTGAAATAGGAGAACAATGATCTCCAAATATAGCCCCTGTTAAAACTGCTCCTATGCTCACTGTCATACAGGTTGTATCAGGCGAAATGCTATTGGCTAGCGGAATAACAAGGGGCATTAAAATTCCCATCGTTCCATAAGATGTCCCAGTTGCAAAGGAAATTATAGAACCTAATATAAAAATTAAACTTGGAAGTAAAAACTTTGGAATAGCTCCAGATAATATACTTGCTAAGTATTTTGCCGTTCCAAGTTCCTTTATTGTTCCTGAAAGGGACCATGCAAGCAGCAATATAACTCCAGTTAAAATAAGTGATTTTACACCCTCTATCCAAGTATCTATTGCTTCATTTAATGTCATAATTCTTTGACTTACAGCCATTATAATCGCAATTATACTAGATAACAAGGCTGATTGGAAAAGAACAACACTAGCATCGGAAGCTCCGAATATCTCTCTTATTGAATCAAAGGATAATGGAGTATCTTTTATAAGCTTAATAAGCTCCTTATCGTCGCCAGATATTATCCCTGTATAGCCGCTATAATAAAATCCTAAAAAGGCAAATAGTATCAATGAACCTATTGGAATTATTGCATTCCAAATGCTTAACTTAATCCCTTCCTTAGGTTCAAGGTTTGATGTTTCATTTGAAACCATCGGCTTTGCGTCATCTTCAAGAACCTTTCCTAATATCCTTGCCCTTCTTTCTGCATCAAGCATGGGGCCAAATTCCCTTGCAAGAAGTGCTGTCAAAACAATGAATAGCAATATAAATATATTATAAAATCTATAAGGAATTGTTGAAACAAAAACCCCAAAGGCATTAACATCTTGTCCAATTTGAGAATAACCATTTTTAATAAGGCTTATTTCATAACCAACCCATGTTGAGATTATTGCAATTCCTGCAATAGGTGCTGCTGTTGCATCTATTATAAATGATAATTTCTCTCTTGATATTTTCATCTTGTCTGCTACTGGCCTCATAATAGGTCCTACAATCAACGAATTAGCATAGTCATCAAAGAAAACTAATATTCCAAGAAGCCATGTTATTATTTGTGCACTCTTAGCTGTTTTAGCTCTTTTAGAGAGGGATTCTGCAATTGCCTTTGCTCCGCCCATCCTCGATACAACAGCAATTAAACCTCCAATCGTAAGGCATTGCAAGATAACCCCCGCATTCCATTTATCAGCAAGGGAATTTAAAATCTTATCAACTAATCCTAAAAATGCATAGAAAAAGCTTAAAACAAATCCATGGGAAGGCAAACTTAAAAGATATGTTCCGGTAAGAACACCGATTAAAAGGGATAATACTACATTTTTGGTTCTAAATGCCAATATAATGGCAACAAGGGGTGGTAGAAGTGTAAAAATTCCTAGCATAAAAAAACTCCTCCTTTTTTAATATTTTTCTAGGAGGAGAGTCCATCACAGCAAGACATAAGATGTCCAAAAAATATACATCCTGTCCTTGCATGATAGCTCTCCACAAACAATGCGTTTGTGACAGTGCTACATATATTCTATGTAGCCCCAGCCATAGAGCCTTAAAGCTTCAGCTCTACGCTTCGGCGGTGACTCCTTTCCTATATCCTCATCGTGCTTACCTCAGATACAGTACTCTTAGGCACCGCGCCTCTATCATGACCAACGCATATTGAGTTATATATAGTTAATATTTTGTTATAAAATCAACAATTTGTCAAGTAGGGATAGTAAATATTTTTATTTTCTCGAAGTGAAGGTGGAAACGGCTTAGGTCTTGCCATAGCTAAAAGGATAATAGAACTTTACGGTAGAGATATTAAAGTTCAAAAACAAGAAGATAGGACGATAATAAAAATTACACTATAGCTTTAAGCACTTTTATCCATGATTAAGTATTTGTTGTGGGCTATTATGTTATAACATATAACCGTGCATACTTCAAGAGAATATTTTATATCTATTTCTATTGAGGGTTCAGAATTCAAGAAGGTTTTATGCATATTGTTAATGTAATTTGCAATGAAAAAGGATGAAGTTAAAAAAGAATTGTCTAATCTGTAAAGATTCTTTAAAGCCATATCCTTTACATGTAATTTTAAAAATTCAGAATGTAATTTTCTTTCATATTTAAAATGATTAAATAAGCTATCCAAATCCGTATCATTATGTGCTCTGCAAAAGTAGTCAGATAAAAAATGAACGACTACACCTAACCTTCTAGAAAAAATGTTCAAATTAAAATCATTTACATTAAATAATTCTTCAATCATATTAACAACAAAGTTAAAAGATTTTTCTTTATAATGGGGAATAAGAAACAAGGAAATAGAATAATCGGGCATTATACACCCTGTTTTGAAATTTTCATCATCCAACCTTAATCCGAAGTTATTATTTAAAATAGATATAATATTTTCTGCTATAAGCAGATGAGTAGAAGATAGCATAAAAAACACTCCAAATCCTAAATTTATTCTCTCACTTTTATATTAATCAATAAAACACAAAAATAAATTAAGAATTAGTTAAGGTTATGTTATAAAACGGAGATTTTTGTAAAGCAAAAGGAAACTTATTTCGCCATAAAAGTAAAAATACTTTATTTTCATATCACAAAAATCCCGTGAAAAATTTAAAGGGCGGAATTAAAGAATTTACCCACCCTAAAATTTCATATAAAATCTTTATTTATTACTCTCCTTCAAAGTTTTTAAAAACAATTCCGCTGTTTTAAGATTTGTAGCAAGTGGGACATCATGAACATCACAAATTCTTAGAAGGGCTGTAACATCCGGTTCATGTGGCTGAGCTGTTAAAGGATCCCTTAAGAATATAACCATATCTATATCCCCTTGAGCAACTAGTCCTCCAATTTGTTGGTCACCACCGTAGGGCCCTGATAGAAACCTATGAACATTAAGGCCTGTAGCCTCAGCAATCAACATCCCTGTCGTCCCCGTTGCAAATAATTCGTGTTTGTCAAAGATATCAATATATTTCTTTACAAAGCTTACCATATCATCCTTTTTCTTATCATGTGCAAGTGAACTACCCCCACTTATAGAAGTGGTGGCTTCGTGGTCAAGGTAACTTCTGTTACCAGATTACCCACGCTCAAAGGGCTGTTCCTTCCCCATATATACCAATCACATGGCTAATTTTAGCAAATTCTTGCTTGCATTTATATCTCTATCATGAACTGCACCACACTTTGGACATTTCCATTCTCTCAATGCTAAATTCTTTACATCAGGATTTTTATATCCACATTCACTGCATGTTTGACTTGATGCATAATTTTGTGGTGCTATTATTATTTCTCTGCCATACCATCTTGCTTTATATTCTAACATCCTTCTAAATTCTGCCCATGATACTTCTGTTATTGCTTTGGCTAATTTATGATTTTGTTGCATATTCTTTACCTGTAAATCTTCTAAAACTATCACTTGGTTTTCGTGTATAATTTTAGAAGATAATTTGTGAAGAAAATCTTTTCTTTGATTTGATATTTTTTCGTGTAGTTTTGCAAGTTTTTGTCTTGTCCTTTCATAGTTTTTACTTTGCTTTTGCTTTCTTGATAATGATTTTTGTATAATTTTAATTCTTTTTTCTGTTTTTCTTAACCATTTTGGATTTTCTACCTTTGTTCCATCAGATAAAATAGCAAATTCTTTAATTCCTAAATCTATACCTACTTTTTTATCTATTTTAGGTAATTCTTTAATTTCTTCTTCTACAAGTATAGAAGCATAATATTTACCTGTTGGCGTTTTTGATATAGTTACGGATTTAATTCTTCCTTCAAATTGTCTGTGTTGTTTTATTTTTATTTTTGTCTTTAACTTTGGAACTTTTAGATAACTACCTTCAAGTGTTACTGTTCCATTTTGATTATTTGTAGTATAAGACTGGTAACCTTTCTTTTTCTTGAACTTTGGAAAGGCTGTTTTTTTATCTCTAAAGAATTTTTTATATGCTTTTTCTAAATTAAGTTGTGCGTTGGAAAGTGCAAGACTATCTACTTCTTTTAGAAAAGAATATTCTTTTTTATATTGTGCAGGTGTATTGTTTAGCATTTCTCCTGTTTTTTTATAGTATTCTATTTTGTCATGTAGCATTTTGTTGTATATAAATCTTACACAACCAAATACTTTAGCAAAATATTCTTCTTGTTCTTTTGTTGGATATATCCTGTATTTATAAGCCTTTAGCAAAGTTACACCTCTTTCCCTTGCTTTTCTATATATTTTTTAATTACTTCAATTGACACCCCACCCGTTGTAAGTAAACAGTAACTCCTTGACCAAAAATATTCTTTCCATAATTGCTCTTTTAATTTAGGATACTCTTTCTTTATCAATCTTGATGAAGCACTTTTATATGCATTTATAAACTTAGACAACTCTGTATCAGGCGTTCTTCTACTTCTGTTTCTACAAGTAAGGAATTATCAAGCAACATTCATCACCCACTTACAGAAGTGGACGACTTCTGTTGCTGTTTATTTAAATTATACATTTGTGACTTTTTTACAGCATAAAATTTAATTTAAATTTTTGTTATTTTTTTAAAAATAGCCTTAGCTGTTCACTAAGGCTATTATACCGCCAATCAAAATTAGCATAAATATAATAATTAACATAAATGTCTCCATATGGTCGTCTTGTAGTGCCTTATATGCATACTTTAAACATATAAATACAGTCAATCCTATAAAGAAAAAGTAATATCCCAAAAGCCCTACAGCTTTTATTGCAATTTTTGCCAAAAATTTAAACACAGTAAATTCAGGAATAATTTTAGGAAAAAACGCATTCAATCAAAACAACTCCTAATCCAATTAATGTTGTTTTGTTCTAATTCTTTGTCCGCTAAATAACGTGGCTACTAGAAATGCAATTAAAGCCGGTATTAGCCATCCAAAGCCTGAACTTGCAAAAGGTAGTTTACATAATAAATTTTGAACATCTTGTAATTTGAAACCAATAGCTGCAAGCCCATCAATTATACTTATTATCAAAGTAATATAAACTGCTGCCGCATAAGCATTTTTATTCTTTATAAACTCATCGAAAATATTTAATATAATAAGAACTATAACCACCGGATAAACTGTAACAAGCAATGGAACCGCAATTTTAACTATTTTTTCCACTCCAAAATTAGAAATAATAGCACTAAAAATAGTAACTGCAATTACAACAGATTTATAGGTTAATCTGTTTTTAGTTAGCTTTGAAAAAAATTCTCCTGCAGTTGCTGTAAGACCAACAGATGTAGTAAGACAAGCAAATCCAACAGCAAGCCCAAGAGCAACCTTCCCAAAGTTACCTAATATTCTTTCAGTAATTGCGATTGTTAATTCTGTTTTAGATATTTCACCATTAAACAATCCTGATGCCGTTGCACCTAAATACATAAGCCCCCCATAAACAACTAAAAGTCCAAAGGCAGCAATAGCACCAGATAAAACCGTAAGTTTTATTTGCTCCTTTTTATTAGTATATCCTTTACTTACAACGCTTGCAATAACGATACCTGAAAATACTGTTGATGCTAAAGCATCCATAGTTTGATAACCCTCTATAAAAGCCCTTGAAAATGGATTTGATATATCTGTAGTTATAGGAATTCCTATTGGGGAAAGTATTCCTTTTACAATAACAATTGATAGCATCAGTAACAATATAGGTGTTAATATTTTCCCAATCTTATCAATAACGGAAGATGGATTTATTGCAAAATATAAATTTATCGCAAAAAATATAGTGGTAGCTAAATATGGATTAGCATTTGGAAAAATAGGTTTTATCCCCATCTCATATGTAGTTGCCCCTGTTCTAGGTATTGCTAATAATGGACCAATTGCTAACATTATTATTACGCCTAACCATTTACTAAAAGAGTTTCCTACTTTCCCAGCAAATTTTTCAAAGTTTCCTTCGTTTTTTGACATTACAATGATTCCAATCAGTGGTAAGCCGATGCCTGTAAGTGCAAAACCTAATAGTGCTAAATACCATTTACTGCCCGTAAGCAATCCTATAAATGGCGGAAAAATTAAATTACCTGCTCCAAAAAACATTGCAAAAAGTGCAAGGCCAATTACTAAAACGTCGTTAAATTTTTTCATGAATAAACCTCCTACGTGATTATATTTGTTAAATAGATTTAACATTTAATATTATAATAAGTCAAATAAACATTTTCAAATAAAAAAAGCCCCGACAAAAGGGGCCTTATTTAGCTAAGTTACAATACGCCTCTTTAAATCTTTGAATAGCTGTATAAAATATCAAAAGAGCAAAAATCAGTGCTAATATATCAACGTATTTTATAAAAACAATCATTATAGTAAACATAATAAATCCTTCCGTTCTTTCCATGAGACCAGCCTGATAATAAAAAGTCTTCTCACCCTTTTTTTCTGACACAGCACCAACAGTTAAAAATATAGTCATAGATAAAATTATACTGCAGGCTAAAACCAAAAAAAAGTTAGGATTTTTTGAATACTTTATCGATAAAGAAATTATCAATGAAATTTCCACCAAACGGTCAAACACTATATCCATTACAGTTCCAAATGGTGATGAGGTTTTTGTTTTTCTTGCTAAAGTGCCATCTACTGCATCTAAAAATCCAGATAGCCATAAGAATAATACTGCTAACACTTTAGGTAATTCAAAGTAAATTATTATTGAAGGAAGCAATCCTACTACAAAAGCTAATAAAGTAACCCCGTTAGCATTAAAGTTTAAATTTATAAAAAAATTTGCTCCCTTTTCAAATAAAGGCTGGACTACTTTTCTTGATTTTGTGTCTAACATTTTATGCCTCCTTAAAATATATTGCATTATTGAAATCTAAAGAAATATATACGTAATCTTCTTCATTAAAGTTTTTATCCATTAATGTTGAACAACAAATAATTTGTCCATTTATTTCTATTAGATAATTTACTTTATCACCCAAATAAGTGCTCTTAATTATTTTCCCTTTAAGGCAAGATTCTTCTTTTTGACTAATAATTATTTGTTCAGGTCTTAACATAAAGGTTACCTTAGTTTTATCAGGCAAATTAACATTAAAGGAGCCTAAATGTGTTATAAATTTCCCATTTTCAATCCTGCCTTTAAAATAATTAGTCATTCCAAAAAAATCTGCGACCTCCATTGATGAAGGTTTCTCATATATATTCTTTGGGGAGCCATATTGCTTTATTTCACCTTCAATCAAAATTGCTACTCTGTCGGCTAAAGAAAGTGCCTCTTCCTTATCATGGGTAACCATTATCGTTGTGATATTTAACTTTTTTTGGATCTCCCTTACAAATTCTTGTAAATTCTTTCTTAGAACTATATCTAATTTTGAAAAGGGTTCATCCAATAAAAGAACCTTTGGCTCTACAGCCAAAGCCCTAGCTAAAGCAACCCTTTGTTTTTGACCTCCAGATAGCTCATGGGGATATTTATTTTCATATCCGCAAAGTTCCATCATATCTACAAAGGTTTTAACTTTATTTTGTATTTCTTCTCTGCTCTTTTTTCTAATTTTCAAACCAAATGATATATTATCATAAACTGTCATGTGGGGAAACAGTAATATATTTTGGTCAACTAAAACTGCATTTCTTTTTTCTATAGGAATAAAATCAACTTGTTGTCCATCAAAGTAAATACTTCCCTCATCAAAGGAAATAATTCCTGCAATACCGTGTAAAAGTGTAGTTTTACCAGATCCGCTTGGACCAAGTAAAGCTACGAATTCTCCTTCATTGATAGTTAAATTTACATTATTTAAGACATTCTTTTCTCCAAAGGATTTTTTAACATTAAAAAGCTGAACTTTTGCCATAATTACCTCACTTTACATTAAGTATTCGTTTTTTATTTCATATAATTTTCCTAAGATTATATCAGTTATTTTCAAAACAATTAAAACAGATAAAACAAATATTACGCTTAATGCAGAAGCTATGGTCCTATCTCCCGATTCTAAAAAGGGAAACAACAACATAGAATATGTGATTATTCTCCCTCCACCAATTAGAAATGTTACAAAATATTGTGTAAAGGATATAATATAAATAATGCTCCCTGCCACAATAAGCCCTGGTTTAATTAAAGGAATAGTGATGTCCCTAAAAACTTGAAATGAAGATGCTCCTAAAGTTCTTGCTTGAAGTTCAAAACTATTTCCATTAAATTCAAATACATTTGTCAATATCTTAACTCCATAAGGAATACCTAAAACAATATGTATTAGAACTACACCCAAATATGTGTTTGCTAATCCTAAGCGGACAAAGATTAAGTGAATACCTAATGCTGCTGGAAGAATAGGAATGATTAAAGGAAGAAAAATTAATATCTTTATAAATTCTTTGCCCTTAAAGCTGTAAAAAGCAAGAGCTCTTGCTGCAGGGACGCTGATTAAAAGAGTTAGGACAGTTACAATAAATGATAAAAGCATGCTATTTAGCATTATTTTAAATATTTTAGTAGAAGGATTAAAAATATAAAAATATGCTCTTAATGTAAAATCATGAGGCAAAATCTTAGGCCAAGGCCAAGATGCTGATATACTCCAAAAAAGCATAATTAAAATTGGTAAGAGTAAAAGTGAAATAATTAAACCTGTTAATAATCCTTTTATTTTCATATGAACACACTCTCTAAAGCTTATTATATTTTTGAACAAGCCTTTGCATAAATATATAAATTATTGCAATTATTAACGATAAAAAAGTAATAAACATGTTTATAGCCATAGCATAAGGTCTATCATATAAATTAATGCTTTTGTAATAGATATAAGCCATTATTGGCAATGCTTTAGGTGAAGATGGCCCTAATAGATAAGGTATTTCAAAAGTGCCAAGCGAAAATGTAAAGAGCATTAAAAATCCCAACAGGATAGTTGGCAAAGTTATTGGAAGCAAAATCTTTAAAAATATCTGTAAAGGCGATGCCCCTAAATTTGCTGCAATTTTTGAATATTTTACATCTGCTTTTTTCAATGTATCGTAAGTTATCAAAGTTATGAAGGGTAACCCCTTCCATGTATATGCAATTATTATCCCAATTCCTTTGGGATCAAACAAAAACTTATCAAAAGCCTCCATATTGTCTATAAATCCCAAATTATAAAAAAGCCTTGAGATCCACCCACTTTGGGTAAATAAAATAAAAATCAAAAGAGCTACAACCGTATGCGGAACAATTATAGGTAATTTATATATATTATAAATTTTATTTTTATTATTTAAAATCAAATAAGCTAATAACACTCCAAGAACAACAGCAATAAAAGAAGAAATAAATGATATATATAAACTAAATTCCAATGAACTTATAAAGCTTGGATTTTTAATTGTATCTTTAAAATATTTAAAAGTAAATGTGTAAAGACCTATTGCAGGGAAATATCCAAAACTCTGAAGAAGGCTTGATAAAATTCCAAATATAAAAATACCAATAATAAATATCAAAACTGGTAATAACAAAATATAAGGATATAAATTCTTTAATAAATTATTCATTTTTTAATACAACTTCCCTCCATAGCTCCTCTATAATTGGAACAAGTTCAGCCCTAATCTCTGGAATTCTACGTTTTAGAAGGAGATCCTTAGGAATTACACCTTCCCCAATATTTATATCATCAAATAGCCTTCTTTCATTTTCATCCATCAATTTATAATCAACAACAGGTAAATCGCCCCAAACCTTTGGATCATATTTTGAAGCTTGAGCCTTAGGAGATAAAAGATAGTTAATTACAACTAAGGCACCTGCCTTATTGGGAGCATTAAATGGAATTGCAAGAAAATGGGTATTACCAATCGTTCCTTTATCAAAAACAAAGGATCTAGTCGTCTTTGGGAAGATTCCCTCCTCAATTTTAGTTGCCGCATGAAAAGGAGCATAATTCATAGTTAAATATACTTCCCCATCGGCAAACATATTATCAAGTTGTGCAATAGAAGCTGGATAAGTATTTCCTTGTCTCCAAAGGTAGGGCTTTAATTCCCTAAGATATTCCAATGCAGGCTTTATTATCTCTTTAACCTTTTCTTTTTCTGGTTCAACATTTAACAAAGCATCGTCCCCCACTATATCACAAATTATATTTCTAACAAAGGCACTCCCTGTAAAATCAGTAACATCTGGATATGTAATTTTACCTGGATATTTTTTTGCAAGTTCAAAAAATTCTTTGTGGTTTTTAGGTAAAAAATCTATTTTTTTAGTGTCTGCAATCAAAACCATTTGTGCTCTTCCATAGGGTGCCTCATAACCCTCAACAGGATATCCAAAATCATATGAAATATCTGTTGAAGTTTTATCTATATATGCATTAAAATTAGGTAATTTTTCAGTGAAGGGGCCAAACAAAAGTCCATTTTTTTTGGCAGAATAGAAATTCTCTCCGTTAATCCAAACTATATCAATAGTTCCTTTACTATTTAGTTGTTTTTCATTTAATAGTTTAGGTAAATATTCATTAGGAAGCATAGGAACCCTCTCTAATGTAATATCATATTTTTCCTTTAATTCCTTTGCAACTACACCATCTAACCATCTATTAATATTTTCATCCCCACCCCATCCGTAAAAGGTTACAGTAGTTCCCTTTGCAATTTTTAAAATATCATCCCAACTTTTATCTAAAACGTTTTCTTCTATGTTTTTTGTTGCACATCCTGTAAACAAAATAATGAATACCCATAAAATTGCTATTGTTTGTTTAAACTTCAAAATCATCTCCTCCTAAATCCAAATACTTTTTCCTTGCTAAAAATTTGGGAATTCTGGATATAATAAATAAAATCGTTCCCGCAGCTAATAACTTTAAAAAGAGAGTATTATTAAATCCATTTTGTGCAATATCTCCAGCCATATATGCATAAATAAAGGCCCCTGGTGCCATCGTTATAAATGATATCCCAGTATAGGTTGAAAGCTTTATATTTGTTATTCCATAGGCATAGTTTTGTAAATTATATGGAAAAATTGGAACTAGCCTCGTTAAAATAAGAAAATCCCTACCATTTTTCTCAAACCCTATTTCAATTTTTCTGAATATAGGGTTATTGCCAAATTTTTTAGTTATAAAATCCCTTGCAAAATATCTCGCAATCAAAAAGGCTACAGAAGCACCAAGTGTTGCACCTGTTAGAGCTAATATAGCCCCTTTTATTGGTCCAAATAAAACTCCACCACCAATTGTTATTACACTAGCAGGAAGCGAAAAAACTGCTGCCAAAATATATACTAAAATATATATTAAATATCCAAGGCCTCCCGAATCCTTTATCAGTTCTTTAAATTTATTTATATCCCTAATAGAATCAATTAATCCTATAGAATATGCAAAGTAAAAAATAAGCATTAAAGCAAATAATAATATTAGTTTAAGTATCCTCTTATCCACCATAATCCCCCTATCGTATTTCATAACTATAATTTTAACAAAATAATTTCCTTTTTCAATTTGGTGGTAAAAATTAACTATAGATATTAATAATAAGTCAACCATGTTTTATTATCATGATAAATACATTTTTCATGAACATAAAATTTCACCCTACATATAATAAAATAGAACTAATATGTCTGCATGGTGATATTTTGAAAAGGAATGACTCTTATCAAAATAACAAAGATATTAACAATATGCGTGCCCAAATTCCCGAGAGATGCCGTGTAGATTTCCAAAGGTATACTGTTGTTGCTGGAGATACAATAGAAAAGATTGCTAAACGTTTTAATGTGACCGTAGACTTTTTAATTGCCGAAAATCCTCATATACAAGACCCCAATAAGATTTTTCCTGGAGATGTTTTATGCGTTCCTGTTCAGCCTAAACCTGGTGAACCAAGAGTTCCAGAGAGTTGCCCATTAGGGTTTAATCGCTATACTGTAAAGGTGGGGGACACTATAAGCAAAATCGCACAAAATATTGGGGTTCCAAATGATTTAATTGTGGTAAATAACCTTCACATACCGGATCCCAATGTTATATTCCCAGGTGACGTACTTTGTGTTCCTGTTCCCCTTAAATTTCCAAGCTGTTCAATATTAAGACCAGTAACCCCCTCGATGACAATCGCTTTTGGAAGTGCAATGGTTCAAAAAATTCCTCCCAGCGAGCATCAACTTACAATAGCTGGAATTAACTTGCCTCCACCATCAACCTTCGGTAATTTCGATGGATATGATGGCTTTGTAGGAATTCCTGGAGTTGGCGGATATGGTTTTTCATTAAATCGTTGCCCAAGCCAATTTTTTAGTTTATGGATGGGAAGTATAACTCTTTTCCCATTATTATCAGTTGGAGATCAAGTATATGTAATTCCAAGTAACTCACAAACAGGTCGAACAGGAAATCCAATATTATCTGGATTATTAAAATAAGTTTAAAAAGCACTTTATTGAATATTAAGATATTCAATAAAGTGCTTATCTTTTAAAGATTCCCCTTGCCCTTTCCTTTACAATTCTAATATTGCAACTTAAATTTAAACATTCTTTACAAGAATGAAGATGCTTCTCTTTATTTAAATTTTCACCTGCACCATGAACATAAGCCATGGACTTGGGCGGATAAATGGCATATCCTTTAATTAATGATATATTATATTTTTCTATTCCTTTTAATCTATTAACAATATCCCTTTGATATTCAATAGGAATTTCACCATCTCCCGGAGCTATTCTGCAAGTAATTCCATAGCCTTTTTTAATAAAATAATTATATAAATAATCATACATTTGACTGTTGTATTCAAAGAGCAGCGAGCTTGCCATGGCATCTAATATTATAGCTTCTTCAAAATTATTTTTACTAAACAACAAATCTATTTCTTCCGTAATCTTCCCCCCCAAAGTTATTACACAATAAACTATTTTTTCTGCTTCTTTTAAAGATTCAAAATCATATTCAATTGGTTTATCTCCCACCTTAAAAAAGCCTATAGGCTCAACATAAGATTTTAATATATCTATCAACTTATCGTATATCTTCCCTCTATATTCTTTATCACAAGACGGTAAATATGTTTCAACTATGTTTAACACTTGGATTTTGTCTAAGAAAAAAGTAAAATCTTCAATTTTCCACATACAATCACCCATCCTAAAGATATTATTATATTAATTTTATAGATATTATTCCACAATTTCAATTTCATGTTGTTTCTAAGTAAAAAAGTGGACGTTTTATCGTCCACACCAATTTTTTATATTAGTGTTTTTTATACCTCAACTCAATTTTTTCTAAAGTTCCATTATTTATTATTGTCTGCAACGAATTGTTAAATATATCCCTCTATATCCTAAATATCCAGCTATTAGATACGCAACAGTTTTGGGCATCATCAAAAGGCCTATCATAGGATAAACATTGTAGAAAAGTATTACTGGCATATAACAAGCATACGATATAAATATCATAATACTTATCCATTTAAAGGTATTGTCCTTTAGTCTCCTAGCATCGTTATAAATTAAAAATGCAGCTCCTAACCCTTGAACTACAAGAGGTGCATTTCTAATCAAAGACCAAGTATACGGCGGATTTAAGCTAGACCAATTGTTTTGTGGGAAAAGTAAAATAATTAATCTTAGAATACCTGCTGCTATGAGAAAATACTGGAATACTCCAAATTCCCTTTTAAATCTATATTTCCAAATATATAAAAAAGCAATATAAAACAATGTTACAGTAATAGCTGTAGCTAAAGCACCATATCCTACTAGGGATGGATATTTTTCAAGCCCCCCAAGCATGTATGCATAAGCTCTAAATCCAACATGTCCTGTATCTCCTAATGCAAGTAGGAAAAATGCTAAAAGCAAGTATTCGCCAACCTTCTTATTTTCTTTTGGTAAACTCTTTTCTTTTAATTTCATACTAATAACCATTAACCATATAAGAAACAGATAAGTTAAATTAAATATTATTTCCGTTAAACCTCTTAGCTTTTCTGGCATAAATTATCCCCCAATTAATTTCTTTTACTAATATAAATATTTTTGTAATTCTTAATAAATACAAAATTTTCATTTAAATCTAAGAAATTGATTTTATGATATATCAATAATTGGTGAGGTTTCATTTTGCATATAACCTTCCTCCTCTTAATTTTAACATTTTTCTAATTTTATTGTAACATTTTATGTTAAAACTTCAACATTATTCATGTAAGATTTTACTAAATTAGATGATCCATAATTCATCCGCTATAAAAAATATGCTCCTTATTATGTTTGACAGTCTATTATTAACTGTCTACCATAATAGGAGCATATTTTTATAAATTACCCTAAATTAAGATACACGATTAAACATCTTGGACACGTCTCATTTAATACCATGTCTTAAACGAGCCATCATTCTTGTAAGTCCTCCACCATTTTCAGCATTAGTAAAACCGTATGCTCTAAGAATCTGAAGTGCATAAGCACTTCTTGCTCCAGATGCACAGTAAAGAATTATCTTTCTATCCTTTCTTCCAAGTTCATCTATTCTATACTCTAATTCATCTAAAGGTATATTTATAGCGCCTGGATAAGCACCATAAGAAAATTCTTCTTCTGTTCTAACATCAATAATCAATGGTTCATTTGAGTCTTCTTTCTTTATTTCATCTATTGACGCATTCTTTTTATCTTCATGTAATTTTTCACCTATTTTCTTTTGTTCCGGTTCAGGTAGATTTATTATGAAATTTACTGGTGTAATTGCCCTTGCATAACGTGATAGGCTTTCAAATCCTCCGCTAACATTAAATACTTTTGTAAAGCCTGCCCCAACAAGTGTTCGTAACGCTTGATGCCCTTTCTTTCCTGTTTGATCATAAACAAAAATTAATTGATCTTTTGGAATGCTATTTAATACAGATGGGAGCATTTCAAGTGGTATATTTATTGCTCCTTCTACATGAGATTTTTCATATGCAAATACATCTCTAACATCAATCCATAGTGCTTCTTTTCCATTTAAATATTCATCTATTTCTGAAACCATTAACGAAGGTGAATAACCTGAAATCCTGTTTTCAGCAACAAAAGCTGCCATATTAATAGCATCATTTGCAGTTCCAAGAGGTGGTGAATATGCAAAATCTATATCAGCAAGATCATAAATAGTAAGTTTTGCAGCAACAGCTGTTGCTAAAACATCTAATCTTCTATCTGCTCCTGCATACCCTGCTGTTTGTCCCCCTAGTATTACTCCTGTATCTCTATCGTAAACTATAAGGACGGTAACTAGCTCTGCTCCAGGATAATAAGAGGTATGGTGTTCTTTATGAACTACAATTGCATCTGCGTTAAATCCAGCAGTCCTTGCAGCTTTTAAAGAAAGTCCTGTAATTCCTGCAACTGCGTCAAAAACTCTGACTATAGATGTCCCTATAGCTCCTTTATATTCATGTTTTTTACCAAGAGCATTTTCAGCTGCAATTCTTCCTTGACGATTAGCAGGACCAGCAAGAGGAATTCTAACCTTCTTTCCAAGAACTCTATGTTCAATTTCAACCATATCTCCTGCTGCATAAATATTGTCATCACTGGTTTTCAATGTTGAATCAACCAATAATCCTCCTGCTTCACCTAAAGCAAGTCCTGCCTCCTGAGCAAGTTGAAGTGTAGGGCGAACACCTATTGATAATAATACCATGTCTGCATCAATTTTAGTCCCATCTTTAAGTGTTACACTGTTTTTCCCAATCTCTGACACCGATTTATTTGTAAATAAATTTACTCCATATGATAACATTTCTTGTTGAACAAAACCAGCTATTTCAGCTTCCATTATGCTCATGACATGAGGCATCATTTCTACTACAGATACTTTTAATCCCCTCTTTACTAATGCTTCTGTCATTTCAAGTCCTATAAATCCACCGCCTACAACAACAGCTGTTTTTGGTTTT